>Ga0228666_1000002_pt1 | contig 719921 bp, 668 predicted proteins | sample 80DmetaG_FD_182702 | JGI IMG/M metagenome (GOLD analysis project Ga0228666, IMG submission 182702) | Seawater microbial communities from Monterey Bay, California, United States - 80D | ecosystem: Environmental > Aquatic > Marine > Coastal | place: USA: California | collected 2016-10-11 | reverse complement strand
CTCCAGCGTGCGATGTGAAATGTTCCAGCGAGCCGCCAGCTCGATCTGGGAAAGGTGTCTTAGCGCCATGTGAACCTCCTTGTGGTTTTTGCGAACACTTGCGGGATCACCATGGCCGAGGGGCTGGGAGGCACCGTGGAGGCAACCGGGAGGCAAACTGGGACGCAGCGAAGTTAGATGCCTGAAAATGAAAAAAGCCGCCCCAAAGGGCGGCCTTTTCATAGAAAAACGTTGGGCAGGATCAGGGATCGATCCAGCAGTTTCCGTTCTCGACCTTGACGAAACGCCATTTGTCGATGTCGCGGCCAAAAGCCTTTTTCAGTGTGTTCACTTGACCACCATAGCCAGCCTCTTCCAGAACAATGGCAAGACGCAGGACTTGTGACTTTGACCAATAGGCCGCAAACAGAATTTCCAAGAACCGACGCTGTTTGTCCCCGCGGAACGTGAGAGTTTCACCCCGATACCAGACGATCCCGCAATCATCCGAATGATCAATCGGGAAACGATGCTGCGCCTCGCCCGGGAAGACCCTAGCGCCGACGGCCTGAGGTGAGATGGCCAGCTTCCCAGCCGCTTTGGCCACATCGGTCAGGCTGATGACGATGTCCTTCTTACCCGCAGCAACAGGGAGGCGATCGCCTGGTGTGGACGTCAGGATGACACGGACCTCGTCAGGCGGCCTGCGTTCGAGGAGAGCACCAACCTTTTTCCACACCGCAGGATCTGAAAGCCGACGTGCGAACCAGACCGGCACGGGGGATTTCGCCCCCTTGAGCTGGATGGTGCCAATGTCCCAGGCGACACTATCGATCAACGAGATCGGGCGCGCCGGGGCAGCGCGCTCGAAATCTACCAGCATCTTCGCGAAGAGCAGCGGGTAATCAACTGCAAGAGCTGCGATCTCCTTGGCATCGACCGCAACCGACCGACCGATGCAGTTGTTGTATCCATACTGCCTGCGCTCGGCGCACCACTCTGCAGGGATGGGCTCGTCTTCGTAGTCATCCATAGCGGTGACGACCGGGATATGTCCGGACGCGACCATCAACTTGGCCTCGAGCAACTGATCCGTTGCCCGAGGTGAAACTTGCCGCAGGACCGATGCCTGCACCTTGGCGGTGCGGGTTTCAACGACCTGCAGCAGCATATCGACCGCCCGCTTAGTCAATGAGGTCACCGATGTCGGAGCTGTCGGTCAGAATGCCCCAACGGCGCAGATACTTGTCGCCGATCAGGCGCTCATGCGGGGTCATGTCCTTCAAGTTGCAGCCATGTGGCATGGTCACCGTCAGCGTTAACGATTTGCCCCGCCCGCCGCTCGGGCCGGGCTGAAACTTGATTGTGAACCGCGCGCGCGTGACGATCCATTCAGGCGCTTCAGATGCAACGGACAGGAAATACTCAGAACCGCCAATGTCGAGCCCAATCCTCTCTTCTGCCATTTCCCACACCGTGCGGTCGGCACCCGACATGGATTCGAGGATGATCCGTTCGTTAGGCTGGCCAACCTCCATAAGACGCAATTCTTTCACGGTGACGTCCGCGATGCCGTCATCAACGTCAGTCGGGAAGTCAAAGGGCTTCAAAAGCATCCGAAGATCATATTCCCGCAGCGGTATATGCTTTTCTTCGAAGTCGATCCCAAGCAGGTCCCGCGCCATGTAGGCAGTGAGATCCCTCCGGTCTGCAACTGTATTGGCCACCACCTCTATGACGCCGGTATCCGCTTCGTAAGTCAGCGCAGCCTCAAAAACCGGCTTCACGATGCGGCGGGACAATGTGCTGTTCGCGTCGAAGCCCAGCATGTCCTCCGGCCGCCCTTCGCGATAGATAGCGACCTGAACGAGATCGCATTCTTGATCATCGAGGATGACGCGGTGCCGGTCGAAAACATCGACATGAACATGCGGCGTGTCGAAACGCTCGCGGATTGCCTTGGTGAAGTCAGCTACCGATGCAGCATCCCGGCGGACCACGCGGTCCTTTTCCACTTCAAAGCCGCTCCATGACCGTCCACGGCGCCGTTCATCATTGTAGCGGACCTCTTCAGCCTTACGAAACTGGTCTGGTTCATTCAGAAACACCCACAGCGAACGATTATTAGCCCCCTCCAGCGTGTCGAACACCTGCCGGTTGATGACGACATTCTGCAGCGCATTCTGGCCCGGTTCGTCCGCGAGAGCAGCGACCTGACTGGCATTCATGACAACGCGTTGTTTTTCACGGTCGTCCATGTCGTCGACAGCTTTGATCAGCGGCTCGACGAGCTCCGCCTCGGGCTTGGTCCAATCGACCGGTGGAAGGGATGTGAACCCGGAGCCGGTAAAATAGTCATGCAACCGTGTGACGGGGGTCTTGCGAAGGAAGGAGGCGATAGCAGTCATAGGAGCCCTTTCTGGCGAGGAGTATGAGGGAATCAGCGCAAAGCGATACGGTAATGTTCGATATACACCGAACAAACCGCCAAGTCTACTTGCGCGGCACGTTTTTGTTCGGCATACCGAACAAGCTTCCTACAACCAAGGAAAACAAGGATGATACTATGACCACGTCCCTCGGCGCCAAGATGAAGCGCCACCGCCAGGAAAAGGGATACTCCCTCGACAAGCTCGCGGAATTGACCGAATCGAGCAAGAGCTACATTTGGGAGTTGGAAAACCGCGACGCACGCAAGCCTTCCGGCGAAAAGCTGACCCGCATCGCACAGGCCCTAGAGGTCACCACTGATTACCTCCTCGACGAAAGCGCAGAACCCGGAGACGCAGTCCTGAAGGAGGCCTTCTTCCGCAAATTCAGCAAGCTTGACCCGGATGACCAAGCGAAAATCAATCAGATGATTGATGCGTGGGGAAAGAAGGATTGAGTCTGCCCACGACGCCACAGGGTTGGGCAATCCGCCTAACCCAAATCCTGTCGCTGCATCAGGCAGCGCATGGGCTACCACGGTTTCCAATCGATGTGGCCTCACTAGCGCAGGATTTTTCGCGTCAGGTATTTCCAGATGCACCGATAACTATGGTCGGCGGCCTTGACCTGTCTACAGGCGTCGAGGGCATGTTGATGCCGAACCCTGACGGTTCCGGAGAGTGGGGCATAATCTACAACGACACGATCCGTTCGTCGGGACGGCGGAACTTCACGTTGGCCCATGAACTGGGTCATTACCTGCTGCACCGGCAGACCAATCCCAACGGCCTCGAATGCACCAATCGCAACATGGCTGACTGGGATGAGGGGCGGAATAAAATCGAAGGGGAAGCAAACACCTTCGCCTCCTACCTTTTGATGCCGCTGGATGATTTTCGTGAGCAGATCAAAGGCCGGGTCATCGATATCGATCTGATGACTGATTTGGCCGACCGCTACGCCGTGTCACTGACGGCAGCGATCCTGAAATGGATGACCATAACAGACAAGCGGGCGATGATCGTGGTTGGCAAGGAAGGCTTCATCGACTGGGCATGGTCCAGCGATCCGTTGTTGAAATCCGGCGTCTTCTATCGCGCACGCCAAACAGTAACGGAACTGCCAGCCGCCTCCTTGGCCGCGCAGGACGTGGACTGGGATACTGGTCGCCATGGTCACCTCCACCCCGCAGGTGTCTGGTTGGGGTCTGAGCCCGTCCATGAAATGACAGTGTTCTCGCCCAGCAACGACCAAATGACGATCTCGCTGCTGCTTTATCCTGACCGCGCACCATCCCGATGGGAGATGGCCGAGCTGGAAGAAGAGCAGACCGTCGATACGTTCGACAATTTCATGGATGGACGGACAGGCTGATTCGGCTCAGCGGCAACGATCGGCACTCCGCGTACTCGTATATTCATTACGCAGAGATACGCGGCTTTACGCGCAAGTCGCATCTGTCCTCAAAGCATTGATTTACTTGTCTTTTCTGTATTTTGAGATACCTTTTGGCCATCATCTCAATCGCGAAAAGTCGCCATGCCCAAAAACACATCAGGCCCGATTTCGGGTCCCAATCCCCTATGCCCTGAGCGCATGTCAGCAGACGCGCGCCTCGAAGAAATTGGCCGCATCCTCGCTGCAGCTGTGGTTCGCCTGAACGTCGAACAGTCCAGCGATTTATCTTCTGAGAACGGAGACAGTTTCGTGGACTTCTCGCCCCGAAAGAGCGGTGGTCGTCGTGCAAAACGTATCCGCATCGGAGGAATTGATGAAGCACCACAATAAGATAACCCCAACACTGCCGGGACAAAATCCTAGTTTGGATCAGACGGCATTGTCTCGCCTGGCCGCTTTGAAAGCCATGTCGGTCAAGGAACTTAAAGCCGAATGGGAGAAGCTGATTGGCACTTCGGCGCCGAACAACAGCCGGGCATTTCTTGAGCTTCGCCTCGCCTATCGGATCCAGGAGCTGACATACGGCGGCCCAGATCGAGAGACCCGCCGCATGCTGGATCTTCTGGCCGACGAGGTCGAAGGCCACGCCCGCCGCAAACATCAGATCGCCGATCCCCGCAATCCTGTGGTCGGAACGAAACTCCTGCGCGAATGGGATGGCGTCGAGCATACGGTGACCGTCCTTAAGGACTGCTTTGACTGGCAGGGCCGCAAATACAAATCACTCTCGGCCGTTGCCCGCGCCATCACCGGAACGCGCTGGAATGGGTATCGCTTTTTCGGTCTGCGTGAACGCAAGCAGGAGGAAGCATGATGGACATTAACACCCGCCCCAACCGTCGTCTGCGCTGCGCCATCTACACGCGTAAGTCGACCGAAGAAGGGCTCGACATGGAGTTCAACACCCTCGACGCGCAGCGAGAGGCCTGTGAGGCCTATATCGCCAGTCAGAAGTCCGAGGGGTGGGTGGCAACCCGCGACCGCTACGACGATGGTGGCTTTTCTGGTGGCAACCTCGAACGCCCAGGGCTCAAGCAGTTGCTTGCCGACATCGACGATGGTTTGATTGATGTCGTGGTCGTTTACAAAATCGACCGGCTGTCGCGCTCGCTGATGGATTTCTCCAAGCTGGTCGAGGTCTTCGACCGCAACGGTGTCACCTTCGTGTCGGTCACGCAGTCGTTCAACACCACCACGTCGATGGGGCGGCTCACGCTGAACATCCTGCTCAGCTTCGCTCAGTTCGAACGTGAGGTCATCGGTGAGCGCATCCGCGATAAGGTGGCAGCATCGCGCAAGCGCGGGATCTGGATGGGGGGCTATGTGCCGCTCGGCTACGATGTGCAGGATCGCAAGCTGCTGGTGAACGACGCCGAGGCCGCATCAGTCCATCGCATCTTTGAGCGGTTTGTGGAACTCGGCTCCGCCACGGTTTTGGCGCGCGAACTTCGCCGCGACGGCTTCCGCAACAAGCAGGGAACGCTGATCGACAAAGGCTACCTCTACAGGCTTCTGAACAACCGTGTTTATCGCGGTGAGGCCGTCCACAAGGGCAAGGCCTACCCCGGCGAGCATGACGCCATCATCAACGAGGCGCTTTGGGATCAAGTCCACGCAATCCTCAAGGAAAGTCCGCGCAAACGGGCCAACAACAGCAGATCACGGACACCCGCACTCCTGAAAGGGCTGATCTTCAGCGACACCGGCGCTGCCATGACGCCCACCAGCACGAAGAAAGGCGCGAAGCTTTATCGCTACTATGTGTCGATGGACGTGATCCGGAACCGCGAGACCGGCGAAGAGACCGCCCCGATGCGGCTGGCCGCAGGAATGGTCGAGGATGCCGTCGTGACCGAGGTTCGGCGCATTTTACAGACGCCGGAGGTGGTGTCGCAGGTGCTGGTGGCCCTGAAAAAGGAACAGGCTGCAGTTTCGGAAGCCGACGGCATCGCAGCCCTTCACGAGTTCAACGCACTCTGGTCGCAACTCTTCCCGGCAGAGCAGGCCCGCATCATCCAGCTTCTGGTGCGGCGCGTTACCGTCACCGCCGCGGGGCTTGAGGTCGATATCAGGCGCGAAGGGATCGCAGGCGTGATCCGCGAAATGGTCACACCGCGCCAGATGGAGGCGGCGGAATGACCAAGCCTAATGACACGATCCGCGTGCTGATCCCGTTGAAGGTGCGCAAGAAGAACGGTCGGCCGAAAATCCTGCCGCCCGCCAACTATCTGCCGAGCGAGGACCAGACGCAGGATCCACATGTCCTGCGCGCTATCGGCCGCGCATGGGGATGGCGGCGGCGCATCGATGCCGGTGAGTTCAGCACAATCCAGGAATTGGCCGAAGCCGTCGGGCTGGCTGAGCGGCATGTCAGCAGGCAGCTGCGGCTCGCCTATCTGGCCCCCGAGGTGTTGAAGCGGCTGACCTGTGGGCGCGAGGCATCAGCAGTCAGTCTTTACGATCTGTGTTTTCTGGCGGGAAAGGCTTGGGGGGAGCAGGATTTGGCCGTCTTTGACTCCGGGCAAGCATTGCCGCGGAAATGACAAAATGGGCTTCAAGCCGCATCCATACTGCGCAAATTCGCCTAAAACGGATAGCTCGCGCTTGCTACGCATTGCCTCTGTCGAGCATATTTTGCAAAGGTCGGTAATGCGGCGAAACAATTGAGCAAGCCGGGTGAGCTTATGCCAGAAGTTATTGAATTCAACAAAGCGATCGACGCTACCGATGGTGAGGATCGCGCACTCCTGATCGGCAATGGATTTTCCGCGCAATATTTCAACTATCAGTCTTTGTTAGAAAAGTCTGGCCTCGATGATGGCACGCCGCTCCGCAACCTTTTCACCGCCCTGAACACAGCCGACTTCGAGGCCGTTGTGCGAGCGTTGGAGGGGGCTGTCGTGGTTGAGAACGCTTATGGAAACAATGCACATGCCAAGGAGCTTGACGATCATGCTCAGAAAGTCCGCGAGGCTCTTGTTCAGGCAATCAACACCACCCACCCGAAACATCGGGAGGACCTTGGTCCTCAATACACGAGCAGCGCTGCATTCCTAGAAGAATTTTCAACTGTATTCACACTCAACTACGACTTGCTTCTTTATTGGGTCAATTTGGAAAAACGCATTCTGAACGATGGGTTCGGGCTCGGCACATCGATGGGCAGCTTCATAGGCCCTTTTTCTGAGGGCGCATTTTGCCACCTTTTCAACCTTCATGGCGGCCTTCATCTGTTCGACAACGGAGCCGGTGAAATTCTGAAAGCGGTAGACACTGGGTCAGGCGTCATTTCAACAATCACAAGCACAATCGCAAATAAGCATCGTTTTCCAATTTATGTTGCAGAAGGGACCAGCGCGCAGAAGATGCGGAAAATCAATTCCGTCGCTTATCTGCGTCACTGTTACGAGACCCTTCGGCAAAGCTCTGCAACAATTTTTATCTATGGTCATAGTGCTGACGAAAACGATGCTCATGTCTATCGCGCGATCTTTGCATCCCAAACGAAGCACATCTATTTTGGCGTTTATAAGCCAGACGCCGAAAAGCTAAAAACCTTTGACGGGCTTCTCGCAAAGTACCAGAAAACAGCCGGTTCTGATACTGAGTACACGTTTTTCGATAGTGAAAGTGCCAAAGTTTGGGGCGCCTGAACGAGTGCAGTCAACCGTGCGAACACATCCGAAGCCACACAAGGTTTCACTGATCTTGCTTTGTTTGCATCTGACGCCATAAAAAGCACAGTGGATCGTTCATCAAGCACAGCGTCATGCGCATGACCACGCACAACCACGCCGCCTTCGGGTGTCTCTGTTCGCTTTGATAGCGGTCGAGCCCGCTTCAACTGCGGCGCAACCTATTTTTGGCAAGCAACTGAAAAGAAAAACATTTTTGAATGCGTCTCGATTGGGGTGAAGGGCGGGTGGAAAGAGACGCGGGGCGTTCTGAGACCAATTTCGGGCCAGAGGCCAGTCTCCGAAAGTCGGATGGCTTCGCTAAACCCCTTTGAAACAAAAAGAAAAAAGGCCCACGCCGGGGCCTCGTCTCGGGTTTGCGAATGGTTGGTGGCGGACAGGAAGGGATTCGAACCCTCGAGACGGTCACCCGCCTACGCACTTTCCAGGCGCGCGCCTTCGACCACTCGGCCACCTGTCCGAGGTCCGTCTATCGAAAAAGCAGGTGGGCCTGCAAGCCCAAACTGCCCAATCTTCACATCAAATGCAGGTTCACACGACGGTTCTGTTTGCCCTTGCTTTCAATCTTACCAAGACGCAAGCTACCGATCTCGCTGGTGCGCGCCACATGGGTTCCGCCGCAAGGCTGCAAATCAATTACTTCACTGCCCTCTCCGATCTGAACAAGGCGAATTGCCCCACGCCCGCGTGGCGGCGCAACACTCATGGTTTTCACAAGCGACGGATTGGCTTCCAGTTCCGCTTCACTGATCCACGATTGGCTCACAGGAAAATCACTGTCTACAAGTGCATTGAGCGCCGCCTCAACGGCCTCACGGTCTTCTGGCGGTTCTGGCATCAAGAAATCAAGCCGCCCCTTTTCCGCACCAATCTGCCCTCCGGTTACAGGCAGTGGCAAAATCACCGATAAAAGATGCAAGGCCGTATGCATCCGCATGAGTCTATGGCGATGCTCCCAATCAAGATGCTGGACAAGCTTCACACCCACATGTGGCAAAGCCATAGGCGCGGCTGGTACGAGCACAATTGCCTCACCATCGCCTTTAACAGTCGTCGCAATCTCAAGCTCTTTGCCATCCCAAACGACACTGCCACTGTCCCCAGGCTGCCCACCACCCGTCGGATAGAAAATAGAACGGTCCAGCACAATCCCGCCCTCGGCAGTATGGGCAACAACTGTGGCGGCCATATCTCTTAAATAAGCATCTTCGCGAAATAAGGCCTCGGTCATTTACCGCCTCCGTTTTTATCGTCATCTGACGTACTTTGAGCACGATTTACCTTTGGCTTCGCGGCTTTTGGCGGCTTTGCCTCAGCCTGCGGAACTGACGGAACAAGCGCTTCCGGATTGCGGATCCAAATATCGCGCTGACTAAACGGAATTTCCACACCCTCTTCTTTAAAGCGGCGCGCAATTTCATGGTTCATGTCAGACCTGACCGAGAGAACAAAATTCACATCTCGCAAAATCGCACGAATTTCAAAATCAAGGCTATCCGCCCCAAACCCTTGGAAGATTACATTTGGCTTCGGGTTCGCCAATACCATCGGATGCTCTTCTGCAATTTCAAACAAGATTTTCTCAATCTTGCGCGTGTCGTTCCCATAGGCAACGCCAACAGGAACAATCACGCGCCCAACGGTATTTCCGCGGGTGTAGTTGGTCACCTTACCACTGATCAAATCCGCATTCGGCAAGATAACATCTGAGCGGTCAAACGTCTCAATACGCGTAGAGCGCACAGAAATATCGCGAACGGTACCATGGGTTCCGCCCACTTCAATCCAGTCTCCCTCAGATATTGGACGCTCAATCAGAAGAATGATCCCAGAGACAAAGTTTGACACGATATTTTGGAGACCAAAACCAATCCCGACTGAAAGCGCACCAGCCACAATCGCGAGGCTCGAAAGATCAATTCCCGCGCCAGTGATGGCTGCGAGTGCGGCCAAGAATACCCCAATATACCCAACACCAGAAACAAGAGCGTTCTGGCCGCCAATATCCATCTTGGTCTTGGGGAGAACGGTGTTTTTCAAGGCGCCCTGCAACACGCGCGTAACTATGTAACCAATCGAAAAAACAATCGCAAAAGTCAGGAAGGCCCCCGCTGTGATCTTCGTATCACCAACAGTAACCCCCTCCCGCGCTGAACTCCAAAACTCGGAAATTCGCGCATCGCTTGTGCCCCAAATTCGGAAGAACTGCGGCAAAGCCACCAACAGCAGAACGAAGCCCGAGAGCGTCGGTAACAGCCCATCGCGAGCATCGTCCGCCCCGCGCCTCACCACAACCCAAAGCTCCGCCACCACCCGCTGGGCAAGGATAAGCAAAGCAATAAGCACAAGTGTTTCAATGGATTGGAAAACAATTGTTTTGCCAGCCTCAAAATAGCCAACAGCCGTTATGAGAGCCCCACCGAGGCCCGCCAGAATAATAACGCGCCCGAGAAGCCCGTACATCCGGTCCACATAGCGTGGCGCTTCGTCAGCGCTGGCCGCCGCAACAACTGCAGCAGAATGGAGCCGAAGAAGGCGTCCAAGCCGCCACAGCAAATAGCCACCAGAGATCACAAGCGGGAAATAGACAACAGCATTAGCGCTGCTCGACCAGCTGTCATAGCGAGAGAACTCATCCAGAACAAAGCTAAGGCCAAAGACAGTACCGAGACCGATCACAATATATCGGCCCTTGGTATTTTGAGCCTCTGTCAAAGAAAAACTTTGAAAGCTCCGATCTGCAGGCGCAAACGCAAAGGCGCTCAACCAAACGGAGACGATGATAAAGAAGCCCCCTTCGATCACTGCACCAAGTAACGGATCGATCCTCAGACCAATCAGCTCGGAATAATAGACAGCAATCGCCAAACCAAACAAACCGAGCGTCGCAACACCAAGCTGCACCACCGAAAGCACGAACGCTGTCAGCCACCCTCTCGCCGTGCTGCGCTGGCGCACAAAACGCTCGCTCAGCGCACGAACCCAACGCCAGCCAAGTAGCAAAAAGACAATTGAAACAGCTACAATCGCGATGAACCGAGGCAAATTGCTAATAAACGCCTCACGTTGGTTCGGATTGTTCCAACTGCTGACAATCTCCCCGCGTGTGCTGACAAGCGAGTTCTTGAAAGTGCCCCAGCCACGCGACCACAGCGTCGGATTGAGCGGGCTTGGCCCTCGTTCCAAGAAAGCATTCGTTTGTCGCTCTGACAGGATACGGTCAATTTCACCAATGAGCGCATCCGCACGGCTCTGTGCCACTTCTGCCCGCTTACGCGGGGCTTCCAGCTCTGCAAGCCTTGCGTTCAATGTCTCTCTTTGCGCCGCAATTTCTTCTGGCTCCAGCCCCGTCTCAGGTGCAGGACCGAGTGCAGATATCTGAGCCTGAACCGCCGCAATTGTGCGCACATTCAGATCTTTTGCCCCAACAAAATCAGCACGCCAGCTGGTCAGATCAGCGCGCAGGTTCTCCAGGACTGTATCTGAGGCGCGTCCCGCTTCGACAGCATCTTCAATGCGCGCAGCCAAGGTCTGCCATGCTTCGTAATCAGGCTTCGCTCCATTTCCAGTCTGCGCCAAAGTCGGCGCACCCAGAAGCAACAACGCAACAGTAAGCGCCGGTAAGCCTCGGAAAAGAGGGTGTTTCAAGATCATTCCGTTTCCTCAAATACATCTGGGATGTCTCGTGCTGCGCGCTCCATCCACTCGGGCACAGGCAGGCCCTTTTCATGCAAAAATTCTGGGTTAAAAAGCTTGGACTGGTAACGCGTGCCATAGTCGCACAGGATCGTCACGATGGTATGACCTGGCCCCATTTCACGTGCCATACGCACAGCACCAGCAATATTTACGCCCGAGGAGCCACCAAGGCAAAGCCCTTCCTCGGCCAAAAGATCAAATACATAAGGCAAAGCTTCTTCATCAGGCACTTGATACGCCATATCTGGCCTAAAGCCTTCAAGGTTCTTGGTGATGCGTACTTGCCCAATGCCTTCGGCAATCGAGCCGCCCTCCATCTTGATTTCACCCGTCGTGTAATAGCTAAACAGCCCAGCCCCCATCGGGTCAGCAATCCCGATCTTTACACCCTTCGGCTGCAAGACCATTCCTGTACCAACAAGTGTACCGCCCGAGCCAACTGCGCAGATAAACCCATCAACCTTGCCACCTGTCTGTTCCCAGATCTCAGGGCCAGTGGTTTCGATATGCGCCTGTCGGTTCGCAACATTATCAAACTGGTTCGCCCAAATTGCACCGTTGGGCTCAGTCTTGGCCAGCTCCCGCGCGAGGCGCTCGGAGTAACGCACGAAATTATTCGGATTGCGGTAAGGCGCAGCAGGAACTTGCACAAGCTCTGCCCCCGCAAGGCGCAACATCTCTTTTTTCTCTTCGCTTTGCGTCTCAGGGATCACAATAACCGTCTTAAAGCCCATCGACGCCCCTACAAGCGCAAGGCCAATGCCCGTATTGCCTGCCGTGCCTTCAACAATCGTGCCGCCTGGCTTCAGCTCTCCCCGCGCAATCGCATCTTTGATAATATAAAGCGCTGCACGGTCTTTGACCGACTGGCCCGGATTGAGAAACTCGGCTTTGCCATAGATGTTACAGCCCGTCTCTTCGCTAACTTTTCTGAGCCTGATCAAAGGCGTGTTGCCCACGGCTTCCGCCAAATCTTGTGCAATTTTCATAGGCTCTCTCCTTGGGCGTTATGCGCAACAACCTAGGGCTTCAAACACCGCACCACAAGCAACTTAGCCCGCAAAAATCACATGTTCCAAAGAAGGGGCCCTTCGCAGAAAACTATCCCGCCCGAAGCCTTTCTCGCTCTATCTTAAGCCAGAGCAACAAGTGCAAAAGAGGCCCGATATTTATCTCGCCGGTTTTCATCAATGCTTCCGCCGCATCAAAACTCAGAACGTGGCTTTTAATGTCTTCAGCCTCGCTCTCAAGGCCACCCATTCCCGCGACACTATCGGGCAAATCGCACAAACCGATAAATGTATGGAAATATGTGCTGACCTCTCCAGGAGACGGGTAGTAGGACGCGACAGGCTCAAGCTGGCCCAAGATGAGCCCTGCTTCCTCGACACACTCCCGCCGAGCCGCCTCTTCTGGCATTTCCCCAAGATCCACGCGCCCCGCAATCGGCTCAAGTGTCCAGGGCAGTGGGTCACCGCGCCCCAAGGGCCCCATGCGAAACTGTTCAATAATCAAAACCCGATCTCGCACAGGATCATAAGGCAAAACGAGTGCAGCGTCCCCAGTCAGAAACACTTCACGCTCCATCTCATCGCTTTGCCTTCCGTCGTAACGAGGATGGCTTAGGCGCAACGTATCGGTTCGAAAATACCCGATATGGCTCAAACGCCCGCCGTGCAGAGTTACGCTCTCGATGGAATGCGCCGCTCGCAGTGTCGCAGGGCTTGGGTTACTTTGTGCAAGAAAGGTCGAATAGGCGCGCGCTCTGATCCGTCCGAAGTAGCGCCCCAATTCATGTGGAGCCACCTGCCCCATCAATCCCATAATCTCGCGCGCCGAGTGTTGTGTCACAGGCCAATGCAGAGCGCTCCATTCCGCAAGATTCCAAAGCTCGGCAGCTTGCCAGAGATCTGGCTCAGGAAAGTAAACCAGAGCTTCTTGCCCAGCAATCTCAACGGGCAAAAGGCGATATCCAAAGCCAAGCTCATAGTAATCAAGCCGCGCCTGCTCTTCAGGGGTAACCTCGCTCAGCAACAAACCGTCGCAATAGCTTCCCGTTTGCTCAAGAATGAGTGGAAAATCATGCCCCTCGGCCCGCGCAACACGATAACCATCAAGGGACACTGCGCTCAATCGGTCGTGCGGCACATGCCCCAAGACAATCTCAAGCAGCCCCAAGTGCCGGAGCGTTCCGTATAAAAAGACCTGTTTCACCGGCTGCTTCGCCTTCTATCCCGTAAGTTAGCGCCAGCGGCGGCTTATAAACTCAGCAAAAAGGCCCCCAAAAAGGCCACCCACCACCAAGGTAATCACAACATTGACCCGCAAAAGTTCGGCCGAATATTCAATCGCCAACTGCACCGCGCCGATAAGAGCCTCCATCGGCCCATCAAACTTACGGTCCATCGACATCTGCAACATTTCCCAAAAGGCATGCGCAAAGAGACACCAAAACACCGCTGCGGCGATAGCCGTCAGACCCAATCCCAGAGAAACACTATATGGATTGCCAACGCGTGCGCCGAGCATGGTCCAGCCCACTGAAGCCGCGATAAAAACATTGATCTCACGAAAGCGTCCAAAGTTAAGATCAGGCTCTTGTGCCAACATTCCCACCATGACCATTTCACTAACAACGTAAGCGATAATGGCGAGACATACGGCTGAAAGCAATCTGGCGGCAGTGGGCATCTAGTCTAACTTTTCAATTGTTATCTGAACTACATCGCAGTTACCGCCATGAAACGACGCGGCGCAAGAGGTTAGGTAAAAATTCCACATTCTGCGAAAGCGCTCATCAAAGCCCATCGGCGCGATTTCACCCCACGCGCCATTAAAACGTTCATGCCAACGGCGAAGCGTTTGCGAGTAACTTTCCCCAAACTCAAGAACCTTTGTTTCAGTCAGCCCGGCGTGCGCTATTTCCGCCCGCAAAGCGGTCTTTGATGGCAGCATACCGCCGGGAAAAATGTATTTCTGGATGAAATCCACGCCCTTACGGTAGATTTTGAAGCGCTCTTCTTCCAACGTGATGATCTGCAAGCTTGCTCGCGCTTTAGGCTTCAAACACGCTCTCACTTTATCAAAGTAAACAGGCCAGTACTTTTCGCCAACAGCCTCAAACATCTCGATAGAAGCGATCCCGTCATACTGTCCAGTCTCGTCTCGGTAATCTTGCATTTTCAGTTTAACAAGATGAGAAAGACCAGCCTTTTCAATACGCTCTTCGGCGTACTTCAATTGCTCTGCACTGATAGTTAACCCCGTGACGCGCAGACCACACTCGCCCGCAGCATATTCAGCAAACCCGCCCCAACCACAGCCAATCTCCAACACATGGTCGCCAGCCTTGACGTTCAAAGCATCCACAAGAGCAGCATATTTTGCGCGCTGCGCACTCTCGAAACTCTCCTGTCCAGTCTCAAACAATGCGCTCGAATACGTCATGCTCGCGTCAAGCCATTGAGCATAAAAGGCATTGCCCAGATCATAATGATACGAAATGTTCTTTCGCGCCTGCCCCTTGCTGTTGGAGCGCATCAAATGGCGCAGCCTTTCAAAGGCCTTCACAAGCCCCTTTCCCGGAAAACCGCGATAGAGGATTTCGTTGCCCGAATTCATCAGGTCAAGAAAAGCTTGAAGGTCGGGAGATGACCACCCTTCATCAAGATAGGCGTCACAAAATCCAAGTTCGCCTTCGCGAATAAGGCGTGCAAACACATCTGGGTCGTGAATATGGACCTCCGCCACAGGCCCCGCCGTCGCACCTTCTGCGCGAAACCGCCGTCCATCAGCCAACACCACATCCAAACGCCCCACGGGCATCTGTTGGGCCAACGCGAACACGCGCGCAAAGTACCTTGGCAGATCGGTCTGACCTTTGGTTTCTGTCAATATCATAAATGCACCTCCCCTTGGCGCAGCCCCTTTAGGCTAGTTCGCACATGCTTGTCTCGCAAGTTTTCAATTATTTAGAGCTATAGGCGGCCAAAGCCCGTTCACGGCCTTCCTTAAGGCCCACGATAGGCTGAGGTCGTACCGCCTTGGGCGACAACCCTGCACTTTTTGGAATGCTCTCATAAAAATCAAGAGCCGTTTCAGGCGCCTCCCGCTGCCCTTCGGCAACCCAGCGTTTGAAATACCGCCGCTCAGGATCAAACTTCTGCAACTGCGTATCTGGATTGAACACCCTGAAATACGGCGCCGCATCAGGCCCGCTTCCCGCAACCCACTGCCAACCCATCGCATTATTTGCAGGATCAAAGTCAATCAACTGATCCGCAAACCAGCGCTCACCCACCCGCCAATGCACCATCATATGCTTGGTCAAATAGCTTGCCGCCACCATGCGCGCACGGTTGTGCATCTTGCCCGTCACCCAAAGCTCGCGCATTGCAGCATCTACAAAGTCAACGCCCGTGCGGCCATATTTCCAAGCCCAGACCTTGGCCTCAGTCTCATCTTCGCTCCAAGGAAAGCTGTCCCAGCCCTCGCGCCAGTTGTCTTTCAACATGTGTGGCGTGTGAAACATCAGGTGATGTGCAAAGTCGCGCCACCCCACTTGCCGCAAGAATGGCTCAAGCCCGCGCACGCCTGAAGCCGTAGCGGCCTGCCCAGTCGCCCAGATACTGCGCGGTGAAATCTCGCCATAAGCAAGATTGTCAGACAAATCAGAAGTACCCGCTGTCGCAACCTGATCCCGCGCAGCCTTATAATTGCTCGCGCGCTCGTCTAAAAACCGTGTCATCTTCGCCCAAGCCGCCGCCTCACCCGCCGTGCTGTGGCGGGCCAAAACAGACGCACCGCGCCGCATAGCGCTTGAAAGCGTCCAATCTAGCAAATTCTCACTGGCGGGCCATGCCGCAGGTGGCAAAAGTTTGGCAGGCTCAGGCAAAGGTGCAGCCACACCCAAAGGCTCAATGGCGCGCCAGAATGGCGAGAAGACCTTGTAATAGTCGCCCACTTTGGTTTTGACCGTCATCGGCTCATGCAGCAATTGTCCCGCATGACTCTCTGCAGCAAGCCCATCTGCACGGAGCGCCGCCTTTACATCTGCATCAATGTGGCGAGACACAGGGTCATAAAGCCTTCCCCAATGAACAGCACGCGCGCCCGTCTCAGAGACAACCGCGCGCAAAACATCAAGCGCTTCGCCTTTGCGCAACACAAGTCTGAGTCCCTTATGCTCAAGCTGAAGAGCCAAAGCCTTCAAGCTCTGCTCAAGCCGCCAACGTGGTGCCGCGCCAAGCGCGTCAGAACGCGCCTCGTGAATAAACAACGGAATAACAGGCCCCTTAGCCGCCGCTGCCGTCAGAGCTTCATTGTCAACCAAGCGCAAATCGCGCCTGATCCACCAAATGGATGTTACTGTACTATCGCTCATTAGCCCTCGCCCGTCTCTTTATTCGTTTACGGGCATGGGCCGCTCACAGATCACAAAACGCGATCAAGAGCCTCCATTAGCTGCTGCACCTCAGCCTCGCTCGTGTAGTGCACAAATGACAACCGCAGCACCCCCTTCTCAGGGTCAACACCCATCGCTTTGAGTGCGCGCACAGCGTAAAAATCGCCTCCACCAGCCATCACCCCATGTGCCGCAAGCTCAGCCGCCACAGGCTCCCCTGCCTGTGCCAATTCAAGCGCAACAGTAGGCGCGCGCCCAGCCGCATGAGACGGCCCAATAAGGCGTACTGAGTTTTTCGCGCTCACATAATCAAGCAAAGGCTGCAAAAGCTTCACTTCATGAGCTCGCATCAAGTCATGCACACCCGTCGCCTTTTCAGCCGCTGTTCCCGTAATTCCATGATGAAGCGCCAGCGCGTCAGCATAATCCGCCATGCCCGCCGAGGCAGCCACCTGTGCATGATCGGGCCCCGCAGGAGTAAAACGTTTGTAGAGGCTGCCTGCGTTGAAATAATGTCCTTGATTGGGCAGCGTCTCGCCCAAAGCACGCCGCATCACCATAATACCTTGGTGCGGACCATAGGTCTTGTAAGCAGAAAACAGATAGATATCAGGCCCCATCAAGCCAACATTCGGCAATCCATGCGGCGCATAGCTAACTCCATCCACACAGACAAACGCCCCCGCCGCATGCGCGAGCGCAGTGATTTCAACCACAGGATTGATCTCACCCACCACATTGGAACAATGTGGAAAGCAAACAAGACGCACCTTCTCGTCTAAAAGTGCCTCGAGCTTTGCAAGGTCCAGATGCCCCGTCTCAGGGTCCACCTGCCATTCGCGCACCTCAAACCCCTCATCCGCCAAACGACGCCAAGGCCCAGTGTTGGCCTCATGGTCCTGATTGGTCACGACAATGGCGTCTCCTGGCTGCATGAACTGGCGAAAAGCATTGGCCAGAACATAGGTGTTCTGTGTGGTTGATGGGCCAAAGCTCAGCTCATCACTCTCGACACCCATCATAGCGGCCAGCCGCCTGCGCGCCTCGTCCATTTCTTCTCCGCCAAGGCGCGAAGCCTCATAAGGCGCATATGGCTGGACTTTACGTTCGGTGTAGAACCGCGTGAGGCGGTCAATCACGGGCTGACACGTATATGAGCCGCCCGCATTTTCAAAAAACGCCTGCCCCTGAAGACTCTCCTGTGCAAACGCAGGGAATTGGCCGCGCACAAAATCAATATCAAGCATGAAGGTCTCTCCTCGGTTCATGGTTTTAACGAGGCCTCTGTCGGATGGCCCACAATCAATGGCAGGTCCTCCAGCCGAGCGCCCCGAAACCGTCAAAACCGGGTCGCAGCCGCCAGCAGTTAAAACCAAAGGCGACGGATCATGGATATCCCGCAAGAAAGCGCTGGGTCAAGAGCATGAAACATCCAGCATCCAATGTGCCAAAATGTCGCGGATCAGGCGGGCGCATGTCGTATTTGGCGGGCAGGCTGCGCCATCAACGCTCTAAATGCCCAAATATAGAGCGCAGCGTCTAAGAATTACTCAAATGCGCCAAGTTGTTTTCTAGAACAGAAATCGAAACGGGGACACATATGTCAATCAAACCACCCTTCACAGATCTTGAGATCAAAAAACAGGAGGCAGGCTTTTACAAAGACAACAGCCTGCCCATCGCACTCATCAGTAAACTGCTCATGATAGCACTCGTGCTCTGGGCCCTTGTCTGGCCCGCAAATGCCAACGCAACCTTGGGAAACTGGAACTGGAGCCTGCTTGAGAAATTCAACGGCTTCTACATCGTCATCACGGGATTCTTTGCCTTCTTTCTTCTCGTGATCGCCCTCTTGCCACGCACAGGCAAGCGCATCATGGGCACAGCGGGCGAAACGCCTGAGTTTTCAAACTTCTCATGGTTTTCCATGATGTTTGGCGCAGGTCTCGGTGTCGGCCTCATGGTCTTTGCAACAGCTGAGCCGATCGGCCTCTGGGGCTCAAACCCTGTGATCCTCTCCGGAGCCGTTGAAGCAAGCAGTGTTGAGGCTATCCAGTCAGGCTACCGTTATACCTTCCTACATTACGGCTTTCACGCTTGGTCAATCTATGTCGTGACAGGTCTCAGCCTGGCCTATTATGCCTACACACGCGACATGCCACTCACCATCCGTTCTGCTCTGACGCCGCTCTTTGGTGCGCGGATCAACAGCTCTTTTGGCCATATTGTCGATGTTCTGGGCGTTGTCGCCACAGTCCTCGGCGTCTCCGTAACCATCGGATTTGGTGTCAGCCAATTTATTGACGGTATGTATGCCATCACCGGAATGAGCTGGATGATGGATATGACAGGTGAAGTGCCAGCCCCAAATAAAGTCGGCCTGATCGCTGGCTTGGTAATGATCATGGGTCTGTCCATCCTCTCGGCCGTTTCAGGCGTCGGACGGGGCGTGAAATACCTCTCCAACCTTAACTTGGTCCTGTCGATCATCCTTCTGTTGGTGTTTGTGATCTTTGGCTCCTTTATGTTCGCGCTGAGCACCTTTGGGTCAGCTTTTGTGGATTATATTCTTCACTTCGCGCAGCTCAGCTTTGGCGCATATGGACCACAATCCGCCGCCGACTTTGCGGCCGCCCTACCAGAGGCAGCAAAACCACTGGCAGCAGATCTCAGCGCCGCCCAAGGCGCTTGGGGAAGCTTTGAAGGCTTCGTTGCAGGGCTGACAGGCGCCACTGCAGAGCTTGACGAAGACACACTCAAAGCCGTCTACGCCGCAGGCGAAGGTGGGCGTCAGTTTGGCTGGCAAGCGGGCTGGACAACATTCTACTGGGCTTGGTGGATTGCCTTTTCGCCCTTCGTTGGCTTGTTCCTTGCGCGCATTTCAAAGGGCCGCAGTGTTCGTGAGTTTATCGTCGGCTGCGTTCTGGCCCCCTCACTCGTGTGTTTTGCCTGGATGACAATCCTTGGTGGCACAGCCATCGATCTAGAGCTAACGGGCGGCGCAGATGGGGCCATCATCGGCGCATCCAATACAGCAAAGCTCTTTGTAACCTTGGGTCAAATGCTTGACGGTGGCTTGCTCACAGCCGTTTCAATCATGTGTGTGGTGCTGATCATGACCTTCCTCGTCACATCAGCAGACTCAGGCATCCTCGTGATGAACACGATCACGTCCGGCGGCGAGCAGGAAACAGGTGTCAAACATCGCATCGTTTGGGGCTTGATCCTCACCGCAGTGATCGGGACGCTCCTCGCAGCGGCTGGCGAGAACAACCAGATGGATGCACTGCGCAATGCAATGATCATCGGAGCATTGCCCTTCACGGTCGTTATGGGTCTGATGTGCGTTGCCCTTGCCAAAGCGCTCTATCGTGACGGCCTCCGCGAAAAAGCGGCCAAACAGCCCGCTGAGTAACATCACGCATTCACAAAATCAAAAACGGCGCCGCATCACCACGCGGCGCCGTTTTCTTTTAAAGTCACTGAGTAAGACCCTATTTTTCGCCTTAAATATCTGAGGGCGTCTGAGAGACGCGCTTCCGCGCCAGAGGGGCGCGGCACAATGCCTAGTGCAAAGCCGCCGTCAGCTTTTCTCCATTGGCCTTTATCTCGGCCATATCCCCCATGACGCCCGCAGGCCCCATGCGCTGTCCCTCATGGCGCGGCAGAATGTGGAAATGCAAATGAAAGACTTCCTGTCCCCCTGCCGCTTCGGAAAACTGCTGCAAGGTGATCCCATCCGCGCCAAAGGCTTTCATAGCGCCGTTGGCCAATGTGTTCACGGTGCGCATGCAAGCAGCAAGCTGCTCGGGACTCGCATCCAGAATGTTGCGGCAAGGTGTCTTGGGAATAACCAGACAATGCCCAGGGCTGCGCGGCATAATATCCATAAAAGCAAAGGTCTCATCGTCTTCGTAGACCTTGAATGATGGAATTTCTCCTCGCAGGATTTTGGCAAAAATATTGTCAGTGTCATAGCTCATAGCATTGCTCCCAAAACGCATTTTCCCAATCTCTTTCACAAATCCAGCCCCCCGCCAAGCGCCTTGGGCAAAAAGAAAGCCGCCCCTAAGGGCGGCTTTCAAAGCAGTCGTTTAAACGTCTCAGGCGTTCACATCGACAACCACACGACCTTTCACTTGGCCTTTGAGAATGTCGCGGCCAAGCTGCGGCAGATCGCTGAGCGTGGCGGGCTGCACCATCGCCTCAAGCTTGTCCATCGGCAGATCTTTGGCGACCCGCTCCCAAGCCCGCACACGGTTCTCATAGGGTTGCATCACCGAGTCGATCCCAAGCAAGTTCACACCGCGCAACAGGAATGGAATGACAGTCGCAGGCAAGCCAGCACCGCCCGCAAGCCCAACAGCAGCCACAGAGGCCCCGTATTCCATCTGGCCCAGAACACGCGCCAGCATATCGCCGCCCACGGCATCAATGCAGCCGCCCCATGTTTCGCCTTCCAGAGGGCGCTTCACGGTTTCGTTCAGCTCTTCGCGCGCCACAATCTGGGTTGCCCCGAGGCTCTTGAGGTAGTCCGCCGTCTCAGGTCGCCCCGTCACACCAGCAACCTTATAGCCAAGGTTTGCAAGGATCGCCGTGGCCACAGAGCCAACACCGCCTGCAGCCCCCGTAACAAGCACAGGCCCTGCCTTGATGCCGTGATCTTCCAGAGCCATAACCGCCAGCATCGCGGTAAAGCCCGCTGTGCCCACCGCCATAGCCTGACGCGTATCAAGACCCGCAGGCAACGGCACAAGCCAGTCCGCCTTCACGCGTGCCTTCTGACCATAGCCGCCCCAATGTGCCTCGCCCACGCGCCAGCCTGTGAGCACAACTTTGTCTCCCGCCTTGTAGCGCGCATCACTTGACGCCTCGACCGTGCCCGCAAAGTCGATACCCGGAACATGCGGATACTTGCGAACAAGCCCGCCGCCTGGACCAATGCAAAGCCCGTCTTTGTAGTTCACAGTCGAATACTCGACAGCAACGGTCACATCGCCCTCAGGTAGGTCTGCCAGCGTCAGCGGCTTGACCGCTGCGCTCGTTTTTCCAGTTTCTTCGTCTTTTTCAACCACTAGGGCGTTAAATTCACTCATCTCGTCCTCTTTCTTCTAAATCCAGAATGTCTCGCGCACCGTTGCCGCGCGCACACCCGCAGGGGTGATCACATCCACTTCACTGCCCTCGTCCCAATGCGTCATACGCACCATTCCGATGGAAACATTTGTCGCAAAATCAGGCGAGTATGCAGCAGAGCTAATGTTGCCCACCTGCTTGTCACCCACCATAATCGGCCAAAGCCGATCGCAAGGCGGTACAGCATCCCCATGAATTTCCACAGCGCGGATCTGGCGCACAGGGCCTTCCTTCGCGACGCGCAGCAAAGCGTCACGCCCCACACAGCCAATTGCGCTATGTGTGTTGCAAAACTTGCCAAGCCCGCACTCATGCGGTGTGTTGTCATCGGTCATGTCGTTGCCATAGCTCAGAAGACCGCCCTCGATCCGCTCGATCAGGTTGGGACAGCCCGCATGAATATCATGCTTTTTGCCCGCTTCCATCAAGGCGTTCCACAGCGGCATCCCGATATCACTGCCTTCGACATAAATCTCAAAGCCGCCCTGCTTGGAATAGCCCGAGCGCGCAACAGCCAGCTTACGGCCTTGAAACTCGAGCATCGCAAAGCGGAAAAAGCGGATATCGCGCACAGCATCGCCAAAGACATCTGCCATAACATCATCTGCCTTCGGACCTTGCACACCGAGCGGGCTCACATCCGGCTCATCGACAAGCACATCCAAACGATAGCCATAGGCGATACCCTTGACCCAAAGCAGCAAATCACTGTCAGCAATCGAAATCCACCAGCGATCTTCCGCCAGCTTTACAGCCACAGGATCATTCAACATCCCGCCCGTCTCGTCGACGATCGGCACGTAGTAACACTGACCAACCTGCATATTGCGCAGATCGCGTGGCGTGAGCATTTGCATCAGCCGCGTGGCGTCAGGCCCGCGCAGCTCCACTTGGCGCTCACAGGCCACATCCCAAAGCTGAACCGCCTCCTTGAGGTGGCGGTAGTCTTCCTGAACCGTGCGAAAAACGGTTGGCAAAAGCATACGGTTGTAAACCGTGTAGCCTTTCACACCTGCAGCCTCCACACCCTCGCTAAAGGGTGTGCGGCGCAGGCGACGCGACAAAGCGATTAATGCCATTAACGGGGGCCTTTCCAATCAATCTGGCAGATTTCGGCGCTGCGACCGTCAAAATCCCAGACACGCCCAAAAGCGCGCACACGTCCCTGTGTGGCCTTGGCCACAGTGATATCAGGACCCATCCAATATTCTGTATTGGTCACGACGATGTCTTTACCGTCCTTGCCCTCAACAGGAATAACCGAACCCTTGATCTTCTTTCCAACCATCAAGCGGCGCTCTTTGCCGACGGTTTCAAAGGTGATCGGAGCGCGCTCAGCGCCCAAGAACTCGCCAACAAGCAGGCCAAAGAGACCCGTTGTACCGCGCGCAGCACCAGAGAAGATCGCAACAAGCGCCTCATACTGGTCATCTGTCGCACGCTCATCAATATAGGCTGCCGCTTTCCAGTTTCCGCGGCCCATATTGCCTGGAATCTCAAGGAAGAGGCCCACATTGAGGCCCGAAAGGCTCACGCCACCGTATTCGCCATCATCGATGCGAACGCCCGACCAAGCCTGACAGTGGCCTTCCGTGGGCGGGTGCGTGCCAAGGCTCACAACACAGGGGCAAAACACTGTGCAGTTGCAATTGAGAATAAGTTCGCCCTTGATCTCCCAAGGGATCGTACCAACTTCACCATCTAAAGCCATGTTATTCCTCCACTAAATGAAAGCGCCAATCAGCGCAAAAAGCCCCCAGCCAATGAGGCCATACCCCAAAGGTCGTGTGAGCCAACGCCCAATATCGGGCAGTTTCTCCAAAATCATCATCACAGTCGCCAGCCCCATGAACGCAAGGTTCATCACACCGCCAACAAATCCGAGCAGCATCAAAGCCCAGCAGCAGCCAAGGCAAACAAGCCCCAACCGCAGCCCATTGCGCCACGCGCCCTCGTCCCAATGCTGCATAAAAAAGCTGATCGGACGACGGCACTTGCTCAGGCACGCTTCTTTGAGCGCCGAAAACTGATAAAGCCCAGCACTGATCAAAAGCCCAGCCGTCAGCAAGGGAGACTGGCTCTGCCCCAAAAGATCAACAGCGCCAATCTGGGTCAATCCCATCTGCACACCTGCCGCGACCAACGCAAACCCAAGCCATACAACGAGATACCCTGACACAAGTGCACCGAAATTGCCTTGTCCTGTTGAGCCTACAAGATCGTCATAGGTTCCAAAAGCGGGCAAGGCCGTCGGCGCCATCATGGCAGCCGACATCAGCGCCCACATGAAAAAGAGCCTCACAAGACCCGCTGCATCCGGCGTCACTGTGCAAAGAGCTTCCCAAAAGTCCGCACCGTAGAGCCTTGAAAAACTACGCATTTCCGCAGGAATCGCCATCGCAAACAAAGCCGCCCACGCCAGAGCGATCACGGCAAACAACGTCAGCCAGTGCCATCCGGTCATGGTCTTTATGCGGTCCACAAGCATTTTGTCCTCACGCGACTCAGGTCTTGAATGCAAATGTCAGACAATTTATGCTCGCCGTAAAGAGTGAATTGTCAGACAAATGAAAAAACCTAAGCCAAAACCCGCAGATCTCTCTGCAAAGATAGCCAAAAACATCCGCGACGCCATTATTTCAGGCGCGCTCATCGTGGATGAAAGGTTGCCCTCAGAGGCTGATCTCTCCGAGCAGTTCAATGTTTCCCGTCCAACTGTCCGTGAAGCCCTGAAGCGCCTCGCCGCTCAGTCCCTCATTCGCACTCAGCGTGGGGCCACGGGCGGCGCATTCGTCAATCGCATCAGCTTCCAAGACGCCTACCCACAGCAAATCACCACATCAACACTGCTGCTCAGCATGAATGATGTGAGTTTTGATGTCGCCTGCGAAGCCCGTTACACACTGGAACGCGCCTGTGCGTCGCTCTCGGCCGCGCGCCGCACCCCAGATCAGCTTGCGAGCATGCGCACAGAGATTTTCCGTCAGTCCCAGCCCGCATTGTCGGATGAAGCGTTCTGCGCTTCAGATGTCGCCTTCCACCGCGCCCTCGTTGATGGTGCAGGAAATCCTGTACTCTCCTATCAGCTCGCAGGCGCCGTCGAGGCCATGCAGCCCCTGATGAACATGATTACCTTCACAGCCCGCTCCCGCGCGGCAATTATTGATTTGCACAGCCAGATCGCTGATGCGCTGGAGGCGAGTGATGCTCCGTGCGTTGAAGCCTGCCTGACAGAGCTTGAGCGCTACACAAAAGAGCTCGCCCAAAACGTTCTCGCGGCCCGAAAAACACGCGCCTGACACGGCATAAAAATCACGTGCAGACAGTCACACCCTGTCTTGCAAATCGCTTCTCAAGCTCTATATTAGACCTGTCTCCTCGGGGACTATGAACATAAACGCGCTTGTAATAAGCGGATCGGACCCGGGGGCGGTACCCGGCGTCTCCACCAAACATCCTTCATTTGGGGATCATGGGGACGAAATAGGATCGACGAACGTCTAAAGAGGTTAGCTTTGTTTCGGCTGGGTGCCACCGTATCGGCCCGAAATGTACAATTGCAAATGACAATCGTGCTCCAATGGCGATGGCCGCGTAAGCGACTGGAACTATTGAAATCTAAGTCCTTACGTTTAGCGACCTAAGGCGGGGTTCGCAGGCACCTGGCAACAGAAGCCTGCACTTCCTTCTCCCTTCCGCTCACAAACACAGCGCCTTTGGAGCCGCCATATGACGCAACCAAGCGCGCAAGAGTTCAACCGCACATTCGCCAAAATCGGCCTTTTGTCCTTTGGCGGGCCCGCCGCTCAAATTGCCTTAATGCACCGAGAGCTGGTGGATGAACGGGCATGGCTGACAGAGCGCCAATTTGCAGGCGCGCTCAGCTTTTGTATGCTTCTCCCTGGCCCCGAAGCCATGCAACTTGCAACCTACGCGGGCTGGCGCTTGCGCGGGCTCAGAGGCGGGCTGCTGGCGGGTCTCCTATTTGTTCTACCAGGTGCATTTGTGATTTGGGCTTTAGCCGTTGCCTATATTCTTTACGGCGCACAGCCTTGGGCCGTCGCCGCCTTCATGGGCGTCAAAGCCGCCGTGATCACGATTGTGCTTCAGGCCCTCTTCAAACTTTCCCAAAAAGCGCTGACAGCTTGGCCCAGTCGCCTCATCGCCCTCGGCGCATTTCTGGGCCTCTTCGCTCTAGGCGCGCCCTACCCGCTTATTCTGGCGCTCGCCGCACTGGCGGGCAGCCTCTTCTTCGCGACAGAGCCTGAAGCGCTGTCAGAACTCACCCCGGCACCGCCCCTCTCCCAAAGCCTGCGCACACTGGCCCTCGGCCTCGCGCTTTGGCTCGCGCCCCTTACGGCGCTCTTCTTATCGGGCCAGTCGTTTCTCACAGAGCTGGCCGCTTATTTCGCCCAGCTTGCTCTTTTCAGCTTCGGCGGAGCTTATGCGCTCCTTGGCTGGATGACCCAAACCCTAGTCCAAGACCATGGCTGGATCACATCTTCCCAAATGATAGATGCCCTCGGCCTTGCCGAAACCACGCCTGGCCCCCTAATCCTTGTGACACAATTCACAGCGCACCTCGCAGGTCATGGCCAAGGTGGGCTGGGCCTCGCCGCAGTCGCAGGGTTGCTCACCCTCTGGATGGTGTTCACGCCTTGCTTTCTCTACATCTTCCTTGGAGCACCCTATCTGGAACGCCTCTTAGCGATGCCCCGCCTGCGCGCCGCCCTCACAGGGATCACAGCCGCCGTCACAGGGGTGATCGCCAGCCTCTCGCTCTGGTTCGCTGTGTCTGTGCTTTGGCCAAGCGGAGCTTTGGACACCCTTGAGCAAGCTTTCGCCCAAATCAGCTGGCCTGCTCTCTATCTAATTGCCACAGGTGCAGCTCTCTCTTGGCTGACAAAAGGCAATCTTTTCATACTGATCCTCGGAAATGGCCTGCTCGGCTTTGCGCTCTTCGCTGCACTTGGCTTTTAGCGCGGAATCGGTCTTTTGTTTTCTGCAAAACTCCCTATTCTTGACGCAACAACCAAGGGGATAGCCGATGTCAAACACGATTGACTATGGCACATTGATGCACAACGCCATGCGCAGCCTGATCAGGCGCGTTCTAACGGATGTTGAAAAGAACGGCCTTCCAGGGGCACATCACTTCTTTATCACCTTTGACACGCGCCACCCGGAGGCCAAGCTCGCAAGCTGGCTTCACGAGCGCTACCCCGAAGAAATGACAATCGTCATTCAGCACTGGTTCGACGCACTGGAAGTCACCGAAGAAGGCTTCTCAGTCACGCTCAACTTTGGCGATGCCCCAGAAGCTCTCAAAGTTCCCTATGACGCGATCAAAACATTCGTCGACCCCTCCGTAGAGTTTGGCCTTCGCTTTGAAACAAGCGAGGACGAAGACGAGGAGGAGGACGATGATGACGCGCTCTTCTCCGACACTGACGAAGCCCCCGAAGCACCGATGATGGAGCACGCCGAGCCAGAAAAACGGCAGGCCGAAGTCGTCAGTCTCGATCAGTTTCGCAAGTAAGCCGACAACAGAGCACCTCCGTTAGGGCTATCAGCCATTGCCCCCCTCCCGCGGGGGCGTTAGACCGTTTGCGACAGTTTGCAAAAGGAGCCCAACATGGCCGACACGCGTACAGAAACCGACAGCTTCGGCCCTCTTGAGGTCCCTTCAAACAAGTATTGGGGCGCACAAACGCAGCGCTCGATCATGAACTTCCCCATCGGTTGGGAAAAGCAGCCCATCGCCATCGTGCGCGCGCTCGGCGTGATCAAACAAGCCTGCGCCATGGCCAACCGTGACAGTGGTGAGCTTGACGGCAAACTCGCCGAAGCCATCATTCAGGCCGCGGGTGAAGTGATCGAGGGCAAGTTTGATGACAACTTCCCGCTGGTCGTCTGGCAAACGGGCTCAGGCACACAGTCCAACATGAACTCCAATGAGGTCATCGCCAACCGCGCAATCGAAATCCTCGGCGGCGTCATCGGCTCCAAAGACCCAGTTCACCCCAATGATCACTGCAACATGGGTCAGTCCTCAAACGACACCTTCCCAACTGCCATGCACATCGCAACAGCCATGTCCGTGCATGATGTGCTCCTGCCGGGCCTTGAAAAACTCGCCTCTGGCCTCGAAGCCAAGGCAGAAGCCTTCAAAGACATCATCAAGATTGGCCGCACACACACCCAAGACGCAACGCCCCTCACTTTGGGCCAAGAGTTCTCAGGCTACGCTCACCAGATCCGTATGGGCATCCGCCGCGTTCATGCCGCACTCCCCGCAATCTATGAGCTGGCCCAAGGCGGCACAGCCGTTGGAACAGGCCTCAATACAAAGCACGGCTGGGGTGAGACGGTTGCCTCCCATATGGCTGACATCACGGGCCTGCCTTTCGTCACCGCGCCCAACAAGTTCGAAGCCCTCGCTGCACATGACGCGATGGTCTTTATGTCAGGCGCACTCGCGACAATCGCTGGCTCCGCCTACAAGATCGCGAATGACATCCGCTTCCTCGGCTCTGGCCCCCGCTCTGGCCTTGGCGAGCTGATCCTGCCCGAAAACGAGCCCGGCTCTTCAATCATGCCAGGCAAGGTCAACCCGACACAAGCGGAAGCGCTGACACAAGTCGCCGCTCACGTCATGGGCAACGACGCCGCAATCAAATTTGCAGGCTCACAAGGGCATTTCGAGCTCAACGTCTACAACCCGATGATGAGCTACAACCTCTTGCAAAGCATCCAGCTCTTGGGCGACGCGGCAGACAGCTTCACTGAGCGCATGCTCATGGGCATCGAAGCCAACGAGCCACGCATCGACAAGCTGATGAAAGAAAGCCTGATGCTGGTCACAGCGCTGGCGCCAACCATCGGCTATGACAACGCGACCAAAGTGGCAAAGACAGCCCACAAAAACGGCACGACCCTCAAAGAAGAGGCCATCGCACTTGGCTTTGTGGACGCCGAGACTTTTGACCGCGTTGTGCGTCCAGAAGATATGATCGGCCCTAAGTGATGGCCGAACCGGTTAATTTCAACCGGTTTAAAAAAGCAGCGGCGCGGGCCGAAGACAAAGCCCGCGCCGCTGAAAACGTGGTCAAACATGGCCGCACGAAAGCCCAGAAAGAGCTTGAAAAAGCGCGCGCTGCCAAGGCCGCACGCGAGCTCTCAGGAAAAGAGCGCGACAGATGAGCCGTCCCGTGAAGCGCTCCCTTACCCTGCGTGGCCACCGCACCAGCGTCTCTCTGGAAGATGAGTTCTGGCGCGCTTTTCGTGACATCGCAGCGCGAAAAAACAAACCAATCAATGAATTAGCGGCCGAAATTGATGAAGCCCGCGGTGTCGAAAGCGGTCTAGCCTCAGCCATTCGGCTCTATGTTCTGGCGTATTATGAAAGTCGCTCAGCCTAGCGCTTGCTCACCTTCAGCCAAATCCCGTCTTTCGCCCGTACGGTCAGATGCGCAACAGGTTGCGGCACACGTCCCTCAACAAGCTCAAAGCGAAACATCTTGAGCAGCATCGACAAAATAAGCGGCCCTTCGACCATAGCAAAGCCCGCTCCTGTGCAGACCCGCGACCCAGCACTAAAAGGCATATAGGCCTCACGCGCACAGCCCCGCCCCTCCTCAGTCTGCCAGCGCTCTGGCTCAAACGCATCAGGGCGCGCCCAGATCCGCTCGTGGCGGTGCAAGTGCCAAGGGCTCAGCACGATCTGGCTGCCCGTCTTAACCTCGCGCCCGCGAAACTCTTGCGGACATCCTGCCTCGCGCACCATCATCGGCACAGGCGGATAAAGCCGCAATGCCTCCCGAAACACATCCCGCGAGAGCTTCAGCTCCGACATCACCTTGAAATCACAGTCGTTTAGCGCCGCCGATTCCTGCGCAAGCCGCTCCTGCCACTCAGGGTAAAGCGCTAGCAAATAAAGCGTCCATGCCAGCGCCGAGGCGCTCGTCTCATGCCCAGCCAAAAAGAAGATCGCCACCTGATCAACCATCTCCTCAGGCGTAAACCGTTCGCCCGTCTCAGGGTCTTCTGTGGTCATGATCTTGGTCGCAAGATCGTCAGGAGCAGTGCCCGCAGCAATCTCATCCGCACGCGCTTGGGTGAGCCGCGCAATCAGGCTGCGAATGCTCTTTGCCGTCTCCCGCGTGCGGCGTCGGAAGAACCGTGGCATCCAGCGCGGCAGCGGCAAGAACGCTGCAATATTCACAATTGGCTGGCTGCGCTGATAGTCGCGAAACTCCGAGAAAACCTCTGCCGCAATCTCGTTCTCGATCGGGATCGAAAACAGCGTCCGAAAGATCACATCTGCTGCCGCATGGCTCGTGACTTCCTCAATCTCTACGATCCCTTCCTCAAGCCGCGCGACACAGGCCTGCGACGCCGCCCACATCGCTGGAAAGGTATCACGCAGCCGCCCGCCCTCAAAAGCGGGGTCAATGATGCGCCGCTGCCGCTTCCACGTCTCGCCATTGGTCAGAAACACGCTCTCCCCCAAAAGCGGCCTCAGCCCTTCGCTCACGCGCGATGATTTGGGAAAGTCATCAGGCCGCTCTTTCAGCACCAGATCAACCAACTTCGGATCGTTCACCATAAACGAGCGAAAGAACGGCGTGCGAAACTCAGCCATCCATGCCCGATAGAGCTTTGCAGGCTGCGCTGACAAAATATCCTGACGAAAGAGCTTCACATAGCGCCAAAGGCTCACTTTATCTGGCCGCGCGGGCGGCTTTGGCGGCAAGCTCATGGCGCAACACTCGTATATTTGTTCACGGGCGTCTCTATACGGCTCTTTGAGGCCCCCCGCCCAGCATAGCGTTCAACCAAAGTCTGCGGCCCTGCCGTGATCTGAAAATAGTCATAGTCGCGAGGCCGATCAAAAGCACAGAGATACTGGAAGTGAAGCCTGAAAAACCGCCAGCGCAGCTCTTTCCAGCGCGAGGCACTGAGGCTCTGCGTAAACGCCGCCGAGATCACCAAGGGCCAGCGCTGCCCCTCAGGCGCAACCCCTGACACTTTGACAGGATCACAGAGCGCAAAGGCACAGCCATCTCCAGGCGCTGTGACATCCACCCAAGCAAGCTCCTCGCGTGTGCTCAAATAGGCCAGATCAGCGCGCAAACGCCACGCATCTGGCAGGAAAGACACCATAGGCACAACCTGCCCGAGCGACAAAAACGAAAGCTTTGGGCCCGCCTTGGGCACCTGTCCCGCGCGAATGAGATCGGCCAAAATCGACACCCCCAAATGCGCGCCCGAAGAATGCCCCACCACCAAGACTTCATCAAAATCTTGCGTCAAAGCCTCGGCAATAACGTCACCAAACTCAGCCATCCGCGCCTCAAGTTCAGGCGGGTTTGCGCCCATATGGCGCGCCGAATAGGAATAATCATGCATGAGATAGTAGACAAAAAACTTGGCGTCCTGCTTCTTAAACCAAGCAAGAAGCCCCCAAGCCACACCAAGCCCAAGCACAAGGCCAGCATAAGGTCCAAGCCCAGCCAGCTCTGGAACAAAGGCGAGCAGAAGGCTCACACCACGCATCACACCCCATGCAGCCCCAAGCGCCAGAAGCGCCTGCACAATCAGCATCAACACAGGATAAAGCGCCGCAATAACAGGGCCCTTCCTGAGCCGCATGAGCCGCCAAAGCGCGCCCGAGCCGATATAGGCCCAAGCTGTGCGCAGCATCGCGCCGTAAGTGGCAGGTATCGTGTGGCTCATACTGTCCCGCACAATATCAGACCAGACTAGCGCCTCGACGTCTGTCTGCGTCTCCTGCCCGTCCACAGTTGCACTCACATGCCAACCATAAGGGCCCTTGGTCGTCTTGGGGCTGAGCGTAATTTCATAGCCCGAAACCACCGCCTGCGCGGCGCCTTCTTTGCGGTAAAGCTCGCGGTAACGGCGTGGATGAATCGGGTCATATCCGGGGATGTAAAACACCCGCCGCCTGCGCACCGCTTGTTCTGTTTTGTCAGGCTTACCGCTCATGCCAACCCCTTCGCGCGCAACACTAGCGCAGGTTTTTGGCAAGAGTAAGGCCAAAGCCTTTAGCCAAGCTTTGCCAGTGCAGGGAAGGTTTCAAGCAGCCAATAAGAGAAGTCCGAAAAGCCCCCCGTCAGCATCAGCAGACCCACGGTCCAAAGCAAAAGCCCCATGACCCGCTCGATCTGCTCCATATGTGCCTTCATCCAGCCCATCACGCCGCCAAGCCGCGGCAAATACATTGCGACCAGAATAAACGGAATACCAAGACCAATTGCATAGATTCCAAGCAGTACAAGTCCCTTGGCGATACTTGCCTCGCTTGCGGCCAGCGACAGGATCGCGCCAAGCTGCGGCCCGATGCACGGTGTCCAGCCAAAGGCAAACGCCAGTCCAAGCACATAAGCTCCCATAGAGCTTCCGCCTTGATCCCCCACATCAAGCCGCGCCTCGCGGTCCAGAAAGCCGATGCGATAAATCCCGATAAAATGCGCCCCGAAGATCATCACAATGATCCCAGCCACTGTCGAAAACATATCGCTATAAGAGAGTAAAACCTTACCAAGCGCTGAGGCCGCAAAACCAAGCAGCAAAAACACGGTGGACAACCCCAGCACAAAGAAAAGCGCAGGCACAACAGCGCTGCGCGGACCTTCCTTGCGGTTCAGATCAGAGACAGACACCCCAGACATATACGCCAGATAGGGCGGCACAATCGGCAAGACGCATGGGCTGAGAAACGAGACGAGCCCCGCCATCAGCGCCACGATCATCGCAGGGAGCAGCCCCGCATCTATAATTTCGATTCCAAACATGAAACAGCCTTAGCGCATCGCGCAGGCCGCGTCATTGGCACTTTCTGTCACAAGTCTGTGGACAGACTGAAACATTCGCAATACCTCTGGCGCATGAGCGAAACAGTTGATGCCCTCGGCCTTCTCTGCCCCCTGCCCGTCTTGCGCCTGCGCAAGCGGATGCGCGCGCTTGCCTCAGGTGACACCATCACACTCATCGCAGATGATCCCGCGGCGGTGATAGATGTGCCGCACTTCTGCGCCGAAGCGGGCCATAGTCTTCTGAGCACAGAAGAAGCAGACGGCGCAACGCGTTACACCGTTCAAAAAGCTTAAGCCCTGCACAAAAGAAAACCGCGCCCGAAGGCGCGGCTTTTTATCGTTTCTCTGTAAGAAGGGCTTAGCCCCCCAGCGACCACCAACCACGCTTTTTCGGCTTAGGCGGCGTGTCATCCTTAACCTCAGGCGCAGGTGCTGGCTCAGGAGCCGTCACAGCTTCAGGCACAACAGCAACCTCTACAACAGGCGCAGGTGTCACCTCTGCAACAGGCTCAGCTGCCACCACTGGGGCCGCCTCATCCGTCTCAACAGGCTTTTTCTTTGCCCGCGAACGCGTGGTCTTTGGCTTGGCAGCCGCTTTGTCGTCTGCCGCAGCTTCAACACCAGCCTCCGCCTCATCTGCCTTGGGCTTCTTCGCCCGCGTCGATGGCTTGCGTGTGGCTTTCTTGGGCTTCTCCTCGGTCTCAGCTGTTTCCACAGCCTCCGCCGCATCCGCCTTTGCTGCTGTCGCAGGCTTGGCCTCAGCTGGAGTATCCTCTTTCTTCTTGCGTGAGCGGCTCACAGTCTTTTTCTTCGGCGCTTCGGCTTCTTCTGCTTCAGCAGGTGCAGCCTCTACCGCCTCGGCAGCGGCTTCTACAGCGCCAGCTTCTTCAGCTGCGTCTTGCGCCGCTGCACCATTGCCATTGCCGTTTTCGCCAGACCCAGACTCGCCATTGGCGTCGCCGCCATTGCCTTTGCCCCGACGACGCCGACGACGACGGCGCTTCTTAGGCTTGTCCTCGCCATTTGTCTCAGCGGTCTCTTCAGTCGCCTCTGTTGTGACCTCGTCGATCTCGTCTGGCTCTTCAGAGTCAATATCGTCCATCAAAGCTGCCGTAGCCGAAATAGCTGTCGAAGCCACTTCTTTCACAACGCGCGTCGCGGTCTTGAACTTCTCGAGCGTAAAGTCAGGGCTAATCAGTGATGGGTCACCCTCGATCCGCACAGACATGCCGTAGCGCGCTTCAATCTGCGCCACATGCTCACGCTTCTGGTTCATCAAGAAGTTTGCAATCCCGACAGGGCATTTCACCAAAACTTCCCGCGAACGGCGGCGTGTGCCCTCTTCCTCGATCTGACGCAAAACGCTTAGCGCAAGGTTGTCATCCGAGCGGATCAGGCCCGTGCCATGACAGGTCGAACACGGCTGCGTTGTGGCTTCGATCATACCGGGGCGCAAACGCTGGCGGCTCATTTCCATCAGGCCAAAGCCCGAAATACGACCAACCTGAATACGTGCACGGTCAGACTTGAGCCTGTCTTTCATCCGCTTTTCAACGGACGCATTGTTGCGCCGCTCATCCATGTCGATAAAGTCGATCACGATCAGACCGGCCAAGTCACGCAGACGCAGCTGGCGTGCCACCTCGTCAGCCGCTTCAAGGTTGGTCTTTAGGGCCGTCTCTTCGATGCTGCCCTCTTTTGTCGCACGGCCGGAGTTCACATCCACAGCCACAAGCGCTTCAGTGACACCAATCACGATATAGCCGCCCGACTTGAGCTGAACCGTGGGGTTAAACATCCCTGCCAGATAACTCTCGACTTGGAAGCGTGCAAACAAGGGAAGATTGTCTTCATAGCGCTGCACATTCTTTGAGTGCGACGGCATGATCATCTTCATAAAGTCTTTGGCAATACGATATCCGCGCTCGCCTTCGACCAAAACTTCGTCAATCTCGCGGCTGTAAAGGTCACGGATCGAGCGTTTGATGAGGTCACCCTCTTCATAGATCTTTGCAGGCGCAGTTGATTTGAGCGTCAGCTCGCGAATCTGCTCCCACAAGCGTTGCAAATACTCATAGTCGCGCTTGATTTCGGTCTTCGTGCGCTTGGCACCAGCCGTACGCACAATCAGACCTGCGCCCTTGGGCACTTCGATCTCGGTCGCAATTTCTTTGAGTTTCTTGCGGTCAGCGGGGTTTGTGATCTTGCGCGAAATGCCGCCACCACGGGCCGTGTTTGGCATCAAAACGCAATAGCGCCCAGCAAGGCTAAGGTAAGTTGTGAGTGCCGCGCCTTTGTTGCCGCGCTCTTCTTTAACCACTTGCACCAGCATAATCTGGCGCACTTTGATCACTTCTTGAATTTTGTAACGACGTGGGCGTGGCTTGCGGACTGGACGAATGTCTTCTTCTTCGTCCTCATCGGCCACAGACTCGATGCTCTCGTCCTTTTCCACGGCGTCTTTCTTGCCACGGCGCGAACGGCTCTTAGGAGCCTCGTCTTCGGCGTCCACATCGGCATCAGCCTCAGCGTCAAGAGCTTCAGCTTCTTCTGTATCAGCCTGCGCATCTACAGCCTCGGCCTCGTCTTCGCTTGGTTCTTCAACGGGTGTTTCGCCGACAAGCTCCATGGGCGAAAGCCCTTCAGCTGTGTCATCGCCCTCGCTGTCGCCAAGGTCGATCGTCTCCATACCAGAAACGTCGCCCTCAACTTCGCGTGTTTCCACTGCGTCATCTGTTTTGGCACGCGCAGCGCGCGAGCGTGAGGAGCGGCCACGCTTGGGCTTGTCCTCATCATCCTCGTCACGAGCGCGCTGTGCTTCCACATAGGCGCGCTCTTCTTCCATCAGAGCTTCGCGGTCCGCGACAGGGATCTGATAGTAATCTGGGTGAATCTCGTTAAACGCGAGGAAACCATGGCGGTTTCCGCCATAGTCAACGAAAGCCGCCTGAAGTGACGGTTCGACCCGTGTTACCTTTGCGAGATAGATATTGCCAGCAAGCTGCCGGCGGTTCTCGGTTTCAAAGTCAAATTCCTCAACTTTGTTTCCATCAACCACAACAACGCGAGTTTCCTCTGCGTGGGTGGCGTCGATAAGCATTTTCTTAGCCATGAAGTCCATTTGCACGCAAAATCCCCGCAAACTCTTCTCAGAGCCACAGGTTTCAAAACGTGTCTATTTCGGGCGATGTCAGACGCGCGTTCAAGAGGGGCGCTTGCGCCCTCTGCTCTCGAACTCAATACTTTAGCGCGCTTCATCGCGTTTCTTCTCCGACACAGTGCTGCTTGCGCAAGCCAAAGTGCCCATTCATTGGCAGACACAAAGGCCCGCCGGTCCGTTTGGCCAATTTCTGGGCCAATTCATCCTGCTGGGGAACGCGCGTGGCGCGGCATCCGAAGCAGATAAACTCCTCAGAGCGCTAAAATCGCAGCTCTGCATTTCTACTTAAGGGCAGACAGCGCCAAAATACAATGGCTAATCGACGCCAAGCCGCACCAAAGCCAAGTTGCCTAGCTTAAATAATCAGAGCGTTGCAGCGCATATTTCGCCATCTTCTCATTCAGTGTGCGGCGCGGCAGGCAAAGCTCGTCCATCACAGCGGCAATCGAGCCTTTGTGGCGGCGCATCGTATTGTCGATGAGCATCCGCTCGAAGGCTTCTACATATTCCTTGAGCGGCTTGCCCTCGGTCGTCATCACAGGCTGCATCTCGTCGTGATCCGCCATCAAAAGCGAGGTGATTGTCCCTGCCCCGCGCCGCGACTGAAGCACAGCTCGCTCGGCAATATTGATCAGCTGGCGCACGTTTCCGGGCCAAGGCGCTTGCAAAAGTTGCGCCGCTTCCTGCGCGCTCACCTTGGGCGCATCGCAGCCGTATTCCTCGGCAAACTCGTCCGAAAGCCGCGTGAACAGCGTCAGGATATCTTCGCCACGCTGGCGCAAAGGCGGCACAGTGATGCGCAGCGCTGCCAAACGATAAAACAGATCCGCGCGCAGCGCGTCCTCGACGGTGCGGTTCTGCTCTTGCAAGTTTGAGATCGCCACTATCCGCGTTTCAGGCGGATTGCCCTCCTCGTTCATAAAGCTCAGCAAGCGCGCCTGAACAGCGTCAGGAAGCGTCTCTATGTCTTCAAGCACAAGCGTGCCCCCGCGCGCCTCTTCCACAGCAGGCAGGCGGCTGTCTTCGGGCTGCATCGGGCCAAAGAGCCGCTTCACCAGCGCTTCTTCTTCCAAAGCCGAACAGCTCACCAACACAAATTTCTTACCAGCACGCGCACCAACCGCGTGCAAAGCATGTGCCACAAGTGTCTTGCCTGTGCCCGTCTCGCCATCAATCAGGACATGGCCGTCAGCCTGCCCCAGATCGAGGATATCTTCCTTGAGCCGCGCCATAATCGGGCTGGCGCCGATCAGCTTCTTCATCAGTTGCCCGCCCTCTGACAACTCGCGGCGCAAAGCGCGGTTATCAAGCGTCAGACGCCGCGCGTTGGCAGCCTTCTTGGCCAGCTCTGTCATACGGTCAGGGTTGAACGGCTTTTCTAGAAAATCAAACGCGCCCACGCGCATCGCCTCGACTGCCATCGGCACATCGCCGTGCCCTGTGATCATGATCACAGGCAAAGCACTGTCCGCCCCCATCAGCTTTTTGAGAAACTGCATCCCGTCCATGCCGGGCATTTTGATGTCAGAGATCACAATCCCTGGATAATCCGCGCCCAGCTCCTTGAGCGCGTCTTCCGCGCTCGGAAAGGTCTGGGTGTCATAGCCCGAAAGTGCGAGCCACTGGCTGATGGACTGGCGCATGTCCTGCTCGTCATCCACAATCGCAATCTTCATAGCCTTAGCCATCACTCGTCTCTCTTTCGTTACTCTGCAGCTTCAGAGCTGCTGCCTTCCAAGATAGGAAGTTGCATTTCAAAAACAGCCCCCCCCGCCATTGCATTGCGCGCGGTCAGCCGTCCACCAAGGTCGTTCACGATCCCCGATGAAATAGCAAGCCCCAGACCCACGCCCTCGCCGGGCTGTTTGGTTGTGTAAAACGGCTCAAAAAGCGCATCCAGATCTTCGATTCCAGGGCCATTGTCGCGCACAGAAAGCGTTGCCGTTTCTCCTGCAGTCAGCATCAGCTCGATCTCAGGCTCCTGCACCAGCTTGGTTGCGTCCAGAGCATTGCGAATGAGGTTCACCATAACCTGCTCGATGCGCACCCGATCCCCCATAACCATCACTGGCCATTTGGGCAAAACGCGGTCGATCTTAACATGCCGCCGCTTCAGTTGCGGCTCCATCATCGACAAAGCAGATGTGAGCGCATCCCCCATGTTTATTGGGCTAAGCTCGTCCTGTCCCTTGCGCGCATAGCTCTTAAGCTGCTTCGTGATCGCGCCCATCCGCTCGATCAAATCATCAATACGATGAAATGAAGACAGCGCTTCATCAGGGCGGTTCCGCTGCAACAAAAGCCGCGAGCCCGCCAAATAGGTTTTCATCGCCGCCAAAGGCTGGTTCAGCTCATGACTCACCGCCGCAGACATCTCCCCCAAAGCGGCCAGCTTGGAGCTTTGAGCGAGGCTCTGCTCAGCGGTTCTCAGCGCGCCTTGCATCTTCTCACGCTCGGCGATTTCCCGCTGCAAGCGCGCGTTAAGTTGGCGAAGCTCCGCCGACTCCCGTTGAAACAAGGCCATGCGCAATGCTGACTTACGGCTGAGGAGATAAAACACCAACGAAAGCAAAATGGCGAAAACCATAATCTCGAGCGCCAGAACCCCATTCACCCGCTCGCGCACGCTTGCATAGGTTGTGAACGACGCCATCTTCCAGCCGCGAAACGCAACACGCATCTCCTTGCGCATCACAGCCTCGCCCTGCACATAGGCGTCGGGCGGCAAAGAGGTCCAGTTCTGCGTGGCTCGGATCGCGCGCTCAATAGCGCTGTCCGCCGACTCGCGCCCAAGCGCCTCATCTTCCATCAAGCCCCGCCAGCGCGGCTCTGTCGCAAGAACAATCGTGCCCTCGCTGTTGGTCACAAGAACAGCGTCCGAAATGCCAGCCCAAGCCCGCTCAAATTTGGCCAGATCAACCTCGACAACAATCACACCGATGGTCTCGCTCTGGCTCGTCACACGGCGCGCATACACAAAACGATAGCCCCCGCTCTCGCGCGGCACAGTCGCAAAGATTGTGTTGGGCGAGCGCAGCGCTTCGATAAAATAGCTGTGCTCACGATGTGGCTCACCCAGCCGCGCACGGTCCGTCGCCGCCACAGTCCGCCCGCTCGCATCCAGCAAGATCAATGAGGCCGCGCCAATCTCTTCGACAAAAGAAATAAGCCGCTGAGTAGATTGACTAAAATCACCTGAATTCAGAGCCCCGATCAAAGCAGGGTCGCGGCTCAAAAGCTGCGGCACAATCGAGTTGCGCTTCAGCTCCGAGATCAAGTTGCCCGAATAAAGCGTCAGCCTGAGCTCGGCACGGTTGCGGGTGTTTTCGGTGAAACGCTCTGTCAAAAGACGGTTCGTCACCGAAATAGTCGCAACTGCCAACACCAAAAGCCCGACAAAAACCGCTCTCAAGCGCCAACTTGTGGTGCGCGGGCGCTCGTCGGAAGATGGGTCAGCAATGAGGCTCATTGTGCCAAATTAGCGGGCCTTACCGCCCCTCACAAGCGCGCTGATCTCATGCAAGCGCCATTTGGCTCATGAGGCTGGTAAACATCGCTTTGCCGTCGGTTCCCCCATGGCTAGGCTCTGCCATCCGCTCAGGGTGTGGCATCATGCCAAGCACACGACGGTTGCGGCTCACAACGCCCGCAATATCGGCCACAGAGCCGTTGGGGTTGTTGACATAGCTAAAGGCAATTCGGCCCTCGGCGCGCAGCTCGGCGAGCTTGGCATCATCCACGTAATAGTTTCCATCGTGGTGCGCGATTGGCACGGTGATCACCTGCCCAGCCTCATACCCGCTGGTATAGGCCGTGTCCGCCGCCTCAACCTGAAGCTCAATCGGCTTGCAGATGTATTTCAGCCCTGCATTGCGGCGCAGCGCACCTGGCAAAAGGCCGGTTTCGGTCAGAACTTGAAAGCCATTGCAAATCCCGAGTGCATAACCGCCGCGCTCCACATGGGCCTTCAGCTCACCACAGATCGGCGAATTTGCCGCAATCGCACCACAGCGCAAATAATCTCCAAATGAGAAGCCCCCGGGAACAGCCACAAGATCAATGCCCTTGGGCAAAGCCGTGTCTTTGTGCCAGACCATTTCAACATCGGCCCCCGCCTTTTCCAAGGCCACAGCCAAGTCACGGTCACAGTTTGATCCAGGGAAGACAATCACAGCGGCTTTCATGGGGTTCTCCTTAGCGTTTCAGCTCTCAAAATCGGTTATAACAGCCACACCCGCAGGGGCAGCATGATCAAAGGCAGCAAGCTCGCGAGTCGCGTCACTCAGTGCAATACGGCGGGTCACCAGAGGTGCGAGGTCCACATGCCCCGCATCCATCAGGCTCAATAGGCTCGGGTAGCGATGTGCAGGCATGCCACGCGTACCATATATCGCCAATTGCCCAGAATATACGACATCCATCGGGATCGGCATCACCGCATGATCTCCCGCAGGCATCCCGACCTGAACCATACGGCCCAGCTTTTTCAATGACTTAAGCGCGCCCACTGTGGTCGCTTCCACGCCAAGCGCCTCAATGGCAAGGTCTGCGCCCCCGCCCGTCGCTTCGCGCACAGCTTCAGCCGCATCGCCCTCAGTCGCGTTGATCACAACATCCGCACCAAGGCGTTTGGCATAAGCAAGCTTCTCGGGAACCACATCGACAACCGCCACCCGCGCGCCCAAAGCACGACCAAGCATAAGCGCCGAAAGGCCCACACCACCGCCACCAAAAACAGCAAGCCATTCCCCCGCTTGCAGAGCCGCGCGGCCCGTCAAAGCATGCCAAGCCGTCGTCACCCGACAGCCCAGTCCCGCTGCCAGATCAGGCGCAATGCTCTCAGGCAATAATGTCAGGTTCGCATCTGCATACGGTACAGCGAGATACTCGGCATAAGCACCCGCTTGCGTAAATCCAGGCACAGCCTGTGTTGCACAAATCGTCTGATGGCCTGATTGACAGTCGCCGCAGCGCCCACAGGCCAAAATAAACGGCGCAATCACACGTTGGCCAACCTGCCAGCTCTTAACACCCGCTCCAACAGCGACAATCTCGCCGCAATATTCATGCCCCGGCACGTGCGGCAACGCCACATCGGGGTCAGCGCCCACCCAAGCATGCCAGTCAGAGCGACAGACACCACAGGCAAGCACCTTGAGCACAACGCCGCCTTCCGGCGGTGTCGGGTCGTCCATTTGGACAATCTCAAGTGGCGCGCGCCATGTGGTAATCTGCGCTGCGCGCATCAGCCAAGCTCGATTGTGTAGCTCTCGATGACAGTGTTCGCGAGAAGCTTTTCGCACATCTCGGTGACAGTCGCCTCAGAGCTGCCCTCAGCCAGATCAAGCTCGATGACCTTGCCTTGGCGCACGCCTTCAACGCCGTCAAAACCAAGCGCCCCAAGCGCATGGCGCACAGCCTCACCTTGCGGGTCCAGAACCCCGTTCTTCAGCATCACATGCACACGCGCTTTCATGGCTCTCTCCGTTCTTATTCAATCATCACCAAGGATTTTACTTGGCTTATCAATTTCTTGCAGACGTCAGTTAATCAACGTCGGCTTCATGGGGGTCGCCCCCTTTGGCATCACACCGAGCCTTCTCGCAACTTCGCTATACGCGTCGGTCAGGCTACCAAGATCGCGGCGGAACACGTCTTTATCGAGCTTCTGGCCTGTTTCCATATCCCATAGGCGGCAGCTGTCAGGGCTGATCTCATCAGCAACGATAAGGCGCTGATAATCGCCTTCATAAACACGGCCAATCTCGATCTTGAAATCAACAAGCTTGATGCCGACACCAAACATAACGCCTGACAAAAAGTCGTTGACCCGCAGCGCAAGGCTCAGGATGTCTTCCATGTCCTGCTGGCTCGCCCAACCGAATGCCGCAATATGCTCTTCAGAGACAAGCGGATCGCCCAAAGCATCGTCTTTGTAGCAATATTCGACAATTGGCCGTGGCAGCGGCGTTCCTTCTTCGATCCCAAGGCGTTTGGCCATAGAACCAGCCGCAAAATTGCGCACAATCACTTCAAGCGGCACAATCTCACAGGCGCGGACAAGCTGTTCGCGCATATTGAGACGGCGGATAAAGTGGTTTGGAACGCCAATTTGCGTCAAACCATTCATAAAATATTCCGAGAGCATGTTGTTCAACACACCCTTGCCTTCGATCACATCACGCTTCTCTGCGTTGAAGGCCGTGGCATCGTCCTTGAAATACTGCACAATCGTGCCTGGCTCTGGCCCTTCGAACAGGGTCTTTGCCTTGCCTTCGTATATTTTCTTGCGGCGTGCCATCGGGGCTCCAATCTCGCGCTTGAGGTGAGTCTGCTTGCTTGACTGTCTCTTATGGCAAAGGGCTCATTGTCGCAAGCCGCGCCATGAGGGCTTGTGCTCCATCGCGACGAATTGCATATTTAAGCGCAACTATAATTTTGTTGGAGACACCCGTATGTCCACTTTTGACGACCGCGAAAACGCCTTCGAAAACAAATTCGCTCATGACGAAGAAGTGAAGTTCAAGGCCGAAGCCCGCACAAACAAGCTTCTCGGCCTTTGGGCTGCCGAGCTTCTGGGAAAATCAGGTGATGACGCTGCAGCCTATGCTGCGGAGGTCGTGAAAGCAGATTTTGAAGAAGCAGGCCATGAAGATGTGGTACGCAAAGTGGCTGCAGATCTCGGCGAAATGGCCGACACAGACACGATCCGCGCCAAACGTGCCGAACTGAGTGTGCTGGCCAAAACCCAAGTGATGACAGAAGTTGGCTAAGCTTCTGCGCTGATGATCTTTCAAACGCCGCTCCTTTATCGGGCGGCGTTTTTGTATGCGCCCTCACGCTGCGCCACAGTCTCTCCCGCCTCCCTTCATACAAACAAGCAAACCTCATAATCTTGATGTTGATTATGAATTTGCCTAATTACCTTACCTGTGCGAAGGCAGCGCAAACCCAAATAAGGCAGCTCCAAACATGACATCGCCCTTTGAAACTCTCCTCGCCGAACGCGACTGGCTCCTTGCCGATGGCGCGACAGGCACAAACCTCTTCAACATGGGCCTCGGCGCAGGTGATCCCCCCGAATTCTGGAATGTGGATGAACCCGCCAAAATCACATCGCTCTACAAATCCGCAGTCGATGCTGGCTCTGATCTTTTCCTGACAAACTCCTTTGGTGGCAATGCCGCGCGCCTCAAGCTGCACAATGCAGCCAACCGCGCGCGCGAACTGTCGCGCATCTCTGCCGAAATCGGCCGCAATGTTGCCGATCGAGCCGATCACAAAGTCATCGTCGCTGGCTCCGTCGGCCCCACAGGCGAAATCATGGCCCCGATGGGCCAGCTCACCCACGAGATCGCCGTTGAAATGTTTCACGAGCAAGCCGAAGGCCTCAAGGAAGGCGGAGCCGATGTGCTCTGGCTCGAAACCATTTCTGCGCCTGAAGAATATATCGCCGCCGCCGAAGCCTTCAAACTCGCCGATATGCCGTGGTGCGGCACGATGAGCTTTGACACTGCTGGCCGCACGATGATGGGCATGACAAGTGCCGCCATGGTCGCCATGGTTGAAAAACTTGATCACAAGCCACTCGCCTTCGGCGCCAATTGCGGCGTCGGCGCCTCTGATATGTTGCGCACCGTGCAGGGCTTTGTCGCCCAAGGCACAGAGCGGCCGATCATCGCCAAAGGCAACGCAGGCATCCCCAAATACGTCGATGGTCACATCCATTATGATGGGACTCCGACGCTCATGGCAGATTATGCCGTGCTCGCCCGCGACAGCGGCGCAAAAATCATCGGTGGCTGCTGCGGAACCATGCCGGAGCACCTGCGCATGATGCGCGAAGCCCTTGAAACCAGACCAAAAGGCGACAAACCCAGCTTGGAAGAAATCGCCGCCCGCCTTGGGGCCTTCTCCTCGGCCAGCGATGGCACAGGCGACAACGAACCGACAGGAACACGCAGCAATCGCCGCCGCCGCAGCTAGGCTCATTTACGGTGCAGCATCGTTTTGCTGCACCGCTTTAGGCGACATTCGTTAACTTGGTCGGCAAAAGTCTCGCGTATGTCGCAATCGAGCCAGTCACTTTGCGACATTCTGGCAAAAGCTGGCACAAAGAAAAATTCGATCAAAGGATTCCGCCATGTCGGACGAAGAAGACATCATCCTCGCAGATCTGGACGACGACGAACTTGTCCAACAGATGTTTGACGATCTTTACGATGGCCTCAAAGAGGAAATCGAAGAATCCGTAAACATCCTCCTGAGCCGTGATTGGCCCCCCTACCGCATCCTGACAGAAGCGCTTGTTGGTGGGATGACAATCGTTGGGCAAGACTTCCGCGATGGTATTCTCTTCGTGCCCGAAGTTCTGCTCGCCGCCAACGCAATGAAAGGTGGCATGGCCATCCTCAAGCCGCTCTTGGCCGAAACAGGCGCACCCCGCGTCGGTGGCATGGTCATCGGCACTGTCAAAGGCGACATCCACGACATCGGCAAAAACCTTGTTGCCATGATGATGGAAGGCGCTGGGTTTGAAGTCGAAGACATCGGCATCAACAACCCAGTTGAGAACTATCTCGCCGCACTCGAAGAGCACAAACCAGAGATTCTCGGCATGTCCGCTCTTCTGACAACAACAATGCCCTACATGAAAGTCGTGATCGACACGATGGTCGAGCAAGGCATCCGCGATGACTATATCGTTCTCGTGGGCGGCGCGCCGCTCAACGAAGAATTTGGCAAAGCCATTGGCGCAGACGCTTACTGCCGTGATGCGGCTGTGGCCGTTGAAACAGCCAAAGAATGGGTTCTGCGCAAGCACAACAAAGCATCAGCCGGCTGAACCTGAGCTAAACAAGCGTATCAAGGGCCCGCCGGACACACCGCGCGGGCCTTTTTTCTGAAGGATCGATCATGCTCCTAGACGACACGATGCTCACAGACGAAGGCCTCGCGCCGTCAGGCAAAGGCCGCCTCCTGCTCATCGCCTGTGGTGCGTTGGCGCGTGAAATTCTGGCGCTCAAAGCTCAAAACGGCTGGCACCACATGGATCTCACCTGTCTCCCCGCCAATCTTCACCTCTACCCAGAGCGCATCACAGAAGCGGTCGAGGCCAGCGTGCTCAAACACCGCACAGCCTATGACGATATTTTCGTGGTCTACGCCGATTGCGGCACGGGTGGACTGCTCGAGGCCAAATGCGCCGAGCTTGGCGTCGCCATGGTCGCAGGACCACATTGCTATTCCTTCTTTGAAGGCAATGAGGCCTTCGCTGCCCATGAGGATGAAATCACGGCCTTTTATCTCACCGATTTTCTCGTGAAACAGTTTGACGCCTTTGTTTGGAAGCCCATGGGCCTGCACAAACACCCCGAGCTGCGCGATATGATCTTTGGAAACTATACCAAACTTGTCTATCAAGCCCAGACCCACGACGCAGCGCTTGAAGCCAAAGCCCAGGACTGCGCGGACCGCCTCGGCCTTGCCTATGAATACCGCTTCACAGGCTACGGTGACCTCGCCACAGCCCTCAAAACCCAAGCAGGCAAAGCCTGAACACAAGCCCCGTCAGCCTTTTGTTTCTCTAAATCTCTTGGGGAGAAATGCCAAAAGCCCTATCGCTTCAGGCACTTACGCGCCCGCGGCCACAGTTCTGATCCGCTCGATCATAGCGCGCACGCCGTTGCTTCTCTGCGCCGAAAGATGTTCCTGAAGCCCAAGTCGGCCCAGCTCGGCCTGCGCATCCACTGCCAGAACAGCCCCGACATCAAGCCCGTTATAGAGCTTGCGCAAAACCGCGACGAGCCCACGCACAATCATTGCGTCACTCTCGCCGTCAAAGTGAAAAACCGCGCCCTCGACCTTCGGGTGAAGCCAGACTTGGCTGGCGCAACCGTCAACCTTGGTCGCAGACACCTTCAGTGCCTCCGCTAATGGCTCCATCGCTTTGCCCAGCTCGATCACATAGGCATACCGATCCTCCCAATCTTCAAGAAACTGGAAATCCTCTACAAGCTCTTCAAATGCGGCGCTGGCCATTGCGTTCCCCTTATTCCGTCCCATTGAGATAGGCGCCCCGCGCGCGAAGGTCCATATGCTTTCCCGTCTTTTCAAGCCGCACACAATAAGGTAGCAACACAAGCAAGCAATTGGCGGAGTGACACATGCGCATTATCCTCACAACAGCTCTGGTCTCGGCCCTCGCCCTGCCTGGATGTGGCGGCAGCAGTGGTGGTTCTGCCTATAATCCGCTTAACTGGTTTGGCAAAAGCCGCAATGAAACCGTCGCGCCCGAAGCCACAAACGCGCTTATACCTCAAAAATCAGCGTTTCGCCGTGAGCGAGCTGCACCAGAAGGCGTTGCCGTCGCTCAAATCCTTGCACTGGCAATCGAGCCCGCAGCAGGCGGCGCAATTCTGCGCGCAACCGGTCTTTCGCCAACGCTTGGCGCCTACGATGTTCGCCTTGTGCCTGAGTTTGATCTTGAGGTCGACGGCCCACTGCAAACGCTCGAATATTCGCTCAAGACCGAATATTCCACCCGCTCTCGCCCCGCAGCGCCACAGCGCTCGCGCGAGCTGACAGCCGCAGTGTTTATCTCTGATGAAGATCTGGAAGGCGTCCGCACAATTCGCGTCACTGGCGCAGAAAATGCTCGCTCTGTAAGGCGTTAAGAGACGAACCTAAAGTGAAATAACCTTCACAGCACGCCCTTTCACAGCGAGACCGATCTCGCCATTGCACAGACGAAGCGCATCCTCGCCAAAGGCCTCAAAGCGCCACCCGTTCAATGCAGCCACATCCCGCTCGCCCGCCGCGATCATATCCAGATCGCTCGCCGAAGCGATCAGCTTAGCAGCGACACCCATATCTTCCGTCTTTGCCTTGAGCAAAACCCGCAAAAGATCGGCCAAAGCTGGGTTCACATTGAGCTTTTCACGCGTCTTGTCGCCTTGGGGCACGTTTTCAGGCGCACAGGCCATGCCCGCCGCAACAGCCGCCAAAATCCCTTCCGCAATCTCGCCCTTGCGCGCTTCACGCAACAAAAGACGCGAGCGGGACAAATCGTTCAAATCCTTGGGCTTCGTTGAGGCAAGCTCGGTGAGCGCATCGTCCTTATAGACGCGGCTACGAGGCACATTGCGCTCCTGCGCGTAGGCCTCACGAAACTTCGCAAGCTCACGCACCACAGCCAAAAACTTGCCCGAGCTTGTGCGGACTTTGACCCGCTCCCAAGCATTGGCAGGATCAATCTGATAGGTCGCAGGCGAAGTCAGAACAGATAGCTCCTCGCTCACCCATTTGGCGCGCTTGTTCTTGGCAAGTTGGTCCCGCAGATATTCATAAATCTGGCGCAAATGCGTTACATCGGCCAAAGCATAGGTCTTTTGCGCTTCCGTCAAAGGCCGCCGCGACCAGTCGGTAAAGCGGCTGGTCTTGTCCACAGTTTCCTTGGCAATCTTTCGCACCAGCGTCTCATAGCCGACCTGCTCACCAAAGCCGCACACCATAGCTGCAACCTGAGTGTCAAACAAAGGCGCCGGGATCACATCCCCGTCATGGAAAAAGATTTCCAGATCTTGGCGCGCAGCATGAAAGACTTTCACAGTGCTTTCATCCGCCATCAGATCATAAAGCGGCTGAAGCGAAATACCACTCGCCAGAGGGTCCACCAAAACGGCGTTGTCATCTGTCGTACCAGGCATAGCAAGCTGCACAAGGCAGAGCTTGGAGTAATACGTCCGCTCTCGCAAAAACTCTGTGTCAACAGTAACATAGTCGTGGGTTGCGGCCTCTTTGCAATAGTCAGCCAGCTCTGCGGTCGTGGTAATCGTTCTCATAAAGGCGCTTGCTCTTGTGTAATATGGCTCTGCCTATACGCGAGAGCGTGAGGAATGAAAAGCGTCAGGGCAGCGTTACAGGGCGCATGTCGCCGCTCGCAAAGCGCCTGAGCACGGCAGGATAGAGAATATGCTCCTGCGTGAGCACACGAGCGGCCAGCGTTTCGGCAGTGTCTCCCGCCAAAACAGGCACACGCGCCTGCCCAAGGATCGGTCCGTCATCCAGCTTTGCTGTGACCTCGTGAACAGTGCAGCCCGCCTCGCTGTCGCCCGCGTCCAAGGCCCGCTGATGGGTGTGCAGCCCCTTGTATTTTGGCAAAAGTGAGGGGTGAATATTGAGCATTCGTCCGTCCCACTGGCTGGTGAAGCCCTCAGTAAGCACACGCATAAAGCCGCAAAGACAGATCATATCAGGCGTATGGCGCAGAAGAACGCTTTGCAGCTCAGCCTCAAACGCTCCACGATCTGCCCCATACGGCCGGTGATCGACCACAGCGGTCGCCACCCCGAGCGCTTCGGCCTTAGCCAACCCGCCCGCGTCCGCGCGATTGCTCAAAACAACACAGGGCCGCGCAGGGTGATCCCCTGTCATGCTCTTCACAAGCGACAGCATGTTGGAGCCGCCGCCTGAGATAAAGAGCGCAACCCGCATCAGATAAGAGCGCCTGAGTAGCGCACGCCCTCGCCCGCTGTGACCGCTCCCAAGACACTGACAGTCTCGCCCTCAGCTTCCAGCAGCGCCTTGAGGCGGTCCGCCTCGTTCGCATCCACCGAAAGGATCATACCGATGCCAGAGTTAAACGTCTTGAGGAGTTCTGCCTCAGCCATACCGCCTGTCGCCGCAAGCCACTTGAACACCTCGGGGAGCTCCCAAGCATCAAGGTTGATATCCGCGCCCAAGCCCTCGGGCAGAACCCGTGGCAAGTTTTCGGTCAAGCCACCACCTGTGATATGCGCAAGCGCATGCACGCCGCCACTCTTCACAGCGGCCAAGGCCTGCTTCACATAGAGCCGTGTCGGTGTCAGCAAGGCCGCGCCAAGCGTGCCCTCAGCCCAAGGGCAGTCGGCGTCCCAGCCAAGGCCCGAGACTTCAACAAGCTTGCGCACAAGGCTATAGCCGTTGGAGTGCACGCCGTCAGAGGCCAGCCCAAGCAGCACATCACCCTCGACAACACCGCTCGGCAAATCCTGCCCACGCTCCATCGCGCCGACAGAAAAACCCGCCAGATCAAAGTCGCCATCAGGGTACATCCCCGGCATCTCGGCCGTCTCGCCACCAATCAAAGCACAGCCAGAGAGCTCACAGCCCTTCGCAATGCCCTCGATGATACGCGCGGCCTTGTCCATTTCCAGACGCCCCGTGGCAAAGTAATCAAGGAAGAACAGCGGCTCAGCGCCTTGGCAAACAAGATCGTTGACGCACATCGCCACAAGGTCGATGCCAACACCGTCGACTTCGCCAGTATCAATCGCAATGCGAAGCTTCGTGCCCACGCCATCTGTCGCTGCTACAAGCACAGGGTCGCTATAGCCTGCCGCCTTCAGATCAAACAGCGCGCCAAAGCCGCCAAGCCCTGACATGACACCAGAGCGTGCCGTGCGCTTGGCCGCAGGCTTAATGCGCTCCACAAGCGCGTTACCCGCGTCAATATCGACGCCCGCATCCGCATAGGTGATTCCGTTTTTGCCAGCCATCTTGAAGCCCCCATATCAAAGTTGCACACGTCCTAAATCATACCTTCCCTCATAGCAACGGCCCATGGAGCGCCAGAGACACTCTAAGGCTTGACGCCGCCCGCTCGTCTGCTAACCAGTCGCTCATGGCGGGCCTGTAGCTCAACTGGTTAGAGCAGAGCGCTCATAACGCTTTGGTTGCGGGTTCAAGTCCTGCCGGGCCTACCAAACTTTCAGTTCAAACACTGATACCGCCAAAATCCGCTAAAGATTTAGCCCTGAAGCCCTTCTTTCGGGCGCAAGTACCCTCCGATATTTCAGAAATTTTAACGCTCACACAGTAGCTTTGCAGCCGATCCAACGGTTTTCGCGTCTCGGGTCATGGGCCCCGCGCACAGAGTGCGCACTCTCGATCAACAAAGGACTGATGTCGTGGCATCCTATACGATAACAGCCATAAACTGGAACTCCGCGAGCTTCTGGTCCTCAATATCTGAGACAACCGCGGGCCACACGCTCGACTTTTCGCAGCTTGGCCCGTCCTATAGCCTCACCGTCGAGCAAGACACAGGGACACTCACACTCTCGGATGGCACACAAAGCTTCTCTGTTGGCCAGACCAGTACAACCGGCACCGATGCAAGTTTTGGCACCCGTAGCTTACTAGCCTATTTCACAACCATTTATGGCGTCGACGGCACCAATCTGATTGATGGCACAAACGCCAACGACACAATTGTTGCCTTCTCCCAAGACGACACCCTCACTGGAGGTGAAGGGGATGACGCTGTTTTTGGCGGTTCAGGCAACGATCAGATCGACGGCCAAGCCGGCGCCGACACGCTTTATGCGGATGTAGGAGATGACTTTGTCAACGGCGGCGCTGGGGCCGATGTGATTTTTGGTGACGCTGGCGATGATCAGCTCGAAGGCGGCTGGCAAGACAGCGCAGCCGACACAATCATCGGAGGCGATGGCAACGACCTCGTTTTTGGTTACGGCGGCGATGACTTCATCACTGGAGATAGCGGATACGACTGGCTCGATGGCGGCGCTGGCAATGACTATATTGACGGCGGCCTTGAAGAGGACCGCATCGTTGGAGACTTGGGCAATGACACGCTTTTAGGCGGTGATGCCAACGATACTCTGTCGGGTGGCGAAGGCGCCGATAGTGTCGATGGCGGCGGCGGCGCAGACCACATCTTTGGTGCCGCAGGCGACATAATCTATGGAGGCGAGACAGGAAACGACAGCGACACCCTTTATGTCTCAAACGTCGACTTCATAACCTACACCACAGCCGAAAGCGGCACTGTTACATTCAACTCTGGTGAAATACTTCAGTTTTCAGGCATCGAGCAGATCGTCGAGCTCACCAAAAACGGCGTGGTGGAAGGCACATCAGGCGATGACGAGCTTGGGCAGTTTGACTTTGATGCCGATGGAGACTGGATCGACAATGGCGACGCCATCGGCGAAAGCGATGCGGATTCTGTCCGCTCAGGCGCAGGCAACGACACGATCTGGGCCAATGATGGTGATGACACCGTGCATGGCGAAGCGGGCGATGATCAAATTTATGTCGGCCAAGGCGATAACATAGCCTTTGGCGGCAGCGGCGCTGACACACTTAGCGGCGATTGGGGCAATGACACCCTCTCTGGCGATGACTTTGTCACCACAGGGCCAAACCTGATCATCAACGGCTCTTTTGAAGACACCACAGGCATGACGCCCACGGTGTATGGGTTCGATGCACCCAGCGGCAATATCGTCGGCTGGACAGATGCGAACGGCTTTTCTATCAACGTTCACAACGATAACCGCGGCGGCCTCAACGCCACAGACGGTAGCAACTGGATGGACATGGAGTCGGCGTCTGGCCAGCACAATGTTATCAGCCAGTCAGTAGAAGGCATCTCGGACGGACAGGCCTATCTGCTGAGCTTTGATGTCGGAGATATCACAACCGCCGCAGACGGCATGCTTGGTGACAACCAGCTTCAGCTCCTCTGGAATGGGGAGCTTGTCGGCACAATCGACGCCAGCGACGGCAGCTTCACAAACTACACCTTTCATCTGATCGGCGGCGCGGGAGACGGCTCAAACACTCTTAGTTTTGCGGGTTTTGGCGCCAATGACGCATTGGGCTTAGCCCTCGACAATGTTCAACTCTATGCCGCCGTCGAGGCCTCAGGCGGGGCGAGTGATAGCATCACAGCTGGCTGGGGCGATGATGATGTCCTCGGCGGCGCAGGCCAAGACACGCTCGAAGGCGGCGGCGGAAACGACCATATCCTCGGAGGCACAGGCAACGACAGCATCGCAGGCGAAGATGGCAATGACACGCTCTATGGCGGCGCGGGCAATGACGTTATCACAGGTGGCGGCGGTGACGATCTTCTTGTCAGCGACACAGCCCCCTTTGACCCACTCGATCACCCGTCAGGCTCTAGCGGCGCGGCGACCTCACTGACCGTTATAAATTCCTCAGATGCGCCTGTCGGCCTCTGGTGGATCGACCAGTCTGGCGCACTCGTCCCCTATAGCACGATCGCTGCAGGCGGGAGCAGAGTTCAGCCGACCTTTGAAACCCACAATTGGGTTCTCCTTGATGCCGATGGCCAAGCCCTCGAATATATCCCAGCGGGCCTCAACCAAACCATAACCTACACAGAACCGACCCTCTCAAACACGCTGGATGGCGAGGCGGGCAATGACACGCTGGTTGGCGGTGTCGGAAGCGACAGCCTCACAGGTGGCATAGGCGATGACAGCCTCTCTGGCGGCGCAGGCGACGATACGTTCCTCTTCGCTGATGGTTTTGGGGCCGACACCATCACAGACTTCTCCATCACCGATGACAATCGCGACGGTGTGACCAATGACCAGCTCGATGTCAGCGCCCTCTACGATCAGGACTCAAATCCAGTCAATGTATGGGATGTCACCGTCACCGACACCAATGGCGACGGATCAGGCGACGCGGTGCTTCTATTCCCCAATGGCGAGAGCATTACACTTGCAGGGATCAGGCCAGATCAGGTCAACAGCGCACCAGAGCTGCAATCGATCGGCATTCCCTGCTACGCCAGTGGCACGCTGATCCAGACATCAAAGGGCCAACAGCCTGTCCAGAGCCTACGCTGCGGCGACAAGGTGCTGACGTCCGAGGGCCAATATGCCCCTATCTTGTGGCAGGATAAAACGGTCATCTCCCTCGAAACGCTTCAAAGCATACCGCGCCTGCGCCCTGTACGGATCAAGCCTGATACCTTGGGCAATACCGCCGCGCTCTTTGTCTCCCAGCAGCATTGCTTTCTGGTCTCCGCCAATGGTGCACCGCGTTTCCTGCGTGCCAAACATCTCGCCGAACAAACAACTCTGGCCCATATCATCAAGCCAAAAGACACAGTGACCTACCACCATATCCTTTTGCCAAAACACGCCGTGATCTTCGCCAACGGAGCCGCTTCAGAAAGCTTTTATCCAGGCCCGGAAAGCCTGAAAATGCTGTCTCTCCCAAGCTTGGCCAGCTTGTCAAAGGCCATCGCCCCCATAGCCGGCCAGCCTCTTAGCGCCGCCTACGGCTCGCGTCGTTTCCCCTGCCTGTCACGCAAAGACGTTACGGCTCTTGCGCCGATCCCAGCAGATCTCGCGCGATACGCTCAAAAATCGCTGTTCCAATCGGTATAATATCGTCAGGAAAGTCATAATCAGGATTGTGCAGCGCCGCATAATCTTCCCCTGGTCCAAGACAGAGCATCGCTGCTTTCGCGCCCCAACCAAACACCCCGAAGTCCTCTGACGCCCGCATCGGCACACCCGCATCCCCATAGGGAACATCAAGCGTCTCCATCGCTTTGATTGCAACCTCATAGGCCTCGGGAGCATTGATTGACGCCGCAAAGTGATCCGTCACCTCAAAGTCCACGCCCAGCCCGTATGTTTGCGCCGCCGCTTCTGCCAGTGCCCGCGCCGCTGTTTCGATACCCTCAAGCCCCGCGTCATGGGTGCTGCGCAAAGTCGTAAAAATCACGCCATCCCCTGGCGCAATCCCGAAAGACGGCTCCCCGATCTGCACATGCGTAAGCGTCACCAAGCGAAACGCCTCATCCAGAGCACCACCCGTGCCAAGCGCCTCAAGCTTTGGGATAAGCTCCGCAATCGCGCGCGCTGGGGAGACCCCGTCTTCAGGGTCGGCCGCATGGGCCGTCTTACCTGTCAGCTTAATTGTCAGACCAAGAGACGCGCAGTTGATCAGGCCAGGCACTGTCGAGACATAGCCAAACGGCCGGCCCGGTTCGAGATGAATGGCAAAGGCCCAATCAGCAGCGATCTCCTGATAAGCCGGATCAGCCACAACAGCCTTCGCACCGCTGCCATCCTCTTCCGCAGGCTGAAACATCAAGACAACCCGCCCCTTGGCCACAGGTTGGCGCGCCAGAACACGCCCCAAAGCGAGCAGCATGGTCATATGCCCGTCGTGCCCACAAACATGGCTCTTGCCTGCAATCTCTGAGGCATAGTCAATCTTGCTGTTTTTCTCTTCAATCGGCAATGCATCGAGTTCGGCCCGAAACAAAACTGTTGGCCCCTCGACACCACTGTCAAACACTGCAGCAACCCCGTGGCCACCAAGCCCTGTCAGAATCTTGCTTGGCGAGAGCACTGTCAGCGCCGCCACAATCCGTTGCGCCGTCTCCACCTCTTCGCCCGATACTTCAGGAAAACGGTGCAACTCTCGGCGAAACGCCGTCAGCTCCACAAGATCAAGATTTGTCAGCATCATTTCCCCCCGCTCAAGCACAGCGCTCTTTCCGCACGATATGAGCCGCAACGGCCAGAGGATGCAACCCGCCCCGCATCGCAAGCCGATTGTATCAGCCAAGTTTTGGATATACCCCAGTGAGGCACCCCTCTGGAAAACAGCCTGCCAGAAAGCCCCAGATGCCTCATATCCCGCAGACAGCCGCCCTCCTCGTTCTCGCGCTCTTTGGCGCTCTGATCGCCCAAGCCACCGGCCTGCCCCTGCCTTTCCTCATCGGCTCGCTCTTGGCCACAGCCCCCGTTGCAATCTTCGCAACAAACCGCTTGCCCGCAGGCTATGTCTTCCCCATCAATCTCCGCCTGCCCTTCATCGCCCTCATCGGAGCGGTCATCGGCGCGCAAGTCACGCTCGCGCTCCTCGCCTCCCTGCATGATCTCCTCCCCTCCCTCGCGGCCATGGTCGCCTTCGTTCTCCTCGCTCAAGGGTTGAACTACGCCGTCTTCCGCGTGATCGGCGGCTATGACGCGCCCACAGCCTTCTTTTCGGGCGCGCCAGGCGGTCTAATCGAATCCATCGCCATGGGCGAAGCCACAGGCGCACATCAGCCAACCCTTATTGCCCAGCAATTCCTGCGCATCATTCTGGTGATCACGCTTGTTCCCGCTGGTCTCTCGCTCTGGCTGGGCTATCCCGTCGGCTCCGCAGGCGGGCTCAGCTTCAACACCGTCCCCGTCACTTGGCCGATGTATCCCCAAGCCGCCGTGATCCTCGCTCTCGGCCTTTTTGCAGGCCGAGCTCTGAGTCTGCCCGCATGGCAGCTCACAGGCCCTTTGATCGTCTCCGCAGGGTTTGCCCTGATGGGCCAGCCCCTCGCCCTGCCCAACTGGCTCATCCTGCTCGCCCAGCTTGTTGTCGGTGCCTCTCTCGGGATGCGCTTTGCAGGCCTTGATATGCCCACGCTGCGCCGCTGCCTCTGGCTGTCGCTGCTGTCTCTGACACTCATGTTTGCCATTGGCGCAGCCCTCGCGGCCCTCCTTGTCGGTCCGACAGATCAGCCCTTCAAAACTCTCTTCATCACGTTTGCCCCCGGCGGCGTCAACGAAATGGCCCTCATCGCCCTCTCGCTGCAAGCCAACCCCGCCTTTGTGACCCTGCACCACATCTTTCGCATTATGCTCACAGTGCTCCTGCTCGGCTTTATCGCCAAGCGCCTCAACAAAGTTGACTAAAGCAGCAGGCTTGCGTTATTGAACAAGTGTTCATTTCACGCGCGCACACGCCAAGGAGCCTCCCATGCAACTCTCAGCCACCAAAGCCATCATCACAGGCGGAGCCTCAGGCCTCGGCGAAGCCACCGCGCGTCACTTTCGCGCGCTCGGCGCAGAAGTCACACTTCTGGACCGTGATGCAGAGCGCGGCGAAGCCGTCGCTGCAGAGATCGGCGCACATTTTGCCCAGACCGATGTCACAGACGAAGTCAGCGTTGCTGCCGCGATTGACGCCGCCACATCCGCTATGGGCGGACTTACCGCCGCAATCAACTGCGCAGGCATAGCCCCCCCCGCCAAGACATTGGGCCGCGACGGCCCGCACCCCCTCGCGCTCTACCAAAGCGTGATTGACATCAACTTGGTCGGCTCCTTCAACGTCGCCCGCCTCGCCGCCGCCGCCATGGCCAAAGGCGCACCCGACGCAGGCGGCGAGCGCGGTGTGATCATCAACACGGCCTCCATCGCAGGCTTTGAAGGACAAAAAGGCCAAGTCGCCTACGCCTCCTCCAAAGGCGGCATCCTTGGAATGGTCCTGCCCATGGCCCGTGACCTTGCGCGCGACAACATCCGCGTCATGGCCATCGCCCCCGGTATCTTCGCAACCCCGATGCTCAAGGGCCTGCCCCAAGATGTGCAAGACGCCCTCGCCAAAGACGTGACCTGCCCACAGCGCCTTGGTGATCCCGCCGAATACGCCAAGCTTGCGGCCTTCATTGTCGAATCAGGTTACCTCAACGGAACCTCAATCCGCATTGACGGCGCGCTTCGGATGCAGTGAACTTTGGGGGATAGCTTCGGCTGCCCCGAAAGGACGCGAGGATGATGCGCCTCAAGATCATGTTCTCCCACATCAGCGTGGCCCTCATGGGCCTCGCCGCCCTTGCAGGCGTGGTGATCCTGATTATCCATGCTCCACTCTGGGCGTGGTTGCTTGTCCCGCTTGGCATTCTCGCCCAAATGCTCAACGAATATAATCTGCACAGGTTTGTCTTTCACCTGCCTCCACCCAAGCAGCAATGGGCCTTTAACCTGCTCTATCAAGCGCATTACGGCCATCACGACTTCCCGACAAACCACGCTCTGTTTTTCGTCCCGCCTTGGGTCGCCCTGCCCGTGCTCGGGCTCAACTTCGGGCTGGTCTGGGGCGTTGCCGCCCTCCTCGGCCTGCCCGCCGCGTTCCATATCTCCGTGGCAGTTGTTCTGGTTGGCGGCGTGGGAATGTTTCTGGCTTATGAGTGGTTTCACATGACATCTCACCTCACGATCCCCAAAACAAAAATCGAGCGTCACGTCACAACCCTGCACAACCAGCATCACTTCCGCGACTTCTCAAAATGGTTTCACGTTTCGCCGGGCGGTGACGTCATCGACCGCATGATGCACACAGCAATCGACCGCGACGCTTTAAAATCCAAACAGCGCGCAGAGTTTATCCGCACCCTCGGTATGCGCCCCGATGACGCCCGCTTGATTGCAGCCCGTAAGACATTCGCCGCCAAATACGGCCTCTCCCAAGACGAAATCACCCGCGCCGCTGCGCTTTGATCCGCGCAAGCGGCGGAGCAAGTTTATGACCAAAGGCTTTCGCGACCGCACGCCTCATTACCTAATTTTGTCTTAAGAGAGGCCCCATTCAGGCGGTGCACGCAATGTGCACGGGGTGTGCACGCATATCACCCCCCTAGAATCAGTCGTCTCACAGCCTGTTAACCCGCCTGTTCGGCCTTTTCTTCAAGCGTTAACCACTCTTCTTCGGCCTTGGCCAAAGCGGTCTGACGCTCCACCAGAGCTTCCGTCGCTTTCTTGAATTTTACAGGTTCCTTGGTGAACAAGTCGGGCTGCGCGAGCAGCTCTTCGAGCTTACCGATCTCGGCTGTCAGCCGCTCCATAACGCTTGGAAGTTCTTTCAAACGATGCTCTTCCGTAAAGCTGAGCTTGGGCTTGGCTTTCGCCTTCTCCTGCTTCTCTTTTGCGCGTGAAGCCTTTGTATTTGGACGGTTTTCCCAGTCATCACTGTCAGGTTTCTGGGCCTGATAGTCGCTCCAGCCGCCGGCATAGACTGTCGCCTTGCCATCTCCTTCCATCGCCACAGTGAGACTTGCCACACGGTCCAGAAAGTCCCGATCGTGGCTCACAAGCAGCACGGTTCCGTCGTAGTCATCCAGAATTTCCTGCAACAGGTCGAGCGATTCGACATCCAAGTCGTTGGTCGGCTCATCAAGCACCAGTAAATTGCTTTCCCGCGCCATGAGTTTGGCCAGCAAAAGCCGCGCCTTTTCCCCGCCCGAAAGCGCCTTCACAGGCCCCCGCGCCTGACCTTCTTCAAACAGAAATTCTTTAAGGTATCCAACGACATGGCGTGGCATTCCACGCACCATGATCTGGTCGGCTTTGCCTGAGACCCGCATATCAGGATCGCCTGTGAGGCTGTCCCAAAGGCTCATCTCGGGGTCAAGCTGGGCCCGCGCCTGATCAAAGATCGCCGCCTCCAGATTGGTTCCCAGTTTAACAGTGCCTGCGTCGGGTTCTTCCAGCTTCATCAGTAGCTTAATGGCAGTTGTCTTACCCACACCATTGGGTCCGACAAAAGCAATACGGTCTCCACGCTGCACGGTAATGTCAAAATCTGTTAGGATTTGCTTACCATCATAGGCTTTCGAAATCCCCACAGCTTCGATGACTTTCTTGCCCGAAACCGACCCCGAAGACAGCGCCATCCCTGCTGTGCCCTGCCGTCTGATCTGGCTTGAGCGCTCCTCGCGCAGCTCAGCAAGGGCACGCACACGGCCTTGGTTGCGCTTCCTGCGCGCACTGATGCCTTCGACAGCCCAGCGAGCCTCGGCCTTGATCTTGCGGTCAAGCTTGTGGCGGGCTTGGTCCTCTTCGTCCCAAAGCTTGTCGCGCCAGGCTTCAAAATGTTCAAAGCCCTGCTCATTCCGAAGAACTTTTCCTCTGTCAATCCAGAGTGTTGCGCGAGTAAGCTCACGCAAAAATGCGCGGTCGTGGCTGATCAAAACAAAGGCCGTGCGTGTCGCCTTCAGCTCGCCTTCCAGCCAGCGGATGGCTTCAATATCAAGGTGGTTTGTCGGCTCATCGAGCAGCATCAACTCTGGCGCTTCCGCCATCAGCTTGGCCAAGGCCGCGCGCCGTTTCTCTCCGCCGCTGGCGGTCTCAACGGGACGGTCAGGATCAAACTTGAGGCCCTCACCAGCCCGCTCAACTCGGTAAAGCTCACCTGGCTCCAATCCGCTTGACGCATAGTCTCCAAGCGTCAAAAAGCCCGCCATATCAGGCTCTTGCTCCATATACCCTACGCGCACACCGGGCCCAGCAACCACATCGCCCTTGTCGGTTTCGACAAGCCCCGCCATCACTTTCATGAGCGTCGATTTGCCCGAGCCGTTCCGCCCGACCAAAGCGAGTCGATCGCCAGATTGCAAGGAGGCCGAAAGCCCGTCAAAGACTGGGTTTCCGCCGAATGTCAGTGAGACATCATTGAGCTGTAAAAGGGGTGCGCGTGCCATGGCAGAGCGCTATCGCTACCCGCGCGCAGCGTCAAGCGCTCTCACGCCGCAAGCGCTCGCAAAAGCCGTTTGCGCGCAGCAGGGATCGCCCTGACTTCAAGCCCCGTAAACACATGCATCGTCCCCATTTCCCTGTCGATGACGGCATGGTCGCTGACCCAGCCTCCCATCGCCAGATAGCTGCGCAACAACGGCGGCATTTGGACAATGCCGCGCTTCAGATCAGCCTCTCCCTGAAACTCTGCTCCAAAATCAAAGACATCCCGCGCGCGCTGTCTTGGCCGCCAACACTCCGGCGCAAGATGCCGCGCCTTCAAGAGTGCAAAGCTGTCCTGATACGGCACGCCATTCACGCCAGAAAAAGACGCACAGCCAAACAACATCTTTATGTCTTGCTCATCCACAAAGCGCGTCAAAGCCGCCCAAGCAATGCGCAAAACATCTGGCTCCGCCTCCTCTGGCTCCAGACAAAACCGCCCCATCTCAAGCATTTTGCCCTCAAAGCCCGCGAGCTGACCCAAATCATAAAACTGTGCTGAATAGCTTTGCGACAGCGCCTGCCCTGACGGCAAAGACATTATCCTAAAGCAGCCCAAGAGCCGCCCTTCGTTATTGTTGATCAGAACATGCTCACACGATGCATCAAAAGCGTCTTCATCAATACCTGAACGGCCAAAAAAAGCCCTATGGCGCAGTGCCTTAGCTGCCGAAATGTCAGCCTCGCTCGTCGCCAGCCGCACATGATATCCGCCCCTCTCGAAGGCCTTCATACTCAACCCTTCATCCATAAACCCACACGCGCTGGCACAAAGCCTAGCACAAAATAGGTTTCAAGGCTGTGACAAACAGCGTGTTATTGAAGCGTGCCAGATGAAAAGCGGCCGATGCTCCCCACCAGCTGACGTATGAAAGTATTGTCATTGACCGTCTTGTCCGTCACGCGGCGAGACAACGTCACAACATTCCCATCCTGCAGCGAGAAGCGCTCGATGTTCTCTACAATGCCCGCCTCACTGAAGCTGATGGCAAGAACTTCGCGCTCAATCTCTTTCGGGCGCATCGCGCCAAAATGTCTGACGCGGCTTTTTACATAATAATAGCCGCTGTCGTTCAAAATCCCTGATGTCGAAGGAACCCCCACCACATCCGCCACACTCTCGCGGGAATCAACACCCACAACAATTTCGGCCAATTCACTCTCCGAAGGCACATAGCCATGGTCGCGATAGGTCGCTGCACAAGAGCTCAGCGCCATGAAAACAAGCCCAAGCAGCAAAAACGCCGCGCTCTGCTTTATCGGGTGGGTAATTGCTTTCATCTCTGCCCTCTTGTATCGGCTGTTGCGGCCTTGCCTTCCGATTACTAAGGAAAGGCCCCCGATTCAAGGAGCGGCGCGATGACCCAAGACTTTAATGACATAACAACGATACCTGTTTCGCGCCTTTCGGCAAACCAAAGCTACAGCTTTTCGCTGAAACTTTCTGACGAGGCGCGCACTGAAATGGCCAAGACCCTTGATCTGCTCGCGCTCAAAAAGCCAAGCCTGATCGGCACGCTTAAGCCTCATGGCGCTGATGATTGGCTGCTTCAGGCCCGTCTGGGCGCAACAGTACAGCAGGCCTGCGTCATTACGCTCGCCCCTGTCAGTGCCCGCATAGAAGAGAGCGTCGAGCGTCTTTTCGTGCGGATCATGCCTAGCTTTGACGATCTTGAAGAAGATGCCGAGGTCGAAATGCCCGAAGATGACCGCGCCGAGCCGCTTGAAAACACAATCAATCTGGCCGATGTCTTTCGCGAAGCCTTGTCTCTTGCCCTGCCGCCTTATCCCCGTGCAGAGGGCGCAAGCCTTGAAAGCGCAGTTTTCACAGAGGAAGGCAAAGCAGCCCTTACAGACGAGGATACCAAGCCGTTTGCAGGCCTCGCAGCCCTTAAAGCCAAGCTTCAAGACCCCGAAAGCTAGGTTGAAATTCGGGGTTGCAACTCATGCGATTCCAGCTATTTTCGCGCGCTCTTACGAATTTAGGGTTGGACAGGCTCACAGCTTTTGCATAAGAGCAGTCTGAACCCGAACACACAGGGCTTCGCCCTTCTGAAACTGGGCTCTTTTGCCCCTAGATAATTGAGGTTGCGACATGGCTGTCCAACAGAACAAAGTATCCAAATCACGTCGCAACAACCGTCGCGCGCACGATAGCCTTACGGCTGCAAACCCTAACGAGTGCCCAAACTGCGGCGAACTCAAGCGTCCACACCACGTGTGCCCCGATTGTGGCCACTACGCAGATCGCGAAGTGATTGCCGTGGCGGACGAAGTCGAGATCGACGAAGACGCGGCATAAGCCGAGCCTTTTCGCATGAGCCAGACAATCACGCCCAAGCCTGCACCTTCAAACCCGCAGGCGGAGCGCATTGTCATATCGGTTGATGCTATGGGAAGTGATAAAGGGCCAGCGGCGATTGTCGCTGGCTGTTCACATTCCGCTAAGAAAAACAAAGACATTTTCTTTCTCCTGCACGGCCGCAAGTCCGAGCTGGAGCCCCTTGTCGCACGCAAAAAGAATTTGCGCGGCCGTTGCACCATCGTTGATGCCGAAGGCATTGTTTCGATGGAGGACAAGCCGTCTCAAGTCATGCGTTCAGGCAAAAGTACCTCTATGTGGTCCGCGCTTGAAAGCGTGCGCAACAAAGAGGCGACGGTCTGTGTCTCTTGCGGCAATACGGGTGCGCTCATGGCGCTCTCGGTCATTCGCCTGCGCAAAATACCGGGTGTCTATCGCCCGGCAATTGCTGTGCTCTGGCCCTCGCGCAATCCGCAGGGCTTTAATGTTATGCTTGATGCCGGCGCCGACATCCGCGCCGATGAGCGTGATTTGCTACAATACGCCTTGATGGGCGCCTCCTATGCGCGCAACGGGCTTCACCTCGCGCGCCCGCGCGTCGGGTTGCTCAATGTTGGAACAGAAGAGTTCAAAGGCCGCGCCGAAATTCAGGCCGCAAATGAGCTGATCGCCGAAAATGCTGACGCAGCCAATTTCGAATATGTCGGCTTCGTCGAGGGCAGCGATCTGCCAGGAAAAAAATGCGATGTCATCGTAACAGACGGTTTCACTGGCAATATCGCGCTAAAAACGGGCGAAGGCACCGCCAGCCTGATCCGCGATCTGCTGCGCGAAGCCTTCAACTATACGCCGCTGTCTCGCCTCGCCGCCCTGCTCGCCTTTACCTCGCTCAAGCGCCTCAGCAGTCGCATTGATCCACGAAAAGTCAACGGTGGTATCTTCCTTGGCCTTAACGGAACAGTTGTGAAATCTCATGGCTCTGCTGATGCGACAGGCGTTTCAGCTGCAGTGAAGCTCGCTTTCCAGCTGGCGCAATCAGGCTTCAATGAAAAACTTGCCGCCCGTATTTCGGCCGCCACAATGCTGGCCTCCGAAGCAGGGACAGAGCACATAAAAAATTCTGAAGAAGAGGCCAACTCATGACAAAACGTGCCGTCGTCGTTGGCTATGGCCACTATTTGCCAGAGCGGATCGTGGAAAACGCCGAATTCGAATCTTCGATCGACACCACAGACGAGTGGATTCGCACGCGCTCAGGAATCGAGCGCCGTCATTTCGCCGCCGAAGGGCAGCATACCTCTGATCTTGCGGCCGAAGCCGCGAAAGCCGCCCTCGCACAAGCAGGTCTGGCGGCTGGCGACATCGACGCAATCGTCGTTGCCACGTCCACTCCTGATCTGACCTTTCCTTCAGTTGCGACCATGGTGCAGCAAAAGATCGGCATGGAGCGTGGCTTTGGCTTTGATGTTCAAGCCGTGTGCGCAGGATTCGTCTTTGCCCTCACAACAGCAAACGGGTTGATCCTTTCAGGCCAAGCCGAACGCGTGCTTGTCATCGGCGCCGAAACCTTCAGCCGCATCATGGACTGGACAGATCGCGGAACCTGCGTTCTCTTCGGCGATGGCGCGGGTGCACTCATCCTTGAAGCTCAAGAGTGCACAGGCACAACCGCTGATCGCGGCATCCTTTCTGCGGACCTCAACTCTGATGGTCGCTACAAAGACATGCTCTTTGTAGATGGCGGCGTCTCCTCGACAGGCACGTCTGGTAAATTGCGTATGCAGGGCAACGCCCTCTTCCGCCAAGCCGTTGAAAAGCTGGCCTCAACAGCCGATGCTGCCCTTCACAAAGCGGGGCTCACGCACAGTGATGTCGACTGGATCGTGCCCCATCAGGCCAATATCCGCATCATCCAAGGCACGGCCAAAAAGCTCGGTGTCCCAATGGAGCGCGTCGTGCTCACAGTGCAAGACCACGGCAACACCTCTGCCGCCTCGATCCCACTTGCGCTCTCTGTCGGAGCCGCGAAAGGCAAGATCAAAACAGGCGATCTCGTCCTCACCGAAGCCATCGGCGGCGGTCTGGCGTGGGGTGCGGTCGCAATCCGTTGGTAAAACGCTAGGAATGCGTCTCATTTATTGCTGAAAAGCTGCACGCCAAGCCATTGATATTGACTCGGAATCTCTCTCAGGCCTATGCTTGGCCAAACGGGGGAATAGTTATGAGCGAAAAAACACTTACACGTATGGATCTGAGCGAAGCAGTCTTTCGCGAAGTCGGCCTGTCTCGCAATGACAGCGCGCAGCTTGTCGAAAGTGTGCTCCAGCATGTCTCCGACGCGCTGGTCACAGGAGAGCAAGTCAAAATCTCGTCCTTCGGAACCTTCTCTGTCCGCCAAAAAACGGCCCGCGTCGGTCGCAACCCAAAGACTGGCGAGGAAGTTCCCATCAACCCCCGCCGCGTTCTGACCTTCCGCCCCTCGCACCTCATGAAAGACCGGGTCGCCGCAGGCAATAAGCGCTAGGAGCGTCTCACAGCATGGCAAAATCAGCCGAAGCATTCCGCACCATAAGCGAAGTGGCCGAATGGCTTGACTTGCCGACTCATGTTTTGAGGTTCTGGGAAAGCAAATTCACACAAGTAAAACCTGTGAAACGCGCAGGTGGGCGCAGATATTATCGCCCCAATGATATGGTGCTGCTCGGCGGCATTAAAAAGCTATTGCATGATGATGGAATGACCATCAAAGGCGCACAAAAAATGCTGCGTGATCATGGTGTTAAACATATCTCAAGCCTCTCACAGCCGCTCGACGGTGAGCTTGCAGAGGTCGTGAGTGATACCAATGCGATCGACATGGTCGTGGACGCGCCGAGCGCGCCCAAGCCCGAAGCAGACATCGTGCCCTTCACACACCGCAAAAGCACCGACGAGTCCGAGGCCACAGAGACACAAGCACCAGAAGACACCTCCGCCGAGGCGACACCGCAAAACCCGACGCCTGAGGCCGCGGCGCCTGAGGATGCCGCCAAGGCAGACGAAAAAGCAAATTCCGAAGAGTCAGAGGTCGATAGCACATCTGGCCTCAAGACACAGCCTTCGGCTCTCCCTTCCTTTCTGCAAGCTGCTAAAGAACCCACAGAAGACGGCCAAGCCTCTCCCCCCTTGTCTCTGTCGATCACGCTACCTGATGATCCAAGCGACACCGAACTTGATGTCAGCGCAGGCCTTCTCAGCCGCGTCGCCGCCTTCAAAGCCAGCCCTGATAGCGAAACGCGCCGCGCTCTGGAGCAAGCCCGCAACGCACTCAAAGCGCTCGCCTCCTAAGCCTGTAAGGCTTTGACACACTTGGCCCAAATTACACAGAGATTTGCCCTTGCCCTCTGGCTCAAAACCGCTAATAAGCAGCCTTAGTCGGGCTATAGCGCAGCCTGGTAGCGCGTCCGTCTGGGGGACGGAAGGTCGCAGGTTCGAGTCCTGCTAGCCCGACCATTTCACCTTTTCCCCAGATTTTTGAGCCAGCTACCAGCAAAACAGTCACCAAACTGTTTCCAAATATGCCCCTCAATCAGCATGCTAATTTCTTGCCAAACCCGTTGCTTACACTATGTCTAAATTTAGGGATGTTTGCATGCAGCCTCGGGCTTTCCTGACTGCATTTAAAAAGTAACGCTCGGGCTTTGCACTCCGAGCATGGAGTGTGCGCCTGTGCCGATAGAAACCAACCAGTATTTTTTCGGGAACTCGCTTGTCAACTTTTCCGAAGGGGGCGCCCAAACCAACCTGCCCTATTGGCTCAACCAACTCACTCTGGAAGCCGGAGGAACTTATGACGTGAACGGCGGCTTCGGCTTTCTGCGCCAGTTCGCCGACCGCCTTGAGCCCGCTAACGAATGGGGCTTCCAGGGCATTACAGGTCAGTGGGACGATGACACGGAGCGCTTTGCGGATCAGGCGTTTAGCCAAGTGATCATAACACCAGGCAATTTTATCCAAGACCTCGCGCCCACAGCCAACTATCCCGACGGCAACATAAGCCCAGTCGATGCCACCGAGTCGATCCTTGCCACAGTGCTCACCGATCAACCCAATGCGCAGATTTTTGTCTACCAAGGCTGGAGCGATCTCGCGGCCTTCAGCGAGACCTTCCCACCAAGCGAAAGCAGTATCGAGCGCTATTACGATTACAACCAAGAAGACTATCATACTTGGTTTGTTGACTATGTTGACACGCTCAACGCCAGCACGCCTGACGCCAATATCACGCTCATTCCCGTCGCTCCTGTGCTCGCCTCCCTTCTCGAAGAGGGCGGCCCGCTGGCTGCCATCAGTACAACCGAACTTTTCACAGACAGCGCCCCGCACGGCACAGAGACAACATATTTTCTTGCCAGCCTGATCACTTATCAGGCCACAAATGGCGAACCCGCTCCTGCAAGTTTCGACGTGCCCGCCAATATCCACCCACTCGTCGCCGAAAACTATACAGAGCTGCTCGATTACATCGAAGTTCAAACCACAAACTATATGGATATGGTCGTTCCCACACCAGAACTCGAACCAGAGACACCTGTTGAAGAAACGCCCGAAGAGGAAACCGTGGACGAAACGCCAGAAGAGCCGATCATTGCGCCAGAGGCCGCCCCGCCACCAGAGGTCACGCCAGATCCTGCTCCCCTGCCAGCTCCCGAGGCCGAAGTCGTCTCCCCCCCAGAACCGGAGCTTGCCCCCGAAGATACACCTGAGCTTGAGGGCTCTCTGGAAGCTGAGCGAGCGCCTGCATTAGAGCTGCCGCCGGCATCAGATACAAATCTTGAGCCTCCAGCCGAACCTGAGACTGAGACTGAGACTGAGACTGAGACTGAGACTGAGACTGAGACTGAGACTGAGACTGAGACTGAGACTGAGACTGAGACTGAGACTGAGATGTGGCGGGGTCAAGAGCTTGAGCAAGGCGTTACAGTTGCCGATATGATGGCTGCCGAAGCCCTTTATTGCACGCCAGAGCAGATTGCCGAGGCCGAAGCCTTCTATGCTGCCGAACAAAGTGGTGACCTCGGCTTCCCGACAGTCCCGATGAGCACATTTTATGCCCAAGAAAGTCCCTATAACGACAGCGAAGAAGACGAAAGCGCGCCACTCTCCGCAAGCCTCAAGACCATTGTGACTGATATTCTATAGTGCCACGGACCTAACGGGCGACAAAACTTGAGCAATCAGACGGCAGGGATGCATTTTTCCCTGCCTCTCAGCCAAAAACTTGATAAAAGCTGCGCAACCTTGCCCGTGAAAGGACACAGTATGACAGGCGTTCTGGCCAGCCAGCAGCTTTACGAGATGATCGCCCGTGGCGAAATCTCCGCTCAAGACGACTATGCCGAAGGCCAAATTCAGCCGGCTAGCCTCGATCTGCGTCTCGGAGCGCGCGCCTATCGTGTGCGCGCCTCATTCCTCGCGGGTGCAGGCCGTACAGTTGCCGAGCGCTTGTCCGAGTTCGAAATGCACCAGATAGACCTCAGCCAAGGCGCCGTGCTTGAGAAAGGCTGCGTCTATGTCGTCGAGCTACAAGAAAGCCTCGCTCTCCCTGAAGGCATCCAAGCAGTCGCCAATGCAAAAAGCTCCACGGGCCGCCTTGACTTGCTCACCCGTACAATCACAGACGGCGGCGAAGAATTTGACCGCATTCCAGCGGGCTATTCAGGCCCGCTCTATGCCGAGATTTGTCCGCGCTCCTTCTCTGTCCTCGTGCGCCCCGGTATGCGCCTCAACCAGATTCGCTTCCGCGATGGCCAAGCGACACTGAGCGACGCTGATCTGCGCGCCCTTCATGCAGAAATCCCGCTGGTTGATGGCAGCACCCCCGTGATCAGTGAGGGGCTCGGCTTTTCCGTTGATCTGCGCCCCGAAGGCAGCACCCTCGTTGGCTATCGCGCTAAGCCTCACACTGGTGTGATTGATCTGGATAGGCTCGGGCACTACGCCCCCGCCGACTTCTGGGAAGAGGTCCGCAGCGACACCGGCCAGATCATCCTTGATCCAGGCGCATTTTATATCCTCGTAAGCAATGAAGCCGTCTGCATCCCGCCAGATTGCGCTGCCGAAATGGCACCCTATCTCGCGATGGTCGGTGAGTTCCGCGTGCATTACGCAGGCTTTTTTGATCCGGGCTTTGGCTATGCCGCAGCAGGCGGCGCAGGCTCGCGCGGTGTGCTCGAAGTGCGCTGCCACGAAAGCCCCTTTGTGCTAGAGCATGGCCAGATCGTTGGCCGCTTGGTCTATGAAAAAATGTCACAAACGCCCAAAGAGCTCTATGGCGAACGGATCGCCTCAAACTATCAAGGCCAAGGCCTCAAGCTCTCCAAGCACTTCAAATCTTAAAATCGACCTGCGCGCCGCGCCATACGGGAGGCTTTGTTCAAGCCCTTGGTCGCAGCACTTGCGCCCTTACCCCCGCCTGCGCGTTTCAGCCCCGCGCTCACAACTTTGCGCATCACCATGCGCAGCACCATATTAATAAGCCTATTCGCATTCATATTGGCCTCCTTTACCTGCTCAATCCGCAATATAAGCAGCCATTGTGCGTAAAATAAGGCATTCCCTCAGTCCTCAAAGAGCTCGCTCTGTCCCTCTTGCACTTCTTCGATCAAGTCCTCGTCGCCTTCGCCCAAAGTAGGCATATGGCTCGGTGGCAAACGGCTCTCCAAAAGCCCTGAGGCGCGAAGCTCTTTCAATCCAGGCAGATCGCGGGCCGATTCCAGCCCGAAGTGGTCCAAAAAGTCCTGCGTCACAACAAAAGTCACAGGTCGTCCCGGCGTCATCTTCCGCCGCCCGAAGCGAATCCATTCCATTTCCAAAAGCTGGTCCACAGTGCCACGGCTCACGCTCACACCGCGAATTTCCTCGATCTCGGCACGCGTGACAGGCTGGTGATAGGCCACAATCGCCAATGTCTCGATGGCCGCTCGGCTAAGCTTGCGTGTTTCAACCGTTTCTTTTTGCATGAGAAACGACAGATCAGGCGCGGTGCGCATCGCCCAAGCATCGCCCACTTTAACAACCCGCACACCCCGTCCCTCATAGCGCTTGCGCAAATAAACAAGCGCCTCAGCGGCGTCACTCCCGTGAGGCATTCGCGCATTAAGCTCCGCCACAGTCACCGTCTCGCTAGAGGCAAACAAGATCGCCTCAACCATCCGTTCCTGCTCAGCGATGGGGGGCGCCTCAAAGAGGCTTTCCTCTTTTTCTTCAATATGTTCCATGTCGTCATTCATGTTCAATCACGGCTTTCATTTCTGCGGCGCAGCTCTATTGGCGCAAATGTGTCTGACTGGCGCAGCTCCACGCGCCCTTCCTTGGCAAGCTCCAGAGAAGCGGCAAAAGTCGAGGCCGTGGCCGAGCGGATCCGCGCGCGGTCCTTGTCCCAGCCTTCGGGAATATAACTCGAAATATCAGTCCAATTTCCCGCATAGCCGATCAGCCCGCGCATCCGCTCCAGCGCATTCTCAAGCGTAAACACAGAGTCGCGATCCATAACAAACGGGCGAAACTCATCGCGCGTGCGCAGCCGCGAATAGCCCTGCATCAGATCAAGCAGCGTGGCGGTGTATGTCACCTTCTTCACCCGCGTCACATCTTCGGGGAGACCACGCGCAAAAAAATCGCGGCCCAAACGGTCTCGCCCCATAAGCCGCGCCGCCACGTCGCGCATCGCCTGCAAGCGCTCAAGTTGAAAGGCCAGATGCGCAGCAAGTTCCTCGCCGCTGGGCCCGTCCTCAGACGGATCAGGCGGCAGCAACAAACGCGACTTCAAAAAGGCAAGCCATGCCGCCATCACAAGATAATCCGCCGCAAGCTCAATGCGCAAAGACTTGGCCTTTTCGACAAAGGCAAGATATTGCCGCGCCAGTTCAAGAATGCTGATTTTGGTCAGATCGACTTTCTGGGTGCGCCCCAGCGTCAACAGAACATCAAGCGGCCCTTCAAAGCCACTCACATCCACAATCAGCGCCTCCGCAGTCATACGGTCGGCGACACTTAGTTTTGTCTGATCTTCTTCAAAGTCATCAGCTGTCATACACGCGCCCATTCAAAAGCGCTTCAAGCTCGGCTTCTATGGCCGAAATGTCAATATCGTCCGGCTTTTGACGCAGAGCAAGTGCCCGCTCGGCCCGTTCTTGCGCCGCATCACTCATCTCGCCAGCAGCCTCTGCCACAGTGCGACGCTCTTCCAAAGTGCCATTACAATGCAAGATAACATCACAGCCCGCCAGAAGTGCCGCGCGGCTCAAATCGCCCAGATCACCGTTGAGCGCCTTCATGGAGATATCATCGGTCATGATCAGCCCGTCAAAGCCAAGATCACGGCGGATCAGCTCCATCACAGACGCGCTCAGCGTCGCAGGACGTTCGTCAATCTGCGGATACAGAATATGCGCCGTCATCCCCATGGGACAGTCTTTTACCGCAGCAAAAGGCGCACCGTCCGTAGCAATAAGTTCCTCACGACCAATATCGACGCTCGGCAGCTCAAAATGACTGTCAGCCACAGCGCGCCCATGGCCGGGGATATGCTTGGCCACAGGCAAAACACCGCCATCAAGCATACCACGGGAGGAAGCTGCACCAATCTCGGCAATCGCTGCAATATCAGTACCATAGCAGCGATTTTTCAAGAAAGGATGTGTCTCGGGAAAGGCAATGTCGAGCATCGGCGCGCAGTTGCTGTCGATCCCGCAGCGTTTCAGCTCATGCGCAATCAGTCGAAAACGCAGATAAAAGCTGCGCGCAGCGTTTTCGCCTGCAAGCTCGGCCTGCTCCAATGGCGGCAGCCACTCGCGCCAGAGAGGCGCGCGCAAGCGCTGCACACGCCCGCCCTCTTGGTCAATGGTAATGGGCGCCTCGCGCCCCACAGCGTCCCGCATCTGGTCACAGAGCCGCGCAACCTGTGCCTCGGTCCCGATATTGCGCGCAAAGAGGATGAACCCGAAAGGGTTCACATCGCGAAAAAACGCCCGCTCCTCCCGCGTAAGCTGATGCCCGTCCGCATCAAGGATGCTCGCGCCAAAACGGCTCATTTGCTCACCACAGGAATACAATCGGCGCGCTCGGCCACAAGCGCCGCACAAAAGCGTCGTGAGTCTGACAGATCTGCAAAGCCCATTGCGCGCAGGCGGTAAAACACACGCCCGCCACTTTCAGCCCGCTGGATCACACGCTCTTTGCCGTCCATGTATTCGCCAAATTTGGTTACAAGCCGCTCCCACTCGCGCCCCGCCACTTCAGCGCTGTCAAAGGCGCCAAGCTGCACAAGCCGTGTGCCCACAGGGATACTCCCCGCCTCGCTTGTCAACGCCGCCAAAACGGCCGCCTCTGTCGCCGCAGGCGCAACTGCCTTAAAGGCCGCCGGGCGCAGCTTGGGGCGCAACGACGTGCTCACAAGAGACGCTTTGACAGGCTCCGCGACTATATTATCCTCAACAGCCGTCACCTCAGGCACAGCCTCAATGACAGCCGTCACAGGCTCAGCTGGCACAACCACGGCCACAGGCGTTACCGTCTCGACTTGCGCTTCCTGAGCGGCCAAAGGCGCAACCCCATCTGCAAGCGCCTCTGCCAGCGCACGGATCGAGGCCATTTGGGGCGTCAAAGGTTCGGCGTCACTTTCTTCAAGAGACACACCAGCCTCACTGCGCACCACAGGGCTAGGCGCAACAATACCCGCCAAGGGCTGGTCTTCTTCTGTCAGATCCACGGGCTTGGGCGCAAGAACAAGCCGCTCTGCGGGCTTCTCAGCGCCGCCTTTAGCCATAACTTCATTCACAGACAGCCCTTGATGCGCAGCCAACTGCCCACCCGGCTTCTCAGGCGCCATGCGCATCGGCTCATTCGACGCCGCACGCACAACGGGCACACCGCTCACATCACGCGCCACAACTTTATACCCCCAAACACCAATCCCGACCATCAAGCCAAGCGAAACAACTGCGCCCGCGTAATTCGTAAGTGTTCCAAGAGAATAAGCTGCAGAGCTGCTCTGCCGCGCTCCGCTATATGGGAGTTCTGCCATCGAATGCCTCGTTTTTTATGCGCAAATCTATGCTGCGCTTATCACTGCTCTTTGCGCTGGCCTCACTCTTCAGGTGATTTCATCCAACGCCTTTGTTCCGACAATAGCGAATCCGCTGCAAAACACAACTTCGCAGGCATCAATAACACGTGGGCAAATGGCTTTTTCGCCACGGTCCTGAGCTGCGGCCCCAGCATCAAGGAGCAAATGTGCCACCTCGCACAAATAGAGCGCCAAACGCTGCGGCGCGCCCAGATCATGAGCAAGCTCCAGCACCCGCGCATACCCTGCCACCAAAAGAGCCAGACGGCGTGTCGCGGCGTCCCAAACCTCAACAGGTTCAGCGCCCCTCAATGCCGAAAGTTTTGACGCTGCATAATGCAACAAAAACGCAGGGTTCGCCCGCTCAGGCTTTGCATGGGCCCGCTCTGTCAGGTCAAGCACGCGCTCCGCGCGGTGGCACAGCACATAAAGCCGCGCGAGTTCGGCGTGCTCGCCCCCAAGCGTTGGTATGTCCGCCGCGGCCAAAGCAGTGCTACGCAAGCACGCTCTGTCACCCAATGCCGCTTCATAAAGCCCCGCGCGAAACCCGCCGCCAATCCCCGCAAAGAGCGTGACCTCCTCGTAAGCTTCAGATGCCGCCCAAATATCTGAGAACGTCGCCAAAAGGCCCCGCCACTCCTGTTCTGTCGCCGCACCATAGGAAGCGTCTGGACCGATCAACGGCAAAAGCCGCGCCTCAGCCCCCTCAGTCGCAGCCGAGGGATCGCATATCTCGGCCTCAAGCCCAAGCGCGCGCGCCACAGCCTGCGCTGCCTCGCCCGTCCAGCGCTGCCGCATATCCTCAGGCGCATCCAAGCAAATCGCGAGCCGCCCCTGGCGCGGCTTGGGCAAAAGCTCCGCCTTCCCCAGCACCCCTGTAATAAAGTCCTGCTCAAGCCTCAGATTGACAAACCCTGCGCCCGCCAAAGACGCGCTGGCGATGCCCTTAACGCCCCCCAAAGCCTGCGCCAGATCAGCGCCAAGCGCGCGCGGCGACACACCAAGCCGCTTTGCCATCACCAACGCAGCATTGATCGAAACATCGCCATGCAAGGCATCTTTCGCCGCCACACAGTCGAACCCGCGAAAGAAATCCGCCTCTCGGCCCGTTATCTCGGCCAAAGCCCCCACAACACAGGCATCTAATTGCTCATAAAGCCCCATACGTGACATAAATGCACTCCGCCCCTTATTCTGACTGGCCTTTCGTCCCCGCGCGGTATATCGGCCCTCAACGAACAACCCAAGGACATATCATGGACCTGCGCAATATCGCCATCATCGCCCACGTTGACCACGGCAAAACAACTCTCGTGGACGAACTTCTGAAACAGTCCGGCGCGTTTCGGGCCAATCAGGACGTGGCCGAGCGCGCCATGGACAGCAACGACATCGAGCGCGAGCGTGGTATCACCATCTTCGCCAAGCCGACCTCTGTAGAGTGGAAAGGCATGCGCATCAACATCGTTGACACGCCCGGCCACGCCGACTTCGGCGGCGAAGTCGAGCGCATCCTGTCGATGGTTGACGGTGTTGTCCTCCTCGTGGACGCAGCCGAAGGCCCGATGCCACAAACCAAGTTTGTGACGTCAAAGGCCCTCGCCCTCGGCCTGCGCCCGATCGTTGTCCTGAACAAAGTCGACAAAACAGACGCCGAGCCTGACCGCGCGCTGGACGAGTGCTTTGATCTCTTCGCATCCCTTGATGCAAATGACGATCAGCTCGACTTCCCGCATATGTACGCGTCTGGCCGTTCTGGCTGGGCCGATCACGAGCTTGACGGCCCGCGCAAAGACCTTTCGGCTTTGTTTGACCTGATCGTCAATCACGTGCCCGCTCCCAAGCAAATCGCGCACCAGAACGAAGACTTCAGCATGCTGGCCACAACTCTGGGCGCAGACGCCTTCGTTGGCCGCGTTCTGACGGGTCGTGTCGAAACAGGCCGCCTCAAAGTCGGCGCAACTGTTCAGGCGCTCTCGCGTGTTGGCCAAAAGATTGAGCAATTCCGCGTGACCAAAATTCAGGCCTTCCGTGGCCTTGCCCAGCAAGACATCGAAGAAGCCCTCGCGGGCGACATCGTATCTATTGCAGGCATGTCCAAAGCCACAGTGGCCGACACAATCTGTGCGCTCGCCGTTGATACGGCCCTGCCCGCACAGCCAATCGATCCGCCCACAATCACAGTCACATTCGGCATCAACGACAGCCCGCTGGCTGGCCGTGAAGGCAAAAAAGTCCAGAGCCGCGTCATCCGTGACCGCCTGATGAAAGAAGCCGAAAGCAACGTCGCCATCAAAGTCACCGACACACCTGGCGGCGAAGCCTTTGAAGTCGCTGGCCGTGGCGAACTGCAGATGGGTGTTCTGATTGAAAACATGCGTCGCGAAGGCTTTGAGCTTGGGATCTCCCGCCCCAAAGTGCTTCTGCGCGAAGAAGACGGCAAAACACTTGAGCCTATCGAAGAAGCCACAATTGACGTGGATGACGAATACTCAGGCGTCGTGATCGAAAAGCTGACAGGCGCGCGCAAAGGCGAGCTGGTCGAAATGCGCCCAGCAGGCGCAGGCAAGACCCGCATCATCGCCAATGTCCCCTCACGTGGCCTGATCGGTTATCACGGTGAATTCCTCACAGACACCCGCGGCACAGGCGTTCTGAACCGCGTGTTCCACGGTTGGGCGCCCCACAAAGGCCCAATGCCAGGCCGCCGCGCTGGCGTTCTGATCTCCATGGAAGATGGCGAGGCCGTGGCCTACGCTCTCTGGAACCTTGAAGACCGTGGTAAAATGTTCATTGGCGCACAAACCAAGATCTACCAAGGTATGATCATCGGTGAGCACAGCCGCGAGAACGATCTGGAAGTGAACCCGCTCAAAGGCAAAAAGCTCACAAACGTGCGCGCATCAGGCACAGACGAAGCCGTTCGCCTGACAACGCCGATCACCCTGAGCCTTGAAGAAGCGATTGCTTACATCAACGATGACGAACTCGTTGAAGTCACGCCAAGCTCGATCCGCATGCGCAAGCGTCACCTTGACCCGCATGAGCGCAAACGCGAGTCAAAAAAGCTCTAATATAACAAAGCCCCGCTCAAACGAGCGGGGCTTTTTCGTTCTGGCAACTCTGCTGTTTTACTGCGGCGGCTCTATCAAAATACGCCCAGTCACGGTGAGCGCGCCATCGTTAAGCTCGGCCACAATAATCTCGCCTGACTTTGGGAAAACACCTGTCAGCGCGGTAATATTAACCTGATGTGTCACCAGCAGCACGCGCCCTTCGCTCGCGGACAGTGCCGCAAGCGTCGCAGCCGTCTGACCAACACGGTCACCTTGTCCGGCAAAGAACGAGTTCAGCGATGGCAGCGCCTGAACGGCCCCCATCTCAATCAAAGCGGCCGTTTCGCGGCAACGGCACCATTGGCTTGTGAAGACTTTGTCAAATTTCACACCGCGCAACCGCAGTTCGGCACCAATCGCGCGCGCCTGACCCCGCCCCCGCGCATCAAGATTGCGCTGCGTCTCACAGTCCTCAAGGACAAATTGTGCAGGATCGCCTCCGCCCGGCGCTAGCGCATGGCGCATAATCGCAATCGCCCCGTCCCGCTCCAGTGCAGCCCAACCATCTGCCAAAGCAGGCAGAGGCAAAACCAACAAAAGCAGGCACAAGACACAACGCATCACAGCTCTCCTCACCTGTTCAAGGCAAGGATGGCGTTATTCGCTGACTTCAACAACCATCAATTCGCGCTCTGACGCGCCTTTGGCATGGGTCAATGCCTCTTGATAGGCATCCGAATTGTAGCACTCAACAGCCGCTTCAAGCGTCGGAAAACGCGCTACAACATTGCGTGGGCGCTCCTTGCCCTCAAGCTGCACAAAGCGCGCCCCACGGGCGATAAACACACCCCCGTGCGCCGCAATGGCTGGCCCCGCAAGCTCCGCATATTTTGCATAGGGCTCGGGGTCCGTCACAGTAACATGGGCAATCCAAAGAGCTGACATATCAAGCCTCCAAAACAGATTTCGCCGCCGCAATCGCGGCCTCGGCATTGCTGACATCCGCACCACCGCCCTGCGCCATATCAGGACGGCCGCCGCCACCCTTGCCGCCAAGCTCAGGCACAGCAGCCTTCACAAGATCCACAGCTGAAAGACGGTCGGTCAAATCAGAGGTAACGCCTGCCGCCACAGCGGCCTTACCGCCCGTATCTGCAATCAAAAGCACAGCACCAGAGCCAATCTGGCCCTTATGCGCATCAATCAACGCAGGCAAATCCTTACCCGAGACGCCAGAAAGCACTTGAGCAATAAGCTTTATGCCATTGATCTCAATCGCTTCTGCGCCACCGTCCTTCGCACCGCCCGCCATCGCCAACTCGCGGCGCAACTGCGCCACTTCATTGGTCAGCGCCTTGCGCTCATCTATCAGCGCTTTCACACGTGCAGGCACATCCGCCGCAGGCGCTTTCAGCTCCAGCGCCAGTTCCGCTACGCGGGCATCCTGCGCACTCAAATAGTCAAACGCGGCCTTGCCCGTGAGCGCTTCAATTCGGCGTACACCCGCACTCGATGCAGAATCCCCGAGCACCACAAACAACCCAATATCACCTGTCTGGCGCACATGCGTGCCACCACATAGCTCAATCGAATAGGTGTGCCCGTCGCTGCCCTTGCCCGAGCCACTCTCATGGCCCATCGAAACCACACGCACTTCGTCACCGTATTTTTCGCCAAAGAGCGCCTGCGCGCCAAGCTCACGTGCCTCATCAGGGGTCATAACCCGCGTCACAACAGGCGCATTCTGGCGGATACACGCGTTTACATCCGCTTCGACCTGCTTGATCTGGTCCAGTTCCAAAGCCTTGGAGTGACTAAAGTCAAAGCGCAGCCGATCATCCGAATTGAGCGAGCCACGCTGTGCCACATGGTCACCAAGCGCCGAACGCAACGCCTCATGCAAAAGGTGCGTCGCCGAGTGATTGGCACGGATCGCGCTGCGGCGCCCATGTTCAACCTCAAGCGAAACCGTGTCACCGACAGACAAACCGCCCTCGCCCGCAACAATCATATGACCAAAGATTTTACCGTCGGCATGCTTGCGCGTGTCACTCACACGGCTCACCTGCTCCATATTTTCCAAACGGCGCATCAGGCCGCTGTCGCCAACCTGCCCGCCCGATTCCGCATAAAATGGCGTCTGGTTGAGCACAGCCCAGCCCTCTTGCCCTTCGGCAAGCGTCTTCACGCGCGCGCCATCCGCCACCAGCGCAAGAACCTGCCCTTCGGCCACTTCCGTGTCATAGCCAAGAAATTCGGTCACGCCTGCATCATCGGCGATATCAAACCAGACACTCGCATCCGCAGCATCACCCGAACCGGACCATGCAGCGCGCGCCTTTGCTTTTTGCTCGGCCATAGCGGCCTCAAAGCCCGAAACATCGACCTCGCGGCCCTTCTCACGCAACGCATCCTGCGTCAGATCAAGCGGAAAACCAAAGGTGTCATAGAGCTTAAACGCAGCCTCGCCCGAAAGCGCAACGCCCTCGCCCAGCCCCTCAACCTCATCGTCCAAAAGCTTCAATCCGCGTTCAAGCGTCTGCTTGAAGCGCGTTTCCTCTAGCAAAAACGTCTCTTCAATCAGCGCCTGTGCGTGATTCAGCTCGCCATATGCTCCGCCCATCTGGCGGACAAGCGAGGGCACCAGCTGATGCATCACAGGGTCTTTCGCCCCCAAAAGATGAGCATGACGCATCGCACGGCGCATAATACGGCGCAAAACATAGCCGCGTCCGTCATTTGACGGCATAACGCCATCCGCAATCAGAAACGCAGTCGAACGCAAATGGTCTGCAATCACACGGTGGTGCACATTCTGTGCGCCATAAGGGTCAACGCCCGTGGCATGAGCAGATGCTTCGATCAGTGCCTTGAACAAATCAGTATCGTAATTGTCATGGCTGCCCTGAAGCAGCGCGCCAATGCGCTCAAGTCCCATACCCGTATCAATCGACTGCATGTCGAGATTGCGCATAGAGCCGTCCTCAAACTGCTCGTTCTGCATGAAAACAACGTTCCAGATCTCGATAAAGCGGTCGCCGTCTTCTTCTGGACTGCCGGGAGGGCCACCCCAAATATGCTCACCGTGGTCATAAAAAATCTCGGTGCAAGGCCCGCATGGCCCCGTTGGACCCATCTGCCAATAGTTGTCTGACGTCGCGATGCGAATGATGCGCTCTTCAGGAACGCCCATCTTCTTCCAAATCGCAAAAGCCTCATCATCGGTATGATAGACCGTCACGGTCAGCTTGTTCTTGTCGATCCCGAAGTCTTTGGTGATCAGCTCCCACGCATAGGTGATCGCCTCTTCCTTGAAGTAATTGCCAAAGCTGAAGTTGCCGAGCATCTCAAAAAACGTGTGGTGGCGCGCCGTGTAGCCAACATTGTCCAGATCGTTATGCTTGCCGCCCGCGCGCACACATTTCTGCGCTGTCGTTGCGCGGTTGTAGTCACGCGTTTCAACACCCGTAAACAAGTTCTTGAACTGCACCATCCCAGAGTTGACGAACATAAGCGTCGGGTCATTGCGCGGCACAAGCGGGCTTGAAGCGACAACTTCATGACCTTGCTTTGCAAAGTAATTCAAAAAGGTAGAGCGGATTTCGTTCAGGCTTGGCATGTGATGTTCCGACGTAATGAGATCCGTCACGGTTTAGCCGCCATACCCGCTCATGTCCACATGACAAAAAGCGCCAGAGCAGCCTCCTGCTCTGGCGCATATGTCTCTACCAGCGTCTCGCTTACGCTTCGAGAATATCCTCGTCATCACTGGACTTTGAAGACGCCATTGTCGGCTTCTCGTCGTCAAAGTCGAGCCCATGCGCAGCACGGATCTTGTCTTCGATGTCATAAGCGATATGCGGGTTGTCTTTCAGGAACTGACGCGAATTTTCACGGCCTTGCCCAATACGCTCGTCCCCATAGCTAAACCAAGCGCCCGATTTCTGGACAATCCCGAGATTTACCCCCAAGTCGAGCAACTCACCCGTCTTGGAAATCCCCTCGCCATACATGATGTCAAATTCCACCTGCTTAAAGGGCGGCGCCACCTTGTTCTTAACAATCTTCACACGCGTCTGGTTGCCCACAACTTCGTCACGGTCCTTGATCGAACCAATCCGGCGAATATCCAAGCGCACAGAGCTATAAAACTTGAGCGCATTACCGCCTGTGGTCGTCTCAGGGCTGCCAAACATCACGCCGATTTTCATCCGAATCTGGTTGATGAAAATCACCATACAGTTGGACCGCGAAATCGAGCCAGTCAGCTTACGCATCGCTTTACTCATCAGGCGGGCATGCACACCAACGCTGGAATCGCCCATCTCGCCCTCAAGTTCTGATTTCGGCGTTAAAGCCGCAACCGAATCAACAACAACAAGGCTCACCGCGCCAGAGCGCACAAGCGTGTCGATGATTTCAAGCGCCTGCTCGCCCGTGTCAGGCTGTGAAATCAGAAGCTCATCCAGATCAACGCCAAGCTTTTTCGCGTATTGCGGGTCCAGAGCATGCTCCGCATCCACAAACGCCGCAACACCGCCCTTTTTCTGCTCTTCAGCCACACAATGCAGTGTCAGTGTCGTCTTGCCCGAGCTTTCAGGGCCATAAATCTCAACGATCCGCCCTTTGGGCAGACCCCCAATGCCAAGCGCAATATCCAGCCCGATAGACCCTGTCGATGTCGACTCGATCTGCTGAATTGCGTTTTCACTCCCCATTTTCATGATGGAGCCTTTACCGAACTGCCGTTCGATCTGTGCCAAAGCGCTGTCGAGCGCCTTTTGCTTGTCTGCGTCGCGCTTGTTTTTCATGTCTAAAAGGTCTGCCGTTGCCATTGTTATGCTTCCTTATTTCACACCCCGCCCAAGGCGGCAATCACTGCAAATGTTCTGCTTGTGTTCTTTATGTGATCAAAAAGAGAACATTACAACACAAATTTTACATTCCTGACTGTTCCTGAAAGAAGTTAAAGAGTAGTTTACAAGTATGCCCAAGCCATTGGAGGTTGGATGCTGATCTTTTCAAAAGCCAAGTTGGTTCTGTTTTCGGTTCCCAAAACAGGCACCACCGCAATAGAGACAGCCCTCGCGCCCCATGCCGCCATCGCCCTACTTGATCCGCCTGAGCTCAAACACGCACCAGTGTATCGCTACAATCGCTTCTTGCGCCCGATGGTTGAGAAATTTATCGGCGACGAGGTCGAGACACTCGCCGTCATACGCGAGCCCGTCAGCTGGCTTGGCAGCTGGTATCGCTATCGTCAGCGCCCCTTCCTGTCAGGCCGCCCCGTCTCAACGGAAGGGCTGAGCTTTGATCAGTTCGTCGAGGCCTACCTTGCGGAAACACGCCCCGCCTATGCCAATGTCGGCGCGCAATCAAAATTCGTGGAACCTCGCCCCAACGGAACCGCAATCACGCGCTTTTTCAAATATGAAGAGCTACAGGACTGCGTTGCCTATCTTGAAGAGCGACTTGAGCTCGCCATTTCGCTGCCTCAGGTAAATGTCTCCCCCAAACAGGATCTGGAGCTGTCACCCGCTCTCGAAGCGCGGCTGCGCACGGCCTGCGCTGCAGACTTCCATCTCTGGAATTCTATTCCTTCATAGGCTCAGGCTGCGCCACGGCTTTTTGGACAACCTCTGCAAGTTCAGCCAAAGAAAAAGGCTTTTGCAAAAAGGACGAGTTCAAAATCTCAAGGCCATTGTCGCTGAACACGTCTTCGGCATACCCCGATACAAAGACCACGCTGACATCGCTACGCATCTCGCGCGCCCGCGCAACCCACTCGGGGCCCTTCAGACCCGGCATAATCACATCGGTCACAAAGACATCAATATGCAGGTTCGGGTCGCGCACCAAGTCAAGAGCCTCCTCCCCGCTTCCCGCTTCCAGCACAGTAAAGCCCTTGAGCTTAAGCGCACGCGATGCGAAGGCGCGCACAGGCGCTTCATCTTCGACCAAGAGAACAACCGAGCTGGGCAGCTCCTCGCTCTCGATGACTGGCGCCTTTACGTTTAACGTCTCTTCGATCTCGACAACCGGCTGCGTCGGAAGGATCAACGTAAAGGAACTGCCTTTGCCAACGACACTATCCGCAAAGATAAACCCGCCTGTTTGCTTCACAATCCCGTAGGCTGTGGAAAGCCCAAGCCCCGTGCCCTCGCCGGTACGCTTTGTTGTGAAAAACGGCTCAAAAATCTTTTGCAGCTTATCCCTTGGAATCCCGGTTCCCTGATCAATCACCTTGATCGACACATAAGACCCAGGCGGAACTTCGGCTCGGTCGCGCTTGAGCGGTTTGACCAAGTCGAGCGCCTCTGTACGGATTTTGACAATGCCCCCCTTCGGCATTGCATCGCGTGCATTCACCACAAGATTCATCACAACCTGTTCAAGCTGGCGCTTGTCTGCACGGATCATGTGGTTGCCCGTGGCATGCTCAAATTCAAGCTGCACCCTCTCGCCCACAAGCCTGTTCAGCAGATGCGTCAGCTCTGACAGCGTATCCTGAATATCGATGGTCTGTGGGCGCAGCGTTTGCTTTCGTGAAAAGGCCAAGAGCTGACTTACAAGCGCGGCTGCGCGATTGGCATTCTGGGCGATTTGCTCCAGATCGGAGAAATCGGGATCCGCCTCATCGCGCCGATGCATCAACAAGTCGCAATGCCCCGTAATCGCCGTCAACAGATTGTTAAAGTCATGCGCAACCCCGCCTGCAAGCTGGCCAATCGCTTGCATTTTTTGGCTTTGTACAAACTGCGCTTCAAGCGTCTTGAGCTCGGTCGCGTCGTTCAAAACAGCAACCAACACATTCTCATCGCCCTCACGAGCTGGCTTCAGCGTCACCTGAACAAAAGTCTACACATCTCCGCGCCGCACCTTCAAGAACTCGGACTGTCGGCTGACACGGCCCAGAACCGTATCTTGCAACCAGTCCTTGATCGAGCGGCCAAGGCCTTCCAGAATGGCGCCAAGGCTCTCGCCCACAAGGTCATCCCGCCCGAGAAGATCGCGCGCAAGCTTGTTTGACTCCGTCACAATTCCATCAGGTCCAAGTTTCAGCAGCGGAACGGGCAGCGCATCAAAAAACCGTTGGCTCTCGGGCAACTCGACCAAAACGTCATCGGTCGGGACAAAAGCGATCTCTCGTCGCCCGATACCTGTGGAAAGCTCTGTCGCCACACAGCTGACTGTGCCTGTCTCCGCAAGCACCTCTTGCAAACGGTTCAGCTTGAGCGGCATCTCGGGGATCAACCGATCAAGCGATTTAACGCGCTCCCCAAAAAAGCGCCGCGCAGAAGCATTCATATGCAAAATTGTGTCCTGCCGGCCCACGACAACAACAGGCAGTTTGGCTGCCCCGCCGGGCGCGCTTTCGCTGGGCGCCGCAGGCAGATCTTCAAGCCGCCAGATCGCATTTCCATCGGTGACTTTGTGGCAAGACAGCCGCAAATGCGCATCCTGCGTCACAACATCCTCGCGGGCCGCACCAGCCTGCCCCGCCTTCATATAAAGCCGCGTCACAAGACCGTTCGGGTTCATCACCACGGTCGAAAGAGCGGCCTCGACAGTCTGGGGAACAAGGCTAAACTTCTCCTGCGCGGCCGCGTTGCGATAGGAAATATCCCCGACATCGTCTGCCACAAAACAGGCCGCCACATCATGCTCCACAAAACTTGCAATCGCCTTGAGCGCCCGCGCGTTGTTGCGCTTGGTCCAGACTGCGGAAATGAGGCTCAGCAGACCAAGACAGACGAGACTTGTCCCGACAATCGCCGCGCCAAGCTGAATGTGTTCTGATGGAGCAGCAACCGACACAGCGTAAGCCATGACAGCTATTACAAACAGTGAACTCGCCCGCGGCAAAAGGCTCAGAGACGACGTCGTCACTTTATCAGGCGTAAACGCTGCGTAGCTCACAAACGGGCTCCAATCTGGGTTTGACACAAGACTATGCCAAATAGGTTAAGCCAAACTTAAGACTGAACCGATTGAATTTCACGTTAAAAGTGCATTTACTCGTTACTTGCGCGTAAAGATTGCGCCAAAAAAGCCGTCGCCGCCCGCAGACGGCAGCCAGCGCTGTTGTGCCGTGCAGCTCCACTCAGGCGCAAGCGCCTCAAAGCGTGCAACAACATCTTCATTTTCGACACGCAAAAGCGAGCATGTCACATAGGCAAGCTGCCCCGCCTCAGAGACATGATGTGACGCAGACTTCAAAACGTCAACTTGCGTATCACAAAGCTCAATCAAGCGCTCTTCTGTCAGCTGCCACTTGCCAGCTGGCGAGCGCCGCCACGCACCAGAGCCTGAGCAAGGTGCATCGCATAAAACAAAGTCAAAACAATCTTCTGCGGAAAGATCCTCAAGTGATGTAACGGTGATGCTCGCGCCTGCCCGTGTGGCCCGCTCGGGCAAATCTTTCATCCGCTCGGGCGCAATATCTGTCGCCACAATCTTGGCATCCGAACGCGCTGCAATGGCAAGGCTCTTGCCGCCACCGCCCGCGCAATAATCCAGCACGCGCATCGCACCCTCCAAGGGCAGCCAATCCACAACAGCTTGGCTAGCGGCGTCCTGCAGCTCAATCAAGCCATCTTCAAACGCATGGGTCAGGCGCACGCGCCGCGCCCCTTCGACTACTTTCAAAGCCATCTCAGACAGCGGGTGCGCCTCGCTGACAACGCCCTCCTCTGCCAAAGCGGCCTGAGCCTCGGCGACAGTTCCATAGAGCGGATTAACCCGCAAAAACACATCCGCACGCTCGCGCATGAGGCTGGCTTCCGCTGCAGCCCCCTCGCCCAAAGCTGCCTCAAGTGCAGGCCAGAGCCACTCCGGCATATCACAGGCTTCAGCCCCTGCCTCGGGCGCACGTCCGCCCGCCAGCTCATCCTCACTTAGGGGCGCAGGCGCATGGCCTTCACCAGAGAAAATACCAGCAAGATCAGCGCCTTCCGCACGCATCGCTCCCAGCATCAAGCTACGCCCTGTCACGTCTTCGCCGCCCCCAAGCGCCGCGTAAGAGCGCATGCAGCGCAAGGCCTGAAAGACATGGTCACGTACAGACGCACGGTCTTTGGACCCCGCATAGCGACTGCCGCGCGCCCAACCTGTAAGCGCTTTTTCCGCAGGCTCGCCGCCGAGGATCACATCAAGAATTTCTGCGGCCGCGGCCACCCGTGCTGCTGGTGTCATTACCCTACCCGATAGTTAGGAGATTCTCGTGTGATCTGCACGTCATGGACATGGCTTTCCTTGAGCCCTGCCCCCGTGATTTTCACAAAACTACAGTTGCTGCGCATATCTTGCACAGTCGCATTGCCCGTATAGCCCATCGCCGCACGCAAACCGCCCACAAGCTGATGCACAACCGCGCTGGCGCTGCCCTTATACGGCACCTGGCCTTCAATCCCTTCAGGGACAAGCTTGTCGCTGGCCGCATCTTTCTGGAAATAGCGGTCGGCTGACCCACGCGCCATCGCGCCAAGGCTGCCCATCCCGCGATAAGACTTAAACGAACGGCCCTGATAGAGGATCACTTCACCTGGGCTTTCATCTGTCCCAGCAATCATACTGCCTACCATCGCACAGGAGGCTCCCGCCGCAATCGCCTTGGCAAAATCGCCCGAGAACTTGATGCCGCCGTCCGCAATCACAGGCACATCGCCCGCAGCGCGCGCGCAATCCATAATTGCCGTCAGCTGTGGAACGCCCACACCTGCAACCATCCGTGTGGTGCAGATCGAGCCTGGCCCGATCCCCACTTTAACAGCGTCCGCTCCCGCATCGATCAGCGCGCGCGTGGCCTCGCCCGTCGCAACATTGCCCGCGATCACTTGAATCGCGTTGGAAAGCCGCTTGGCGCGCTTCACCGCTTCAATAACACCCTCAGAATGCCCATGCGCCGTATCCACAACGATAATATCACAGCCCGCATCAACAAGCGCCTCGGTGCGCTCAAAGCCGCTCTCGCCCACACTTGTCGCCGCAGCCACACGAAGCCGCCCAAGCTCGTCTTTGCAGGCGGTCGGGTTGAGCACGGCTTGCTCGGTGTCTTTGAGTGTCAAAAGCCCCGTGAGCTTGCCCTTACCATCATGCACCAGAAGCTTCTCGATGCGACGCGCGCGCATCAGGCTCTTGGCCTCCTCAAGTTCCGCAGGCTCGGCCAGCATCGCGAGGTTTTCAGATGTCATCATCGCATGCACAGGCGTGTCGTCTGAGCTGGCAAACCGCATGTCGCGGTTTGTCAAAATGCCCACAACATGGCCGCGCTCATCCACGACAGGAAAGCCAGTGAAGTTGTAGCGCTCCACAAGCGCTTTGGCGTCCGCCAGCGTCTGGTTCACTTTGAGCGTCACAGGGTTGTAAACAATCCCGCTCTCAAAGCGTTTCACACGGCGCACTTCGCGCGCCTGCTCTTCAACACTCAGGTTCTTGTGAACAACTCCGATGCCGCCCGCCTGCGCCATGGCAATCGCCATACGCGCCTCGGTGACGGTGTCCATCGCCGAGCTCAACAGCGGAATATTCATCTTAATAGATCGCGTCACAAATGTGCGCGTGTCTGCGGTGCTCGGCAAGACAGCCGAAGCAGCAGGAACAAGTAAAACATCATCGAAGGTCAGGGCCTCACGAATCTCCATAGGACATCTCCAAAGTAGGGTTCGTTTGACGCCTCCCTATTTCACGCATTCGCGAAGAGGGAAAGACCAAAGTCACGCTTTTGCGGCATTGGTCTTCAACGCAAGTTGCCCCGTCATCCACATTCGGATCACTTTAACAGCGATGTAAGGGACGATCGTGCTCGCCGCGACAAGGGCAATCCCGCCCACCAGACGCTCCGCCACGCCCCCTGTTTGGCCCGCAAGGCTCAGCATCGCTGTGGCAAAGGCGCTGAGCGGAAAGGTGAAGGACGCCCACATGGGGCTAAAGCCTGCCTCCAGCAAACTCTTCAATGAAATAAGCAGCCCAAGCAATATGAGCGCGGCTACGCCCGCAAACACCTGCGCCAGAAGTGCTATCACAGGGTAATCCTGCGCAGGGAAGCCCAGAGCCACGATCACAAAGAGAGACGCCGGCGCCAAATGGATCGCCAGCATCGGACGCAAAGGCGCAGGCGGCACATGGTGGCGCAGCTGCATCGCACTCACCCCCCAGATCAACAAGGCGGCGCCCAAAGTCGGCCAGAAAATCGCTTCCGCCAGCCCGTAAAACCCAAGGTTCACAGCTGAGACCGCCGCCACAATAAACCCGACAAAACTCAGGTGCCACAGCGGCGTGACTTGGCGCTGCTCTTTCGGCCCGCTAACAAGAACATAAACCACCAAAATCGCCATACCGCCTTGCACAGCCAAAGCCAGATACAGAATCCGCTCAGCCCACTCTGGCGCAATTGGCACAAGCCCCGCTGCCAAAATCGCAAAGCAAACGCCAAAGGCCGCCAGACCGCCCCGCCCGGGCAAGATCCGTGCATCCTCCACAAGCGTTCCCGCGCGCAACATGAGCTTTCGCATGTAAGCCACTGCAGCTATAATGAAAATGATCAGCACACCGCCCAAAATTGCCTCCGATATGCCCGCAGGGAGGATCGACGTATTCGCCGCGGCCCGCCACGAAAGCGAAAGCCCAAACATCCCCAAAATCAGTGAGAAAATCGCGGGTGGCGTCTGCTCGCCAAAGCCTGTTTTCGAACGCATCACATTCCCCTTACAGCATATTTCCCAAGCCATACGCCCTTCGCGCCCCAAACCCAAGATAAACAATGTCGCAGGCTTGCCAAAGACGCGCCGCCGCAGCACTCTGCGCCCAAACGACAGGAGCATACCATGACCAAGAACAGCTACGACACAGGCCGCCTCAATCTCCCCTTCGTCGGGATAGCCACCTTCGCCAAGCGCCCCTACGAACCCGACTGGAGCACCCTTGAGGCCGATGTCGCCGTGCTCGGCGCGCCCTTTGATGCGGGCACACAGTACCGCTCGGGCGCACGCTTCGGCCCCCGCTCCGTGCGCGAAGCCTCCACGCTCTTCTCCTTTGGCCACGCAGGCGCATATGACCACGAGGATGACACAACCTACCTCACAGGCGATGTGCGCATCGTTGACATGGGCGATGCCGATATCGTCCACACAGACACCGCCACAAGCCACGCCAACATCGAGACAGGCGTGCGCGCCGCCCTTGCCGCTGGCGCGCTCCCCGTGGTCATAGGCGGCGATCACTCCGTCAACATCCCCTGCATCAATGCCTTTGAGGGTCAGGGCGATATCCACATCCTCCAGATCGACGCCCACCTTGATTTCGTCGATGTCCGCCACGGCGTTCGCAATGGCCACGGCAACCCGATGCGCCGCGCCGCCGAAAAGCCCTATGTCACGGGCCTCACCCAAGTCGGCATCCGCAATGTCAGCTCCACGACGCAGGAAGGCTACGAGGCCGCCCGCGAAATGGGCTCCGATATCCTCTCTGTCCGCCAGATGCGCAAGCTCGGCGCCGAGGCCACAGCCAAGCGCATCCCCTCAGGCGCCCGCGTCTACATCACCCTTGATATCGACGCCTTCTGCCCCTCCATCGCGCCGGGCACAGGCACGCCGAGCCACGGCGGCTTCCTCTACTACGAAGTGCTGGAGCTCCTCCAACACGTCGCCCAATCCCACGAGATCGTCGGCATAGACCTCGTCGAAGTCGCCCCCGACTATGACCATTCAGACAGCACAAGCATCCTCGCCGCACAGGTCCTGCTGAACCTGCTGGGGTTTGTCTTTGAGGCAAGGAAGGGGTGACGGGCTAGTGGGGGTGTGGGCTAGAAGCGGAAGTTAGCTGCGGGTGCGAACAGAATACATCAGGCTGCGTCAGGCCGTCATTTACAACTGACTTGCTTCATAGACCGATCCGAGATCACATTTTGTGAATTATCAGGCTAATGCCCTTTGGGATGAGCTTTTCCAGACCAGCAGAACATTGCACTAGAAGGCGAGCGCTTCCTATGTATAGTCTCCTAAAACGAGTGGAGTGGTTATGCGTAAGAAAAAGATTGATGAGATTAGCCTTGGCGCGAAGGACTTGGCTGCAACTGCAATTGAATTGCTTGAATTCTTTAATAGCTCTGGAAAGACTGGTTCCCCGTCCTTTGACGTGGCGAAAGCGATTCATGGGACGGACATCTCATATGCTGACTGTGTAAGCCGCATTGCATCGATGGCCGAGATTGCAGACAAATTCGGAAGCTCTAAACACTTCTTGATGGTTCCAGGAAATAGAATAGCGCAACTCAAGCAGAGAATTGATGAGACTCAAAGCCACCTAAACACTTTGGGCGGCCACTTCCGCCAGGTCATAAGTGCTGGTGGCGGATTTCTGCAGTTCAATTACGACAATTTCCACCTTCAAACAACCAACGGGCAAAACCATGATTTTAGAACCAGCTTCAAAAGTTTCAGTGACAGCACCGAAACACTATTGGATGCATTCTATTCGGTATTGACCGTCCTTAGGCCGACACGTTCCACTTACAGCTTCCAAGCGGCTGCAAATGCCTTGTCAACCATAGTTGAGTCGTCCAGCGAACAGCTACACAAACTGCATGAGGAGAATGCGGCTCTTAGGCAGGCAGTTGCAGCGGCCTCAGATCAGGTGTCAGCCGCAAAAACTCAAGCAAAAAGCGCCAAGGAAGCCGCAGCAGAAACAATCCTCTCAAGGGATGAGGGCGCCAAGGACCGAAACACCATAGCCGAATATCTTGCCGACGCCACCGAAAAGAAAGCCGCCATTGAGTCTGCACACACCGAAGCCTCTTCACTGAAAAAAGAAGTGGAAGAGTATAGAGTGAAGTTCGAATCATTCGACCAGCAGCTGGAAAAACGGAATAAGGATTTTGAGCAAGGAAAAGTAAATCAGGAACAACTGTTTGCGCATTTTGAAGGGCAAAAGCAAACGGCGAAAAGCCTGCTCGAGCAAATTGAGGGACTATTACCGGGCGCGACAAGCGCTGGCCTGGCCACAGCCTACAGCAGCCGAAGGGTTAAAGCTGAAGATAGTGCCAAACTATACTCGAAGGCTTTTTTTCTTGGACTAGTTGTGCTCGTGGTTTTAGCAGCAGCCACAGTTACGCAGACGATTAGCCTTTGGCCTTTCTACTGGGATGTCATAAAGATCGAGAGCGCCAAGGAGTATTTGGACAAAATTGTGTTTAAGCTGCCGCTCGTGATACCTGTTTTGTGGGCAATCTTGACGGTTTCGAAACGCCGTAGCGAAATGCAGCGTTTGGCGGAGGAATATGCGCATAAGGAAGCTTTGGCTCAGTCTTACCAAGGGTTCAAAAAACAAGTCGTTGAGTTGGGCAAAGGCGATGATGTGTTACTTCAAAGTCTTCTGGAGGTGATGCTGAAAGCGATTTCAAACAATGCTGCCCAGACCCTAGAGGGTAAGCATGGCGAGAAAATGCCAGTTCTAGAAGTAATCGAAGAAGCAGTCAAAAAGGCAGTTGGAAACTAGCCTGTGCCTGCTCAACCGATGCGCGCACAGCGAACGACAGGTAAGGTGGGGCGCACTGAAATAGACGTCTTGGTGAGTTAGCGAGCTCTAAGCCGAAACCACCCCCCACCGAACGCTCCATTACCTAATTTTCCGTTACCAAAACCCCGATTCAGGCGGTGCACGGGGTGTGCACGGGTTGTGCACGCTTTTCACCCCCCTGTTTTTGGTGGTTTGCTCAGAGCTTAACGGGCGGTTTCGCGGGCTTAACCATTTTGAAAATAAAATATGACGTTCCCAGTCAGCTTTTTGCCGCTCCCTGCCCTATACATTGCCGTCTGGCGCACTATCTTGCGCTCAAAGGCCACAAAATCAGGCAGTACATCCATGACCAAAGACCCCCTCGTCGTTTTCACTCCCTCGGGCAAGCGCGGGCATTTTCCTGTGGGAACTCCGATACTTACAGCGGCGCGTCAGCTTGGCGTTGATCTTGATTCTGTCTGTGGTGGCCGTGGTATCTGTTCCAAATGTCAGATCACCCCGTCCTACGGCGAGTTCTCAAAGCACGGCGTCACGGTCGCCGACAATGCGCTCAGCGAATGGAACGCCGTTGAGGAGCGTTACGACAGCAAGCGCGGCCTCCCCAAGGGCCGCCGACTCGGCTGCCAAGCCACCGTCCAAGGCGACGTCGTCATCGACGTCCCGCCCGAAAGTCAGGTCCACAAACAGGTTGTGCGCAAGCGGGCTGAGGCGCGGGATATCATAATGAATCCAACGGTTAAGCTCTACTATGTTGAAGTGGTGGAGCCTGACATGCACGAGCCGTCGGGCGACCTTGAGCGCCTGCGCGAGGGCCTCAAAGCGCAGTGGGACATTGACGTTCCAAAGGCCGATCCGCACGTGCTCACGCACCTGCAACAAGCCCTGCGCAAAGGCGCGTGGAAGGTCACAGTCGCCGTTCATCAGGGTCACAGCGATTCTGTGCCCTCCATCATGCAAGTTTGGCCCGGTTACTACGAAGGCTCCATCTACGGACTCGCCGTAGATCTCGGCTCCACAACAATCGCCGCCCACCTCTGCGACCTCCAGTCAGGCGAGGTCGTCGCCTCCTCGGGCCTCATGAATCCACAGATTCGATTCGGTGAAGACCTCATGAGTCGGGTCAGCTACTCTATGATGAACGCAGGCGGCGCCGCCGAAATGACCGCCGCCGTACGCGACGGAATGAACGCCCTCTTCACCCAAATCGCTTCCGAAGCAGAAATCGACCGCGCCCTCATCATGGACGCTGTTTTCGTCTGCAATCCCGTGATGCACCACCTCTTCCTCGGAATCGACCCCTTCGAGCTCGGTCAAGCCCCCTTCGCACTCGCAACGTCAGATGCCCTGCGTCTCGAAGCACGCGATCTTGAGCTAAACTTACATCCCTCAGCACGTGTCTATCTTCTGCCGTGTATTGCGGGGCACGTTGGAGCCGATGCCGCCGCGGTCGCGCTGTCTGAAGCCCCTGACAAGTCCGAAGATCTTGTCTTGGTCGTCGATGTTGGCACAAACGCCGAAATCCTTTTAGGCAACAAAAGCAAAGTTCTAGCCTGTTCATCTCCGACAGGCCCCGCCTTTGAAGGTGCGCAGATCACCTCGGGGCAACGTGCTGCCCCAGGAGCAATTGAGCGGGTCGAAATTAACCCAATCACAAAAGAACCCCGCTTTCGCGTCATCGGCTCAGATCTTTGGTCAGACGAAGACGGCTTTGAAGACGCAATCGCCACAACAGGTATCACAGGCATCTGCGGCTCAGGCATTATCGAAGCCATCGCAGAAATGCGCATTGCTGGAATTGTGGATGCTTCTGGCCTCATCGGCTCTACTGAGCAAGTCGGCACACCGCGGTGTATCAGCGACGGTCGCACACACAGCTACATGATGTGGGACGGCTCTGCAAAAGGCGGCCCAACCATCACGGTGACAAACCCTGATATTCGCGCCATCCAGATGGCCAAGGCGGCGCTTTACTCCGGCGCACGCCTGCTGATGGACAAATTTGATGTCGCAACCGTCGATCGCGTCGTTCTTGCAGGGGCCTTTGGCGCGCATATCTCTCCCAAACACGCCATGGTCCTCGGCATGATCCCAGATTGCGCGATTGAGAAGGTCACATCCGCAGGCAACGCGGCAGGAACAGGCGCGCGCATTGCGCTTCTAAATAGTAAAGCGCGCGAAGAGATCGAGGCGACGGTACGCAGGATCATCAAGATCGAAACAGCCGTTGAACCCCGTTTTCAAGAACATTTCGTCAATGCATCAGCGATCCCAAATTCTGCGGAGCCCTTCCCGATATTGGCGACCGTGGTCACGCTACCTGATGTCAGTTTCAACACAGGTGGAGAAGCTGGCGGTGACGGGGGCCGTCGACGCAGACGGCGCGGCTAGGCTCTGGTTTACACCTAACCTCTGGCTGGAGTAGGCTCGCCTTGTAACACGTATGCAGGCGGGCCTTGATGTCACAGCGCAGTCTTTTCATGGTCCTAGGCCTTCTTGTGGCACTTATCGGCCTCACAGCTTTGCGCATCGGTTTGCCCGAACTCTTCGGAGTGGACGAGGTTTCAGCCGACTACATGATTTTTCATCAAGTCGGGGAGCTGGCAAATCTTGGCCGCATCGCCGAAGCCTATGACGCCGCCGCGTTCAAGGCCTATCAAGCCAGCCGAACAAACAGTACAGTCTTTATGACATGGACTTATCCGCCCCATTTTAACCTCCCCTTGCAAGGCTTCGCGCTGTTCGGTGTCGGCTGGGGCTATCTGCTCTTTACTGGTTCAAGCTTTGCGCTCTTTGTCTGGTCTATGATGCGCCTGTCTCAAGATGCTACGACATGGGTTCTTCCGCTTATTCTCCCCGCATTAGTGATCAACTTGCTGACAGGGCAAAATGGCTTTCTTACCGCGGGCTTGATGGCTCTTTTTGCGGGCCTTTCACTCACAGAGCAGCGCGGCAAAGCGGGGTTCGTGCTTGGCCTTTTAACATATAAGCCCCACCTCGGCCTAGGCCTTGGCCTTGCCGCCCTTTTGCGCGGAGGCCGGCGTATGGTCGCAATAGCAACGCTGACTCTGCTCGTTTTACTTCTGCTCGCGACATTGCTCTATGGCTCCGATATCTGGAGCGCCTTTCGCAACAGCCTCTCAACCTCTGGCACAATCCTGGAAGCTGGTGAATACAAACTCGCTCGCATGATCACACCTTTTGCTTTGTTTGCCTCTGTCGGACTTGCCCCCTCACTCGCCATACTCCTTCACGGCGGCTGCGCGCTCTTAAGTCTGCTAACGCTCGTCTGGGTCGCGCTCAAAGGCTGGCAGCTCCGCCACATCATCGTACTCGCCATTCTCACAGGCACAACTCTCAGCCCCTATGCCTATGACTACGATCTCTGCGTTCTCGCACCAGCTCTTGCGCTCGCATACCAAGCCATCAAAACAGAGCTGACAGTCATCCTCCGCGCAGTGCTCGCCGCGTCACTCTTGCTCGCAACAGGCTATGGGCTGACCACAGCGTTGTTTGCGGGTGCCTTGGGTGATGCTGGCTTCGGGCTGCCTGCCCTTGCTGGTCTCGGCCTCATTCTGACTATAGGCATCACGTTCCATGCCATTAGGCGTTTTGAGGCCAACGCATAGCGCTTGACCCTCCCCAACGGGAAAGCTAATCAGCCAATCGCGCGGGTATGATGTAATGGTAGCCTGTCAGCTTCCCAAGCTGAACGCGCGGGTTCGATTCCCGCTACCCGCTCCAGCTTTTCAGCGCCCAATCACAATATCCGCACGCAAACCGCCCAGATCGGTGCTTTCACTCAGCCGCAAAATCCCGCCGTGAGCGCGCGCCACATCCATCGCAATCGAAAGCCCAAGACCAACTCCAGACCCCTTGTTCTGATTTCGAGCCGCATCAAGGCGGGCAAACGGCTTGAGCGCTTCCTCCCGATCATCGACCGCTATGCCCGGACCATCATCTTCAACTCTGATCCGCAGAGCCCTCTCAGTCAGCGCCACCGAGACAACCGCCTTGTTGCCATAGCGCACTGCGTTTCCAACAAGGTTTTCCACGGCCCGTCGCACCCCGATGCGACGCAAAGTAACAAGGCCACTGCCCTCGCCTTCCAGCGCGCCAAGAGTCACATCTTGCCCGACGCGCTCACAGTCTTCTACGATCGCACGAACAAGCTCAAAGGGGTCACAGGCTTCTGCCTCACCCTCCGAAGCCCCCTTGGCAAAAGATAGAAACTCGTCCAGCAAACGCTGCATCTCAGTGACGTCGCGTTCCAGAGGCTCACGGTCCTCGTCTTCCAACAAGGAAAGTCCAAGCTTCATCCGTGTCAGAGGTGTGCGCAAATCATGGCTCACGCCAGACAGCATAAGCGTTCGTTGCTCAATCTGGCGCTCGATTCTGTTACGCATATCCAAAAAAGCGTGCCCCGCCGCACGCACCTCAATTGCGCCAGAGGGGCGGAAATCATTCACTTGTCCGCGGCCAAATGCTGCTGCAGCCCTCGCCAGTCGCTTGATTGGGCGCAGCTGATTGCGCAAGTAAATATAGGCAATCATCGTCATCAAAACGCCAAACCCAATCATATAAACCAACAGCTGATGCGGATTTGACGCCGACACACGCAGCCTGTCAAAACTCAAGACAACTGGCCCCCGCTCCGTATCGACCTCGACACGCAGCACGCGTCCGCCAGGCAGATCAATGGCTTGCACACCGTCCAACATGCCAAAAAGCTCTCGCCTGACGATTAAACCTGAAAAGTCATACCAGCGCCTGCGCTCTTCAATTATTTCGCCAGCCGCAAGCTCAATCTTCAAAGGCGCGGCCAACTCACTCACACCTGCTGTATCATACTGCGCAAGCACAAGCCGAAGTTCTATCGCCATCGAGCGTGTCATTTGGGTTGTCACGTCATCAAAGTGGCGCTGAATAAAGATAATAGAAACAATAAGCTGAAGGCCGACAATTGGGACAATCAGAATAAGCGCTGCCCGCCCATAGAGCGAGCGCGGCATATAGTGTTTGAGCCATCCAAAAAACATGCCTAAACCTAGCGAGGCACGCGCAAAGAAGGAAGAGCCATGAGCGATCTGACAAGCTTTAATCCACCCGTTGGTCAAGCGGAGTGGCTTGAGCCCAATCTGCGGCGTGTTCTGGCCAACAACCCCTCCCCCATGACCTATCGGGGCACAAACACATATCTGCTCGGCAAGGGTGACATAGCGGTGATCGATCCAGGCCCCAACACTGCAGAGCACCTCGCAGCAATCCTCGCGGCGCTAGAGCCCGATGAAGCGATAACCCACATTTTCGTCACCCACTCACATATTGACCACTCGCCCCTAGCCGCTGACCTCTCAAAGGCCACAGGCGCGCCTGTGCTGGCCTTTGGCGACAGCTTGGCAGGGCAAAGCGAGATCATGCGACACCTCGCGCTAAACGGCCTCGCAGGCGGCGGCGAAGGTGTCGATCCTGACTTCGCCCCAGACATCTTGCTGCAGGATGGTGAAACCGTCAGCGGGGCAAGTTGGGCGCTCACCGCCCACCACACGCCTGGGCACTTCGGCAACCACCTCTCTTTTGAATGGGATGACGCGCTCTTCAGTGGTGATTTGGTGATGGGTTGGGCCAGCTCCCTTGTCAGCCCCCCTGATGGCGATCTGAGCGACTTCATGGCCTCCTGCACCCGCCTCGCCGCGCAGAGCTGGCGTGTATTTCACGCAGGCCACGGGGCGCCCGTGACAAACCCCGCCGAGCGCCTTGCATGGCTCATCAGCCACAGGCAGAGCCGCGAAGCGCAAATTCTTGCAGCCCTCAGGGATGGCCCAGCCACAGCAAAGAGCCTGACTGCACAAATCTATTCTGACACGCCTGCCGCGCTCCTGCCTGCAGCCGAGCGCAACGTCTTTGCGCATCTCGTTGATTTGAAGCAAAAATCACAGATTGCAGCGCTGCCCAGCCTTAACATAACAGCCCAATTTAGCCTTCTCTGAAGCGCGGCCATTTTTTACACGAAAACCAACAAAATACGCTGGACGCCCCCCAAGGGTGTTGTTATATCCCCCAAATATTCCGGCGTAGCTCAGCGGTAGAGCAGTTGACTGTTAATCAATTGGTCGTAGGTTCGATCCCTACCGCCGGAGCCAAGATAGAGAGAGCCTGACGCGCAAGTGTCAGGCTCTTTTCTTTTTAGCCTCACCCGCCAAGTAAACGCTGCCCAATACATCATGTAGTTTATAGCACGGATGCGCGCGGGCAGCCTCCAATCATGCGCCTCAGTGCTACCTTCAGGGCATCAAGCTCAACGTGATTAAACGACGAAACAGATGCCCTGTTTCGGGCGATGTCATTTATATTTTTTCTGGAAAATGGTGCCCCCACACGGACTCGAACCGCGGACCTATTGATTACAAATCAGTTGCTCATCAAGATGACCTCATCAGTTTAGCAAGGCTTTTGAGCATATTTTACCTATTTTATAAATTATTTTTACACATTGCGTCCAACGCTCATCCTCACTAGCCTACGCTCAAACCCGCAACTTTGTCTCGCTGAGCGTCTCGCTGAATATGCCAACAAAAAACATCAAATGTAAAATCGACCAACGTTCGATTGATAAGTACCTCAAAGAACAGCGATTGCTAGGAGAGAGGATAACACTTTCCGATCAAGTCTGCTTTGGCCTCAAACTTGCTATCAACAACAAAAGCTGCAGCTGGACATACGCCTATCGCAAACGCGGCTACATCGACGGCGGCAAGCGTCATCCACAGCGCACTATTAAAATAGGTGATCCGATGTCGATGTCGCCTGCGGAAGCACGGCTGGCAGCAGAAACCATCAAATCGCAAATAAGAGCTGGTGAGGACCCTGCCCTAACCCTCAGAGCTAACGATCGAATGCGTAGAAGCGAAGAGGCGCAAAAAAAGACGTGTTCGCAGTGGTTAGAGCGATACACTAGTGAGCAAATGAAGTCAGGGCAGACAAAGTACAAACAAGACGAAGTACGCAATGTTCTCTTCGTGCTTCAGGAGTTGGCCCTACTGGACGCCTACCCAGATGCGATAACACCTCGGCATATACGCGATTTAGCAGACATGTATCGAGAACATCCTGCGACAGGGCGACAAAGGCTTGGGGCTATGTCACGCTTTCTCGACTATTTGTTAGATGAAGAAGTAGTCACCACAAACTCCGTCGTTGCCGTCTCTAAAAGGCGCAAGCCAAAGCCTCCACCACCGCGGGAAAACTTTTTTTCCCCCGAGCAACTTGCCAGTCTTTGGCACGCTGAAGGGCTCAAGCCAATTTATCAGCGCTATCTTCGGTTCATGATTTCGACTCCCCTAAGGGCTGGAGAAGCCGCTAAATTGCGGTGGGATCAGGTAGACGCAGATCGCTCAGAGCTTCACTTCACTCATCACGATACAAAGAACTCAGAGCATTTCGTCATACCTCTCAGCAAGATTGCCGCAAAAGTTATCTGGGCCTTCCCTCAAGAGCAAAACAGATTTGTCTTCCCCCTTTCATCACTTGATGGTGCGCAGATGTCTGCTTGGAGCCACTTCAACCGCTGTGTTCGAAAAGCGTCTGGGATAGATCATTTCATCCTTCACGATTTAAGGCGAACCTTCTCAACACTCATGGCTGAGCACACTGATACGTCTGAAAGCATTATTGATAGCCTTCTGAACCACAAGCAGAGCGCGACGCGTGGTGGCGTGATGCGCCACTATCAGAAAGCAAAGAATCTCGAGAAACGTCGCGATGTTATGGCCCAGTGGGGCAAGCTTTTGGAGAAGTGGGTTTGAGCAAACAATCAGAAAAAAAACCGACCTCCACTTGACACACAGCGAAGCAATGCGGAATATATAGTAGAATTTATCGTCGCCACCACCACATGTCGATAATATCGAAGCCTTTGGGTCTCCTCGACCCCGGCAAAGTCAAGGCGTTCGGCAAATTAAAAAAGCAGAGGTCGAGCAGCTCGAACAGCTGCATCTCAATTGAACCGTTTTTAAACGGTCAAGAAGGGGTGCATCAATGAATAGCATTGACGACACAATTTCAAACTTTAACCAGCCCGTTAATAACCGGGCGTCAAACGAAGAAGCTAACCATACTGGGCTAGCTAAAAAATGCCGCTGTAAATATATTCACTGGAGACCAGGCAGCCTACTGCCGCAGTACGCGGACAAGGCAACTGCTGCGGCAATCATAACCCACCACTTCTTTCCCATCAGTCCCCGCACACTTGAGCGGTGGCCTCTGACCGTGAGAAGGCCAAACAAAGCGACAATCTACGAAGTGGCTGAGCTGTTGAATTACGCAGAAGCAAAGCTTCAGAGCGCCTATGCGTACAAGCAGGTGGAGGACTGATTATGAGTAACATCTCATCACCCCCCACCCGGCTTGAGAATAGCACAGGCAGCTTGTCATTGCCTCCCTCGCACAGAGAGCGCGATGACCATTACGCAAAAGTCATTGTCCAGCTCGGACCCCGCTGGCGGATAATAACCTGCAAGCATGGCATACAGTGGATCCTGCAAAAGCGTTCTGTAGCGCCCCCGAACACAGGGACATGGGCGGGCAAGAGCTATGCAACAACACGGGATGGCCTCATAGCCGCCTGTTCGGGGCGAGGTTTGCTCTCAGAGTCATCCATGGTGGTTATTCTCTCAGCGCTGCCTGATCGAATTGGAGCTGAAGCATGAAAGCTCAATCATCAGACATGACCACAATCGATAAAGCCAAAGCGATGATTGAAGGAGGGTGGCGCATTGTGCCGCTGCAGCCCAAACAAAAACGGCCCGCCCACGCTAATTGGCCAGAACGTGAGTTCACCTCAAAGGACTTTCGGCCGAACAGCGGCATCGGAATTGTCACTGGTCATGGTATCGTTGCTCTGGATGTGGACGCCTATTGCGAAGACGTGAGCGCCGCTATTGCAGCGGAAGCCATTAGGCACTTTGGGGACACGCTAGAGCGCGTTGGAGAAGCCCCTAAGACGGCTTTGTTTTATCGTGGCCTCGACATCAAAAAGCGCAATATTATACTCAAGCCAACTGGCAAAGCACCAAATGACAAGCAAGAAAAGCTCGAAGTGCTTGGCAACGGCCAGCAAATCGTGGCCTTTGGCGTTCACCCAGACACTGGCCAACCCTATAAATGGAAAGACATAACGCCTTGGGACACGGTTCTGGGTGGGGTTGAAGATTTGCTCCCTGAGATTACGCAAGATGGATTGGATGAGTTCTTAGACTGGGTCACCACTGAATACGGCGAACATCGCAAGCTTTCACAACAGGCCATGCCAACGATACCAGCCCCTTTCGCAGGTGGGTGGGGTAGAAACGCTCTTTCCAAAGAGGTTGCTGAACTGGTTAGAACGCCCGAAGGCAACCGAAACAACGCACTCAATACATCCGCCTTTCGCATGGGCCAGATCGTCGGTGGTGGTCACTTGGACGAGAACAAAGCGGTGGACGCTTTAAAACAGGCGGCATTGCAAATGGGGTTGGAGGCCTGCGAGATCCACCCCACGATCAAGAGTGGCCTGACCGCAGGGAAGAGTAATCCTAGGTACCCCGAAAAACACGCAGTGGAATCCCGTATAGACGCCAAAACGACCAAGGATGCCCATCGGATTGTTGAGCGCATCAGAGACGGCTTGAAAGACGTTTTGGCAGAAGTCGGGATCAAGGTTGACGCCATTGCTGTCGATGCCGAGCGCGTCGGGAAGATAATAGGTCGGTCGTTCTGGTCAGCGTCTCAATCGAAGCTTCACTTTCTTAACCGAGAGGGTCACTTGGTCAAATTCACTCAATCCGAAGGCTGGAAGTTCTTGCTGGCTACATTTGGCTCGCCAATCGATCCAGATGACGTCCGCGAGTGGGTGTCGCAAGTCGCGCCTAAGGATCAAAAAGCGCTGGAAAAGAGCTTGAGGGGAGCCATTCGTGCACCAGTCATGGATCACATCCTCCTGTATCGGCAGCGAGATATGATTGCATGGGCCGTGGATATGTTTGCCACTAATGAGGTATTCGTATTGCGCGAACATGACGCCCAGATTGTGCTGCCTCACATACCGTGGAAAACCGGACCAATAGAAATGGGCTTCATAGAAGACTTTCGTGCCCACTGGCCTGACGTTGATCAGGTGCTAAAGTTTATCATTGATGCGCGGTTTGCAGGGGATCGCAAGAAGGCGTACCTTTGGTGGCAAGCTGACTCCGACTTCGGGAAAGGCCTGTTTACGGGACTTCTCAAGGACCTCGGGGTGGTGGTTGAAACATCAACAAAGGAAATCGAGAAGGTGATGGAAGGCCAGCCCGTGGGGTTGAGCGCCGATAACTTCAAACGCGCGATTGTCTTGCTTGTTGACGAGTTCAAATCAGTTAAGTCCGAACTTAAGCAGCTTCAGAACGAGATCGAGCTGTCACCTAAGAACCAATTGCGCCAACGGGCGGCGATCTACACAAAGCTGTTCATGAGCGCGGAAAACGTGGCCAGTCTTGTGACCTCCCACGGAGTCGAGGATCAGTTTGCGAACCGAATGAGCTTCATCCAGAACTCCGGTCGGATTGATGATCGCCCATTCTTTGCTGAAAAAAAGTCAGCTTACGCGGTGAGCCTGCGGAACTGGATAGCCCTAACCCTCAATCAGCACGTAGAGGAATACCGCAAGTTATGCAGCGCACAGGCCGTTACTGTTGCAGATGAAGCCGTGACAGCGTTTCATGCCAGCCGAGGGATCGGCAAGCAGCTGGGGCGGGTATCTGAAAGCCTGCACGAGATTGCAGAAGCATTCCGCAAATCGATGCTCGAAAAGAACCACGACTTCTGTCCTGATATCATAAAGCTGACCAAAGGTGGGATTGGGTTACTTCGCCCGCGCAAACTGTTCGAAGAGTGGCTTGCCGACAATTACGACCAGTCAGAGCGGATGACGTTCGTGAAAAAGGCGAAGGACGTTCTTGCCCTCGCCAGCAAGGATGGCGAGGTTAAAGTTCGGCGCACATCAGACAAGAAGTCGGTCAAGTGCCTTCTCCTGAAGGAATAAGCCCCGCCTCGCCTGCTGGGCCATCCATCTGGGTGGCTCACTTCTTTACCAGTGGTTACTTTTGATTATCTCAGGGTTACCTGAAAAATCGTTTCGAAACAGTGCTGTTACCTGATTACCTCTTGTTTCTATTTTTGCGAAAAATAAGAGGGATAAGAGAAGAGTATTACCGCAGCTACGACAAATGGAAAATAAAGGTAATCGAGGTAATCGAGGTAATTACATTGAATTTAGCAGACATATCTGCTGCTTTCCTCACCCCCAGTAGACGAACCGACACGGACACCCCCTAAAAGGGGTATATGTGTGTCGCCTGTGAATTAAATGGTGAGATACGTCAGCTCGCGGGATGCGCGCTTAAGTTGTGTTTTCAAATCAACACTTTTTGCAATATCGCTGACTATTTTGGCTGCGGAATCAAGGGTTGAACACAGTGTTGGCTAGTGCTGTGTTGCGAACACTGTGTTGGCCGGGTTTTGGGCGAACATGGTTGGCGCGACCACTGGTTGAATTACCAACAGCGTGGGCGTTAGTAGGTCCCACACACCGACGTGACCAATTTCAGTACTACAAATATGACGTGTCGATCTAATGCTAGACTACGAGATCACCTGTCATGGGCAGCGTGTGTCGGTCAACTTCGTTATATTCTTGCAAGAGTGGTCTTTGGCTATCCAACCAAGCCACCCCCCGCTTCATGTTTTCTTGAAGCTGCTCACTTTCCCTGACGACAATGGCAACAACTTCCTCATCAGTCCGCATTAGATGGTGGTCACCATCTGCGAAAACTTGGGCATGCCAGTCTTGGATATTTCGCAAGAATTCATCAAAACATTCAGGCTTGGGTTTGAAACGAACAATCGATAGTTTTTTTGGCATTTTTATTTCCCCTTTATTTGCAATACTACAACGCATGAAGTCAGCATCACGATAAAACTTGGTTTAATATAATTGTTAAAGTGATTGGCATATTTAGCTGCTATTTTTTTACAATCGGAGTGACCTCAAAATTCCCCATTTCAAGGATTGGATCGAATGCAGCATCAAGTTGCTCAAAGTTATCGGCTTCTAGCACCATGAAAGCCGTATGTTCCAGGCGATTGGAATAGTGCCCGTGCACCTTGATCCCCTGATCGCCTACACTTGCTAATGTATCCCTAAACAAAGGGAATTTTTCGGGATGATGGGCTTGGCATGTTGAATAATCATGCGTGAGCTTGACCATAAATAACATTATTGTTCTCCCCACATGCCAGCGAACTCATACACAACCGCGCGCTCTTTGCCGACACACCAAGCATCGTGATTGGGTGAAATCGCGTAAGCATCACCTGCGGTGTAGGTCGCTTCGGAACCGTCGTCGCAGACACAATGAATGGTGCCTTCAACAATGATACCAGTGTGCGTCGCTTGGCAGCTATGGGTGCCCACAAGTGGTTTGATATCCTTTGACCATTTCCAATCCGGCGCTAACGTCAACTTTATCACGCGCTGACCCAGAACGTTTACAGCTTCCATACGTGCATTTGGCATGTCCTTGGCTTCATCGGCTTGCGATGCAAAATTTTTCACTTCTATTGGCACTTTACGTATCCTTTCCGTCTGTGGTCTGTGTTTGCGTCTATTGAAGGACGAAACGCTGTGGCAGGTGTTACAGTTGTCCTCGAAGTACAGTTGGAGGTTGGTTTCTGCAGGAAACTTAATCTAGTATAATAGTTAAAGTGGTCGGATGTGTTGGACATGAACAAAATGGCGATGTGTTGAAACGATTGAGTTGGCCGCTAGCTTTTTGGGCGAATGAGCAACATCGCCTCTCACAACGACTTTTTACCGTATGGCGTCAGGCCTCACCGAGCATGCGTATTTTCGCAAACTGAAGATAATCCCGCTCAAGCTGCTTGAGCTCATCTCTAATCGATACCGCAGCTTTGCAGTCAAAGGAGCAACTGCAGGTAGAGTAAGGCGGTAGACAGGAAGGCGACCATCCAAGCAGCCGTGCGCAGCCAAGTGATCCCAAAGGCGTAGAGTGCGACATAAAAAATGCGAGCGACCAAAAACGTCAGTACAAGTAGATTGGCTAAGTCGGGTGCAGTGCCCACCGCATGGATCATTCCCACAGCGGGTGCAACTAAAGCCAACGCCAGCAAGGAGTTATTCGCGGCGCGTTCCATTCGCCCAGCGGCTCCTGTCAAAATAAGGGCTTCTCGATTTCCAGCTAGCGTTGATAGTCCGACTTGCTGGGCGGCAATCAAGACTTGTACCAAAATTACGAAAATTACGAATGCTCCGTAACACGCGAGATAAAGCAGATATTCCTGCATAGGATGATCCTCCAAACGGTAGGTCTTTGCTATTGTTAAAGAATGCCAGCAATCTTCGTGATTGAACGCATGTCGATTTCGAGACCGTTCATCAGCTGCCCATATTCGGCGCTATTTGCCAAAGCATCGTATGTTCTCTCGATGGCCGACATGTCAGGATAGGTCACACCCAGCATGTATGTCCCGAGATCAGACCCAGTGAGTGTTTGTCCCATGCGCATCGTTTGTGCACCTGACGATTTAAATATTGGCCCGGTTTTGTTTAGCAAATCTAGCATTGCCGTTTCTTCCAAGGACCGACGACGGGCCCTCGTCAACATCAGATACTTTGGCGTAGGTTCAAGCTTTGACTCGAACTCGATCGGTTTCCCCCGAAATACATTTCGAGCAAAGGGCGCTACCGCGTGCTTGGTGACCAAACGCGAGTATGCGGATGATTGAGGGATCATGTTCATAACACTCTCAAACCCCTGCAGTTCATCGAAGAACTGAACAAATACCAAAGCCCCGGGATAGCGGCCTGAAATCACACTCCCATAGGTTACGCGAACTGCACCATTTTGTCGGCAGTCCTGTGCAAAATTGGCCATTTCTTTCAAAGCGCCAGATCTGCTTGCTGTTGGGCAAGTAGCTGCAGTGATCGCGATAAAATTAGGTGACGACATCCGAAAGCCTCCGGTTCTGTTTGGATTTTGTCTTGTCCTAACTGAGGTTGACCTGGGCCGGATCGACAGTCTAGTCTGTATGTTAAAGTGGTTTGGAGGCTTGACATGCTTGACTTGAAAGTCGTCGAAGAGGAAATGTGCCCAATTGGCCTGGCTGGACACCTGCTTATTGACAAGTGGATCCCAATAATTATTCGCGAAATCGCGTTATTTGATCGACGTGGCTTTAACGAGATATTGAAAAACAATCGTGAGGGAATTTCTTCGGCTTCGCTGTCATCACGATTGCACTATATGGTACAGCTGGACCTATTGAATGTTCAAAAATCGGACGATCACGCACAGAAGAAGCTTTATTTCCTCACTGAAGCTGGGATCGCTTTTGTACCTATCTTGTTTCACTTGGCCAGTTGGACTGCCGAGTTCAGAAATCCTGCACCAGACATCGTTGCACTCACCAATCCATTTCATTCAGGGCGCGGAGACTTGCAAGAGAAGCTACTTGATCGACTGCGCCAGATCCATGTAACGAAGACAATTGAACCAACGCCTTTGTGGTGGCTGGCTGATAACCTTTAAATACGCAGTTACACGCGGCTGCGTGTTCGACAATGCCCCCTAAGCATAGCGACACACACGCAGGGGCAACGTGGCGTCTCACAGCCCACCTAGCGGACATATCCGACCATCCTCCGCGCCCCATCTAGACGGACAGACACGGACATCCCCCTAAAGGGGTGTCCAGTTGTCCGGTGGGGGAGATTGGTGGTGAAGTAGCAGATCGTAGCGCCCTGCCCTTGCTCACAACTTTTTTGCATTCATCAATTCACGCGACAATGCAAAGGGGCAGCCAACCGATCGCCCCTTGCTTTGTGCTTTTGATCGCTTTGCTTAGAGGTTGAGCTGCAGGCTGCTTCGCGTACTGCAGTCAAATTAATCCAACATCACGCCTGCTTCCGGCCCTTAGCGGACATTGATATAGTTCGCAGCGAATGGCTTCTTAGAGCCCTTAGTGCCGAATGCTGCAAGTGTCCGTCGTCAGGGTTTTTGGGGCCAAGAGCGGCTTAACCTAAGAGAGAGTTTGGCTCATCTGGTTGGTTTGATTATGCTGCGCGTTGGCGGTGATGCAAGCGCCGCGTTTCGAGTGTCTTTCGTTTGATCCTTTCTCATTGCTTTAGAATGGCTTTGTCACGTCCGAAGTAGACGTCAGCGGGTGTGACGTTGTTGATGCTCTCGTGGTAACGCCGGTGATTGTAGTGGTCGACGAAGGCTTTGATCTGAGCTTCGAGATCACCTGGCAGGAAGTAGTTTTCCAGCAGGATGCGGTTTTTTAATGTCTGATGCCAACGCTCGATCTTGCCTTCGGTTTGTGGGTGATACGGCGCACCGCGCGAGTGCTTCATACCTTTGTCTTTCAGCCATTCCGCCAGATCTCCTGAGACGTAACTTGAACCGTTGTCGCTGAGCAAACGTGGCTTGTGGACGACGTGAACGTGGTCGCAGCCAGACGCCTCGAGGGCCAGGTCCAGCGTATCAGTCACGTCCTCGGCCCGCATGTTGGTGCAAAGCTTCCACGAGACGATGTAGCGGCTGTAATCGTCGAGAACCGTGCTGAGATAGAACCAGCCCCAGCCCAATACCTTGATGTAGGTGAAGTCTGTTTGCCAAAGCTGGTTGATCGCAGTCGTCTTGTCTTTGAACTCATTGGCTGCCTTGATAACGATGAAGGCAGGGCTGGTGATCAGATCATGCGCCTTCAGTACGCGATACACCGTGGATTCCGAGACAAAATAACGCTCCTGATCCGTGAAGGTCACTGCCAGCTCGCGCGGTGACAGTTCGGTCTCCTGCAACGCCAGATTGACGACCTTACGCTTCACATCCGTCGGAACACGGTTCCAGACGTGCTTCGGCTTGGGAGATTGATCCTGTAATCCAGCCTCATCGCGCTGAAGGTACCGGTCGTACCAACGATAGAACGTGGTGCGCGGAATGCCGAGCTTAGCAAGTGTTTGACGTGCCGACAGGTGGCTTTCCTCGACCAGCCGTATGATCTCTAACTTCTCAGATGCAGGATATCTCATTCGTGGTCGCCCCCATCGCCTGTCATGCTTTTTTGAGCAAGCGGAGTTCGAGCGTCTGCTCTGCAACCACCTCCTTGAGATCCTTTGCCTCGCGACGCAGTTCCTTCACCTCGTCAGAGTTCGCCGCACGAGCCGTGTCACCAGCAAGCCGCTTCTTACCGGCTTCCATGAAATCCTTGGACCATTTGTAATAGATGCCCTGTGATATGCCTTCACGGCGGCAAAGCTCTGCTATGCTGTCCTCACCACGCAGGCCATCCAACACGATCCTGATCTTCTCTTCGGATGAATAGTGCTTGCGCGCTTGATGTCTTTGAAGATCTTCTCGCCCGGGCTCTTCGTTGTCTTTCTCATCGTCCACTCCTCAGTGGTTACGATGAGCCAAGAACACTCTCTTAGCAAATACTGCTATTTGGACCCACAAGCGCTGACGTCAGACAATGGTGAGATACGTCAGCTCGCGGGATGCGCGCTTAAGTTGTGTTTTTAAATCAACACTTTTTGCAGTATCGCTGACTATTTTGGCTGCGGAATCACGGTGTTGAACACAGTGTTGGCTAGTGCTGTGTTGCGAACACTGTGTTGGCCGGGTTTTGGGCGAACATGGTTGGCGACACGCAGACGAGGAGTATCTGTGTTCAGTCAAGACCATTGCTGCTTCTTCTCTGAGCGGACGTTGGTGCAGCTTGCAGCTAACGACAACTTCGAGCCCACACTGGTCGTACTGATTTTGTGTTGTTGGCGCTTGTAGCGTGAATGTCGCTGTAGCGTATAAATTTATATGCAACTGCGCCTCGAGAAAAACGTTCGTTCATGTGAATTGTAGCGAGAACGAAACGCTCAAGGATCAAATGGCCGCCTGTTTTGTCGTTCGCGGCGTTCTTCGCAAATCAAACGGATCTTGAACTTCTACTCAATCTTGAATGATGCACCATGTAGTGTTGGGTTTGCGTCAATCTCCTCAAGCATCTCAAATAGCGAATTCATCCATGCCTCCTTAACTTGCGTCGCATGCTTTGATGACGGCCGATATGACGGAGTGAGTGTCGCATATTCATAGCGAATGGAGGCATCAAACGGGATAAACACGACCTTGCCTTTTGAGATATTCAGCTCGCGTTCCGTGACAACGGTCAAAGGATCCACGACTGAACAGCAATGTCCAAGGCTGATGAAGGGTATGAGTGACAAGAAAAATTGCCCTGCAATATTCGATTGCAACGTCATGTTTTCTTGCTGGAAGAGAGATGCTAAACGACGTGGAAAGGGGTGATCAGGATGCAATGTTCCGATAGGCTCATTGTCTAAGTCTGCAATCGTGACAATGTCCTTCTTGACCAAGTGATGATCACTAGGCACAGCACAAAAACAGTTTGCCCTAACAATTTCTGCTGAATACCGCTGCTCTTTTCCGGCTGGAGGATGGAAGTCTGCAAACCCAAAATCGATGCTTTGCGTACTTGCAAGCTCTCGGATCTGCTGTGAGCTGCGTGAGGTGATTATTGTTTGAAAATTTGTGTGTGTTTCGACGGTTTCGCTAACAAATTTTGGAAAGATAAATGTCGATGGTCCTGGCATGGCCGCAATATTTAAGCTCCCCGCCTCTGCTGACTGGAGGCTTTTCATTGTCTTTGAAACGATGTTCATTCTATCAAGGATGCCTTCTGCCTCAACGAACAAATACTGCGCTTCTTGAGATGGAATAAGGCGGCGACCGCGGCGTTCGAACAGTGTCAGATCAAGAGCTTTTTCCAAGTTCTTGATCGCCAAACTGATCGCTGGTTGGGTGCGTCCCAGCTGTCTGGCTGCTTGAGATATCGAGCCAGTTTCCATGACCTCACGAAAGACGGTGAGTTGCATAATGTTCATGATTTTATCCATAAGTAAAACTATTGAATAGTGAAATATAATAAATTTGTCTTAATGTAAAAAATAAGTAGCCTGAGGGGCGGAAAATTCGGATCAACCGAATCTCGTTTTCATCAACTGGGAGACCCTCATGAAAGTTACAAAAACACTTGCCGGCATTGCACTTGCCAGCTCGTTGGCCTTGCCAGCAATGGCTCAAGATCCAACATTTTTCCGAATTGGCACCGGCGGTGCTGGCGGAACCTATTTCCCGATCGGCGGCACAATTGCCAATGGCATCTCCTCCCCTCCTGGTTCGCGGGCCTGCGACGAGGGTGGTCAATGCGGCGTACCCGGAATGATCGCGATTGCACAATCGACAACGGCATCCGTTTTCAACAATGCTGCAGTTCAAAATGGCGAACTTGAGGCCGGCCTGGCAGGAGCGTATTCCACCCGTGACATGTATCTGGGCACCGGTAAGTTTGAAGGTAAACCCCATCCGAAGCTGCGCATTGTCGCGAATCTCTTTCCAGAAGATTTGCATCTAGTCCTTCCGAAAGGTGCCTCAATCAACGACTTAAGCGATCTGGCTGGCAAGCGTGTTGGTATCGCGCAAGCTGGTTCGGGCACGCAAGTCGCCGTGTTGCAAATGCTCGAAGCTTGGGGCGTGAATCGTGACAACATGGAAGAAGCAGAGCTGAATAACAGCCAGTCCGCTGAACGCCTCGCCGATGGCCAGATCGATGCATATTTTTATGCAGCGGGCTGGCCCGTTGCTGCGATGGTACAGCTGTCGTCCACCAAAGGCATGAATCTGCATTCGTTCACTGAAGAAGACCTTACTAAAATCAACGAGATTGTTCCAACTTACATCCCGTCCAAAATTCCAGGTGGCGTATACGAGGGTATCGACACTGATACGTTGACCCCGGCGGTTTCTGCCATGTTGGTCGTATCGTCAGATTTGTCCGAAGATCTGGTCTACGAATTGACGAAAGCGTTGTGGAACGACAATACGCGCAAACTTCTTGACAACGGGCATGCAAAGGGCAAGCAGATTACGATCGAAACTGCACTTGACGGAGTTGAGGCCATGGGTGTGCCACTGCACCCTGGAGCAGAAAAGTTCTACAAAGAAGCGGGTCTTCTGAAGTAATATTTAGCTTTTTAGGTCTACGAAATCAGCGCGTGCCCTCAATTGGGGGCACCGCATTTTTTAAGTGTGCGTAATGCAATCCAAAGGGGTCCTTCGCATGTCGGATATAAATCAACCTGACAACCATGAATTGACAGCCGAAGAATTGGCCGCGATTGAAGAGAAATTTGACGAAGGATCGGCCACCCGTGCTGTTGGCCCGACGACAGGGCAGATCTTGCGGGCTATTGCCCTTGTTTTTGCGCTTTATCATTTTATCACAGCTGGCTTTGGATTGCCCGCAGATCATTGGCATATGGGTTGGCATTTGTCGGGTCTTTTCATCCTTACTTACGCTTTCTTTCCGATCATCGGGATGAAGAACCTCTTTGCACAAAAGGCGAGCGCTTTTCGGATTGGCAATATTCCCCTCTACGATTTGGTTTTTATGATTCTTGGCGTCGTGTCGGCCCTTTATCTGGGGTTCGCATGGCGTGGTGTCCCTTTGCTCGGAATCGATGAACAGACGTTCAGAATGGGAAACCCCAGTAGCTATGACTTGTTCTTTGGTATCGTTGTTATCTTACTGGTCCTCGACATTGCGCGCCGTACCTTGGGATGGGTTCTCCCTCTGATCATTTGCTTTTTCATTAGCTACGCTTTGTTGGGTCAATATTTCCCCGGCCTACTGAAACACCCAGGCGTCAATTTCCGCACTTTCGTATCCTCAATGTATTTTCCTCAAGAAGGCATCTTCGGCGTCACCCTCTGGGTTGTCTCAACAATTGTGTTTCACTTTGTTTTATTTGGAGTCATCGCGCAACGTACCGGCCTTGGGCAATTGTTCATTGATAATGCTACCATTCTGGCAGGGCGCTATACGGGCGGTCCCGCCAAAGTATCCGTCATCTCATCGGCATTCTTTGGCACGATTTCTGGCTCCTCGGTGGCTAACACCGTCTCCACTGGCGCGCTAACGATCCCAAACATGAAGCGTTTGGGTTATCCTGCTCACTTTGCAGGAGGGGTAGAAGCGGCCTCCTCAGCTGGCGGTCAAATCACGCCACCTATCATGGGCGCTGCTGCTTTCATCATGGCAGAATTTTTAGAACTGCCGTACACGACCATCATCATTGCCGCGATTTTTCCAGCGCTGCTACACTATGTGGGTGTTTTTACCGTCGTTCATCTGATGGCACGTAAGTTGGATCTGAAGGGCCTGGCAAAAGAACAGCTTCCCAAGTTGAAAGCGGTCTGGCGCGAAGGCTGGGCCAACATTGTCCCTCTCATCGGATTGCTTGTCGTGCTGTTCGCTGGCTACACTCCATATATGTCGGCTTTTTGTGGTATTTCGCTAGCGGTCATCACAGGAATGTCCCGCATCAAAGAGCCGGCTACCTTAGTCTATGCCGTAGCGTTCATAGCATTTGTTTTTTGGAAATATTTAGGCGGTGGGTTCGAGTTTTCCATGGCGATGACGCTTTGCATCATTGCTTCTATTGCCACGCTGAACCCGCAAGAGCGCACAAAAATTCCTGAAATGGCTTCCTCAATTGAACTTGCCGTCAAATATGCTCTTGCTGTTGGCGCAGCTTCCGCAGCCGTGGGAATTGTTGTTGGCGTCATCAATACCACTGGGGTCGGTTTTCGTATCGGGTTCATGGTCACGCAAGGGGCTGGCAATCTGGCCTCCGACCTGTTTGGTTTCTTGTCGCTTGGCGGCATTGTCGAGTGGTTTACAGTGCAAGACTTGCAACTGTTCATCTCGCTCGTCTTCATTGCGACCGCCTGTATCCTTATGGGGGCCGGTATTCCTACAACCGCGCTCTACATCATGCTTGTATCTGTCGCCCAACCAGCACTGGCACAGCTTGGCGTGCCACCCATCGCCAGCCATATGTTCGTGCTCTACTATGGTGTCGTATCCGAGATTACTCCGCCAGTCTGCACCTCTGCCTATGCGGCGGCGGCAATCGCCAACGCCAATCCGTTTCGAACCGGGCTCTCGGCCTTCTCGCTCGGCTTGGGCAAAGTTGTGGCTCCGATGGCGTTTGTCTACGCACCAGTTCTGCTGATCGTGTCCTCAACCGGCTTTGATCTATGGGAGTTTAGTTATACAGCGACCAGCTGTATTGCAGGTGTTATCGCTCTGTCGACAGCAGTTGTCGGATATTGGTTTGCACCTATGAATGCCATATCGCGCATCTTGATGGCCATCGCGGGACTGGTGTTCGTGGCTCCTTCGCTGAGCGCGGATTTGGTCGCACTTATCATCGCATCGCCCGTTATCGTCACGCAAATGCTTGCGCGCCGTTCGACCCCAAGCACAGCCTAAGCTTTATGGAGCAAACAATCACCATTATAGGCGCAGGCATCGTCGGAATCTGCTGTGCATTGTCATTGCAAGAACGCGGTGTCCGCGTTCGTCTGATTGATCGCGGTGAGCCGGGACAGGAAACCTCGTTTGGCAATGCTGGTGTCATCTCTCCGTGGTCGATTGTTCCCCAAGCCATACCAGGCATATGGAGATCAATCCCCAGCATGCTGCTCAGCCGCAATGGGCCATTGTCGGTGCGACAATCCTTCTGGCCCAAAATGGTCCCTTGGGGGCTTAAATTTCTTGCAAAATCTAATGTGGCATCAGTCCGCGAAATATCGGATGCAATGGAAATACTCTGCCGACCTTCCATCAGCCTTTACCACCGCCACCTTGAAGGAACGGGACACGAGAGCCTAATCATCGACAGTTGGTACATTCACGCCTTTCGAAACGCCCAAAAAGCAAACTTGCGTGATCTTGGATATGCTATCCGCCAACAAAAAGGTGCGGAGCTGGAGCTTGTCGGCCAACAAGACCTAAAGCAACTGGAACCCGCCCTCTCGCCAACCTTCAAAGCAGCTATTGTCATAAAAGGACAGGCGCGCGCTTATTCACCAGGGCGGATCGGTCAGGTTTTGGCAGAAAAGGTCCGCGCACAAGGTGGTGAAATCTTGCGTGCTGAGATCATGGGGATATCAAAGACAGATAGTGGTTGGTCAATTTCCACCAAAGAAAGCGCGCTTGCCGCTCACAAGATCGTTTTGGCAGCAGGTGTCTGGAGTGCTGCGCTTTTGAAGCCTCTGGGACTTGACCTACCCCTCGCAGCAGAGCGCGGCTATCACGTGGAGTTCCCGAATGCACAGATGCAGGTGAACAATTCCATCATGGATATGGATGCGAAAATCGTTGCCAGCTCCATGGAGAGCGGCATCAGGATTGCAGGAAGTGCCGAGTTTGCCGCCATCGATACTGCAGCTGATCCGCGTAAGAAAGTGCTGCTGGCTCGCCAAGCGCGAGCAATGTTGCCTGACATTGATATCAAAGAGATGACATCTTGGATGGGGCAACGCCCGTCGTTTCCTGACAGCTTGCCAGCCCTTGGGGCAGTGACTGGGCAACCGGGCCTTTATGTAGCTTTTGGGCATTCGCACTACGGCCTGATGATGGCCCCTAAAACGGGTGAACTGATCGCCGATCTGGTGGCGGGCGTATCCCCCAACGTAGACCTTGGCGCATTTGATGCGCGAAGATTTCAATCCCGTAAGACCTAGGAGATCTCAATGGTAATACATGCAGGCGGCCAGAATATCTGTGGTGCTACCATTGGCGTGCTGTGCCTTGAAAGCTATTTTCCCAAACCTCCTGGTCACATCAAGAATACTTTGAGTCTGCCATTCCCGGTACTCAATGAAATGATCAACGGATTGAAAATCCTCGTGTCGGTGGTTCTATTCCGCCCCTGGGCACCATTTTTACCAATAAAAACAACGGTTTGAGGATTTCTTTGCCAAGTGCAATTTCGCCAGCAATACTTAGACACAGTTAGACACTGGATCTAAGGCATTCGCTTGGTTGAAGAATCCCAAACAGCAAGAAGACGATCAAGCATCTGCGGCGTGGTCTGAGTATCTATAAGACTGGCAGATCCCCATTCTGGCACGCTCGTATCTATGTTACTGTGAAGAAGAAGTATGTTGTTCGCAGCACGAAAGAGACGAACAGGATCGAGGCTGCAGAAGTCGCTGAAGAGATCGTCGAGACTGTCCGTCGTCATATAAAGTTGGACGTCAGAGCGATTTGGGTACCAGAGGCTCTGGTTCGTTTGTGTGATTTAATATGCCGCTTGTTTTTGATGTTGCAAGCGGCGTTGTCGGACTGTCTGTTTCTTGATTTTTTCCCTTTCTCTGAGAATGGCTTTATCGCGGCCAAAGTAGACGTCGGCGGGTGTGACGTTGTTGATGCTCTCGTAGTAGCGCTGATGATTGTAATGATCGACAAAGGCCTCGAGATCACCGGGCAGACCACTTAGAGGGCGCAGGCTCACGCCAACGACACACGGCCGCGCGTGTGCAGGCGCGCGTGGCATAAATTAAGCGTGAAAAACAAGTCAACCATACCGCTGAATAGCGTAATTCTACGACACTTTGTCTCGCTGAGTGTCTCGCTGAAAAACACGAAGACCCAATAGAAAACTGCTAAGTCATTGATTTTATGGTGCCCCCACACGGACTCGAACCGCGGACCTATTGATTACAAATCAATTGCTCTACCAGCTGAGCTATAGGGGCACTGCGGGGGGATTTAAGGCAGGATTCTCGCCTGTGCAAGCTAAAAATTTGTCCTATTTGCGCGTGCGAGCAAGATCACTGCAAAAAGGCTTACAACTATGATAAAAATAGCTGCTGGCGCGGCGTCAGAAAGGTTCTCCAAGCTCGCTTGATCATGAACCCGCGTCGCCAAAGTGTCGTAATTGAAGGGCCTCAAAAGCAGAGTCGCAGGCAACTCTTTCACACAATCCACAAAAACCAGCAAAAGCGCCGAGCCAACAGAGCCTTTGATCAGAGGCATATAAACTTCTTTTAAAACTTGCCCCTGACGCCGCCCCAAAGAGCGCGCAGCCATTGAGAGCGAGGGCGAAACCCGCTCTAGCGCCGCATCTGCAGCCCCCTGCCCAATTGCAAAGAATCGCACAAAGTAGGCCAGCACCAATGCAAACGACGAGCCAGTCAGAATCAGCCCTGGATCAAAACCCGTCAGCCCAAGAACGAAATCAGCCATTGCATTGTCAAACGTTGCCAAGGGCAGCAAAATACCAACCGCCAATACAGCCCCTGGAGCAGCATACCCAATCGTCGTGATAGGCTGCAGGAGGCGCGGCAGCGTACGCCCTGAGAGCCGCACACCATAGACGAGCAGAAGGCCCCCCGTCACGGTGAGAAAGGCAGCCAAGGAGCCAACAACCACCGTGTTCCATGCTGCCTTATAAAGCGCAGGGTCTGCCCAGAGTTCGGCTCGTGCAAGCGCATGGATCAGGATGGTCCCCGCAGGGATCAGAAACCCAACGGTAAATGGCAAAGCACAGCCCAACGTGGCCAAGAGCGCCCAGCCGCCCCGTAACCGCTTGCGTGAAATCGCCCTATGCCGTCCGCCTTGGTTAAAGAAACGGGCCTTGCGCCGCGAAATCTTTTCCAGTGTCACGAGACATATAACCAAGAGCAGCACAACACAGGCAATCTGTGCCGCGCCACCTGCATTATTGCCCTCGAGCCACGTGCTAAAAATACCTGTCGTTAAGGTTTGTACGGCAAAATAGTCGACAGTCCCAAAATCATTGACCGCTTCCATCATCACGATCGCCGTGCCTGCCGCTACAGCAGGCCGCGCGAGAGGCAGACCGATCCGTCTGAGCCGCCGCAAAGCGCCCTGCCCGAGTGACATAGCCACCTCTTCACTCGCCCCTGACTGCTCATGAAACGCCGCGCGTGCGAGTAGATAAACGTAGGGATAAAGCGCAGCTGCGAGCACAATGATGGCCGAGCCGAGCGAGCGGATCTCTGGGAACCAGTAGTCGCGCGCGCTTTCCCAACCGAAGGCCGCTCGCAACGCCGTTTGCACAGGACCTGCGTACTCCAGAAGATCCACAAGCGCGTAGGCCCCCACATAGGCTGGCACAGCCAAGGGCAAAAGCAAAAGCCACTCAAACCAGCGTGCCAGAGGAAATTCGTAACGCGCAATCAGCCATGCCGCACCTGTCCCGACAAGCGCCGCCAACAGCCCCACGCCTGCCATCAAAACGAGCGTATTACCCAAGTAGCGCGGCAAAGTGGTTGCGAGGAGATGGGGCCATATGTTCTCGCTTGGAAAGAGCGCCAGCGTACCCACCGCCACAATAGGCGCGAGCACCACCAAAGAAATCAACAAGGCCGTGGCTGACCAAGGGTCGGGCTTCAGCCGCGACTGCGGCTTTGCAGAAGAGAGCGCTTTATCCATGCTCTGCTCATGCCCGATTGAGGTTTAACTGTCCAGAAAAGACCGTATATTAGACATAAACCTGCGCTAAAAAGAGAAGCAGAAGGTGAGTTAAAAAGTAAGGGCCGTCCATGCAAATCGTCTTTCACGCTGGCGCACACAATACCGATGAAGATCGTATCATCAAATGCCTGCTCAAAAACCGCCCCGACTTTTCCAATCTTGGTGTCAATGTCCCCCCCCCGAGCCGCTATCGTAAACTCTTGCACCAGACGCTTCTGGCCATGCATGAAAACGCGCCAAGCCCAGATGCGCGCGATATTATGATCGAAGCCATTCTTGAGGAAGAAAACTGCGAACGCCTTCTACTGTCCAATGAGAACTTCTTCTGCGTGCCCAACATGGCGCTGCGCGGAGGGCAATTTTATGACAAAGGTCATGAGCGCGTGCAGCTTCTTTCAGAGCTGTTTGAGGGCGACGACATCGAAGTTTTCCTAGGCATCTGCAATCCAGCAACTTACTTGCCAGCACAGTTTCGGCGCACAAAGTTTGAAGACTTTGCCGATATGACTTTCGGTGCAGACCCCCGCGATCTGCGCTGGTCCGACCTGATCTATCGCATCCGCGAAAACAATCCGAATGTCTCACTTACTGTCTGGTGTAATGAAGACACGCCCCTCATCTGGGGGCAAGTGATCCGCGAGCTCGCGGGGATAAATCCAAATGAAAAAATAAAAGGCGGCTTTGATCTGATCTCTGAGATCATGACATCTGAAGGCATGAAGCGTTTTCGCGCATATCTAGCAGACAACGTCGATCTATCAGAAATGCAAAAACGCCGCGTGATCTCGGCGTTTTTAGATAAATTTGGCCGAGACGACATGATCGAGGAGGAGCTCGATCTGCCCGGATGGACAGAGGCCCTCGTTGATGAGCTCAGCGATATTTATGATGAAGACGTCTTTGAAATTAGCCGTATCCCAGGCGTGAACTACATCGCGCCCTGAGAGACTGGCCGAAGCGCTTACATACCCAATGCTTCTTTATACATTTCAAGCATGGCTTCTTCTTCGGCAATATCGTCCGCGTCGCGCTTGCGCAAAGCAACAACCTTGCGCAGCACTTTTGTGTCATAACCGCGGGCTTTCGCCTCAGCCATGACTTCTTTTTGCTGCTCAGCGATGTCTTTTTTCTCTGCCTCAAGCCGCTCGAAGCGCTCGATAAACTGGCGCAGCTCGTCTGCGGTCACACGGTAACTCGATGGTGTTGAAGTGTCGTCCATAGCGTGCTCTCCAGTCTGGCTTTGCTGTCTTTAGGCTGCCTTGCTAGCGCCCCGCTGCCCGTCCTGCAAGGTGTTTCCCTTGCCGTACGCCCAATCATGCGCTAGGCGCTCTTCCAAGCAAAGGAGTGCCCCATGGAATACCTCGTTTATACAGGCGCAGCCCTGACTGTCTTGGGCCTCGTCGGCCTCATTTGGTCGATCTTCAAGGTCAACGCCGCGCGCCGTGAAAACCTATCAGATGAAGCCCTGCGCGCCCGCGTTCAGGCTGTTTTGCCATGGAACTTGGGCGCACTGGGTCTATCAGCCTTGGGCCTTGGCTGCGTGGTCGCAGGCGTGCTTCTGGGCTAATCTTGATGCCTATCCAAGCATCGGGCGCAGCTGGCTCAGATCATACCCTGCTCCAGCAGCCGCATCGATAATCTGGTCGGCAGGCAACACACCCGCTTGCCCAAGCGCCCAGACAACAGAACTCCGGTTGCCTGAGGCACAGTAGGCCAAAACCTTGCCCTCAGCATGAGCAAGAATGTCACGTTGGCGCTCAGAATTAGACGTCTCCAGAAGGCTTTGGTGCACCAGTGGATGAAAGTGAAAAGCAAGTCCCGCAGCTTTCGCTGCTTGTTCCATCACATCATGCTGAAGCTCAGGGCCAATCTCGCTGTCAGGACGGTTGCAAATCACATCACTAAAGCCGTGCTCAGCCAATTGAGCCATCGCCTCCGGAGTGATCTGGGGAGATACAAAATAGGTGTCAGTCACTTGATGAACCATGTCAGGCTCCTTTTATGCAGCAGTTGGGCGCTGAACAAAGCGCAAAATGTACGGCGTAAGCCACATGCCGACGAGCATCGCAGCAAAAAACACCCAATGAAAAGTCCCGCCATAGCCAAGCGAGGCAATCGCAGGGCCCGGACAAAGCCCAGCAAGACCCCACCCTGCCCCGAACAGAAGCGATCCAAAGGCCAAACGTCGATCAATCTCCACAGGCGGTTGCGGAGGAAACTGCGCCGCAGTGACTGGGCGCCGCCCCTTCGTGAGCCGCCAAGCGATAAACATGGGTACAATCGCACCACCAAGGACAAAGGCCAGTGTCGGATCCCAGTTCCCGAAGATATCGAGCCAACCTTGGACCTTGCTCGTGTCGGTCATTCCAGAAATAAACAGGCCAGCACCAAAGAGCGCGCCTGACAAAAGTGAAAACAGAACCCGCATCAGATCACCTCCCAAACATGACGAAAGAGCAAAACGCTCACCCCGCCAGCAAGCAGGTAAAACAAGGTTGCCATGATCCCGCGAAGCGAAAGCCGCGAAATCCCACACACGCCGTGCCCTGACGTACAGCCATTGGCCACACGCGTTCCGACTCCCACCAAGAGACCCGCCACAACAAGCACGACTGCGCTTTGGCTGATATGTGTGTCGACCTTCGTGAAAAGCGGATAGAGTACCAAAGGCATCAGAAATGTGCCGGCGAGGAACGCGAGCCGCTCAAGCCAATCATGGCGCCCGGTTCCGTCAACCAAGCCACCAAGGATGCCACTGGCGCCCATGATCCGCCCATTGCCCCACAGCAGCACTGCACCGCCAAGTCCGATAAGAAGCCCGCCACCGAGCCCCCAGATCCAATCTGGTTCCATTTTCACGTTTCCTTTTGTCCTGTTGGTTTGGCCCGTTCGCATGAGCCAATATCTTGTCTCGCCTATGAGAGCTATATTTTGTTGACGGGAACTTTCAAAAAGACGTCCCCCTGCTCGTCCGCAGGCGGCATCTGCCCTGCTCGCATATTAACCTGCAACGACGGAATGATCAGCTTTGGCATCGCCAATGTTGCATCCCGCTCATCGCGCATTTTTACAAACTCGCCCTTTGAACGCCCTTCACCCACATGGATGTTGGCCGCTTTTTGCTCGCCCACAGTTGTCTCCCAAGCAAACTCGTCGCGCCCGGGAGCTTTGTAATCATGTCCCACAAAAATGCGTGTCTCCTCAGGCAAGCTGAGAATTTTCTGTACAGATTCAAAGAGAACATCCGACGACCCACCAGGAAAGTCGCAACGTGCGGTCCCAAAGTCGGGCATGAAGAGTGTGTCGCCGACGAAGGCAGCGTCACTGATCACATATGTCATGCAAGCGGGCGTGTGCCCGGGTGTGTGCAAGACATCGCCGCGCAACTGCCCGATCTGAAAGCTATCGCCTTCTTGAAACAGCTGGTCAAATTGGCTGCCATCCCGCTGAAACTCTGTGCCTTCGTTGAACACCTTGCCAAAGGTATCTTGCACAGCAACAATCTGCGCGCCAATTCCGATCTTGCCGCCCACACGCTCCTGCAAATAGGGCGCAGCCGAGAGGTGATCAGCATGCACATGGCTTTCGAGAAGCCATTCCACTTTGAGACCTTCTTGCTCAACATATGCAATCACCGCATCCGCCGATCGCGTATCTGTGCGCCCAGAGGCATAGTCAAAGTCCAAAACAGAATCGATGATCGCGCAAGCGCTTCCCGAAGGGTCTTTCACCACATAGGAAATCGTGTTGGTCGCGTCGTCAAAAAACCCTTTTACTTCGGCTTTCATCTTGCCCTCCTTGGCCAGTCTTGGTGTCTGCCATATAATATATTCAAAATATGCTATATGTCAAACACTCTCGTCAACCTTTTCCAAAGGGACGCTAAAGCTTGCCAATAGCAGCGTAGGGCGGCAAACTCAGTTTATTAAAGGAACGGAGCATCGCTGTGATACGCCCGCCAAGTGCATTTATCTCAACTAAAATAGGCAATCATGTCGCCGTTTTAACCCTCACACGCCCTGCCGCAGGCAGATTTTCCCAAAGTTTACGCGCCGAGCTTGAGACCGTGCTCTCAGAGATCTTCACAACACCTGATATTGACGCAATCGTTATCACAGGTGAAGGCGCGGCGTTCGATATTGACCTGCCCTTAGCTGAGCGCCAGCTTGGCCAAGCTAGCCCAAGCCTTGATGTGCTCACCACCCTAATCAGCAATGCGCCAATGCCTGTCGTAGCCGCATTGCGCGGACGTATTGCCGATGCAGGGCTTGAGCTTGCCCTCGCCGCTCAGGCGCGTGTTATTCATCATGCCAGCCGTGTTTGCCTGCCAAGCCTTCAGCTCGGACAACTTCCGAGTGCAGCGGCCATCTACACCCTCACAACAACACTCGGCCCGCGCTACAGCATCAAACTTCTCGAAACCCTAGCAGACATTCCCATCTCCCAACCCCATCTCGCGCCACTCTTCGATAAAGTCGTCGTTCAAAACGTCGTTGGTGAGGCGGCCGAGCTTGCACGAAACCTCTACGCAACCCCAAAGAAACGCACCCCTGCGCTGGCGGACCCAATCCGCTATCAAGCCGAAATAAATGCCATGCGCCAAGAGCGCTCCAACCCAACAGTGGCGTCTGCGCAAAAAGAGGCAGCCCTTGCAGCTTTGGAAGCCATTCAGCTCCTACCGAAAAGCGCAGCGCTACGGTTTGCAGGCATCCAGAATGAAGATCTCCAACAAACACACCTGTCACGCAGCAAGACCTATCGCCGCGCGGCAAAGCTCGCGGGCCTGCGCGGTCATCCGAACACCCCTGCGCCAGCCAGTCTCACCCTCGTAGGGACAGGCAAACAAGCTCGCAGCATCACCCTCCACGCCATGCGCGCAAAACTGCCTGTCCAGATTATCACCTTAGCAAACGAAAGTTTTGCCGCCTTCCAGAACGTCATTGAAGAAGAGTTGAGAAGACGCGTTGCCCGCAGGATGCTGCCAGTCAGCCAAGTCGAAACGAGTATGAATTTACTGTCCGAAGGGGCTGGGTTTGAAAGTCTAAAATCATCTGACTTTGTCATTGAGTGCGCCACACAGACGGGTGGAAACGCATTCAATGAGATCAGCGGCTTAATCAAACAAATCAAAGCACATTGTGCCGAGAACACAGTCCTTCTGCTCACGTCAGGGATGCGCAGCGGTGCAGCTGAGTTCAGCGAGTTGATGACGCCGAAAGTCGCCGCCCTGCAACTTCACCCAGACATCGGCAGCGGAGAACTTGCGGAAATTGCGCTAAAGCCTGAGTTTGCGCGCACAGAGCGTCATCAAGCGCCGATGTTATCCGCGCTCAGGCGTCTCGGAATCACGCCCTCATTTCAGGCTGCCCAAAACGGCTTGGTCTCTTCGCGCCTCTTTACGGCGCTATGTCTCGCAGCCGAAGAAGCCGTGGCACAAGGCGCGCGTCCAGAGGACGTAGATGCCGCCTTGCCCTGTCGGGTAAAGCCCTATGCCGCACAAAACGCCGAGGGCCAGCGCGCCCAACCGTTTCGGATAAACGCGTTTTTTGGCGATGTTTTGGAAAGCGCTGCCCCAGGCCTCAATGCGGCATTTCTCAAGGCTGGCTTTGAGGGCGGCAAAGGCACATCAGCTTTTGATCCATCACGTAGCAAACTCACAGAGGAAGCCTATAAGACGGTTGCCCATTGGCGCAGCCAAATTAGCCAGACGGGTTATGGCCCCCCCCCCGAGCCCCCAAGAGGGAACGAAGTGGCGCTTCTTGCGACAGTCGCACTCTATGCAGCTGGATCACGCTTGATCGAAGCAGGCATAGTGGCAACGCCGTGGGAGCTGGATCAGATAGCAACCGCAACACTTGGTTTTACGCCAGATTATGGCGGCCCCTTCTTTGAGGCTGAAGCCATGGGACTTACCAGTTTTCAAATGTCTCTGCGCAGGCTCAAGCCCCTGCGCCCAGAATTCTTTGCAGAACCTGATCGGCTGCGAGACATGATCAAAAATGGTGAAAGCTTCACAAAACCTGGCCAAGGCACCTCAGCCTACTTGTGAAACATCTTCCTCTAGCCTGCTGAGTTGCTCAAAAGGATCTGTCGTGCCCCCCTCCGCCTCAAACCCTGGCAAATCGCTTAGGTCAGGCAAATCATCGACGGTGATTGGTTGCATCGGCGATTTCGCTGACAAACCTGAATACGCCTCCTGCAAGGCATCCTCCGCCAGCCAAACATCTGTCTCCCCCATAGGCTCAAACGGTGTCTTGATCTGCGCTCTAGCGCCAAACTGCAACTTCAAAGCGCGCATCCCGTCTTGCTTGCCCAGCTTACAAGGGCCCAAGCTCGTGGCCCCGACACCCATATCAAGTTCGACCCGCGCCAAAGCCCCCGCTCCAAAGCGAAGCTGCTCCCCAACCTTCAAATTGGAGAGTTCACCCAATGTCATTTGGCGACGGTGAATCACAGCGCGTACAACCGCTCTGGCTTCCATCAACGCTCCATCGCGCAGCCGCCTAACGTCCTGCGTCTCAGCCGTTTTGGAGGCCGCCTTTACCTGTGTCGCGTTCACGCTCTCTGGGGTACCGATCGGCAGACACAGAACCAATTCACCCCGCTTCACACCACTTTCAAGCTCAATCTGCGCCCGCAGTACTCGATAGTCAGGAACCTCCAGCAAAAGACCCAGGTGCCGCTTGCTTTCAATGCGTGCGCCAAATGCAAACCCTTCGGTCAGCGCACGATCTTTTATGCTGAGTTCCTCGCTCATGCCTTCAAGAACCCGCGTAATATAAGGGGCAATCAGTGCCGCATCCGTCGCAGTGGCAGCACGGCTTGCACCGACACGCTCACTGACACGTCCAATTGTCTGTTTCTCAACGATGCCGTTTACCAACGGCAGATCGATCCCCATGACACCCAATGCGCCCTGCGGTCCATCCAGCAAAACAAACAGCATTTCCGCCTCAACCGAGCGCATTAGGGCTTCTTGGCTCAGCTGCTCTTCGAAGACATCAGAGACACTCACAGCCAACTCAAACAATGTTTCAGCCGCACGCGACAAAGACAGACGCATCGCGCGCGCAGCCGACATCAACCGCGCTTTGCGCTCTTCGAGCCCTGCCCGCGCCTTTCGGCGCAAAACGTCATTTGCACTGATTTCGCCCATAGCCTCCGCCGCCATTCTTTGCGGTGTGTGTCCCTCGGGTCTAGCGCCAATCCGTTACCATCTTCTTATCAAACGAGATTAATAAGGGCTGTTCAGCCTTTTTCGCCTAGAGGTAAAGACACCCTAAACGCGGTCCCACCCTGCCCGGGCAAATAGCTAATTGTGCCGCCAAGACGCTCCATAACCTCACGACAAATCGCAAGACCAAGCCCCGCTCCACTCTCTCGATCATCACCTAAACGGGAGAATTTCTCAAAAATAACCCGCTGGTCGTCGCGCGTGATCCCTGTTCCATTATCCACAAAGTCGACATTCAAGCGCCCGTCTTTCGCCCGTGCAATGATCTTGAGAGTCGGATTAGGCGCGGCACAGTACTTTTGAGCATTGGCAATCAGATTGATGAAAACTTGGCTTAGACGGTCAAGATCTGTATTGAGCACAACCTGTTCTCGCTCCCGCCGCCGCACGATCTCTAGCTTCCCAGACAGCCCGACAGCAGACACCGCCCGATCTAGGACATCAACGAGTGGGCCTTGCTCAACATTCATCGAGACTTGGCCATTTTCCAGAACGCTCAAATCAAGAAGATCGTCCAAAAGACGCGTGAGACGCACTGACTCACTATTAATGATTGAACTGTATTTGCTCTGTTCTTGGCTTGTCAGCCCTTCCCCATCGCGCAAAATTTCAGAAAACGCACGGATCGATGTCATAGGCGTGCGCAGCTCATGGCTGATCTGGCTTAAAAACGCATCTTTCTGATGCGAAAGCTCGGTCAGCTTTTCGTTTGCTTCTCGAAGCTGTCGCGCCGTACGGATGAGTTCTTCGGATTTGGCTTCAAGCTGGCTCGAATACTCCATGATTTGCGCCGCCTCATCCGCCACAGCGATCAGATCATCCACTGAGACAGCCGCACCGCCAACAATCTGTCCAACCATGGCATGCGCGGTTGCGGCGCCAACAGAGCCAGACAATTCGCGCTCCAACTGGTTGAGAAACTCAGGTGTTGGTTCTGGCAAATAGCCTTCAAGCCCCTGCGCACGCGCCACGCGTCGAAACAGACTCTGCGCTTGAGTTGCACCAATGATCCGCTGCGCCATAAGCAACAGATCTTCACTTTGCACCATCCCACCGCGCCAGCGCTGCCCACGTGTTGAGTGTCGAAACACATCGACAATCTGCGCGCCCTGCAAGCGTTCGAGCGGCGCGGGAAAGCTCACGAGAGATACGACAATAAATGCCAAAGTATTCAGACTAAGACTCCAAAAAACCGCGTGTACAAGCGGATCCAATCCCTCAAATCCAAACAAAGCTTGCGGTCTGAGTGCACCGATGCCCCAAGGACCTTCAGAAAAGACAGACGCCGAGAGCGCCGCATCAGGCCCAAAGCTTGGCAAAAACATCGTCCAAATCCAGATGGAAAAGCCCAAAAGAAGACCCGCCACCGCACCGTTTCGGGTTGAGCCACGCCAAAACAACCCCCCCAGCAAAGCCGGCAAAAACTGCGATACCCCTGCAAAAGACACAAGACCAATCGCAGCCAGAGCCGCCCCGCCGCCAGAGACGCGATAATAAACATAGCCCAAAAATACGACGCCAATGATCGAGAACCGCCGCGACAGCAGCACCACATTTCGCAAATCCCCTGACATAAGGGCTCCGCCGCCCATCAGCCGCAACCAGATCGGCATCACGATATGGTTGGACACCATCGTCGAGAGCGCAATGGCCGCAACAATCACCATCGAGGTGGCTGAGGAAAACCCACCCAGAAAAGACATCACGGCAAGTCCCGTATTTCCTGACGTCAGCGGGATCGACAGAACATAAAGATCAGGATTTGTCCCCTCAGGCAGAATACTGCGCCCAACAACAGCGATCGGCACAATGAACAGACTGATCAACAAAAGATAGGTCGGGAAGGCCCAAGCGGCAAAGCGCAGGTGACGCTCATCGTCATTTTCCACAACCAAGACCTGAAACATCCTTGGCAGCGTCAAAAATGCCGCCGCAGACAGCGCGGTAAGCGCAACCCACCGAGAGGGTGCAATCTCCCATGTGGCAATCTCGCTGGCTTCAATCTGAGAAATCACTTTGGTCAGCCCGCCCCCAAGCCCCCAGACGACGAACACACCAACAGCTAGAAGCGCCAACAGCTTGACGACAGCCTCAAGCGCAATCGCCATCACAACCCCATGGTGGCGCTCGTTCACATCAAGATTACGCGTGCCAAACAGCACAGTAAAAAGCGCTAGCCCAGTGGCGACCCAAAATGCTGTGGCCTCGCTGTTTCCCAAGGTGGGGCCCGCATCGCCTGGCCCAGCCGCTGCAAACGCAGAAAACGACAACGTGACCGACTGCAATTGAAGTGCAATATATGGCGTGGTCCCTGCAACAGCCATCAAGGTGATCATCACAGCCAGTGTGTTGGATTTCCCAAAGCGGTTGGAAATAAGATCAGCAATCGAAGTGATCCGCTGCGCACGGCCGACTCGCACCAGCTTGCGCAACACCCACCACCAGCCAATCATCACAAGGCTCGGGCCAATGTAAATCGTCAAATACTCAAGCCCAGAGCGCGCAGCAAACCCGACTGCCCCGTAAAATGTCCAGGCGGTACAGTAGATCGAAAGCGAAAGCGTGTAGACGATCGGCGACTGAAGCCAGCGCCCCCGCCCGCGTTTGGCGGCCCGCTCGGCCATAAATGCAACAAAGAACAAGAGCGCAGCATAGGCTGCGCAAATGAGCGCTAGAATATTGACGGCGGTATTCAAAGTTCTGCGTCTTCTTTAAGAGCGTTGGCGGACTGTGCATCCGCCTCACCACGCAAGCGTCGGCTCAAAAGCGCGCCACCCAAGATCATCACAGCCCATACACTAAAGAGATAACCCATTGCGCCGACATTACTTTTGGCAGCGCCTGTCCAAATGATCGGCAATACAAAGCAAATCACGCCCAAGATGGGCCACAATCGAATCGCATCCACAGCACGCCGCTCGCGATATGTGTCTTTTGGCAAGAAGAGCTGGCCCTCTGACGGCCTGCGCCGCGCAGAGCTCAGAGAAGGTTTCGCGGCCAGTGTCGCCGTTGAGGCAGCACGCTCTGTCACGCGCCCGCGAGCTCTCGCACAGCGGCCAAAACGTCAGAGTTTGAAAACGGCTTGGTCATAAAGAGACTTGCACCCAGTTCCATCGCGCGCTCTCGGTCTTTTGTTTGTCCCCGCGCAGTCAGCATCATGACAGGCGTCTCACCAAGCGTCTTATGACTTCGAATATCGCGTAAAATATCAAACCCGCTGCGCCCCGGCAGCATTACATCCAGCACTATCAAATCAGGTGCTTTGCTTTCCAGTGCCGCCAGCGCGGTATCTCCGTTAGAGTGTGTATGCACTCCCCACCCATCCCGAGACAAAATAAAACTTATTGCCTCAATGATGTTCGGTTCATCTTCGACCAGAACCACGGTTTTCCCCATATTATCGTCCCTCCCCTGACGCCCCCCGCGCGGGTTATCGCTGGGGTAGAACCTTTATCACCACAAAAGGTGCGCCTGTCAAAAGCAGAACGCGAGTTCAATGCATCGCGGCCTTAAAAGCGAACCGAAACAATCGAGGGTTCGCGCCTTGCCGCGCAGCTCTCTCGCGGACAAATACGACAGCTCGCACCGATCAACCGTCCAGCGCTTTCACGTCCTTGCCCCTGCCCCTCCAGATTAGCAGGCGCAATCAGCATCGTCGCCTCTAAAAGCGGATCCGCCCCATAGTCCGTGCTCAAGACAGCTTGCGCCACTGCATAGGTATCAAAGAGCGCCTCACTCATCCCACCTCGGCCAGGCATCAAGACCCGCTGCGACAAAGGCATCATTGGACGGCTCAAGGCTTGAAACAAGGGCCAGAGCGGGCAAAGCGCCCCAAATCGTGGTATAGAAAACCCATCGGTTGGCTTGCGATACAACATTGTCCCTGATGCATCGCAGACAACAAGCCCAAAGCCATGCTCGGGCAATGTCGCCAAGCGGCGCATGACACTGGCCAGATCCTGCCCCAAAAGAGTGGAGAGCCGCAAAGGATCAGGCCCTTGTTGTTCAATCGCTGCACGGATTGTGGCAAGCGGCATACGCTCGGCATCCTCCACGTAACAATCAAGGTATTTTCCAGCGATCGCCAGCGCGCTGGACGATTTTATTTGCACTGCACCGCTCAAATAGCTCTCAACCGCACCCGCACGCCCCTCTTCAAGAGCGGGAAAGTGCCACCCGTAGGCACTCAAAAATCCGGCCACCTCTTCTTGTGGCGAGCCAACTTCGCTCTGGGTATCGCTGGCGCCATCCAGAAACCCGACCAAAGCTTGCGCTCGGTCTGCAAGACGACCTGCATCTTCATTGATGTTTCGGTGGAAACGGTCGCGCCACTCTGGTTCAATCTCTCGGGTGTCTGACAAAATAGAGGCCGTCGAGCGGATCGCCGTCACAGTCGACAGAACCTCATGCAGCGTTGCCGCCAAGTGAGGATCATGGGTCAGGCGGTCTGTCAGCGTCTCAACATTGCGCTCAAGTTCATCAATACGCCGCCCCGCGCGGATCACAAGATTGGCCCAACCTGGAAACCGGTTTGCAAAATCCGCGCTCGAAGCTACGCCAATCTCTTCCCCGAGCCGCGCCGCCACGTTGCCAAGCCGAGCAATCACTTCTTGCTCTGCCCCCTCCGCCAAAAGCGAAGGATCAACCTCAAGTCGGTGCGCCAAAGACTGTAGCAGCTTGCCTCCGATTCTACGGCGGTTGTGCTCAATTAGATTAAGATAAGAGGGAGATATGCCCACATCTAGGGCCAAATCGGCCTGTCTCAGCCCCTGAGCAATGCGCCGCTCTCTGATGCGACTGCCGGCAAGTGTGCGCGTGGCCATGGCAATTCTCTCATAGTTTCAACATGTTTCTGCATCGCAACATAAACAAATTTACAAAACGCGCAAATGCTCTGTTCAGTAATTTACAAAACTTTTGTTATGTCAAAATGCCTTGTTGCGTAATTTTCGGTCGCTCATGCATATTGTATTTGCACAAACGTGCCTGTGGGGGAGCGCAGGAGGAGGCTCTTCCCCATCAATCGTAACGGGAGGAATCTATGTCCACATCCAACTTTACACGTCGTGGCGTGCTTAAGACGAGTGCCTATCTCGGCGCTGGCGTCGCAATGCCCACAATCTTTACAGCCTCATCGGCTGCTGCCTACATGAACGAGCCAAAGGGTGGCACAGTCACACTTGGTTTTAACGTTCCACAGTCAGGCCCATACGCAGACGAAGGTGCCGACGAACTGCGCGCCTACGAACTTGCGGTCGAACACCTCAACGGTGGCGGCGATGGCGGCTTGATGAACACGTTCAGCTCGAAAGCCCTCAAAGGCAACGGCATCCTCGGCAAGAAAGTCGAATATGTCACAGGCGACACGCAGACAAAGTCTGACGCGGCCCGCGCCTCTGCAAAGTCAATGATTGAAAAAGACGGCGCTGTGATGATCACAGGCGGTTCGTCTTCAGGTGTTGCTGTTGCTGTTCAAGCGCTCTGCCAAGAAGCAGGCGTTATCTTCATGGCAGGCCTGACGCACTCAAACGACACGACAGGTAAAGACAAGAAGGCAAATGGCTTCCGCCACTTCTTCAACTCTTACATGTCAGGCGCAGCTCTCGCGCCCGTACTTCAGAAAATGTACGGCTCAGACCGTAAAGCCTACCACCTGACAGCAGACTACAACTGGGGTTACACCACAGAAGAAGCTGTTAAGTCGTCAACAGAAGCCATGGGCTGGGAAACAGTGAACGCGGTCAAAACACCGCTGACACAAACAGACTTCTCAAGCTACATCGCACCTGTTCTCCAGTCGGGCGCAGACGTTCTCGTTCTGAACCACTACGGCGGGAACATGGTAAACTCGCTGACAAACGCGGTTCAGTTCGGCCTGCGTGACAAGCAAGTTAACGGCAAGAACTTCGAAATCGTCGTTCCGCTCTACTCACGCCTGATGGCGAAGGGTGCTGGCGCCAACGTTAAGGGCATCTTCGGCTCAACAAACTGGCACTGGTCACTGACAGACGAAGGCTCAAAAGCATTCGTTAAGTCCTTCGGCGAAAAGTATGGCTTCCCGCCCTCACAGGCTGCTCACACATGCTACGTACAAGCCCTGCTCTATGCAGATGCTTGTGAGCGTGCCGGTACGTTCAACCCTTGTGGCGTTGTCGAAGCGCTTGAAGGCTTTGAGTTTGACGGTATGGGCAACGGCAAGACACTTTACCGTGCTGAAGATCACCAGTGCTTCAAAGACGTTCTCGTCGTGAAGGGTAAAGAGAACCCAACATCAGAGTTTGACCTTCTCGAAATCGTTGAAGTCACACCTGTTGATCAAGTTACTTATGCCCCTGATCACCCCCAGTTCGCTGGCGGCTCACTCGGCACATGTAACTCAGGCGCTTAATAGCTCCTATCATTTTAGGGCGAGCTTCGGCTCGCCCTAATCCTTCTGCCTCACGTCAAGGGGCTCTCCAAACACATCCGGGGTGGGACAATGGACGCAATCGTTCTGCAGATTCTGAACGGGCTCGACAAGGGCTCCGCCTACGCGCTAATCGCGCTGGGCCTGACACTAATTTTTGGCACGCTTGGCGTTGTCAACTTTGCGCACGGCGCATTGTTCATGATCGGCGCATTTTGCGCCGTCACGTTTTCACGCATTCTCACGTGGTCCCACACCGTCATCGACGAGACCAAGAAAGACTTCCTGGGCAACCCGCTCAAAGTCGAGGTGCCACACATTTACGACTGGTTCGGACAGACCACAGGCGATGCCATAATCGACTGGGCGGTTCCACTGTCACTCTTGTTCACGGTCCCTGTCATGCTCTTCGTGGGCTATGCCATGGAGCGCGGCTTGATCAAGCACTTCTACAAGCGTCCCCATGCTGACCAAATCCTTGTGACGTTCGGCCTCGCGATCGTTTTGCAAGAGGTGATCAAATACTACTACGGTGCAAACCCGATCCCGACACCCGCTCCTGCGGTCTTTGCAGGCAGCTTTGACTTCGGCGCGCTGCTGGGCTTTGAGGCAAACACGATCATCTACCCTTACTGGCGCCTCGTATACTTCGCCTTCGCCGCCGTGATCATCGGTGCTGTGTTCGCCTTCCTGCAGTTCACCACCTTCGGTATGGTTGTGCGCGCTGGTATGGCTGACCGCGAAACAGTCGGCCTGCTCGGCATCAACATCGACAAACGCTTCACCATCATGTTCGGCATAGCGGCCGCCGTGGCGGGGCTTGCGGGCGTTATGTATGCGCCAATCAACTCGCCTAACTATCACATGGGCATGGACTTCCTTGTCCTTAGCTTCGTTGTGGTTGTTGTGGGCGGTATGGGCTCACTGCCCGGCGCTGTGCTCGCAGGCTTCCTGCTCGGTATCCTCGAAAGCATCGCCTCTATGGCACAAGTGCTCGAATACCTCCCAGGCCTGAACCAGATCATTATCTATCTGGTCGCAATCATCATTCTACTCACGCGTCCACGTGGCCTTATGGGTCGCAAAGGCGTGATGGAGGACTAAGCCATGCTCGGACTAGACAAAAAAGACTTTAATCTCCTACTGATCGTGGCGTGCCTTACAATGCTCGCACCGTTCATCCTCAACCCCTTCCCTGAAGGCTCGGGCCTCGCCCAGTTCAATGCGGGCTATCCCGACTTGATGCAGCGTTTCGTGATCTTCGGGATCTTCGCAATCGGGTTTAACATCCTGTTCGGCCTGACAGGCTACCTCAGCTTCGGACACGCCGCCTTCCTCGGTGTCGGCTCCTACGCCGCGATCTGGATGATGAAGCTGCTCACAACGAATGTGATCCCAGCTATGATCATGGCGGTTGTGATCGCAGGTATCTTTGCCCTCGTCGTCGGCTACGTCAGCTTGCGTCGCTCAGGCATCTACTTCTCGATCCTGACCCTCGCATTTGCACAAATGTCCTTTGCGATGGCCTATTCAGTTCTCACTCCGATCACAGGCGGTGAAACAGGTCTCCAACTCAAGCTCGCCGATGCGCGCATCCTTGATGGCGCTCTGGAGGCCGGAGAACAGGCTCGTGCCAATATCTTTGGCCTGAACATGAGCTCTAGTGCTGAACTCTCGCTTGGCAGCTGGCTCTTTACGTTCAACGCGGGCTACTACCTCGCAGCCATCGTAATGCTTGTGGCCTTCTACCTCGCTATTCGCATCTTCCGCTCGCCTTTCGGCCTCATGCTCCGCGCGGTCAAATCAAACCAACAGCGCATGAACTACACAGGCCTTAATGCCCGCCCCTACACGCTCGCAGCCTTTGTTATCTCGGGCATGTACGCTGGTCTTGCAGGCGGTCTTATGGTTGCGATGGATACCCAGGTGGGCCCGGAGCGTATGTTCTGGACTGCCTCAGGTGAAGTTGTTCTGATGACAATCCTCGGCGGCGCAGGGACACTTATCGGCCCAGTACTTGGCGCAGGCTTGATCAAATACATGGAGAATATCCTCTCCAAGATCAACTCAGACATCCTGCACACATGGTTTGCCTTCCTGCCCGATGGGCTTGAAGACTTCATCATTACGCTGATCTACCCGTTCATCGGCAAAGGCTGGCACCTGACCCTCGGCATTATCTTCATGCTCGTGGTTATCTTCTTGCCAGGCGGACTTGTCGAAGGCGGACAACGCATCGCGAAGCTCTTCAAGCGCAAAGACGCGTCCGAAGACACCGCTCAATCAACACCTGCAGAATAAGGAAAGCTCCAATGGGAATTCTTGAAGTCAAGAACGTCGGCAAGCGCTTCGGTGGTCTGCAAGCGTTGAACGATGTAAACCTCAGCGTGGCAGAGAACACCTGCCACGCGATCATCGGCCCTAACGGCGCGGGCAAGTCCACCCTGCTCAACGTCTTTGTCGGAAAACTTATCCCCGACACAGGCTCCGTTATGTTCGACGGTCAGTCGGTACTCGGTCGCAAGCCTTTTGAAATCAATCAGATGGGCATCTCTCGTGTGTTCCAGACGCCAGAGATCTTTTCAGATCTCACCGTTATGGAAAACATGATGATCCCAGTGTTTGCAAAGCGTGATGGTGCATTCCGCATGCACGCAATTGAAGGCATGATGAGCGAAAAAGACATTGTCGAAAAAGCAGAGGCGATGCTCGAAGACATGGGTCTAGCCGATAAGCGTGGCATGCAAGCCTCTTCGATGTCTCGTGGCGACAAACGCCGCCTCGAAATCGCAATGTGCCTCAGCCAAGAGCCTCGCCTTCTGTTGCTCGATGAGCCGACAGCAGGCATGGCGCGCGCCGACACGAACAACACCATCGACCTTCTGAAGCAGATCAAAGAAGAGCGCGATATCACAATCGCAATCATCGAACACGATATGCACGTGGTCTTCTCATTGGCAGACCGGATCACCGTTCTGGCACAGGGCACACCCCTGGTCGAAGATCACCCAGAAAACATCAAAGGCCACCCGAAAGTGCGCGAAGCGTACCTCGGCGAAGCGGCATAAAGGAGAACTCAGATGAATGTGAAGCCCGACTTCTCCAAAGGCAAAAACTTTGCTGAAACCGCCCCCGCCTATCTCTCGGTCTGGGGCATGGAAAGCTATTATGGCGAAAGCTATATTGTTCAAAACATCAGCTTCAACGTCCATGAAGGCGAAATTCTCGCCCTCCTCGGTCGCAACGGCGCTGGCAAAACGTCGACCCTGCGCTCTATTGCGCGCATGGACGCACCGCAAGTAACACATGGTGAAATCTGGCTGGACCACCAGCCACTTCACAACATGTCAAGCTACCAAGCGGCTCAAGCGGGTATTGGCCTCGTTCCAGAAGACCGCTGCATCATTCCCGGCTTGACGGTTGAGGAAAACCTGCAGCTTGCCCAGATTGCTCCGCCCATCGGCTGGTCGCTTGATCGTCTTTATGAGCTTTTCCCACGCCTCAAAGAGCGCCGCAAACAAGAGGGTGTTACGCTCTCTGGTGGTGAACAACAGATGCTCGCCGTCGCACGCGCTCTTGCACGCGACATCAAGGTGCTTCTGCTTGATGAGCCATATGAAGGCCTCGCGCCAGTGATTGTGGACGAGATCGAAAAAACCCTGCGCATCATCAAAGAGCAAGGTATCACAACGATCCTCGTCGAACAAAACGCCGTACGTGCGCTAGAGCTCGCTGATCGCGCTGTGATTCTTGACACAGGCGGAATCGTCTTTGACGGATCTGCCGCAGAAGTGCTCGAGAACGCCGAGCTGCGCGCCGAGTATCTCGCCATCTAAGGCCTCTCCCCGGCCCGCCTGTCAGACCATTTCGCAACAGGCGGGCCACCAAGAGCCCCAACACAACGACAAATGGGAAACCGCTATGTCCAAAACTTACGCCCCTTCCGCTTCCATGGCCGCCAACGCCCACGTTGACGCCGCCAAATATGACGAGATGTATGCTGCATCCGTAAACAACCCAGACGCCTTCTGGGCCGAGCACGGCAAGCGTTTGGACTGGATCAAACCCTTCACCAAAGTGAAAAACGTCTCCTTTGAGCCGGGCAATATCGACATCAAATGGTTCGAGGACGGAACCCTCAATATCGCCGCAAACTGCGTCGACCGTCACCTCGCCACCCGCGGCAGCCAAACAGCGATCATCTTTGAACCAGATGATCCCAACGAGCCTGCCCAACACATCACCTATACCGAACTACACGGCCACGTTGGCAAAATGGCCAATGTTCTCAAGAATATGGGTGTCAGCAAGGGTGACCGCGTCATCATCTACATGCCGATGATTCCAGAAGCGGCCTATGCCATGCTCGCCTGCGCACGCATCGGTGCAATCCACTCGATCGTCTTTGCGGGCTTCTCGCCTGATGCTCTCGGCGCGCGCGTCAATGGCTGCCAAGCCAAAGTCGTGATCACAGCGGACCACGCTCCTCGCGGTGGCCGCAAGACCAAGCTCAAAGACAACGTCAACCAAGCGCTCTTGCATGATGTTGATGACGTCAAATGCCTCGTCGTCAAACGCACAGGCGATCAGGTCGCTTGGCGTGATGGGCTTGATTTTTGGTACCACGAAGAAATTGCCAAAGTCTCCGCCGACTGCCCTCCCGAGGAGATGAACGCAGAAGATCCCCTCTTCATCCTCTATACATCAGGCTCCACGGGTCAGCCAAAAGGCGTGGTCCACTGTTCTGGCGGCTATCTGGTATGGGCCTCTATGACCCAAGAGATCACCTTTGATTATCACGATGGCGACATCTACTGGTGCACAGCCGATGTCGGCTGGGTCACGGGCCACAGCTACATCGTTTATGGGCCGCTTGCGAACGGCGCAACAACGCTGATGTTTGAAGGCACCCCAACCTACCCAGACGCCTCCCGTTTCTGGCAGGTTTGCGAGAAGCACAAGGTCAACCAATTCTACACAGCCCCAACGGCTCTGCGCGCCCTTATGGGACAAGGCAATGAATTCGTTGAGAAATGTGACCTCAGCAGCCTCAAAGTCCTCGGCACGGTCGGTGAGCCAATCAACCCCGAAGCTTGGAACTGGTACAATGATGTCGTCGGCGGCGGCCGCTGCCCCATCGTTGACACGTGGTGGCAGACCGAGACTGGCGGCCACATGATGACCCCCCTGCCCGGCGCGCACGCGACAAAGCCAGGCGCGGCGATGAAGCCCTTCTTCGGCGTCCAGCCTGTCGTGCTTGAGCCAACATCTGGTGAAGAGATCGACACCTTCCCCACAGAAGGCGTGCTCTGTATGAAAGACAGCTGGCCTGGCCAGATGCGCACAGTCTGGGGCGATCATGAGCGCTTTGAAAAGACCTACTTCTCTGACTACAAAGGCTACTACTTCGCTGGTGACGGCTGCAAACGCGACGATGATGGCGACTACTGGATCACTGGCCGCGTCGATGACGTCATCAACGTATCAGGCCACCGCATGGGCACAGCCGAAGTGGAAAGCGCCCTCGTCGCTCACGCCGCCGTCGCCGAAGCTGCCGTGGTCGGTTATCCGCATGAGATCAAAGGCCAAGGCATCTATTGCTATGTCACGCTAATGAATGATGCAGAGCCTACTGAGGAGCTTCGTAAAGAGCTTCGCAACTGGGTTCGTCAAGAAATCGGCCCCATCGCCTCCCCTGATCTCATCCAATGGGCACCAGGGCTACCAAAGACCCGTTCAGGCAAAATCATGCGCCGTATTCTGCGCAAGATCGCTGAAAATGATTATGGCGCGTTGGGTGATATCTCGACACTCGCGGATCCTTCAGTTGTGGAAGAACTGATCGAAAACAGAATGAACCGCGCCTAAAAATCGCTCACACGAACGTAAAACCGCGCGAGGCCCACGCCTCAGCGCGGTTTTTTTGTTAAAAAGCAAGTCCTTAAGACGCCCTATCTCTGCTTCAAAATATCTTGGAGCAAAACCCGACGTCGTACCAGTGCCTCAAAATCCGATTGCGCCCCAAACTCGACAGGATTTTAGTCAACCCAGCATTCTTAACCCTCTGTTAGGATTTCAGGCAGATATTTGTTCGTGGTGGGGGCTCCATGATCGGAGCCAAAAATGTCCTTGGTAGAAAGTCTCGGCGCCGCGTCCCAAACACGCAGCGCAACAGCAACCGCAATGAGCGAGCGCCTCGCGCAATCTCAGGTCCAAAGTGCCGCGCCTGCCGTGGCCAAGACCGAGCTGCGAAGCGCAGTACAACAAAGCACGGCCACAAGCACGACACGTATTATGCTGGAAAGTCCGCCCAAAGAGGCTGCTCCCCCCCGCCGAAGCCTGCCCGTTGGTACGTCGACAGCCGCCTATCTCATTGAGATGCGTCTCTCCCAAGAGCTTGCCCAGCTTCAGGAAGAGCAGAAAAAAGAATAGCCACTATTGCGCAGTCCAGCCGCCATCCACTGGGATGGTTGTGCCTGTCACATTGTGGGCAACTCGCTCACAAAGCCAGAGCGCGAGCGCACCAATCTCTTCTGGGTCCGAGGTGCGCAACGAAGGTTGCTTTTCGCCCAAAAGCTCCGCGATGCCTGCGTCACGGTTCCCGCCGTGATGCGCGGCCCTTGCCTCAATCTGTGGCTGAATGATTGCCGTCTCGGTCCAGCCTGGTGCAATACAGTTCACAGTCACACCACCACTCGCTTTGGTTCCTGCGCTCGCATATTCTAGCGCTGCAACTCGGCTCAAGCCCACCAGTCCAAACTTTGCTGCCACATAGGGCGCCTTATCCTTGCTTGCGACAAGCCCATGGACAGAAGCGATATTGATAACCCGCCCAAAGCCGCGTGCCGCCATATCAGGCATAAAAGCCTGCATTGTGTGAAACGCCGCCGACAGGTTGATCGCCAGAATCGCCTCCCATGTGTCGCGCGGCATGTCTGCCAAAGGCGCTGTATGCTGAATACCCGCATTGTTAACCAGAATATCAACAGGGCCCCATGCGCGCACATTATTTACAAGTGCATCAATTGCACTGACATCGCGCATATCCCCCCGGAAAAACTGAACATCCGCTGCTCCTGCCGCCCTTACGGCCGCGCAAGCTGCTTCGCCCTCTTCTGCCGTGGCCAAACCGTGTAGTGCCACGCGCGCACCCGCTCCGCCGAGGGCTTTGGCAATCGCAAGACCAATCCCCTGCACAGATCCTGTCACAAAGGCTGTCTTTCCGCTGAGATCACTCATCCCATTTCCTCCAGACGCTTGCGCAACTCGGTCTTAAGCACCTTGCCATAGTTGTTCTTAGGCAATTCATCGAGTGCATAATAATCCTTGGGCCTCTTAAATCGTGCAATATTTTCAAGGCATTGCGCATCCAAAGCCGCTAGATCAAGCGCCGCCCCTTTCGCCATCACAACAAAGGCCACAACATCCTCGCCCCACTCAGGATGCGCGCGCCCCACAACGCTGACCTCCTCAACATCAGGCAGCTCCAAAAGCACTTCTTCCACTTCGCGGGGGTAGACATTGCTCCCCCCTGTAATGATCATATCCTTGGAACGGTCATGCATCGTAATATAGCCGTCAGCGTCCATGCTGCCCATGTCTCCCGTCATGAGCCAGCCGTCTACAAGCGTCTTGGCGCTGGCCTCTGCGTTCCTCCAATAGCCCGGCATAACAGTATCCCCGCGCACCATGATCTCGCCGACTTCGCCGCATGGAAGTTCCACGCCATCCGCCCCACCGATCATGACTTCAACAGCAGATTGCGCGCGCCCCACAGAGCCAAGTCGCTCGCGCCAGCGTGGGTGGCTGCGGTCCGTCACATCGTGGCGAGACAGTGCAGATATGCCCATCGGACACTCGCCCTGCCCGTAAATCTGCAAGAAAACGGGGCCAAAATACTCAACCGCCTCGATGATGTCGGCATTATACATCGGGCCACCTGCATAAACGATACTGCGCAAGCCCTCGCCCTTCACACCCGCCGCTTTGGCAGCCAGCGTCATCCGCTTGACCATTGTCGGCGCAGCAAACATATGCACGCGCCCAAAATGAGCCGCCAATCCGAAGATTTCAGCCTCATCAAACCCGCCTGAAAGCGGGCAGATATGGCGCGCACCGACCATCACATGCATGATGTTGTAAATCCCAGCCCCATGACTGAGCGGCGCCGCATACAGCGCTGCATCTTCAGGCAGCACCTGATCCGCATCAACAAAGTAACAAAGCGCCATAGAACGCAGCATCCGATGGGTGATCATCACGCCCTTGGGCCGCCCTGTTGTTCCCGAAGTGTAAAACAGCCACGCCAAATCATCATTCGCACAGGTCACGGGCTGCGCAAGCGGCGCTGTCGAGCGCACCACTTCATAAGCGTCGCTCTGAACATCCATCAGCCTTGCATCTGTGCCCGCATCTAGTAACGACAGCGCCAAGCCCGTGTCACAAAACACAATTTCAGCCTCGGCATTGTCAATAATCCAAGCAGCCTCACGCCCGTGAAGCTTCGCGTTTATTGGCACTGCCACAGCTCCCGCCATCCATATCCCGTATTGAACAATGAGATAGTCTGGCAGATTCTTCATGAAAATCGCGACAGGTGAGCCCTTGCCTGAGCCTTGCGCCACGAGCCACGCCGCCACTTGCCCCGCACGTTCCAAAAATGCATCATAATCCGCGACGCAGGTCTCGCCCCAAAACAGCGCCTCCCGCGATGGCGTCAAGGCAGCCGTGCGGTAAAGATACTCAGCTATGTTCATGTCGTCCTCCCAAACTTGAACACATTCAGCACCAAGCCAAGCGCGCCCGCAATGCCGTAGTTCTACGTGCTCTTGCTGCGCGCCTAAAAAGCGGGCACTCTTGTGACATGACGCAGCATACCCCCTCAGATCTGGCCTTTACCCACGCGCCCATCGGGCTGGTGATCTTGGAAAACCGCATCATAAAATCCGCCAACGCGCTCTTTGCAGAGATATTCGGCGGGGCTCCCCAAAGCTATATAGACGCGCCCCTTGAGGCGCTCTATCCCAGCCGTGAAGACTATGAGCGCATTGGAGCGCGCGGACTTGAGGCGATGCGCACCACAGGCCGCTACGCCGACGAACGCGTGATGCGCCGCCGTGATGGCACGCTTTTTTGGTGTCGAGTGCGTGGCCAAAGCCTCACGCCCGATGCGCCCTTCAAACGTGGCGTCTGGAGCTTTGCTGATCTGTCCCAAGAGCGCCCCCTTGTCGCTCTCACCACGCGCGAGCGCGAAGTCGCCATTTTGACTTGCCGTGGTCTCACCTCTAAGGAAATAGGCCGCGAACTGGGCCTCAGCTACCGTACAATCGAAGTTTATCGCGCTCGCCTACAAGAGAAGTTTCGCGCCCGTAAATTGGCCGAACTGGTGGCCAAACTCTCAGGCATGCCACTATGAGCCGCAGTTTCCCCTCGCATTATGGCTCAAAAGCTTCAAACATGCGGGCAGATATGCGGCTTTTCACGCCCGCTCACTTCGCCTATAAGGCCCCAAATCCTGACGCTTCGTAAACCGCGGAGCCAATACCTGAGGACATGATGACAAAAAAAGACGGAACTCATGACACCGATGTGGCCTTTATCGAGGCACTGGCGAAAATCCTCGGCGAGAACGATCTCACCGAACTCAACGTAAAACGCGAATATGGCGACAATGACAGCCTGAATGTTCGCGTGAGCCGCAAAACAGAAGTGGTTCAGCATGTTGCTGCTCCCGTTGCGGCTGCGGCCCCTGTTGCGGCTGCTGCGGCCGCCCCTGCGGCGGCTACCCCCGCCGAAGACCCTTCCAGCCACCCGGGCGCTGTTAACTCGCCTATGGTCGGAACGATCTATCTTCAGCCAGAGCCAAGCGCACCGTCGTTTGTCTCAGTCGGCCAGCAAGTCAACGAAGGCGACACCCTGCTGATCGTGGAAGCCATGAAAACCATGAACCACATTCCGGCCCCCAAATCGGGCACGGTCAAGCGTATTCTGGTCTCCGATGGCGATGCTGTCGAGTTCGGAACACCCCTGATGATTATCGAATAAGGCTCTGACATGATTGAAAAAGTCCTTATCGCCAACCGCGGTGAGATCGCCCTGAGGGTCATTCGCGCCTGCCGCGAAATGGGCATTCAGTCGGTCGCCGTTCACTCCACAGCAGACGCAGACGCCATGCACGTACGCATGGCCGATGAAAGCGTCTGCATCGGCCCGCCTGCTGGCACAGAGAGCTATCTCTCCATCCCAGCGATCATTGCCGCCTGTGAAATCACAGGCGCGCAAGCGATCCATCCTGGCTATGGCTTTCTGTCTGAAAACGCCAATTTCGTGCAAATCGTCGAGGATCACGACCTGATCTTCATCGGCCCAACAGCCGAACACATCCGCGTCATGGGCGACAAAATCACCGCCAAAGAAACCATGATCAAGCTTGGCGTACCCGTTGTGCCCGGCTCTGACGGCGGCGTCGCCACGCTCGAAGATGCGCAGCGCATCGGCGAAGAGATTGGCTACCCCGTGATCATCAAAGCCACAGCTGGTGGCGGCGGCAAAGGCATGAAAGTGGCGCAAACCGCCTCAGATATGCCCTCTGCTTTCCAGACAGCTCGCGCCGAGGGCAAATCCAATTTCGGCAATGACGAAGTCTATATAGAGAAATACCTTACAACGCCCCGCCACATCGAAATTCAGGTGTTTGGTGATGGCAAAGGACGCGCCGTTCACCTTGGCGAGCGCGACTGCTCGCTCCAGCGCCGCCACCAGAAGGTTTTTGAAGAGGCGCCTGGCCCCTCAATTTCCCCTGAAGAGCGCGCCAAAATCGGCAAAGTCTGTGCCGACGCCATGGCTGATATCAACTATATCGGCGCGGGCACGATCGAGTTTCTCTACGAAAACGGCGAGTTCTATTTCATTGAGATGAACACCCGCCTGCAAGTCGAGCATCCCGTGACAGAAGCCATCTTTGGCGTTGATCTTGTACGCGAACAAATCCGCGTTGCAGAAGGCCAGCCTATGTCCTTCACGCAAGAAGATCTGAAGATCAACGGCCACGCTATCGAGGTGCGCATCAACGCAGAAAAACTGCCCAATTTCACGCCCTGCCCGGGTAAGATCACGCAGTTCCACGCGCCAGGCGGCCTTGGTGTGCGCATGGATAGCGCACTCTACGACGGCTATTCGATCCCACCCTATTACGATAGCCTCATCGGCAAGCTCATCGTTCACGGACGCGACCGCCCAGAAGCGCTTGCACGTCTTAACCGTGCACTTGGCGAGCTGATCGTCGATGGTGTCGACACCACAGTGCCGCTCTTTCACGCACTCTTGCAGGAAGAAGACGTCCTCTCAGGCGGATACAACATCCACTGGTTGGAGCACTGGCTCGAAACAAACCTTGCCGAGGCATGACCCTCACGCCCGAAGTTGTGCTACATGCCTATGCTTCGGGCGTTTTTCCTATGTCCGAGGGCCGAAACAATCCTGACATCTTCTGGGTCGATCCGCGCGAGCGCGGCATACTTCCTTTAAACGGCTTTCACATCTCACGCAGCCTAGCGAAACAGATGAAAAAAGGCGGCTATACCCCTGCAATAAATCAAAACTTTAGCGGTGTTATACTGGCCTGCGCTGATCGCGAAGACACGTGGATCAACGCCGAGATTGAGGCCGTTTTTACAGAGCTTCACGCCCGAGGCTTTGCCCATTCCTTCGAAATATGGCAGGATGGCGCGCTGATCGGCGGAACTTACGGCATCACTCTGGGCAGCGCCTTTTTTGGTGAAAGCATGTTCAGCCGTGCAACAGGCGGTAGCAAACTCGCTCTCGCCCATCTCGTAGATCATCTTTCGCGCGCAGGTTTTACACTCTTTGATACACAGTTTCTCACGCCTCATCTCGCAAGCCTCGGTGGCCTCGAAATCAGTCGTGCGAGCTATCGCACACAGCTCGCCGAAGCGCTCACGCATCATGCCGATCTGTTTTCTGTGAGCTTAGAGCAGGACCCCTACTGCGTCTTGCAGCGGGTTACCCAAACATCATAACGCGCATGGTCCAGCGCACTCAGCGCAGGCGATGAGGCAACCATCCAACCAGAGAAGATCAAATCAGGCTTACCTGTCTCGCGAATTGTCAAAAATGCATAAGCGTCGCCCGACGGGTTCCCTTCGGGGTAGCGGCACTCGCCCAACGAAACGATCAGGCGGCCAAATTCGACAGAAGTGCCATTGGCCATATCAAGATCACTGGTCTTGCCGTTAACCTTATCAAGCCCGCGTAAAATCGCGCCAGACCCAAGGCTAACTTGTTCCGCAGAGACAGCAGAGCCCGCCAAAAACAGCGCCAAAGCGATGCCCAAGCGCTTCATTCAGAGGCCCCCGAGTCTCCAGCTACAAACTTGAGAAGCAATGAAATAAGCGAAACTGATCCCTGAGTATCGAGAATTTCATCGCCTTCTTCATAGAAGAATGGCGATCCGCCCGGCATGATCTCAACAAAGTTACCGCCCAACAGCCCCTCTTGGCTCACAATCACAGCGCTGTCGTCTGGGATCTCAACGCCAGATACCACGCTCAATGTCGTGTCTGCGCGATACGTCTCTGGGTTCAGAGTGACCCCTGTCACAGTGCCGACTTTGACACCTGCAAGGCGCACATCCGTACCTACAGTCACGCCCTCAAGTGATCGAAACGAAGCCGAAAGCGGATAGCCCGCGCCCTGACCAGCAAATCCTGTGGCTTGCCCCGTATAAAGCACAAACGCCACAGCAGCCGCCAAAACCGCACCACCAACCAATACTTCTGTTGTGTTTTCAGACATTTACAATCCGCCCCTATTCAGGAGCCCAAGCCTCATAATCACGGCGTTCTTTCGGTTCTGCGCGGCGCAAAGACCCTTCGGGAACATAGGCAAGAGGCGTACCTGTATGGTTTGGCTCATGTGGCTTTTCCCACGCCTTATGTGGAAGAGGCGCATCAGTCGGCGTCTCTTTAAACGTGTGGTGCAACCAGCCATGCCAGTTCGCATCAATGCGGCTCGCCTCAACCGTGCCGTTAAACATAACCCAACGGCGTTTGCCGTCACGGCTTGTGTAATAGACATTGCCTTGGCTGTCTTCGCCCACGCGTTTTCCCTTGCGCCACGTATAGAGCTGGGTGTTGAGCGTCGAGCCGTTCCACCATGTGGCAACTCGCAGGATAGATTTCAAAATGCCCATGAGAGCCTCCGCAAAACTTGCTTCTGATATGGCCCAATTTAAGACCAAGGTCCAGCCTCGCTTGCGCCATTTGCGCCTCGCTTTGCAAAACTTAGCGCGCATTCGCTCAAATTCGTAGCTCTGGAGCGGCCAATTTGCTAGCTTTGCATAAAACAAAAGATGCTGGGCAGCACATTATGACAGTTCAATCCCCCCCGACACATGTCGCCGAATGTATGGGCGTCAAGGTTCCACCTTCTCCGTTCCTCAACGAAACACGCATCGCACGCATCAATGAGGCCCGCTATGAAGGCCAAGAGATCGCTGGTGCACTCTCCGTCGTTGGTCCTTCCGACCGCGTGATCGAGATGGGCGCAGGCCTCGGGATAGTTGGCGCTGTCACACAGCTCAACGCCCGCCCCGAAGCGATGGTCTCTTTTGAGGCCAATCCAAACATGATCCCCCACATCGAAGCGCTCTATGCGCTCAACAAGATCAAAACCAAGATCAAACTTCACAACAAAGTGCTGCTCACAGACCCGGAGCCGCCTGAAACTGTTGAGTTTTTTCTGCGCAACAGCTTCCTCGGCTCATCCCTCACAGACACAGACAAACGCGAAACAGAAGCCGTCACCATCCCGACAGCGCGCTATGAAGAGCTGCGCACAAGCTTTCAGCCAACAGTCCTTTTGATGGATATCGAAGGGGGTGAGTTGGAGTTTCTACGCCACGCCGACTTAACAGGCTTGCGCGCTATCGTGCTGGAGTTTCACCCCGAGAGTTACGGCAAGGAGGGCATGAAAGAGTGCAAGACGATCCTGCGCAACGCGGGCTTTTCCAAAGACAATTCCGTCAGCACCCGCCTCGTCTGGACGTGCCTGCGCGGTCCGGATGTGCCCAATGCCCCGCCCCTGCCTGACGATGGCTGGTCGCGCAAGATCACAACACTTGAAGACGCGCTCATCGTCCCGCCGATTGAGGCAGGCCTCGTCCAAGCGACAGGCGTGCTGGATCGTGCAGGCAATTACGTCGCCCAAGGCGCACTCTGGCGCCGTGATCGCGCGCTCACATTGCCCCCAGCGATGCCGTCAGACACTCCCAAGGCGCTCGAAGGCACTTGGCTTTGGGGCGGCCCACTCTGGCTTCACTTCGGACATTTTCTAGCCGAAAGCACGCCCCGCCTTTGGGCACTCGACGCCCATGAAAGCGAGCTCAGTGGCATTCTTTTCACGCCCAAACGCCCGCGCAACGCAGGCCTGATCAAACGCTGGCAATGGAAATTTTTTGAAGAGCTCGCCCCCGGCCTGCCCGTCAAAATAGCGACAGAACCAATGCGTGTGGAGCGGCTCATCGTGCCGGGGCAAGGCTTTGGTCTTGGTGCTATTTCAAGTGGCACACCAGAGTTCCGCGCCTTCATGGCGGAGAGATTTGGCGCGACTGTGCCCGCCAGTGGGCCTGAGAAGCTCTACATCTCACGCTCCAAATTCGAGTTTCGCAAAGGCTCTCTGGTTGGCGAAGAGGCGCTGGAGCGTCACTTGGAGGCTCAGGGTTATGAGGTCTTTCACCCTCAAGAGCATGATATCGCAACACAAATAGCGCGCTACAAAGCCGCCAGCCATATCATAGCGGCAGAAGGCTCCGCCATTCACCTCGCGGCCATGGTCATGGGCCCCGCACAAAAACTCGCCATCATCGTGCGCCGCCGCTCCTCGGCCACGGACTATATCGAAGCGCATCTCAAAGCCTTCGCTGGCGTCACTGCCCTCAGTGTTGATGCGCTGATCCGAAATTGGATGCCCAAAGGCGAGCGCAAAGCGCGCCACGCTGTCGGCGAGATAGACTTCCCCGCCCTCCAAGATGCGCTCCTGATAGGCGGCTTTCTCGCCCCCAGCCCCGAGATTTGGGAAAATTTCTCACCCGCGGATGTCTCAGCTCTACTGGGTGACAACTTCACAGAAGCCTAAAAGAAAAGCCCCGCTGGCTTCACACCAACGGGGCTTTTCTCTGTCTCGCTCAGGCGGTTGCGCTTAGCTCGCCGCGCCTTCCTTTTTCTTTTGATCCGCATAAATGATGAGCGGTTGTGCATCAGAGATGACAGCCTCTTCATTCACAACAACTTCCTGCACATTCTCAAGCGCAGGCAAATCAAACATCGTGTTAAGCAGAATATCCTCAAGGATCGAGCGCAAGCCGCGCGCGCCTGTCTTACGTTCAATCGCACGGCGCGCAATCGCGCTCAACGCATCGTCAGTAAAGGTCAGCTGCGCATCTTCCAGCTCAAACAGGCGCTGGTATTGCTTCACAAGCGCGTTCTTCGGCTCGGTGAGAATCGTGACAAGCGCATCCTCGTCCAAGTCTTCCAGCGTCGCCAAAACGGGCAGACGCCCGACAAACTCGGGGATCAGACCAAACTTGAGCAGATCTTCTGGCTCAAGTGATTTGAACGTCTCGCCAATTCCAACCATGCTCTCGTCGCGCACATCCGCGCCAAAGCCCATGGCCGAGCCCTTGCCGCGCTGTTTGATGATCCGGTCAAGACCTGCAAAAGCCCCACCACAGATAAACAGGATGTTGGTCGTATCCACTTGCAGGAATTCCTGCTGGGGATGCTTGCGACCGCCCTGTGGAGGCACAGAAGCAACCGTGCCTTCCATGAGCTTGAGAAGCGCCTGTTGCACGCCTTCACCGCTCACATCGCGCGTGATCGAGGGGTTTTCAGATTTGCGAGTGATCTTGTCGACCTCGTCGATATAAACAATCCCGCGCTGCGCCTTCTCCACGTTATACTCGGAGCTTTGCAGAAGCTTCAGAATGATGTTTTCAACATCTTCGCCCACATAGCCCGCTTCGGTCAGCGTGGTCGCATCCGCCATGGTAAACGGAACATCCAAAATACGCGCCAGCGTCTGCGCCAACAAGGTTTTACCGCAGCCTGTCGGCCCAATCAGCAAAATGTTAGACTTGGACAGCTCGATATCCCCGCCCTTCTGGGCGTGATTGAGGCGTTTGTAATGGTTGTGCACGGCCACAGAGAGCACACGCTTGGCCATCGCCTGACCAATCACATAGTCATCAAGCACACCGCAAATTTCTTGTGGCGTCGGAACCCCTTCGCTTGACTTCAGGCTGCTGCCTTTGGTTTCTTCGCGAATGATATCCATGCACAGCTCAACGCATTCATCACAGATGAATACAGTCGGCCCCGCAATCAGCTTACGCACCTCATGCTGGCTCTTGCCGCAAAAGCTGCAGTAAAGCGTATTCTTGCTGTCGCCGCCGGAATTAGTCGCCATCAGTTTGCCCTTTCTGGCCTTCGTCTTGCACGGGTGAGGCCAAAGTGCCCTGCCGCTTCGTCTGGTACGGCACAGCTTAGGTCAGCCCGCGCCGCGCCACAATCTCAAATTCACGCAAAGGCGGCCTTACGCCTTAGCGTCAGCCTCGCCAGATTTTTCGCGGTTGGTAACGATCTCGTCGATCAATCCCCAGTCTTTCGCCTCTTCAGGGCTCATAAACTTATCGCGCTCCAATGCGGCTTCCACATCGGCCAGTTTCTGCCCAGTGTGATGCACATAAATCTCGTTCAATCGGCGCTTGAGTTTCAGCGTTTCTTCGGCATGGATCATAATGTCTGAAGCCTGCCCCTGATAGCCACCAGAGGGCTGGTGCACCATCACGCGTGAGTTCGGCAAGCTAAAGCGCATACCCTTCTCGCCCGCGGTCAGCAAAAGCGAGCCCATGCTCGCCGCCTGCCCGATCACCAGCGTACTGACCTTTGGCTTGATATATTGCATCGTGTCATAAATCGACAGACCGCTCGTCACCACACCACCTGGCGAGTTGATATACATGCTGATCTCTTTTGAGGGGTTTTCCGCCTCAAGGTGCAAAAGCTGCGCCACAATCAAGCTGCTCATGCCGTCATGCACGGGGCCGTTCAGAAAGATAATCCGCTCCTTGAGAAGGCGCGAAAAGATGTCATAGGCGCGCTCGCCGCGGCTTGTTTGCTCAACAACCATCGGCACAAGCGTGTTCATGTAAGTTTCATACGGGTCTGTCATCTTATCCTGCCTGCTTTTACATCTCACCTGATCCATATCGGACCATTGCTAACAGAGTCTTAGTGGCGCGCACCAAGGGCTGCAAGGCCGTTTGCCTCGAATTCCCTTGATCAGCTTGCTTGAAACTGGCCGCAATTGGTATAAGGCAGCACATTATGCTTGCTCACCCCCTTCTGAAAGGAGCAAAAATGTCCGATAGCCCTCGCTCCTTTGTCGAAAAAGGTTCCTCGGCGCATTTTGATGTAGAGTTTGATGGCGTCACCGACACCTTTCACTTTCTGCTCCTGCCCAAAACAACAATGCTCGCCGTCGCCGCAGCGATCGAGCCACTTCGCATTGCCAACCAGATCACGGAAAAGCCGCTCTACAACTGGTACACCCTCTCCGAGACAGGCGCCCCTGTAACATGCTCCAACGGCATGCGCATTACCCCAGACAAACCGCTCGAGAGCCTGCCCTCAGGGGCATATTGTTTTGTCTGCGGCGGAGTTGAACCCGAGCGCAATATTTCCAAGCCCGTCTTGTCGTGGATCCGCCGCGAATCGCGCTTTGGACGTAAATTCGGCGGCATTTGCACAGGCAGCTTTGCACTCGCGGCCACAGGCCTTATCAAAGATCAGTACTTCACGCTCCACTGGGAAAATCAGCAACGCTTTCGCGAAGATTATCCTGATCTCACACCCACAGACCGCCTCTATGAAATCGACAAAGGCCTGATCACATGCGGCGGCGGCAATGCCAGCATCGACATGATGCTCGCCCTCATGGAACGCCGCCACGGCCCCAAACTTGCCGCTGTGGTTGCCGATATGTGCCTACATGGCCGCGCCACCAGTTCCAAATCTTCTCAGACAACGGCCTCCAGCGCTGCCATCGGCTCACGTAACCCACACTTGCTGGCCGCGCTTGATCTCATGCGCGCCGAGGTCGAAGACCCGCTCTCAATGTCTGATATCTGTTCCGAACTTGGCGTCTCCCGCCGCCAGATCGAGCGCCTTTTTCTACGCCATATCGGCCAGCCGCCGATGCATTGCTATCTCGAAATCCGCCTCGCCCGCGCGCTCGCTTACCTAAAAGAAACCAACATGACTGTGGCAGACGTTGCTGTGGCCACAGGGTTTTCCTCCTCCAACCACTTCACCAAACGCTTCAAAGAACGCTACAATCGCACACCGCGCAGCTACCGCGTGAGCTGGAGCTAACCGCATCCCTGCAGCGCGCCCTTTTTCTTTCCAAAAATATCCCGAGGGGGGGATTCAAAAGCGAGTACGCTTTTGAATCATTGGGGGGAGCAGAGCTCCCCCCATCGGGTCGGAGCGTGCGCAGCACGCTCCGACCAAGCCTCATTCAAGCCCCAAACATATCCGCGGTGATCCCCGCGTACCAGCCGATGCTTTCCTCATAAGTCGCCTTACGCAGTGCTGCATCTTCACCTGTCTGGCTGACAAACCCATCAACTTTGGCGATCTTTTCATCTGTCGCCTCATAGGTCGCGCCCACTTTAACGCCATCATCAGTGTCAATCAGGCTCCAGCAGGTGTTGGAGAACTTCGCAGGGAAGACTTTACTTCCCGTCAATGCTCCACGCACCGCCATCGCACACACTTTGGCCTGCGAATTCGCCGAGAAGCCCGACTTAGGCATATCGCCTTGGTTGGTCGCATCACCCAGCACATAGACGTTCTCATCCACGCGGCTCTGCATTGTATGACCAATCACAGGAGCCCAATTGCCTTCGTTGACACCCGCAATTTCGCAAATCCGTCCCGCTTTCATCGCAGGAATGACATTGCATGCGTCCACTTTGGTCACTTCTCCATCAATACTGACAGTCATGTCGTCCGCATTGACTTCGACATTGCCACCCCCGAACTCGGCGCCGATCCAGTCAACCATCCCGCTGTAGTGATTGTTCCAGCCTTCCTGAAACAGCCCCTGCTTTGAGAACTTTTCCTTGGGGTCCGCCACGATAATCTTGGCGGTCGGGTTAATGTTCTTCAAGACATGCGCGACCATGCTCACCCGCTCATACGGGCCAGGAGGGCAACGATAGGGGTTTGGCGGCGCAACCATCGCAAAGATCCCACCTTCAGGCATCGCCTCGACCTGCGCTTTGAGAAGCTCAGACTGTGACCCCGCCTTATAGGCATGTGGCATCTTGTTTTGCTTGCTCACGTCCCAGCCGGGAACAGCGCCGTCGACAAAATCGATACCTGGGCTGAGGATCAGCTTGTCGTAAGGCAAGACAGCCCCACCTGCGAGATTCACTGTCTTCGCCGCGCGATCAACATCAATCGCCCAGTCATGGACCACATTGACCCCTTCGTTCGCCAATCCGCCATAAGAGTGGCCAATCGAGCTCAGCTCGCGAAAGCCACCGATATAAAGGTTGGAGAAAAAGCAGGTGTAGTAGGCACGGCTCGGCTCGATCAGCGTGACATCAATCTCGCCCTTGCTGTCGCGGGCCAGATAGCGCGCAGCGGTTGCGCCCCCCGCACCACCACCAATCACAATCACTTTGCCCGCGCCGCCGCCAGCGGCGCGCACATGCGGCGCGCTTAAAAGTGTGGCAGCCGCCGCACCTGTCCCGATAAAGGCTCTTCTGTTGAGTTTCATTTTCGTTTCCTCCCTTTGAAAACAGTTATTTATTCTAGGTTCTTAAAGTATGCCGCCAGCGCGGCAATCTCCTCGTCTGTCAACCGTCCCGCCATCATCTGCATCACAGGGTGTGGCCTAATCTTGCGTTTGTAAGCATGCATCGCCACCACAAAGTCCTCATCAGGCCATTGCGTAATCGATGGGATACCATCGTCGCCACCACTGCTTTGATGGCAAGTGGAGCATTCGCTGGCCAAATATTCGCCGTACTCGGGGTCTCCAACCAGCGCGAGAATTTCTGGCTCCAGCTCAACCTCCCTTGGAACACCCGTTGGCTGCGCCTCTGGAATATCGGCAGGGCTGGCCGAAAAGCTGCGCATATAAGCCAAAAGATCCGCACGCATTTCAGGGTTCTTTATCCCACGAAAGTTCATCCGGGTGCCGCTCACAAGCGCTTTAGGATTTTCGATATAGGCATCAAGCGTGCGAAAATCCCAAACAAGCCCATTCTCGCCTTCACGCCGCAACCCCTTGGAATATTTGTAATCTTCCGCAAAAACTGCGGCAGCACGGCCAAAAACCCCGTTTAGATGCGGCCCTACACGGTGCTCCGCCCCATAGCCGATCTGATGACAGGATGTGCATTGGTGAAACACCTTAGCGCCACGCTCCGCATCTCCAATCTCTTCAGCCCCCGCAGCACTCGCAAGTGCAGCAAAAGCCAACGCCTTACCAAACGTCTGGATCAATCCCCTGTGCCTCCAATTCCGCAAACTTGTCCTGCAAATAGCGTTGGAAAGTTTGCTCCTCAAATTTCTTCTCCGCCACAAACTCAAGGGACGAAAGATAATGAAACGGTTTCAAATAGCCGGGCATGCGAAAGCTCTGAGCCTCACTGACGCTGACAGCACCTGCGTTAGAATTGTGCATCAAAATCGTCGTGGGCGTGAAGTTCACCCCCCACTTCGCGGCGAGATCCCGCTCTTCAAGCGCTTGCCCGTCAAAGTCGAGAACCTCACGCGCCCCAAACATATCCAGCTGAATAACGTCATAATGCGCCTTGATGTAGTCGCTCAGCTCACTGCGCGCAAAATTCACTTCATGCAGCTCACGGCAATAAGGGCAGCCGTTCTGCTCATAAAGGATCATCAAATGACGTCCGTTATCAGCCGCCGCAGCGAGATCATCGCCCAGCTCAAGGAATGTATCTAAAAACCAAGGTTGTTTGTGCAGGCCGTCGTCGCCCACCTCAGCGGCAAAGCCCGTCCGTGCGGCCCCGAAGGCCGCCGCTCCCGCAAATGTAAACTGCCGTCTCGTAAGCATATCCCCTCCTCCCAAAGGTTCCTGCTACGCAGCATGCCACAGAATCATTCTGAGACAAAACGGGGGCGCAAGAAAATGCGCCCCCATTGGTAAGTCTTAGGGGAAAGATTTCAGATATTCGGTCACAGCGCGAATATCGTCTTCCTTCTTCAGACCTGCGAAAGACATTTTAGTCTTATTCACAAAGTCTTTTGGCTTGGTCAGGAAGGCCGTCATATTCGCCTCATCCCAGACCATTCCGCTTTCGCCCATCTCAGCCAATGTCTTTGAGTATTTGAACCCATCGATATGACCAAGCTTCGCGCCGACAACACCGTTCAGGACCGGACCTGTCTTGTTCTTCGCGCCTTCGCCCACTTGGTGGCAAGCTTTGCACTTTTTGAAGACTTTCTCGCCCTTTGCGACAAGCTCCATGTCCAGCGCCGCTTCTTCTACAACAGGTTCGGCCGCAGCCTCTTCTGTTGCAGCTTCTTCGACGGCAGCTTCAGCCGCTGCGGGCTCAGCTTCGGGATCATCAGGTGAATTGGGGTCGCCTTTGAACACAACGTTTCTGGTGATCTCGACTGTATCTTTACAGTCCGTCATGCAGGGCTCACGCACAAAATGCGCCTCTGACGTGCGGCGATCATCAATGATAAACCCGCCCGCGTTTGGCATCTCTACATCCAGAAATGTCTCTTTTGAGAGCACAAAATCATCATCGACAAGATCATTGGAGAAGAGGATATAAGCCACGATCGCGTAGACTTCATCATTGCTCAGCGTTTGCGCTGCGCCAAACGGCATTGAGCGGTTCACATAGTCCCAAGTCGTTGAAAGGTATGGCCAATATGAGCCAACTGTTTTCAATGGATCTTTGTGGTCTAGCGTGCCAGCACCGCCGGCAAGCTTGGGCCAGTTGCCCACACCTTCAGCAAAGTCACCGTGGCAAACGCCACACTGCTCAGCAAAGACTTCTTCACCGGTCCAGACATCGCCCGAACCCTCTGGCAAGCCAGAGCCATCGGGGTGGATGTCCTTGTTCCACGCCGCGACTTCGGCGTCTGTTGCCACGCGGCCAAGGCCGAGCTTCTCAGCAGCCGCAGGGCTCGCCGCAGCCAGCGCAAGGGCCGCAACTGTCAGTTTAAGATACTTCGACATTGTCTGCCTCCCCGTTTGGCTGAACCCACCAAGTCTGGATTGAGTTGTTGTGATAGATCGAGTTTTCGCCGCGCACTTCGCGCAGCTCGTCTTTTGTCGGCTGAACATAGCCTGTCTCGTCCATAGCACGGGCCTGAAGGAACATCTCCTCCCCATCCCATGTTGTATCTAGATAAAAGCGCGACAGCGCCATTTTCTCGCCAGGCTTGGCCAAGCGCGCAGTTTCCCACGTCTTGCCGCCATCCTTGGACACATCCACACGCGTAATCGCGCCACGGCCCGACCATGCCAAACCGGTGATAACCAACGGGCCCTTGCCGTGTTTGATCGGCATCTGCGGGCTCGGGCTTGTGATGATAGATTTCGCATCCATCTCCCATGTCCACTTGCGGCTCGTGCCGTCGGCAAGCGTGTCAGTGTATTTTGATGTCTCTTCGCGGCTTTCTACAGCGGCTTCCGTCACTTCGATACGGCGCAGCCACTTGACCCACATGTTGCCTTCCCAGCCAGGAACGCAAAGGCGCACAGGATAACCGTGCTCCATACGCAGAGCCTCGCCGTTGGCCTTAAAGGCCACAAGGCAGTCATCCAGAGCTTTTTCCATAGGGATTGAGCGGCCGTTGGAACTCGCATCCGCGCCCTCCACATAAACCCACTTGTCCTTAAGGTCACCTGCCGCATCAAGGCCAGCTTCTTCAAGCAACGTGCGCAAGCTCACACCCGTGTATTCCATGTTGTGGATCATACCGTGGGTATACTGTGCGCCATTCAGTTGGGCGCCAGCCCACTCCATGCCAGTATTTGCCGCGCATTCGCAGAAATACACGTGGTTCTCACGTGGGAAACGCTCGAGATCTTCGTATGTGAAAACCAAAGGTTGGTCGACCAACCCGTTGATCATCAAACGATAATCTTCTTTCTTCAGCTCGATCGCACCTGAGTGATGGCGTTCAAACGCACAGCCCTGCGGGGTGATCGTACCGTCCAATGCGTGGATCGGCGTGAAGTTGATCGAGCTGATCTGATCAGCCGTCAGCCACTCTACAGTGCGGCGAATAACATCGCCTTCATACTGAATTGGCAGGCCATAAGGTGTCTCGTCCACCCCTGCTCCAAGGCCCGAGGCCCATTCCTGCACTTCTGTAATCAATGGATCATCCGCATGCGCCGTGCCGGCCACTGCCGCCACTGGTACAGACGCCGCCGCTGCTTTCAAAAAAGCGCGGCGCGATGGCGCCTTAATTCCCGAGCTTTCTGACATCGAATCTCGCCTCCCTGTTTTTGGTCTTATTCACAATATTGAATTTATTCGCGTTTGTATACCGTCATATTCTTTTCAATGAATAACTTATTGACGCAGCCTGGCTCGCAGCTGAAACAGCCATACCAAGCGCGCCTGCCCCGCCACCGACATTCTCCCCTCATCATACTAAAATTAACGATTTGGGACAATTCTTCCTTTCGCAACGAGCCCTGCCAAAGCTTGCTCATCGCTCAAACCTCTCTCTTGCCTTACGCTCCGCTTGACCGCGCTTGGTCCATGTCGGAAACTGCTCCAAAAGTTGAGGCCAGTTTATGAGTGATACCCCCTATTCTTCACAGCCCCCGTCGGCGTTCTGGCGAACAGCTGTCGCAGAAACTGGCATATGGGGCTATGACGGCCTCTTCCGCTCAAAATGGAAGCTCCCCACAAACGCCGCATTCGCAACCTACGGCAGCTGCTTTGCCCAGCACATCTCTCGTGCGGTGCAAGCCAACGGAAAACCCTGGGTCAATGCAGAACCTGCCCCCGCCTCAGCCACAACAGAGGTTGCCGCACGCTTTGGCTATGGCGTTTACTCCTCCCGCACCGCCAATATTTATACGGCACGGATGCTAGAGCTTTGGGTCGCATTGGCCCAAAAGCCCGAGCGTTGCGCCGCCATCGAGATATGGGAGAATGAAGGCCGCTTCCGCGACTCTCTGCGGCCAGCAATAGAGCCTGAAGGGTTCGACTCCCAAGCAGACTGCCTCGAAATGCTTCAGAACACGGCCCGCGCCTTTGGCCGCTCTGTTCGCGAAGCCCAAGTCTTTGTCTTCACCATGGGTCTCACCGAAGGTTTTGAGCACGCCGAAACAGGCCAGCCCTACGCGCTCTGCCCCGGAACTCTCGCAGGCTCCTATGACGCAGCCCAACACAGCTTCGTCAATTACCGCTACCCCCAGATCATGAAATCGATGAAATCCGCTGTCCGCGGATTGCGCGCCCTCAATCCTGAGATCAAAATCCTGCTTACGGTCTCCCCGGTACCGCTCACCGCCACAGCGACTGGCCATCACGTTCTGCTCGCGACCCAGTATTCCAAGTCCGTCTTGCGCGCCGTCGCGGGTGATCTCTCTGAAATGGCCAAAGACATAGACTATTTCCCAAGTTACGAAATCATTGCAGCGCCCCCGACCCGCGCCCAGTTTTTTGCGCCCAATATGCGCTCGGTCGCGCCAGAAGGCGTCGCGCTGGTGATGGAACACTTCTTTCGTGGCATGCGATTTTCAAAATCCCAACTGCCAAAAGATGAGGCCGAAGCCCGCCGCCGCGCAGGTGTCGCTGCCGAGGCTGCCGCAGAAGAGCTCGCATGCGAAGAAATCTTGCTCGATCAGGGCGCCAAAGCATGAGTCGGCTGATTGTCGTCGGGGACAGCCACGCCCGCGCACTCGCCCTTGGGGCCAAGGCTTTTGGATATGACTGCATCAGCTTCGCCACTTCCGCCGCGGCATGGCGCGACGGGGTCATGCGCCTGCAAGCAGACGGATCCCTGTCCTCAAAACGCTTTCGAGCCCGCCAAAAGATCGAGAGTTTAGCCAAGGCAGTCGGTAGCGCCACCCCTCTCACATCTGGCACGCCCGTCGTAGCGAGCATCGGCTATCATAGCTCGCAATTCCTCACCGAAATGCGCTTGAACAAACTTGGCCTCAGCCACGTGCCCTCCAGATCCGCCGAAACCCTCCTCTCGCCTGCCTTTCTCACCGCTTGGCTCGAAGACGCACGCGCAGAGGCGCTTGATGGCCTCGCAAGCATAGCAGCAAGCGCGCCACTCGTTGTCGTGACTCCGCCCCAATTTGAAGACAACCCACTGCTGCACGCTCTCAATGACGCCCTAAGCCAGCTCATCCGCGACCGCGGCCTGCCGCTCTATGACCCAAACACCGATCTTGCGGATAAATCAGGCACACTCCCTGCCAAATTCGCCCATGAAGACGGCAAACACGGCAATGAATCTTTCGGAATCGAGATCATAAAAACACTTGCGCGCCAGAAGCTAATTCCCAAGCCACCAGCGCGCAAATAAATATTTATAACAAACTCTTACATGGTGGAGTTAACAGCACCGCCATCCAGCAAAATATTCTGACCAACGATAAAACCCGCGTGCTGAGAGCACAGGAATGCACATGTTGCGCCAAACTCTTCCGCCGTGCCGTAGCGCCGCGTCGGAATGGTCGCCTCGCGCTGCTTTTGCGCCTCCTCAGAACTGATACCCTGCGCACTCGCCACCCCCGCATCCAGCGAAACCGCACGATCTGTAGCGTGAATCCCGGGCTGCAAGTTGTTGATCGTGACACCAGATGGCGCAACCTGACGCGCCGTACCCGCCACAAAGCCTGTCAGCCCTGCACGCGCTGAGTTTGACAAGCCCAGCACAGGAATAGGCGCTTTCACAGACTGGCTGGTGATGTTCACAACACGGCCCCAGCCTTGCGCTTGCATGTGCGGCACGAGGGCCTGCATCAAAGCAATTGGCGTCAGCATATTTGCATCCAGCGCCGCAACAAAATCGTCGCGGCCCCAGTCGGTCCACATGCCTGGAGGTGGGCCGCCTGCATTGGTCACAAGGATGTCCACATCCCCCGCCGCGGCGAGCACTTTTGCACGCCCCTCTTCGGTGGTCACATCCGCCGCCACAGTGGTAACTTCAACACCATATTTCCCAGCAATATCAGCAGCAACAGCTTCCAAAACCTCCGCGCCACGCGCGTTCATAACAAGGTTCACGCCCGCTTCGGCCAGCGCCTCGGCGCAGCCACGGCCCAAGCCCTTGGATGATGCGCAAACAAGCGCCTTCTTACCAGCAATTCCCAAGTCCATGTCGCACTCTCCTAATTGTTCGCCCGCACAAAACCCCAAAACACCCTCAAAGGCCAGAGCAGAGACGCAGACTTGCCGCGCTTTTGCCCCAATCCTATACTAGCGTTTTGCAGTGTTCCCCGCGTGAAGAGTGTTCAAGATTATGAGTGAAACGGCCCAAGCCCTGCAAGTCTATCCTGCGCCCATGATGCCAGTCTCAGGCGGAGCCAACTTTGGCGATAACTTGAGCTTTGCCGCCGATCTCATGCTTGACGATTATTATCAGCTCGCGGCCGAAGCTGCCCCCCTTCGCCTTGGTCTACACGCGTTGGAAAACGGGCACTTCCGCATTGGCGACAACACTCAAATAGGCAAAATCGGCGCAACCGTTGTGCTCGACAGCTGCATCACCCTGATGGATGCCCAAAGCCAAGCCATCGAAGTGCTCCTTCTGGTTGAGGTCAATGATGAAGGCCATGTTGCTCAGGTCTATGCGATGCCCCTCGCACCGCTTGAGCCAAAAGAAGACTATCGCCTCGTCGGAATAGATGCAGAAAACGCCCCTCTGCGCTTTGCTCAGGTGGCCTGTGTCTCCTTCACACGCGGCACACGCCTGAGCCTTGCCACAGGCGAACAACGCGCCGTCGAAGCCCTCAAAATCGGAGACAAACTCCTCACACGGGACGATGGCCCACAAGAAATCCGCTGGATCGGTCATCACACCGTCCGCGCGATAGGTGATTTCGCCCCTGTGATGATCACAAAGGGCACGCTTCACAACGAGAACGATCTTCTCGTCTCCCCAGACCACCGCCTCTTTGTCTACCAGCGCGAAGACAAGCTCGGAGCAGGCCGTGCAGAAGTGCTGCTTAAGGCGCGCCACCTCGTCAACGGCGAGAGCGTTTTTGTTCAGGAAGGCGGGTTTGTCGACTACTTTCAAATCCTCTTTGAGAACCATCAAATTGTCTTCGCTGAAGGCATCGCCGCCGAGACCCTGCTGATTGATCCGCGCACCCGCTCCGCCCTGCCCGACCATGTCGCCGAAACCCTCAGCGGAACACTCGCAGGCCATGCTGCCCGCAATCATGGCGAGTTTGAAGTCGGAGCCAATCTGTTAAACCGCCCCGATGCAGCCAAGTTGCTACTGCTCGCGTCCCGCGGCGGTTAGCCTTCTGTCTCCGCAGCCCGTCGCCGCTCCATCTGTTCAATTTGGCGTGCGATCTTGCCCTCCATATACCGCTCAAAACGTGGTACATGGGAAGCGTCGTCCCAGTGCCCCCGCACCTTCCCTGACGCAAGCCCAAGCCAGTAGAGCCGCAATATCTGGTTGATGCGTGCGCCATAGCCTGGCCCAATTTTGCGAAACCAGCGCACCATATCCGCATCCAGCCGCACAGTGACCCGCGTCTTGGCGCGGGCAATTGGCCTGTCCTCTAGCCCGTGCCAGTCTTCGGGCAGCGCAGTGTCGATCCACTCCGCCTTGAGCGTCTCCTGAAGCGCGCGCAGCTCCATCATCATTTCGCGCTCGGCCTTGTCTCTCGTCGCCTGTGTCATGGTCTCTCCTCACGGTGTTTTGAAGCAGACTGACAGCAAGGCATTAACCTTTCCCAAGGCCGCCGAACGCCCGTTTGGGCGGTGCACGGGTTGTGCACGCCTTGTGCACGCTTTTCACCCCCCTAGAATCGCAAGCATTCTTGCCAAAGCCGCGTTCCTTACCTATACGCGCGCTCATGGCTACAGACCTTTCAAACCGCCCCAAGCTTCCCGCTGAAATTGCCCGTCGTCGGACCTTCGCGATCATCTCGCACCCCGATGCTGGCAAAACCACGCTGACGGAAAAATTCCTCCTCTATGGTGGCGCCATCCAGATGGCCGGACAAGTGCGTGCCAAGGGCGAAGCCCGCCGCACTCGCTCGGACTTTATGCAGATGGAAAAGGACCGTGGTATCTCTGTCTCGGCCTCGGCAATGTCATTTGATTTCAGTGGCTTGCGATTCAATCTTGTGGACACCCCCGGCCACTCGGACTTTTCTGAAGACACCTATCGCACGCTTACTGCAGTCGACGCTGCGGTGATGGTTATCGACGGCGCGAAGGGCGTTGAAAGCCAGACCCAAAAGCTCTTTGAAGTCTGCCGCCTACGCGACCTTCCGATCCTGACCTTCTGTAACAAGATGGACCGCGAGAGCCGCGATACCTTTGAAATCATTGACGAAATTCAAGAGATGCTGGCGATAGACGTGACGCCCGCCAGCTGGCCCATCGGGGTCGGTTCCGAATTTATGGGCTGCTATGATCTCTTGAATGACCGCCTTGAGCTGATGGACCGTGCAGACAGAAACAAAGTTGCTGAATCCATCAATATCAAAGGCTTAGATGACCCAAAACTGGCCGAGCACTTGCCCAAGCACCTGCTTGAGAAGCTTCTCGAAGAGGTCGAAATGGCCCGCGAACTGCTCCCTGAGCTCGTTCCCCAGTCTGTCCTTGAAGGCCATATGACCCCGATTTGGTTTGGCTCCGCCATCAACAGCTTCGGCGTCCAAGAGCTCATGAACGGCATCGGCCAATACGGCCCCGAGCCGCAGGTCCAAAAAGCCGAGCCTCGCAATATCGCCCCCGAAGAAACCAAAGTTTCTGGCTTTGTTTTCAAGGTCCAAGCCAACATGGACCCAAAGCACCGTGACCGCGTGGCCTTTGTGCGCATGGCCTCAGGCCACTTCAAACGTGGGATGAAACTGACCCATGTGCGCAGCAAAAAGCCGATGGCAATCACTAACCCAGTACTCTTCCTAGCCTCCGACCGCGAGCTTGCCGAAGAAGCATGGGCTGGTGACATCATAGGCATTCCCAACCACGGCCAGTTGCGTATCGGCGATACGTTAACCGAAGGTGAACTTTTGCGCGTTACCAATATTCCCTCCTTTGCACCCGAGCTTTTGCAAGGTGTACGTGCGATGGATCCGATGAAGTCTAAGCACCTCGAAAAGGCCCTGATGCAATTTGCCGAAGAGGGAGCCGCCAAAGTTTTCAAGCCAAGCATCGGCTCTGGCTTCATCGTCGGTGTGGTCGGCGCGCTTCAGTTTGAAGTGCTCGCAAGCCGCATCGAGCTCGAGTATGGCCTTCCTGTGCGCTTTGAAGGCTCTCAATTCAAGTCCGCTCGCTGGGTGAATGGTGAACGTCAAGATGTTGAAAAATTTGTCAATTTAAACAAACAACATATCGCTCACGACCACGATGGAGACATCGTGTATCTCACACGTCTTCAGTGGGATATTGACCGCGTCGAGCGCGATCACAAAGAGATCAAACTCACCGCGACAAAGGAAATGATGGTCTAGGTCGCCACCCCGTGGCAGTATTTTTTTATGAGTTCGCAAACCCTTACATACGCAGGCGGCGCAGAAGAAATTATCGCACGCTGGATGAAACGCCGCACGCCGTTTCATATGGACGACGAATCGTTTGATCTCACACAAGACTTCGCCCCATTGAGGGCAAGCCTGCTGCCCGAAAGTGCAGCAGAGCCTCAAGGCGAACGTGGCACATTTGCTTTAAAATCCAGCATGATAGCGCGTGAGTTTAGCGGCCTCTCTGAGCTCGCCTTTCTCAATGCCCGCCTAATCGCACTGCTCCGTCGCGACGAGCCCCCTGCAGGTGCTGCCCCTCTCTTTCGCCGCCTCTGGGCCGAGGAAAGCCCCCACCTGCTCACACAACTTGACCTGCGCTGGCAAGTCTCCTCTGCGATGACATTCGCCGATCACGGCACAATCGGTTCTGAGCAGGCCCTGGGCGCATCTCTCAAAGTGCTCTTTGGCCTCATAAAGCTCTACGAATTTGAGCGCCTTTTCACAGGCCTTGCTCCTGAAGAGCCTCATCGTTTCGGAAAGCGCAGCCCCGCCCCTATGCCTCTCGCGATGGATCAATACTCGCTCAACAACGGCGGCCTGGATCTGGCCTTGCTGGCTCCGCTTTATCTTCAAGCCGAGCAAGCCCCAGTGCTCAAGCCACTAGCACTCAGCCTGCTTGATGCGCTGAACGCCGAAGATGGGACAATCTTCCGCCGTCTCGCTATAATGAAACAACGCCGCGCTAGCGCCCGCAACGCTGAGGCAAAATCGCGATGAAGTGGGGCATTGTAAGCACGATTAAAGCCCCTCTGGAGGAGATCGAGCGCTTCGCTGCGCACCATCTGGAGCTAGGGGCTGATAGGCTCATCCTGTATCTTGATGATGACAACAAGCCCGCCTTTCAAGCTCTAAGACAACACCCCAAGCTGCGCGTCCTACGCACGCATGGAGAGCACTGGCGCGGCAAGAACCGCCCCGTAAAACACCAAGCGCGACAAGGCGCAAATGCACGCCACGCCTACAAACGCAAAGCGGACGGGCTCGATTGGCTTGCGCATATCGATGTCGATGAGTTCCTTTGGCCCCGTGAGCAGACCCTTGCGGAACAGCTCGCCGCTTTGCCCAAAGGCTGCATGGCCGCACGCGTGCGGCCGATCGAAGCCCTCGCCTCTCAGACGGGCACCTACTTCAAAGCGATGACCAACGAGCGCAAGCAGCGTCAGCGCGAAACAGACGCAATTTATCCGACATACGGCCATCACTTAAATGGTGGTTTTCTCAGCCACGTCGCCGGTAAGCTCTTCGCCCGCACTGGCTCCGAAGAGGCAGATTTTCGTATCCACAACGTCTTCCTCGGTGGTGTCCAAAACCCTGAGCAAGAAGAACTTCTCGGCACAGAACTCTGCCACATCCACGCCGCAAGCTATGGCCACTGGATGCAAAACTACCGCTATCGGCTCTCTCACGGCGTCTATCGCGCCGAACTCAAGCCAAACCGCGCACCAGAGCTTGGCGGGCTTACACTTCACGAGTTGTTAAAAACGATCGAAGACACGGATGGCGAGGAGGGCCTCAAAGCATTTTATGAGGAAGTCTGCACTGCGACACCCGAGCTTTTGAAGCGCTTGGATGATCATGGCCTTTTGCGCAACTACGATCTGGAGCTAGAGGCCAAACGACAAAAGCACTTTGGACCGCGCACATAAAAGCCAGCAAAATGATTAAAGCAGACAGGTATCACTTCAGCTGTATAACCGCGTAAAACGGTGCCAACCGTGCGGACACATTGACCTTACCGCCCCTTTTGGCTAAAGACCCTGTCAGGAGTTGATAAAGCGCTAGGCTGGGCCAAACGGGCCTAACTCCTGCCAAGATGCTACGGGCCCTGATGTGTCCGTAAACAACGGATACACATGACAAAATTTTCTGATCTGAATCTTGATCCAAAGGTTCTCAAAGCTGTTGCCGACACAGGCTACGAAACACCCACTCCCATTCAGGCTGGCGCGATTCCTCCCGCACTCGAAGGCCGTGACGTTTTGGGCATCGCCCAGACAGGCACTGGCAAGACCGCGTCATTCACTCTGCCAATGATCTCGATGCTTGCCCGTGGCCGGGCCCGCGCACGGATGCCTCGCAGCCTTGTTCTCTGCCCCACACGTGAGCTGGCGGCGCAGGTTGCTGAAAACTTCGACGCCTACGCCAAATATGTGAAACTCAATAAAGCCCTGCTCATCGGTGGTGTTAGCTTCAAAGAGCAAGAGGCTGTGATCAACCGGGGCGCAGACGTTCTCATTGCCACACCAGGACGCCTGCTTGACCATTTTGAACGCGGCAAGCTCTTGCTGACTGGTGTACAAATCATGGTGGTTGACGAAGCCGACCGCATGCTCGACATGGGCTTTATCCCTGATATTGAGCGCATCTTCAGTCTTACGCCGTTCACCCGCCAGACGCTTTTCTTCTCGGCGACTATGGCACCAGAGATCGAGCGCATCACAAACACGTTCCTCTCAAACCCAGCCCGCATCGAAGTCGCGCGCCAAGCCACAACATCAGAGAACATTACCCAATCCGTGGTCATGTTCAAAGGCTCACGCAAAGACCGTGAAGGTACGGAAAAACGTAAGCTTCTGCGCGACCTGATCGAAGGCGAAGGCGAGAAGTGTAAAAACGCAATCATCTTCTGTAACCGTAAAATTGATGTCGATACGGTCGCCAAATCCATGAAAAAATACGGCCTCGATGCGGCTGCCATCCATGGTGACCTTGAACAGTCGCACCGCATGCGCACGCTCGACGGGTTCCGCGATGGCACATTGCGTTTCCTTGTGGCTTCCGATGTTGCCGCGCGTGGCCTAGATATTCCAAACGTTAGCCATGTCTTTAACTACGACGTGCCAAGCCATGCCGAAGACTACGTTCACCGTATCGGTCGGACAGGTCGCGCAGGCAAAAAAGGCACCGCGATCATGATCTGCAGCACGCGCGACGAGCGTAACCTTACAGACATCGAAGCCTTGGTGAAGCACCAGATCCCGCGGGGCGGTGAGGAGCTTGTATCTGAGCCTGAAACAGCCGCAGCCACAAGTAAGCCCGAGACAGAAGAGAAGCCAAAGCGCCCCTCCCGCTCGCGCAAACCCAAGTCTGCAGCGCCCAAAGCTGAGATCGTCGAAGCCACAAAAGAAGATGCGCCAAAGCAAGAAACGCCCGCTGCATCCCAGCCTAGCGACACACAAAATGAGCAGGCTCAAAGCCGTTCACAGCAAAATGAGCGTAAAAATACGCCACGGACAAATGACAACACCCGCAACAACAACCAGCGCGGCGGTCAGCCGGTTGGCCTTGGCACTGATATGCCAACCTTTATTGCCAAAAGCTTTGAAGAACGTATGGAAAACTAATCCATCAACACATCAATCCGTTGCCCTGCCCGTTCGTGATGAATGGGCAGGGTGCGCCCATAAAGCTGTTCTGTACGCTCTGGCGCCCCAACCATGTTTGGCTCTTCAACATACGAAAAAATCGCAACATAGCGCCGCCGCTGCCCCTTAAGCGGTGCGACGCGATGTAAAGAGTAGCGCCCGCGAAAGAGCTGCAAATCGCCGGGTTCCAGTTCTAGCACTTTCACTCTGTCAGATTGCCCACGCAGAACGCGGCCGACTTCGTCAAAGTTTTCGGTCTCAGCACGGATCGCAGGCGCATACTCAAAAGCGCCCCCGCTTTCGGCATTCTGAATGGCAAGTGTTACCGTGAAATTATTTGTATCAAAATGCCAAGGGAAGCCCTCGCCTTCCTCTGCCATATTCACGATCACATCCGCCAACGGGTCAGCATAGCGATAAAAATTCTCTTCCTGCAAACACGCCTGAATAAAGGCGTCAAAGCCTTCAAAGTCATGGATCTGACGTAAGGCCCCGTCAGGTGAAAAGTTGTCAGCAGGAATGAATGCGTTGGAGCGATCAAAAAACTGTCGCTTGGGGTGATCCGCTGGCAAGTCGGGATCATCCTTTGTGAAGTATGCATTGGTACGGTTAAATGAGCGGTAGCCTTGTTCTGATACGCTTTCTGCCTCGGCTGTCAGCGCCGCAACGCCATCAGCCGTCAAAAACCCCTTTAGAACAGCGCATCCATCACGCTCCAAATCTGCGCGCACGCTCTCAAGCAACGCCACCCTTTCAGGGCTATCAGCCCCGATGGGATAAGTTTTCAGATTGATAAAGTCATGTGCAGACATGAGCCGCCCTCCCTATTTTCTCAGGAGAGCGGCCCTATTCGATAGCTTCTGCCAGCTTTTCGACTAAATAGCGTCGCTATCAAGCCAAACGGCTAATAATGACACTCACCTCGGCTTTTTTGCCAATCTCATCGAGCGTGGTGCGACGCGCAATCTTGCGAAGCTCCTGTTCGATCTTACCATCGTCTTTCAGCGTCGCTTCTTTCGCACGGCCAAGGAATTGCCCAAGGTCTTCTTCCAGCACTTCGACCAGAGGCGCTTTGCTGCGGCCTGTTTCGGGCAATCCCATCAGCTCACACCAAGGCTCGCCAAGAGGCTCGCCGTCTTCGTCCAAAATAACCGTGACAATAACATGCCCATTGAGGGCCATACGGATACGGTCTCGCACAATCCCGTCAAGCGCACCAATCTGGGTTGAGCCATCAAGATAACGGCGGCCTGTCTCGATATACTCGACCACCTTGGGCTTATTCCCTGAAAGTTCCACCATCATACCATTCACGGCCACAGCACTCGCGCGCCCAGCTTCTTCAGCAAGCTTGGCATGCTCCCGCAAATGGCGGTGCTCGCCATGCATCGGAATAACCATCTGAGGGTCCATCAACTCATGTGCCTTGGCAATGTCAGGGCGATTGGCATGACCAGAGACATGATAAAGGCCGTCGTTGTCATCGACGACATCAACACCCATTTCGGAAAACTGGTTCATGATCGAGATCACGCCACGCTCGTTGCCCGGAATAGTCTTTGAAGAAAAGAGGAACATATCCCCTTCTTTCATCTCAATGCCGTTGAACTTGCCACGCGCGAGCTGAGCTGAGGCCGCGCGGCGCTCGCCTTGTGAGCCTGTGACCAAAAGCATCAAGTTTTCACGCGGCACGTCACGCGCATCGTCAATTGACACAACTGGCGGAAAACTTCCGAGAACACCCGTTTCTATCGACGCTTCCACCATGCGGCGCATTGCACGCCCCATAAGGCAGATAGAACGTCCAGCACGTTCGCCAGCCTCGGCCAGCGTCTTCACACGGGCGACATTTGAGGCAAATGTTGTTGCTACAACCATCCGTTCAGCGCCTTTGATCAGCGCTTCAAGGTTACCACCAAGTTCACTTTCGGAACGACCAGCACTTTTACTGAACACATTGGTTGAATCGCAAACCAGAGCTTTGATCCCGTCTTTGGCAATGTCCTGCCAAAGCGCCTCATCAAAAGCTTCACCAACGATCGGGTCGTGATCAATCTTGAAATCACCTGTATGGAAGACGCGCCCTCCTGCTGTCTCAATCAGCAAGGAAGAGCTTTCAGGGATCGAGTGTGACACAGGAACAAAGCTCACTTTGAAAGGCCCTGTCTCAACGCGTTCGGGATAAGCAGAAACCGTGGTCACGGTCTCGTCCCCGAAGCCATGCTCAGAAAGTTTGCGCCGCGCGATATTGGCCGTAAAGGCCCTTGCATAGACAGGCACACCCAATTGACCAAAGAAATGCCCAACAGCGCCAACATGATCTTCATGCGCGTGAGTGATAAATATCGCCTCTAGCTGGTCTTTGCGGTCCGTGAGCCAAGTCAGGTCAGGAAAGATGAGGTCGACCCCGGGGCTCGTATCCATGTCAGGGAATGTCACGCCCAGATCGACAAGAATAAGCCGCTCCTTGTCTTTCGGCCCATAGCCGTAGACGTAACAGTTCATTCCGATCTCGCCTGCCCCGCCAAGGGGAAGGTAGATTAGTCGTTCCGTGCTCATATAGTTCCCTGCTCTTTGTTATAGCTGTGTATCACGCGCAACCCGTGCATCGTGAGGTCATCTTCAATTGTATCAAATAGTTTTTCACCTTGGGCAAACAGCGGCGCAAGCCCGCCCGTCCCAATCACTTTCATTGGTCCGCCAAACTCTTCGCGCACGCGGCTTGTCAGTTCTTTTATGAGGCCGACGTAGCCCCAAAATATTCCAGACTGGATACAAGCAACAGTATTTGTCCCGATAACGCGCTCGGGCTGCGTTATGTCTACATGTGGCAAGGCCGCCGCGCCTTGGTGAAGCGCTTCAAGGCTCAGGTTGACCCCTGGCGCAATCACACCCCCCACATAGGCACCATCCTCGGCCACCACATCAATATTGGTCGCTGTGCCAAAGTCGATAACCATAGCGTTGCCGCCATGTCTGTCAAAACAACCCGCTGCATTGGCGAGCCGATCAGGACCAACCCCAGTACCTGGGTCGACCCTTGGTGACACAGGCAAAAGGCACTCTGGCTTGCCTACGACAAGTGGACGACAGTCAAAGAAGCGGTCAGCGAAAACCCGTAGGTTCCAGACGACGCGCGGCACAGTTGAACTGATCACAACATCGGTGATGTCAGGCTTGATATTGTAGTGGCTGATGAGGGTCGTGAACCACGTAAAATAGGCATCCGCAGTGCGCGAGTGATGCGTTGAGGTGCGCAGCGTGCACAGCCACTTTTCGCCATCCCAAATCGAGAAAACTGTATTGGTATTGCCGCAATCTATCGCGAGTAACATGGGCTTCCCCCCTTAGAAAAACACATCTGCAGCAGGAATGCTCATACGCCCTTTGGCACTGGTTAATACCAAATGCCCCTGCTCGTCCACCGTCTCAAACGTACCATGCATCTCTTCGCGCATTGTGCGGGCGCGTATCTGCTCGCCAAGTTTGGCCGCTTTGGCCAGCCAAGCCTCACGCACGACGCCAAAGCCATAGGTGCGAAAGCGCTCTTCCCATGGTGCGTAGGCGGCTGCCAGATAGGTCATGAATACCTCTGCAGAGACATCGGCTCCCGCTTCGGACTTAAGAGCCACAGGCCGCAGAGCACCCTCTTCGACTTCGTTCACTTCAGGTGCTTTCGCCAAATTCACGCCGACGCCAATCACCAGCGCATTGCCTGCGCTTTCAAGTAAAATTCCTGCAAGCTTGCCACCATTGAGCAGTACATCATTGGGCCACTTAAGGCTCAAGTTAGCATCTGGGCCAGCCACAGTGCGTACAGCATCGTACAAAGCAAGAGACGCAACAAAAGACCGCAAGCCCATCTCGGCAGGGCTTCCCGCATTTGGCAAAACAAGACTGGCACTAAAGTTACCAGCGGGCATAGCCCAAGCCCTACCCCGCCTGCCGCGCGCACCAGTCTGGTGCGCCGCAAATATCCAGCATGGCCCAGCAAGCTCTTTCAGAACGCGTGTCGCTTCTGACATCGTGCTATCAACTTCGCTCAAACTGCGAAGATCATATCCCGAAGGCCAGTCCGAAGGCAGCGCCACAATCAGTTAACAAGTGCTGCTGCCGCTGTGGCCGCTGCACTATCTATCCCGAAGAGGCTTACAACACCGACAACCATAACCAGAGCCGCACCCATGAGCATGACCCACAGCACAGGCGAGCTGTTCTCGTCCATTGCGGCCTGCGTCTCTTCTCCAAAATACATGAAGTAAACGATGCGCAAATAGTAATAGGCACCGATCGCTGACGCTACCGCGCTTGCAACAACAAGCCAGAACAGCCCTGCGTCAATACCAGCCTGCCAGACGCCAAGCTTGGCAAAAAAGCCCAACATAGGCGGAACGCCCGCAAGACTGAACAACAGAACCAAAAGCGCCATAGCCTTGCCCGGCTCAGCTTTCGAATACATCCGAAGAGCATCAATATCTGTGACAGGAATACCGTCCCGCTCCATGCTCAAAATAAAGGCAAACGTGCCAATATTCATTGTCACATAGATCGCCATATAGGTCAGCATCGCCTCAATCCCGAAGGCCGTTCCAGCCGCAAGACCAATCATCGCGTATCCCATGTGGGCAATCGAAGAATAAGCCATAAGGCGTTTGATGTTGGTCTGGCCAATCGCCGCAATCGCGCCGACAAACATGGAAAGGCCCGAAATCAAGATCAAGACCTGCGTCCAGTCAGCTGAAACACCACCGAAAGCATCATGCAGCACCCGTGCAAACAGTGCCATCGCAGCAACTTTGGGCGCTGTGGCAAAGAAGGTCGTTACAGGTGTGGGGGAACCTTCATAAACATCAGGCGTCCACATATGGAACGGAACAGCGCTCACTTTAAACGCGAGACCCGCCATTACAAAGACAAGACCAAATAGAAGGCCCACAGGCGCAAGCCCATCGCCAGCTGCGGCCACAATGCCTGAGAAGAGTGTCGTGCCAGCATAGCCGTACACCAGCGAAGAACCATAGAGCAGCAAGCCTGAAGACAAAGCACCCAATACGAAATACTTGAGGCCCGCCTCTGTCGAACGCAGACTGTCACGGCGCATCGCGGCGATCACGTAAAGTGCCAGAGATTGCAGCTCAAGCCCCATGTAAAGCGCCATAAGATCACCAGCCGAGACCATAAACATCATCCCGACGACACTAAGCGCCACAAGGATAGGGTACTCGAATTTCATCATCTTGTGACGCTCAAGATAGCCCATGCCCATCACCAGGACGGCGGCAGCAGATAGCAAAATCGTTACCTTGGCAAAGCGTGCAAAGGCATCGTCGACAAACATGCCGCCAAAGGCAGTCGTGGCTCCGACCCCGGATAGCCCGATCCACGCGGCAACCAAGAGCAATAGCCCCGCTGTTGCATATGTTACGAGCCCCGCGAGCTTGTCTTTACTCGTGTAGACAGCCCCCAAAAGCGCCAGCATCGCGTAGACGGAAATCACGATTTCCGGCAGGATTGTATTCAGATCAGCCTGCATAAGTCTCTCCGTTAGTGCGATTGGGCCAGCGCAGCGGCGGCCGTGCCTGCATCATGCAAGGCAATGTGATAGTTTGAAACGAGCGCTTCGACTGAAGGCCCGATGATATCGGTGACAAGACTCGGATAAACACCGAGCAACAGCGTCATGACGACAAGCGGCGCAAAGATAGCCTTCTCACGCGCAGTCATATCGCTGATGGTTTTGAGGCTCTCCTTGATCAGATCGCCAAATACAACGCGGCGGTATAGCCAAAGCGCATACCCCGCCGACAAGATCACACCCAGAGCCGCGACGGCCGCAACCCAGGTGTTGACTTGGAAAATACCCATCAGCGTGAGAAATTCGCCGACAAAACCTGAAGTACCAGGCAAGCCCACGTTGGCCATGGTGAAGAACATGAAGATCAGTGCATAGGCGGGCATGCGGTTTACAAGGCCGCCGTAAGCGTCGATCTCGCGGGTGTGCATACGATCATAAATGACCCCTACACAAAGGAAGAGCGCGCCCGAGATAAAGCCGTGGCTGATCATCTGGAAGATCGCACCATCAACACCCTGCTGGTTCACAGCAAAGATCCCCATGGTCACAAAGCCCATGTGAGCGACCGAGGAGTAAGCAATGAGCTTTTTCATATCGTCCTGAACAAGCGCGACAAGCGACGTATAAACAATCGCAATTGCCGACATCCAAAGCACAAGCGGTGCCATGACATCTGATCCCACAGGAAACATCGGCAGGCTAAAGCGCAAGAAACCATAGCCGCCCATTTTCAAAAGGATCGCTGCCAGAACAACAGAGCCCGCGGTCGGCGCCTGAACGTGCGCATCAGGGAGCCATGTATGCACAGGCCACATCGGCATTTTGACCGCGAAGCTCGCAAAGAACGCAAGGAACATGAGCGTCTGTAAGCCGCCAACAACCTGCACCCCAAGGATAGAGAAGCCCTCAGATCCAAATGTATGGGTCATAAGCGTCGGAATATCGGTCGTTCCAGCATCTGCAAACATCGCAACCATAGCCACAAGCATGAGAACTGAGCCCAGGAAGGTATAGAGGAAGAATTTGAAGCTCGCATAAATGCGCTCTTTGCCGCCCCATATCCCGATGATCAGGAACATTGGGATAAGGCCCGCTTCAAAGAAGACATAGAAGAGCACAAGATCAAGCGCCATAAAGACGCCAAGCATCAGCGTTTCAAGAACGAGGAAGGCAATCATATATTCCTTCACGCGCGTGCTGACGTTCCAGCTTGCTGCAATCGTCAGTGGCATCATGAAGGTGGTGAGCATGACAAACAGGACGCTAATACCGTCAACGCCTAGCTTGTATTTTAGCCCCATCAACCATTCGCGCTCTTCCACCATTTGAAAGCCAGTATCCGAGGAGTCAAAGCCTGACAGGATGAAAAGCGAGACCAAGAATGTGATCGACGTTGCAATCAACGCCACCCACTTAGCATTGCGTGCTGCCGCCTCATCATTTCCGCGCAGAAAGAGCGCCAGAATGAGCGCCGCAAGCGCTGGAATAAAAGTGACAATGGAAAGAAGATTGTCCATTACCGTGTGCCCCCTGTAAAGGCCATCCACATGACGAGGACGACGACCCCGAGAACCATGGCGAATGCATAGGTGAAAATATAACCCGACTGGGCGCGCCCTGCGAGGCGAGTGAAGAACGGGATAATTCCCATAGCGACGCCATTGATCGTTCCGTCAATCACGCGTCCATCGCCTTTTTTCCAAAGGAAACGCCCGAGTGCTTTGGCTGGATTCACGAAAAGGAAGTCATAAATCTCGTCAAAATACCACTTGTTGAGCAAGAAGAGATAGAGCGGCCGTTGGCTCTCAGCAAGTTTCGCCGGCAAGCTTGGGCTCCAGATATAAAACCACATAGCTGTAATAAAGCCGACCAGCATGGCGACAAACGGGCTCACTTTAACCCACTTGGGAACTTCATGAGCGTCGTTCAAAACCGTGTTATTCTCTGCAGTGTAAATCGCGCCCTCACCTGGTTTTCCAGTGAAAACATAATGATGCTTCGCAGCTTTCGCTTCACCATGATCATCGCCGTGACCGTCTTCAGCTTTCGCTGCGCCATGATCATCACCATGCGCCCCTGCTTCGGCATAAGGCACGCCGAAGAACTTACCAACTGTGTCGGTATGGCCGAAGAACGAGTTATACCACAACATCCCAGAGAAGATCGCACCCAGCGAAAGTACTCCAAGCGGCACGAGCATCACAGCAGGGCTTTCGTGCGCATGATCATGCGTTTGTTTGTCCCCACGTGGCTTGCCAAAGAATGTCATAAAGATCAGGCGCCAAGAATAGAAAGACGTGAACAAAGCCGCGATGACGAGCATCCAGAAGGCATAGCCCCCTGCCGTGCCCGCAAAGGCGCTTTCAATCACTGCATCCTTTGAAAGGAAGCCCGCAAAGCCATAATGTGTCAGCGGGATACCAACGCCAGTGATAGCCAAGGTACCGATCATCATTGCCCAGAAGGTATACGGAAGCTTTTTACGCAGACCGCCATAGTTTCGCATGTCTTGCTCATGGTGCATCCCGTGAATGACGGAGCCAGCACCAAGGAACAGCATCGCCTTAAAGAATGCGTGCGTCAGCAGGTGAAACATCGCGACCGAGTAAACGCCAACACCAGCCGCAACGAACATATAGCCAAGCTGCGAACAGGTCGAATAAGCGATCACGCGCTTGATGTCGTTTTGCACCAGGCCGACGGTGGCAGCAAAGAAAGCAGTTGTCGCGCCGAGGAAGACAATGAACGCCTTGGCCTCTGGGGCAAATTCAAACAGGGGCGACATGCGGCAAACAAGGAAAACGCCAGCTGTAACCATGGTCGCCGCGTGAATAAGAGCCGAAACAGGTGTTGGCCCCTCCATCGCATCCGGCAGCCACGTATGCAGGAACAGTTGGGCCGATTTGCCCATCGCACCTACAAACAAGAGGAACGCAAGAAGATTTGCCGCGTTCCACTCTGTCCAGAGGAAGCTGATCTGCGTCTCAGCCAGTGTCGGCGCCGCTGCGAAGATGTCATCAAGGTTCACGCTGTCGACAAGGTAGAACAGCCCGAAAATACCAAGCGCAAAACCAAAGTCGCCCACACGGTTGACCACAAAAGCTTTGATCGCTGCGGCATTGGCGCTTGGCTTACGATAGTAAAAACCAATGAGAAGATAAGAGGCAACGCCGACCCCTTCCCAGCCAAAGAACATCTGGATGAGGTTGTCTGCAGTCACCAGCATAAGCATCGAGAAGGTGAAAAACGAAAGATACGCAAAGAAGCGCGGGCGATAGCTCTCGCCTTCTTTCCAGTTCTCGTCGTGAGCCATGTAGCCCATAGAATACAGGTGCACGAGTGCTGAAACCGTATTGATCACAACCAGCATAATCGCCGTGAGGCGATCAAGACGGATGGCCCAGCTTGTATCAAGTGTGCCCGACTGGATCCATGTCATCAGTTCGATCTGGCGCGTGACGCCATCAAATCCAAGGAAAACAACCCAGCTCAGCGCCGCCGCGAGGAACAAAAGCCCAGTGGTAATCCACTGCGAGGCTTTATCACCAAGGGCTTTGTGGCCAAAACCAACAATCAATGCGCCGAGAAGTGGAGCGAAGAGAATAATCTGTTCCATGCTCTTATCCCTTCATCACGTTGACGTCTTCAACGTCAATCGTGCCACGGTTGCGGAAGAACACCACAAGGATTGCGAGGCCAATCGCGGCCTCAGCTGCGGCCACAGTCAAGATAAACAGCGTGAATACCTGCCCCGCCATATCGCCCATGTAGGACGAAAAGGCGACGAAATTGATATTCACCGATAGAAGGATGAGCTCGATCGACATCAGCAAAATGATGATGTTCTTCCTGTTTAGGAAAAGCCCGAAAATGCCGATGACAAACAGCACTGCTGCCACCGTCAGATAATGTTCAAGTCCGATCATGTCGTCCCTCGGTTCTTTATTGTTCTCAAAGCGAAAGGCTTAAAGCCCCTGCCCCGGTTTTACGTCTTTCAGTTCCATCGCGTCTTTTGGATCACGCCACATTTGCTCCAGAACGTTCTGGCGCTTCACGCCGTCACGATGGCGCAGTGTCAATACAATCGCCCCGATCATTGCCACCAGCAGGATCAGACCTGCGAGCTGGAAGATGAGGAAATACTGGTCATAAAGCAGGAGCCCAAGTGCCGCTGTGTTTTGAGTCCCTTCAGGCGTCACAGCCACACGGGCCGCCTCGGCCCCCTCAGCCATCTGCCAATCGCCATAAGCAAGGCCGAGCGACATCAGAAGCACAATCCCGATCGCCAGAGCAATCGGCATATACTGCGCCATGCCAGCCTTGAGCTCGGCAAAATCGACATCAAGCATCATCACAACGAAGAGGAACAGAACCGCAACCGCGCCGACATAAACGATCATCAGCAGCATCGCGATAAATTCGGCCCCAAGCAAAACGAACAGACCCGCCGCGCTCATGAACGCAAGGATAAGCCAGAGCACTGAGTGCACAGGGTTGCGGCTCAACACAGTGAAAAGCCCGCCCGCAAGCACGCCTATCGCGAAGAGGTAGAAAGCAAAGGTCACTACGGTCATGTTTCGTCGTCCTCGTGTTTGTCCATCACGTCTTTGGCAATTTCCATCGCCCGCGTCATGGCAGGAAGTCCCGCAAACATCGCCATCATGGCGATGGTTTCGGCTATTTCTTCGTCGGTTGCTCCCGCCTCATTGAGGTGGCGCACTGTCAGTCTGATCTGGGCCTCACCCTGCGCACCTTGCATGGTCAGCCCTGCAAGCGTGAGGAGAAGACGGGTCTTGGCGTCAAGCCCGTTTTCGTTCAGCCCCTTTCCGAATGTAGCTTCCATCATCTCTTTGGACATGGTCGGCCACATTGCCTCAAACCCTTTGGGCGAAAACGTCTCAAGCGCAGGCGCCATGGCTTTCGCCATCTCGTTCGCTTGATCCATCATCATTTCGAAGGGTGTTTTGGTCATCGGTAGGGTGCATCCAGCTCGAGGTTGCGGGCAATCTCAGCCTCCCAACGATCACCGTTCTCAAGAAGCTTGGTCTTGTCGTAAAAAAGCTCCTCACGGGTCTCGGTGGCAAACTCAAAGTTTGGCCCTTCAACAATTGCATCCACAGGGCATGCCTCTTGGCAGAAACCACAGTAAATACACTTGGTCATATCGATATCGTAACGCGTGGTGCGGCGCGAACCATCATCGCGCGGCTCCGCATCAATTGTAATCGCCTGCGCCGGACAGATCGCTTCACAAAGCTTACAGGCAATGCAGCGTTCTTCGCCGTTTGGATAGCGGCGCAGCGCGTGTTCGCCACGGAAACGAGGCGAAAGTGGCCCCTTCTCGTGTGGGTAATTCAATGTCGCTTTGGGTGCGAAGAAATACTTCAGGCCAAGCTTCATACCCGTCATGAAGTCAGACAAGAAGAAGTAACCAACCGCGCGTTTATAGTCGATATTCGCCATATTATCCTCCTACGCTCCAGCGCGCGAACGTGCCCCAGAACCAGTCAAATTTTGCCGCAAAGGCCACGAAAACAACCCAGAAAAGAGACATCGGCAGAAACACTTTCCAACCAATGCGCATCAGTTGGTCATAGCGGTAGCGCGGTGTAATCGCCTTCACCATCGCAAAGATGAAGAAGACAAGGAACATTTTCCCAAACATCCACATGATACCATCGGGCAAGCCTGGGATCGGTGACAGCCAACCGCCGAAGAAGAACAGCGAGACAAGCGCGCACATCAGAACAATCGCGACATACTCGCCGATCATAAAGAGCAGGAACGGTGTCGAGGAGTACTCAACCTGATAACCAGCAACCAGCTCTGATTCCGCTTCGGGAAGGTCAAAGGGTGGGCGGTTTGTCTCGGCCATCGCCGAAATCAAGAAGAGAAACAGCATCGGGAAGTGAGGGATCCAGAACCAGCTAAAGATACCGTACTCACCTGCTTGCGCATTCACAATGTCGCTCAGGTTCAGAGAACCCGCCGAGATAATGATGCCAATAATGATAAGACCAAGCGACACTTCGTAAGAAATCATCTGCGCCGCAGAGCGCAAAGAGCCGAGGAAGGGATACTTTGAGTTTGACGCCCACCCGCCCATGATCACGCCATAAACTTCCAGCGACGAGAAGGCGAAGATATAAAGCACAGCGACGTTGATATTGGCCAAGACCCACCCGTCGTTAAACGGAATCACAGCCCAAGCCGCCATTGCCAGCACAAAGCTAACAAGGGGCGCGAGGAAAAAGACAAATTTATCAGCGCCTGCTGGCACAATAATCTCTTTCACCGCATATTTAATGAAATCCGCGAAGCTCTGGAACAAACCAAATACGCCAACCACGTTTGGACCACGGCGCATTTGCACAGCAGCCCAGACCTTGCGGTCAAAATACAGCAAAAACGCCAGCGCGACGAGAAGCGGCACGATAATCAGCAGGCATTGCCCCACAATAAGCAGGAAAATCCCCAGATTCGTGTTCGTAAAGAATTCAGCCATCAGCCCCTCACACCATCGGTATCTTGTCTTCAATGCAGTTATGAACAATGACTTCCGCGTCAATCGTTTTCAAACCACGTGGCAGCGCCGCCGAGATCGTGTAAACCGCATCTCCGCGCCACTGGCCACCCTTAATCTCAACATTTGTGCGCAGATGGCGCGCAAATCCGTATCCTCGGATCAGCGAGTACTGCGCAGCCGCACATTCTGTGTAACGGCGCACATCGTCAGGCATCGCCTCACCATCCATCGTCACCACAAATTGCACCAAATCCCCATCCAGAAGACGAGTCTCAATGCCCTTGTATCCCAATACACGCATCGCATCCGCGGGCGCAGCACGGCTCACCGCCTCGCGAGGAGCCTCGCAAGCGCCCAGCACGGCCAAAGAGGCTGCACCCAGAGTTATGCGTGAAAAGTTCGTCACTCGGCCGCCACTTTCTGCACGCCGCGCGCCTTAACACCTGCACTCAATTCGGCCATAAGCTCGGAAGCGCGCGCAATCGGGTTGGTCAAATAGAAATCTGAGATCGCATTCTTGAAGCTCGCATTGCCGAGCTTACCCGCTGGCTCAGCTGTCCAGTTGTTCTCGAGAACCTCATCAATCTGTGCAAGGTGCGGAACTTCTGAAACAAGCGCCTGACGCAACTGTACAAGACTATCCCAAGGTTGTGTCGCACCCGCTTCAGCCGAAAGCGCGCGCAAGATCGCCCAATTTTCCTTAGCTTCACCAGGCGCAAAGCCTGCGCGCAAAGCGAGCTGCGGTCGGCCTTCCGTATTCACAAACAAGCCCTGCTCTTCCGTGTAGGCAGCCCCAGGCAAAATGACGTCAGCACGATGTGCGCCGCGGTCGCCATGGCTACCCTGGTAGATCACAAAGGCCCCTGCCTGAATATCAACCTCATCACAACCAAGGTTATAGATCACATCCGCGCCCTCAGTGGCTGCCGCAAGGCCGCCTTCGGTCACTGCGTTGATATCCATGGCTCCCACACGGCTCGCCGCCGTGTGCAGCACGAGAAGTTTTGATCCTGTTGCCTCGGCAAGCTGCATCGCAGCAGCCAAAACCGCCGCCCCATCTGCTTCACGGATGGCGCCTTGGCCAATAATCACAAGGCTCTCAACCTCAAGGACCTCTTTGAACTTGCCGCCAAGCGCCTTTTCAAGCGCTGCGCGATCATCGCCCATATGTTCGTACTCATAAGTCAGATCAACGGCTTGGCCGATCAGCCCCACATCGGCACCACGCGCCCAAGCACGGCGAATACGCGCATTAAGCACAGGCGCTTCCTCACGCGGGTTTGTTCCAATCAGTTGGATCATCTGCGCGGTATCGATGTCTTCAATGCTGGCCGTGCCAACATATCCCGAGCGATTGCCAGCAGGCAGCTTTGCACCGTCCGTGCGGCATTCGACGTTTCCGCCCAGCCCTTCAACAAGCTGCTTCAGCGCAAAGGCGGCTTCCACAGACGCAAGATCTCCAACAAGACCGGCTACTTTACTCGCGCCTTTGATTTTTTCGCCCGCAAGGCCCAAGGCCTCGCCCCAGCTAGCAGGACGCAGCTTGCCGTTTTCGCGAATATAGGGCGTATCCAAGCGCTGGCGGCGCAGACCGTCCCATACAAAACGGGTTTTGTCTGAAATCCACTCTTCGTTCACACCATCATGGTTGCGCGGAACGATCCGCATCACTTCGCGGCCTTTCGTATCCACACGAATAGAGGAACCAAGCGCATCCATCACATCAATGGTCTCGGTCTTGGTGAGCTCCCAAGGCCGCGCCGTAAAGGCATACGGCTTGCTCACAAGTGCGCCCACAGGGCAAAGGTCAATGATATTGCCCTGCAAGTTGCTGTCGAGCGTCTCACCCAAATAGGCAGTGATTTCGCTGTCTTCGCCGCGGCCCGTCTGGCCCATCTGTGTGATCCCAGCCACCTCTGTGGTGAACCGTACACAGCGTGTGCAAGAAATGCAGCGAGTCATGTGAGTTTCAACCAGCGGACCAAGGTCCAGATCGTCCGAGGCACGCTTTGGCTCGCGGAAGCGCGAGAAATCCACGCCATAGGCCATAGCTTGGTCCTGCAAATCACACTCGCCGCCTTGGTCACAAATCGGGCAATCAAGCGGATGGTTGATCAGCAAGAATTCCATCACACCTTCACGGGCCTTTTTGACCATCGGCGAATTTGTCTTCACAACAGGTGGTTGCCCCTCAGGGCCAGGGCGCAAATCACGCACCTGCATAGCGCAAGAGGCCGCAGGCTTTGGCGGACCGCCGACAACTTCCACAAGACACATGCGGCAGTTGCCCGCGATGCTGAGGCGCTCGTGATAGCAAAAGCGTGGCACTTCAACGCCGGCTTCTTCACAGGCTTGAATCAACGTCATCGCGCCGTCAACTTCTACCTCTTTTTCATCAATGATGATCTTGCGTAAATCGCTCATGTCGTCTCACTTCGCTCTCAGCAGGCTTCCGATCGTGCTGCCATTTTCAATCTCGGCATTGCCAAGCTTGCACAAATCAGCAGCTACTTTCGGGTTCAACCCTTTTGATTTTACATAGTCTTCGCCTGCCGCTCTAAGACGCGCCTTTTCAGCGTCACTCTTGCGATAAGCGTTAATCTCATTGTCGCTATACCCGAGGGCATTGGCGCGCGTTTTCAAATCCCAAAGAAACGAAAGCCCCTTGAGCTTGCGCTCTACGATGCTATCGCACTTTTCAGAAATCACGAGCGCAATGCCCACGTTCAACATCTGATCGTCAATCTCTTTGACATCGCGCAAGGCAGGTTTGGCCACAGCCATCGTTCCAGCCAAAACGCTCCCTGCCAAAACAGCGCTTACCAAAACAGTTTTACTCGTCCACATATGATCATTCCTTTTCTGGAGGCTCGAGGGCACAGACACACCATGCCCCTTCCCTTCAGAAATGGTCCCGTCCAAGGCTGCTACGCAATAACATCCACGCGCTGCCTCTGACAGAGCGGTGTCCGTAGCGATATGGTCAACCAGTCTCACCATGTTTTGCAGCGCCCGTTCATGGCCAGCGTGCCGCCGTCAAGCAGCTCAACAGTCTCAGGGTCAGAGTCAGGGCTCTGCCCTGTCCATGTGATGTCTGAATTACCGTATTGCGCGATACAGTAACGATTGGCTGCAATTCGACCCGCTTCCAAAGCCCCCTGCACACCACGGCTCGCACCGCGTACAGTTACCGAGAAGTTCGCACGGTCATCACTGTCCCGCTGCAACTTGCCTTTGAAGACATACCCTTCATACGCGTAGCCACCTTGACCAGAGACAACGCCTTTGGCGCGTTCGCAAGCAGCAAGTGATAGGCCGAGCAGGACACACAAACTGATTTTTGCTACACGGTTCCGCATCAGAGCACCTTAATCTTTCTACGCTTGGTCAGCGTCAAATCAAAGCCAACACTCGGATCTTTGCAAATGATCGCTTTGGCCATGCTCGTCCAAACTGGGCGGTTAACTTCGGCCGCAAATTGACAAACAGCGCGGCTCACCTCCGCCCAAATGCCATAGTCATCACAAAGCAACACGCCGTCATCTGCCAACAGATCCCAATAGTTACGGAAATCATTGAGACAAGCATCATATTCGTGGCTCGCATCGATATGGATCATATCAGCCTTAACGCCGAGCCGCTTCAAAGCATACGCTGCAGAGTTCCCATCCATAGGAAGCGGGATGATCACATCTTGCATTCCCTTGGAGTGAACATTCGCCAGAAATGTCTCATAGAGCGTCGGATATCCGTTGCGCGGGCTCAACTCGGCTCGCCGCCCTTTTGAGGACAGATGCGCCGAAGACCCAAGCCAAGTATCAATCGCAACAATCTCTGTTCCAAGCCCAAGCTTCTTGGACTGTACCGCCATATGAAGAGAGGACATTCCCTTCCAAACGCCGAGCTCAAGTATAAGCTTTGGCTTAAACTCTTCTAGGAGTGCGCGAAAAAACGCATGTGTCGAGTTCCAGCCAGAGAGATCGACACGGCTTTCATCAAACACATAGGTCGCGAAAGCATCCTCAAGCCCAAGGGTGTCGCGGATCGAAGGCGTGTTCACGTCTTTCATTATGCCGCTACCCCGCATTGCTTTGCATGCCACTCAGCCGCACCTTCAAGGGCGTCCCAGCCAAAGGCAAAGTCGCTATCGCCCTGCGCCTTTAGGTGCTCAAGCCGCGCCAGCGCTTCTTCAAGCGTCGGCTTATGGCCATCGGCCACATGCCACATTACAAAATGCTGCTCGCCCAAAAGCTCAAACCACTCTGCGCGACGCTCATAAAACTGCTTGTGAACCGTGTTCCAAACAAAGTTGCGTAAACTATCCGCATCTTCCCACACCGTCAGGTTCGCCACAAACTGAGGATCGTCGCCAATACTGTTCTCGGTATTGCCTGTTCCCGGCTCGCCCGAGCCTTCCATCATCCACACAAAGCCGGGCATGCGTTTGCCCATTCCGTTCACACGGTCAAGATTGGCCATGAAATCATGCACCCGTGGATCATCCACTGGGGCATTCAAACGGCCAATATTGAGCTCTGCGAGGTGCATGGTTACTCCGCTGCCAATGTCTTGCCCGAAGCTTGGGCTCTGATACGGTCTTCAATTTCTCCACGGAAATTCTTGATAAGCCCCTGAATAGGCCAAGCCGCCGCATCACCAAGCGCGCAAATGGTATGGCCTTCGACCTGCTTGGTCACATCCCACAGCATGTCGATCTCTTCCATGCTCGCATTGCCTTCAACAAGCCGCTCCATCACGCGCATCATCCAGCCTGTGCCTTCACGACAAGGCGTGCACTGCCCGCAGCTTTCATGCTTGTAAAACTTAGCCAAGCGCCAGATCGCTTTGATCATGTCGACTGAATTATCCATCACGATCACAGCCGCTGTGCCAAGGCCCGAGCCCAGCTCACCACGCAGATAATCGAAATCCATGATCGCGTCTTTCATGTGCTCACCGCGCACACAAGGCACCGACGAACCACCAGGAATAACGGCCTGAAGGTTGTTCCAACCGCCGCGTATACCGCCGCAATGCTTCTCAATCAGCTCTTCAAAGCTGATGCTCATTTCTTCTTCAACAACACAAGGGTTGTTCACGTGGCCAGAGATGGCAAAAAGCTTCGTTCCGGCGTTGTTTTGGCGACCAAAGCTTGAGAACCAGCTCGCGCCGCGGCGCAGGATCGTCGGAACGACAGCAATACTCTCAACGTTGTTAACCGTCGTTGGGCAGCCATAAAGACCCGCCCCCGCTGGGAACGGCGGCTTCATACGAGGCATGCCCTTCTTGCCTTCAAGGCTCTCCAGAAGCGCGGTTTCTTCACCGCAGATATAAGCGCCTGCACCATGGTGCAAATAGATGTCAAAATCCCACCCGCTGCCACACGCATTCTTGCCAACAAGACCTGCGTCATATGCCTCGTCGATAGCCGCCTGAAGCGCTTCCTTTTCGCGGATGTATTCACCGCGAATATAAATGTAGCAGGCATGGGCTTGCATCGCGAAGCTCGCAATCAGGCAGCCCTCAATCAGCGTATGCGGATCATGGCGCATGATTTCACGGTCTTTACATGTACCTGGCTCAGATTCATCCGCGTTCACGACCAAATAAGAAGGACGACCGTCGCTCTCTTTGGGCATGAAGCTCCACTTCAGACCCGTTGGGAAACCCGCACCGCCGCGCCCGCGCAAGCCGCTGGCTTTCATCTCGTCGATGATCCAGTCACGGCCTTTGCCGATAAGCTTGTCGGTCCCGTCCCAATGTCCACGCGCCTGCGCGCCGCGCAAGGTGCGCTCGTGCATTCCGTAGATATTGGTAAAGATACGGTCCTGATCTTTGAGCATGCCTTAACCCTCTTTGTCCTGGCGCTTACGCCAGAGCTGCAACGTGACAACCAGCGCCCAAACGAGCGCGCCAATCGCCGCAAAATCTATCAAGAGCGCGTAGCGCCCCGGAAGCCCCAGTTGAGGCCCCAGCCATTGAGCAGCAAGCCACAAAACCATTGCACCAGCGATAACGAGTGAAACAACCCGCCCTGCCCGTGCCTGCTTTTGATCCTGATCACTGCTCACAGCCATGTCCTATCAAGCTTTCTTGTTCTTCTTAGAAAACTCGGTCTCACCGCCCGCCGCGAGGATCTTGGCTTGCGCCATCCAATCGTCGCGTTCGATGCGGCCTTTAAATCGCAGGCGGCTGTCGACCCATTCGATCTCGGCCTTGCCCCATTTTTCGACCTGATCAAAGTGCCAGAAGCCCATGTCATTGAGAGTTTTCTCAAGCTTGGGACCAACACCACTGATAAGCTTCAAATCGTCCGCGCCAGACTTGCGAGGCGCGCTCAGCGTACGTGGCTTTTTCTCGCCAGCAGGCTTCGCTGCTGCTTTTGCAGTTGCTTTGGCCGCAGGCTTGGCTGCCGTCTTGGAAGCCGTCTTGGAAGCCGCTTTCGCTGCAGCCTTTGGAGCCGCCTTGGCTTTGGTCGCAGGCTTCGCTGTTGTTGCTTTCACTGCAGCAGTCGTTTTCTTTGCTGCGGGCTTAGCAGCAGGCTTGGCTGCCGCCGCTTTTGCAGTGGCTGGCTTAGCGGCGGTGCCCTTCGCTGGGGCCTTCGCGTCTGAAGCCTTCTTTGTGGCAGGTTTTGACGCAGACTTTGCTGCTGCCGGCTTTTCAGCTGTTTTAACAGCAGGCTTGGCCGCCGCTTTCGTTGTCGTGCTCGCCTTCGCACCGCCCGTTTTAGCGGCAGTCTTGGTCGCTGCGGCTTTGCCCTTGGCTTTCGCAGCTGTGCTTTTCACGGCGGGTTTGGCAGCGGAGGCCTTGGCTTTCGCTTTCGGGGCAGATGCATCACTTACAAAAGTGGCAGGCGTTGAGGCAGAGGCGGTGGCAGCCGTCCCCGTCGTCGCTGCCTTCGCTTCAGCTGTACGCTTCTCGTCCGCAGCCCGCGCGGCAGCGCTTCCGTCGTCTGCTTTCGCTGATGAGGCCACTGCCCCAGTCGCAACAGCTGCTCCGGCGGTCGCCGCAGCAACTTTGGCGCTGGATGTGTCCGAAGCGACAGCAGCATCGTGTGGCGCGCTCTTACAGAACAGCGTGCTAAGAACCAGACCAGCAAATATGCCGACCGCAAGGCCAACCATCAACGCAGCAATTGAGCCGACAGCCGCTTGGCTCATCGCAAAGGCAGCGATGCCCGCAACAAGCCCAATCAGCCAACAAACCCAACCACAAAAACCCAAACCTGACGTATGTTTCATTTCACTTCCCCCTTGCCGGAACCATTCGGCATTGCACTATTATTTTTTACTCTTCTTGGAAAATTCAGTTTCACCACCCGCCGCAAGAATGCTGGCTTGCGCCATCCAGTCATCGCGCTCGATGCGGCCTTTAAACTTGAGGCGGCTGTCCACCCAAGCGATCTCGTCACCCGTCCATTTCGCAATCTGGTCAAAATGCCAGAAGCCGAGTTCATTCAACGTTTGTTCGAGCTTTGGCCCGACACCGCTGATAAGCTTCAAATTGTCCGCGCCCGCTTTACGCGGTGCTGTCATGGTGCGTGGCTTTTTCTCTGCCACAGCGCCAGTTTGCGCCGCTGGCTTGGCAGAGGCCTTGGCCTTTGCTGCTGGCTTCGTGGCGGCAACCGATTTGGCCGGCGCCTTAACCTTCGCCGCAGACTTTGCTGCCGCTTTGGTCCCTTTCGCCTTTCCAGCCGATTTATCTGTGCGGTCAAGCCATGGCGTCAAGATCGGAACCTCTGTCCCGTCAATCCGCTTCACTGTCTCACCGAGATCCACAGCAAGCTGCGCACTCGCATTATACTGTGTCTTGCCGCTGTCATGTTCGACGAGAGATGTCAGCCCAGACAAAGGCTCAGCCGCGTAACGTCCGTTTTGCGGACCAGGCACAGGCACGCGCCCCGCAGCAAGCTCGTCAATGATCTTGCCCAAGCCTTCAGCTGTAAGGTCTTCGTAATAATCCTTGCCGATTTGAGCCATCGGCGCATTGGAACACGCACCCAAGCACTCGACTTCTTCCCAAGAAAAGCACCCATCCTCTGAAAGCTGATGTGGCTTAGCAGCGATTTTCTCTTTGCACACGGCAATCAAATCTTCCGCGCCGCAAATCATGCAGGACAATGTTCCGCAAACCTGAATATGCGCAACAGAACCAACAGGTTGCAGTTGGAACATAAAGTAAAAAGAGGCCACCTCGAGCACGCGGATTTGCGCCATCCCCAGCATGTTGGCAACTGTCTCAATGATCGGACGAGTCACCCAGCCCTCTTGCTCCTGCGCACGCCACAACAGCGGAATAACCGCACTCGCTTGGCGGCCTTCGGGGTATTTTGTGATCTGCGCCTCGGCCCACTGTTGGTTTGCAGGCGTGAAAGCAAAGCTCTCTGGCTGATCATGATAAAGACGACGAAGCATCAGTTCTTCTCTTTCTTTAGTAGCTTAACAACCGACAGGCTCACCTGTCGATCTCCCCAAACACAACATCCATAGTCCCGATGATCGCAGCAACATCAGCAAGCTGATAGCCCCGCGCGATATGGTCCATGGCCTGCAAATGCAGATATCCCGGAGCGCGGATTTTACTACGGTAAGGCTTATTGGAACCATCAGACACCAGATAGACGCCAAATTCGCCCTTCGGTGCTTCAACACAGACATAGGTCTCGCCTTCGGGCACATGGAAGCCCTCGGTGTAGAGTTTAAAGTGGTGAATGAGCGCTTCCATCGACGTTTTCATCTCAGCGCGCTTGGGCGGCGTAAGCTTACCCCGCGCAAGAATGTCGCCCTGCCCGTCAGGCGCCCGAAGCTTGTGGCACGCCTGAATCATGATGTGTGCCGACTGGCGCATTTCTTCCATGCGCATCAAGTAACGGTCATAGCAGTCGCCGTTCTTGCCCACAGGAATCTGGAATTCGAATTCATCATAGCATTCGTAGGGCTGCGCGCGGCGCAAATCCCACGCCATACCAACAGAGCGCGCCATAACGCCCGACATCGCCCAATCCAGAACGTCCTGCTCGGTGATCACACCGATCTCGACATTGCGCTGTTTGAAAATGCGGTTCTCGGTCAGCAAGCCACCAAGGTCTTCCAGAAACTTCGGAAAGCCGATGGCCCACTCTTCGATATCGTCAATCAAATCAGGCGGCAGGTCTTGGTGGACACCGCCAGGACGGAAATAAGCCGCGTGCAAACGCGCACCACAGGCCCGCTCGTAAAAGACCATCAGCTTTTCGCGCTCTTCAAAGCCCCAAACAGGCGGCGTGAGCGCTCCCACGTCAAGCGCTTGCGTTGTCACGTTGAGCAAGTGGTTCAGAATGCGGCCGATCTCGCAATACAGCACGCGAATAAGGCTCGCACGGCGCGGCACTTCCACACCTGTCAGCTTTTCAATCGCCAAGCACCAAGCATGCTCTTGGTTCATCGTGCCGACATAATCAAGGCGGTCAAAGTACGGCAGGTTTTGCAAATAGGTCCGGCTCTCCATGAGCTTTTCCGTGCCACGGTGCAGCAGCCCGATATGCGGATCACACCGCTCAACAATCTCACCGTCAAGCTCCAGAACAAGACGCAAAACGCCGTGCGCAGCAGGGTGCTGCGGACCAAAGTTCAGGTTAAAGTTGCGAATTTTCTGCTCGCCCGTCTGGGCGTCATCAAAGCTCGTGCCGTCCATCATTTCGCGCCCTCGCCTTTTTCATCACCTGGAAGGATGTAGTTCGCGCCCTCCCACGGGCTCATGAAGTCAAACTGCCGATACTCCTGCACCAGCTTAACTGGCTCATAAACAACGCGCTTTTGCGCCTCGTCATAGCGCAGCTCAACATAGCCTGTTGTCGGAAAATCCTTACGAAGCGGATAGCCACGAAAACCGTAGTCTGTCAGGATGCGGCGCAGGTCTGGGTGACCGCTGAAGAGAATGCCAAACATGTCAAAGACTTCACGCTCAAACCAGTTCGCGCTTGGGTGCACCTCTGTGATCGACGGCACGATCTCATCCTCACGGATCGCCATTTTCAAGCGAATACGGTGGTTCTGAAACATGCTCAGGAAGTGATAGACAACCTCAAACCGCTTGGGGCGCTCGGGATAGTCTACAGCCGTCAGGTCAACCAAGGTCGAAAACTTGCAAGCGTTGTCAGTCTTCAAAAAGTCGACAAGCCCCGCAATATTCGCAGGGGCCACATCCACGCTTAGCTCACCAAAGCTCACATCCCAACCCAGCACACAATCTGGCCGTTTGGCCTCGATCAACGCGCCCAGCTCTCGCAGCTCTTCGCTCATATATCTCTTCCTCTCGCCTGCGCTTAGCGCGCAATCGTTCCTGTGCGGCGGATTTTACGCGCCAGCTGCATGATCCCGTAAAGAAGTGCTTCCGCCGTCGGAGGGCAGCCTGGGACATAAATATCCACGGGCACAATCCGATCACACCCACGCACCACAGAATAGCTGTAGTGGTAATAGCCACCGCCATTCGCACAAGATCCCATTGAAATCACATAGCGCGGCTCTGGCATCTGGTCATAAACCTTGCGCAGCGCGGGGGCCATCTTATTGGTCAGCGTCCCCGCCACGATCATCACATCTGACTGGCGCGGGCTGGCGCGCGGCGCAATCCCGAAGCGCTCCGCATCATAACGCGGCATCGAGGTGTGCATCATTTCGACAGCACAGCACGCAAGACCAAAGGTCATCCAGTGCAGCGAGCCCGTGCGCGCCCAGTTGATCAGGTCTTCCGCTGACGTCAGCAAAAAGCCCTTATCTTGCAACTCGGCGTTCAAAGCCTGCGTCGAAGTTTCTTTGTCCACACCAGCCGTATTGAGGCCCGTTTGGATGCCCGTTGAGGTCATGACCATTCGAGCGCCCCCTTCTTCCATTCGTAAGCAAAGCCAGCTGTCAGCACACCGAGGAAAACCATCATCGACCAGAAGCCAACCATGCTGATATCTTTGAAAGCAACAGCCCAAGGAAAGAGCATCGCAATTTCCAGATCGAAAATGATGAAGAGAATCGACACGAGATAAAACCGCACGTCAAATTTCATCCGGGCATCATCAAATGCGTTGAAGCCGCATTCATAAGCCGAGACCTTTTCGGGGTCAGGGTTGCGCACTGCAAGAATGAGGGCAGCAAGGATCAAAACAAGGCCTAAGCCGATGGCAATAACAAGTAAGATCAGAATAGGGAGGTATTCCCGCAGCATCTCTTCCACGTGAGGCTCCTTTCATGCGCACATTCGCGCATAGGTGTGGCAGCTTTTCATTGCAAATGGGTTTACTCCCGCCCCATGTCAGGGTCAACCGACAGAGCATTACATTCACTAAAATCTATATGTTGCGGTGAAAGCCCCAAAGTGAGCGCTCTGTTGCGCTGCTCCCTCCCTCTCCCTCACTGAAAGATTAAGGCCAATATGGGACCACACGCGCTGCGCTCAGCACGGCACAAGGCGCGCCAAACAGAAGAAGTTTTGACCTAAATTTTTAAGGCCACAAGGCTCACAAGGCCAAACAGACCATAGCCTCTGGCCTCAAAGCACCCAAGGTGCGCGGCGCTTTTCAAAAAACGCTGCAATCCCTTCACGCGCTTCTTCGCCTTCCCAAGTCTCAACCAGACGATCAATTGTCGCCTCGATAATTGCCGGCGTAATCGCAGGTCCAAGACTGCGCGCGAGCGCTTTTGACGCAGCCACGGCTTTTGGCGCTGCCGCCAGATACGGTAGGACTTCTGCATCCACGGCAGCGTCAAGTGAGTCTGCCTCGACAACCCTTGCCAGCAGATTCAGCTCGCGCGCCTCCTCTGCCCCAAACAATCTCGCCGACATAAACACACGCCGCGCTTTATCTTCTCCCATCCGAGCGAGAACATAAGGGCTGATCGTGGCAGGAATCAGTCCAAGCTTCACTTCGGTCAGGCCAAATTTTGCCTCGGGCACGCCAAGCGCAACATCAGCGACAGACATCATGCCGATCCCACCGCCGAAGGCATTGCCCTGTACTCGTGCAATCAAGGGCTTGGGCAACTCATTGAGTGCATTCAGCATCATCGCAAGCTCACGCGCTCCCTCACGCCGCGTCTGGGCATCCGCCGCCATCTGGTCTTGCATCCAGCGCAGATCGCCACCCGCGCAAAAGCTCTTGCCCTTTGCGGCCAATACAACCACGCGCACCCCATCATCCTTGCCAAGTGCTTTCGCTGCCCCTGTCAACTCTCGGATCATCTCGGCGCTCAGCGCGTTGTGTTTGTCTTCACGCGCAAGCCAGAGCGTGGCCACACCGCGCGCATCTGTTTCAATCTCGATCGTGTTATACATTATCCTGCTCCTTGCGCATCGCGCGCGCCATATCTGCGGCACGGATCAAGACCGCACGGTCCAGCCCGGTTTCATATCCAAGCTCAACAAGTCTGTCATGCACAGCCTCTGTCGCAACATTGCCCGCAGCACCAGGGGCATAGGGACAGCCACCAAGCCCACCTACAGCCGCGTCAAACACCCTGACACCGCGCGCCAGTGAGGCTTCAATGTTGCTGAGCGCGCGCCCGCTCGTGTCGTGATAATGCCCCGCAAGCTCACTTGCAGGCATCTCTTCAAGCACAGCCGCCAGCATCGCATCGATTGTCTCGGGACGCGCCTGCCCGATTGTGTCGCCAAGGCTGATCTCATAGCAGCCCATCTCGTGCAGGGCCTTGGCAACGCGTGCCACAGCTTCGGGCGCTGTCGCCCCGTCATAGGGGCAATCCGTCACACAAGAAATATACCCCCGCATTGGCAGCCCTACCGCCTTAGCGGCCTCAGCCACTGGTGCAAAGCGCTCAAGACTTTCGGCAACGGTTGCGTTGATATTGGCCTTTGAAAATCCTTCTGACGCCGATCCGAAAATGGCAATCTCATCTGCCTTCGCCGCCAACGCGCCTTCAAAGCCGCGCAAGTTCGGTGTCAGCGCTGCATAAGAAACGCCTTCCGCGCGCATGATTCCCGCCAAAACATCAGCGCTGTCCGCCATCTGCGGCACCCATTTGGGGCTCACAAAACTTGCAATCTCAATCCGCTTGAAACCCGCCTCAGACAGACAGTTCACCAGCGCAATTTTCTCCGCGGTCGGGATTTGGCGCTTTTCATTCTGCAAACCGTCCCTCGGGCCGACCTCAAAAATTTCGACATATCCGCTCATGTCTCGCTCCGCTCAGGGAAGGGCCACGGCGCATAAAACGCCTCTGTGTAAAGCTTCTGTTCTCCGACAGCCATGGTCGCCGCAAAACTCGAGCGCTCGGTGATCCGCTCATACCAAGCTGAAAGCTCAGGGTAGTCGTCAGTCTTCACGAAATGCCTGCCAACATAGACTGCCTGCCCGACAGCAATATCAACAGCCGAAAACCCGGATGTTAGCAGGTAGTCACGGTTCTCCACAGGCGTAGACAGCCGCGCTTCGATCGCCTCATAACACTTCGCCAGCCGCTTCGCCTCAAGCTGCATGATATAGGGCGAACGCATATAGTCTTCGTACAGCATAATATGCTGCTGCGTCAGTGCTGCGGCATGAACCGTTACCGTCTCGGCAAAATGCAACCATGTCAGCCACGCCATACGATCAGGGTTGCTTGGCTCGCGGCCCAGATTACGCTCTGGAAAGCGCTCGCAAAGATATTCAATCATCGCGCCACTCTCAAACATCCGCTCCCCTTCGATCTCCATCGCCGGCACGCGCCCCGCAGGGCTCAGCGTGAGAAATTCAGGTGAACGCAGGCCGCGGTCAAACGGATGCACCTGCACCTGAAAATCAGGCACTTCCAGTTCATGCAACAACCAAAGCACGCGCATCGAGCGACTTTGAGGAACGTGGTGGAGCGTGATCATGCCGCCGCCTCCGCGTCTTCCTCTTCCAGCCGAATAAGGGCAGCCCCTGCCTCCACTTGGGCTCCAGCCTCACAGAGCACTTCCGCCACAATCCCGTCGCGCGCCGCCAGAAGCGAGTGCTCCATCTTCATGGCTTCCAAAATCGCGAGCCTATCGCCCGCTTTCACAGGCTCACCTGCTCGGGTAAAGACAGCCTTCACAAGCCCAGGCATCGGCGCCTCAATAAGGGCTGCGCCAGCACCGACAGACGCCGCGCGCTCCAAAGGATCGATCACATCAAAGGAAAGGCCATACTGCGCAAAGACATAGGCCTTGCCGTCCTTGAGCATCGCATCAGGCGCCAGCTGCCCATTGAGCCGCCAACGCCCTCCAACACACCGCGCCTCAACACGGGTGTCGCCAAAGCTCACATCATGTGCCGCTTCGTTCAGACTTTCTACAACGACGTCAAAGGCTTCATCTTTAAAGCTCAGGCGCACCTGCCGCTTCATCGCGGACCAAAGATGAAAGCCAGTCGGCCAGCCTGCGCCCGTAAGCCCAAGCGCCACCAAAGCCGCCAACGCGCGCTCCTCATCACTTGGCAAAGGGGCTTGCACAAGGCTGTCCAGATCGCGGCCAATCAGCCCCGTGTCCACATCGCCCGCCGCAAAACCCTCATGCGCACAAAGCGCACCAAGGAAACTCAAGTTTGTCACCGTCCCCGCCACTTGCGTCTCCGCAAGCGCCCGCGCCATGCGCTTCAGTGCAACGGCACGGCTCGGCCCGTGGGTGATGATCTTGGCAATCATCGGGTCATAAAACGGGCTAATGGTGTCGCTCGTGCGCACGCCACTGTCGGCCCGCGCGCCTTCAGGGAAGGCCAGATGCGCAAGCGTTCCCGTGGCGGGCAAAAAGCCCTTGGGAACATCCTCCGCATAGAGGCGGCTTTCAAAGGCGTGCCCCGTAATGCTCAGCTCGTCTTGGCGCTTGGGCAAGCCCTCACCCGACGCCACCCGCAACTGCCACTCCACCAGATCAACACCCGTGATCGCTTCGGTCACAGGGTGCTCAACCTGAAGTCGCGTGTTCATCTCCATAAACCAGAACCCATCGGCACGTAGCCCGCGCGAGCCGTCAACGATAAACTCAACGGTCCCTGCGCCCTTATAGCCGATCGCCTCAGCGGCTTTCACAGCCGCATCGCCCATCGCAGCACGCATCTCGGCAGTCATCCCTGGCGCGGGCGCTTCTTCAATCACTTTCTGATGACGACGCTGCAGAGAGCAGTCCCGCTCAAAGAGATGCACGGCTTTTTCGCCATCGCCAAACACCTGAACTTCGATGTGGCGTGGCTGGGTTACAAACTTCTCAATAAGGACATCTTCGTTGCCAAAAGCTGTCTTGGCCTCGCCCTTCGCGCTCTCCAGCGCATCCATAAAGGCACTCGGCGTCTCAACAAGGCGCATCCCCTTGCCGCCGCCGCCCGCCACAGCCTTGATCAGCACAGGATAGCCGATATCATCCGCAGCACCTGCAAGATGCTCTGGGTCTTGGTTTTTGCCATGATAGCCCGGCACAACAGGCACACCTGCCTCATGCATCAGCGCCTTGGCCGCGTCCTTGAGGCCCATGGCCTTGATCGCGCTGGCCGACGGCCCAATAAACACAAGCCCCGCCGCCTCAACAGCTTCTACAAAATCGGGGTTCTCACTCAAAAAACCATATCCAGGATGGATTGCCTGAGCGCCCGTCTCTTTGGCCACACCAATCAGCACATCGCCGCGCAAATAGCTTTCGGCTGGGGCAGAGCCGCCGATATATACCGCCTCATCGGCCAGTGCGACATGCTTGCTCGCACTATCCGCGTCCGAATAGACCGCAACCGTGCGCACCCCCAGCGCCCTTGCGCTCTCAATCACACGGCAAGCAATCTCGCCTCGGTTCGCTATCAGAATCTTCTCAAACATCGTGTCCTCCAAAATCTTCAACAACGCGGAACCGCTCGCACATCAGCTCCATCTCAGGGTCAAACCCTCCGTTGCGGCGAAAGTAGGCCTCATAGCCCTGCCGCCAATGTTCCAAATCGCGAAACTCGCCCTGAGCCGCGACAAAGTCTTCGTCCATATCGCCAAAGCGGCGGGTCGTGACCTCAACAGTCTCCAGCATCACAGCAGGCCGCCCGTCCCATTCAAGCGCCACATCGCGCCGCCCCACTTCGGGCATTTCGTCGCCGCCCTTGCCATAGACAAGCAGCGCCTCGCAGGTGGCTGTCTTCTTGCCGCTGCGGATCAGAGCGAGAATACTGTCGCATAGCTTTTTGCTGTCACCAAAACGGAAGGTCTCCGCCTCGGGGTTTGCATCGATAATCTCTTGTAGAGTTTTCATTCTGGCCCCTTAAAGCTGCGGTAGCGGTGACGGTAAATCAAATTGGCGCGTGCGCTTGTGACAAGATAAACGGCAATCGCCCCTGACGCCAAAAGCTGCACCAGCCCCAAGGCGTTCAGGCTGCCAATGCCTGTCACGAGCTGGTAACCAGATATGCCGAACAAAAGCACAATCAGCGCAACCGCAAACGGCACGCGAAAGTAAAGTCCCAGCGCACCGAGCATCGGCACAAGCGACGAAAGCAAATAGAACGGCGCATAGCCAAACTGGGTAAACTCATAAAAGCGCAGCCCCGCCACAGCGACAAGATAGAGCACAATCACATAAAGCACGGCCCCCAGCTGTCCCTTCGGATGCGCTTGCGCCATCTTGCGGCTGACATAGACCCAGCGCTCGCCCGTCACTGGGTCGCGCACGCCATAGTCAAACTGTCCTGTCTCGGGCATCTCTTTCATCGGTTACATCCGGAACACGCCAAAGCGTGTCTCCTCAATCGGTGCATTCAGAGCCGCGCGCAGCGACAGCGCCAAAACATCACGACTCTTGCGCGGATCAATTATACCATCGTCCCAAAGCCGCGCGCTGGCATAAAGCGGATGCGCCTGCTCTTCAAACATATCAATCGTCGGCTGCTTAAACTTGGCCTCCTCCTCGGCAGACCAAGTGCCACCCGTGCGTTCGATACCGTCGCGCTTAACCGTGGCCAAGACGCCAGCCGCCTGCTCGCCCCCCATCACAGAAATACGCGAGTTCGGCCAACTCCAAAGGAAGCGTGGGCTATAGGCCCGCCCTGCCATGCCGTAGTTGCCCGCCCCAAAAGAGCCGCCCACCAGCATGGTAATCTTTGGCACAGAGGTTGTTGCCACCGCTGTCACCATCTTCGCACCGTGGCGCGCGATGCCCTCGTTTTCATACTTACGGCCAACCATAAAGCCTGTGATATTTTGCAAGAACACCAGCGGGATCTTGCGCTGGCTGCAAAGCTCAACAAAATGCGCGCCCTTCTGGGCCGCTTCGGAGAACAAAACACCGTTGTTGGCGATGATCCCCACAGGACAGCCCTTCACATGGGCAAAACCAGTGACAAGCGTCTCGCCATAGCGTGGCTTGAATTCATCAAAGCGCGAGCCGTCCACCGTGCGCGCAATCACTTCGCGAATGTCATAAGGCGTGCGCAAATCCGCGGGAACAACTCCAAAAATCTCTTCGGGGTCATAGGCAGGCTCCTCGCTCGTCTGCCAGTCCACGCTCATGGGCCGCTGACGGTTCAAATGGCTCACGGCACGACGCGCCAGCGCCAAAGCATGCGCATCATCTTCTGCAAGATAATCCGCCACACCCGAGAGGCGCGTATGCACATCCCCGCCACCCAAGTCTTCAGCTGTGACAACCTCGCCCGTCGCCGCCTTTACCAAGGGGGGGCCTGCCAAGAAGATTGTCCCCTGCTCTTTAACAATGATGGTCACATCAGACATGGCAGGCACATAAGCGCCCCCAGCCGTGCAAGACCCCATAACCACGGCGATTTGCGGAATACCCTTGGCGCTCATCTGAGCCTGATTGTAAAAGATCCGCCCAAAGTGGTCACGGTCAGGGAAAACCTCGTCCTGCTGCGGCAGGTTCGCCCCACCACTGTCGACCAAGTAGATACAGGGCAAGCGGTTCTCCTGCGCAATCTCTTGGGCGCGCAGATGCTTCTTTACCGTCATGGGGAAATAGGTGCCGCCTTTAACGGTGGCATCGTTGCAAACGATCATGCATTCCTGCCCCGAGACCATACCGATCCCCGCAATCACCCCCGCCGCAGGCGCGGCATTGTCATACATCCCATGCGCCGCCGTCGCGCCGACCTCCAGAAAAGGGCTCCCAGCATCCAAGAGGTTGGCCACACGGTCACGCGGCAGCATCTTGCCACGGCCCACATGCCGCTCACGCGAGCGTTCACCGCCCCCCAGCGCTGCGGCCTCCGCCGCCTCTCGGACAACACGTAGAGCTTCAAGATGCCCCTCGCGGTTGGCCTTAAACTGCTCGCTCGTCGGGATCGCTTGGCTTTGCAACTTCATGTCTTTTCCTCCTCGGCAGCCCGTGCCTTCAACTCTTTGCGGATCACCTTGCCAGTAACAGTCATCGGCAAGGCCTCCAGAAACTCCACTTCGCGGGGGTAGCTATAGCTCGCCAGCCGCGTCTTGACCCATGTTTGAAGCTCCTCAGCGCTCGCCTCGGCTCCATCTTTCAAGACAACATAAGCCTTCACAATCTCGTGGCGCAGCGCGTCGGGCTTACCCACAACCCCCACAGTCGCCACCGCGCTATGGGTCATCAGGCAATCTTCAATCTCCGCAGGACCAATCCGATAACCCCCAGAAGAAATCACATCATCCTCACGTCCAAGAAAACGAATGAAATCGCCTTCCATCACACCGCGATCCCCCGTCACAAGCCAGTCGCCACGAAACTTCTCAGCCGAGGCCTCAGGCTTGTTCCAGTATTCCAACATCATACTCGCCGCACCGCGCTTCACGGCAATGTCTCCCTCGCCGTCCGTCACTTGGCCAGCTTCGTCAATCACGGCCACATCAAACCCCGGCACAGCCTTCCCCGTCGCCCCACCCACAGGCGCAAACAGCGCTCCACAGGAGGACACAGACATGTTGCACTCGGTCTGCCCATAAAACTCGTTGATGCTCACCCCAAAGGCCTTGCGCCCCCATGCGAGCATCTCCGCGCCGAGCGGCTCGCCACCAGAGGCCACCGAGCGCAGCCCAGATATCTCCTGATCCGCCACCTTCAACATTCTGAGGGCCGTGGGCGGGAAGAACACATTGCGCACTCCCCCTTCTCGGCAAATCCGCTCCGCCTCACTCGCGGTAAACTTGGGCAACCGCGCAGCCACCACAGGCACACCCAGCGCCAAACCCGGCATCAACACATCAAACAACCCACCGATCCATGCCCAGTCCGCAGGCGTCCAGATCACATCGCCGTCTTGGCCGAGAAAATCATGGCTCATCTCAACACCAGGCAAATGCCCCGTCAGCATCCTATGGGCATGCAGCGCTCCCTTGGGCTTGCCTGTGGTTCCACTGGTGTAGATCAAGACAGCTGGCTCTTCACTGCCCGTATCCACCATCGGCACATCGCCCTCAGGCAGATCATAAGGCAAGAGAGCCTCCGCCAAGCCACCGAGCATCTCAGCACCTTCCGCATCCGTCACAACAAGCGTTAGCCCACTGTCCCCGATACGGCTCTCCAAAGCATCGCGCGCGAAAAGCTTGAACAGCGGCACAGAAATCGCCCCGATCTTCCAAATCGCAATATGCGCCGCCGCACACCACGCATCCTGCGAGAACAAAACCCCCACACGATCGCCGCGACTCACCCGCGCCGACAAAGCCAGCGCCAGCCGCCCCGCCATATCGGACAACTCACCATAAGTGACCTCACGCCGCGCACCCGACAGATCAATAATCGCAACCTGCTCGGAGGGCTGCGCCAAAACCTGCGCCGCCATATTGAGCCGCTCGGGGAGCGCCCAGTGAAAGCCCTCCCGAAGCACCTCATATGTCGCGGCGCGAGGCAGCATCAGAGATACATCCCCATCAGCTCGCGGCCAATCAGCATGCGGCGGATCTCGCTTGTCCCCGCACCAATCTCCATGAGCTTGGCATCTCGGAACATGCGCCCGCAGGCGTTGTCAGACAAGAAACCCGCACCGCCAAAGGCCTGTACGGCCTGATGCGCCACAACCATGGCCTCCTCAGACGCATAAAGACAACACGCAGCCGCATCCTGACGGGTGATATCGCCACGGTCGCAGGCGCGCGCGGCTTCATAAACGTAAGCCCGTGCGGAGTTCATCTTGGTATACATATCGGCAATCTTGCCCTGCATCAGCTGGAAGTTGCCAATCGGCTGACCAAATTGCTTGCGCTCGGCCATATAGGGCATGACCTCGTCCAGACAGGCCGCCATGATCCCCGTGCCGATGCCCGCAAGCACAACGCGCTCGTAATCAAGCCCAGACATAAGCACGCGCACGCCCTTGCCCTCTTCGCCAAGGATATTCTCAAACGGCACTTCAACGTCTTCAAACACCAGCTCCGCTGTATTGGAGCCGCGCATCCCGAGCTTGTCAAAATGCGGGGACGTGCTGAAGCCTTTCATCGATTTCTCAACAATGAACGCAGTGATGCCCTTGGGCCCCGCGTCAGGATCGGTCTTGGCATAGACCACAAGCGTTTCCGCGTCAGGGCCGTTGGTGATCCAGTATTTGGAGCCGTTCAGAACAAAGCGATCATTGCGCTTCTCGGCTCTGAGCTTCATCGAAACAACATCTGAGCCAGCGCTCGGCTCCGACATCGCCAAAGCGCCGACATGCTCACCGCTCAAGAGCTTGGGCAGATACTTCACCTTCTGCTCATGGGTGCCGTTTAGCTTAATCTGGTTCACACAGAGATTGGAATGCGCGCCATACGAAAGCGACACAGAAGCGCTGGCGCGCGCGATCTCTTCCACAGCAATCACATGCGCAAGATAGGACATGCCCGCCCCGCCGTATTCTTCGGGTGTTGTAATGCCAAGCAGACCAAGCTCACCCATCTCTTGCCAAAGTGCGTTGGGAAATTCGTTGGTCTTGTCAATCTCAGCCGCCATCGGCTTGACGCGCTCTTGCGCCCAACGATGCACCATCTCTTGCAGGGCGTTCACATCCTCGCCCAAATCAAACTTCATTGATCCCATGAACATGAGCTTGCTCTCCATTTATTGAACACTTGTTCATTTCTTAACGCAGGCCGCGATTCGTGGCAACCGTTAAGGCAGGCAGAACGCTTCACCCCACGCGCTGCGCGCGCAGGGTGAGCAACTGAGGGACGCTGCCCCCAGACCACCTGAGATATTTTAGAAAGAAGAAACAGCTAAAGGGCGAGCGCTTGGCCGCCAATGGCGTGGATTACTCCGCCGCCTGAAAAACAGCGCTGACCTCGGCCTTGATAATCCGCGCGATCAGCTCACAATCTGCAAGGCTAAAGGTCAACGGCAGGCGCATATCGACAACGCCCTTCAGAATTCTATCGCTTTTGGGCATCGGCGCGCTTGGCGCATAGCGCCAACTGTCATAGCGACTGGTGAACCCCTTTGGCTCAGCCCCACCAAACCATTTAAGCTCAACACCGCGCGCCGCACAGCGCGCAAGCACGTCTGCGACGGCCGCATCAGACCAGTCCAACAGAAGAAACTGGATCGAAGAGCCAACATAGTGCTCCTCCTCTGGCCGCCAAACGACTGTCAGACCCGCTGTCCCGCTGATCCCAGCCTCAACAGCACGATATCGCGCATTCCATGCCTCGCACTGGCTCTCTAGCCGCGCCAGCTGCGGGCGCAAGATGGCCGCACGCAAATGATCCATGCGTCCAGAAACATTGGGCGTCTGGTATTTGATCTCAGCAAAGGCTTCAGGCGGCGGCGCAGCCACATGGCGCTCAAAAAGCATATAGGACCCCGAAAGCATGATGGCGCGCGCCGCAACTTCGGCATCATCCGTGATGAGCAGACCGCCCTCTCCCGAGTTCATATGTTTGTAGGTCTGCGTCGAGTAACACCCGATGATCCCGTCCGTTCCAGAAAGCCGCCCCTTCCAACGTGCACCCATTGTATGTGCACAATCTTCAATCACGCGGATGCCCTTGCTGTCACACAGCGCCATCAAAGCATCCATATCCGCAAGATGCCCCCGCATATGACTGAGCATTAGCACATCCGCCTGATCGGCCTTGGCCGCAAGATCTTCAAGATCAATCGTCAGACGTTCGGTCACCCCGACAAAAATGGGCACAGCTCCAACGCTCGCAATCGCTCCGGGCACAGGTGCCAGCGTGAAGGCATTGGTCAAAACCTTATCGCCTGGTTTCACCCCAAGCGCACGCAAGGCGCAGCCCATGGCATATCCGCCCGAGGCCACAGCAAGGCAGTATTTCGCCCCCATTGCCGCAGCGAACTCCTGCTCAAGATGCGCGACTTCGCCCAGCTCGCCCTCTGCAAGGTTGTAACGATGCAACCGCCCCGTACGCATCACTGCAATTGCGGCTTCGATCCCCTCTTCAGGGATTGGCTCTTGCTGTGTGAAACTGCCTTTAAATATCTCGCTCATGCAGCCTTATCGCGCCTCTCTCATGGGTGCGTCAATCACCCAGTCCATGATTTCAGTTTCCCAAAAATCCAGTTTTCAAACCCACGAAGACCCTAACGCAGAAGCGCACGCGCGATCGCTGGCAAATCCGCAAAATCATGCAGCAAGGCTTCTGGCTCAAGTGCAGCCATATCTTCGCCAGACGGTCCGAATGTAACCAAGACCGACGGCACCCCCGCTGCGCGCGCAGTATTGCGGTCAGTGTCGCTATCACCCACCAACAGACAGCGCTCTGGATGCCCGCCCGCACGGCGCGCCGCCTCAAACAATGGCTCAGGGTCAGGTTTGCGCACAGGCAGCGTATCCGCGCCCACAAGGCTCGCAAAGCGGTCGAGCGCCCCCAAGCGGCGCATCAGCTCCACAGCCAACGCTTCGGGTTTATTCGTACAGATCCCAACGCCAAAGCCATCTAGCTTCAAAGCCTCCACTGCGTCCAATGCCCCGTCATAAAACACGGTACGCCGGTCTAAATCTGCAGCATAGGCCTCAAGCAGCACAGGATAAAACGCCTCAACCACCGCCTCATCAGGCCGCCCGAGCCGCTCAAGCCCGGCGCGCAGCATAAACTTCCCCCCACGCAAAGCGACGCCCGCATCAGCCTGCGTGAGCACATCGCCCTCGCCCATCTGCTGAAAGCAAGCGTTGGCCGCAGCGAGCAAATCGCCACTGGTGTCCGCCAATGTGCCGTCCAAATCAAAAATAACCGTTTCCATGTTAACACTCCCTTTGACATATCCCGCAACAATGCTTGATACGTGCCCCCTTGTGCTCTGCTCTAGAGCGGATAAAACGGGCCAGACTAAAAAAGGCAAGTAAAACCCATGAGTATCAACCTGGTTATTCTAGCCGCGGGCAAAGGCACGCGGATGAAATCTGACAGCGCAAAGGTGCTTCACAAGGTTGCGGGGGCGCCACTGCTGATCCACGCAATGAAAGCTGGCACCAGCCTTGAGCCACAAAATATTGTGATTGTGGCAGGCCATGAAGCCGACGCCGTGAGCGCCGCGGCTCTTGCCTATGACGAGAGCGCCCAGATTGTTCTGCAAACAGAACAAAAGGGCACGGGTCACGCTGTTCTCTGCACCAAAGATGCGCTCCAAGGCGCCACGGGCGATTTGCTTGTCCTCTATGGTGACACACCGTTTATCAGCCCCGAAACACTCGACACCATGCGCTCCGCCCGCGCGCGCTTTGACGTTGTGGTGCTCGGCTTTGAAGCCGCTGACCCCGCCCGCTATGGCCGCCTTGTGATGGATGGCAATACGCTGGAACGGATCGTTGAATTCAAAGATGCGTCAGATGAAGAACGCGATATAAGCTTCTGTAATAGCGGAGTTATACTCTGCTCAACAGCACATATGTTTGAGCTGCTCGCGCAGGTTACAAATGACAACGCAGGCGAGGAATACTACCTCACTGACATCATCGGTCTCGCTCGCGCAGCGGGCCTATCTGCCACTGCGGTGGCCTGTTCAGAGGCAGAAACCATGGGGGTCAACTCCCGCACGGATCTCGCCGCCGCAGAGGCTGCTTTTCAGGCCCGCGCCCGCGCTGATGCGCTCGAAGCAGGTGTAACACTCACTGCCCCCGAGACAGTTTTCTTTGCCCATGACACATACATTGGCCCAGATACAATCATCGAGCCCAACGTGATCTTCGGCCCAGAAGTTACCATCGAAAATGGCGCCCACATTCGTGCATTTTCCCATCTCGAGGGCGCACATGTCAGTCGCGGGGCGGTTGTTGGCCCCTACGCCCGCCTGCGCCCAGGTGCGGAGCTGTCTGAAAACGTGCATGTCGGCAATTTCGTCGAGATCAAAAACGCGACCCTCGCTGAGGGTGCCAAGGCCAACCACCTTACCTATATTGGCGACGCCACAATAGGCGAAGGCACCAACATAGGCGCAGGCACAATCACCTGCAACTATGACGGCGTCTTCAAACATCACACCCATATCGGCGCACGCGCCTTCATCGGCTCGAACACCATGCTGATTGCGCCTGTGTCAGTGGGAGATGAAGCGATGACAGCCACAGGTGCAATCGTGAACAAAGATGTGCCCGATGGGGCCCTCGCGATCTCACGCATTCCGCAAGACAACAAACTAAATCTCGCGCGCAAGCTCTTTGACACACTCAGAGCCAAAAAAGCCCGGCAACAAAACGAGGACGAGTAAGATGTGTGGTATCGTAGGTGTTTTGGGCGAGCACGAGGCTGCGCCCCTTTTGGTGGAATCTCTCAAGCGGCTTGAATACCGCGGCTATGACAGCGCGGGCATTGCCACAGTCGACAAGGGTCGCCTTGGCCGCCGCCGCGCGGTTGGAAAGCTCGTCAATCTCTCCGACAGGCTGGTACACGAGCCCCTGACAGGCAAGGCTGGCATCGGCCACACCCGCTGGGCCACACATGGCGCACCCAATGAAAACAACGCCCACCCCCACAGCACGCGTCAGGTTGCCGTGGTCCACAACGGCATCATCGAGAACTACCGCGAGCTGCGCGAAGAACTTGCCGCCAAAGGCATCGGCTATGAGACAGACACCGACACAGAGACAGTCGCCCTGCTCACCCAAGCCTATCTGGACGAGGGCCAAAGCCCCCGCGAAGCCGCCCTCAGCACCGTCAGCCGCCTCACGGGCGCCTATGCCCTCTGCTTTCTCTTTGAGGGCGAGGAAGACCTGCTCATCGCCGCGCGCCAAGGCTCGCCTTTGGCAATCGGCTATGGCAGTGGCGAAATGTTCGTCGGCTCCGACGCCATCGCTCTTGCCCCGTTGACCGATCAGATCACCTATCTCGAAGAGGGTGACTTTGCTTTTGTGACACGCACGCAAGTCGAAATCCTTGATGCTGCACGCCGTCCTGCCAACCGCGAGATCAAAACTGTCGAAATTGAAACAGGCCAGATCGACAAAGGCGGCTACAAGCACTTCATGTCCAAAGAGATCGCCGAGCAACCGCGCGTTCTGACCGAGGTCATAGGCTATTACCTTTCCGATGACGCCACGCGCATCAATTTGCCTGAAAACGGATTTGATTTCAAAACGATAGACCGCCTGACCATGGTCGCCTGCGGCACGGCCTTCTATGCCTGCCTGACAGCCAAATACTGGTTTGAACAGATCGCAGGTATGCCCGTCGAAGTCGATATCGCATCCGAATTCCGCTACCGCGAGCCCCCCATCACCGAGCGCACAGCCGCGCTCTTCGTGAGCCAGTCAGGCGAAACCGCCGATACCCTCGCCGCGCTGCGCTACTGTGAGGGCAAGGCCGACAGCATTTTGTCCGTCGTAAACGTTCCAACAAGTTCAATCGCGCGTGAAAGCAATCTGGCTCTGCCAATCATGGCAGGTCCAGAAATCGGCGTGGCCTCTACAAAGGCCTTCACATGTCAGCTCACAGTGCTCTACCTGATGGCTCTCAAAGCCGCTCACGACAAAGGCCGCCTCTCGGACACAGAGCTTGCAGATCGCCTGTCTGAGCTGCGCAGCCTGCCCTCCGCAGTCAATGCGGCGCTTGCGCTCGACAAATCGCTCGCCCACGCGGGCCTCAAGCTTTCAGAGGCGCAAGATGTGCTCTTCTTGGGCCGCGGCCTGATGTATCCGCTCGCCCTCGAAGGCGCTCTAAAACTAAAAGAAATCAGCTATATACACGCCGAAGCTTATGCTTCTGGCGAGCTCAAGCATGGCCCTATCGCGCTGATTGACAAGAGCATGCCAGTGGTCGTCAAAGCCCCCCGTGATGCCTTGTTTGAAAAAACTGTATCCAACATGCAGGAAGTCATGGCGCGCGATGGCAAAGTGATCCTCATCACAGATGCTGCCGGCGCTGCCGAAGCAGGCGATGAAGCATGGATCACCATTGTGATGCCGACAGCCCCCGCGGCTCTTACACCCATTCTCTACGCCATTCCCGCGCAGCTTTTGGCCTATCACACAGCCGTTGCCAAAGGCACCGATGTGGACCAACCGCGCAATTTGGCCAAGTCGGTGACAGTGGAATAAATTTCGTAATATAAAATGTGAGGATGTTGATTACGGTTACGACATCAAAGTTGTGACCCAAATCCTCACATTAAAGGACATACCTGAAGACCAACTCAAACGTCTTCTATTGATTGAGACCCTTTATGAAGGGGGTCTCAATTCTGTTCAAATATCTGATTTTCTCAATAGTCATCAGATCTCCACCCCTACAGGTCTTTCCTACAACCCAAAAATTGTTTGGGTTACTCACAACAAATTCCAAAAAAGAAAAAAACGGATCAACAACACCCTAGTGTCTGTTGATCAGGACTACTTTTACATTAAAGAAGGAGTGAAGTTTTGGACCGTGTAGCAATTTATGGTCGAGTATCGACAACTGAACAGACCTCAGATAATCAGATCAATTTCCTTCAAGAAATCGTCAATCGAAACGGTTGGGAATTGGTCCAAACATATGTTGATGAGGGAATATCAGGGACAAAGGGACGAGATAAAAGACCAGAGTTTGATCGACTTTGTAAGGACATGGTGAGAAGAAAATTCAACCGAATTCTCGTATGGGACATCTCTCGTTTAGGACGGTCACTTCAACACTTGGTTGAGTTCTTAAATGATGTCCAGTCCGTCAATTGTCACCTATACATCCACCAATCGGGACTTGATACATCTACACCATCAGGAAGAATGATGTTTCAAATGGTTGGGGTCTTCTCTGAATTTGAAAGATCCATGATCTCCGAAAGGGTCAAATTGGGTCTTAAACGGGTTAAGTCCAAAGGGACCAAATTAGGACGTCCAACTAAGATCGACGACTTAACAAAAGAACAGGTTTGGAACATGGTAGATGAAGGGAAATCACTTTCTCAGATATCAAAAATTCTGGAAATATCAAAAATGTCGGTATCAAGAGTAAATCGAGAAAGAAATCCATGACTTTAGATTTAATTCTGGTAACATAATTTCTTATAAGAAATTATAAGTTGAGGATGGTCTTAAATGCCTGAAAAAGAACAAACATTTTCACTGATCCACACCCCTCACGGTCAAACACGACCAAACGAAGAATCGGATACCAAATTCTCATTCACAAATTTCTCAAAAGAATTTGACGGTCACATTGACAAGTCGATCAGGGGTTACTCAACCCTAAGACACGATGTTTTATCTCTCAGTCGATATTTCGTTGAAAACGATACAACCGTCTTAGACCTCGGTTGTTCACAAGGATCTCTTCTGAGAAAAATGTATGAAACCAATGATCATGTTTCAAATACAGAATATCTTGGAGTTGAGATTAACGATAGTTTTCAAGAACATTGGAAAGATGAGGATCGACTTAAATACATTGTAGATGACATCACTACGATGGAATTCCCGAAGGATCTTTCTCTTGTAACTTCTCTTTTTACTTTCCAATTCATCCCTGAAAGGAAAAGAGTTCCTTTGATGGAGAATATTTACGACAACCTTATTGAGGGTGGTGGTTTTGTATTCAGTGAAAAACTGTTGTCAATTGGTGGGAAGGTCCAAAATATGATGGAGTTCATGTATTACGACTACAAGAAAGAGCATTTCACCGAAAAAGAGATATTAGATAAAGAAATTGAACTAAGACATTTAGCAAAACTTACCAACGAAGACTTACTCATTAAACAATTGCTCGGTGTTGGTTTTCGTCAGATCCAAACTTTCTGGAGAAATTTCAATTTTGTTGGAATGGTAGCACTCAAACTTCCATCAAATAATTGGGATAAGAAATGAACGAAATCATCTCAAGAAACGAATTAACGATAGAAGAACACGTTCAAAGAATAAAACTGTGTTTGGATAGAACACGACAGTCGATATTTGACACAGTTATCTCGATTAAGGAATGTCGTGACCAAGTAGGTGATGAAGTTTTTCAGAAAGAAATATCAACACGATTAGGGATGAGTCCATCTACATTGAATCGGTGGTTGTCGATTGGTAACTCTCAATTTGTGATGTCACATCAAGATAAAGTTCCCACAACATTCACGGGTCTCTACTACCTCACACAATTAGAGAAAAAATATTCTGAATATTACTCTAGGGATGGTCTAGAACGTCTTGAGAAACTCTTACAAGATGGAAAGATTCATGAGAACACACAGCAAACAGACATTCAGGAAATTCTGAATAAAATTTCCAATCAAATTAAGAAACGTAAAAAAAAGGAACGTGAAAAAAATATCGTTGATCTTGTAGGTGGAAATATTGGGTCGAATGATAGATCAACAACACTGGATCAACTTATTGAAAGTAGATCAATGTTCCGTTGTCTTTTTGTTGACCTTCAAAAAGACCTAATTTCTAGATGGGGTGATCAAGGTTTTTTTGAAACCGATATTCAATCAGAGTTTCCTCTCCACGAATTAAGAACCCCTTCCATTACTGAAACGGTTACATGTTTGATACGTGTACCAATGAAAAAAATTGACGTTGGTATAAAAGTTCTTTCTTCGTTTGGGTTCAGTTATAGGGATACATTCGTTCCATCGTCGAAATCTGATGATATGTCCTTACTCGATAACCAAGATGTCCTCATTCGTGGAGAACGAGGTGGTGGTCAAAGGTTGGTTGGTGTTCACCTACAAAGTCCAAAGACAAAAGATGTTTTAGATTTTTGTGAAAGTGAATTTGAGGGTCCATTCCTTGTTGTGTTTGATGAAGTAGATCGGAGCAACTGGGTATGTATAACGAAATAAAAGAACAACTCCGTCTTATCATTAGTGAACAATTTCCTGAGAAAGAGATCTGTCTTCTCCTATCAGGTGGTGCTGATTCAACGTTGGTTGGTATTGTTGCTGATGAATTAGGAAAGAAAGTCCATTCGATAAGTTTTCGTCTCAATGACCAAACAAGTTGGGATTATCAAACAGCAAAATCTACTTCTAATTTACTTGGTTGGTGTTTTCACGAAGTCGTTGTTCCTACCAACGATCCCAAAATCGATTTTTTAGATTTGGTTCAAAACCATAAATGTAAGAAAAAAACAGAGTTAGAAGTGCTCTATCCGTTCATACATTTAATGAAAAAGGTTAAGGACTTAGGTTTCACTAAAGTTCTGACGGGGTTTTCATCACCTCTACCGGATGGAAGACGGGATTCAATAAAAATCAAACAAGATAATTTTCAATATTGGGAAGAGACGTTATCTGAAGAATTTGATTCTTCTGCTACTAAAATTTGTGTGGAGTTTGCTCAAAGAGAAAACATTCTTATTCACCAACCACTCAATGATACATCGATCAAGAAAATTTTAGTTGGTAAAACTTGGACTGAGATTAATAAACCATATTGGAAGTCACCTTGGAAAATTCCCTATAAAGATACTTTTGAAAAACTTGGATTGTTGTCGTTGGGTAAGACCCCTGGTCTTCAAGTTGGTGGGGGTATTGAAAGTTATTTTTCTCCATTGATTAATGATCCTGAGATAAATTTCAAAGGATATATTTCTGGTAATACGACCCAAAAACTCTCCCAGTTGATCAGACTCTGGTCAGATATAGATCCCTCTACGGAAGTAACTCCATATCCCGTCCGATATGACTTTGAACCATATTCACTTAAAGATGTAATGACAGCATCTGATAGAGAAGACTTCACGGTTGTTTCAACATTTGCTGGTGGTGGAGGTAGTTCAACAGGTTATAGATTGGGTGGTGGAAAAATTCTTCTCGTTAATGAATTCATTCCAGAAGCAGTTCAAACCTACAAAGCAAACTATCCATCAACACCGGTGGAGATGATAGACATAAGAAAGATCACACGACGTGGTGGTCGACAGTATGTTTTAGATTGGTTTAAGTCGTATGGAATTGAAGAAGGTGAATACGACATCTTGGACGGGTCTCCACCATGTTCAACCTTTTCAACTTCTGGAAAGGGTAAAAAGAAAATTGAAGAGAAGAATGTAAAGTATTCAGATACAACACAAGATCGTATAGGGATGTTGATCCATGACTTTGTGTATATAGCAAACTGTACCAAACCCAAGGTTTGTGTGATTGAAAATGTCCCTTCTATCAAATCATCAGACGTATTCCATCATGCTTTGAACCGACTTCGACGTTGGGGATATAAGGTCAATTTCAAAGTTCTGTGTTCCTCTCATTTTGGGGTTCCACAACGTAGAAATAGATTAATAGCAATAGCAGTCAGACCGGATATTTGTCGTAAAGTTGGTATTAAGACTGAAGAAGATATTCTTAGTCTGTATCCACATGGATCAATTTATGAACCAACTCTTCGAGATGGTCTAGATGGTGTAGTTGTAGATCCTCAACAACGAAACTACTTGATGATGACTTCTGTTAAGTCGTCAGGATATGAATTAATAAAGTCCATACCAAAAGATCCACCATACCCAATGAAATTAAGTGATGTCGATCCCGATTGGACATCCGATTTCAATCTTGTCCGAGCAAGTTGGTATCACCCATCTCCAACCCTTACTCAGATGGGACAACAAGGTGGTCGTGGAGGTATTCATCATCCCGATGAAGATAGGGTCTTTACTACAGATGAACTCAAGAGATTAATGGGGTTACCGGACGACTTCCGATTGACTGGAACCTTTAACCAGAAAGCAGAACGATGTGGACGGATGGTTACACCTCACTTGTATAAACATCTATCAAGGTCGATATATGAAAAAGTGATCCTCCCGTCTCGAGTTAAACCACTGAAACAGAAATAAAATACATGACACAAACATCCTTCACATTTATTGATAATGAGTATGAAATAAAACCATGGGATAAATTACGAAACCTTGCAGAGCATTATCATGAACAAAAGTTTTTAAAAATTATGAAAAAGCATGGGTTTGTCGAAAATATTGTACCAGTCCCTCTTCGAAGTCGTTATACGAAGGGGAGAAGATGGTCAGCAGACGAATTTAATTCGTGCTTTGATGCATGGATGAGAGGTGTGTCTCTCACACTTATTTCTGCAAATCTGAACAGAAACCCCCAAGATATGATTTACAAGTTGATAGATGAATGTAATCGGAAGAATATTGCCTTCACTCAAAAAGGTCGATCTGAGGGTTCTGTAAATTGGTCAAAAGAGGTTGAAACATGTGCATCGGAACTCTTTGGTCTCGGTCTTCCGGCATGGAAAATCGCAGTAATTTTCCGAGTTGATTTTGAATTTGTTGAAAAAAAGGTTTTCAAAGATCGTCAAGGTTACGGTCACGTGAAGAAAAATCCGTTCACAATAAACACCGACCATAAACAACTCGTTAATAAACAAATTCTCGATAAGATACAGTTAAGTGATTTTAAAGTTTTTGAACCATTTGCAGGTGAAGGAAGATTTACAGAAATAATATTGTCTAAAAAGCAAGTAACCTCGGTTGTTTGTATAGAGGAAAATGAATCGACGTTTGAAAAACTATCCAATATTGGTGATCCTAGATGTCGGAAAATTCTAGGTAACAACATAAAAATTCTTAAACAAATTGAAGAGAAGTTCGACCTAATAGATCTGGATCCATTTTCTACTTGTCATGAGCAAATTGATCTTATTTGGAAGAATTTGAAGGAAGATGCCTACTTGTTTTTAACGTTCGGTGGGGAATATAGAAGAAGTTTTATTACCTCGAATAGAAAGTCGATGTTAGAAAGATATCAATATAATGATACCGAGAGTTCAAACTCAAATTACTTAGAAGAAGTTCCTCATTACTTTATGGGGAATATTGCGAAAAGATCATGTTCAAACGGTTATGAGTTCCAAGTATTGAAGGCAGTAAGATATGCTAATTATTGTCGTTTTTGGTTGAAACTCGAAAAATCAAAAGACCCATCGGATTGGTACCGCAAGTCCGTGATTGAAAATCAAAATGGTCAACGATTTATAAATCTCAACATTCCAAGATTTAAAGAGATACGGCACGAGATTGATCGTGCAAAAAAAGAAGGGTTTAACCTATGAAACAAACACTTTACCAACACTCCACAGAAAAAATGAAAGAGATAATCAGTTTAATGCTCGATTTATCTCAAGAGTCTAACTCGTTCTATTTACCTACCGACGAACATTTTTTGAACGACGACCTTGCGGCAATTCTACTTTGTGGGAAAGGATATCAAATAGAAAATATTCCAACCGAATTAGATGATCGAAAGAATGCATGGTTGGGACGATCAGCAATTGATTTTGGAATTGAAAGATCAGCAACTCCGCTTCTATATAAAAAAATTCAACCTTTTATTAATAAATTGGTGAAAAATGCATTTGATGAAACTAACTCTTTTAAGAGTGTTAGTGCAGAATGGATCAATAAAAATCCTCAGTATTTACCTGTGATGATGCATGCCCTTGGTGTTTTCAGTAAGAGAGACCTACAAAAATTAATAGGCACTGGTACTGCAAGTGATACTGGGATTTCACGTCCCGTTTCAGAAAAAATAAATCAACTATTTCAAAATATTGATGTTTCATCGATCCCCTCAGAGATTCAAATCACAGAACGAATAAAGGGAACTACTGAAGGAATTGTAAGGGACTTGATTGGTCGGTTACTACTAGAAGATTTTGTCGCAATGGCATTAAAGAATGAAGAAGTGCCGTTTTTGAGAGAAGACGAATATGAATCGATAGAAGGGGTTGTTTACGACTTCAGGGCAGATTTTGTGGTCCCGGACTTTAAAAATCCAAAGGCATTTATAGAAGTTCGAAAAAGTAGTGCTGGTCATGCAAGTCTTTATGCAAAGGATAAGATGTTTTCTGCGATAAACTGGAAAGGAAGACATCAAAAGTGTTTGGGTATTGTCGTTGTTGATGGTCCCTGGACACAGAATACTTTAGAGGTGATGTCTCGGGTCTTCGATTACGTGATCCCTGTTGAAAAAGCAAATGAAGTTGCACTTAAAATCCGTCAATATTTAGATGGGGATGAATCAGTTCTTAGGTGGTTGATTCAGTTCAGAATAGATTCAAACAATTTAGAGTAACAAAAATACATGTTTTTGTTACAGCAAAAATAACTTCCTTGAGGTCAATAAAATAAAGGGTTTCAGGACCTCATTTCAGAAGGGTTTTTGTTACACCTTGGATTTGAAAGATTTGAGTCGTTGAAGAAGAACTTTGTCTTCGGTCCCTACCCCAATCCCAAGTCCTGAAATGTAGGATAAAAGTTTGTTTTGTTGAGAGATTAACTTGTTCTGTTTTATCGGGTCTTCTTCTTTCTCGATCTGTTTGGTTAGGTTGTTGATCCTCAGAACAAGAGTTCCAACGGTAACTCGAACCCACATCGGATACTTACCTTCAGAAATAAATTGTTTGAACCTCATCATGATCGATTACCTTCAATAACAACGACCGACAAAGATCCCTTTCTCAATTGTTTCTCTAGTTCCTTAATGAAGTCCTTTTTGTCTTGAGTTGATGAAATATCCCAAACATCACATTTGTTGAACTTCATAGATTGAAGATTTCTAACAACTACCTGTTTGGATAAGGTTTGGTGGTTGGAAGTCATCATAGTCGTAATCCATCATCGTATGGATCAAAGAAGTCTGTTGATACCGGGATGTTGAGTGGTTCATCATATGAATCTTCCCAACGAGAGGAATTTGAATGATTGGATTCTGGTGGGTTCTTTTGTTCAATATTCGTAATCAGATCATTCAATCTCCCATCTTCCTTGATAAGTTTGAACTCTCGTCGACAGAACTCTTCAATCATTGAATTCAAGATTGATGTTCTTGAGACCCGTTTAAAATTTACCAGGTGATCAAAGTTCTTTTTCAAATGATTTGGGATATTAAAGTTGATTAAGGTGTAAGACATGGTTGTATCTCCTATTGAAAGAACTGATCTAGAGATACAGTCTCAGATCTTGGTGTGTATCCTTTGATCAATGGTGAAAAGTGGTTGTAGATTTCATCAACTGATTTGTTTTTGAATTCTGGTTCTCTTTCAATGAAACTGATGATTGATGAGAACTGGTTTTCAGTGATTTGGTATCCATTGATGACTTGATCTCTAATAGACTTGATGACTGGTTTCATCTTTAAGTTCTTTTTGATCAGATAAAGACACAAGTAGTTGTTGAGTTCTGTTCTTAATGGTTTGTTGTTCATAATCTTTAATCCTTACTAAGTTTTAGGTAATAAGAAGGACTAAAGGAAAAGATGACCTTTCCTTTTGAGAGTTGATGGACTGATAGAGGAAATTTATTTCAGCAATATCAATGTAAAAACACGTTGTCCCAATCAACTGAAGACTGAAGTCCTTCACCCTTCGATTTATTTTTTAATTTATACTCAATCCAACCGAGATATTTATCATCGATCGGTCTGATACATATGTTGTGATGCCCAAATGTAGTTTGCGTCCAGCATTTGGAAATCAACTGTGAAAACTCTTCGAGATTTAACCGATCTGGTCTCTCCAAGGTCATGTGTATGTGAAGTCTGATGAAAGAGTTGCCTTCAGTTATAGGAATTACTGACAATCTCTTCCCGTACCTTTTAAAACTATTCCCAAAAATAGATTGGTTTAGTCGATTCATGAAGTCCCTTGTGCTCTTTGATACCTTCATTGAATCAAGATTAGTTCCAAATCGACCTTTAAAGTCATTAGTCTCGACTCTTTGTTTCAAAGTAAGTGTCACAGCAATTGGATTGGGGACACGTCTTTGATCGAAGTAATCTAAGTAATCTGATTTTGTTGGTAAATTCATTGAGACCTTCAACACCTTTAATCATTTGTTATTTTTATTTATATAAAATTTATCCTCGATTTATCATTTTTTGAAAAAATTTTTATATAACCAAATTTATATTGTTTATTTTGTGATAGATTGATTTATAATGGTTTTATGACTGATATTCTTCACATCTACACACGGGTTTCGACTTCTTCTCAAGAAGAGGAAGGAACCTCATTGGAGACCCAATTAGAGTTAGGTGTTCAACGAGCAGAAAAACTCGGTATGGACCATAAGGTGTGGAATGAGGGAGGAAGATCATCGTCTAAAGATGATCTTAGTAACCGACCAGTATTAAGTGATCTTCTTCAGCAAGTTGATGACGGTGAAGTCCAACACCTTTATGTGTGGAACACCGACCGTCTTTCTAGAAACCTCAACACTTGGGGAATGATCCGTTTCAAACTGATCAAAAACGAAGTGACTCTTCACACCCCCACGGGAAAACAAATTCTTTCAGATCCACAAACCAATTTGATGTTGGGGATAATGAGTGAAATCTCCCAATACGATAATCAGTTACGAACTGAAAGATTTCGGTTGGGGAAACTTAAACGTATCCGACAGGGTGGATGGATGGGAGGTCCTCCACCTTATGGTTATTCACTCGATAACAGCAAACTTATTCCGAATGAAGAAGAACAAAACTGGGTTAAACACATCTTTGAAAGTTATAAAAATGGTGACTCAATCGATGAAATAAGAACACAACTTCTCAAAAATGGAGTTGTTACCAGACGTGGTAATCCAGTCTGGTCTCATGGTTCGATAGATAAACTTCTTACAAACACCCACTATGAGGGTTACTATACATATACTGACAAGAAGTCGGGTGACACTCTTCGAATAGTCTGTCCAAGATTACTTGATCCCTCATTAATAAAATCAGTCAGAGATTTGAGGGAAAAAAGGTCTTACGGAAAAACTGGGAACCGACGGACAAAGACAAGTAACCAAAAATATACATATCTTCTCACCGGTCTGTTGGTTTGTGGTCATTGTGGTTCTCTATACGGTGGCAATCATAAGAAGACCCAAACCTCGTATTACTCATGTCTTCAAAAGACCCATAAATTCAAAACCAAATTCACCGAAAAACATGTTGTGTGTGGGTCTAACAGGAACATACGGATCGACAAAACGGACGAAGTTGCTTGGGATACTATTGTAGATATCATTTCCAAGTCACATACTTTTAAAGAGACAGTGAAAACTGAACTGTTAGGTAAAAATTCTTATAAGAAATCAGTATCCGATATCAAGAAACTTGAAAACAAACAAAAGAAGTTGAAGAAAGAAGTTGATGATGTGACAGAATCCATCGTTAATTCTGAAAGTCTGGTCCTTATAGGAAAACGGGACAAAGTAGAGGTTGAAAAAATTGTTAAAAACCTCGAGAAACATCGTCTGTTTCTAGAGACCCAAATAGAAGAAATTTCTCAGTCACTTATAGAAGATCAACAACAAAGACGCTGGGTTGATTGGGTAAAAGAATTTGGCAGTCGGATTGATAAACTAAAAGACCCTGATTTCACCATTGAAGAACGTAAGAAATTCATTGAAGGTGTCGTGAATAAGATACTGGTTACTAACAATAACGTTCGAGAACATGAGTTAAAGATCGAGTTCCGTCTCCCGTACGTGGGCGATAAGTTCGAGTATAATGACTCTTCGAACAAGTCGAAGGGTTACACCATAAAGAAGGGTCGAAAGACCAAGAAAGTGGTGACAGATTTATTAAAAAAAACAATAGGATCGGGATGAATAGATGTCATTATATATCGAAATTTATTCCATCACAGTGGAGTAAGCGAAAGACCCGTAGCCTTTGGCTTCTGACTGTGCGATAGCAGCGCCAAACGCCACTCAGGATACGCTCGACATGACTTTAGACGACGCTCTCACAGCTCTGCGCAACGCTGCCGAAGACGGCCGCGCCGCAGGCATGGCCGACTATCACAAAGTTCCACGCGAGTACCTTGGCGTGCCAAATCCGGCGATCAACGATCTCGCCAAAGAGTGGCGCGGTCCGCTCTCAATTGAAGAGCGTGTCGCTCTTGCGGATCAGCTCTGGAAAACCAATATTTTTGAGGCTCGCCTCGCCGCCGCAAAACTTTTGACGCAAGCGCGGATCAGCCCTGACCAAGCCGTCTGGGATCTGATCGTCTCATGGGTTCCCGACTTTGACAGCTGGGCCATCGCGGATCACGCTATGATGGCAGGCCAGAAGCGCCTCGTCGCGGACCCCTCGCGCATCGAAGAGGTGGAGAGCTGGACCAAATCCGATGTCCACTGGACTCGCCGCGCCGCTATGGTCATCACCCTGCCCTACACCAAGCAAAATCACCCAAAACCCGATGAACTTGCGATCCGCAAGCGCGTCCTCGGCTGGGCCGTGCGCTATGTCGAAGACCCAGAGTGGTTTATTCAGAAGTCTGTTGCATGGTGGCTGCGTGACCTGAGCAAGCACGATGCCCCGCGCGTTGAGTATTTTCTCGCCAATCACGCGAAGAAAATGAAGCCTTTTGCGCGCAAGGAAGCGGCCAAATTCCTCCCGAAAGAGGCCTAGGAACGCCAGCGCAGCAGGCGTTTTTCGATCAGCCCGATGAGCGTGCTCACCACGACGCCAATCAACGACAAGATCACAACGCCTGCAAACAGCCGCTCTAGGTCATAAAGCGATCCTGCCTGCAAAATATAAGCGCCGATGCCGTATTCCGCGCCAAGCATTTCGGCAGCAACCAGCAGGATGATCGCAATCGCAAGGCTGATACGCAGCCCAGACAATATCCCAGGCATAGCGCCGGGCAGAACAATCTTGCGCACAATCGACAGCCAGCTCAGGCCAAAACTCTGCCCCATGCGGATCAAGCTGCGGTCAACATTGTCGACGGCTCCATAAGTAGCCACAACTGTTGGGGTAAAGGTACCGAAGGCGATCAGCGCATATTTGCTCGCCTCATCAATGCCAAACCAGATAACAAACAAGGGCAACAGCGCAATTTTCGGGATAGGAAAAAGTGCTGCAACCAAAGGCACAAGTCCCGCGCGCACATATGAAAACAGCCCAATCAGCACACCAACAGAGACACCGAGCGCCACACCAAGCGTCGCCCCCACAAGCAGCCGCGACAGCGAAGGCGCAAGATGCTTGGTCAGCATCCCGCTCTGCCAAAGCTCGCCAAAGGTTGCCAAAACATCGGAGGGCCGTGGCAAAGTGAGCTGCGATATCCAGCCCGCCCGCGTGCCCCATTCGGCAATAACAATAAGAAAGAAAAACACCAAAAGCCCTATGCCGCGCCGTGCAGTGGGCGCAAACCCGCCGCCCCGAAAACGCACTTCTCGCAGATCAGACATCTAGCAACTCCTCATCTGCGGCGCGGGCCTCATCGCGCATAACGTTCCAAAGATGCTTTTGCACCGCCTCAAGCTCCGCATCACCATGCGCTCTTTCGGCAAGCGGCGTCGCAATCTCGACCACCTCACGCACCTGCCCCGGCCTGCGCGACAGCACAACAATCTTGTGCCCGAGCCGCACAGCTTCTGCGAGGTTATGGGTCACATAAACCGCCGTGAAGGGTTGGCGCGTCCAGAGACCGACCAGATCGTCCATAAGCAATTCACGCGTCTGCGCATCCAGCGCCGAAAGCGGCTCATCCAGTAGCATCACGGCAGGCTTCACCGCCAGCGCACGCGCTATCGCAACCCGCTGCTTCATCCCGCCGGACAGCTGGCGTGGCAAAGCATCAGCAAAGTCGCCAAGCCGTGTGCGCCCCAGCACATCCGCAATGATCGCGTCACGCGCCGCACCTTTGATCCCGTGATCTTCCAACACAAGCGAGATATTCCCGCGTACAGTCCTCCACGGCAAAAGAGCAAAATCCTGAAACACATAGGTCAGCGGATTCAGACAGCCCTCTGGCGCCCCCCCAAGTTGCAAGACGCGGCCCGCGCTCGGCTTTTCCAAACCGCCGATCAGCCTCAACAAAGTTGACTTGCCGCAGCCCGAAGGCCCGACAAGACACACAATCTCCTCGCTCTGCACCTCCAGAGATATATCGCGCAAAACCTCTGTGTCGCCATAAGCATGGCTGATGCGCTCCAGCGATAGATCCATATCGATATCCTCAAAGCAGCGGGGGGCTTAACGTCCCCCGCCTTAAATATTACGCTTCAAACGTCTCGACATAACTCGTGTCCAGAAGCGTATCGAGCGTGATATCCTTGCCAACAAGGTCTTCCGCTTGGAACCAAGCCAGCTGATCCGCCATAGAGGCAACATTGAGCTTCGCACCCTCATTGAGACGCATCGTACCGTTGATGATGCTCGGCGCCGCCTTTTCGCGGGGGCGGTCGGTATAGACATATTTATGGATCAGATCGACCATCGCCGCCTCGCCATCATCGCCACCAGCACGATCAATCATCGCGCTGTTATAATCGCCCGCGCCTTTCGCGTAGGCCGCAAGGAAGTCGCCCGTCTGGCCTTTTTCGTCACTCGCATTGCTGGCCGAGGTAAAGACCGTGGTCACCTGATAGCTGGGCAAGTAGTCCGAGATATTGCCAATGATATGTACGGCGCCTGAGCCCGCCAGAGGCTTGGCAATATGTGGCACAATGCTCCACGCATCGATCTGCCCAGACTTGAGCGCACCAATCACGGCGCCGACTTTTTGCAGCGGCGTAAAACTCATTTCAATGCCTTCTTTTTCGGCCACTTTGGAGCCCATGTAATGGAAAGAAGAGCCCGCCTGCGTGACGCCAAACTTCTTGCCCGCCAGCATAGCTGGGCTGGTCAGCCCCGCTTGGAAAGCCGCGTCGGAGGCCAGAATTTTCTGCCCATCGATACCCGCTTCTTCGCTCAACGCACCGCCAATCACCTTGATCGCGCCTTTGTCAGCCAGCGAAATAAGCCCGCCCGATACAGCCGTAACCGCATAATCCACATCTCCCGAAGCTATCGCGACAGCCATAGGCTGCGCCGCCTCAAAGAAGCGCAGCTCAACATCAAGCCCAGCCTCGGCAAAGTAATTACGCTCCACAGCCACAAAGCTGCCCGCATGAGAGGTAAAGCGCAGAGCACCCACCACAATCTTTTTATTCATCGCAATCGCAGGCGCCGCTAGGCTCGCTCCCGCTGCGGCGCCCAAGAGTCCAAGCGTCTGCCGTCTGTTGAAATGCGTCATTCTCTCTCTCCCATTTTGTGATTACTCTACGGCAGTCTTGCCCGCTCTGCCCGCTGAGTAAACACTTACCTTGTGTAGGCGTTCAAAAGAGCTTCAGTTTCTTGAAGACAGCATACTGTCCGATCAAGACAGCGACGATGATGCCACAGATGATGACAAAGCCGTTCGCACTGTCCGCCAGCGGCACTCCACCGACATTGATACCCAACAGTCCCGTGATGAATCCGATCGGCAGGAAAAACGCCGAAACAATCGTCAGAACAAACATTTGTGTGTTCATCTGCTCGGCTCGCGCATCCATCACCTGATCATGCACAATCTGTGCACGGTCGCGGATGGCATCAAGCTCCTCGCTCAGCCGCGTCAGCCGGTCAATTGCCTCTCGCAACTGGCTCAAAGCCTCGCGTGACACCCAGTCAAACCCCTCGACCTCAAAGGTCGTCAAAGCGTCCCGCTGCGGAAACATATAACGACGTAGCGCTGTCGCGACTTGCCGAATATCGGCGAGCGCACGGCGGGTTTCACTTAGAGTTTCGCCCTCTAGCCGATCAGAAACCTCGTCAAGCTTCTCATTCAACTCCGCCACCACAGGCTCTGCTCGGTCAGCAATCCGCAAGGAAAAGGCGGCCACCATCTCAGCAGGCGAGCGTGGCGCGCGTCCGCCGCGCACCATCCCAGCCACATCCTGAAGCGCGTTCAAGGGCCGCACACCACAGCTGACAACCTGCCCCCCTTCGACCCAAAGTCGAAGCGAAACCATATCTTCAGGCTCTGCTCCAAGGTTGAGGTTAACTCCACGCAGAACAAGGATGGCCCCGCCACCATGTGGCGTACAGCGCGGGCGCGTCTCTTCTGCGGTGAGCGCGGTTTTCACCGCCTCATCAAGTTCAAACTCCGCCAGCCCGCTCGAGAGCTGCTCTGGTGTGCCCTGCACATGGCGCCAGACATAGCCAGCCGCATCTGACGGCGCAGCAGCACCCTCAAGAGCCTTTACACTTCGATCTGTCCCAATCTGAAAGCCAAAAGCAGGCGTCACATCATTCATTTTTTCGCCTCGCTTCAGTTTCTAAAGACATCAACCTCGGTCAAATCTGTCAAAGGTGCATCAATCACGCGCAGTGCCGCCAGCGAAAGCTGGCTTCCCGCCGTCTTCGGCCCATCCAGCGGCAGAAGGTCTAGTTCGACTGACTTTCCGTTCTTCGCCGACACAACCCGCCCCGTCGCAGGCGCGCTCACAAGCGGTGTCTTGATCCAGAGCCCCGGCTGCGCCGCATCCCCAAGCGAAGCCACAGTCCGGCCAAGCGCACGCCCCTCACCCTTGGCTGCTTTTTCTTCTGCCGCCAACACAGCGGCTTTTTTCTGGTCTGCACTCGTCGTATCAAACTGAGCCACTGTGCGCGCGGTCGCAGACGGTGGCGGCGCTGCCGTCGTATTCAAAGCCTCAGGCCGCGGGTTTGGACGCACCGTCTTTGCGTCTTCGGCAGCATCAACAGCAGGCACAGGCTCGTCTGCCACTTGCACCAAAGCACAAGCGCCAAGCAAGGCAACCAGACTCATACTCAATAAAACGTGTTTCATACTGTCAGATTAGGGCCCCCTGCGCCCCTTGACCAGAGTAGAAACACCCTTGCCCCAAGCCCCCTCAGCCCTTAACTGTAGCGCATGAAAACGCCGCTGATTGATCCCTTCGCCCGCCCGATTTCTTACCTGCGCGTCTCCGTGACAGACCGTTGCGATTTCCGCTGTGTCTACTGCATGTCCGAAAACATGACGTTTTTGCCCAAAAAGGAGCTACTCACCCTTGAGGAGCTTGACCGCATGTGCAGCACCTTTATCGGCCTTGGAGTTGAAAAACTGCGCATAACGGGCGGCGAGCCGCTTGTGCGCAAAGGCATTATGACGTTCTTTCACGCGATGACCCGTCACCTTGAGAGCGGCACACTCAAAGAGCTGACGCTCACAACCAACGGCTCCCAACTTGAACGCTACGCTGATGAACTCTACGCAGCAGGCGTGCGCCGCATCAATATATCGCTTGATACGCTGGATGAACAAAAGTTCGCAGATATCACCCGCTGGGGCCGTCTGCCCCAAGTTCTCAAAGGCATCGAGGCCGCCAAAAAGGCAGGCCTACGCGTCAAGATCAACACGGTTGCGCTCAAAGGCTTCAATGAAGACGAGCTTTTCACTCTCACCGAGTGGTGCCAGCGCGAGGAGATGGACCTCACTTTCATCGAAGTCATGCCTATGGGCGACATCGGCAATGAGGACCGTCTTGACCAATACTGGCCGCTCAAAGACCTCCGCACAACGCTGGCAGAGCGTTACACGCTGACAGACCTTGCCCATCGCACAGGCGGCCCCGCCCGCTATGTGCGCCTTGAAGAAACAGGCCAACAAATCGGCTTTATTACCCCGCTGACGCATAACTTCTGTGAAAGCTGCAACCGCGTAAGGCTCACCTGCACAGGAGAGCTCTTTATGTGCCTTGGCCAAGAAGACAACGCAGACCTGCGCGCGCCCCTGCGCCTGCACCCGGACAGTGATGCGCCTCTTGAAGAGGCAATTCGCGCCGCCATCAAGCTCAAGCCCAAGGGCCACGACTTTGACTACGATCGCCAAAGCGTCGGCGGCAAAATGACCCGCCACATGAGCCACACAGGCGGCTGAGCGTGGCAACGCCCCTGCTCCCCGCTGCCTATTTCGCTGCCACAAGCACCGCTCCGTGGCTTCTCCTTCGCGCGGCCCGCGCCGCACATTTACGCCAGAATGCCCCCGTGGTACGCCTGCCCGAGCGCTTTGGCGAGGCCACTCTGCAACGGCCCAAAGGCAAGCTGATCTGGCTTCACGCCGCCTCTGTTGGCGAGATCCAATCTGCCGCCGCACTCGCCCCCTATTTGGCTGCGCATGCGACGCTGCTTGTCACCACAAGCACGCAGACAGGCGCCGAGCGCGCCGCACAAGTGCTTCCAGAGGGCTGCATCCATCAGTTTCAGCCCGTTGATACCGCCCGCGCCGTCAGCAGCTTTCTCAGCCATTGGCAGCCCGATCTTGCGCTCTTTGTCGAAGGTGATCTCTGGCCGCGTATGTGCCGCAATCTCGCACGCCGCGGCACACCCGCCGCCCTGCTCAATGCCCGCGCCTCCAAAAGCCGCGCCCGCTTTCCCAGAAGCTATGGCTATATGCTCGCGCCGTTCCGCCTGATCACATGCCAGACAGAGGCTGTGCGCGCGGGGCTTATGGCCCTTGGCCTGCCCGGAGACCGCCTCAAGTGTCTTGGAGACCTCAAGGCAGATCTACCCGCCACCAGCATCTCAGAAAGCGCGCTAGACGCCTTTCAAACCGCCGCCAAGGGACGCCCCGTCTGGGCCGCCGTCTCCACACACCCTGCCGATGAGGCCCATGTCCTCGCCGCACACCGTACCTTGCTGACCAATACGCCCGATGCGCTCCTCCTCTGGCTGCCGCGCCACCCTGCCCGCGCCGAAGCCATCCGCGCCGCAGCTGATGGCCTCAGCCTGAGCCAAAGAAGCCAAGGCGAAGCGCCGACAGAAAAAACGCAAATCCTGCTTGCCGATACTCTCGGAGAAGCAGGCGCCGCCTTTGCCACTGCCTCAACAGTCTTTCTGGGCGGCGGCTTTGGCCGTGAAGGCGGCCACAACCCGTATGAGCCGGCCAAAGCTGGTGCCTTCGTGCTCTCAGGTCCAAGAGTAAACAACTTCAGCGCCGCATATGCGCGGCTCGCCGTTGATGGCTTTACAGAGCTTGTCGCGGACACAGCAACGCTAACAGAAGCTCTCGGCTCCCGCCTCTCAAAGCCGCATCAGGCCCCTTGGCAAGGCAGCGAGACAAATGCCGCTGCCGCAACCATGAACGCACTCGCGGCCTACTTGCCCTGAGCGCGCGCGAGAAAATCAATCGCCGCCACGTCTTCGACTTCATCCGCTTCAATCTCGGCCACAATCCGCATCACCCGCCGTGCGTGCTGCTGGAGCGCCACAGATGCTATTAAACAAGCCTGAAGCTTGGCCTGCAAGTCATTGTTTGAGCGTGTATAATAGTGATTGAGCTGCAAGAATTCAGCCGAGTAAAATCCAGCCTTTCCGCGTGCAGAATGCGCCGCCCGCACGCCCGCATCATTCACGCCCTCACCCTTGCCATCAATCTCCATACCGTGCACGCGCACTCCCGTCACACGGCTAGGATCAACAATACACTTCCAGTTCAGAGCATGCCGCGCGCCCTCGGTCGTGCGCATCCTGCGGGTATAGTTCGCAACAATCCCGCCCTCAGGCGGCGCCTCATGTCCACCGCGGCCAAACATCTGCCAAGGCAAGGAGACATGGGCCGCCTCCCCGACACGCTCAAGCGCGGCCTCAATACTCGCGTCCGCCTTCGGGACAATAAACTCGTCCACATCCACAAAAGCCATCCAGCGAAATTCAGCCCCATAATTGGCCAGCGCATGGGAAAAAGCGAGCACCTGATTGTGAATTTCCGCGCCGCTGCGCCCGTCGCGCAGGCTCTGCGCCCAAGGCACAATCGTCAGCGCCTCTGCTGGTACAGTGTCTCGCAAAATCGAGACAGTCTCATCTGTTGAGCCGTTGTCATAGACGATAAAATGCGACACCCCAGCCAAGAGGTGAAACCGCGCCCATTCTTCAATGTAGCGCGCCTCGTTCTTCACAATAATAGGGATCGCCACGCCGCTGCGCTCAGGGTTCGCCTTAGGAGGAGAAACCGCCAGTTTACTGATCGGTCTGGCCTTGAAAAATCTCATGTCGCACGTCCTCTGGCTCTGATCCGCTGTATCTGCTCTGGCTCTAAAAGCCGCCCTTGGTCAAAACTCACATAATAGTCCCGTGCAAGCCAAGTCAGCATCCGCGCGCGCAAATCTGCATCAAACGACAGCTCCGTCGCCTGTGCACAGAGCGCGCCAAGCGCTGCAGCACTGTCCGCTCGCATCACAGCGCCCTCAATATCGTAAAGCGCCTCCCCAGTGATCACCACGGGCTTGTCCCAGAACATCGCCTGCAAACCCATTGAGGAGTTGATCGTGATCACCCCTGCGCTCGCCGCAATCTGGGCAAAACTGTCAGTCGCATTGTCCAGAACGATCCGTGCACCAGAAGCAATCAGCGCATTGATCTCATCCGTCACCGCAACTTTGGATGAGGGGTGCTCCTTGACCCGCAAGTGCCAACCCTCGGGCAAATGCCGCGAAGCCTCCGCAAGAGCGGCAATAAAGCCCTGAAGCCCGCCACACCAACCTGCAAACAGCGTCATCTGGCTGTCGTCAGGCACTTGCAGCGGCACAAACAAAAAGCGCGCGCCATCAAAGTGGGCCTTACCCTGCCCGACATCCGCCCGCCGAGGCGCACGCGCCTGAAAGCCAGCCTTGAGCTCGGCCAAAAGTGTCATATCCGCGGTAACATTCTCATAAAACGCAGCCTGCTTCGGCACAGAACCTTCAGCATTTACCCCCTTCGCATCCAGAGTGCGCCGCAGAGGCAAAGGGGCAAGTTCGGCATACAGCAGCTCCGCGCCTGCGTCTTTCGCACCCTCCATAAAGGCACGCCGCGTGCCTGTTAGCCCTTGCCAACAGAGCGCGGCAGCCTCGGGCCGCGCCTCAAAATAGCGCCGCGCCCAGTTGTAACGCCCCTTCAGAAACAAAAGCTTGAGCCAACGTCCAAAAGCGCCCTTGGGCTGCCTCTTTGCCCGCGCCAGACAGGCACGCGCCCGTGCCTCTGTTTCAGGGTAGCCCCGCCATGACATCGGCCAGGTCTTCAGGCGCACACCGTCGCCAAATTCAGCCGAAACAGCCTCAAAAAATGCCATCTTCTCGGCATGAGGCTCGGCCAGATAAGCAAGGAAGGGCGCAGTTTTCATGCGCCCTTCCTAGTCCTGCCATAGCTCGCGTGCAAGTCTCAGACCGCCTCAGCTGGCCATTGGCATCCGTTGCTCGGCGATTTCCGCCCAATAGCTACAACCCGCTGGAATAGCGTCATCGTTGAAGTCATACTTTGTGTTGTGGACCATAGCGGTATCGCCATTGCCCATCAAAATATATGCGCCAGGGCGTTCCTCAAGCATAAAGGCAAAATCCTCGCCCCCCATCACAAGCGGCGCCTCGTCACATCCGCCCGAAACGCTCGTCGCAACTTGCCGCAAGAAATCCGTCTGTGCCTCGTGATTGTCCATGACAGGGTAGTTGCGCTGATAGTTTACATCCACTGTGCCACCGAATGTCGCTGCAACACCGTTGCAAATCTCTCCAATGCGCTGTTCTGCCAAATCTCGCATCTCAGCGCTCATCGTGCGCACCGTGCCCTTGAGCGTCACACCACCGGGAATCACGTTAAACGCCTTGGAGCTTGTCTCAAACGAGGTCACCGAGACGACAATATTCTCCACAGGGTCCGCATTTCGGCTCGCCACGGTCTGCAGTGTCATAACAGCCTGCGCCGCCATCACTGTCGTGTCCACAGTCTCCTGCGGCTTGGCCCCGTGCCCGCCACGCCCCGTAAACTCGACGGTAAACACATCCGTCGCCGCAAAAAACGGCCCGGATCGGATCGAAAACGCGCCCACAGGTTTACCAGGCCAGTTGTGCATCCCATAGACTTCCTGAATGCCAAAGCGCTCCATCATCCCGTCGTCGCACATCTCCTTGCCGCCGCCGCCGCCTTCTTCCGCCGGTTGGAAAATAACAACAACCGTGCCATCAAAATTGCGCGTTTCACTGAGGTACTTGGCCGCGCCCAAAAGCATCGCCGTGTGCCCGTCATGTCCGCAAGCGTGCATCGCGCCAGGCGTCTTACTCGCGTAAGGCAGCCCCGTTTCCTCTGGCATCGGCAACGCATCCATATCCGCGCGCATCCCGATCACCTTGCCAGACGTGTTCGTGCGCCCCTTGATCACTCCAACAACACCAGTACGGCCAATCCCCGTGACGATTTCGTCACAGCCAAACTCCTTAAGCTTTTCAGCCACAATCGCGCTGGTGCGATGCGTTTCAAACAGAATTTCTGGATGTTCGTGCAAATCGCGCCGCCACGCGGTGATCTCGTCATGCAACTCGGCAAATCGGTTTTTTACAGCCATGGTCGTTCTCCCTAATCAATCCCCAAGCGGCATACGGTTCTCTGCCAATTCAGCAAAGAAGCTCGCGCCTACAGGCAAGATATCGTCGTTAAAGTTATAAAGCGGATTGTGCAGATCGGCGCTGTCGCCGTTGCCAATAAAGACATAGGCCCCGGGCCGCGCCAAAAGCATCTCCGAGAAATCCTCAGCAGGCATCACAGGATCAATCTCAAGCGGCGCCTTACCCGTCACAGCCAATGCAGCCTCAGCCGCATGGGTCACCGCCTCAGGCGCGTTCATCGTCGGCGGTACACCGACAAAGTAGGTCAGCTCAGCGCTCGCGCCATAAGCCGCCGCTGTCTGCGTCACAAGCGCCTGCATCCGTTCACGGATCACACCCTGCACTTCAGGGTGCAGATAGCGCGTCGTGCCCTTAAGCAGAACCTCGTCAGGAATCACATTGTATGTGTCCGTGTCGCTCTTCATCCCGCAGACCGAGACAATCGCCGCCTTGAGCGGATCCACATTGCGAGAGACAACTGATTGCAAAGCGATAATAATATGGCTGGCCACAAGGCTGGTATCCACCGCAATATGCGGCATCGCCCCATGTCCGCCCTTGCCGCGCACTCGAACTTCAAAGGAATCTGCCGCCGCCATTTGCGGGCCTTCACGCATCGCAAACTGCCCCGCCTCGATCCCGGGCCAATTGTGCATTCCATAAATCTCGTCGATCTCAAAGCGCTCCATCAACCCGTCTTTGAGCATGGCGCGCGCCCCGCCTCCACCCTCTTCGGCAGGCTGAAACACAAGCACAACCGTGCCGTCAAAGTTGCGTGTTTCGGCCAAATATTGCGCCGCTCCCAAGAGCATGGAGATATGCCCATCATGGCCACAGGCATGCATCGTACCCGCTGTTTCGGAAGCATACTCAAGCCCTGTCGCTTCGGTGATCGGCAGAGCATCCATATCCGCGCGAAAGCCGATCGTGCGCCCGCTTGCCTGCCCGCGCCCACGGATCACCGCAACAACGCCAGTCTTGCCAAAGCCCTCAACGACCTCGTCACAGCCAAAGCCTTTGAGCCGCTCGGCCACAAGCCCCGCCGTGCGTGTCTCTTCAAATCTCAGCTCGGGGTGGGCGTGAAAGTCCCGCCGCCACGCCGTAATCTCTCCGCTCAAATCTGAAAATCTGTTTTTGATCGGCATCACGCCTCTCCCATTGTGCAGCCCTTAAACATCGGGTCCAAGCTCAAGCTTGGCATAGCTGTCAAACCGCGCAAGGCGAAAACGCGTGAGATCATGTCCGACGTCACGTCCCACCATCATGTCCGCCATGATGCGCCCGAAAGCAGGCCCGATCCCGAACCCATGGCCACACATCCCCGTGCAAATGCTAAGCCCTTCAATCGGCGCATGATCCACGATCGGCACAACATCAGGCATCGTATCAATCATACCCGCCCAACGCCTCGCCACCTTGGGCCGCCCCACTTTAGGGAAGCGCGCCGCAAATTTATCAAGCATCCTGTCGAGCGCTTTGTCACTCGGCTGAGGGTCAAGCACGCGCATCCGCTCAAACGGCGTCTCCTCATCAAGGCCCCACCGCCGCTTGGTCAACAAACCGTCTGGCCAGTCCTTTGGCGCGGGTGGGCGGTAACTCATGCCAAAGTCCCCGCCGACAATCAGCTGACGATAATGCGGCACATGGCGCAGCGCATCAGGCCCAACCCAAAGATGATTGACCCCAAGCGAGGCCATCGTATAGCCGCCATCCTTACGGCGACGGAATGACATCGCATCCTCCCCCGCAGCGCCCTCAAAGAAAGACGGCATCGGCGCGGTCGCTAAGACATTGGAACGTACAGACAACTGCGGAATACTCACCCCCTCACGGCGCAGAAAGAGCGAAGACCACGAGCCTGCTGCCACAAGCACAAGCCTCGTTTTGACCTCTCCAGCCTCGGTGACAACTCCGCTCACAGCGCCGCCCGCGCGCACCAACCCACGCACAGCACAGCCCTCTCGAACAATGGCCCCCGCAAGCACTGCCGCCCGCGCGATCGCAGGCACAGCCTCAAAGGGCTCCGCCACCATATCATCGGGCGTGTGCATAGCCCCGCCCCAAGGATTGATCGCATCAGGCAGCATCGCGGCAACCTGTGCCGCACCAAGCATTTTGGTCCCAGCAGCGGCCCCGAACTCGCGCGCCCAGACCTCATATTTTGCAAGCTGCTCTTCGTTCTTGGGCAAAAACGTAACGCCCGCGCGCCTCAGCCCGAAGTCATCCTTGCAGACCTTGGCCAACTCTTCCCAGCGTTCTTGTGCCTCAATAACGATTGGAAGCTCGGCATAGTCACGCCCCGTCTTGCGAATCCAGCCCCAATTGCGCCCGCTCTGCTCGGCAGCCACACGGCCCTTTTCCAACACCAAAGCCTTCAAGCCCCGCTGCGCCAGATAATAGGCCGCGCAAATCCCGATGACGCCGCCACCAATGATGACTGCATCCGCCTCAGCAGGCAAAGCGCCCACATGCTCGGGCGCGTTTTGCAGGCCCAAAGGGATCCCCCGCATCACGCAGCAAGCTCCTCAAGCAGCCGCTCCATAAAGCGCTGCCCCGCTTCAAACTCGGCAATCGTAATGTATTCGTCAGGCTGATGGGCCTGCTCGATGCTACCGGGTCCACAGATCACAGCCGAGTATCCAGCCTCCTGAAATTGTCCCGCTTCTGTCCCGTAGCTCACAACATGGCTGGCATTGTCCCCCGTTAGGCGGCGCACAAAGTTTTCAGCCACGCCATGTTCCTCAGGCTTCAGCCCCGGCACATCAAAAAAGCCGGTAAGGTCAATGCGCGCCTCAGGGTGAATGGCCTGCATCTCAGCCTCGACCTCACGAGCGCGCGCCGTATAGCGTTCCACCCAATCCTGCTTGTTTTCGCTCGGAACAACCCGAAACCCCATGATAAACTTGCAATCTTTCGCGGTGATATTGTTCGCCGTGCCGCCCTCAATCGTACCAACATGCGCATTGCTCCAAGGCGGATCAAACATCGCCGCAAGCGCATCAGGCGTGGCCGCCATGTTTTCCGCATTGACCTCATTGGCCCACTCCAGAAGCTTTGCAGCCTCCATCACCGCGCTCACACCACGGTGCATGATTGAGCTGTGAACCTCAAACCCGACAACATGTGTCGCCACACCCACGCCGCCCTTGTGGCCGTTCACACATTTCATCAAAGACGGCTCCCCGATGATGGCAAGCTCGGCCTTTGGCAAAACGCCCTGCATCGCCTCAATCATCGCAGGCGCACCGGTGCAACCAACCTCCTCATCATAACTGAGAGCAATCTGCAAAGGCCGCTTCACGCCACGCCGCTTGGCCTCCACAAGTGCCCAGATCGCAAGCGCATCAAAGCCCTTCATATCGCAGGTCCCGCGCCCAAAATACTTCCCGTCCCGCTCCGTCACCGTGAAGGGATCAGAGCTCCAAGGCTGCCCATCCACAGGCACAACATCTGTATGCCCCGAGAGCACCACTCCGCCCTCGATCTCAGGACCAACATGGGCAAACAGCGCACAATGCGTCCGCGCCTCATCGCGCCAGTGTCGGTGGCTCACAATGCCATGTGCCGCCAGATAGCTCTCAACCCAATCAATCAAATCAGTGTTCGGATCACGGCTCACCGTGGGAAAGCTGATCAACTTCTCCATCAGTTCATAAGGCGTCATAATGGTCATAGTCGTCTCCTTACAGCGCATCCTGATATGCTCCCAAGCCCCCTCCTTCTTCTCTTCAGAAATATCCCGGGGGCGTGGGGGCTGGCCCCCACCTATTACGGGGGTCTGGGGGCAGAGCCCCCACCGGATCGCCTGCGTCAGCAGGCGAAACCGCTCTCTTAATAGCCACTGTCCGTGGTCAGAATATAATGCCCCGCGCCAATCTCACGATACTCCGACGGCGCCGCCTCATATCCCACGGGATGGATCGGTGATGGGATGGGCTTAAAGTTCAGCTCGCGCTCGTCCTTGCGGTTGCGCGGGTCGGCAATCGGAACCGCCTTCATCAGAGCTTGTGTATAAGGATGCTGCGGATTCTCAAAAACTGCCGCGCGTGGCCCCAACTCTACAATACGGCCCAGATACATCACACCCACATCATGGCTCACCCGCTCCACCACAGCCATATCATGGCTGATAAAGAGGTAGGACAGTTCCAATTCTGCCTGCAATTCCATCATCAGGTTCAAAACCTGAGCTTGCACCGAAACATCCAAAGCGCTCACGGCTTCATCCGCAACGATCAGTTTAGGATTGAGCGCCAAAGCGCGTGCAATCGCGACGCGCTGGCGCTGTCCACCAGAGAGTTCGTGCGGAAAGCGCCGCAAGAAAGAGCGCGGCAGTTCAACCCGGTCAAACAGCGCTGCAATCCTGTCCTGAAGCTCCTGCCCCTTGGCAACACCATAGTTCTGCAAAGGCTCAGCCACTTGGCTCATCAAATTCATCTGCGGGTTAAGGCTCGCAAACGGATCTTGAAAAATCATCTGCATATCAAGCCGTGCGGCGCGCAGATCATTGCTGCCGAGCGCCATAATATCCTTGCCATCGAGGTGCACTTCGCCCGATTGCGGCTCCACGAGCCTCAAAAGCGAGCGCCCCGCAGTAGATTTGCCGCAGCCGCTCTCGCCAACAAGGCTCAGCGTACGCCCCTTGTTGATCGTAAAGGAAATATCCTCAACCGCATGCACATTGGCGACAGTACGGCGAAAGAAGCCCCCCTTCACAGGGAAGCGCGTGGTCAGATGCTTTACCTCCAGCAAAACCTCATCACTGCCCTTGATCGGGTCTAGGTTCTGGTCAGACTTGCCCAAAAGCTTCATTGGTTCGGGATAGGCCTTGCCGCGCATCTCCCCAAGCTTGGGCACCGCCGCCAACAGCGCCTTGGTGTAATTGTGCTGTGGGCGCTCGAAAATATCCTCAACAGCGCCCTCCTCAACCTTCTTGCCGCGAAACATCACAACAACACGGTCCGCCATCTGAGCGACGACAGCCATGTCGTGAGTGATAAACATAACAGCCGTACCCGTCTCACGCTTGAGGCGGTCCATCAACGCAAGGATCTCGGCCTGAATCGTCACATCAAGCGCCGTCGTTGGCTCATCCGCAATCAGCAACCGCGGCTCACAGGCCAGCGCCATCGCAATCACAACCCTCTGGCGCATCCCGCCTGAAAGTTCGTGTGGATATTGTGTCAGCCTCCGCTCGGGCTCAGGGATACGCACCTGCTTGAGCAAATCCAGCGCACGGGCCTCGGCCTCGGCTTTGTTGAGGCCCTTATGCATCCGCAGCCCCTCAGTCAGCTGGCGGCCCACGGTAAAGACAGGGTTCAGCGCCGTCATCGGCTCCTGAAAGATCATCCCAATCTCGTTTCCCCGAATCGTGCGCATCAGGCTTTGGTCCGTTTTGGCGAGATCAATCTCATCACCGTTGCCCCGTTTAAAGAGCAGACGCCCCCCCGCTATATCGCCGCCACCGTACTCAATCAGCCGCATCAGCGAGAGTGACGAGACAGACTTGCCTGAGCCCGATTCCCCAACAATACAAATGGTTTCACCAGGCCGTATCTCAAACGAAACATCCTCGACCCCAACAACAGGGCCGTCTTTTGTTTGGAACTCGACACGCAGGTTTTCAATTGTCGCAAGGGGGTGATCAAGCATCAGAGAGCCATTCCTTCAAAGCAGATAGCACCACGCTACAGAGGGGAACGGCTGACTGTCAAACACTGCAAGCTGCGCGCGCAGTGTTCCGTTAGGTTCGCATCACGGTCCATTCAAAGGGCTTGCATTTTTGCGAATCTCTGTGTCGTATGATCCTCATTGCGGGGGAAAGTCAGGCCAACTGACTGATGTCTGAAATCCAGACTGCCCCGCCCCGACGAAACCGCAAAACATGCGGACAAGCTCAGACGAGGCGCAAGTTTCGTCCAACATGGAGTAAAATATGAAAGTCAAAACCCTTCTGCTTGGTGCAGCGGCAGCGTTTGTTATGGCCCCGGCGGCCATGGCCGAGCGTGGCTCTGACGGCCAAGTCAACGTGATCTACTGGCAAGCGCCTTCGATCATGAACCCCTACCTTTCAGGCGGCACGAAAGATGTCGAAGCCGCCTCGCTCGTGATCGAACCCCTCGCCCGCTACGACGAAACTGGCGCCCTTGTGCCTTTCGTTGCCGCAGAAGTGCCCACAGTGGCCAATGGCGGTGTGAGCGAAGACCTCACAACAATCACATGGAAAATCCGCCCAGGCATCCTCTGGTCAGATGGTACGCCAGTCACATCAAACGACGCCAAATTCACGGCTGACTACTGCATGAACCCCGAAGGCGGCTGCGCCCAAGCGGCATTCTTTGACGGTGTAAAAAGCATTGAAACGCCTGACGATATGACCCTTGTCATCACGTTCAACGAGCCCAAGCCAAATCCATACGGCCCGCTCGTGGGTGGACAGTCACCTATTATCCAAGCGGCCCAGTTTGCTGATTGCACAGGTGCCAAAGCGCCCGAGTGCACAGAAGCCAACTTCAACCCGATCGGCACAGGCGCTTTCGTCGTTGACGAATTCAAGCCAAACGACGTTATCACTCTGTCGGCCAACCCGAACTACCGTGAGGCCGACAAACCGAAGTTTGCCAAAATGGTTCTCAAAGGCGGTGGTGATGCAGTTGCCTCGGCCCGTGCCGTTTTTGAAACGGGTGAAATGGACTACGCATGGAACCTTCAGCTCGCGCCCGACGTGATCTCAAAGTTCGAAGAAGGCGGTAAAGGCAAAGCGATTACAGGTTTCGGCCCACTCGTTGAACGCCTTGAAATGAACATGACAGACCCATCGCCCGACCTTCCAGAAGGCGAGCGCTCGACTGTGATGCACCCACACCCAATCCTCTCAGACATCCGCGTGCGGGAAGCGCTTTCGATTTCGATCGACCGCGATCTGCTCGTAGAAGTCGGCTATGGCCAAGCGGGTAAGCCCACATGTGATCTCGTTCCATCGCCTGCAAACTATGCGTCGATGAACGACTTCTGCCTCACGCAGGACATGGACCGCGCCAAAGCTCTGCTTGAAGAAGCTGGCTGGACAGATACAGACGGCGACGGCGTGCGTGACAAAGACGGCAAAAAACTCTCGCTGCTCTATCAAACATCAACCAATGCTGTGCGTCAGGACTTCCAGGCCCTGATCAAACAGTGGTGGGAAGAAATCGGTGTTGAAACAGAACTGCGCAACCTTGATGCCTCTGTCTTCTTCGGTGGCGACCCCGGTTCGCCCGACACCTTCCAGAAGTTCTACGCAGACGTAGAAATGTATGCCAACACCTTCAACGGCACAGACCCGCAGCAGTATCTTGCGGCCTACCGTTGTGGCGGCGAGCCCAAGCCATCAAGCCAGTGGCAGGGTGAAAACATCAACCGCTTCTGTGATCCAGCCTACGACGCACTGATCGACGAACTCGGCCGCACAGGCGACATCGCCAAGCGCGGTGAGATCGCCAAGAAGATGAACGACATGCTGACAAAAGACAGCCACACCATCGTGGGTCTTGTTCACCGTGGTCGCGTCTCTGGCCAAGCCAACACGCTGGGCGGCCACGTCCTCAACGTGTGGGACTCAGAGCTCTGGGATGCCGCTGAGTGGTATCGCATCGACTGATAAGCCTTGTGCTTTTAGGGCGTCCTGCTTTTGTGGGGCGCCCAATCTGACTGCCCCGCGTCATCCGACATTAACAGACCTATAAACCAAGGCCCCGCTTCATGCTGACCTATACGATCCGCCGGCTTATTCTCTCCGTTCCGGTGCTTTTGTTTATCGCTCTGATCATTTTCTTGCTGCTACAGCTCGCCCCTGGCGATCCGATGGCGCAGGTGCCCCTCACAGTGCCTCCCGAAGTCAAACAGAAGATGCGCGAAGCGCTCGGCCTCGGCGCACCTTGGTATATCCAGTTCTGGAAATGGCTGGTGCAGATGTTCTGGATCGAGCCGATGGTCTTTATCGACTGGCTCACAAACCACAGCTCACTCCTCGGCTGGCTCCCTAACACCGACTTCTACACCCCTTGTGGCCCAGCAGTAGACGGCCCCTGCGACCTGCGCGTCATCAGCTGGCAGACCCGTTCACCCGTAATGGACATCATCATCCAGCGGATGCCACAGACGCTATGGGTCGTCGGCCTTGCCTATGTGGTTGCGTTCTTCATCGCCATTCCCATCGGCATTTACTCGGCCTACAAACAATACTCCGCCTTCGACCAAGCGGGCACATTCATCACGATGATTGGCTTTTCCGTCCCCCCGTTCTTCACGGGACCGCTTCTGATTGTAATTTTCTCGGTCTATCTCGGCTGGTTCCCCTCGATCTATGACACCACCCATGTGGTCAATGATTGGGAAAGCTTCGTGGTCCAGCTCAAGCAAATGATCATGCCGGTTATGGTACTCGCCCTACAAGTCACAGCCCAGATCAGCCGCTTCATGCGTGCCTCCATGCTCGACAACCTCAAGCAAGACTATGTGCGCACCGCCCGCGCCAAGGGCCTGCCAGAGCGCGTCGTGCTGCTCGTTCATGTGCTGCGCAACTCAATGATCGCCGTGGTGACAGTGGTCGCACTCGCCATTCCAGGCATCTTCGGTGGTTCGATCATCACGGAACGCGTCTTCAAAGTAAACGGGATCGGCGACGCTCTCATCGGCGCGCTCTTTGCCTCCGATATGCCAATGGTAATGACACTCACCTTTATCTTCGCCTTTCTGATTGTCATGGCGAATATCATCGCCGATGTGCTCTACGGCGTGCTTGATCCAAGGATCCGCTATGACTGACGAAATTCAAGCCATCGAGGCGCTCCAAGACAACGAACCCTTAAAACCGCATCGCTCCCAATGGGGAGAGGTCTGGCTGCAATTCCGCCAACATAAGGGCGCGATGGTCGGCGGCAGCTTCCTTATGCTGATCACAATTGCGGTGATCTTTGGCTCGCTGATCTGGACCGTAGACCCAGGCAAGCTCGACATCCGCGCCAAAGACTATCGTCCGATCTATACGGCCCTCTGGGATTCAGATGCCAAAACAGGCTGGAAACACCCATTCGGCACAGACCAGCTCGGTCGCGACGGCCTCGCCAATATGCTCGCTGGCGGACGTACCTCTATGGCCGTGGGCTGGGCCGCTATGCTGCTCTCGCTGTTTCTTGGCGCAATGATTGGCGTGCTTGCGGGCTACTTCAAAAAGCTCGATGGACCGCTCATGCGGCTGACAGATCTCTTTCTGTCTCTGCCGATCCTGCCTTTGCTTTTGGTCGCGGTCACGCTTTTCCGACAGCCGCTCAGAGCAAACTTTGGCCCGGAGGGTGGCATGTTTATCCTGATTGTCGGCGTCATTGGCATCACATCTTGGATGCACACCGCACGGATCGTGCGTGGCGATGTTCTGGCGCTCAAAGAGCGTGAGTTCGTCCTCGCAGCCCGCTCCGCAGGCACGACCTCACGCGGCATCATCATGCGCCACCTTCTGCCAAACGTCGTCTCGCCCATCGTGGTTTCCGCGACCTTCGGGCTCGCAACAGCGATCATCACAGAAAGCTCGCTCAGCTTCCTCGGCGTAGGCTTCCCGTCTGACTTCCCGACATGGGGCAAAATGCTTGCAGACTCGGTCTCACGCATGACCGAATTCCCTGAGCGCGTCATTCTACCAGGAATCGCAATCTCGCTCACAGTGCTGGCCGTCAACTTCCTCGGCGATGGCCTACGCGACGCGCTCGATCCGCGTATCAGAGGCCGCTAACCCGCCTCAGAACCAATATCTCAAAATAAAAACGCGCGTCCCTTATCAGGGCGCGCGTTTGGTCTTTTGTTCCACCGCGCCGAAAGGCTCAGAACAACGCCCCAAAGCCTGCGGACGCTGAGAACACCTGTCTGCGCGCGCGCCGCCCTCGGCCAGCCCCTCCCCTTGTTTCAAGCCCCAACCCCTGCCAACTGGACAGCAACAGCCCTCACATTGCGGAGCACACCCATGTTTGAATCCTTTGGTTTTGAAACTCTGACCCCAGTCACAGCCAGCCTCTATCTGGCCCTTGCCCTCGGCGTCGCCTTCGGCGTGCTGGCCGAGATCACCCGCTTTTGTCTGCGCCGCGCCCTCGTGAGTGCTGACCCATCCGAGCGCCGCTCTGCGGGCGGCGTCTGGCTCATGGCCCTCGCAGTCGCCCTCATCGGCACACAAGCCAGCGTCGCCACAGGCCTCATCAACTTTGACAGCCACAGACTGCTGGCCTCCGATCTGCCGGTGCTGGCAATACTCCTCGGCGGCCTCGCCTTTGGCGCAGGCATGGTGCTCACCCGCGGCTGTGCCTCACGTCTCGCCGTGCTCTCAGGCTCAGGCAACCTGCGTGCTGCCTTCGTCCTCGTGCTCTTCGCGATTGCGGCTCACGCCGCGCTCAAAGGCGTGTTTGCGCCGCTCTCCTCAAGCCTTGCCAGTGTGACACTCCCCTTGGGTGATCTGACATCCCTCGCAGCCCTCCCTGGCGGTGCCCTGCCCTATACAGCTGCGCTGGCGCTCGGCTTCCTCGCCTTCGCCCTGCGCTCAGGCGCAAGCAAGCTCAACCTCGCCCTTGCGGCGCTCATCGGCCTGATCGTACCCGCGGCATGGGTCGGCACAGGGTATATCCTTTTTGATGAGTTTGATCCGATCGTGGCCGAAAGCCTCAGCCTCACAAGCCCCGCCACAGCCACGCTTTTCTGGGGCATTGCAAGCACTTCGATCACACCAGGCTTCGGCGTCGGCCTCTTCGGGGGTATCCTCGCGGGCGCAGCAGCCTCTTCGCTCATCTTTGGGCGCTTCGCATGGCAGAGCTTTGAAAGCCCAGCTCAAACAGGCCGCTATGCGCTTGGCGCTCTGCTCATGGGTCTTGGCGGTGTGCTCGCAGGTGGCTGCACCCTAGGCGCAGGCCTCTCAGGCATCCCGACACTCGGTTTCGCAGCCTTCCTCGCCCTTGCAGCAATCATCGTAGGCGCGAAAATCGCGGGCCGTGTCCTTAATGAAAGCGGTTCCGGATACGGCGCACAGCCATCCACACAAGCCCTACAACCGGCAGAGTAACCAACGCACTCAGCATCCCTTTGTCAACGCCGGCCAAGGCCTTGGCAAAGGGATAAGCCGCGTAAGTCACCAAATTCACAGCATAATAACTGATAGCGACCACCGAGAGTCCCTCCACAGTCTGCTGCAACCTAAGCTGCAAATCAGCCCGCTTGTTCATGCTCTCCAAAAGCGCCGAGTTCTGCGCGCTCCGCTCGACTTCAACTCGCGTTCTGAGCAGCTCCCCCGCCCGCATCGCCCGATCAGCCATCTTGCTCAAGCGCGCCCGCGTCGCAGCCACAGTGCGCATCGCTGGATCATAGCGGCGCATCATAAACTCGCCAAAGGTCTGGCGTCCCTCAAAACGGGACTCCCGCAAAACCGAAATCCGCTCATGTACCAACGCTTCGTAAGCCTCTGTCGCTCCAAAACGGAAAGACGAGGTCGCAGACAGCGCCTCAAGCTCAGCTGAAACACTCAAAAGCGCATCCAGCGTGGCCTCTGCAGGCGTCTCCGAGAGCGTCATATCCTCCATCAAGCCAGAAAGCTGCGCATCAAACTTTGCCAAAGGCCCACTCAGGCTACGCACCCGCGCAAACCCGAGCATTGAGAGGGTCTTATAGGTCTCTATCTCGCACAGCCGCTGAACAATCCGCCCCGTGCGCTGCGGCCCTGTCCCCTCATTCACAAACACTGCAAAGCGCATATGCCCTGCTGGATCGATGTGAAAATCGCCCGCAATCACAGCGGCCCCATCCAGAACGTATGACACAGCCACACTTTCAGGCACAAACCACTCCGCCACAGCCTCCTTGATCGTCGCAACAACAGGGCTTGGCCCCACCCTGACCAAAGCGCTCGTGACCCGCTCCATGCCAGAGGCCGCAAGCCAGTCATCGGGGAAAATGTTAAAGTCCGCCGCATCAAACGCGCGGTCAGATACGCCCGTAAAAAACGCGGTATAGGTTACAAACTCGGTGTGGCTCTCCCACTTCAGGGTATGGCGGCCAATCTGCCCCGAATAATGCGTGGCATGAGGCGCAGGATGCGCCGCGCCGTAGCGGTCGAGCAAGGCACAGAGATGCGCAAGGTCAGCAGCGCGGTTCCGCCCTGCCGCGTCTTTCTTGGGACGCAGCGCTACAAAAACAGCAGTGGCCGAGGTCGCAATACTCGGAAAAGGGCGTGCATGAAGCTCGTTGGCCAGCTCGTATCGAAGCGGATGGTCTTGCAAAGCCGTCATAGCGCGCTCTCCTGTGTTCTGGGCACCCTAACGCGCTCGGCGCACATGTAAATACGCAATTTGCCGCAAAATCAATAAGTTAGCGGAATACATTTGTATACAGAAACGAAAAAGGGCGCCCCTCCGCAGGACGCCCTCTCTGGTCAATCATCCGGAATGATCAGTCGATCATCGGCAAAAGCTTATCAAGGCTCGCCTTCGCATCGCCATAGAACATCCGTGTGTTCTCTTTAAAGAACAACGGGTTCTCGATCCCCGAATAGCCGGTGCCTTGCCCGCGCTTGGAAACGAAAACCTGTTTCGCCTTCCAGCACTCGAGCACTGGCATACCAGCAATCGGGCTGTTCGGATCGTCCTGCGCTGCAGGGTTTACGATGTCATTGGAGCCGATCACGATGGCCACGTCGGTTGACGGGAAGTCTTCGTTGATCTCATCCATTTCCATCACGATGTCATAAGGCACTTTAGCTTCGGCCAAGAGCACGTTCATATGCCCAGGCAGACGCCCCGCAACAGGGTGAATGGCAAAGCGCACGTTCTTGCCCTTGGCACGCAGCTTGCGCACAAGATCCGCAACACCCGCCTGCGCCTGCGCAACAGCCATACCATATCCAGGAATGATAATAACGCTGTCCGCCTCATTGAGCGCCGCCGCGACACCTTCTGCTTCAATGGCAATCTGCTCGCCTTCCACAGCCATTTGCTCGCCCTGTGGGCCACCAAAACCGCCGAGAATAACGCTGACAAACGAACGGTTCATCGCCTTACACATGATGTAGCTCAGGATCGCACCTGATGAGCCAACAAGCGCACCCACAACAATCAAAAGATCGTTGCCAAGGCTAAAGCCAATAGCCGCAGCCGCCCAGCCTGAGTAGGAGTTGAGCATCGACACAACCACAGGCATGTCCGCGCCGCCAATCCCCATGATCAGGTGATAGCCGATAAACAGCGCCGCCAGCGTCATGATAAACAGCGGAAGGAAGCCACCTGTGTTGAAATACCAGATCAGGGTCAGCAGCGAGATACCCGCAGCAGCCGCATTGAGCATATGCCCACCCGGAAGTTTCTCTGCCGCAGATGTCAGACGCCCCGCAAGCTTGCCATAGGCCACAACAGAGCCCGTGAATGTCACAGCCCCGATGAAGATCCCGAGGAAAAGCTCAACCCGCAGAATGGCAATTTCAACGCCATCTTTCTTCGCAAGAAGTGCGGCAAAGCCCTCGAGTGCTTTTTTGGCACTGTCGTCCATCGCCATAACACGGCCCAGCTCGATGTGCGCGTTGAAGCCCACAAAAACAGCTGCCAAGCCAACAAGCGAGTGCATCGCTGCGACAAGCTCTGGCATCTGTGTCATCTGCACTTTGGTTGCAAGTTGATAGCCGATAAGCCCGCCCGCCCCGATCAGAACAAGCGACAAAAGCCATAGGCCCGAGCCCGGTCCAATCAGCGTGGCAAACACAGCCAAAGCCATGCCCGCAATACCATACCAAACCGCACGCTTAGCACTTTCCTGCCCCGAAAGGCCGCCCAGCGAGAGGATAAACAAGACTGCGGCAACTACATAAGCCGCTGTGGTGAAACCATAATCCATTGATCAAGCCTCCCTTAAGATTTCTGGAACATGGCAAGCATGCGCCGTGTGACGAGGAAGCCCCCGAAGATATTGATCCCTGCCATAAAGACAGACAGTGCCGACAAGAGGATCACAAGGAAAGAGCCTGAACCGATCTGCATCAGCGCGCCCAAAATGATGATCGAGCTGATCGCATTGGTCACAGCCATGAGCGGCGTGTGCAACGAATGCGCAACCCCCCAGATCACTTGGAAACCAACAAAAACAGCCAGCACAAACACGATGAAGTGCTGCATGAAGCTCGCGGGTGCAACAAGCCCAACACCGAGCAGAAGCACGGCCCCAACGGCCAGAAGCGTCACTTGGTTCTTGGTCTGCTGCTTGAACGCGGCCACTTCTGCAGCGCGTTTTTCCTCTGGCGTCAGCTCCTTCACTTCCACCTTGGGCTTGGCCGCAATCGCAGCCACCTTTGGGGGCGGCGGCGGGAAGGTGATTTCCCCCTCATGGGTCACAGTCGCACCACGGATGACATCGTCTTCCATATTGTGGTTGATCTGCCCGTCCTTCTCAGGCGTCAGATCGGTCATCATGTGGCGAATGTTTGTCGCATAGAGGTTTGACGCCTGCGTCGCCATGCGGCTCGGGAAGTCGGTGTAGCCAATAATGGTCACGCCATTCTCGGTCACAATCTTCTCGTCCATCACAGTGAGTTTGCAGTTGCCACCCTTCTCAGCAGCAAGGTCCACAATCACAGAACCAGGCTTCATCGCCTTGACCATATCTTCGGTCCAAAGCTCTGGTGCCTCACGGTTCGGAATAAGGGCCGTGGTGATCACGATATCAACTTCAGGTGCCAGCTCGCGGAATTTAGCAAGCTGCGCTTCGCGGAACTCAGGGCTTGAAACAGCCGCATAGCCGCCTGTCGCGGCGCCGTCCTGCTGGTCTTCCTCAAAGTCGAGATAAACAAACTCGGCGCCCATTGATTCGACTTGTTCCGCCACTTCGGGGCGCACATCAAACGCATAGGTGATCGCGCCAAGCGAGGTTGAAGTGCCGATGGCCGCAAGCCCAGCCACACCAGCCCCCACAACCAAAACTTTCGCAGGTGGAACTTTGCCCGCCGCCGTAATCTGGCCTGTGAAGAAGCGGCCAAAGTTGTTACCCGCTTCAATAACGGCGCGGTAACCCGCAATATTGGCCATGGAGCTGAGCGCATCCATTTTTTGCGCACGGCTGATCCGTGGCACCATTTCCATCGCAATAACATTCGCGCCCTTGGTCTTGGCCGCGGTCATGCCCGCGTCGTTCACCGCAGGGTTAAAGAATGAAATCAGGGTCTTGCCCGCCTTGAGGTACTTCAGCTCTTCGGCTTCAGGCTGGCGCACCTTGGCGATAATATCCGCGTCTTTCCAAAGGGCAGCAGCGGTTTTTTTCACGCTCACGCCGGCGGCCTTATAGTCCGCGTCCGAATAGCCAGCGCCCGCGCCTGCGCCCGTTTCGATCATGCACTCATATCCGAGCTTTTGCAGGTCAAGTGCCGAGGCAGGCGTCATGGCAACCCGCGCCTCGCCTGCAAACACTTCCTTTGGCGTTCCAATTATCACGTTAGCGTCCCCTCTAGTTTCTCTTCAGTTTCGGCAATATTGGCCGAGAAATATTATTGCGCCGAAAGTCTCATCGACTTTTGTAAAAGTTCGCCGCGAAGTCAATGCCGCATTGCGGCATTCCCCGCAGTTTCTGTAAACCCCGCCATCAAAGCCAACGGCGTGTCTCCTTTTCATAGGCATGAAACGCCTGACCGAAAGCATGCCGAAGCTTAGCTTCTTCGCCTTCGATAAACCGCCAGCTGATCAGCCACATGAACACAGGCACGAGCACAAGGCTAGGCCAAGCCCCCCAATAGAGCGCAAACCCCGCCAAAACGAGCGCATCTCCCAGATAAATCGGGTTGCGGCTCAGACTAAAGACACCCCCCGTCACTAGCTGGGAGGCATCATGCCGTGGAATGATCGTGGTTTTGGCACGATACATCTGCACAACAGCCGCCACCATAAGCGCCGCCCCCGTCCCGATCAACGCAAAGCCAAACGGCTCGGTCGGCAGCACCCCACCCACAGGCAGAAGCACAGACTGCACCCACGCAAGCGCGATAAAACCAACAAGCCAAACAGGCGGGAGATCAACCCAATGTATCACGGTTTATAAGCCGCCGTTTCCTGCCAGCCAGTGTAGCCCGACTGCAAAACAACCACATTTTCATGCCCCAAGAGCCGCGCCGCAAACGTCGCCTGCGCACTGAGCGTACCCGTGTTGCAATAGAAAATCACCATGCCCGTCTCGGGCAACTCTTCAAGACGCGCAGGCACCTCACGCCACTCGATGTTGACAGCGCCCTCGATATGACCCGCCGCAAACTGCTCCGCATCGCGCGTGTCGACAAAAACCGCCGCCGCAAACACATCTGCATCAATCTGCTGGGGGAGGATGATACCCTGCTCATAAGTGGCAAAGTCCATATACCCTTGCACAGCCTCAGCAACAGCGTCCTGATCCGCAAAAGCGGGCGCCGCAACCATAGACAGTGCCAAAAGTGTAGCTTTAAAGCTCATTCCCATTCCATTTCCTCAAAGACACGGCCCGCATTCTTCGTGGCGAGCTCTTCAAATGTGTCCAGATGCTCCCATGGGGACTGGTCCACGTAATAGCCGCCACCAAGGTCTCCGCCCTCCTCAATATGCGCACCGATCTTCTCGCGCAGATCCTTGAGATAATCGACCGTACCACGCGTCACCACGGCCAGATTGGTCGGATGCCCATGGCCCGGAATCACATAGGTCGGCGCGAGCGGGATAAACTTCTCTTCAAACGTCTCAACCCAACATTTTGAGCAGGTATCGGCAAACAAAGGCGGCATCCGCTCGTGAAAGGCAATATCCCCCGCAATCATCATACTCCACTCAGGTATCCAGACCTGCGTATCGCCTGGCCCATGGGCCGGACCGAGATGTAATATCTCAAATTTAACGCCACCAAGCTCATAATCGTAGCGGTCCGAAAAGCTCAGGTTCGCTGCGACAGTTCGCGTGCCCTCGGCCTTGTCACGGTTGTAGCGCTTCATCCCCTCAAGGATAAAATGCCCGTTCTCCTCAACCTCGTGAATCGCATCTTCATGGGCGAGAATATCAACACCCTGATCCGCCCAGTAGGAATTGCCGAGAAAGGCATGGCCTTGTCCGTTTTCGTTGATCACAAGTTTGACAGGCAAATCAGTCACCGCTTTGATCTCATCATGCAGCGCCGCCGCCAGCCGCGCCGAGGCGCCACCATTGACAACAACAACGCCCTCAGACGTCACAACAAAGCTCAAGTTGTTGTTATGACCTGAGTTTTCATAAGTCGGCGGGGCCGTGGCCCCAATCGCAGTGAAAACATGAGGGATAAATTCAACAGGCTTGGCGTATAGCTCGCTCTGTGGATACTGATCAGCAATATCTTCGCTCGCAGCCACCGCGCCCGCAATCATAGCGGCCAAAGCACCCGTCACGATCCATCTTGAAATTCGTACCATGTTTACCCCCTCCTCCTCGGTTCGGCGCAGCATACACATTCATGCGAGTGAATGTCTAACGCATTTCTAATGCCTATCTGCCTTGCCCTCCGCGCAACACCACGTAAGGTGTACCATCCCAATACCATGCCCCCGCGCCAAAGGACATATCATGACCGACTTCGCCGCCACCAAAGCCATGTTCCACATTCCCGACGGGATGATTTATCTGGATGGCAACTCACTCGGCCCCCTGCCCAAGGCAGCGCCTGCGCGCGTGGCCAAAGCCATGACAGAAGAATGGGGCGAAATGCTCATCACGGGCTGGAATAAGGCAGGCTGGATGGCCAAAGCCACCGAAGTCGGCGACCGCGTGGCAAAGCTGATCGGGGCCGAGGCTGGCCATGTCGTCATGGGCGATACGCTCTCCATCAAGGTCTATCAGGCACTGGCCTCCGCCCTTGAGCTGCGCCCAGAACGCCGCGTGATCCTCTCAGACAGCGGCAACTTCCCCTCTGATCTCTACATGGCCGAAGGCCTCATCAAATCTCTCGGCCAAGGCCACGAACTGCGCATCGTCGCGCCTGAAGAGGTTGAGGAAAACATCACCGAGGACGTCGCCGTAACCCTGATCACAGAAGTCGACTACCGCACAGGCCGCCTGCATGACATGAAAGCCCTCACCGCCAAGGCGCATAGCGTCGGCGCACTCACAATCTGGGATCTGGCCCATACCGCAGGTGCAACAGACGGGAAACTTTCAGAGGCGCGTGCCGACTTTGCCGTTGGCTGCACCTATAAATACCTCAACGGCGGCCCTGGCGCGCCAGCCTTTATTTATGTTGCCCCCCAGCACGCCAATCTGGTCCGTCCTGCACTTTCAGGCTGGCTTGGCCATGATGCCCCCTTTGCCTTTGACCTGTCCTATCGCGCAGGCGCAGGTATTGAGCGGATGCGTGTCGGAACGCCCCCGATCCTTGCTCTGGCGAGCCTTGAGGCCGCCCTCGACGCTTGGGCGACCGTGGATATGAGTGATCTGCGCACCCGCTCCCAAGAGCTGACGCAACTCTTTTTGGAAGAGGTTGAGCGGCGCTGCCCAATGCTCACGTTGGCCTCCCCACGCGATGCGGCGGCGCGTGGCAGCCAGATTTCCTTCAGTTTCGAACAGGGTTATGCCGCCATGCAAGCCCTGATTGCGCGCGGCGTCATCGGCGACTTCCGCGCGCCAGACATCATGCGCTTTGGCTTTACGCCACTCTTCATCGACGAGGTCGATGTTCTGCGCGCCTGTGATGTGATCGAGGAGGTGATGACGGGCAAACTATGGGACAAACCTGAGTACCACGCCCGCGCGGCTGTCACTTGATATCGAATTTTGCTTCGCAAAATCCGACCATCTGGGGGCTTTGCCCCCAGCCCACCAAGCTGTTTGCAGAGCAAACGCCTAGACCGATAGAGAGAACTTGTTGCGCGGGACCAGCGGAATATATCTATAAAAAATAAGAGGTTATGCTGAGGAAAGCTGTGGTTTCGCAGCTTTGGCTTCGGCCCACTCATGTGTGGCTGCGCCGAAAGCCTCAAAGAGTGGGCGCGACACAGGGTCGTTGGCCGCGTTCCACTCAGGGTGCCATTGCACAGACATCGTAAAGCCCTTGGCGTCTTTGATATAAATCGCCTCGGGCGTGCCATCATGGGCATAGCCTTCAATCACAACCCGCGGACCTGCCTTGCAAATACCTTGGCCATGAAGCGTATTGGTCATCACGGCCTCCGCGCCGACAAGCCTGTGAAAGCGCCCACCGGTCTCAAAGCGGACCTCGTGGCGCAGCTCGAATTTTTCCTCCAGAGTTCCATCTGGCGGCATCCGGTGATTGTCGCGGCCAGGCAGATCACGGATTTCGGGGTGAAGCGTTGACCCAAAGGCCACTGCCACTTCCTGAAAGCCACGGCAAATGCCAAAAAACGGCTGGCCACGTTCCGCACAGGCGCGCACGAGAGGTAGAACAATCGCGTCGCGCGCGCGGTCAAACTCGCCATGCGCCTCTGTCTCGGCCTCGCCGTATTCCTCAGGGTGCACATTGGGCCGCCCGCCCGTGAGCAGAAAGCCGTCGCAGACCTCCATCAACTCTTCAACAGAAACAAATCGCGGGTCCGCAGCGATCAGCATCGGCAAACAACCCGCCACCTGCGCCACGGCCTCGGTGTTGATGACCCCGCCCCCATGGGTGAGGTAGGTTTCGTTGATCAAATGCTGGTTGCCGATGATCCCCACAACGGGGCGGCGCTTGGGCGTTTCATGTTTCATAGCCGCATAGGTAATACGGGATTTCAGTTAAGAAAAGCCTCTCTTGTGCAGGACAAGCAAAAGGCCCCCGCATCCCGCGAGGGCCCTGTGTAAATTTTGAGCACCGTGACGCTTTAGTAAACGCCGACTTCGCTGCCCGTCTGCGCGGCCATTTTGAGCGTGCCAAACATATACTCCGCACCCGAGCGGAAGCAGACCACAGTCAGCGCGTCAGCCTCATGCATCCAAAAAGCTGCCGCCACTTGAGCAATCCGCGTACGGCGGATTTCGCCCGCCTGAAAGCCGCTCATGTCCACAGGGGCCAGCTTGGCGATCACTTCACGCGCATGCTTGCCCGAAACCGTAAAGACAGCCCGTGCATCGGAGACATTCTCGGCCATAAAGTGCTGGCCTTTCAGCGCTTTGTTCAGCTTTTCGACAGCGCCATCCGCCTCGTCATGAGGGACCATAACAAGCACTTCGTCAGGGCTCATCCACGCCAGACCGCTCTGGCCGTTGACAACACAGCCGCGCTGGCCAGGCATATCAACGCCACTGACGGCCTTCAAAGCAGCCTTCACCTTGCTCGCGGACAGATCACCCCGAAAGCTGATCATCCCGCGCAAGCCCGCTTCTTTTACCGAGGCAATCCCCTCAAAGGACGCGCCAGCAAGGGCGCTTCTCACATCAGACATTTTGCTTCTCCCCTTCAGGGTCATAGAAAACCGCGCTCACAATCTTTGCGGTATAGGTCTTCCCGTCTGTTCCGGGGAAGTCCACAGTCTCGCCCATGCGCTCAGGCCCCTTGTGGATCAGGCCCATAGCGATGCCTTTGCCCAAAGTCGGCGAGAAATATGTCGAGGTCACACGCCCCTGCACATTGCGCTGGCCGTTGGCGTTTTCCCCCTCAGAGACAGCATAAGCCCCATCAGGAATAACCGAGCCATCAACTGTCTCAAGCCCGACAAGTTGCCAGCGCTCGGGGTCAGCCATAAAGGCACGCTCCTGTGCGCGCTTACCAAGGAAGTCTTCTTTCTTCTTGGAAATTGCCCACGACAGGCCCAAGTCCTGCGGAATGATCGTTCCGTCGGTCTCATCGCCAATCATGATAAAGCCCTTCTCGGCCCGCATCACGTGCATCGCTTCGGTGCCATAAGCGGTCGCGTTAAACTCGGCTCCCGCCTCAAAAAGCGCATCCCAAAGCGCGCGCCCCTGAGAGGCAGGCACAGCAATTTCGTAAGACAGCTCCCCCGCAAACGAGATCCGGAAAATCCGCGCATCAAAGCCACCCAGCTTGCCTGAAGTATACTCCATAAAGCCAAGCGCCTCCTTAGAGACATCAACGCCTCCAAGCGTCTCAAGCACTTTGCGTGAGTTCGGCCCGACAACACCGATCTGCGCCCATTGCTCGGTCGCATTGGTCACATAAACCTGCCAGTCCCACCATTCGGTCTGAAGCCACTCTTCCATATGGCCATGGATGCGCTCAGCGCCCCCCGTCGTGGTGTGGCAGAGGAAGGTTTCCTCATCGAGCCGCACAACAACACCATCGTCAGACAAGAAGCCGTTTTCAGAGCACATAAGCCCATAACGGCATTTGCCAGGCTTAAGTGTGCTCATCATATTGGTGTAAAGCATATCAAGGAACTTGCCCGCGTCAGGCCCCTTAACGATCAGCTTGCCGAGTGTTGACGCATCCAGCAAACCAAGGCTCTCGCGGGTTGCTAGAATCTCACGGTTCACCGCCTCATGCACGCTCTCGCCAGCGCGCTGATAGGTATAGGCGCGCCGCCATTGACCCACTGGCTCAAAATAGGCGCCATTGGCCTCATGCCAGTCATGCATCGGCGTGCGACGCAAAGGCTGGAAGACCTCTCCGCGCGCTTCCCCCGCAATAGAGCCAATCGAGATCGGCGTGTAAGGCGGGCGGAACGTCGTTGTGCCCGTCTCAGGGATCGCCTGTCCGAGCGTTTCCGACAAGACAGCCAAGCCATTGATGTTGCTCAGCTTGCCCTGGTCCGTCGCCATGCCGAGCGTGGTATAACGCTTGGTGTGCTCGACACTTTCGTAGCCTTCACGCGCGGCAAGCTGCACATCAGACACCTTCACATCGTTCTGATAATCCAGCCACGCCTTCATGCGAAGCTTTGGCCCCGCACCTTGCGGCATCATCCAGACAGGCTCAAGCGGCGCTTCTGCCGCCTGCTCAAAATCGGGCAACTTGACAGCTTTGGCCGTCAGCCCAAGAGCCTCAACAGCCTTGCGCCCCGCATGGTCGGCATCAGCCAGACCCACACCCATATCCATCACACCATTGGCCGCACCTGCAGGGATAACAAATCCCTCGCCTGTTGCGCCCAAGGGCGGCCGTGTCTCGTCAGGGCGGAACATAGCGTGCTCCTCATCCCAAACAAGCTTGCCGCCGCAATGGCTCCAGAGGTGCACAACAGGAGACCAGCCGCCTGACATAGCCACCGCATCGCAAGCGATCTCCTCAAGCACACCACCTTCGCCAGCCTGCGCACAAATCTTGACAGATTTGACGCGCTTGCCGCCAGTGACTTTGGCAATCGCCTTGCCATTTTCCACACGGATGCCTGCTGCACGAGCAGCGTCTGCCGCCGCTCCGCCGCCGCCTGCGCGGGCGTCAAGGATCACAGGCACATCAAGACCAGCCGCCTTGACAGCCATCGCTGTTTTATATGCATCGTCGTTGTTGGTGACAACAACCACACGGTCGCCCGCGCTCACACCATAATCGGCGATATAGTCGCGCAAAGCCCCTGCCAGCATCACACCAGGGATGTCGTTGCCCGCAAAGCTGAGAGGCCGCTCAATCGCACCAGACGCCGTGATGATCTGGCTCGCACGGATTTTCCAAAGGCGATGGCGTGGCCCTTCCAGCTCTGGCGCATGGTCGCGCAGGCGCTCATAGCCGAGAAGGTAGCCGTGGTCGTAAACCCCTGCTCCCATCATCCGCGTGCGCAGCGTGACGTTTTCCATAGCTTCAAGCTCGGCCACAAGGCGTGCGACATACTCACCCGCAGGTGCGCCATCGAGTTCGCCGCCATCGACAGCCGCGCGCCCACCCCAAAACGGATCTTGCTCCATGAGAAGCACTTTCGCACCTGAGAGAGCCGCGGTCTTGGCCGCTTGCAAGCCTGCAAGTCCGCCGCCGATAACTGCGACATCCGCAAAGAAATAGAAGTGCTCATATGTATCAGCATCGCGTGCCTTGGGCGCTTGGCCAAGGCCCGCTGACTGGCGGATAAACGGCTCATAAATGTGCTTCCATGCGAACCGCGGGAAGAGGAACGTCTTGTAATAAAACCCAGCAGGCAAGAAGCGTGCAAAAGAGTTGTTGATCACCCCGATGTCAAACTCAAGGTTTGGCCAGTGGTTCTGGGATTTGGCGGCCAGCCCATCAAAGACTTCCGTGGTCGTGGCCCGTTGGTTGGGCTCAAACTTGCCGCCCTCACCCATGTTCATCAAAGCGTTCGGCTCTTCCGCGCCCGACGCCACAACACCGCGTGGGCGGTGATACTTGAACGAACGGCCCATCATCATCTGGTCATTGGCCAGAAGCGCTGAGGCCAGCGTGTCGCCCTGAAAGCCCTTCAGGCTCTTGCCATTGAAGGAAAAAGTAACAGGCTTTGAGCGGTCAATACGGCGTCCGCCGTGCGTGAGACGTGTGCTCATTTGAAGTTCCTCCAGCTCCATCCCGGGCGCTTGGCCGTCAGGATGTCTTTAATCTCTTTGGGCGGCTCAAACGACTGAGCGCTATACGTCCCAAACACTTCGAGCGTCATCGTGCAGCGCGCCGCGTGAAACCACTTGCCACAGCCGTTTGCATGGCGCCAGCGCTCCAGATGCACCCCCTTGGGGTTTTCGCGCATAAACAAATATGTCTCGAAGTCTTCATCTGACGAGCCAGGCCCAAAACGCTTCAAATGCGCCTCGCCTCCCGCGTGAAACTCCGTCTCTTCGCCTTTGATCCCGCAATAGGGGCATTCAAGGATAAGCATCTCATATCCTCCTTAATGTGCCACGCCAGCGGCAACAGATTCATCAATAAAGCGGCCTTCAATAAAGCGCTCCATACCAAACTCCGCAGACAGCGGCCCAGGCTCGCCCTTGGCAATCAGCTCCGCAGTCGCCCAGCCGCCGCCCGGAATGGCCTTAAAGCCCCCCGTGCCCCAGCCCGCGTTGATAAAGCAGTTGCCCAGCGGCGTCTTGCCTATCACGGGTGAGCGGTCGCCAGTGACGTCCACAATCCCGCCCCACTGGCGCAGCATCTTCAGACGCGAAACCATCGGGAAGGTCTCCACAAGCGCGCGCACCGTCTCCTCGATATGATGGAACGAGCCGCGCTGTGTATAGTTGTTAAACCCGTCCGTGCCGCCGCCAATGACCATCTCGCCCTTGTCGGACTGGCTCATATAGCCGTGCACCGTGTTGGCCATAACAACCACATCCATGCATGGCTTGATCGGCTCAGACACAAGCGCCTGAAGCGCAACAGATTCCATCGGAAGCCTGAAGCCCGCCATATTCGCCAGCGCGCCCGAGTTCCCCGCAACAACAAGGCCAAGCTTGTCGCAATCAATCGCACCCTTCGTGGTGTCCACACCCGTGACTTTGCCGCCCGATGAGCGCACACCCGTCACTTCGCACTGCTGGATGATATCCATGCCCATATCCGAGCAGGCCCGCGCATAACCCCAAGCCACAGCATCGTGCCGCCCTGTGCCGCCGCGCGCCTGATACAAGCCACCAAGGACAGGATAGCGTGGCCCCTCGAGCGAAATGATCGGCACCAGCTTTTTCACTTCTTCTGGCCCGATGAAGCGTGTCTCAACGCCCTGCAACATATTGGCATGCGCCGTACGCTTGTAGCCGCGCACCTCATGCTCGGTCTGCGCCAGCATGATCACGCCTCTAGGGGAGAACATGACGTTGTAGTTCAGATCCTGAGACATCGTTTCATACAGGGAACGCGCCTTTTCATAAAGCGCCGCTGATGGGTCCTGCAGATAATTGGAACGAATGATCGTGGTGTTGCGGCCTGTGTTGCCGCCGCCAAGCCAGCCCTTCTCGATGATCGCCACATTGGTGATCCCAAAGTTCTTGCCAAGATAGAAAGCCGTGGCCAGCCCATGGCCGCCCGCGCCCACGATGATCACATCGTATTTTTTCTTGGGCTGCGGTGAACGCCACGCGCGCTCCCAACCTGTATGAAAGCGCGCAGCCTCGCGTGCCACAGCAAATGCAGAATACCGTCTCATGGCTCGAATCCAATCGTGTTAGATGCTTGCATCCTGTCTGCCCCAAAAGCGCTCCGCATCCACCCAGCATTGCGCCACAATCCCTCACAATTGCGACATCATCGCGCGCGCATCCGATTTCCCCTTCCCAGTCGCCCCCCGCCGCCCTAAATACCGCTCATGTTATTCTGGATAATCTCCGCCGCTCTGGCCCTGCTCATCGCCGCTCTCTTCGCCCTCGCGCTGCTCACCCGTCGCGCCGAAGCCGAGCACCCCGCCGCCTATGACCTGCGCATTTACCGCGACCAGCTCAAAGAAGTGGAACGTGATCTTGCCCGCGGCGTGATCAATGAGGCCGATGCCGAGCGCATCCGCACCGAAGTGGGCCGCCGTGTTCTGGCCGCCGATGCCCAGCTGGCCATTGCCGATGTCTCAAGCCAGCAGCCGCGCGCCCTGACCATCGTCATCGCCGCTACAATCGCCCTCATCCTCACAGGGGGTGGCGTTGCCATCTACACACAGCTTGGCACGCCTGGCCTTGGCGATCTGCCTCACAAGGCGCGCCTGCAAGCCTCCCAAGACCTGTACAGCAGCCGCAGCAGCCACGAGGCCTTTCTTGCCCGCCTGCCAGTGCGCAACGCCCCGCAACAAGAGGCGGGCTATCTTGAACTGGTTGAGCGCCTGCGCGAAGCCGTGGCGAGCCGTCCAGACGAGCTTCAAGGCCAGCAGTTCCTGGCCCAGAGTGAAGCCCGCCTTGGCAACTACGCCGCTGCGCGTGCCGCTCAAAGTGCTGTTATCCGCCTCAAAGGCGAGGCAGTGGGCGCAAGTGACTTCGTGACCATGGCGCAAATGTATATCACAGAAGCGGATGGCTACGTCTCTCCCGAAGCCGAGGCCGCATTGCGCCGCGCCCTGCGCGCGGACCGTACAGACCCCGTCGCGCGCTACTTCCTTGGTCAGATGTGGCTCCAAAACGACCGCCCCGACCGCGCCTTTGGTCTCTGGTCACAGCTGCTCAACGAAGGCCCCGAAGAGGCTCCATGGATCGCCCCGATCCGCCAAAGCATTGATGATATCGCTTGGCTCGCAGGCGTCGAGTACACCCAGCCCGCACCGAGCGAAATGGCAACAGACATGCCTGGACCAACGGTTCAAGACATTGAGAACGCAGGCGAAATGACGCCAGAAGAGCGCCAAGAAATGGTCCAAAGCATGGTCCAGCGCCTCAATGACCGCCTCGCCACAGAAGGCGGAACCCCCGAAGAATGGGCGCGCCTGATCAGCGCCTATGGCTCTTTGGGCGATGAGGGCCGCGCCCGCGCGATCTGGCTAGAGGCACAACAGCGCTTTGCAGACACGCCTGACGCCCTTGAAACGGTCCGTCGCGGTGCGGCGCGCGCAGGGGTCGACCAGTGATCTGCGAAACCCCCCAAGAGTTTGTTGCCGCCCTGCCCGCTTACGGGGCGCTCATGGGCCTTGATCTTGGCGACAAGACCATCGGCCTTGCCGTGTCTGATACCTTCCGAAGCTCTGCAAGCCCGCTGGAAACCATCCGCCGCAAAAAGTTCACCCCCGACGCCACGGCCATGCTCGCCGTGGCCACCGAGCGCAACATCGCTGGGCTCGTGCTCGGTCTGCCGCGCAACATGGACGGAACTGAAGGCGCGCGCTGTCAATCGACCCGCGCTTTTGCCCGCTCCCTCACGCGCATGACGGACCTTCCGATCACCTATTGGGATGAGCGTCTCTCCACGGTTGCCGCAGAAAAAGCCCTGCTTGAGGCGGATACGACCCGAAAACGTCGCGCAGAGGTGATCGACCATGTCGCTGCCTCCTATATCCTTCAAGGGCTGCTCGACCGTCTCGGGCATATGAAGGCAGAGTGATATGAGCGAAAACTCCAAAGTCTGGCAACGCGCCGAGATCGACAGCCCCTGCATCCAGATCTGTGTGGTGCACCCCGAAACGCGGCTCTGCACAGGCTGCGCTCGTTCGATTGACGAGATTGGACGTTGGTCGCGCATGTCTCCCGAAGAGCGCCGCGCCATCATGGCCGAACTTCCAGCCCGCGAAGCGGCCCCCACAGGCCGCCGCGGTGGCCGCGCCGCCCGTCTCAACCGCTGAACACGACAGGACAACCGCATGCGTCGCAGCCTGCTCACCGCCTCTTGTTGCCTTCAATATCCGAAATTTGCAGCCGCACCGTGCGCCGCATTAAGTTAATTTTGCTTAACATTTACCGCTAAGGGCGGTGCACGGGGTGTGCACGCGTTGTGCACGCATATCACCCCCCTAGAATCAGCGTGTTTTGAGCGCCTTAACCATATGGCACGCAGCCTTAGGGTCGGCTTAATCCGCTTCCAGCCAGCGCCGCCGATCGGTCAGCTCTGGACGGAAATAGGCAATCATGCGCGGCGCGGTTTCAGCCCCGCTCCAAGGCGCAACACCATGCAGAGCAAAACGGTGCACAAGATAGGCCTCACCAACGGCTGCACGCACCTCAACCCTCTGACATGTCTCAAAAATCTCCGAGCGGACCGCTGTGTAGGCCGCAGTAAGATCAACCCTATGCCACTCGGCCTCAGGCACGCCCTCAAAGGCCGCCCTCAACATCGCCGCAAGCTTGAGGTGGCTCCCCTCCCAGACAACCAAAGGGCTCGCCGCACTCTCGCTTAACGGAACCCCCAGCACCCACGCATGATACTCCCCCATCCGCCTCTGCCGCTCAGGCAGCTCCATTTTCAACCCATCCAAATGCGCCGCATCGCGTTTGGCCCGATATCGACCCGCCGCTTCGCTCTCTCCCACGCGAGGCTTAGGGTAACCAGGATAGATCACCGAAAGCTGCGCAGGATGCAGCGCCAAGGAGCCAAACAGATGTGTCGCAAACTCATAGGCCGTCCCGCCAAGCACCATGCCGGCCTCAACGGCGCCCATGCCATTGCTGGGCAAAGCGTCTACCCCGACAAACCAGGTGCCCTCGCATTGATGCCAATGAGCATTTTCAGGGGCATCAACAGCGGTCCAAGCAGGCGCAGACACAGATCCGACCCAGTTCAGAAGTCGGTCATCATGTGGAAAATTCAACCAACCTCTTTCAAGGTATTCTCTCAATATCCCAGTGCCTTACGAAGCATGTTCAAGGCAACCAAGGTTAAAAAGACAGCAAACACACGCTTGAGCGGCTTTGGGTCCATCGCATGTGCAAGCTTCACCCCGTAAGGCGCGGTTATCATTGTCATCGACACGATCACCGCAAAGGCAACAAGGTTCACAGCGCCCACTGTATAAGGCGGCGCGCCATCAATGCTGACAAAGAGAAAGCCAATGACCGCAGGCACAGCGATAATCACGCCAAAGCCCGCCGCCGTCGCCACAGCACGGTGAATAGGCACATTGAACAAGCTCATCAACGGAACCCCAAAACTGCCTCCGCCAATGCCCATCAACACCGAAAGAAACCCAACCGTTGGCGAAAGCACCGCACGTTTTAGCCCCTTCGGCATCTCCTGCCCGAGACGCCACTCGCTGCGCCCAAAGCCCATGTAAAGCCCAATCACAACACCAAGGCAGCCGAAAATCGCCTGCAACGTTATTGAGCGCAATGATGAGGCAAGCAGCATCCCGAAGACGGCCCCGATACCAATCCCGATGGCCCAAGAGCGCAAGATCTCCCAATCCACAGCACCCTTCTTATTGTGGCTCAGAACCGAGCGCACCGAGGTGACGACAATCGTCGCAAGAGATGTGGCCAAGCAGACCTGCATTAGCTGCGGCCCATCATACCCAAGCACCTGAAATGCATAGAAAAACGCTGGCACAAGGATGATACCACCACCCACACCCAAGAGCCCTGCGAGCACCCCTGCAAAGGCCCCGATGGCCAACAGCATCACCAGCATCTGAAGTAACAAACCTGTTTCTGGCATCATTCCGTCCCTATTTTTGCGCCTCAAGCGCACCCTCGCGCGCCACGCGCACCGCGTCCAGCGCTTCTTTGATCAAAGCCACGCCAGCGCCCTCTTTGTGCGCCCCTTCCGAGAGCACCCGCCTCCAAAGCCGCGCCCCAGGCTGTCCCGCAAAGAGACCAAGCATATGCTTGCTGATCTGGCCAAGCTTGCCCCCTTCGCTCAAATGCTCCTCAACATAAGGCAACATCGCTTCGACGCCCTCAACAGGATCGGCAAAAGGGTTTTGCTTGGCAAAAATAAGGGCATCGGCATCGCCCAGAATATCCCAAGGCTGGTGGTAGGCAGAGCGCCCAATCATGACGCCATCCATCCCCATTTCAAGATGCGCCACCGCTTCTTTCAAACTCGTCACACCACCATTCAAAGAAAGATGTAGATGCTGAAAATTCTGTTTCATTTCATAGACAAGAGGATAATCAAGTGGCGGGATATCGCGATTTTCTTTGGGCGAAAGCCCCTTAAGCCAAGCCTTACGCGCATGAATACTAAACCGACTGACACCCGCGCCAGACACAGTCTCCAGAAAGGCTGGCAAGACCTCTTTTGGCTCTTGATCATCAACACCGATGCGGCACTTGACCGTCACCGGCACCTCCACAACAGCCTGCATAGCCGCGCAACACTCCGCCACAAGCTCAGGCTGACGCATCAACACCGCTCCAAAGGTCCCTGACTGGACCCGATCAGACGGGCAGCCGACATTGAGGTTGATCTCGTCATACCCTGCCGCAGCCCCAATCCGCGCCGCTTCAGCAAGCTCTACAGGGTCAGAGCCACCCAACTGCAAAGCGACAGGGTGCTCCGCAGGGCTATGCGCCAGCAAATGAAACGCCCGCCCCCGCACCAAAGCGGGTGACGTGACCATCTCAGTATAAAGCAAAGTCTCCCGCGAGAGGAGCCGATGCAGAAAACGACAATGCCTGTCCGTCCAATCCATCATAGGCGCAACGGAGAGTCGCGCAGCTTGGGTCACAGGCTTTGCTTTGACATTGATATTTTTACTTTTTTGCATCATCAGGCACCCGAGGCTCTGCGCCGACCTTCCCAAGTGGTTCGGCTCAAACGTCCGTTTAGGCCATCATGTCCGAAACGTAAACGGGGCAGCCTCAGTCGCGAAAGGCTCGGTCTTTGATGCGCACCACCGGTTGTGTCAAATAAGCCAGCACAGTCTTCTTCTGTGATAGCATATCCACCTGAGCAATCATGCCGGGAATAATCTCAAGCTCCACTCCATCCGCGTCCGTCAGCGTTCCTTGCAACCTTATTTCAACCACATATACGCTGCGCTCCCCGTCAGGGGCCTCCACAGTGTCCGCCCCAATACGTGTTACAGCTCCATCCAGAGCGCCATAGCGCGACGCATCATAGGCCGTAATACGCACCTTCACCTCTTGGTTCGGGCGGATAAAGGCAATATCCGCAGGGTCTACAAAAGCCTCCACAGTCACCGTATCGCCAAAAGGAACGATCTCTGCGACAGTCTGGCCCTGCTGGGCAACTCCCCCTAGGGTGGCAAATAATACCTGGTTTACAATCCCGCGTGTCGGGCTGCGTATCTCTGCGCGTTTCAAGCGTGTTTGCAAAGCCGGAATGCGTGTTTCAAGCGATGCCAAACGCGCATGAACCTCGGTCAATTCCTGATGCGCTTTGGTGAGCTGGTCTCGCTTGCGCGCAACAATCTGACTTTCAATTTCTGTTACAGCGGTTTGCGCCATAACAATTTGCGTTTCCGTCTCTCTGAGGCGCCCGTTCAGCTCAGCAAATTGGCGCCGCAACGAAATAAGAGCAAGCGGGCTCTCAATCCGCTTTTCAACAAGAGGTTCTACAACCTTTATTTCCTCCAGCAAGAGCGCAATGTTTTCTTCTGCAACGTCGCGCCCCACTTCAGCGCCCTTAATCTCAGCCATCTTGATGTCGCGCCGCGCTTCCAAAACCAGTAGATCCGCAAACAACTGCTCTTGAAGAGACAAAAACAGTTGGTGTTCCGCATCCAAAATATCCTGTGTCTCAGGCTCTGTTATCATATTGAAATCAGTGCCTGAAATCTGTGACTTCAAACGGTTCTGACGGATGAAAAGCGCAGCAGCATCCGCCTGTGCTGTATTCAACTCAGAGTGCAGCAAGGTCGGATCAAGCCGCATAATTACATCACCCGGCTCTACAATATCGCCCACCTTCACACCAATCTCGGTGATTGTGCCGGTTTCAGCAGCTTGCACGACCTGCACCAATTGGCTCGGAACAACGCGCGCGTCAGCACGTGTCACATCGTCTATCTCCGTGAGATGCGCCCAATAGCCCACACTCATCAAAACCAAACCCACCGCAAACAAAAGATAGGTCCCAGTCCGGCCTGAGCGGCCTCGCAGGTCTCGGGCAATTCTATCAAATTCAGCATTAGACATTGGCGAGCGCTTCTTTGTTCTCTGGGCGGCGTGCACGCGCCATCATTTCGCTTTTGTTGCCATCAAAGCTGACTTTTCCATCTTTCAAAACAATCACCCGATCCACCAACGCCAACAGGCTGGTGCGATGCGTCACAACAATTAAGGTCCGCTGGTCAGTGGCCCAGGACTTTATATTTTCAATAACCCTGGCTTCTGTTTGCACATCCATGCTTGAGGTTGGCTCATCCATGATCAATGTGGGCGGATCGCCAATCAAACTGCGTGCAATTGCGATGGCTTGTCGCTGCCCGCCAGAAACGCCCATCCCCCCCTCGCGCACCGCCATGTCAAATCCGTGTGGATGGCGCGCTGCCATAGCTGCCGCCAAAGAGAGCTTGGCCTTTTCGGCCACCTCGTCATCACTTACGCCAAATCGTCCCGCCACGATATTGTCGCGCAGCGTGCCCGAAAAAAGCCAGCACTCTTGCAAAACAGCCCCGATGTTGCGCGTCCGGTCCGCAGGATCAACCGCCCTCGCATCAAGACCGTCTAGCATGACAGCGCCGTCATCTGGCTCAAAAAGCCCAAGGATCAGCCGCGCCAATGTGCTTTTTCCAGACCCGACAGGCCCCATGATGGCAACTTTTTCACCCGGCTTGATCTCCAGGTTAAGCCCGTTCAGCACAGACCCGAGCTCAGGATCATAGGCAAAACTCACATTCTGAAACGCCACATGGCCCTCAATACGATCGCGGCTCAAATAGCGACGCCCCGTCTTGCGCTCGCCTTCTAACTTCATCATCTGGTCAATCTGGCGATAGGCGACGATCGATTGATTGAGACGCGTTAATATCTGTGAAATCTGCCCCAAAGGCGCGAGTGTTTTGCCCGTCAAAATCACACAGGCGATCAGTGCACCCATAGAGACGACACCATCGCGGATCAGAAAGACACCGTAAAACACAATCCCGATCTGAGCAACTTGCTGCACAAGCTGGGTAAAATTCACTGTACCCTGCGCCAGAAGCCGTCCCTTACCGCCACTTTCCGATTGGTTTTTAACAGCCGCACGCCACCTCGCTCGCATCACGGGTTCCGCACCTGTCGTCTTGAGCGTTTCCATACCCGAGAGGGTTTCCATTAAAATTGATTGTTTCGTCTGCCCATCACTGCTCGCTTCTGCGGCATATTTGCGCAAAAAAGGCTGAACAATCAGCCCCGCGATCAACACAACAGGAACAGCCACCAAAGGCACAATCGCCAGCGGCCCACCGATCATGTAAATCACAGTGACAAACAGCGCCAGAAACGGGAAATCAACCAAAGCTGTCAACGACGCCGAAGTGAAAAACTCGCGCACAACCTCAAAATCGCGCATGATCGAGGCCATCTGCCCGTTGGAGCCAGTGCGAGCGCGCATCTTTAAAGCCAAGAGATGATTGAACAGCCGTTCTGCCATTTTCTCGTCGGCATATTTACCCGCCGCATCAATAAATCTGATCCGCAAGGACTTGATAAGGAAATCAAATCCAAGCGCAAATCCAACGCCAAAGGTCAACGCAAGAAGGCTGTCAATCGCCTCATTCGGCAAAACCCTGTCATAAACAACCATCGTAAAAAGAGAGGAGGTCAGCCCCAGCACATTTGCCACAGCCGCCGCGAGAATAATCTGAAAATATACACTTCGCAGGCCTTGGAACGCCCCCCAAAACCAATGTCCGTTTTCGGGCGTTTTGCCTGCCTGCCATTGCCGGTTTCGACTCACGCGCAGCACATAGGACGCGGCCTCAAGCCGAGCGTCACCGCTTTGCCAAATCTGCTCTTTAGGCCCCTCTGCAAAATCAACCACCCTAAAGGCGCCAGCGTCACTCTTAGACAGGACAACAAAGGCGGCCCCCTGCGCATTTAGGCAAATAAGCGGAAATAGAACAGGATCAAGCTGTGTTGGATTACCCGTACCAAACTCTGCGGAAAAACCTGCTGCCACCAGCGCATGAACGGCGTCTTCAACACCGTAAGCTTCCGTTTCCCCGTGGAACACGCGTAATAAATCAGCTTGGCTTAACTTATGCTCAAGCTTTTCCGTTAAAAAGATCAGGCTTTTCTGCAGGGTGTTTTGCATCATAATAATGCCTCACCCTTGCTCTTTACTATCATCAAGCCCAACGGGTCGCAGCGGGGCCAAAATACCGAGAGCATCCAAAATATCACCCGTCACTGCCAAAATGGCATACTCGGCGCGGCGAGCCTCGCTCTTTTGACGGATATAGCGCTCTTGGGCCACGTCGAGCTCACGCACGGCCTCGACAATTTGTGTAAAATTCCCTTTTCCCAGCTCAAACTGGCCTTTTGATGTCACCAAAGCCTGCTCATTGAGCGCCACAGCCCGCTTTGTGGCGGAGAGCCGTGTCTGAATAGAGTCTGTCTCCGCCCTTGCCTGGCTCAAACTGCGCGTCAGCTCACGTTTTAAGCTATCAAAGGCCGCCAATGCCTGATCCCGCCGCGCCTTTGCACTGGCTTCTGAAGCATTCTCCAGCCCCCCTCTATAAATCGGAAAGTTCACACCAAGCCGTGCTTGCACTCCGTTAGAGAAGGTTCCCTGATTAAAATCAGTCTCCAAAATTGCAGAGACCGTCGGGACGCGCGCGCGCGCACTCAAGCCAAGTTCTTGCTCGCGCGTCTCAAGAACAAGCGCAAGCTCACGGAGTCTCGGACTGTTTTGAAGGGCAAATCCCTCATCGGTCAGGCGCAGCTGTGGCGCAGTTGGAATGCTCAAGCTTTGCTTGGGCGGCCCTCCAAATACCTCGACCCAAACGGCTTTTGACGAGGCTAAATTGGTGATCGCTTGCGCAACGTCTGACTGTGCATTTGACAAACGGCCCTTGGCTGAAAGCACATCTGCTATTGAGCCGGCCCCTGCATCAAAACGCTGTTCAATCAGCACGACAAGCCCCTCAATCTGAGCCGCATTTTGCTTGGCTTGCGAAAGCAGGGCTTTATCCCGCTCAAAATCAATAACAGTTTCAACGGCCTGAAAAGTCCGCGCACTCAAGCTTGCCACTTCAGACTGATAGACGCGCTCGGCTTCGGTTTGTCGTAAAGCTACACGCGCTTCTGTGCGCCCCCCATCATATATAATCTGGTTGAGGCGTAATACAGGCACAGATGTGCCACTAGAGATAACTGACCCCTCGGCGCTGATCTGGGGCCGCAAAGCGCTTTTCTCAATTTCTATTTGCGCGCTTGCATCAAGGATAGCAGACCCAGCTGCCTTTGAGAGCGGTCCTGTTGTGACGCCTTGCTGAATCAAGGCGGCAAAGCTCGTTTGCGCAAGCGAGCGGTCTGTCCGCGCTCCAACAGCAGCACCGCTTGTGTCACCGTCTCCGCGTGTTTTAGGCAGCGTTTCTGAGCCGAGTGCAAGGCGCGCCTCGCCCCCACTTTGACCTGCCTCACAGCCAGCCATTGCCAAAAGGCAAATAAGTGCCGCACGTTTCATGATGGTTTAACCCTCAAAATCAACTTCTAAGGCGGGGATATCTGCCTCGATATCTCGCGCAATCGACGACAAAAAACCGTCGCTATGACCAAAAGCCTCGGGGCGCACAGCTTGCGTGCTTTGTGACTTTGCAACAGCCTTACTGTGCAACGAAAAAAGTTGCGAATAAGCTAACCCAAGTGCCCCGATTTTGTGGAGATTTACAATCGTTTGGTCAGGTAAAGACATAAGTATGGCTTCATCGATCTCATAGTAACCAAGCTGGCTCTGCGCTGCTGGAGCAAGTAGGCCCGCCGCCTCCAAGGCTCCTGCTAGGCGCGATGCCAAGCCCAGATCTGCCCCAAAGCTTGTGAAGTGCTCACTCACTTTGGCAACAGGTGGTGTCAGATTCTTACCCTCAAAAAAGCTCTGCCCTTGATCAGCCTGTCTGATCATAGTGTCCCAAACAGCCAAGCACGCGCGCCCCTTCTGTTTCACAAGAGTAAAAGGATACAGCCTCAGCAAAAAAGGCAGCCCCAAGGCGGCCTCTTGGCGCTCAAGACTGCACATCTGCTTTTGCACCGCATCTGTTAAGGGCACAACAAGCGCCCAGCCCGCGCCATCCCGCTTGAAAGACCAGCTATAGCTGCGCCCAACGCGCGCAGCCTCATTCGCCCCGATCTGAACTTCTCTCAAACTCTGCACAAAGCTTAAGTCTGACGGCGCGCGCCACGTTTTGTTTGCAAGCAAATCCGCGTTCAAAGCAATAGGGCGCGGCGGGTGCGCATCAAATGACATCTCCGCCGCCCCGCGTTAGGCCACCTCCGGCGTGGCCGGAATGTCTTCAACAAAGAGCAATATGTTTTCATGCAGCTCCGCGTTAAAGCCGTTTTGCTGGAGGTTCTCAAAGATCGCGACAGTCTCTTGAACAACCACGGTGCCGCTCTCATTGACTTCAAGCTTGGCCAAGACGGCCTCGCTGCTGCTGCCCTCAACGAACATTCCATAAAACAAGTCATCTTGGCCGTCATACCCAAAGAACGAAAGATCGTTATTGATGACAGACAGATCTACCTCGCCTGTCGCAACATTGACCATCTCAGGCAAGTTGTTGTCAAAGATTGTGAAGTAATCAAACTGTTCCAACCCGCCCAAATCGCGCAGCACAATTATATCGCCCTGGTCAGCGCCTGGCGCCATTCTAAACCCAGAGATTGTGTCAACGCCCGTGTCTTCGATATCAATGTAGACAAAGGTCTGATCGTTCAGCGTCGCGCCATCAAAGCTTGATTTGTAAATCTCAAGCCGGTCACTGCCATCGCCCAACACAACGCCAAAGTCTCCAGTGCCGCCCACATCAACGGTGTCATCCCCTGCACCTGAGTCAATCCAGGTGTCTGCGCCGTCCCATCCGTCTCGCGCGCCGGCGTCACTGTCAATCAAGACAAACTGCGCATCCGCACCAAAGACCTCAGCGGTGCTCATATCGCCCGTGACCGCATCATAAAGCTCTGTTGGACTGAGGTTCAGATCACTGATCGCCAACCAGTTTGACCCACCTGTCGGGCCAAAGTCAATATCAACAATATTGCCAAGCAACTCCTGGTTTTCTCCCGTGCCCGATACAGTAAAGTCGCTGCCCGTCACAATCGCACTGTAAGAGGTGCCATCATACATCCCGACAAACGTCACGCTTGTTGAGGAGAAACTTGCAACATCAATATCGCCATTTTCAAGAACGGCATCAAAGGCATCGTAAGGATCAACACCCCCAGTATCAAATTGTTCAAACGTCACTACACGTTCGCCAAAATCAGCTGGGTCAAACGGTGCGTCCGAGTAGACAAAAGACGATAGGAGGTCGAGGAACTCAGCCGCCGTATAGCCTGCAAGCGTAACAGAGTTTCCGCCGCCAAAGGCCACTCGGGCAGCCGCTGAACCGTCATAAGTGGTGTCTGTAAGCGCTGTATCAAAATCAATGTCGATGTCTTCTGCAGTGTAAACATCGTCGCCTTCTTCAGGGTTAAAGTCGGTAATAGTATCGTTGCCCAGACCAACAACAAACTCATCCGCACCAGCACCACCTGTCAGAACATCGTCCCCGCCAAGGCCGTTAAGGGTGTCATCACCTTCAGTGCCCACCAGCGTGTCGTCTTCCGCCGTACCCAAAATACCACCAAGACCCGCAAGATAGTCTTCCACATCCTCGATAAAGACATTTTCGAGCAAAACAGTCGTGCCGCCAATCGACACTTCGGTTGACCCACCAACAGCGGTCAAAACCAATTGTTCTTCGCCACGGCTGTCAGCCAGCACGTCAACAATCATATCGCCTTCTGAAATGTTGAAATCAGCGATCACATCATAGCCGCCATGGCCAACTACAAAGGTGTCGCCGCCATCACCGCCCCGCAGGTAGTCGTTTCCTGCACCGCCCGTCAGCGTGTCATCGCCCTCATAAGCGCGCAGCACAGAGCCTGTGTTGGCCGCCGTCAAGCTGTCAGCGCCGTCCCGCGAGCCGCGGATCTCTTCAATGTTCATGAGCATATCGCTAAAGGCCACGCCATCCCAGGTGCCCGTTACAGTCCCTGCGCCCAAGTCAGCCGTGATAGGCCCGACACCCGAGCGGTCATAGCGCACCATGTCAAAGCCATCGCCCGCATCCAGCGTGTCGTTCCCACCGCCCAGAATAAAGCGGTCCCCAAACGCGCTGCCCATCACACTGTCGGCCGCCGAGCTGGTCTCTAATTCAATATTACCTGCGCCATCGGCCGCGCCTGTCACGTTGATCTGAACAGAGCCTGCGCCTCCGCCAATATCAACCGCACCCGTACCCAAATTTGCAATGACCGCGTCATCGCCCTTGATGGCCACACGTGTCGTCCCAGAGCCTTGCCCGACGTTGACATTCACAACGTCATCGCCGCCTACATAGTAAACCCCACTCCAAGTGTAGCTATCCTGCGCCCCTTGGGTGATCGTCACGCTGTCGTCTTCGGCTGTGGTAATAAGGCCCAACCCCCAGTTTGAAACCGAAGCCACCCCAACCAAAGTATCCGTGCCAAGCGCGCCTTTTGAAACGCTGCCTGTGTTGGCCTGATAGTCCACCGTGGCCGTAATACCAGTGCCAACAAGATTTGAGTAATCAATCTCGGCATAAGTTGTGGCCGTGCCATCCGAGAATACAAGCTGGTCGTCGCCAAGGCTGGCCACCAAACGGTCGTTGCCATCGTCATTGCTGAGAGCGTTGAGCGTATCGTCACCCAAAGTGCCCTCAAGCGTGTCGTTGCCTGTGGTTCCCGTCAAGGACACACCCTCTAGATCAAGCCCAAGCAACAAAGCTTGCGCCTCAGCCCCGCTCACGCCGTTCAGCGTCAAGCCGTTTCCATCGCCAAAATCAAGAAACGCGCCTTGGTCATATGGGCCAGTGCCGTTGTTATACTCGCCAACCGAGACATTCAGAACGCTGCTTGCAGCACCGCCCACAAACTCAAGCGTGTCTTCGCTAACGTCAAAATCCTCGACCCAGTCAAGGCCGCCGGAGTAACGCACCACATCAGCGCCGGCGCCTAGCACCATCGTGTCATCGCCCGCGCCCGACACCACGGTGTCATCGCCGCCGCCGGCGCGCAGATCCGAGCCGCTGTCCGCCGCTGTCAAACTATCCGCAAACTCTGTGCCTTGCACTTCTTCAAAGCCCGAAAGCATGTCCGTTGCGCCAAAGCCGTCTGTCGCTGTGCCAGCTTGCAAATCGACCGTGACGCCGGCGTTGCCGCCATATTGCGCGTCGCGGTCATATGACACACGGTCATTGTCGCCACTGCCGCCCATCAGCGTGTCGTTGCCGTCAAGGCCGCGCGCCCGTGATGGTCCATCGCCATCCGCCAGCTGAATGCTGTCGGCAAACATCGAGCCGCGCACCATTTCCACATTTGTGATCGTGTCGACCGAGCCATCGCCCTTGGTGGCTGTGCCGGCGTTCAAATCAACTGTGACACCCGCTTTGGCACGCCAATAGGCCACTTGGTCATAATCACCAGCGCCGCCGTCAATCGTATTTGAACCAAGAGAGTCAAAGATATAATCGTCGCCCTCGCCCCCCTGATAGCTGTCATCCCCTGCACCAAAGCTCAGGTTATCGTCGCCCGCGCCACCATCAACACTGTCGTTGTTGGGGGATATATCGTCAAAATCAAGGTCATCCCCGTCGGCCGAGCCAACCACAGTATTGGTGAATTGCGCAAACAAGTCATCAAAAGCCTCTTCGTTGATCACACCCGCCTCAGAAACAAGCGCCGCAAGGCCTGCGGGCAATATAGCCGCCGGAACAGCAAGCCCCGTTGCCACAAGCGCGTTGGGGGTGGCGGTTGTGCCCACCGTATAGCCCGAGATGATCCCGCTGGCACTGCCGTCTCCATAGCTCAGGCCCGTGCCCGTAAAGCTAAAGACCACCCCGTCATCGCCTGTAAAGGTAATGGCGGTGTCGCTCACAACAGGTGTGCGCAGACTTGCAGACCCGTCTTCGCCCTGCACAAACACACCAGGGCGCGCGCCTGAAATATCGACAGCCTCTGTGTTGGCTGGCTCGGCAAAGTTAGACACCGCCGCGTTGAGCACAACGCTCGCGCTCAAATCCGTGTCGCCCAGCGTGACGGAACGTGTCGCGGCAACGCCCGTGTTGCCAAGCGCGTCTTCGGCCACAGCCGAGATATCAAACGGGCTGGTTGTGGGCAAATCAGCGGCATCAAATGTAGCACTAAAGCTGCCATCCGTCTCGGAGGCCGTGACTTCAACATCAGTGTCGCCAATGCTCACTGTCACAGTTGCGCCAGCCTCGGCAGTGCCCGTCACAGTCAGATCTTCAAACTGCTCAATAAGGTTCAGCTCGTCATCGCCTGTGACCGCGTCGATCACTGGCGCATCAGGCGCTATCGCATCCACCTCGACCGAGCCAACCGAACGCGCCAATGTAAAGACAGTGCTCCCCTCGGGAGCTGCTGCCACAGTCACATCGTACTCGCCAGTTGCATCAGGCAGATCAGCCGCCGCAAAGCTCACACTCCAAGCGCCTGTGGTCTCGCCCTCAAGCGCAGCAGCCACAACAACCGTCTCGACTGCATCCCCGACAGTGACTTCAACGGTGCTCCCAGGTCGGCCCAGGCCAGCCACAATGAGATCGGCTCCAGGGCCATCCGCGCCATAGAGCTCGTTGACTTCACTGGTCACACTCGGACGCAAAGGCACAACAGCCTGAGCCTGCTGGCCAACATCCAGATCTTCAAGATCCGTATTGCCTTCTTCGTCTGACGCTTCAATCGCATCCACAAGCTCGCCCTGCACAACCTCTTGCACAGCCTCGATCTGCTGCTGCACCTCTTGCAAGTCAGAGCCAGCTGCCTGCTCAATCAGAGTGTTCGCATTTCGCACTTGATTTGCAATCGCCCCAGACTTCGTTGCATCCACGCCAGCGCTCTCAAGCGCCGCAGCAATGGCTGCGCTATCTTCCAATGCGCTATCGTTGCCAGCTGCCAGAAGCGACTCCGCCAAAGACCCAGTCGCCTGCGCCGAGCCTTCCAGCGCCGCCGCATCATCTGCCGCGCCCGCTGCCGCCGCGTTGATCACAGCAGCAACTTTGGCCGCAGCCTTAAAGGCATCCGCATCCGCGTCCCCCGTGCCGTTTTCAATCGCCTCAATTGGGTCAAGCTCAAGCAGGTTTTGCCCCGACAACCCAAGCGCTGCCGCCAACTGCGCGCTGACATCTTCCACCGAAATCTCATTTCCTTCTGCAGCCCGCTTTTCGACCAGACTTTGCACCAGCGTTGTGAGTGGCGTAATCACATCCGCACCCGCTGGGGCCGTCAAAACGCCCGTGAAAGGTTTGCCAGTGGCCGCATCCGTGCCGCCAAAGGAAATAAGCTTGGCGCTCGGGTTGGCACTGCTTTCCGCCAAGGTCCAGTTGCCTTCGCTGTCGGTCGTCGTCGTTGGCTCGCCCGCGTCCAGGGCTTCATTCCCATTCAGGTCGCGATAGACTGTTGCGCCCACCAAATAGCCGTCCACAACACGGCCACCATTGTTAAACACAGGCGCAGGCGCAGGCGCCGCACCTGCCGCAGAGCCCGAAGAGCCACCGCCAAGTGCCGCCAAAGCACCAACACCCACAGCGCCGCCCGCGGCCATTCCGGCAGTCATGGTCGCGCCGCCTTCAAGACCCGCAGCCACAATATCCACGACTTGCTGCGCCACAGCCTCCGACACCACAATGTCGCCCGCAGCACCCACGGTATAGCTGCCTTCGGGAATTCGGATCGTCTGGCCGTTTTCCAGTGTGACGAGCAATGAACCGTCGGCTTGCTGCACCGCAGAGGCAACACCCTCAAGGCCCGCAATATCCAGACCCGCGCTTTGCGCACTCGCATCATCAGCGCTCAGAAGCACCAAGACCATAGCAGAGCTGCCCACCGCTAGGCGCAAGGCATTCTGTTTCATAAACCGCTTGAAATAGCTTTGTTGCGCCTGATTATCCCGTGGCAGCGCAACAGGTGTCGCCTGTGCTTGGCTAAGCTTTGAGAGCCTCTTAGCAAACTCTGATGAAGACGAAACAGACACAACCGACGGAAAAACGTCGCGGGAAAACACAACCATAAAAACAGCCCCAAGATTTAACAAACTATCAAACCAAAAGCTCGACCAATGCTGCCGCCAAGTCAACCCACCCCGACACACCCGTTAAATTTGCTCCCGACATCAGAGGTTAATCATGTGTTATTAAATGAAAAATTCATCACGTTCGAACGCATCAATTTTTAACCACATCCCTCCTCACCAATGGAGTATCGCCTCTCACATCAAAATACACCGAATCTGCAGCCCCGCCAAAGCGCAGCAGCGGCACGGTTTTTCTGGCCTTGCAATGGCTCTGTTTTCGGGCAATCTGAAGCCAAATTCCTTCCAGCGAGCCGCACCCATGCAGAAAGTCACTTCATTGCAAACTTCTTACGATGTGATTATCATAGGTGGCGGCATCATGGGGGCCTCCACGGCCTGCTTTTTGAGCCAAAACAAGGACTTTCAAGGCAAAGTTTTGGTGGTTGAGCGTGATCCGACTTATGAGTTCGCCTCAACCTCCCACACAAACTCCTGTATGCGGCAGCAGTTTTCGACAGGGCTGAACGTGCGCATCTCGCAGTTTGCCGCCGACTATGTAAAAAACCTCGGTGCATACCTCAGCGACAGTCGCGTTCCAAAGCTCGACATCCAGAACTTCGGCTACATGTATCTCGCAGACACGGAAGAAATGGCCACGACCCTGCGCACGAACCACGCCGTACAGCACGCCGCAGGCGCCGCCACGCAACTTATGAGCCGTGAACAAATCGCAGCCGCCTATCCCTTTTATGCACTCGACGATATCCTACTCGGCTCGATCAACACAGTTGATGAGGGCTTCTTTGATGGCCAAGCCGTCTTTGATTGGCAGCGGCGCATTGGCCGCGAGGCAGGAGTAGAATACGTCGCAGCAGAGGTTACCGCCCTCAACAAGAACACCGCAGGTAACCGAATAGAAAGCATCACTCTGAGCACCGGTCAGACCGTCTCTTGTGGCCAGCTTGTCAACGCAACAGGCTCGCGCGCCGCGCGCACCGCGGCTATGGCTGGGCTCAGCCTGCCGGTTGAGCCGCGCAAGCGCTTCACATGGGTCTTTCGCGCCGAACACCCGCTGGAGCAGCCCTTGCCGCTCACCATTGACCCCTCAGGGGTGCATGTGCGGGAAGTTAGCGGCGGAACTTATATGGCAGGCGCCCATACAGAAGAAGACCCCGCTGTCGCATTCGATGATTTCGCGATGGATCACAGCCTTTGGGAAAACCATGTTTGGCCAATGATCGCGACACGCATTCCCCAGTTCGAGGCCATAAAGATTGTTTCCGAATGGGCAGGCCATTACGCCTATAACACGCTGGACCAAAACGCCATCACTGGCCCCCACCCCGACATAAGCAACTTTTTGTTTCTCAACGGTTTTTCAGGTCACGGGCTGCAACAATCCCCAGCCATGGGCCGGGGCACAGCCGAATGGTTGACCTATGGAAGCTACCGCAGCCTTGATCTTAGTGCCTTCCATTACGAGCGCATCGCCGCGAACGCGCCGATCCTCGAAAAAGCCGTGATCTAGCCCAGCGTTGGCAGCTCTGTTGCCGCCGCGCGCGTTACAGCGCCTGTGCCCACAAGCGCGGCGGCCTGCGCCAAATCGTTGGCCATATACCTGTCGTCCGTGAGGCTCGCGATGTCACGGCGCAAACGCTTGATCACAGCCGCCAAAGGACCGCTCGTCTCCAGAGGCGCACGAAACTCCACACCCTGCGCTGCGCACAAAAGCTCAACCCCCAAGATATGCTCAAGATTGCGCACCATCTGCATCAAGCGCCGCGCACCATGAGCTGCCATGCTTACATGGTCCTCTTGGTTTGCGGAGGTTGGCGTGCTGTCGGTGACAGTCGGGTTAGCGAGGTGTTTGTTTTCACTCATCAAAGCCGCCGTCGTCACCTCGGCAATCATCAGACCAGAGTTCAGTCCGGGATTGGGCGTCAGGAAAGGCGGCAAATCAAAGCTCAAGGTCGGATCCACCATCAAAGCCACGCGCCGCTGCGCAATCGCACCGATTTCTGAAAGCGCGAGTGCAATCATATCTGCGGCAAACCCCACAGGCTCAGCATGGAAGTTGCCCCCCGACACAATGAGACCCGCCTCCGTCAGCACCAAAGGATTGTCCGTTGCCGCATTGGCCTCAATAATCAGCGTGCTTGCAGCTTGGCGCATCACATCCATCGCCGCCCCCGTCACCTGCGGCTGACAGCGGATGCAGTACGGATCCTGCACGCGTGTGTCGCCCTCACGGTGGCTCTCGCGGATTTCTGAGCCGTCCAAAAGCGTACGCATCGCAGCCGCCGCCTCGATCTGCCCCGCATGGCCGCGCAGCGCGTGAATTTCGGGCTGCAACGGCGCGGTCGAGCCCATGATCGCGTCTGTCGAAAGCGCCGAAATCACAAGAGCGCTCTGCGCCGCGCGCCAGCCCTCAAAGAGGCCCGCAAGCGCATAGGCCGTGGAAAATTGCGTCCCATTTATACAGGCGAGGCCCTCTTTGGGACCAAGCTCCACAGGCTCGAGCCCCGCCTTGGCCAAGGCCTCAGCCGCGTCCATCAAGACGCCCTGATAGCGCGCCTTGCCCTCGCCCATCATTGCTGCGGTCATATGCGCCAAAGGCGCAAGGTCACCAGATGCGCCCACCGAGCCTTGCGCAGGAACTTCAGGTGTCACACCCTTGCGCAGCATCCCTTCCAACAGTCCGACCAGGGCCCACCGCACGCCAGAAGCGCCGCGTCCAAAAGACAAAAGCTTAAGCGTCATCATCAGGCGCACATGCGCCTCAGGCATCGCTTCGCCCACCCCGCAACAATGGCTCAAGATCAAGTTCCGCTGCAGCTGCGCCGTATCCTCTGGCGCGACTTTCACACTCGCCAATTTGCCAAAACCCGTGTTCACACCATAAACAGCAGCGCCTCCTGCGGCCGCCTCTGCAATGCGGCTGGCAGCCAGCTCCACAGCGGGCTTACAATAGGGATCAAGCTGAGGAGAAATGCCGTCCCGATATACCTGTTCAAGCTGGGAAAAGCCGACAGACATAGGCGTCAAAACGATCGTGGTCATGAGAACTCTCCCCCTTAGATTAGGGGAAGAGTTACCGACTTAAAAATAATATGTCTACACATATTAAGGGGCGATCATCACGCCAGAGAGGGCAACCAGAGCACAATGCCGGGGAAAGCAACAAGCCCGGCAATGGTCAGCGCATCTGCAATGAAGAACGGCGTCACGCCTTTGAAAACGTCCTGCACCGTCAGATCATCACGCACCCCAGCAACAACAAAGCAGTTGAGGCCAATTGGCGGGGTGATCAAACAGAACTCCGCCATTTTGACCACCAGAATGCCAAACCAGATCGCGCACATCGGCCCTGACATCCCAAAGGCACTATCAACGGCGGCAACATTCTCGCCCCCGTTCAGCGCCATAACAGCAGGATAAACCACAGGTAGTGTGAGCAAGAGCATCCCAATTGCATCCATGAACATGCCGAGCACGGCATAGGCCAGCAGGATACAAATAAGAATAATCATGGGCGAGAGCTCAAGCGATGTGATCCAGCTAGAAAACGCGTCGGGCAATTCAGCAAAGCCAAGGAAACGCACATAGATCAACACGCCCCAGATGATCGTGAAGATCATCACGGTGAGCTTAGCAGTTTCGAGCAGTGCTTCCTTCAGCTTTGGCCAACGCATCCCACGATAGAGCGCCATGAGAAAGACGATAAACGCGCCAACAGCGCCGCCTTCCGTCGGTGTGCCCCAAGCGTCGCCGAACGGGTTGTAGACAAAGAAAATAATGATCACGACGACAGCCACAATGGGCAAGGCTGGTGGCAGGCTCTCAAAGCGCTCTTTCCAAGTAAACCCAGTCACAGGCGGGCCCACATTCTTGAACACCACCGCGATACCAATAATCAGAACAGCATAGACGATCGCCGAGAAAACACCTGGAATAAAGCCTGCGAGCAAGAGCATACCCACGTCTTGCTCAACAATAATGGCATAGATCACCAAAATCGCCGAGGGCGGAATAAGTGAGGCCAAAGTGCCGCCCGCCGCGACAACACCCGCCGCAAACTGCTTATTATATCCGATTTTAAGCATCTCAGGGATCGCAATCCGCGCAAACACAGCCGCCGTGGCCACAGAAGCGCCTGACACAGCTGCAAAGCCCGCTGTCGCAAAGACGGTTGAAACAGCAAGCCCACCTGGGACCCAAGCGATCCAACGCTTACAGGCCTCAAAAAGAGCTGTCGTCAACTTGGCATGATAGGCGAGATAACCGATCATAATGAAAACAGGGATCAGTGATAGCACCTGTGCAGAGACTTTCGAATGCGGCGTCAGTCCGGCAATCTTAGTGCTGATCTCCACCGCTTTCCAAAAGCGTTCCGGATCATAGTCAAAACCATTCCAGCGCAGCCAGATCAGGCCAATATAGCCCGCAAGTCCCGCCGCAAAAGCAACCCGCATACCCAGCAGAACCAACACAAGCATCCCTGCGGATGTGTATAAACCAATTTCAATCGGCTCCATCAGTCGGCTCCTTCCAAAAGTTTGGCCTCGGCCATCGCCTGTTCCTCGATCGTCAACGACAAAGGCACAGCCACAGGGTTTTCCAACCCCAAGACAAGAGCGCGGCCATAGCCCCAAGCCTGAAGCAACAAGCGCAGCATCAGCACTCCAAATGCAAACGGAACGACAAGCTTGCTCGGCCAGATCGGGAGACTGATATCAATCGAGCTGTCACGCGAACACCATGGGCGAACACAATCAAACGAGCGGTCAAAATGCTCCCAAGCGCCGTAAGTAAGACCCACAATAAGCAAGAGCATCAAAAGAACAGAGATAAGCTCAAAGAACCAAAGCACCCGCCCCTTGAGCGCGTTAACGAGCATGTCCATGCGGATATGCGTCCCGTCCCGCGCCACATAGGACACGCCCATGATTGCAATCACAGGCATCGCTGCCTCGATATAGTCCACATAGCCCAACAAGGGGCTTCCAAAAAACTTGCGCGCGATGACGGAATACGCCGCCAGAAACATCAATGAAAAAATCGCAAGGCCGCTCAGCAGCGCACAAACGCGCTCCACAGGCAGCAACATGCGGTCCAATTTGCTCAGTAAGCTGGAATCTTCCAGCACGGCGGCTGAACCGGCCATCTCAGTCTCCCTTTTATGCTATTGCGTGAATTGCGCAAAAAGGCTGCGCGGTGTCGCGCAGCCTTCAGATTTTTGGCAAGAGGCAAAAAGCCTCTGCCCAGAAATCAACTTCCGCTCTTCGCTTCGTCCAGAGTTTTCATGACAAGGTCATAAAGCTCTTGGCCAGGAATGCCTTGGGCTTCCATGTCTGCAATCCAAGCATCGCGGATCGGATCAGCAGCTTTGGTACGGAACTCCGCAATCACTTCAGGAGCGATCACGACTTTTTCCACGCCTTTTTCTTCAAGAACTGCGTCCCAACGCTTCAGAAGCTCACCATAGTTGCTGAGATAGAACTCAAGCGCCTCAGGAACCGAGCTATCCAGCGCAGCACGGTGCTCATCCGACAGGCTCTCATAAGCGTCGATGTTTACAACAACAGGGCAGTTTACAGTGCCGGGGTTGAGGTTTGACGTCCACCAATCCGCTTCGTTGATCGTACCAAAGCTCAGGTGCGCGTGCTGAGCAAAGGCCACCGTGTCAACAACGCCAGATTCCATCGCCTGATAGGCTTCTGATGACGTTACTGATGTTGGAACCGCGCCAACAGCTTCAAAAGCTTGGCCAATGCCACCTGTTGCACGAACACGCATGCCTTCAAATTCCGCCAGCTCGTCGCGAGGCTCACCTGTGCCGACAAGGTTATACTGCGGCATAGGTGATGTCATAAGAAGCTTGGCATTCCACTGCGCCATCTCTTCTGTCGCGGCAGGGTGTGCATAAACCGCGTTAGAAACAGCAAGCTCTTGCTCAAGATTTTCAACCCCAAGGAATGGCAGCTCAAGCACGGTCACAACACGGTTTTTGTCGCGGTGATAGCCGGCGCAGAATTGCGCCATTTCGAACGCACCAATTGAAATACCATCAAGGTTTTCACGGTTCTTCGAGAGGCCGCCATAGCTGACGTTCATAGTGAACTCGCCACCCGTTTTTGCGCTGACAAGCTCAGCCAGTTTTTCGACGTGCTCGGTAAAGGCACGGCGCTTGCCCCAGACGGATACGTTCCACTCGGTGGCTGCCGCTTCTGTGGCAAAGCTCAAAGCAACGGCTGTCGCAGCCAGTTTTGCAACTGTGTTCATAAAATTTTCTCCCATTTAGCAGCCCTGTTCGCGGACCGTCTGTGCAAAAGCTAGCGCCAAGACATCAGCAAGCCAAGCCTTCAATCTTGTGACGCGACGTATTTCTTACGCTTCCCCTTTGGCTTTCCCCCGCTTATAACCAATCCAAGATAGACAAAAGCGCAACAGCGCTCGGAACTTAAGGGGCAAGAGCCATGGCTCACATCATCGTCGTCGGCAATGAAAAAGGCGGCGCAGGCAAATCAACGGTCTCCATGCACATCGCCACCGCGCTCGCTCGCTTGGGCCACAAAACCTCTGTGCTCGATTTGGATTTGCGCCAAAAGACGATTGGCCGCTACCTTGAGAACCGCGTGGATTTCTGTGCCAAAGCAGGCCTTGATCTACCAACGCCTGAGTACCATGAGCTTCCTGAAATAGACAAAGAGACGCTCAAGCCAGGCGAAAACATCTATGATCACCGTCTATCGGCCGCCGTCGCCACGCTTGAGCCTGACAACGACTTTATCCTGATTGACTGTCCCGGCTCGCACACACGCCTCAGCCAAGTGGCCCACTCGCTCGCTGATACGCTCGTCACTCCACTAAACGACAGCTTCATCGACTTTGACCTGCTCGCCCACATCGACGCCGAAGGCGAAAAGATCAAAGGCCCCTCGGTCTACTCTGAGATGGTCTGGTCCGCGCGTCAACTGCGGGCTCAAGCTGGGCTAAAGCCCATTGACTGGATCGTGATGCGCAACCGCCTCGGCGCGCAGCGCATGGTCAACAAAGAGAAAATGGAACGCGCCGTTGACAATCTCTCCGCACGCATCGGTTTTCGCGTCGCGCCGGGTTTTAATGAGCGCGTTATTTTCCGCGAGCTCTTTCCGCGCGGCCTGACCCTACTCGACCTAAAGGATGTCGGCGTTCAAAAGCTGAACATTTCCAACATCGCCGCCCGCCAAGAGCTCCGCGAGATGATGAAATCACTTAAGCTTCCCAACGTCAGCGTCGACTTCTAAGTGTCAGATCCCTTTGATATTTTCCTGATCTGCCCTCCCGGGCTAGAGTCCGCCTTGGCATCCGAGGCTTTGGAGCATGGCTTTGCCCCTGCGAACGCAATTTCTGGCGGAGTTGAGATCAAAGGCGATTGGCCTGAAGTCTGGCGCGCCAACCTCATGCTGCGCGGCGCCGTCCGTGTGCTCGTGCGCATCGGCTCATTCCGTGCCTTTCACCTTGCACAGCTCGACAAGCGCGCACGCAAGTTTCCGTGGGCCGATTTTTTGCGACCAGATGTGCCTGTTCGGGTCGAGGTGAGCACCAACAAGCGCTCCAAAATATATCATGCAGGCGCCGCCGCCCAGCGCATTGAAACTGCGATCAAGGAATCTCTCGGTGCGCCTATCTCGCCCGAAGCCGCGCTCACACTGAAGGCACGTATTGATGATAACCTCGTCACCTTCAGCCTCGATAGCTCTGGCGAAAGCCTGCACAAACGCGGCTTCAAAGAGGCCGTCAACAAAGCTCCCATGCGCGAGACGCTTGCAGCACTTTTTCTTCGCGAAGCGGGTTACATTGGAACCGAGCCTGTTCTTGACCCGATGTGCGGCTCAGGGACCTTCCCCATCGAGGCCGCCGAGATCGCGATGGGCCTCGCCCCGGGACGCGCGCGCAGCTTCGCTTTTGAAAACCTCGCAAGCTTTGATGCTGCCGCATGGGAGACCCTGCGCAGCGGCGTAACCCCACGCAGCACCGATCAGCATTTTTACGGTTCAGATCGCGACCAAGGGGCAATCGCCATGAGCACCCGCAACGCTGATGCGGCGGGCGTCTCGGAGCACACAAACTTCACCTGCACCTCAATTTCCGATCTCAAGCGCCCCGAAGGCCCTGCTGGTCTCGTGATCATCAACCCCCCCTATGGGGCACGCATCGGCAACAAAAAGCCCCTCTTTGCGCTTCATGCTGCGCTGGGAACAACGCTCAAAACTGAGTTCAGGGGGTGGCGCGTCGCGATCATCACGACTGAAGCGTCCCTCGCCAAAGCAACGGGCCTCACTCTCTCCGCAGGCCCCTACGTGCCCCACGGCGGCCTCAAGGTGCGGCTCTACCAATCGGGTCCGCTTTAGGGCGCTTGCGCATCAGCACCACAAGGTTCGACAGCCCCAAAGCCGAGATCACAACAGCGCCGCCCACAAGCGCATAAGCGCCTGGGTCTTCGCCCAATGCAAACCATACCAAAAGCGGCGCCAGCACTGACTCAAGCAAAATCAAAAGCGCCACTTCGGCAGACGGAATATACCTTGGACCCAGCGCCAGTCCGACCGAACTGATCCCTATAAAAAGCCCATGCAAAGCCACAAGGGAATACTGCGAGGCCTCAAGCTGTACCGGCAAAACAAACGGTGACAGACACAAAGCCGAAACCAGATAAGCCACGGGCAACATCGGAACCATCGAGACAGTGCGCACCCGTCGCGCCGCGGTGAGAGCTACGGCAAAGACAAACGAAACGCACACCGCCAGAAGATCCCCCTTCAGGCTCGCGCCATGAGTCTCACCCGAGCCATAGGTGATAATGCCAAGACCAGCAAAAACCGCAATCATGGTGACCATCATGCGGCGGCTCATCGCTTCACCCATCCAGACAAAGCTCAAAATCGCTGCGAAGACAGGCATCGAGGCAATGATAAAGACAACATTGGCCACGCTCGTGTGGCTCACTGCCAGCGTGAAGAGAATTCCCGTACCGCTCATCGCAATAAGATAGACATAGGCATAGGGCCCGCCACGCAGCGCAGCCCCAACCGAGCGCGCGCCTGTGGTCATCAGCACATAAACCAGCACCAAAAGCCCCGTGCTCAACCCCCGCCAGAAAGATACCTCCAAAGGCGGGACATCGATCAGCCGGATGAACAAGCTGTCAGGCACAACAAACAAAACGCCCATCATCGTGATGAGCAGCCCTTTCAGCTGATCGCTCATAGCTTGGCCAAATGGTGCAAAAGCTTACGCAACACCGTGACGTCTTCGGAAGAAAATGTCGCCGCCAGCTCCGCATCATAGTCGATAGCCACACCGCGCAGCTCGGTATAAGCCGCTCGCCCTGCACTCGTGAGTTCCAGATACTCCAGCCGCCTGTCTGCCTCATCACGCTCGCGCGTCAAGAAACGCCGCTCTTCGAGCCGTGCCACCGCGCGGCTGATCTTTGTCTTGTGCATCTTGGAGCGCTCGCAGATTTCTTTGGCGGTCAGACGCCCGTAAATCCCAAGGTGAAACAGCACCCGCCACTCCGTCCGCAACATTCCGTAGCGGTCCTTATAGATATTCTGAAACGCGAGGCTGCTTTCCTCTGCCGCCTGATTAAGCAGGTAGGGCAGAAAATTCTGCAAATCAAAGTCATCTTTTTTTGTCATAGCGCGTCTCCCTCTGTTGTTAGTTACAAAATCAACTGTTAATTACGCAACCAAATTCGACAGGATGCGCGCCATGACCCAAAAAACATTTCCTCACAGTTTCACACAAGCCCCTTCGCTTGACGGCCCTCACAAAGGCTACATGCCCGGCTTTGGGAACGACTTTGAAACCGAGGCTTTGCCCGACGCCCTTCCACAAGGCATGAATTCCCCACAGAAATGCAACTACGGCCTCTACGGCGAACAGCTCTCTGGTACAGCCTTCACAGCGCCAAGCCATCAGAACGAGCGCACATGGTGTTATCGCATCCGCCCCTCGGTCAAGCACTCCCACCGATATACAAAGATTGATCTCCCCTATTGGAAATCTGCCCCCCATGTGGATCCCGATGTGATCTCCCTTGGCCAATACCGTTGGGATCCCGTCGCCCACGCAGGCGAAGCGCTCAACTGGCTTACAGGCATGCGCACCATGACAACAGCGGGCGATGTCAACACACAGGTCGGCATGGCCAGCCATATCTACCTCGTCACCGAGAGCATGGTAGATCAATATTTCTATTCCGCTGATTCCGAGCTTCTCATCGTGCCCCAAGAAGGCCGACTGAGATTTGCAACAGAGCTCGGTATCATAGACCTCGCCCCACAAGAGATCGCAATCATCCCCCGAGGCCTCCTCTATCGCGTCGAAGTTCTCGAAGGCCCGGCGCGCGGCTTTGTCTGCGAAAACTACGGCCAGAAATTCGAGCTTCCGGGCCGTGGCCCCATTGGTGCCAACTGCATGGCGAACCCGCGCGACTTCAAAACGCCCGTCGCCGCCTTTGAAGACCGCGACGCGCCTTCAACGGTCACAATCAAATGGTGCGGCCAGTTCCACGAGACCAAGATTGGCCACTCGCCCCTTGATGTCGTCGCATGGCACGGCAACTACGCCCCTGTAAAATACGACCTCAGCACTTATTGCCCCGTCGGCTCGATCCTGTTTGATCACCCTGACCCCAGCATCTTCACTGTGCTCACCGCCCCGTCGGGCCAAGAGGGCACAGCCAATATTGACTTCGTGCTCTTCCGCGAGCGCTGGATGGTGGCCGAAGACACGTTCCGCCCTCCATGGTATCACAAGAACATTATGTCCGAGCTCATGGGCAACATCTACGGTCAGTATGATGCCAAACCCAAAGGCTTCATTCCTGGCGGCATGTCCCTGCACAATATGATGCTGCCCCACGGCCCCGACAAAAACGCCTTTGAAGGCGCCTCCAACGCGGAGCTGAAGGCAGAGAAACTCGACAACACCATGAGCTTCATGTTTGAAACCCGCTTCCCGCAGCACCTCACTGGCTTCGCTGCCAAAGAGGCCCCGCTACAAGACGATTACATCGACTGCTGGACTGACATCGAAAAGAAATTCGATGGCAAGCCTGGCAAGAAATAAGGAATACCAATGTCTCTGCTCACATCATGGGTCACTTCGGCCAATACCGCCGATGCCCCCTTCCCGCTCAACAATCTGCCATATGGCGTCTTTTCCACAGCCAACAGCGATCCACGCTGCGGCGTCGCCATCGGCGATATGATCCTTGATGTGGCCGCCGCCGAAGAAGCGGGCCTTATCGCACTTACAGATGCGCCACTCTTTGATGTGCCCTTCTGGAACGAAGTCATGGAAGAAGGCCCAAAGCTTTGGGCCGCCCTGCGCACCCGCCTCACAGAACTTCTTGCCGAGGGCTCCCCTGATCAGGCCGAGCTTTCAGACATGCTTGTCGCGCAATCAGACGCCGACATGCACCTTCCCTTCCTCGTGAGCGAGTTCACAGACTTCTACGCGTCCAAAAATCACGCCACCAATGTGGGCACGATGTTTCGCGGCGCCGAAAACGCCCTGCCGCCCAACTGGCTCCATATTCCCATCGGCTACAATGGCCGCGCCTCTTCGGTTGTTGTCTCAGGCACTGACATACGCCGCCCTTGGGGCCAGCTCAAAGGTCCAAACGATGACGCCCCCCGCTGGGCGCCTTCCGCACGCTTTGATCTGGAGCTTGAAATGGGTGCCATCGTCGGTACATTTTCAGATGCCCCCGTTACCGTCGCTGAGGCCGACGAAATGATCTTCGGCTATGTGCTCCTCAACGACTGGTCCGCACGCGACATTCAGGCCTGGGAATACCAGCCCCTCGGCCCGTTTCAGGCCAAAGCGACTGCGACAAGCATCTCCCCTTGGATCGTCACCAAAGCAGCACTTGAGCCTTTCCGCACAGACACACCGCCCCGCGAGAAAGACCTGCTCCCGCATCTGCAAGACTGCGGACCGATGCTCTATGACATCGACCTGCAAGTGACGCTGACACCCGAGGGCAAAGCGACAAGCACCATCGCCACGACAAACTACAAAGAGATGTATTACTCATCTGCCCAGCAGCTTGCGCACCACACCACATCTGGCTGCCCGATGAACCCCGGCGATCTATTGGGCTCAGGCACAATCTCTGGCCCAGAAAAGCACCAGCGCGGCGCGCTCTTGGAGCTCTCATGGGGCGGCAAAGAGCCGATCACGCTGGACATAGGCGAGGAACGCAGCTTCTTGGAAGATGGCGACACCCTCACCCTTCACGGCGCAGCCAAAGGCGACGGCTACACCATTGGCTTTGGCACATGCGCAGGAACAATCCTGCCCGCCCTCGCAGACCCATACAAACGCTAACGCTTTCTTATTGCTAAAATATCCTCGCCGAAGGCTCCAAAATGCCCGCAGGCACACCGATTTGAAAAGGAAACCCAATGTCTAAAAAATTCGCATCCCAAGGCGACATGACGGAAAAAGAAATCTCCTTCGTCGAAGTCGGCGAGGGCCTCTGGGCCTTCACCGCCGAGGGCGATCCAAACTCTGGCGTCATCATCGGTGACGAGAGCGTGATGATCGTTGAGGCCCAAGCAACACCGCGCTTGGCTCACAAAGTGATCGAAAAAGTCCGCTCCGTCACAGACAAACCCATCAGTCACCTTGTGCTAACTCACTATCATGCTGTCCGCGTGCTCGGCGCATCTGCCTATGGCGCGCCCGAAATCATCATGTCAGACGCAGCCCGCTCAATGGTTGTCGAGCGCGGTCAGGAAGACTGGGACAGCGAGTTCCAACGCTTCCCGCGTCTCTTTGAAGGCCACGAGAGCATCCCTGGCCTCACCTACCCGACAACAACATTCTCGGAGTCCATGACAGTCTACCTTGGCAAGCGCCGCGTTGACATCATGCACCTTGGCCGCGCCCACACAGCGGGCGACGCTGTCGTCCATGTGCCTGACCAGAACGTCATGTTCACAGGCGATATCGTTGAATATCACTCCGCCTGCTACTGCGGCGATGGTCACTTTGCCGATTGGGGCAACACGCTCGACAACATCGCTTGGTTTGATGTCGACGCCATCGCACCAGGACGTGGTGATGCGCTCATCGGCAAGGAGATGGTCAACGCAGCCATCGAGAACACCCGCGACTTTGTGGAAAGCACCTATCGCCCCGTGGCCCGCGTGGCTGCCCGCGGCGGCTCGCTTAAGGAAGCATGGGACGCCTGCCGCGCCGAATGTGACCCCAAGTTCGCGGACTACGCGATCTATGAGCACTGCCTGCCCTTCAACGTGGCCCGCGCCTATGACGAAGCCCGCGGCATGGACCACCCGCGCATCTGGACCGACAAACGCGACATCGAAATGTGGGAACAGCTGCAAAGCTGATCCACTCTGCCTCTTTGGGCCAGCCTCTCATGTGAGGCTGGCTTACCAGAGACAGATCGATAAGACCGCGCCCCCATGTCATAGGAGGAGACTGACATGTTTGATGACCGATACACACTCGCTTACCGCCTCTACCCATACAAGCGCCACGCCGACCAAGACAAAGGCGCTGCTGTGCGCCACCCTGTTGTGGTCATGGGCGGTGGCCCCGTCGGTGTCGCGACAGCGCTTGATCTGGGCGCCCAAGGCATCCCTGTCGTCGTGCTTGATGATCACGAAGGTGTCGGCATGGGCAGCCGCGCGATTTGTTTTGCCAAACGCTCCCTCGAAATTGCCGACCGCTACGGCGCAGGCAAGCCCATGGTCGAAAAGGGTGTGGTCTGGAACCTCGGTAAAGTCTTTCACAAAGAAGACAAAGTATTCGAATTCAATCTCCTGCCAGAAGAAGGCCACGAGTTCCCCGCCTTCATCAACCTCCAGCAGCCCTATTTCGAAAGCTTCATGATCGAGCGGCTGTTTGAGATGCAAAAGGCTGGCGCGCCTGTCGAAATCCGTGGCAAAAACCGCGTTGATAGCGTCACGGTCAAAGACGACCGCGTGGTGCTTGAGGTCATGACCCCCGATGGCCCCTACACGATGGAAGCCGACTGGCTCATCGGCTGCGATGGCGCGAACTCTCCACTGCGCAACATGCTCGGCCATGACTTCACAGGCAAAGTCTTTCAAGACAGCTTCCTCATCGCCGATATCAAAATGATCAACGAAAACTTCCCAACAGAGCGCTGGTTCTGGTTTGAGCCAAGCCACGGCTCGGGCGCATCGACGCTCTTGCACCGCCAACCAGATGATGTCTGGCGCGTTGATTTCCAGATCGGCTGGGATGTCGACCGCAAGGAAGAAATGAAAGAAGAAAACATCCGCCGCCGCCTCGATGCCTTTCTCGGCGAAGGGGTCGAGTATGAGATGGTTTGGTCCTCAATCTATACGTTCCAATGCAAACGCATGGAAAAGTTCCGCCACGGACCAGTGATCTTCGCAGGCGATGCGGCGCATCAGGTATCGCCCTTCGGCGCGCGCGGGGCCAACTCGGGCATGCAGGACATCGACAATCTCGGCTGGAAGCTCGGCCTTGTAATCAATGGCCAAGCCCCCGACAGCCTACTCGACAGCTACAATACAGAGCGCGTCCACGGAGCTGACGAAAATATCCTGAACTCAACCCGCGCGACCGACTTCATCACGCCCAAAAGCGAGACGAGCCACATCTTCCGCAACGCCGTTCTGGAGCTTTCCGAGCGCTACGAGTTTGCGCGCCCACTGGTCAATTCGGGCCGCCTCTCGCTCCCTTGCGTTTATGACAGTTCTCCGCTGAACTCAGCCGATGGTCTTTCCCATGGCCCCGAGCGCACCCGCCCAGGCGCGCCCTGCCCCGATGCGCCGCTCGGGGCAGAATTCCTTCTCTCTAAGCTTGGCGGCAAATTCACGCTCCTAACGATCGACGCAGACGCGCCCGATAGCTTTGAAGATAATGGCATCACAGTGACCCGCCTCGCTCTCTCGGCCAAAGACGACCCGACGGGCGCACTCAAAGCGCGCTATCTCGGCGAAGCCAAATCAGGCGTTTATCTCATTCGCCCCGATCAGCATGTTGCTGCGCGCCGCGACCGCTTTGACGAAAACCTCTTCCGCACGGCCCTTCGCCGCGCAACAGGCAAGGAATAATCCCATGAGCACATTGACCCTGACCCCCAACATCAAAGGTGGCGATGACTTTTATGAGGAATTGCTCAACGCGCATGAAGGCCTCAGCAAAGAGGAAAGCGACGCCTACAACGCGCGCCTGATCCTGCTGCTGGCGAACCACATTGGTGAGCGCGCCATACTCTCCGAAGCCATCACAGCCGCCAAGCGCACAAAATAAAGCAGCAAGGGGCGATACGGTTCAGCGCGTCGCCCCAATACCTCTAACAATCCACTTGTCTGCCCCAAAAATACAGTTACCCTGTTAACAAAAGAGGGAGCCGTAGATGCGCTGGACAGATTTTCCAAAATGGGGCCGCTATGTAGCCGATTGGGCAGCAGAGTATCACGGTTCCTTGCGAGAGCGCCCTGTGCGCGCCCAGACAAAGCCGGGCGAAATCGCAGCACAGCTCGCCGCAGCCGCCCCAGAACAGGGCCAGCCTGTGGAGGATGTGATCAAGGATTTCGAGCGCATCGTGATGCCCGGCATCACCCACTGGCAGCACCCACGCTTCTTTGCCTACTTCCCGTCCAACGCCTCCCCCGCTGCCGTGCTGGCCGACTTCTTCACAACAGTGATGGCGCCACAGTGTATGCTGTGGCAGACCTCTCCTGCCGCCACCGAGATGGAAACACGCATGATGGACTGGCTGCGCGATGCGCTCGGCCTTCCGCAAGCCTTCCACGGGGTCATCCAAGACAGTGCCAGCGGCGCGACGCTGGCCGCCGTGCTCACCATGCGCGAGAAAGCCCTCAACTGGGCCGGGAACCAGAAAGGCCTTACAGGCCAAGCCCGCCTGCGCATCTATGCCTCTGAGGAGGTGCACACGTCCGTTGACCGCGCGATCTGGATCGCAGGCATCGGACAAGAGAACCTTGTCCGCATCCCAACGCATGGACCTATGCGCGCCATGGACCCCGCCAAACTCGACGCCGCCATCAAAGCCGATCTTGCCGCGGGCTTCCTCCCCGCTGGCGTCATCGCCTGCACAGGCGGCACAGGCACAGGCGCCTGCGATGATATATCTGCCGTTTGCGATGTCGCCGCCACGCATGAGCTTTACACCCATGTCGATGCGGCTTGGGCGGGCTCAGCGATGCTGTGTGAAGAATTCCGCTCGCTCTGGACAGGTGTGGAAAAGGCCGACAGCGTCGTGCTCAACCCGCATAAATGGATGGGCACGCAGTTTGACCTCTCCGCCCATTTCGTGCGCGCCCCCGAAGACCTGACCCGCACCTTGGCAATCCAGCCTGAATATCTGAAAACACATGGCAAAGACGGGATCATCAACTACTCTGAATGGTCCGTCCCCCTTGGTCGTCGCTTCCGCGCACTCAAGCTTTGGTTTCTCTTTCGCACCTACGGGCTTGAAGGCCTGCGCACCATGTTGCGCAATCATGTGAAATGGTCCGAAGAGCTCTGCGAGCGTTTTCGTGCAGCGCCAGACTTTGAAATCATCACCGACCCTGTGCTCTCGCTCTTCACGTTCCGTTACGCGCCCCAAAGCGCCACAGACCTTGACGCACTCAACCAAAACCTTGTCGATCGGGTCAACGACGACGGCCGCATCTACATCACCCAAACACGCACAACAGGCGCTCTTGTGATCCGCTTTCAAGCAGGCCAGTTTGATGCCACACGCGCCGATGTGATGATGGCCTATGATGTCATCACCGAAATCGCCGCGACCCTTTAAGGAGAGACCCATGCCAGCCCCTCACAACCCCTTCAAAGCCGCTCTCAAAGCGGGCAAAAAGCAACTCGGCGTCTGGTCAAGCTTCGCTCATCCCTACCCGATCGAAATGGTAGCGACCGCAGGATTTGATTGGGTCGTCATCGACGGAGAACATGCTCCAAACGATTTGCAAACCATCACCTCCCAGCTGCAAGTCCTTGAAGGCAAACACTCCCACGCGGTCGTACGCATCCCCACAGGCAACGACTGGCTGGTGAAGCAAGTGCTCGATGCAGGCGCGCAGACCGTGCTTGTGCCGATGGTCGACACGGCAGAACAAGCGAAAGCCCTCGTGCGCGCCATGCGCTACCCGCCTCATGGCATCCGCGGTGCAGGCGCTGCTGGCGCACGCGCTTCACTGTTCGGCGCGATTGAAGATTATGTACAGACAGCCAACGATGAAGTCTGTTTGCTCGTCCAAGTCGAGACCCGCCTCGGCATGGAAAATCTCGATGCCATTCTAGACGTCGAGGGCGTGGACGGCGTCTTCATCGGCCCCGCCGATCTCGCCGCTGACATGGGGCACCCTGGCAACTCTGCGGCAGAGGATGTCAAAGCTGCGATCAAAGACATGCTTGGTCGCATCAGCGAGTCCGACAAAGCCGCTGGTATCCTTGGCGTCAGCCAAACCGCCACGCAGGAGTATGCCGACTGGGGAGCGCAGTTTCTTGCCGTTGGCGTCGATGTGGGCGTCTTTGCAAAGGCTATGCGCGATCTGGAAGGGCACTGGCGGGCGCGCATTTGAGTTCGAATTTTTCTTTCGGAAAAATCCGACCCGCTGGGGGCTTTGCCCCCAACCTCCCCCGAGATACGGAGAGAAAGAAGAAGAACATATTTTTGCAAAGCCTGAATATACCTAAAGCTGGACCTGCCCTTCTTTTTCGGTCAATCTCTCTAAATGGCAGGCCAAACAGAAACCATCATCAGTGCGATCCTACGCGACATTGAAACAGGTGCATTGCGCCCGGGCGACTTTATTGAAGACGCCGCAATCATGGCCCGCCACGAGGTCTCACGCACGCCGGTTCGAGAAGCCCTCATCCAGCTGGAAGCATCAGGACTGGTCGAGCGCGTGGCCCGCAAGGGTGCGGTTGTCTTTCGCCCGACGCTAGAGCAGTTTCTCGCGATTCTAGAAGTGCATGCCAAGCTGGAGGGCCAAGCAGCGGGGCTTGCTGCGCGGCGTCTGTCAGCAACCCATGCCGCCGCATTGGAAGCAGCCGTCGCCGCTTGCGAAGCCCATGCGCAAGAGCATGGTGATGGCGCACCTGACGCTTATTACCAGCTCAACATGGACTTTCACCGCGTCGTCGCGGAAGCCGCTGGCAACCCTTACTTACTGGATATGATCAAGACCAATGCGCGCAAGCTTATGGCCTATTATCGCGCTCGTTATCACTACAAGGGCGTTATCGCGACCTCGGCCAGAGAGCACCGCGCGATTGCTACCCTGATCTTTGCACGGGATGCAGAAGAAGCGGAAGCCGCCATGGAACGCCACGTCAGTTTTGACCATGTCACCGCACTTGACCTTTTGGCTGCCCTAAGCTGATTGGCCCTCTATAAAAAGAGCAATACGTTCTGCCATGGCCTGCATGTCGGCCTCTTTGACAAGCGAGGCACGCGCCCGCTCGGTCACGTCGCTCGGCAGTTCATCCGCCAGATGCTCAACCAGTGCCGCAATAAACGCAGGCTCCATTTCGGGATGATACTGAGTTGTCATAACTCCCCGCCCCATAACGAATCCCGCCACATCACAGTCTGGTCCTGAAGCAATCACCTCGGCGCCTTTCGGCATCTTGGTCACCTGCTCAGAGTGGCTCGCATAGAGCGGCAAACTGCGCCCATCAGCAAAGCGCTTTTCGACCAAGCCAAAGACCCATCCCTTCGGATTCGCTGCCACATCACCTCCCAAAGCCTTGGCGATGGCCTGATGCCCGAAACAGGCCCCAAACATAGGAATACCAGCGGCATAGATCTCTCGTATCAGCCCAAACAAGCGCTCCACCCAAGCGTCGCCAGAGTTCACAGAATGCGGCGAGCCAGTGATCAGCACTCCCTCAATCCCTGTCAGCACCTCAGGAAACACCCCGTCCTTGACGGAATAAACCACATACTCCCACTCGGGGCGCACACGTCGCATCATAGCAGGAAACTTCTCGCCATCCTTCGGCCAGCTGTTGGAAAAATCACTCTCGTCGGTGTTTGTCATCAAGACAGCGATACGCATCGGGAGACTCCAGTTCAGATTCTTCTTTACATATTTATATCCCCTCATAATATACTTAACAAGTGAAACTCGAAGTAAGGTAGCCCCCATGACGGTCTGGACCCCTACGGATGACGGCTTTGCCGACCTCTCAAGCCACGACACATTTGAGCAAGGGGCGCCGCACAACACCTTCAAGCGCCTGCGTGATGAAGACCCTGTGAGCTGGACAGACTACGCTGATGGCGAGAACTACTGGTCGATTACCCGACACGCAGACATGATGGAAATGAACCGCAACACCAGCGTCTTTTCCTCCGCGCGCGGCATTCGTATGGAAGATCAGTCTTATGAGGAGTACCTCGCGCGGCGCACATTTCAGGAAACAGACGCTCCCGAGCACATGAGAACGCGCATCAAAGTCGCCAAGGCCTTTTCTAAGCCCGTGATCGCGAAGTTTGATGAAGAAATCGGCCTGCTCTGCGACGAAATCCTCGAGGAGGCCCTAAGTGTTGATAGCTTTGACGCCACCAAAACAATTGCCCGCGAATTGCCCATGCGAATGCTTGGTCGCATCCTCGGCCTGCCCGAGAAAGATTTGCCTTGGCTCGTCGAAAAGGGGGATGCGCTTATCGCAAATACAGACCCCGACTTTACGGATCATGTGCTCGACAAAATGAAAACTGACGAGTTTCGCATGATGCCGTTCAACTCTCCTGCTGGCGCCGAACTCTTTCTCTATGCCAAAGACCTCATGAAACAGAAAGAGGCCGCGGGCGACACAGAGGGCGTGCTACATATGATCCTGCAGCCCGACAAAGACGGCAACACCATCACAGAAGAAGAGTTTCGCAACTTCTTCTGTCTGCTCGTCGCCGCAGGCAACGATACCACGCGCTACTCTATTGCTGCGGGCATACAGGCTATGTGTCATCAGCCCGAACTGCTCGCCCAGATGCAAACAGGCGATATCTGGAGCACCGCCCCCGACGAAATCATCCGCTGGGCAACGCCCGCGCTCTACTTCCGCCGCACGGCGATGCAAGACTATGAGGCCCATGGCAAAACCATTCGAGAGGGCGACAAAGTCCTCTTTTGGTGGTCTTCAGGCAACCGTGACGAAACCGCCTTTGACGACCCGATGCGCGTAAATCTTCTACGCGAAAACAACAGACACGTCAGCTTCGGCCAAGGCGGCCCACATGTCTGCCTTGGCATGTGGCTGGCACGGCTCGAAGTGCGGGTCTTGTTTCAAAAGCTTGCCAAACGTCTCAGCCACATCGAAGCTGACGGCGAGCACAAGTTCCTGCGCTCCAACTTTGTCGGCGGGATCAAATCATTGCCTGTGCGCATCAAGCGCGCCTGAATACCAATACCAATAAGGGCAAAAGCCCATCAGGGAGACTTAAAATGAAAGACCGTTTACGCGCCGTATTCTGTGACCACCTCTCAATCATGCGGGGCAAATACTTGCCTGGCAGTAAAATCGCTGACAGCAGCACACGGTTTTGCCGCTCCACCTTCGGGGTGCATTATGACAAGGATCTGCTCAATGCCCCCGGCGCCATGATGATGGAGGGGCTGCCCGACATGGAGCTGAAGTGGAAAGCCGAAGAGATCCGAGACAGCTGGGATGAGCACACCAAAATCGTTCTTGGTGACCTTTATGATGTTGACGGAGCACCCCTCGGCCTGTGCCCGCGCGGAGCGCTCAAGCGGGCTGTGGCCGCATGGGAGACCAAAGGTCTGACACCAAAGGTCGGCATCGAGCTTGAGTGCTTCGCCCTTCAGACCGACGACATGGGCCGCATCATTCCGTACGATGCCCCAGGCGGTGTGGTCTACGGAACTGGCCCCTTCTCTGACCCCCTGCGCTTCAATGATGCGATCTGGGAAGAAGCCGAGCGCCTTGGTTTCCACATTGAAATGATCACATCAGAGTTTGACACACCACAGTTTGAATACGTCCTGACATTTGATGATGCCGTGAAAGCGGTCGATGATATCGTGCTCTTCCGCCTCATGGCCCGCGAAATCGCCCTAGAGCACGGCGTACTCCTAAGCTTCATGCCCAAGCCTCTGGCCGAAGCGGGCGGCTCGGGCATGCACATCAACTTCTCCTTCACCGACAAGAGCGGCAAAAACGCGCTTTCTTCGGGTGATAAGGGCGGCCCCGATCATATGAACGATCTAGCTCGAAGCTGCCTTGCTGGACTGCTTGAGCACCACAAAGGCCTCGCAGGCCTCATCGCCCCCACAGCCAACAGCTACCAACGCCTCCAACCAGGTTCGCTCTCGGGCTTCTGGAAAAACTGGGGCGGGGATCACCGCAACGTCACGACGCGCATCAGCTCCGAAGGCGGGGTCAAAGCGCGGCTTGAGCACCGCATGGCCGACGCCTCCTCAAACCCCTACACCGCGACAGCAGCGGTCTTGCAAGCAAGCCTTCTAGGTCTGGAAAACGGGTACAGCTTGCCGCCAATGGAAACAGGCGACGGCTTTGAAAAAACCGACGCCAAGGAAAGCACGGCGATGGACCTCAAAGGCGCCACAGCAGACCTCAAGGCCGACACAGCACTTTGCAACGCGGTGGGCGATATGCTCTGCGCCAACCACGTTTATATGAAAGAACAAGAGGTCAAGAAAACCCGTGACTTGGAAGGCGACGCACTGCGCGACTTTTATGTGCACTTTGTTTGAAGGGGAAAAGCGATGAAGGTCATTTGGAAACTGCCCGACGGCAGCGAAATCTCAGCGCAAGTCAGCGACGGAACCAACATGATGGAAGCCGCCGTGGCCAACAATGTACCGAACGTGATTGGCGAATGCGGCGGCAGCCTCGCCTGCGCAACCTGCCATGTCTATGTCGACGCGGCATGGAGCTCCCAAACCGGCGCCGCTGGCGAATTTGAAGATGCCATGCTGGATGCAACCGAGGCCGAGCGCGGGCCAACATCCCGCCTCTCCTGCCAGATACTGGCGTCACAGGCACTGGATGGTCTCACTTTGATTGTGCCAGAGGTCTAAGACTTCGAATTTTCGCTGCGCGAAAATCCGACCCCGCGAGGGGGCTCGCCCCCTCGCACTCCCCCAGGATATTTTTAAAGAGAAAAAGACACATAGGGTCGCACGGGCGCATATGGGGTTTTTTTGAATCGCAAAATAGTTTAGATTTAACGAATGTAATTTTCGGGAATCCTGAATATGTTGACCAAAGCCCCATCCGTTCACGACGCAGAATCCATCCCAGACGCCGCGCGTGACGAAATTGACCGCCTGCTCGCGTCAGGCGACCTCTTTCGCTACACCGCCCCCGAAGACGCCCCTGTCGCGCTTCTGGAGCGAGAATTTGCGGACTTGCTTGGCGCAAAATACGCGCTGGCTGTCTCCTCATGTTCTGCTGCACTCTTTCTCTCGCTCAAAGCGCTCGGATTGCCACGCGACGCCCGCGTGCTCATTCCTGCCTTTACGTTTGCCGCCGTGCCCTCCTCTGTTGTCCATGCAGACTGCCTGCCTGTGCTTTGTGACGTCGGCGAGAACTATCGTATCGATATGGTCGATTTTGAGGCAAAGCTTGCCGACAATATTAGCGCTGTCATCATCTCCCATATGCGCGGCCACACCTCCGATATGGACGCCATCATGGCACTATGCGACGCGCGCAATATTCCCGTCATTGAAGACGCCGCTCACAGCCTCGGAACAACATGGCACGGTCAAAACATCGGCACGCTCGGGCGCATCGGCTGCTTTTCCTTCCAGTCTTACAAGCTCGTCAACGCTGGCGAAGGCGGCATCCTCATCACCGACGATGCCGATCTGCTCGCCCAAGCCGTGATCATGTCTGGCGCCTATGAACACAACTGGCGCAAGCATGGCGAGATTGACGAAGCCCTCGAGGCCGCCTTCGCGCGCTGGCAAAACCGTCTTCCACTTTACAATCTCCGCTTGAGCAATCTCTCCGCAGCCGTCATTCGCCCACAGCTGCCGCTTGTGGCTGAACGTGTCACCAAAGGCCGCAACAATCATGACTATGTCGCCACAAAGCTGGAACAAAGCCCTTGGTTGACTGTGCCCGCCAAGCTCGCCCCTGAAGAGCGCGCGCCCGATAGCATCCAGTTCAACCTTGTGAACATGGATGACAGCGAGACAGAAACTTTTGCCCGCTCCGCCGCCGCACGCGGCGTAAAAGTTCAGATTTTCGGGATGAGCACGGACAACGCCCGCGCCTTCTGGAACTGGAAGTTCATCCCAGGCGAAACACCAGAACTGCCGCACACCCGTCAGATGCTCATGCGCGCCTGTGATACCCGCCTTCCTGCCCGTCTCACGCGCGAAGAGCTCGACTTTATTGCCGATGCCCTCCTCGCAGCCGCCCAAGACGCCAAGGCAGAGCCCACCCTTAAAGCAGGCTGATCACACCGTTGGTTTCAGGAAACGCTTCCAGCGCCGGATCAATAATGGTCTGGCGCAGGATCGGGCGCAGCTTCTGCGCGACCCCTTCAGGCATATCCTGCAAAATGCCCTCACGGGCCGTCAGGCTGATCCGCCGTGAGAGCGGCTCAAACGGCAGTGCCATTACATCAATCTTGGGTGCAAAGCGCCGCGCACGCATCAGGGCCAGCGGCGTCAGGATGGTCCAGCCCGCACCCTGCCCGACCATCGCCAAAATGGCATGATAGCTATCAAGCTCAAAACGGTGGGACATCCGCAAATTCTGGCGGGACAGGTGACTGGCAATCTGACGTCCCATATGGTGCCGTGACGTATACTGAATGAGCGGAAGCCGCTTCAGCTGACGCAGCACATCGCCCTTTCGGTCAATCGCGCCTTTTGGGGCCGCAACAACAAACCCTTCCTCCATAAGCGGGTGGACTTCCATCCCGCTCAAGGCCTCGCCCATCTCCGCTGCAACGATGACATCTAAGGCGCGTGCATCAAGTTGATCATGCAGAAAATGGCTCGCCCCCGTCTCCAGCAAAAACTGGCAGGTGGTGAGTTCATCGGCCATCTGCGTCAAAAGCTGGGGCGTTACATCTGCCGCCAGATCTTCGATCATCCCAAGGCGAAACCGCGTCAGACCACGCATATCGCTCATTGCAAGCTCTGTACGGACCTGTTCAGCCTCGTTCATAATATTCTGCGCCCGCCTGCGGAAAATCTCTCCCGCCGGCGTTAACAAAATGGGTCGGGCATTGCGCTGCAACAGCGTAACACCCATTGCGCCCTCAAGATTGGTCAGCTGCTGGCTCACAGCCGAAGGACTCGCACCAAGGCGGCGCGCTGCCGCGGTGATGGAGCGTTCCTCTGCCGTGGCAATAAAAACTTCCACCCCCCAAAGGGTGATCCGCCCCGCGTTGTCAGCCATTTTGCATTACTTACCCATCTTGGAAAGCTTGGCCTGAAGCGCAGCCAGCTCGGCCTTGATGTCATCAAGATCGTCAGGACTGTCGCCTTTTGGCGCCGCCGCTTCCGGTTTTGTCGCCGCAGCACCCCCACCAAAGCCGCCCGTCATCGCTTTCAAAAAGGCTTCTTGCTGTGCCTGAAGCGCCTCAAAACCCGGAACTTTGGCCATAGGGCTGATTGTCCCCATGTTTTTCATCATCTTTTCTTGCCCCTCACGGAGCATATCAAAGCTGGCTTGCAAAAACTCAGGCATCATCTGGGTGGCTTGGTTTGTATAGCTACGGACAATATCGTTGAGCACAGAGACAGGCAGCATATTCTCGCCGCGGCTCTCGTGGTCTGCAATAATCTGCAAGAGATACTGCCGTGTAAGATCGTCGCCAGATTTCAGATCTACAATCTGAACCTCGCGCCCTTCGCGGATAAAAGCCGCAATATCGTCAAGCGTTACATAGTCTGATGTTTCGGTATTATAAAGCCTGCGGCTTGCGTACCGCTTGATCAGCAATGGTTTTTGAGACTCGTCCACGCTTGTATCCTCCCAAATGAGCCGCGCTGCAGTGCAGCTTATGGCAGCCGATCACAAAAAGAAAGAGCGGGCCGCTAAGGACCCGCTCAAGAGTGGAGCGCTTTCAGAATGGGAGGAGACTGTTGCGCTCTATCTCTGTCAGCTTACTTTGCAGCAGCTGTCGCTTTTTTCGCTGCGGCTGTCATGTCTTCAGTCGCTTTTTTAACAGCTGTTGTGGCTTCTTCTGAAGCTGATTTACCAGCTGCCATCATGAGCTCAACTGTTTCCATTTGAACTTTTTTCGCAACTTCAGCGAAAGCAGCCATGTTTTCTGAAGCAACTTCAGCTTGGGCTGAGGCGAAGTCTGTGATCGCTTTTGCGTAGTCAGCAGGCTCTGCTTTTACTTTTGACATGTCGCCAAGCTTGGCAAGTGTCTCAGATGTCCACTTTGTTGAGATGGCGGCTGATTTTTCAGCAGCTTCCAGAGCAACTGAAGAGAACTTTTCGCCAAGCTCGGCTTGGTTTTTGAAAGCGCCTTCAAAAGCAGCTGTGTCTACAGGGAATGCGCCCATCATGTCTTTGAGTGTCGCTGTGAAATCTTGTGCCTTAGCCATTTTAAAATCCTATCAGGTTAATCGGGCAACTCTACTTTGGCCCGAGGAGTTGGTTACGCGTCTGAGGAATATATACATGCTGCATCGCAGCAATTCAAGTCTTTTTCTGCACTGCGGCATAAAAAAGTTACCTAGGGTAACCCCCTTATTTTGCTCGCAAAAAATCTTTAGCCGCAACGCAGCATTACATTTTTACAAAACCTTCATGGAATCGCCTGCCATCAAAAGCACATCCAAGAGCCGCCTCCGAAGAGCCTAGACTTCTGGTTTGAGCTTCACATATGTGCCAGGGGCGGCGCACAACGGCTCATAGCCGTTTCCGCCCAATTCACGCGCAGGTATCATTTTGCCCGAGCGCTTGCCAAGCCAGCCTTCCCAGCGCGGCCACCAAGACCCCTCGTGGAACGTTGCGCCCTCCCACCAATCAGCCGCCGCTTCAGGCAACTCTTCGTTGGTGTAGTGGCCGTATTTCTTCTTGCTCGGCGGGTTAACGACCCCCGCAATATGCCCCGACTGGCTCACAACAAAGGTCTTGTCCTTTGCCCCTGTCATCCCAAACCCACGGTAGCAGTCTCGCCACGCGGCAATATGATCTGTCTCGCACGTCACGGCAAAGAGCGGGATCTCGACATCGCGCACATGCAGCCGCTCTCCCAGAATCTCATACCCCTCCCCGACAAAAGCGTTCTTCTGGCAAAGTCCGCGCAGATACTCCATGACCATCTTTCCAGGCAGGTTCGTCGCATCACCATTCCAGAACAGCAGATCAAAGGCAGGCGGCGTCTCTCCCATCATGTAGGACTTGATGGCTGGCCCATACACCAAATCATTAGAGCGCAAGAAACTCATGGTCCGTGACATAATCACCGAGCGTAATACTCCGTAGTTGGCCACCTCCTCTTCGATCCCATCCACAAAGTCATCCTGCAAGAAGGGCGTAAACTCCCCTTGTTCGCCAAAATCAGACAGCGCCGTGAAGAAAGTCGCTGACTTCACAGATGTATCGCCCTTGGCTTTCATATCAGCGAGCATCAGATGAAGCGTCGTGCCCGCAATGCAGTATCCCACAGCATTGACCTGCTTCTCTCCCGTGATCTCTTTGGTCACGCGGATCGCCTCTTTAAAGCCTGTCTCGATATAATCTTCCATGCCCCAGACCCCTTGGGCACGTCCCGGATTGCGCCAGCTCACAACAAACAGGGTATAGCCCTGCTCGGTGATCCATTTGATCAGGCTGTTTTCGGCCTTGAGGTCGAGAATATAAAACTTGTTGATCCATGGAGGGAAAATAAGCAGCGGTGTCTTATGCACCTCTTCTGTGGCGGCCTTATACTGGATCAGCTCCAGCATCTCGTTGCGAAACACAACAGAGCCTTCGCTCGTCGCCACATTGCGACCAAGCTCGAAGGCGCTCTCGTCACAGAGCTTGACCAGAAGCTCGCCGTCATTTGCTTCCATATCAGCCACAAGGTTCTCAAGCCCGCGCACAAGGCTCTCGCCTTCCGTCTGCACGGCCCGCTCCAGCGCGTCAGGGTTCGTCCCGAGGAAATTGCTAGGAGCCATCATCGCAATAATCTGCTCAGAGAAGTAATTCAGCCGCCGTTTGTCTTTGGGGTCCATATCCTCAACATCTTCAACAGCCTTACGGATTGCGTCTGAATTGATCAGGTATTGCTGCTTCACAAAGTTAAAATACGGATGCGTCTGCCACAAAGGGTTGCCAAAACGCTTGTCAGCCCCTGTGTGATCTGCGGGCGCCTTGAAGCCTTCAGTGGCGAACGCTTCTTGAGCTGCGACAAAATGCTGAACAGATCTGCCCCAATATTCAAGCTGATGCTCATAAATCCGCTTAGGATTCTCGACCATTTCAGCCCAATAATTCACAGCAGCCTGCGCATAAAGCTCAGTTCCCGGACCACTCAGGGTCGGATTCACAGCTTTTCGTCCGCTAATCGCCAGCATCAATCGCTCTGTAAGCGCCTCAACCCGCTGCAAATTAGCTTGCATTTTGTCAAGATTTTCACTCGAGACATCATCTTTTGTTGTCATCTTAACAAAATTCCCCTATCTTTTTCTGCAATGCAGCATAATTATTACCACGATCTTAACAACGCGACGAAGTGACTGACCCTAGGTCAGCACACAAGAAACAAAGGACGCCCACATGCGCTATATGGCCAGCTACGACTTCATGGAATCGTTTCGCAATGCCAACCAATGGTTCGGCGCAACCGCCCAATCCTTTGCATCCTACCCCGCTTTTGCTCTCGCGCCAAACCCTGCTTTTCAGTGGCTCGCCGCTTGGGGCGAAGTGACAGAGCGCAGCTTCGAACGCATGATCGCCAAGCCTGACTGGGGCATTGACACTTTCACCTGCGACGATGGCAAAGATCACCTCGTCAAAGTCGAGAAAATTGTCGAAGGCGCCTTTGGCGATCTGATCCACTTTAACGTGACAGGCCGTGAAAAAGCGCCCCGCAAGGTGCTCATCGTTGCCCCAATGTCTGGCCATTATGCCACGCTCCTGCGCTCCACCGTAAAGAGCCTGATCCGCGACTGTGAAGTCTACATCACAGATTGGCACAATGCCCGCGACATTCCGGTCTCAGAAGGCAAGTTTGATATTGAGGACTACACCCTCTATCTTGTTGACTTCATGAAAAAACTTGGCCCCGACACGCATGTGATCGCCGTGTGCCAGCCTGTCCCCCTCACACTCGCGGCCACAGCCTATCTCGCCGAGAAAGAGCCCGAAGCGCAGCCCCGCTCGCTCACGCTCATTGGCGGCCCCGTTGACCCCGATGCAACGCCCACAGACGTCACAGACTTTGGCCGCCGTGTCACAATGGGCCAACTCGAAGAAAGCATGATCCAGCGGGTCGGCTTCAAATATAAAGGCGTTGGCCGCAAGGTTTATCCAGGCCTTCTGCAGCTCACCTCCTTTATCTCCATGAACGCCGAGAAACACGCCAAAGCCTTCTCCGATCAGATTGCCCGCGTCGCCAAAGACAAGGCTGGCGACAATGACAAACACAACAAATTCTACGACGAATATCTCGCTGTCATGGACATGACTGCAGAATTCTATCTGTCGACCGTCGACCGCATCTTCAAAGAGCGCGAAATCGCCAAAAACGAATTTGTCGTCGCGGGTCACAAAGTCGATATGGGTAAGATCACCACAGTCGCCATCAAAACCGTCGAAGGCGAGAAGGACGATATTTCGGCCCCAGGACAATGCATTGCTGCGCTTGCCCTTTGCACAGGCCTGCCCGACAGCAAAAAAGCCTCACACGTAGAGCCAGGCGCTGGCCACTATGGCATCTTCGCAGGTAAAAGCTGGCGCAATAATATCCGCCCGCTCGTGCTTAACTTCATTGATGAGAATTCAGCAGCCCCTGCCAAGCCCAAAAAGGCTGGCAAAAAAGCCGCAAACACCAACGCAGCCTAAAAGACCAGCCAGTCGAGCAAGCTCAACACCACGCCACAAGGCAGCGCAATGGCCAAAGCCAGCAGCGCTGCCCCAAGCGAGGTTAGCCGCGGGGCTGGCAAATCTTGGCCAAAAACTGTGTTTTTCCGTCTCATAGTGCGATGTTAACCATGATTTAGGTTTCTTTTGGCTTAACGGCGCCATGATAGAGGCACATTCCTTCCAACAATCCGAGCTTTTCAATGGTGCACTAGCCCTTTTGGGGCGTCCACCACAGCGGCTTGCCATGCCGACAGGGTCGGTCTTTGCCCTGCGCCGCTTTGGCCTCTCACTTGCCACGCGCCCGCATGACGCTCCCGAAACCTATGCAGAGCTCGCCAAAAAACGCATCCGTATCATCAATGCTGAAAGCGCCCACCCCGCCCTACGGCAGTACGGCTACCGACAGCTCATCAAGCCCGCTCATATCGCCAGCTTGCCCTTGTCGCCCGACCCCGTCATTCAGCGCGCCGCCATGCAGCCCAAGTGGCGGCGTAGCCTTGAGCGCTTTGAGGCCGAGCGCCCCAAGCACATAACGCTGACGCACCGCGCCTTCGATCCTGAGCGTGACGCTTGGTTGCTTGAAGCCGAGGCGGCTCAAGCCCGCACACGCCGCTTTCGTTGCTATCCTTCGGCCCTAACCTGCGCCCTCAGCGCCGCAAGCCCAAAGAGTTTGCGCCTGTTCTCCCTCAACGGGCCGGGAGCACCTCGCGCCGCTATGCTCTTTGCCTTGCACGGTCCGCGCGCCACCTATCATATCGGCTACACGAGCCCCGACGCGCGCAAGATGGGCGCGCATTGGCTGCTCATGTGGAAAGCCTTTCAGGAGCTGCCCGCATACCGCATATCAGAGATGGAACTGGGCCTCGTTGATACAGATAGCGGCGCAAACCTCGCCCGCTTCAAGCTTGGCACAGGCGCAGTAACACGCCCCCTCGGCGGCACATGGGGACGCCTCTTTTAACTGCGCAACACATATGGCTGGCGCAGCCACTCTGTAAGCAAAGCATTGACCTGATCAGCTGATTCCAGCGTGGGCAAATGCCCTGCATCCTGCAGCACCGCGAGCTTCGCATAAGGGATCAGCTCGGCCATAAATTCATGCCGCTTGACTGGAGTCAGCCCGTCATAGGCTCCACAGACCACAAGCGCAGGCACTTTCGCCTTGCGCAGCACAGCTTGCTGATCTCGCCTCCGTTGTAAGGCTTTGATCTGACGCAAGAAAACTTCAGGACCCAAGCTCTCCGCCATATCGCGCACTGCAGTGAGCACAACAGGCCGCATTGGGCCAGGCGCAAGGAACTCAGGCTTCAAAAACCCACGGATCACATCCATCATCCGGCCCGACTTGATCCCGACAATCATCGGCTCATACCCAGCCGCCGATTGTGGCGTTTCTGCCAGCGGATTGGTGTCCATCAAGCAAATGCGCATCACCCGCTCAGGCGCGCGGCGCAAGATTTCCATGGCAATAATCCCCCCCATCGATAGCCCTGCCAGCGCAAATTTCTGGGGTGCATCAGACAGGATCGTAGAGGCGATCTCCTCTATACGCTCGCCTTCTGTCGTACAGGCCACCATCACATTATGAGTGCGGCTGAAATGCTCAATTTGTGGCTGAAAAAGCCGCGCATCACACATCATACCAGGGATAAACAACAACGGCTCGCGCATAGGGCTGGCTCCTTCTGGCCGCAGATTGGCAGAAGTCCTGCCAAGGTCAACCGCTCAAATCACAAGTCCACGAAAGGGCGGAAAATCCGCGTATCGCGCCTGCCGCTGGGCCAAGCTCTCTTCAGGTTCACTACCCCGCTTTACAAGCGTGCCGCGCCGCCCTCCTTGAGGCGTGATATAGCTCGAAATCATCCGCCAGGGCATCGGACGCCAACTGATATTAAAAGCGCAGAGCTTTGGAAAAAACCACAGCTCCGAATAGGCCAAATGGTCATGGATCCAATAGGCTAAATCCCTGTAATCACGACCACTTTCATACTGCTCTGCAAACCAAGGGATCACAACGCTGGCCCCCGCGACCGCCTCAGCGCCTTGGCCACGATCCCAGATATGGCACTCCTGCGGAAAGTCGTTGCGCGCACAATTCAGCTTGTTTTCATTGCCAAACTGGTTGAGCGCCGCCGAACGATATCCTGAACGCAGCGCCACGCGGCCAAACGTTTCTTCCAGCGGGTCAAGCAACGCGCTACAAAACGCCCGCCCATTGGCGACAGCCAGATCAGGGTCATCAGGAATATTCTGCAAACCATTGATATTGGCGATCTCAGAGTAAAGAAATTCTCGCATGTAGAAATACTTGGAAAGCTTCACGCGGCCCAGCGTCTCAAGGCTCCACATGCTTTGCGGGCGTCGCATCATACAGCCCACTCTCTGAGTATTTTTCCACAGCTTATCCACATAAATATTACTTCACAAATCATTGATCCAATTTAATATTATGCCAGACAATACTTCTGTCTGCTCAGGCGATACAATATCACCAGCCAGCACATGACGGCTGTCTTCCACGCGCGCCTCGTCGGCAAGCAGAGCCTCGCTCACAGCCCCGCCCCAATGAGCCGCAAAATTAGCGGTCGCTTCCGCATCCACAACCTGATCGTCAGAAGCGTAATGAAACAACGCAGGCACAGTCACACCCGAATAGTCACGCGTCAAAGCCTCCTTCACAAGCGCCGCCATAGGCAAGACAGCCACGGTCGGGTAGCGCGTGCTCCAGTATTTTTCCTGTTGCGCATTCGCAGCTGCCCAAGAGCGTTCCTTACCCGCAATAAGCGGCACAAAAAAACGCGCCGCCGGGAGCGTCAAAACCCATGCCAAAGGGTCCTTCAGCCCAAAGTTTGGCGACACAAACACAGCCCCCTTCACGCCCTCCCGCATCGCAGGGTCTAGCATGGCCAGTGCAGTCAAAGCGCCCCCTGTTGACGTCGAGATAACAATCACTTCGTCCCCAACAGCCCGCGCCGCGGCGAGTGCTTCGGCTGTGTCGCGCATCCAGTCGCCTGCGCTCGCCTCGGCCATAGCTGCCCCGCCACGCCCATGGCCCGTGAGCCGCGTGTAAACGAGATTCGCCCCCAAGGCCGTGGCCACACGGTCAGGCACAGGCCGTATTTCCTCCGAAGTTGCTGAAAACCCATGGATATACAGCACAGAAAGCGGCGTGCGCGCTTCCGCCGCTCCGGCCCAGACCACACGCTTTTGCACCCCCTCCGTGATATCGTCATAGGCGCTCTCGACACTCGAAAAATACGCTTCAACCCCTTCACCAAAGCGCTGCGGATCAAAGCTCACATCGGTCTCGACAGGCTCATATGGCCCCAAAAAGTAAAGCAGAGAGCCAAGCGCGGCACAGCTCAGAAGCGCCCGCCCAAGCCATTTTCCAAAGCGTCTCATGCAGCCGCGATCACATCTGCAACCGCCTCCTCTATAAGCGTCAAACAAACTGCATCAGAAAAGCGGTGGTCCGCATCCTTCACCAGATTGAGCCTTATATCCGGCCCCTCCGAATGCTCCAGCAGCCGCACAGCCGTCGCAACGCTGACAGCCGTATCCGCCGTCCCCTGCAAAAAGCGCACAGGAAAAGGCAGCTCGAGACGATCACGCAAAACCAGATGGGTGCGCCCGTCCTCAATCATCCGCTTGGTAATAATATATGGTTCCATGTAATCTGAAGGCAGCGCCACATGCCCCACCGCCTCAAGCTCTGCCTTCTGCGCGTCGGTGAAATTCGCCCAATAGCCATCTTCAGTGAAATCAGGCGCCGCTGCGATGGTCACAAGCCCCTTGATCCGCCGAGGAATGGCCCGCGCCAGAAGCAGCGCCTGCCAGCCCCCCATCGACGAGCCTACAACACACAAAGGCCCCTCCGTCACCGCCTCAAGGATCGCCAGAGTGTCCTCATGCCAGTCGCCAATGCAGCCGTCTTCAAAAGCGCCCGAGCTTTCGCCATGCCCCGAATAGTCAAACCGCAAAAAAGCAAGGCCCCGCGCCTTGGCCCATGCCTCAAGGTGCACAGCTTTCGTGCCTTCCATGTCTGACTTGAGCCCACCACAAAACACAAGACAAGGCCCCGCCCCGCCGCTTTTGTGATAGGCAATCCTGCGTCCCTGTGGCGTGTCAAAGTAATGGGCTTGGCTCATGAAAATGCTCCTTCTTCAGCCTCACTCTGCCTCAGAGCCGTTCCCCTGCCAAGCCCCCCGCTTGCGCTTGACAATTCAGCCCTCGTGTCGCACTTACCCAGCGAACCATACCCGCAACCGGGCGCTTTCGTAGGCGCCAAACTGACGAGGAGCTAGGCCATGAGCCAGATTTCCCTGACCCTTCCCGATGGCAATTCACGCGACTACGCCGCAGGCATAACCGCCGCCGAAGTTGCCGCCGATATCTCAACAAGCCTCGCCAAAAAGGCAATCTCGGCCACTGTAAATGGCGAGCATTACGACCTCGCTTGGCCGATTGAAGCCAATGCCGACATCGCCATACACACGCTCAAAGACGAAGATCAGGCCAACGAGCTGATCCGCCACGACTTTGCTCACGTCATGGCCCGCGCGGTGCAAGAGCTTTGGCCTGATGTCAAAGTGACAATCGGCCCAGTGATCGACAATGGCTGGTATTATGACTTTGATCGCGAAGAGAGCTTCACCCCTGAAGATCTCGGCGCAATCGAAAAAAAGATGAAAGAGATCATCAATCTGCGCGACACAGTCCGCACAGAGATCTGGCCGCGTGACAAAGCTGTTCAGCACTACAAAGACAAGGGCGAGCCCTTCAAAGTCGAGCTGATCGACGCCATCCCAGGCGACGAGCCGCTGCGCATGTATTGGCATGGCGAGTGGCAAGACCTCTGCCGCGGCCCACACTTGCAGCACACAGGCCAGCTCCCCGCCGACGCCTTCAAGCTGATGAGCGTTGCGGGCGCCTACTGGCGCGGTGACAGCAAACGCGAGATGCTTCAGCGCATCTATGGCGTTGCCTTCACAGGAAAAGAAAAGCTCAAAGCCTATCTGACAATGCTCGAAGAAGCCGCCCTGCGCGATCACCGCAAATTGGGCCGCGAAATGGACCTCTTTCACATGCAGGAAGAGGCCCCCGGCCAGATCTTCTGGCATCCCAACGGCTGGACCATCTACACCACGCTGCAAGACTATATGCGCCGCCAACAGCGTGCTGGCGGCTATGTCGAGGTCAACACGCCTCAAGTCGTAGATCGCAAGCTCTGGGAGGCCTCAGGCCACTGGGAAAAATATCAGGAAAACATGTTCATCGTCGAAGTCGATGAAGAGCACGCCCGCGAAAAAGCGGTCAATGCACTCAAGCCGATGAACTGCCCCTGTCACGTCCAGATTTTCAATCAGGGCCTTAAATCCTATCGTGATTTGCCGCTGCGTATGGCCGAATTTGGCTCCTGCAACCGCTACGAGCCCTCAGGCGCGCTCCACGGCATCATGCGGGTCCGTGGCTTCACACAGGATGACGGCCATATCTTCTGCACCGAAGAGCAGATCGAAAGCGAAACAGCTGATTTCATCAATTTCCTCTCGATGATCTACAAAGACCTCGGCTTTGAGAGCTTCTCCGTCAAATTCTCTGACCGCCCCGAAGCTCGCGCTGGCTCTGATGAAGTCTGGGACAAGGCCGAGGCTGCGCTCTTGTCAGCCACCCGCGCCGCAGGAATCGAGCCAACACTGAACCCAGGTGAAGGCGCATTCTATGGCCCTAAGCTTGAGTTTGTCCTCACTGACGCAATCGGGCGTGACTGGCAATGTGGCACGCATCAGGTCGATTTCGTTCTGCCAGAACGCCTCGATGCAACCTACATTGGCAAGGATGGCGACAAGCACCGCCCCGTGATGCTGCACCGCGCCACGCTCGGTAGCTTTGAGCGTTTCATCGGTATTCTGATCGAGGAGCACGCCGGCAAACTGCCCTTCTGGCTTGCCCCGCGTCAGGTTGTTGTTGCGACAATCGTCTCTGATGCCGATGACTACGCCGCAGAAGTCTGCGCCGCGCTCAAGGCCGCGGGCGTGCGCGCCGAGCTGGATATCCGCAACGAAAAGATCAACTACAAGGTCCGCGAGCACAGCCTTGGTAAAGTGCCCGTCATCCTTGCCGTCGGTCACCGCGAAGTCGAAGAGCGCACACTCACTGTGCGCCGCCTCGGCGAGAAGCAGACAAGTGTTACAAGTCTCGATGAAATCGTGAGCACGCTGGCCAAATCAGCTACGCCCCCCGATCTTTTGTAATATTTGGTCCAAAACATCAAAAGCAGGCGTTACAAAAAACGCCTGCTTTTGTATTTTCAGGGGCCTAATCCCCCCAAACGCGTCACGTTGGCTCTCTTTCTCGTGACACACGCGCCCGTGAATGGCGCAATCCCCCTCCTCCCAGCTACCGTTAGGAAGCCGCACTGTCGCGGCCCGTTTTTAACGTAAAGGGAGTTCCCAATGTCTAAACTTATCAAATCTGCCGCCCTCGTCGGCGCTGTCGCCGCAGCCCTCTCAACCCACGCAACAACAGCTGTCGCCATGGAAAAAGAAAAATGCTTCGGCGTTTCAATGGCAGGTAAAAACGACTGCGCAGCAGGCCCAGGCACAACCTGCGCAGGCTCATCAACAGTGGATTACCAAGGCAATGCTTGGACACTCGTTGACGCGGGCACATGCATGGACATTGAACTGCCCGCCATGGCGGATGGCGAAATGCGCAAAGGCTCACTCGAAGCCCTTGAGCGTGATCTGCCAGCATAAGCGCAGCTTTTAGACGATCGGGAGGGCTCCCTCGGCCCTCCCACCCCAGACTGTCGGAGAGACCCTATGTTTGATCAGAGCCAAAGCCCCCGCCTGCCCCTAAGCGCAGGCCTCGGCTATAAGCCACAGCATTACACCGAAATTATGCAAAATGCTGGCCCTGTAAGCTGGTTTGAAGTCCATGCCGAAAACTATATGGGAGACGGCGGACGTCCCCTTGCACAGCTTGCGGCCCTCAGCGCCCGCTTCCCGATCTCGGTTCACGGCGTCGGCCTGTCCATCGGTGGCGAAGGCCCGCTTGATAGAGAGCACCTCGCCCGCCTCAGAACCTTATGCGACTGGCTCAATCCCGCCAGCTTCTCCGAGCATCTCGCTTGGTCCAGTCATGACAGCGCGTTCCTGAACGATCTTCTGCCACTGCCCTATAACGCCGCAAGCCTCGCGCGCGTCGCAAGCCACATCAACCAAGTGCAAGAGACACTGGGCCGCCAGATGCTACTGGAGAATCCGTCTTCCTACCTCGCCTTTGACACTTCCGACATGTCAGAGACAGATTTTCTACGCGAACTCGCCACACAGACAGGCTGCGGCCTCCTCCTAGATGTCAACAACGTCTTCGTCTCCGCAACCAACCTCGGCACATCGCCTCAAGCCTATATAGACGACTTTCCCCTTGATAAAGTTGGTGAAATTCACCTCGGTGGCCATGATGAAGACGAAGATGATGCAGGTCGCCCCCTCCTCATAGACAGTCATGGTCGCGAAATAGCCGATCCCGTCTGGGCGCTGCTTGAGTATACACTCACCCGCTCTGGTCCGCGCCCCTTGCTCGTGGAGTGGGACAATGATGTCCCCGACTGGCCCGTGCTCGCCACAGAGGCCGCCCGCGCCAAAGCTGCACTCGAGAGCATACCAGCATGAGCCAGCACAGCTTTTCACAAGCGCTCCTTGCGCCTGATCTGCCCATCCCTGAGGGCCTTACAGACGGCCAGGGCGCGCCCGCAGGCAAACGCTTTGCAGTTTACCGCAACAATGTCACCGTATCGCTGATTGATGCGCTCGAAGCGGGTTTTCCCGTCGTTGCCAAACTTATTGGCGCGGAAAATTTCCGCAACATCGCCCGCGAATACCTGCGCAGCGAGCCGCCCGTCTCGCCTTTGATGATGCTCTATGGCGCAGGATTTCCCGCCTTCCTCGCAAGCTTTCCACCGCTCGCCAAATATGCCTATCTGCCTGATGTCGCGCGGCTTGAATACGCCCTACGCGAGAGTTACCACGCGGCCGATCACACCCCGGTCGCGCCGGAAGCCTTGGGCCAGATCGCGCCCGACGCGCTCTCGCAGCTCCGCTTCACGCTCGCCCCCTCGCTACGCTTGCTTGCCTCGCCTTGGCCCGTTCACGCGCTCTGGCTTTACAACACTCAAGATGGCGCGCCCAAACCCGTTGCAGCGGCCCAATCCGTCCTCATCACCCGGATCGGCTACGACCCAACACCGCATCTGCTCCCTGACGGAGCCGCAGCTTTCATCTCTGCGCTGCAAGCAGGCCAGTCTCTAGGAGACGCCGCCGAAAGCGCGCCTGATTTTGACCTCAGCGCCACGCTAGGGCTGCTGCTCAGCACAGAATCTATTGTTAAACTAATTTATGAGGAAGACAGATGAACACATTGATAAAAATATATAATTCACTTTCATCAACAGTGTCACATATGGCCAACGGTGCGGTTCCACTCCTCGCACGGCTCACTTTCGCAGCTGTGCTTCTGCACTACTTCATCGCCTCTGGCCTGACCAAGCTTGGCGATGGCCTCCTCGGCTTTCTCAGCCCTTCGGTGGGCGCCTATGCGCAGATCTTCCCCAAAGCGATGGAAGCTGTGACTTATGACATCTCTCAGCTCACAGTCTTTCATTGGGCCGTCGTCACAGGCGGCACAATCGCTGAGTTCGCTCTCCCCGCGCTGATTGTTCTGGGCCTTCTTACCCGCCTTGCCGCCCTTGGCATGATCGGCTTTGTTGTCGTCCAGTCCCTGACCGATCTTTTCGGCCACGGTGGCATCGAGCACGCAGGGACGCTCGGCGCTTGGTTTGACAAGGCCTCTGACAGCCTGATCCTTGATCAGCGTGCGCTCTGGGTCTTTCTTCTGGCGACATTGGTGTTCAAAGGCGGCGGCTGGCTCTCGCTTGACCGCCTCCTCACCCGCAATCAGTCCGCAAGCGCCGCCTGAGTGTCCTTACCCCAGCCCAGATAAAGCACACCCTCAGCCTCAATTAGAGGCCGTTTCATAAGCGCAGGGTGCGCTGCAATCAAATCAAGAGGCGCCCCCGCGCGCTCAGCGTCGCTCAAGCCACGCCAAGTTGTTGAGCGGGTGTTCAGGAGCGCCGCTCCAAACTCCGCTTCAGCCCGCGCCAGAAGCCCTTCAGGCATCCCATCAGTGCGTACATCGATCAGCTCCGACCCCGCCAACGCCTTCAGTGCCTTGCGGCAGGTGTCGCAGTTTTTCAGCCCGTAAATTTTCATCTCGCCTCTCCGAATCTCACATTTCATTTGATTTTTACAAAATATATGCAACCCTTCACACAGTGACTTTCTATTTCTGACTTCCGCCCAGTCACCCTGACGGAACCACGAGATCGTGAGTGACGACAGGTGTATGAGGCCCGCCCCGAAAGGCCTCTGTAAAAGGGAAGAAGGAGAAGCGGCATGCCAAATGGCACCGTGAAGTGGTTTAACACAACTAAAGGCTACGGCTTTATCGCACCCGAAGATGGTGGCAAAGACGTTTTCGTTCACATCTCTGCAGTTGAGCGCTCCGGCCTCACAGGTCTGGCAGATGATCAAAAAGTCAGCTTCGAGCTGGAAGAAGGCCGCGATGGCCGCCAAATGGCCTCAGACATCAAACCCCTATAACCATACAAAAACGGCGCGGAAGGTTTCCCCTCCGCGCCGCTGAATGAATATCTCATGCGGCTTTAGTAGCAGCCCTTCTCGCCTTCGATGCAGGTGTCTTTCGGCACGTAGCGCACGTGCTTTTTCTTGTAGACCTTGTGGACTTTCTTCTTGGCCACAGGATGCGCCATCATCGAAGAATAGCTCACATTCTGGTTTGGTGTGCCACAGCAGATCACCCCACCCATAACGATGGGCGAAAGCCCCGCAGGGCAGTTGTTGGCTGCATGATAAGGGTAAGTTGGCATGCCGTTGCCGGCCATCGCGGGTGCGCCCATCAGCGCCACAAAAGCCGCGCCGAGAATTACTTTGGTTTTCATAACAGATCCCTCGTTCAAAATATAGTATACGCTTGGCTTTACGCTACCAATCCCAGCCAAAAGGTCAAATAAAAAGCGCGGCTTTGCGCCCTTATCGCAGCCCCTTCAGTCCAACAGCGTGCGGAATTCGCGCCACTCGCCTTTGCTCATACCAGAGCTTTCCTGAGTGACATCCTCGCCCTTGAGCATCCGCTTCACCACATCAAGCGCCTTGCTTGACAGCGTTGCGCCGCCCATACGGTAGTCTTCAAAGGCGCTATAGGCCGCCGGAACCCAATCCGCGACAACTTTACAGATCTCGTCCGCATAAACGCGGATCTCGTATTGCGCATGGGCATCCGCACGCAAACGCAGAAAATGCAGCAAATTGTGCAGATCGACCTTCCAGTACCACTGCGTATAGATATTCGCAGGCAGGTTCATCCGCGCCAACTCGCGCGCAAGGTTGTCTGGCTCGCCCTCTTTGCCAATCATTTCCTCATAATGGTCATAGCAGCGCGCCGCATCGCCCTTGAGGATTTCCAGCACACGCGCCGAAGCCTCAGCAGAAAGCGGCTCGCCGCGGCCCTGATTGTTGATAACAGATTGTGCCGCAAGCTGCTCGGGCTGCGGAATGTAGAACTCGCGGTCAAGGATTGAATAGCGCGCTGAATATTCGTTCACGTTCGCAGTGCGGTGGCGAATCCACTGACGCGCAACAAACACAGGCAGCTTTACATGCAGTTTGATTTCGCACATCTCAAAGGGCGTCGAGTGCCAGTGGCGCATGAGATAGCGGATAAGCCCCTCATCGTTCTGGACAGATTTGGTGCCCTTGCCATAGCTGACCCGCGCCGCCTGACAGATCGCCGCATCGTCGCCCATATAGTCGATAACGCGGACAAACCCGTGGTCCAGCACAGGGTAAGCCTTATAAAGATGTGCCTCCATCCCCTCGCTAACGGCACGCAGCGTCGGCACAGATGTACTGCGCAATGTCTCGATTTCGGCCTGCTGGTCTGGGGTCAGAGACATGGGGGCATCCTTCTTATGGGGTCTGAGTCGCCCGCGACTATATCTTGTGAACTCTAAGCATTGAAGCACTATAAAGAGCGTCAAAATGCAACGGGTCACAATTCATCAACCCTCCCCCCCTCAGCTTGATTGACAACCAAGCCTCAAAGGGCGAATTTGCCAGCAGTGTTTTACGAGGGTCTGTTTTCATGAATCGTTTTGTCTCGGGTTTGGCCGTACTTTGCCTTCTTGGCGCCTGCAGCGGCGACGGGACAAACCCGTTTCAAGAGCCCGTGGTCGAAGACGACAACCCGAGCACAACCAACAGTAAATTTTTATTCAATCTTGAAGATAAACTCACGATGAATGACGTGCGCTATGACGCCGACGACAACGTGATTTTGATCAACAACCTCCCCTTTGACGGCCCCTCACAACGCTACTTGAGCGACCGGACCCAAGGTGGCGTCGAACTCTACAAATCGATTCAAACCGCCACCACAGGCCAGATCCAGCATTTTGCCGTTTTCATGCAAAACGACGATATGCAGGTCGCCGCTGCAGCAGGCGTAGACTGGATCGACTACGGTTATGCGGGTGCAAACGTCAAACGCAACACCTACAGGCTTCCTGGAGGTGTCGGAGAATACGTATACCTCGGGAGTTATGGTGGCGTGCGCAACCGTGGCGACAGATCAGGAACTCACATCGTTACTGGCGATGTACGCCTGCTGCTCGATATTTTTGACTTTGATGAAAACGGCGATGGCGAGGGCGATGGAATCCTTGAAGGCGCAATCGCAGGCACAATCAGAAATAGGATTCGCACTGACGCCGAGACAGGTGCCGTCATCACTCGAAACCTACCCACTGTCTCGCTGACGGTGGTTCAATACGACCCCGAAACGCTATCTTTTGAGGGCGGTATCGCTGTGACAAACGGCTCAAACGGTGTCTGGGAAGGCTTCATCGGTGGCGCTGATGGGGGCTCGATCGGAGCCTATATCAATCTCGAGGGCACAGCCGAAATCCAAACTGTCCGCTATGAGTCCATTACATGGACCGACGCGGCATCTGGAACCTCTGGTGAAGTCTTGGGGTACGGCTCCACAAGCGCAAACGACTTTGACACAATCTTTGCCTTGGTCGATGCTGGCGTCGAGGTTCCTCTGCTTTTGGCAGACACTTCAGGCATCCCAGCAACCGCGACCAGAACAGTGACAATCGAAGAAATTCTCTTTGAAAGCGACGCGGACGCCCGCGAAACTGGCGTTCTGCTGACAGACCAAGTTCCAACCCCTTAGGGCCATGCCTGTGTTAACTTACATCAGAAACGGCGCCGCCATCTTGGCTTTGGTGTTGGCAGCTGTGCCTGTGCAATTGTCAGCGCAAGACAGCCCACAGCGCCTCAGCCCGTCAGAGGCGCGCAGCTTTGCGCTTGGATTGTTACAGCAAGGAGAGACACAGGCCGCCCGCGCGCTTGCTCTTGGCCTCTTGCGCAAAGACAGCCGCGACTACATCGCCCTCATGGTCCTCGCCGAAGCCGAGCGCAGCCTTGGCCGCCCCACGCAAGCCAAGTTTGCCGCCCGCCGCGCATGGCGCTCCACAGAAGTTGAAAAAGAGCGCTTCGCCGCAGCCTTCATGATGTCAGGTATTCTGAAAGCCGAAGAGAAATACAGCCAAGCCCAGCTTTGGCTGCGCCGCGCTGGCACGGCCACAGATGAGCCCCGCTATGAAGCCGCCGCCCGCAAAGAGTACCGGCGCGTTCAAGCCGCCAATCCGTGGAGCCTCAGCTTCAATTTCTCCCTCGCCCCCACATCCAATGTCAACGGTGGCCCCAACGACAACACCTACACCATAGGTGATCTGGTCTTTGTCGATCCAACAGCCGTGCCACTTTCAGGTGTCGAAGTTGGAACCATGCTCAACATCACCCACCGCCTCAAGCCCGCCGAATGGGGCCGCGTCAGCTTCGGCCTGCGCTACGACGAGCGCCGCTATATGCTCTCCTCCGCCGCAAAGCGCGCCGTGCCCACAGCCAGCGGCAGTGACTACGCCTTCACCGCACTTGACGTTCACATGCGCATCGACTTCGCCTCAAAAAAGGAACGTGCCCGCACAACCGCAGAAATAGGGCTCAGCCAAGCATGGCAAGCAGGCGAGCGTATCGCCACAGGCCAAAGACTGCGCCTGTCACGCGGCTTTGCCAGCGAGCGCCTCACCTTCGCAAGCTACGGGATCTCCCTTCAAGACCAGACCCGCCATGACAGCGCTCTGCGCTCCAACACCACCTATACGGTTGACGGTTTTGCGCTCCACCAGCTGTCCAATGACAGTATGCTTCGCTATGGTGCCGCTCTGTCCAAGGTCGACAGCGCTTCCTCCGATATGGCCCACACGGCGGCCACACTCTCGCTGGCCTATCTCCCCGCAGCGCCTCTGCTCGGCGCACAGGCGAGTTTCTCTGGCGCACTCCAGCTTCGCGAATACGACCGCCTGCGCTACGGCAGCACATTGCGCCGCGATCAAAAGCTCTCGTTGACCGCAAACTTTGTCTTTGAACAAATTGATTACATGGGATTTTCTCCCTCACTCACGCTCAACGCAACACGCAATATCTCCAACAAAACGCTGTTTGACACCCAAGAACTGGGCCTCAGTCTCGGGATAAAATCAACGTTCTAGCCGCGCCAAAAGTCTCGCCTTGAGGCCTGCGCAGACTGCGTTAAACTGCCTCCAATCAAAGGAGACGCGAAATGCAGGTCACATATCTACACACCATGGTCCGCGTGAAGGATCTTGACGCTTCTATCCGCTTTTACGAGCTGATCGGCCTTGAGAAAACCCGCCACTATGACAGCGAAGCAGGCCGCTTCTCGCTGATCTTCATGGCCCCTCCCGGCCAGCACGAATGCCCCGTGGAGCTCACTTACAACTGGGATGGCGATGACGCTCTGCCAGATGACAGCCGCCACTTTGGCCACCTCGCCTATGAAGTCGAAAATATCTACGACATGTGCCAGCACTTGCAGGACAATGGCATCACAATCAACCGCCCCCCCCGCGACGGGCGCATGGCCTTTGTGCGCTCGCCCGACAATGTCAGCATTGAGTTCTTGCAAAAAGGTGAGCCGCTCGCCCCCGCCGAGCCTTGGGCCAGCATGGACAACACAGGCAAATGGTAACAGCCAAATGGTAAGGGGCCACATCGCATGATCAAATCTCTGGCAGCCCTCGCCCTGAGCCTCGCGCCCCTTATCGCCGAGGCCCAAACCGAGGGCTGCCGCCTTGCTTTAGTTCTTGCAATTGATGTCTCCTCGTCCGTCGATCAAGGCGAATATGCGCTGCAAAGCGGTGGCCTTGCCTCCGCACTTATATCGCCTGATGTTGTGCGCGCCTTTCTCGCCTCGCCCCGCCCTGTCGCCCTCGCGGTCTTTGAATGGTCAGGCCGCTACAATCAGGTCATGGTGCAAGACTGGGTGATGATCCGCTCCCGCGCACACCTTCTTTATGTCGCTGAAAAAGTCGCTCGCTTTGAGCGCAGCTATGACGAATTTCCGACAGCCATGGGCTATGCCTTAGGTCACGCCGCAGGCCTCCTTGAGCGCGCACCCGCCTGTGACGCCAAAACAATCGATATTTCAGGCGATGGCGTCACAAACGAAGGCTTCCAACCAAGCGATGCCTACAACGCTTTCAATTTTGATGGCGTCACAGTCAACGGGCTCGTGATCAACGGCGCCGACCACGAAGGCGAAACCGACCTCGTCCCCTACTACCAAAAAGAAGTGCTCCACGGCGCAGGCGCTTTCTTGCAAGTCGCCCAAGGTTTTCGCGACTTTGAGCGCGCCATGGCCCGCAAGCTCGAGCGCGAAGTCGCCCCCGGACTGATCGGCACAGCAACGCCCCTCAGCCGACGCGGCGGATGATGCGCCTTTTCCCCGCCGCCTGTCTCCTTGCGGGGAGCTTTTTGCCCGTTTCCGCCGCTGCGCAATGTCGTCTCGCTCTGGCCTTGGCACTTGATGTTTCAGGCTCAGTGGACGCGACAGAATATGCCCTTCAACAGCAAGCCCTCGCCGCGGCCCTTATGCGCCCAGAGGTGCAAGACATGTTCTTTGCTCTGCCCCAAGCGCCCGTTCGCCTCATGGCCTATGAGTGGTCTGGCCCCTCTCATCAGCGCATCCTTGCGCCTTGGCGCGAAATCAGCACGCAGAATGATCTGCTGAATTTCACAGGTGAGCTGACAGACAAACTCCGCAGACCCGCACCGCCTTCAACAGCGCTCGGAACTGCGATGGCCTTCGGCCTTGCCGCCCTCGCCCAGCAGACTGACTGCCAAGCCACAACGCTCGACATCTCAGGCGATGGCAAAGCCAACACAGGCCCGCTCCCGCAAAACATCAAGCCATTGGCCCTCGCTCAAAACACGACCGTCAATGCGCTGGTGATCGGCGCCGACAACCCCGCCTCCGGCGACATCCGATATTTCGAAATCGGTGAGCTCATCAGTTACTTTAAAGCCAATGTGATCTCAGGATCAGGCGCTTTTGCAGAAGCCGCCCTTGGCTTTTCAGACTATGAAGAGGCCATGACACGCAAGCTTATGCGCGAGCTCTCGCCTGGCTTCTTCTCGAAAAACCAGGTCCCGACTTCTCCCAAGGAAAAGGGCGCGCCGTCTTCTGCGCGCCCTGCCCGTATCGCTCTACCTCTTATCCCCGGCTCTGCTCAGCCTTAATAAATGTAGCGGATCTGGTCTGCCCAATAGCGCTCCATACGCTTAAGGGCGCTCGTAATGTCTTCCAGCCCCTGATGGCTGAGCACCTGCTTGTTGACCAAGCCATCGGCATGGCGCTGGAACAACTCGGCCACCACTTTATGAATTCTGCGTCCCTCGGGCGTCAGCTTGACACGCACAGAGCGGCGGTCAATCTCGCATCGCTGATGGTGCATATAGCCCATTTCAACAAGCTTCTTGAGATTATAGCTGACATTGGAGCCCTGATAGTAACCACGGGTCTTCAATTCCCCTGCCGTCACCTCGTTGTCACCAATATTGAAAAGCAAGAGTGCCTGCACAGCGTTGATCTCCAACACTCCAACCCGCTCGAACTCGTCCTTGATTACGTCCAGCAGGAGCCTGTGCAAACGCTCTACAAGTGCGAGCGCCTCCAGGTATCCTGACATGAAACTGGCTTCAGGCCCGTTTCCCATTTGCATTTGAAAGCTCATTCTTTTGTCTCCGTCGAAACTGCTCAACGGAGAACCTGAGCTAAAAAGCCGAAAAATAAGTTAAACCCATCGGGTATTTGATAAAATGCAATCTAGATGGCGTTTCCGCGCGCCCTATCAGCGCGCAGAAACATGCTCGGCAATCTCTTCGATAAGACCCGCAAGGCCTTGCGGGGCTGGCGTTTGCCCGCTTACCCACTGATACAAATCCTGATCATTCTCTTCGAGAAGATTTTCGTACAAATCGAGCGCCTCAGGGTTCATTTCGGCAAGCCGTGCCTCCGAAAAGCGCATCAAAATCAGATCCATCTCCTTAATGCCGCGCCGCATGGACCGCATTTTGAGGCGTTTCAGGCGGTGTTCGTGCGATTCTTCTGTCATATTCAGTCCACCCAGCTACGAAGTTTCTTTTCCAGCGCCCCAAGACGGTTCGCTGTTCGCAAAGCACGGCTTTTAAGATCAACAATCTCAGCCAGTATCTCGTTCATATCTTTGTCTTCGCGTGTCTCGCTCATGACAGGCTCGACGCCCTCGCCAGTTCCGTCAAGAAGCCACATCATCGAGACATTCACCATGCCTGCCAACATGCTCAAACGGTTGGCACGTGGCTCTGCCATGTCGTTTTCCCAGTTCTGGAGTGTCACGAGTTTCACACCAAGGCGCTTGGCCAGCTGTTTCTGGGTCATCCCCGCCGCCTCACGGGCGCCCGCAACGCGGTCCCCAAAGGTAGATGTTTCGGGGTCAAACCAGTCTTTTGTCATCTCGTCAGACATATCTCTCCTAATCCGCCGATCTTCCTTGATCCGCTTCACTCTGCAACCTAAGACTTCTGCAACCCAATGCAAACTAGGTTTATGCCCATGTCCTTCCTGTCCAAGACCCTTTCCCGCGTCAAACCGTCACCCACCATCGCAATCAGCACAAAAGCGGGCGAACTGAAGGCCGCTGGGCAAGACGTGATCAGCCTCTCTGCAGGCGAGCCTGACTTTGACACTCCAGATCATATCAAAGCCGCCGCCATCGCCGCGATCAATGCAGGCAAGACCAAATACACCGCCCCTGACGGCATCCCCGAGCTGAAGCAGGCAGTCTGCGACAAGCTCGCGCGTGACAACGGCCTCTCGTACACGCCTGCTCAGGTCTCGATCGGCACAGGTGGCAAGCAAATCCTTTACAATGCGCTCATGGCAACCCTGAACGAAGGTGACGAAGTCCTGATCCCCGCGCCCTATTGGGTCAGCTACCCAGATATGGTCCTGCTGGCAGGCGGCACACCCGTGATTGCCCCCGCCAAAGCCGAAAACGCATATAAGCTCATGCCCGAAGAGCTTGAGGCCGCGATCACCCCCAAGACCAAGTGGTTTATCTTCAACTCCCCCTCAAACCCCACAGGCGCGGGCTATACATGGGACGAGCTAAAGGCCCTTACGGATGTGCTCCTGCGTCACCCCCATGTCTGGATCATGTCCGACGATATGTATGAGTTCCTCGCTTTTGACGGCTTCAAATTCTGCACCCCTGCACAAGTCGAACCCAAGCTTTATGATCGCACGCTCACCTGCAACGGCGTTTCAAAAGCCTATGCCATGACCGGCTGGCGCATCGGCTACGCCGCAGGCCCCGTCGAGCTGATCGGCGCCATGCGCAAAATCCAGTCCCAATCCACTTCAAATCCGAACTCAATCGCGCAATGGGCCGCCCTTGAAGCGCTCAACGGCAGCCATGACTTCATTGCCGAGAACAACGCAGTCTTCACCCGCCGTCGCAATCTTGTGGTCGATATGCTGAACGCCTGCGAAGGCATCACCTGCCCCAAGCCCGAAGGCGCATTTTACGTTTACCCGTCGATTGCAGGGCTCATCGGCAAGACATCTGCCCAAGGAACCCTGATTGATACGGACGAAGCCTTCGCAACAGCGCTTCTCTCCGAAACTGGTGTCGCCGTGGTCTTCGGCGCAGCCTTCGGCCTCAGCCCCGCATTCCGCATCAGCTATGCCACATCAGACGAAGCATTGGTTGACGCCTGCACCCGTATTCAGGCATTCTGTGCGTCACTGACCTAAAGAAATCTGGGGAAAATACATGGTCGCCGAACTGCCACCATATTACTTCCGTGTTCGTGACAACGGCGCTTTCGTCTTTCGGGTCGATACCGAAAACCGTCAGCGCCGTATCGAAATGGACCAGATCGCTGTGGTCAACATTCGCAATGGTGAAATCAAGCCCCACGGCGGGCGCGAACTCACCCCAGAAGACTTGGCCGCCATCAAACAGTGGATGGAAGAGCGCAATCGCCTTCTCGCCTACCGCGACATCGATGATATTCACCGCGCGGTGGACTATCTCAACACCACGACCCAATGGGCGCAGTCCAAAGCAACTGATGAGCAGCTCGAAGCCGTCACAGACGCGCTTCTTCTCGCAATGCACGACTTACGCACAACCCTTGTGCGCAAAAAGTCCGAGCGCCTCCTGCAAGACTAACGCAACGCGCTCGCTCACTTCACGGTTAGCCCGCTCATTTTTGCGACAATCGTGCTGTCTGTGTCGTCGCTGTCCGCCGACACAGCAAAGCCGACAAGGGCTTCAGGCGCACCGCCAAAGGCCCGCTTGTAGTCGGCGGCAAAGTCGACGTTCTCATTATGCGCCCCCGTCCCTGCCCCACGCAAAACAACTGTCTTCCCGCGCGCCCCCAGATAGGGGCTGGCCAAAGATGCGCCGCGCTTGTGTGATCCACCCCAAACATAGACCAAAACGCGTACCTGATCATTGCTCAGAAGCTTGGCCACTGACGCCCCCTTCAGCCGCGTCGCTTCAGCCCGCGGCATGAACACCGCATATAGCGCGATATTGCGGTCGTCCCCGCCCTTGTTGCGTAGGTCTGTCGCAGGCACAGAGCGCTCAACGGCCCATGACCACGCGGCAGAAGTGCTTCCCCATTGCGCCTCTGGCAAGGGCTTATAGATCAGCGAAACAGACCCTTCAGAGCCGATGCTCAGACTGCGCCCGCCATAGCCATAGTCATTCTTGGAAAACAGCGAGAACTTCTGGTGCTTCCACCCTGCATCAAAGCTCACCGCCTCAGCAGAGGCCGTCACCGGCAAGGCCAGAACAAAAGAAAAAATAAGGCAACATTTTAAGGTCTGGCGCATTTCAGGCTCCTATTGGCTTCACAAACGAGCCTATGCCGCAGACGCACGAAAGCAAATCAAGCTTGCTCCGCTGGCCTCACAGTTGAGTGATCCAGCTTTGGCCGCCAGCGTAAAAACCGCCAGATCAAAAGCACAGCCGCAACGGCCAGCCCGACCGCCAGCCCAAGCCATATCCCGACACCGCCCAGCCCGAAGCTAACCCCCAAGAGATAGGAGACAGGGACACCAATAACCCAATATGCGATCCCTGCAATCACCATGGGCACGCGCGTATCCTGAACCCCACGCAACACCCCAAGCGCCATGACCTGCGCCGCATCCACAAGCTGAAACAGCGCGGCCGCCGCCATAAGCCCGACGCCAATCGCCATCACCGCCGGCGCATCAGGGTCGCTCGGGTCCAAAAAAGCGCTCAAAAGCAGCTCAGGCATCACAAGGAAAACAACAACAGCAAGGCTCGCAACAATCATCGACATCCCAAAGACAGTATAAGCTCCGTGCCGCAGCGCTCTGATCTCCCCGCGCCCATAGGCCCGCCCCGCGCGCACGGTGGCCGCATTGCTCAGTCCCAGATGCACCATAAACGCGAGAGAAATCACCTGCATCGCAATCCCGTGTGCCGCAAGCTGCAGTGTCCCGATCCAGCCCATCATCACAGAACTCGCCGCAAACAGTCCGACCTCGGCCAGAGCGGTAATCCCGATCGGCCAACCAAGCTTGAAGACCTCACCAAACGCTTCCCAATCGGCGCGCCAAAAGCGCACAAAAAGCTGGTGCTCAGGCGTTGCCCATTGCGCATAAGCCATGATCAGCACCAACGACAGCCCCTGCACCACAAGCGAAGCCCAAGCCGCACCAACAATGCCAAGTTCAGGCGCGCCCCAATTTCCAAAAATCAGCATGTAATTCACCAGCGCATTGGCAAAAACCGCCGCCACCGTGATCCAGAGCACAGCCTGCGTCTTTTCCAACGCCGCGAGAAAGCTCTTAAGCGTCATCACCATAAGCGCCGGAAATATTCCCCAGCCTGCAATCGCCAGATAATCCGCTCCCATCGCCGCAAGCTCGGGCGCTTGGCCCAAGGCCAGCAACACAGGCTCAGCAAACAAAAAGAACGGCATCACAGCGACACCAAACATGATCGAGGCCCAAAGCCCCATCCGCGTGACCCGCCGCGCCTGACGCTCATCGCCCGCGCCTTCTGCTGTGGCAACCTTTGGCATCACCGCCCAGGCAAAGCCCGATCCAAAGATGAAAAAGACAAAGAACATCGTCCCCGCCAAGACCTGAGCTGCCAAAGCGTCGACATCATACCAGCCCAGCATCAGAGTATCGATCAGCGTGATCATCATCTGCGCCACATGACTGCCAACAAGCGGCAGCCCAAGCACGAGATAAGCTTTGATGTGGTCACGCGTTGTCTGGGTCATAAACAAGACCTACGCGGCACAGGAAGGCGGGGCAAGACTTGTCACATCAACACAGCGCGCGCTGCGTTACCTAATTTTGCGTTAACAAACACCCGTTTCGAGCAGTGCACGCTTTGTGCACGGGGTGTGTACGCTTTTCACCCCCCTAGAATCAGCGTGGTACAGGCCCGTTAAGACATCAAAACGCTGCCTTCACCGCGCCTTAAGCTTGGTCTGCCCGTGATGTTTAAGATTGTGTCTATACCGCCTTTGCGCTTTAGAGGGTGACGCTGCGCAACCCAGAGGCCCACCCCCATATGTCACACACTCCAAACCCGCTAGAGCCTCTCCCCTTAAGGCTTGCGAAACGCATATTGCTCGTGGTTTTAGGCCCTGTCTATTTCCTCTACATCGGCTTTGTGCCGCTCCTCTGCGCGCGCCGAAAAGGCTTTCGCGGCTGGTATTGGCGCACCGTCAAACGCGCCTGCTCACGCCTGCTAACGCTGCTCAGCATCCGTGTGGAAATCTCGCCAAAAGATCAAGAAACACTGGCCCATGACACAGACAGCCTGATTGTCATCAACCACCGAAGCCACCTTGACGGCTTCACACTTATGGACGCCATTCCTGATAGCAAATGGTTCACCTTTGCGGCCAAAAAGGAGCTCTGCGACGCGGCGTTGCTCAGCACAGGTTTCAAAGGCGCAGGGCTTGTTGAGATCGACCGCCAGAGCGGCAAGGTCGCCATGGAAACTCTGGCATCCGCGGTTGAAACCATGCCAGCGCGCCGCTCTGTTGTGCTCTTTCCAGAGGGCACACGCGTCACATCTGCATCCCTCGGCCCCTTCAAAGCAGGCGCCATCGTCGTCGCCCGCGCCACAGGCCGCAGCATCCGCCCGATCGTAATTATTGGCTCCGACACCCTCCTGCCACGCGGCAAGTTTCTGCCCCATAGCGGCTTGATAACACTCAAGGTTTTGCCACCGTTTTACTGCGATTCCTCGGTCTCGGTCGAAGCCGATCTCGCACGCCTTCACGCCGCAATGTCAGACGTCTTTGAGAGCGGCGCTTAAGGCTCGCGAAAGGCTTCGCGTGATTTGTAGAGCGGCTTGAGCAAATAAGTCAGAACCGTCTTCGCCCCCGTGTGCAGCTCCACATTGGCCTGCATTCCGGGGCGGATTTCGATGCGGCTCTGGCGCGCGTTGAGCTGGCTCATATCGACTTTCACAGTCACTTTATAATGCGCCGAAGCATCAGGATCGCGCGCATTTTCGTCCTTGAACGTATCAGCCGAAATCACATCCACCTCGCCTTTGAGCGAGCCATAAATCGTGTAATCATAAGCTGATAGCTTTACAGTCGCCTCCTGCCCACGGCGGATATTGGCGATATTTTTGGGCTGCACCCGCGCCTCGACAAAAAGCTCTTCATCCAGTGGGATGATCTGCAATATCTCTTCACCAGGGCGCACCACCCCGCCAATTGTCGTCACTGCCAGCCCGTTAACGATCCCGCGCAACGGCGCGCGCAGAGTGGTGCGGCTGAGCTGGTCCTGTCCCGACTTCAAACCCTGTTTCAGCGTCGCGATTTCCTTGAGTGTGTCAGAGTATTCTTCAGCCCGCTCAAGCCCTGTCTTGGTGACAATCTCGTCATGGCGGATCTTGGCGTCGGCATAAGCCTTGCGCGCCCGCGTCACTTCGATCAACGCCACAATCTTCTTCTTGAGAAGATCTTCCATCAGCTGCTTTTCCTGCTCCGCCTGCGCAAGGACTTGGCGCGCGCCCTCACGCGCTGTCGCATACTCGGTCTGGCGCGCCACCAAGAGGGCACGCTCAGAGGCAACAATCTCTGGGCTGCGCACCTGCAAAGCTTCAGGCACACCAAACTCATGGCGCCCCTCCAGCTCGGCCTCCAGCCGCAGACGGCGAATATCAAGCGCAATGATCTGGTCTTGCAAATCATCAACCGAAGATTGGAACTGCGTGCCTCTGAGGCGTGCAAGCACATCGCCCTCGGCCACAACCTGCCCTTCCTTCACGAGAAGCTCGGCCAAAATACCGCCCTCAAGGTTCTGGATGATCTGCGGTCGAGAGGATGAAATCATTTCCCCGTCGGCGCGCACGATCTCGTCAACCCATGCAAAAGCAGCCCACAAAATAAAGATAAATACAGTCGCAGCACAGAGCCAGATGGTCAGGCTCGGCCCACGCATCTTAACGCTGAGTTGCCCTGCAAGATTGGTTGATGTCGCTGCATTCATGCTGCCCCGCCTCCTGCACCCTTATTGAGATGCGCCAAAACCTGATCGCGCGGCCCATCCACAGCCATACGACCGTTTTGCAAAATCAATGTGCGCGTGGTCAGCTGCAAAATTGGAACACGATGCGTCGCAATCACTGCCGTGCGCCCCTTGAGCCAAGTCTGCAAGCGGTCCACAAGAACCTTTTCAAGCGTCTGATCCAGTGCCGCCGTTGGCTCGTCCAGCAAGCAAATCTTGGGGTTCTGCAGCCAGAGCCGCGCCCAGCCGATCGACTGGCGCTGACCAATAGACAGCCCCGAACCTCCATCACGAATATCCAGATCAAGCCCCTTGGTATGGTTCTTCACAAACGGCCCAAGCCCCGCAAAATCGAGCGCCTCAAGCAAGCGGGCATCATCCCTCTCCAACATGTTGAGATTGAGATTGTCCCTGAGCGTCCCTGCAAAAAGCTTCACCTCTTGGCCGAGATACCCAACCATACGCCGCAAGTCGCGGGGATCGATCTGACCCATTTCCATACCATCAAGCAAAACACGGCCCTGCGTCGGGGCATATAACCCCGCCAATACCTTCAGGAGCGTCGATTTTCCCGAACCATTGGAGCCAAGCACAGCCACAGCCTCACCAGCCTTCAGCTGCAGGGCAGCCACATCGAGCTGCGGCTTGCCGCCTTCATCATACTGAAAGCGCATCTCATGCATATCATACGTCCCCGCGAGGCTCTCACGGCGCAAATAACTGCGCCCCTCAGCGCGATCTTGTGGCGCATCAGCAATAGCATCGAGTCCATCGAGCGCAGCCTTAACATTGCCCCAACGGGCCATCGTTCCTGAAAGTTGGGTCAAAGGCCCAAGCGTACGGCCCGTTAACAACCCTACAGCAATAATAGAACCAACGGTAAAATCACCCGCAAAAACAAGGTAAGTCCCCATAATCACAGCGCAAACATAAGTCGCTTGCTGGACACCCTGAGACCAGAACGTCAGCGCTGAAGCAAGCTTTCGTTGCTCGCTTGACTTGAGCGCGGACAAGGCTGTCAGCTCTTCCCAAAGGCGGCGGATACGGTCTTCTGACCGCTGTGTTTTGACAGTATCAAGCTCGAATATCGTCTCATGCAACATCCGGCTTGCCTTGGCGCTCGCCCCTTGCGTCTCTTTGGTCAGCCGGATCATCTTTTTCTGGAGGAAAAAACCAGGAAGAACCATCAGAACACCGCCAAGGACGAGCACCCAGACGACGTTTCCTGCGATGGAGGCCACCAGCAGGAGAAAAACAAAAATAAACGGGATATCCGCCAGCGCCCCAGCAGTAGAGGCGGTAAAAAACTCTCGTACAGAGCCAAACTCGCGCATCGAGCTGAAAAGCTGGCTTGGCTCTTGCCCCGCCCGTTCGCTGCGCATGCCAAGGATGCGATCCATCAACAGCTTCTGCACCCCAAGTTCAATCTGCCGCCCCGCCCCGTCCATCAGGCGCGCACGTGAAATCTTGAGGAGAGCTTCCATAATAATGGCAAGACCCGCCCCAGCAGCCAGCACCCAAAGGGTCGCCTCGCTCTGATGCGGGATCACGCGGTCATAGACCTGGAGACTAAAAAGCGCCACAGCCACAGCCAGCAGGTTGACGACGAGCGATCCCAGCACCACCTCGCCAAAAGCGCGGCGAAAACGGCCGAACTGCCCCCAGAACCAATGTGGCACACGCGTTTCGGGGGTATGCGCGCGGCTGATCTGCTTAAGCTCGGCCTCAGCCTTGACAACAAGCCCTGTGAAATAGGGTTCAAACTCTCCCAAAGGCACAAGCGCGCGATTGTCAGGGCAGGTCTTGTCATAGATCACGAGCGCTGAGTCTTCCTCGCCCATGACAAGTAAAAACTGGCCGCTCGTCATCACAGCAAGCGCAGGCCAGTCCGCATTGATCGCGTGATTAACGGTTTCGACAGAGGTGTTCAGCCCCTGCGTTTGCAAGGCTTCAGCCAAAATACTCGGCTGCGCAGCATCCGCTTCGCTTGCGCGGTGCTCCATACCTTCAAGCAAATCACGCGCGACACAAGGCACACCCAAAATTCCAGCGTAGGTCGCCGCAAGTTCTGCCCGCGCCTTGAGCCGCTCGCCTTTCGGGGCCGCTGCCACAGGCGCAACAGAAGGCACTGCATTCGCTGGCCGCGCCATCACTTGCATGGGTTTAATCTGGCCGATAACAGGCGTCTTGCCGCGCTCAGCGGCCCGTTCGGTGGCAACACGCACCGCGTGCCCCTCGTCATCCACCACCCGCCGCTCGATCCGAGGCTTAGCCTTCTGCTCTATGGCAGGCTCCCGCTCAGGCACCGCCTTTGACATAGCAGCAGGCGCCGTCTGATTGGCGACAGATTTTAGCTTGGCCTTCCCGCCAGCCTTGATTGTCAGCGAAAGCGGCTTCTTCTGGGTCAAATGTCGTCCCCATCCGCTAAGAGACCAAGGTCCTTGGCCATATCAAGCCGCGCGCGCACAAGATCGTATTTGACGGCAATCTCGCTCTCCGCCTGCGCGGCATAAGTTTCATACACCCCAACCACATCCATCACCTGTCTCTGGCCCGCGTCATACTGGCTCTGAAACAAATCAAGATTGGCCTTCGCTCCGCCCGTCAAAGCACGCGCTTCAGCAAGCTGCCGGTCGAGTGCAGCTGTTTCGGCCTCTTGTTTGGCAAGGCGACGGCTGGCTTCCTCCTGTGACTGCGCAACACGGCGGCCCGCGGCCTCTTCCGTCGCTGTGATCGCTTCAAGATTGGCGCCCATACCGATCCCGATTGGGTTGGTTGGCGCAACGCTTCCAGTCAGACCTCCCCCGTTTGAAGACACAGAAGCCGAAACTGTGGGCAAATAGCCTGCACGGTCAATCTGCGCATTGGCGATCGAACGGCCCTTCTCCGCTTCTGACAACAAGACTTCCAAAGGTTGCGCGCTATAACGGCTCACCTCAAGCTGTGTGATACCCTCGACCTCACCCAGCTTTTTCACAGACATAGCGTTGAGCTCGGCCACAGAGGCCAGAGCAATCTCGGTTTCAGCGTTAAATTGTGCCTGCATCTTTGCAAGCTTGTGACGGATCACGCTAAGGTCAGACATATCTGATACCCCGCCCTTGACCCGCTCGGTCATGATCCATTCAAAATGCTTCATATCCTCAAGCGCACCGCCGAGCATAGTTGCCGTCTCGCGCGCTTCTTGCCCACGCAGATAAAGCATCAACGCCGTATGAACGCGCTCGTTTGTATCAATCGACAAGTTCACAGCCGCCACTTCCACATCGGACTTGGCAAACTCGCGCTCGGCCTTCTTGCGCCCGCCCGAGTAAAGCACCGTGTCGAGCACGATACTGGCCACTGCATCACTCAACGATGTGAGGGAAATACTTGGCCCCAATGTGGGCAGCCAGTTCTTTGATTGCGCCTCAGCACGCAGACGGGCCGAGCGCAGTTCGCTCTCTGCCGCGCGTGAATTGGCCGCCAAGACAGGCGTGGCAACGCGTTCAAATGCGCTGCCTCTCGGCAAAACGCTTTGTCGTGCCTGAAGAGAAGAAATCACAAGCGACTCCGCCGCTTCCTTTTCCCGCTTCTGCACAGCCTGCGTATCAAGATCCACCGCTTTAAAGCGGCTCACCTCTGGCAAACCCGACATGCAACCGCTCATCAAGGTAACCATTAAAAATGCACTCGTGGCCCTTAGGCCCAATAGGTTCTGCCCCATAGATCGCCCCGTTTTTTATTAGGCGTTATAATTTTGGGTGAACGGGGGCGCGCCAAACACGCGCGCCCCACGCTCAAATCTTAAATCACAACCGTGATATCGTCGTCGATCAACACAGTGTGGTCATCACCGATGGTATAGACATCATATGTCTGTCCACCTTCGCTCACAGTCGCCGTGGTCTTAACCGCGCCTGTTATGTTGACTGTGTCGTCATCGCCGCCATGGATTGCCAACGTGGTCGAATTCTCCGCAAAGGCCTCGATCTGATTCAGCGAGAGCGTCAGATTTGTATCTTCCGCAAAGGTCAGATCAATCGCCTCGATCTCAAGGCCAGCAAGCCCTGTGTTGACACTGCTCATGTCGATATTGGAGTTGCCCGGATCATCCAGCGCCATAAAGGTACTTGAAACGTTGCCCGCAGCATCCGTGGCGGAGACAACAAGGTGCGACCCATCAGGAACAATCTCGTCAAAGCCAAAGACATTATTGCCACCAACACGCGCTGCACCGTTTTCATCCGCAATCAGCGTAACACTATTGTCTTGCGCCACTTCGTACACCGCTTGTGTATCAACGCTATCTTGCACCCAAACAGCTGCATAACCGTCATCGACACTCGTTTCCGCAAAGATTTCAGGCGTATCGGGTAGCGCTGCATCAATCTCGATGGTTTGCGTGAGGCTGTCCACGTTGCCTGCCGCATCACGAGCATTGACCACCAGATCAGCACTGTACTCCTCCGCCGAGAAGGCCGAAGCAGGCAGATCAAGCGTCCAGTTTCCGTTGGCATCAACCGTGGCGTTATAGGTTGCGCCGCCAAAATCGACCGTCACAGTAGAACCGGCTTCGACTTGGCCAGAGACAGTAATCCCGTCACGGATTTCAGAGGCATTGAAAATAGTGTTGCTGCCTTCCTGAACTGCCCCGCCTGACAATGCGTTGACGAAGGTGTCAAACTCAACATCGCGTGACGCTGTCGCCGTGTTTCCTGCGCGATCCGTCACAGCCACTTGGAGCTGATAAGTGTCTTCCGCATCTGGCAGATCGTTTTTGGGGAAAGTCACAGACCAGCTGCCCGCAGAATTGACTGTCGCATTGCGCGACACACCGTCAATTGTCACAACAACCGAGGTCGAGCCTGCTTCTGTTGTGCCGCTAAACGTCACGCCATCGTCGCGCTCAGCGCCGTTGATCACGTTGTCTGTGGTGACATTATCCACCGAGACGCCAAGGTTGCGCACTTCGGTGTCGACTTCAACAGAGCCAGTCACGGTTCGGCTGTTGCCAGCCGCGTCCGTTGTTGTGGCCGTAATTGGCGCCGTATACTGTCCGCCAGCGATCTGGCTCGCGCCAAAGTTGGCTGTCCAGTTGCCGCTTGCGTCGGTCACAACATTTACAGTGGCCGTGCCCATCTGAACCTGAACCAGATTTCCCGCATCCGACGTGCCACGCACAACCACACCATCAGCTGCTTCTGCTGCGTTGATGATATTGTCGGTCTCGATTGGCGCACTCGAAAGGGTGAGTGACCCCGCCATATTGTCAACAACCACACCCTGCGTCAGCGTCGAGCTGTTGCCCGCGCCGTCTGTCGCCACAGCGGTCATAGTAAACGTGCTGCCGTTTGATTGCGGGATTTCGCCCGCTGAGTAGCTCACAGTCCAGCTGCCATTGGCCGCCACGTTTGCAGCGCGATCGATCCCTGCAAAGTTGACCATAACTGTGGAACCAGGCTCCACCGTTCCTCCAAAATTCACGCCGTTTAGTGCTTCTGATGCACTCACAACATTGTCGCTACCGCCAGTGGTCGTATTGATCGTGTAGTTTTCAACCAAGGTGTCAAACTCGACAGTGCCCGTTGTACTTGAGCTGTTGCCGACAGCGTCTGTGGCCGTCACGCTGACATTGCCTGTGTAGTCACCGGTGCGCACTTCACTCGAACTGTAACGAACCGTCCAGTTGCCCTGCGCATCGACTGTAGCATTGTGTTGAACGCCATCCAGCGTCACAACAACGCTTGAGCCAGGCTGTGTTGTGCCCGTCAAAGTCACACCGCCGCCATGCTCGGCCCCGTTGATAACTCCGTCAGCACCACCATTCGCACCGCCAAATGTGACGTTGCTGATCGTATCCACAACCAGAGTTTCAACGGTGGTGGTTGAGTTGCCGTAGCTGTCTGTGGAAACGATGGTCACATCAGTCTCATATTCTCCACCCTCGACTTCACTTGTCGAGAAGGTCACAGACCAGCTGCCATCCTCACCCACAACTGTCTCATGTGTCACTGAGCCAATGGTAACCGTGAGAGCAGCACCCGCCTCACCCGTGCCACTAATCTCCACACCATCGCTGTAGTCAGCTGATGTTACCAAATCACCCGTAGACTGAACACCATCCGCCAAGTTAATGGCTGGCCCTGTGAGGTCCACTGTCACGCTCGGCCCCTCAAGGCCAGTGACCGTGCCGTTAGGCTCGGTGATAACAACGCCGGCAGCATAGCCGCCATCAGCTGGGAAAGTCTCACCTGCAAATGTCGCAGACCAGTCGCCGTTTGCGTCCGACACAACTGTCACAACCTCTTCGCCGATTGTCACAACAACCTGCGACCCAGGCTGCGCCGTTCCCGTCACCTCAACAACCTGATCCGCTTCAGTCACATCGTCACCGCCTATCACAACGGTCGCATCATTCACGGTTGGTTCAACATAAACAGGTGTACCGCCACCACCGCCGCCGCCGCCAGCAACGCCACCCAGAACGCCGATACCACCCGCAACAGCCGCCGCAGTCCCAACGCCGCCAAGACCGCCAAGAAGCCCAACTGCACCAAGCATTGAGACCTCTTCCTCTTGGCCCATCGCCGCATGAGCGACCTCCGTGCCATCCACGAAGATCAAATCATCGCCAGCGCCGTATTTGCCCCAAGTCTCTGCAACACCGTATTGCCCATACAGCTCACCATTGGCTCCATCCACCAGCGTCACTTCACTGATGTATGTATCCGCAGATACGTAGAGCTTGGCCACTGGCGTGCCCGAGCCGTCAAAAAAGTTTTCCAGCAGGATCACGCGCCCATCAGCGAGCGTAATCTCAAGATTTGTGCCCGCACGACCATAGCGAACAATGTCGCTCTGCCGTAGGTTAAAGGAATACTCCCCACCCGCACTTGCTTGAATTGCTGTAAAATTTTGGTCTGCTGATACGTTTCCACGATCAACAGAACCCGTGCCACCACGGGCAACGAAACTAATAGGTTTCATCACTACACCACCATTTGCCTCAACATGAGCGACGTCATTGAATGCGCCGCTTTTCTGCCACAATGGTTACCCATAAAAAACGCATTTGGATAGTGTCTATTTGGGGGGAACCCCCAAAATACTGCGTCATACCTGATATTTAGGGGGTTTTCCGTTGCACGCCTGCAACAAAGCTCAACGCTGTTTATGCCCTCCAAGCCAACAAAACAGCGCACTTGGGCCGCTATTTCAAAAAAACATGCCCCGTCATGCTCGCAGGAATATCCGCCCCCAAACGGCTCAAAATCGTTGGTGCAATCTGGAGCTGGTCGATTTCCGCATCCTGATGCGGCCCCTGCCCCTCGCCAAAATAATATAGCGCCGTGAGCTGCTGCAAGTCGCCCTTGCCGCCATGATGTCCGCGATCGTCCTGCCCGTGGTCGGCCGTCACAATGATCTCGTATCCCATATCGCGCCACTTCGGAATAAAGGGCGCCAACATCTCGTCCATGACCGCGCAAGCATGGTCCATCTCCTGACAGTCATGGAAAAATCGGTGCCCCATGCTGTCGAGCGTGCAGGTGTGCAGCATGCCATAATCCAGCCCAAAACGCGCACATAGGTTTGTCAGCGTCCCAAACAGGTCCACATCAGAAGGCGTCATCTGATTGACCAGCCCATACCCCGTCATTGTATGAAAACGTCCATGGTTGATCGTCGCGCTCTCGGGCTCGTCGTATTCAATGTCGCGCACATAGTCGAAAGGATGACGGTTGAAAAACTCGCTCCAGAACGAATGCGCCACAGCCCCCGTCACGCCACCGCCCTTGCGAACAGCGGCAAACACATCTTCCTCTTTGAGACGAAAGACGTTCCCGTTGCCAGTACAGCCGTGCACCTGAGGGTTCACACCCGTGTGCAGGCTCGCATAGCAGCTCGCCGAAATCGACGGCAACACAGCTCGGTGCACAAAGCGCTGTGCCTCCCCGCTGTCCACCCAGCCTTCCAAGTTGCCAAACAGCCTGCGAAAATTGCGCAAAGGCACCCCGTCCAGAATGATCAAAAGTAATTTGCGCTTCATCGTTACGTCTCCCTCGCCGCAGACGGCCGCTCAAAACTGTTCAGCCTAGCTTTTCTCTCATTAAACATTCAGGGGAGAGAGGTTTCCAAAGCCAGCAAGCTTTGAAAACGGAAAGGGGCAAAGCCTCTCTCGCCACGGTTGGGCTTTCGCCACGCGAAAACCAGACCCTTTCTCAGTTCCCCGCACTTTCCATCTTGCGGTTCGCAATCACGTCTTCCAGCCAGCCAAGCTTCATTTCGGGCACAGAGCTCAGCAACAGGTCGGTATAGTCGTCAAATGGCGGGCTCAAGACCTCAGTCTTTGTGCCATACCGCACCACTTCGCCCTGATACATCACAGCAATACTGTCCGCGATCGCCCGCACCGTTGCAAGATCATGCGTGATAAAGAGATAGGCCACATTCTCGATCTTCTGCAAATCCAGTAGAAGTTTTAAAATGCCATCCGCAACGAGCGGATCAAGCGCGCTTGTCACCTCGTCACAGATAATGAGCTTAGGCTTCGCCGCGAGTGCACGCGCAATACAGACCCGTTGTTTTTGCCCCCCACTGAGTTCGGCGGGGTAGCGGTCCTGAAAGCCCTTACCAAGCTCGATCTCGTCCAAAAGCTCCTGAATACGCTTCTGCTTCTCGGCACCCCGCAACCCGAAATAAAACTCAAGCGGCCGGCCAATAATGGTCCCCACGGTTTGGCGCGGGTTCATCGCGGTATCCGCCATCTGATAGATCATCTGCAACTCGCGCAAATCTTCTCGGGACCGCGTCCGCATCACAGGGTTGAGGTCACGCCCCGCAAAATGCACCCGTCCCTCACGCTGTGGCAATAGCCCCGTGATCACGCGCGCCAGCGTCGATTTGCCAGATCCACTTTCTCCGACAACAGCAAGCGTTTGACCAGGGTGCACCTCGACATTCACATCTTTCAGAACATCAAACTTCGTGCCCTTGTAGCGCGCTGTTATATTCTCACAAATCAAGACAGGCTCGCTTGTGGGCTGCTTTTCTTCATGCTCAATCGAGCGAACAGAGACAAGCGCACGGGTGTACTCTTCTTGCGGCGCATTGATGATCTGGTCGACGGAGCCATATTCCACCATCTCGCCCATCTTGAGCACCATGATGTCATCACTGACCTGCGCTACAACGGCCAGATCATGCGTAATATAAAGTGCCGCCACCCCAGTGTCGCGAATGGCCTCTTTGATGGCCATAAGAACATCAATCTGCGTCGTCACATCAAGCGCAGTGGTCGGCTCATCAAACACCACAAGATCAGGTTCAGGACAGAGCGCCAGCGCCGTCATACACCGCTGCAACTGCCCACCCGAAACTTGATGAGGATAGCGCCTTCCGATACGTTCAGGTTCAGGCAATCCAAGCTTTTCAAACAGTACAATCGCGCGCGCCTCAGCCTCTGCCTTGGTGAATTTCCCATGACGGATCGCGGCTTCCGTAACCTGTTCCAATATCTGCTTTGCGGGGTTGAAACTCGCAGCCGCAGACTGGCTCACATAGGTAACTTCCCCTCCCCGCAAGGAGCGCAGATCGCCCTTGGAGGTTTTCAAGATGTCGCGCCCATTGACCCAGACTTCGCCACCCGTCAGCTCAACACCGCCGCGCCCATACGCCATGCTGGCAAGGCCAATGGTCGACTTGCCGGCGCCGGATTCCCCAATCAGGCCCAGCACTTTTCCTTTTTCAAGATCAAAAGAAACACCATGCACAATCTCGATATCATGCGGCTTTTCACCGGGCGGGTAGACTGTCGCCCCGATCTTGAGGTCACGTACTCTGACAAAAGCTTCAGTCATCCGCGGCCCCCTTTCAGGCTGGTGGTTCGGTTCAAAACCCAATCCGCCACAAGGTTCACACTGATCGCCAGCGTCGCAATCGCAATCGCAGGGTAAAGCGCGGCCCCGATGCCATAGATAATCCCATCTTTGTTTTCTTTCACAATCCCGCCCCAGTCCGCCAGCGGCGGCTGCACGCCAAGGCCAAGGAAGCTCAGGGTCGAAATAAACAAGACCATAAAGATAAAGCGCAGGCCCAGCTCGGCAACAAGCGGGCTCAGTGCATTTGGTAGGATCTCCCGAAAGATCACCCAAAGCCGTCCCTCACCGCGCAGACTCGCGGCCTCGACATATTCCATCACATTGATATCGACGGCCACAGAGCGCGCCAAACGGAACACGCGTGTCGCATCCAGCAATCCCATGACCAAAATGAGCACGGGGACCGTCACTGGAACCATCGCAAGGATCACAAGGGCCAGAATAAGCGAGGGGATCGCCATCAAGAGGTCAACCAAACGGCTCAGAAGCTGATCTGCCCAGCCACCCAAAACAGCGGCCAAAAAGCCAAGCGTAGACCCAGTCACAAAGCTCAGGATTGTGCCCGCCGTGGCAATAAAGATCGTTGTCTGCCCACCATAGATCATCCTTGTGAGGAGATCGCGGCCAATGTTGTCTGTGCCCAACACATGTGCGGCACTCGCTGGCTCCCAAACATCGCCGACAACCTCGGCCATACCATACGGCGCCACAAAGCCCGCAAAGATTGCCACAAAGAAATAGACCCCTGTGATAATCAAACCAATGAGAGCCGAAAGAGGGATATTCTTAATCATTTAGGATGCCTCAATCTCGGGTTCGCAAGGATCGAAATGATATCTGCCAGCATGTTAAGGCCAATGTAGATCGCCGCAAAGATCACGCCGCAAGCAAGCACGACAGGCACATCCCGCTTTGTCACCGCATCGACAAGAAACTGCCCCATGCCTGGATAGACAAAGACAACTTCAATGACGACCACGCCCACCACAAGGTATGCCAAGTTCAACATCACCACGTTTACAATCGGGCTCACCGCGTTTGGAAAGGCGTGTTTTGCAATCACGTTGAATACGCTGAGCCCCTTGAGCTCGGCGGTTTCGATATAGGCCGATTGCATCACATTCAGGATCGCAGCCCGCGTCATCCGCATCATATGGGCCAAAACAACGAGCGTCAGCACCATCACAGGCAAAACAATCGACTGAAGCTTTTGCCACAGAGACATATCATCATTGATCATCGCAAGCGCCGAGCCAAAGCCAAGCTTCACCGCGAGGAAATAGACCAGCACATAGCCAATCAGAAATTCAGGAATGGAAATCGTCGTGAGCGTCACGCCCGAGATCAACTTGTCAGGCCAGCGGTTGCGGTAGCGCACGGCCAAAAGCCCGAGAAATATTGCCAGAGGGACAGAAACAATCGCAGCCCAAAACGCAAGGAACAGCGTATTGCCAAGCCGCTTGCCAACACTTTCGGCAATATCAAGACGGTTGATAATAGAGACGCCCATATCGCCCTGAAGGATGCCGCCGAACCACTCGAAATACCGCGTGGTAGCTGGGCGATTAAGGCCCATCTCCTCGCGCAGGTTGGCAAGGCTTTCAGGCGTGGCCGCCTGCCCCAACACGGCTTGCGCCGCATCTCCGGGCAAAGCTTCGGTCAACCCGAAAATCAGCACAGAGGCGGCGACAAGGAGAAGTATGCCCAGCGTAAACCGCTGGGCAATCAGTTTTATGATCGGATGCATGAAACTCTCTCGCTTACGCGAGCCATGTTTTATGCGTGATGTATCCATTCATGAGCTCTGCGTTCGGGTCAGTTTCCCAGCCCATAACGTCATTGCTAACCGCATCGACAAAGTCGTTGAACATCGGGCAGATCAGGCCGCCCTCGTTGCGCACGATCATGCCCATTTTGGAGTACATCTCTTTGCGCTTGGCAGTGTCGAGCTCGGCACGCGCCTTCACAAGCAAATCGTCAAACTCGGCGTTCTTGAAGTTTGTGTCATTCCAGTCTGCCGTAGACAGATAGGCCGTTGTGTACATCTGGTCCTGTACAGGACGACCGCCCCAATAGCTCGCGCAGAACGGCTGCTTGTTCCAAACTTCTGACCAATAGCCGTCATTCGGCTCACGCTTGATCTCAAGCGGAATACCCGCCTGTGCCGCTGTCTGCTGGAAGAGCGCCGCCGCATCGACAGCCCCCGGGAAAGCCCCATCCGCAACGCGCAGGATGATCGGGCTGCCATCGTGGCCAGACTTTTTGTAATGCTCTGCTGCTTTGGCAAGATCAAATTCACGCTGCGGGATGCTTGCGTCAAACAGCGGATAAGCCGCATTGATCGGCATGTCATTGCCCACAGAACCATAGCCCTGCAAAATTTTCTCAACGATCTCAGAGCGGTTGATGGCATACTTCAGCGCCATACGCAGCTCGTTGTTGTCAAAAGGTGCTGTGTCGGCATGCATGATAAATACATAGTGCCCACGGCCCGGTGTCGAATTCACCGTCAGGTTTGGCGCGCGCCCAAGAAGACCCGCAATTTTTGGTTCGACGCGGTTGATCGCGTGGACCTGACCAGACTGAAGAGCAGCCGTTCGCGCCGTCGCATCATTGATAACGATGATTTCAACGCCATCGTAGTTCGCCGCATCACCCCAGTAGTTTTCGTTCCGAGAGTACACGTGACGTACGCCAGGCTCATCCGCCTCAAGCTTGAATGGCCCTGTGCCAATACCTGCTCCTGGATTGTCCATGCCGCCGTTTGGCTGAACCACAAGGTGATAATCCGCGATCAGATAGGGCAAATCCGCGTTGGCTTCATTCAGCTCAACCTTGAGTGAATCTCCATCGATGCTGACGCTTGAAATACCCTTCATGATGCCAAGCGCACCAGATTTTGACTCTTCATTCGAGTGGCGCTCCATCGTTTGAAGCACATCCTCTGGGGTCATGGTCTTGCCATTGTGAAACTCGACATCCTTCCGGATCTTGAACATCCAGGTCTTCGCATCGGCTGAGCTCTCAAAGCTCTCAGCGAGCTTTGGCGCAAGTCCGCCGTCCGCACCAACTTCCACAAGCGTTTCACCAAATTGGCGGCCGTTGTGAAACGGCACTTGGCTGGCATATGTCGCAGGATCAAGCGAGTTTGTGCTTTCCCCACCGACAGAACCGAGCTTGAACACGCCGCCTTTTTTGGGGCCTTCCGCATAAGCCGCGTCTGCCAGCATTGTGGTTGCCGCTGCCGCCGTTACGCCCAGCGCGCTGGCCTTGCCCATAAAGTCGCGTCGCGAAAGTTTGCCTTGGGCCACACGTTTTTTAAGATAATCAAGTTCGTTGGTCATTCTCTTCTCCCGTTGAAAGTCTCGCCGCTTCGAGGCGGCTTTTGTTGATTGCTGAGTCAAGGAAAGCCGATTGCTGCTAAGACAGCAAGGATTTTCTCGTGACAGTTTTGTGGCGGCGCTCACATCATATCGCGGGCGATGGCCTCCTCAACATCGCGCGCATAGATCAGGACGTTGTTCTCATAGGCTTCAAGACGCCCACTGACATAAAAGGTGTCACGGTCACTTTTCATCTCTGCGTAGGTTTCCGTGCGCAATATTATGTCGCCGCGTTCGGTTTCTTCCGTCCAATGCGTGCTCCCCCGCGCCGAAAGCGGGTCATCAGGGTGAATCACCCAAGTCTCCCGTGACACCCCACCGCTCACAAGCCCATGCGCATTGTCACGGCGCTTGCCAAAGTCGTCGTTGATAATCAGCGTGATCAGCCCCGTCTCGTGGTCCGTAATCTCTCGCTTCTCGTTGCGTGGCGCGCGCAGCTCTTCTGTTTGCCAACCGTCCGCACCCGTCGCCTCTTCAAAGCTCCACTCGTCCGCTACTGCCAAAGCCCGCTCTGGCAGCCGCAAAGCCCCACCACTCACAGTCACACGCCCCGCTTCAGGCGAAGGCCAGATCAAGGGCCAATAGGCTGTCGACACCGCCACAGCAATGCGATGCCCCTCAGGCACACGATAGGCGATGTGATCAAGCTCGATCTCAAGCTCGACAGGCTTTCCAATCGGCATCTCCTCGGGGGCCGCCGAGCTCTCGCGATGCGTCAGATTAAGAACGCCAAAGCTGATCCTCGTGCTCGCACCGTCTGGATGCACATGGTTAAGGCGCACACATACCTGCCCTTGCGCCGTTTCACTTGCCAAAGTGAGGCGCAGCTTCGGCCGCCCCATAATATCAACAGAGCGCGCAAGCGCAGGCCCCGTCCAAACAGCGGAGTATAGGTCATCCACCCGCTGATCGTCCGAAAGCTCTGGCCCACGGCCAATAGCGTAATACTCTCCGCCTCCAAGCCCACAGTGCTGCGGCGAAGCAATCTCAACATGCGTCTCGCCCTCGGAGCCGAGCCGCCCATCTGGGCCAAGAGGATACTCACACATTTCCCCGCTACTCGTGGCATCAGCCAACCAAACGCCCTCTCGCGGCGCATTGAAACGGCTGGGTCGATAGCCCTCCATCAGATAGCCGCGAAACGCAGGGTCGCTCTCGACCCCCGTCTCGATCCCCTTCAGCCACTTATCCCACCAGCGCTTGGCCTCTTGAAGAAAGCCGATCCGTGGCTCCGGCGTAGCGATATGTGGATAGAGATGCACCCAAGGCCCACTGATCCCTTTCGCGCCTTCGATGTTTTCAATCAAAGCAGGGACCGCGTTCTTATAGCCGTCGGCCCAGCCCCCGATGGCCAAAACCTTGGCCTTAATGCGGCTAAAGTCCTCACAGACAGAGCCATGCATCCAGAAAGTGTCGCGCCTTTGATGCTTAAGCCAGTTGGCAATCAGGAAAGGCTCGCACTTCAACCGCTCCATCCAAATTTCGCGCCAATCCTCTCGCAACGCGGGATCAGGTGGGCGAGAGGAATAGGCCCACATGGTCGAAGACCATGCAAGGTTTTCATTGAGCAGGCACCCGCCCTTGTAATGGATGTCATCAGCAAAGCGGTCTACAGTGGAGCAGATCGAAATCACCGCCTTGAGCGGCTCGGGCTGCAGATAAGCCGTTTGAAGGCAGTTGAACCCGCCCCAGCTGATCCCTTGCATCCCCACAGTCCCGCTACACCAGTCCTGAGCAGCAAGCCAGTGGATCACCTCACAGGCATCCTCTAGCTCTTGCTGGGTGTATTCGTCCTCCATATGGCCATAGCTGTCACCATTGCCGCGCATATCGACCCGCACCATGGCATAGCCGCGCGCCGCCATCCAAGGATGGCTGATCTCGTCCCGCGCACATGTGCCGTCGCGCTTACGATAGGGCAAGTGCTCCAAAACTGCTGGCACAGGGTCCTCCCCCGCATCAACAGGCATCCACACCCGCGCCGAAAGACGCACCCCATCAGACATGACTATTCCCAAATCAGGAATATCAATGATCTCTCGTAAACCTTGTTCGCTCATTTTTCGGAGTGTGGCTTGCTCTTCGCAGGTGTCAAGCGTTCTCGCCTACCCTGCCATCCGCATCGGCAGGTCTTCGGCCACAGGTGCTGTCTCTGGTGCGCCACCCCATGTCATACTGATCGCACAATAGGGCCGCCCACCATAATCCACATGCGCACCGATCTCGGCTGCATCAAAACCGATACTCCGCACAATCGCGCCAAAGTTTTTGCGGGTAAACGCCAGAAGTTCCACCGCCTCCACCTGCTCCATATACTCTGCAATCGTCAAGAACAGCGCCTGCAAAGCCCCCCTGCCCGCAGCTTCAACACGGCTGATCTCCCATACACCCTCCGCTTGCGGCGCAGGCCGTGCGCCAAGTATCGAAGGCGGAATACCTGGCAGCAACCCAAGCGTTGCATCGCGCATCATGTAGCTAAACTCGACAGAGCCGTAAGACACCCGCGCCAATGTCGGCAAAAGCCTCGCATAGCCTTCCACAAGCCCGCCCCGCTCGACCAAAATATAAACTGTCTCGGCGCGGTCATATTGGTCCTGCTCGATATGCGCACTGCGCGGAATGTCCCACCCGAGCTTTTCGTGAAACAACAGGCGTCGTTTGCGCAAATGGTCATGCACAAGCGCGCCATAAACGCCTCTGTTTTGGTCGGTCACAACAATACGGTTCCACATATGAAAAGCCCCCAGACAGGCTGCCGCGCGAAATCTGTTTTACCCGTGGCAGTTTGTTCAGGAAATACAACTTAAGGTTGTATTTCAAGCCAAAATGATCCAACCCGCTCAAAAATAAGGTTAACGCTGTAAAGGTGGAGCTAAACTGAAAAGCAGCTCAGAAAGAGAGCAGGAGTTACTCCAGACCGTTTTCCGCAAGGCTGTTCAACAAATCAAGAAGCTCATCCAGCTTGTCTTGCCCCACGCGTGCGCGCAGCTTTTCGGCGATCTCAAGGCTCTCTGGCTGCGCCGCAACCAACATATCGCGCCCTGCTGCTGTGATTTCCACATGCACACGACGGCGATCTTCAGGGTTGCCTTTGCGAGCAATCAGCCCCTTCTTCTCCAGCAGCTGCATGATCCGAGTCAGAGACGGGTTGAGCAAACAAGCGGCCTCGGCAATCTCTTTCGGATCCATTCTACCGCGCTCATCCAGCACGCGCATCACGCGCCACTGCTGTTCGGTCACGCCGATTTTGGACAGCATCTGCCTGTAAGGCGCCATAATAGCCTCTCGTCCACGCAACATAGCAATCGGCAAGGACCGCCCTGTGCTTGGCAAAAGATGGGCGGTGGTGCAGGGTTTATCTGTATCACTTTGGCTCATGCGCTCCTTTATGCGCAATGTGGCCTTTTGAGCAAGCAATTTAGCACTCAAAGCACGCGAAGGGCCGCTCATGCTGCGCAAAGCGCCTCGAATTTGCGTCGCAAATCCGACCGATGCGAGAGGGCGCTGCCGCTCGCGCTCTCCCGGGATATTTCGAGAAAGAAAAAGACGAATGGTCCTTGCCCACTTCCCTGCCCACGTCTCCTCTGCCATAATAGCCAAAACCCATAACAAGACGAGCAGCGGTACATGTCAGACGATCTCCTTTCCGGCGCGGGCGCAAGCCCCGACAGCTACGACGCATCCTCCATTCAGGTGCTCGAAGATATGGAACACGTCCGCCTGCGCCCCGGCATGTATATCGGCGGCAAGGACGACCGCGCGCTGCACCACATGGTCGCCGAAATTATCGACAACTCGATGGACGAAGCCGTTGCAGGCCACGCCACATGGATCGAAGTCGAACTGCACGAAAACGGCCATGTGAGCGTGCGTGACAACGGCCGCGGCATCCCGACAGGCCCGCACCCGTCTGATCCAAACAAATCCGCGCTCGAAATCATCTTCTGCACGCTCAACGCGGGCGGCAAATTTTCGGGCGACTCATACGAAACTTCGGGCGGCCTGCACGGCGTCGGCTCTTCTGTGGTCAACGCATTGTCTGATCACCTGCGCGTTGAAGTCGCCCGCAACAAAGAGCTTTTCGCCATGGAGTTCTCCCGTGGAGTGCCCCAAGGCAAGCTCGCCAAGATCGGCGCCGCGCCCAACCGCCGTGGCACCTCCGTAACGTTTCACCCTGACGCCGAAATCTTCGGCTCCCTCAAGCTCAAAGCCTCCCGCCTCTTTGCGATGGCCCGCTCCAAGGCTTACCTTTTCTCTGGCGTCGAAATACGCTGGAAAACTGCCCAAACAGACGGCGACACCCCCAAAGAAGCGACATTCCACTTCCCAGGTGGCTTGGCTGACTACCTAAAAGAAGTCATGGGCGGCGCAACCACCTACTCAGAAAACCCCTTCGCTGGCACAGTGTCCTTTGAGAAGTTCGAGCGCCCCGGCAAAGTCGAATGGGCGATCAACTGGACACCCTCACGCGACGGCTTCATCCAGAGCTACTGTAACACCGTGCCCACACCCGAAGGCGGCACACACGAGGCCGGCTTCTGGGCCGCGATCCTCAAAGGCATCAAGGCCTACGGCGAACTTGTCGGCAACAAAAAGGCCGCGCAAATCACCCGCGAAGACCTCACCACAGGCGCAGGCGCACTTGTCAGCTGCTTCATCCGCGAGCCCGAATTTGTCGGCCAGACCAAAGACCGCCTCGCAACAGTGGAAGCGCAGCGCATGGTCGAAAACTCGGTGCGCGATCACTTTGACAACTGGCTCGCCGCCGATACCAAATCCGCAGGCGCGATCCTTGATTTCTTGGTGCTCAGAGCCGAAGAGCGCCTGCGCCGTCGCCAAGAAAAAGAGACCTCGCGCAAAACCGCGACCCAAAAACTCCGCCTCCCTGGCAAGCTCACCGACTGCTCCTCCAAAACCCGCGAAGGCACCGAGCTCTTCATCGTGGAAGGCGACTCCGCTGGCGGCTCCGCCAAAATGGCGCGCGACCGTCGCAACCAAGCCCTCCTGCCCCTACGCGGCAAAATCCTCAACGTCCTCGGCTCGGCCTCCTCCAAGATCGGAACCAACCAAGAGATCGCTGACCTGACCCAAGCGCTCGGCGTCGGCCTCGGCACAAAGTTCAACGTCGATGACCTGCGCTACGACAAAGTCATCATCATGACAGATGCGGACGTCGACGGCGCCCATATCGCCGCGCTCCTGATGACCTTCTTCTTCACCCAGATGCGCCCGATGATCGACCACGGCCACCTCTACCTCGCCTGCCCGCCCCTCTACCGCCTCACCCAAGGCGCACGGCGCTTGTATGTCGCCGATGATGCGGAAAAAGAGCGCATGATGGACAAGGGCCTCGGCGGCAAAGGCAAAATCGACGTGCAGCGCTTCAAAGGCCTTGGCGAGATGGACGCGAAAGACCTCAAAGAAACCACGATGGACCCGAAATCACGGAAGTTGATCAGGGTCACGATTGACGAGGACGAACCGGGCCAAACGGGCGACTTGGTGGAGCGGCTCATGGGCAAAAAACCAGAGCTGCGCTTCCAGTATATCTCGGAGAATGCACGGTTTGTTGAGGAGCTGGATGTTTGAGGGGAACGCTAAAGAGGCTCATATTAGGCTTTAAAGCCCGAATTATAAGTTCTCCAGTCAAACTCCAAGAGTTCGGCCTTGCGCTTATCAATAAGGCAAACGAACGCAACTTCAAAGCCAAACAGAATTTGGTTCGACCGAAGCTCAGGATGGTCTTAGATACTCAGGTAAGGCAACTTCTGGCAGACGAACGAATTATGGAAGAACAATTGTCTGCTCAAGAGAACAGCTCTAACTCTTGGCCGCAAAAACGTTGGTTTGTAGTTCGACCAAACCATAAAGCTAGGCTATCAAATGAAGTCGATTACCTAGCTGCCATCTGCGAATTAGCGCGCAAAGGTGAGATCGAGTTTGTTCAAATCCCCTCAATCAGTAGCGAAATGTTGGGCGCTAAAAACACTCACGCTGAATATCACGGAACCAAGAAGCTGGACCACGGAATTCAATATCTCCATCTCAATGGAATATGCCCGCGCATAAAATTCACTCCCAGTTATATTATCAACTCAAATCAAAACCCTAACATTTCAGATTGCTTAGTTGATGTTGGTCGCCATTCCAAACTACTCAAACACATCCGAGGCAAGAAACAAACCTCGGACCTTTGGCACTACATTGTCTGTGATTCATTTGGAATTGATGTTTTCCTTACCGCAGATGATGGTTTCATCAAAGCCTTTCGGCAAGTGGAAGAAAACAGCAATCTCTTAGGGACTCGAACTAAAGTCTATTCCCCAAAAGAGTTTGCGCAAATTGCAGGGGTTTTGCCTATTGAACAGGCAAAAATTCGGCCTGCTATCAAGCAGTGGAGATTTCAATAGGCGATACAAGTGTTAGTTATTGAATTTTGACTTGGTAAGAGCTGCGCACGACACTGGGTCGGCGCACTCACCGCTATACCAACAAGCCCCCCGAACACCTAACCAAGCACACTGGTTACAATGCGCCCGTCCATGGGGCGGGTCGGGCGCAGCTCGACCAAGCCGAGCAACGATGATTACAGTCGTAGCCCCCACCGCACGCTCCCTTAATCCCCCTCCCCCAGCCAAAACCCCGTTCCCCCGGTGCACGGGTTGTGCACGGGTTGTGCACGCTTTTCACCCCCCTGCATTTCCCCCAAATCACTCGCATTAACCCTCTCGCCAGCTCGGCGGGTTCCCGCTACTCTCCCCCCATGCGCCTGATAACGATTGCCCTTGTTCTCTCCCTCGCAGCCTGCGGCCGCCCCCTCACAACGGGCGAAGCGGCGCTGCTCTCCCAGCTCTACGGCGAGAGCTTCGCCACAGACCGCGCCCGCCTGCACAACGGCGCGCTGGTCGGCTCGGTCACCTTCAAACGCAAGAAGCGGCCCCGCCTCACGTGCCGCGAGCGCATCTTCCCCGAGGGCCGTGACGAGATCGTCACAACAAGCCCCGCTGCGGTGGCGCTCTTCAATCATGTGTTCTTTGCCAAGCCCTTCTTTTCAAAGGACTATATGCACGGCTACCCAGAGAGCATGAGCTTGTATGCGGCCATGCTCTTCTCCCATGAAGCCACTCATATCTGGCAGTGGCAAAACCGCGCCACAACAGGCTACCACCCGCTCAAGGCCGCCGCCGAGCACGCCGCCGTCGATGATCCCTATCTCTTTAACGTCTCAACAGAAAACCGCTTTCTGGACTATCCCTATGAGCAGCAAGCCAGCCTCGTGGAAGAATACGTCTGTTGCACGTCCCTTGACCCTGAAGCGCCGCGCACAAAGCGCCTGCACATCATGCTCTCAGAGGCCTTCCCGCTCACGGATCTCCACATCCCCCAAGAGGTTAGCCTCCCATGGGACGGAGCCGAGACGCGTAATATCTGCCGCTAGAGCCGCTTCAAAACCTCTTGGCTAAAATCATCGCCCCGTTTTTCAAAGCTGTCATACTGGTCAAAGCTCGCCGCCGCAGGCGCCAGCAAGACAACATCGCCCTCTAGCGCATCCCGCATCGCCGCCTCAACAGCCTTTTCCATCGTCGTGCAGACTTCCGCCTCCACACCCTTCAGCTGCATCGCAAACTGCGCCGCCTCGCGGCCAATCACATAGGCTTTCTTCACATGCCCAAGCGCGTCTTGTAGCCCGCTCAGCCCACCTTCTTTTTCCAGCCCACCACAGATCCAACGGATGTTCTCAAACGCACGCAGCGCCATATACGCCGCGTCTACATTCGTCGCCTTGCTGTCGTTGACGTAAGAAATACCTGCCGCCTCAGCAATCAGCTGCGAGCGGTGCGGCAAGCCTTTGAAACTGTGAAATCCCTTTTCGATATCCCGCGGCGCAATCCCGAGCGCACGGCAGACAGCATAGGCCGCACAGGCGTTCTGATGGTTGTGCGCACCAGGCAGCCCCTTCACCTCGCGCAAGTCGATAGACGCCACCTGACGCCCCTTGCGCCATTCCGCCAAAAAGCCCTTCTTCGCATAGACGTTCCAGCCGTGCCCTGTGAGTTTGCGCTCGACAGAAATACGGATCACACGGTCGTCGCCCTGCCCCGCCGAAAGCTGGTTGTCCAAGAACATCCCCTCGTTCTCATCCACGCCAATAACAGCACGGTCAGGGCCGCCTTCCGCAAAAAGCCGCCGCTTGGCCGCAAAATACCCGCCCATCCCGTGATGACGGTCCAGATGGTCTGGCGAGAGGTTGGTAAACACCGCAATATCAGGCGTCAGCGCCCGCGCCAGCTCGGTCTGATAGGAGCTGAGCTCAAGCACAATCACATCGCCCGACAATGGCTCATCAATGTCCAGAACCCCACGGCCAATATTGCCCGCCAGCTGTGCTGTCTTGCCCGCAGACTCAATCAAATGGGCAATCAGAGCCGATGTCGTCGACTTGCCGTTAGAGCCCGTCACAGCCACCACACGGGGTGGGACATCCAGTTCGACCCAAGCACCTGACCCAAGTGAGGCAAAAAACAGCCCGATGTCATTGTCCACAGGCACACCCGCCAAGAGCGCCGCCGCGACAACACGGTTTGGCTCTGGATAAAGATGCGCAATCCCGGGGCTGACCACGAGCGCCGACAGCCTGCTCATCACCGCCTCTTTGCCAAGATCCAGACACTCAAAGCCCTCGGCCTCTGCCTTGGCCCGCGCATCGGGGTTGTCATCCCAGCAGAGCGCCTCAGCCCCGCCCGCGCGCAAGCTGCGCGCCGCCGACAGACCACTGCGCCCAAGACCCAGAACACCAACAGATTGGCCCACATATCCAGCAACTGGAATCATCCGCTTCCCCTTTGGTGCGCGTTGTTAACGAAGTTTAAGTGTCGCAAGGCCGATCAGCGCCAGAATAAGCGATATGATCCAGAAGCGGATCACAATCTGCGGCTCCGCCCAGCCCTTCTTTTCATAGTGGTGATGGATCGGTGCCATCAGAAAAACACGCTTGCCTGTGCGCTTGAAGTAAAGCACCTGAATGATCACAGAGAGCGCCTCAACGACAAACAAACCGCCGACGATCGCAAGCACAATCTCGTGCTTTGTGCTCACAGCAATCGCGCCAAGCGCCCCGCCCAAAGCAAGCGAGCCTGTGTCGCCCATAAACACCGCCGCAGGCGGCGCATTATACCAAAGAAAGCCAAGACCGCCGCCAAAAATACCGGCAGTAAAGATCAGAATTTCGCCGGTCCCGGGTACATAATGCACATCCAGATATTCGGTAAAGTCGACCCGCCCGACCGCATAAGCAATCACACCGAGCGTGCCCGCCGCAATCATCACAGGCATAATTGCAAGGCCGTCCAGCCCGTCCGTGAGGTTCACAGCATTGGCCGCACCCACAATTACAATCATCGAAAACGGCACAAACAGATAGCCAAGGTTGATCAATGTATCTTTAAAGACAGGCATCGCCAGCTGATATTGTAGCGCATCGGGGTGATAGAGCGCCGCCCAATAGCTAGCGATCGCACTGATCAACAGCCCAAGCAGCATACGCACACGGCCAGAGACGCCAGCGGTCGTCTGCTTTTTGACCTTGGCATAATCATCCGCAAAGCCGATCGCAGCGAAGCCGACAGTCACAAAAAGCACAATCCAGATAAACGGATTATCAAGCCGCGCCCAAAGCAACGTCGAGGTCAAAAGCGCGCCAACAATGAGCAATCCTCCCATCGTCGGTGTGCCCGCCTTGGCCAGATGCCCCTCGGGGCCATCGTCACGAATGGGTTGGCCCTTGCCTTGACGACGGCGCAACACGTTGATCAGTGGCGGTCCAAAGATGAACCCAAAAATAAGAGCCGTCAGAAAAGCGCCACCGGCGCGGAAGGTGATATACCTGAAAAGGTTGAAAAAATCGCCCCCGTCGGACAGTGCCGTAAGCCAGTAAAGCATTTACTCTATTCCTCGTCTCTCTGTTTTTGGGCGCATGGCCAAACGGATCGCGCTCACAACGCGGCTAACGCCGATCCCCTTGGAGCCTTTTACCAATACAATATCACCCGCGCGTAAATAGCCACGCACTTTGGCGGCGAGTTCATCCGCCGTCTCAAACCAGTCACCCTGTTGCTCAGTCGGCAGCGCCTCCCAAGCATGAAGCATCAATGGCCCAACACAATGCACAAGATCGAGCGCTGCGATACTCGGCAAACGCGCCACACGCGCATGCTCGTCAAACTCGCTCACACCAAGTTCCAGCATATCCCCGATGATCGCAATCTTACGGCTCCGCCCCTCAGGGCGCGCAATATCGGCCAAAACCTGTAAAGACGCGACAAGCGACGCAGGGTTGGCATTAAACGCATCATCAATCAACTCGATGTGGTCATCCTCGACCTCATCAAGCGCCAAAATCTCGCGCCGCCCCCGCCCCGCAGGCGGCTCCCAACGCGCCAGATCAGCGGCGGCCACTGCACGGTCAAGCCCGACGGCCTCACACACCGCTATCGCGCCAAGTCCGTTCATCGCAAAATGCTGCCCCGCGGCCCCTACTTTAAAGACAAGCGCTTCGCCAAAGGCTTCAGCCTCGGCGATGGTCATATTGTCTTTCAGCCGTGTTGAAACCAGCCGATAGTCTTCTGACGTTGTGCCAAAGGTGAGCCCCCGGCCCGCACATTGAGCAGCCTTCGCCGCCAAAATTGACGCAGTCCCAATATCGCCATTCCAAATCGCCACACCGCCTTCGGTGAGCCCGTCCATAATCGCGGCTTTTTCCGCTGCGATACCTTCGATGTTCTCAAACGCGGCCATATGCGCCGCCGCAACAGTGGTGATCATGACCACATGAGGCGCGGCCATCTTCGCCAAAGGCGCTATTTCGCCGGGGTGGTTCATACCGATCTCGATCACGGCAAACTCTGCCTCCAGCGGCATCCGCGCCAACGTGAGCGGGACACCCCAGTGGTTATTGTAGCTCGCCTCTGCTGCATGGCAAAAGCCTTGCGCCGCGAGCATCACCCGCAGCATCTCCTTGGTCGAGGTCTTGCCCGCGCTACCTGTCACGCCGATAATTTTCGCCGCGCTGCGCGCCCGTGCCGCGCGTCCCAAATCTTCAAGTGCCGCCAGCACATCCCCCACCAGCAACAGCTTGTTTGAGCCTTCCAGCCCCTCGGGCACATGGCTCACAAGCGCCGCCGCCGCACCCTTTTCCAACGCCTGCGCAACAAACTCATGGCCATCTCGCGCAGCCTTCAGCGCAACAAAAAGATCGCCCGGCGCGAGTGTGCGGGTATCAATCGAAACACCGCTTGCCGTCCAATCCGAGCCAACAGCGCCACCCGTGGCCGCTGCCGCCTCCGCACTTGTCCAAAGAGGTTTCATATCCTGCCCTCCAAAGCCGCGACAGCCACACTGGCCTGTTCCACATCATCAAAAGGAAGCACAGTGTCGCCAATGGTCTGGCCTGTCTCATGGCCCTTCCCCGCAATCAAAAGCGCATCTCCCGCCTGAAGCAAATCAACTCCGCGCAAGATCGCCTCGGCACGATCGCCCACTTCATAAGCCTCTGGGCAGCCTTGTAACACAGCCGCACGAATATCCGCAGGCGTCTCAGAGCGCGGGTTATCATCGGTGACAATCACCACATCCGCGTGCTCCGCCGCCGCCGCGCCCATCAAGGGCCTCTTGCTAGTGTCGCGGTCCCCGCCTGCGCCAATAATGGCGATGATCCGCCCCGGAACATGCGGCCGCATAGCCTTTAGCGCCGTCGCAATCGCATCGGGCGTGTGGGAGTAGTCAACAAAAACAGAAGCGCCGTTGTCACGTGTCGCCGCCAACTGCATCCGCCCACGGACCGTTTCCATATGATCCAGCGTTTCAAAGACAGCCTGCGGGTCTTCGCCCGCCGCAATCACAAGACCCGCCGCCAAAAGCACATTCTCGGCCTGAAACCCGCCCATAAGCTTGAGATCGGCACGGTAGCCTCGGCTGTTGTGCTTGAAAAAAACTTCCTGCCCCATGCCATGGAAGCGCTGCGCCGTGAGCTGAATGTCCGCACCCTCCATTCGGCCAACGCTGATCACTTCAATCTCGCGCTTCTGCGCAATAGCCGCCATATCGGGGCCGCGTGGATCGTCGATATTGATCACAGCCACGCCATCATCCCCCAAAACGCGCCCAAACAGCGCTGCCTTGGCGTCAAAATACTCTTCAAACGTGGCGTGATAGTCCAGATGATCCTGCGTAAAGTTGGTAAACCCCGCCGCCGCAAGCTGCACACCATCAAGGCGGTATTGCGACAGGCCATGGCTTGACGCTTCCATCGCGGCATGCGTGATCCCTGCCTCAGTCGCCGCCGCCAGTGTGCGGTGCAGTGTGATCGGCTCAGGCGTCGTATGCGCGAGTGGCGCGCTCCAGTCCCCCTCCACGCCCGTTGTGCCTAGATTAACAGCTCTGAGGCCAAGCTCCTGCCAGATCATGCGGGCAAAGCTCGACACGCTGGTTTTTCCATTGGTTCCAGTGACCGCAATCATGGTTTCAGGCTGCGCGCCAAACCAAAGCGCAGCAGTATAAGCCAAAACCTGCCGTGGATTTTCCGAAACAATCAGGGCCGCATCCGAAGCTGCAAGCTCGGCTTCCGCCAGTTTCGCACCTTCCGCATCTGTGAGAACAGCACTTGCGCCCATCCGCAGAGCATATTGAATAAATGCCCCGCCATGTACCGCTGTGCCCGGAAGAGCAGCAAACAGCATGCCCTCCTTCACCAATCGGCTATCAACAGCCAGACCGCTGACGCTGACATCACCCCCAGCTGTGGCCCGAAGCCCCAGCTCGCTCAACTTTTTATGCCCCACCGCGCCCTCTTTCGCGTTAATTCGATGTGAGCGTTATACCAGCCAATTTCCCTGGTTCAACGTTCGGTCGCAATCCAAGGAGCGGCGCAACACGATTTATCAGTTCAGCCGCCACGGGCACAGCCGTCCAGCCTGCGCTGCGACGGTTTTCGCCCATCGTGTAAATCTCGGGTTCATCCAATGTTACGATCAAGGCATACTGCGGATTGTCTGTCGGAAAGACGCTCGCAAACGAGGCAATCACCTTGTCTTTATAGTAGCCGCCGCGCGCCTTTGGCTTGTCGGCCGTGCCTGTCTTACCACCCACAGAATATCCAGCCACATCGCCAAAGCTCGCGGTGCCATCGGTCACAACTTTGCGCAACATATCGTTCATTTCACGCGCCACAAAAGGCGAAAGCACCTGCGCGCCGTAGTTTGGGCCGTCCTGCTTGAGCAGCGTCGGCGAAATCTTGCGCCCACCATTGGCAATCGTGGAGAATGCCGCAGCCAAATGCATTGGCGTTGCCGAAAGCCCGTGACCATAAGAAATCGTCATCGTAGAAATTTCTGACCAGTTCTTGGGCAGGAGCGGCTTACCGCCGCTCGCTTCTGGCATTTCAATTGTTGTCGTATCCAGCATGCCGAGCGCCCCAAGGAACTCGCGCTGACGTTCTGCACCGATCATCTGTGAGATCCGCGCTGTCCCAATGTTTGAGCTTTTGGTCAGAACTGTCTCAACATCCAGCTCTTTTCCATAGTCGTGAAAATCGCGGATCTTGTGCTTGCCCCAGACAAGAGGGCCGCGGGTGTTGATCATCGTCGATTTGTTCACAAGCTGCAGTTCGATCGCCTGCGCAATGGTAAAGACCTTAAAGGTCGATCCAAGCTCATAGACGCCTTGCAAAGCACGGTTGAACAGCGGGCTATCGTCAGGGTCGCCCTCAACGGGCGGCAAAGGGCGATTGTTCGGGTCAAAGTCGGGCAAGCTCACAACAGAGATCACTTCGCCCGTGTGGATATCCATCAAAATGCTCGCAGCACCCTTCGCGCCCATCAGACGCATCCCGCCATAGAGCACGCGCTCGGCCGCCGTCTGTACCGTCATATCAATCGAAAGCTGCAAGGGCCGCGCGCCATTGGCGGGGTCGCGCAGGTATTCGTCAAACTGCTTTTCAACGCCAGCCGTGCCGATCACTTCAGCTGCGTGAACACCCTCGCGGCCAAAGCTCGTTCCGCCCATCACATGCGCCGCCAGCGTGCCGTTCGGATACAGCCGCGCCTCGCGTGGACCAAACAACAAACCTGGCTCGCCAATGTCATGCACCTGCTGGAGTTGCTCAGGGCTGATCTTCTTTTTCACCCAAATAAACTTGCGTTTACCTGAAAAATCCTTGGTCAGCCGCGCCTCATCCAGATCAGGGAAAATCCTCACAAGCTCTTTCGCCGCACGCTTGGGCTCAATCATCTCTTGAGGCTGCGCATAAAGCGAATGCGTCTCGATATTTGTCGCCAAAACACGTCCACGGCGATCCACAATATCCGCCCGCTGAGCCAGAATTTCGACACCGCCGCCCGCTGCGCGCTGCTCCGTAGGCTCCGAACCTGCCAAAAGGCCCATCTGCGCCGCAATCACTGCATATGCACAGAAAAACATGACCCCAAGCACCACAAGACGCCCCTCGCCCACAGAGCGAAGCTCGTTTTGGATCACTTCGTGACGCGCACTGGTGTTGCGCCGTTCAATCGCGTCAGGGTCCGTGCCCTTCTTACGCGCATCCAGAATGGCGGCCAGCGGTCTGAGAGGAATACGTGTCATTGGTCTGCCCCACTTTGGCCAGCCGCATCGCTGGACACTTCGATGGATCCATCAAAAGACAGCTCAAGCTCTTCAGCTTGCGCCTCAACAGGATAGCCGACCTCGTTGATCGTGCCAAAATGCTCGGCCGCCAAAGGCAATAACCCGACTTTCTGAAAATTGAGGTCCGTCAGCTCATGCAAACGGTCAGGACGGTTCAGATAAGCCCATTCTGCCCGCAAAATCGCAAGCCGCGCCCGTGCCTCCCCGATGTCGCCTTGCAAGCGCTGCGAAGACGCATAGGCCTCTTGGGTCTGGTAATTCTCATGATAAGCCCAAAACGCGCTGCCAATGACGCAAAGCGCAGTCAGCAAGACAATAATGGTTCTCATAAAACACCCTCTCCCAATTGTGGGGCACCCACTGTTTTTGCACTCACATCCCGCGCAGGCACATCCGTGCGCCGCGCCAAGCGCAACAGCGCGCTGCGGCTGCGGGGATTGTCCTCAAGCTCTTGAGCGTTTGGCCCAATCGCTTTCTTGTTGATCAATTGAAACGTCGCAGGCTCAGGCACTTGCGCAGGCGCATATCGGCTCCCGCCGCCCGCTTCGCCCGCCCGAAGCCGCATAAACCGCTTCACAACACGGTCTTCCAGCGAATGAAACGAAACAACAGCCAAAAGCCCGCCGGGTTTCAGCGCGCGCTCGGCTGCCTCAAGCCCCGCCACCAATTCACCAAATTCATCGTTCACAGCAATTCTAATCGCCTGAAAGCTTCGTGTCGCAGGGTGGCTTTGGCCCGGTTTGGGCCGTGGCATCACGCTCTGGATGATCTCAGCCAAGCGCCCCGTTGTCTCAATCGGTGCCAGCTCGCGCGCCTTGACAATCGCCTTCGCAATCCTGCGACTGGCACGATCTTCGCCATAAAGATAAATAATATCAGCAATTTGCGCTTCATCCAGCTCGTTGACGAGCTCCTTGGCCGAGCGTCCAGTCTGGCTCATGCGCATGTCCAAAGGCCCGTCACCCTGAAACGAAAACCCGCGCTCAGCAAGATCAAGCTGCATCGAGCTCACGCCCAAATCAAGCACAACGCCATCCACCTGATCGGCAACCTCATCCAGCTTTGAAAATGTGGTCTGGTGAAGCGCGACCCTGTCGCCATAGTCCGCGGCCCAGACACCTGCCAGCTCATGCGCCAGCGGGTCACGGTCAATCCCGATCAGCTTTTCAGCCCCTGCGTCCAGCAAGCCCTTGGCATAGCCGCCTGCACCCAGCGTTCCATCAACCCATACGCCCGAAACGGGCGCCACATGGTCAAGAATAGCCTGTAGCAAAACCGGAATATGCCTGCGCTCTGATGTGGCACGTTCCATGTCGCGCTATTCCCCGCTTGTAGCCTTATCAAGGTAAATCAATGGATCGAAATCTTCTGGCAGATCATCGAGCCACTCTTCTGTCTTCGCGAGCTCTTCTGCCTCATAGGTCTCGGGCTTCCAAATCTGGAAAGTATCGCCCGCAGCAATGAAGAAAGCCTCGCCTTCAAGGCCAATTTTCTCGCGCAGCTTTTGCGGCAGCACAAGGCGACCCGTCTCATCCACAGTCGTAGGCAACGATTGCCCCTGGAAAAGACGTTGAAGAATTTTGCGTTCGGTTGAGCCACGCGGCAAGGACGCAATCTTGTCGTCCACTTCGTTGATGGCCTCAACAGTATAGCACTCAAGGTACGTCCGGCGGTGATCACCATAGACGATCACCAACTCAGGAGTGTCGCCTTCGCGCCAGTTTGGGTCAGAGGCTTCTAGAACACGCCGAAAAGAGGCCGGAATTGACACCCGCCCTTTAGCATCCACCTTGTGGTGGCTTTCGCCGCGAAATCTACGAACCACTCTGGGCCGCCTCTCTTTAGTTTCCCCAAAAAAATCTGCCTTAGTAAAGGAAACGGCGGTTGATCTGCTGCCACTGATCAACCGCCGCCCTCGTCCCGCTTAGCGGGGTTGTCCAGCTGCGCGCGCCACCTGGGGGGATGTCTGCTCGCCCGCGCGCCGGATCTCTTGGTCTGATGAAGTCGGTGCCTGTATGAAACCTGACTTAGGGAGTTTTTTTCGGGGTCTTTTGTTCGCCCCTTATTTTGTGTCCCGACCTCATCTCGTGAATTAGGGATACGATGGGAATTCATGGTAATCAATAGTTTTTTACGGAAATGAGCACATTATATAGCTCAAAAGATGCCCCTGAACTACATGTTGTGTATGTAAAAGCTGAAATTTGCACCAACTGTAGCGGAAGCTAAAATTTAAAATACTAGATATGGTAGCGCCTCGCGCTGCGCAGGCTCGCCCATAAAATCCCATTTTTTTTCGAAAAATCCCACAGGCAAGCCCCAAAAGCCCTGTCCGCTATGAAGAATTAGCGGCCAAGACGGCTCAAAACGCCACAAATCACCAAAGTGATTCGCCCAAAACAAACGGTACGCCCATGAATTCCCATGGCGCGTCCCATCATTTCCCATCAAGTCACGGCTCAGAGCAGCTTTTGCGCCAAATCCGCATAAATCTGCGCTGCAGCGGTCTCCCCCGCCGCAATCGGCGTTCCAGCATCTCCGCCCAAGCGTGTCTCCAGATCAATCGGGATCTGCGCCAGAAGAGGCGCACCAAGGCGCTCAGCCTCAAGCCCGACGCCGCCATGGCCAAAGAGATGCGCCTCATGCCCACATTGAGGGCAGATATACAGGCTCATATTCTCCACCAGTCCCATCACTGGCACCTTGAGCTTCTCGAACATGTCGATCGCCTTGCGCGCATCAATCAGCGCCACATCCTGTGGGGTCGAGACAATCACCGCGCCATCCAGCACTTTTTGCTGCCCGAGCGTGAGCTGCACATCCCCAGTCCCGGGCGGCAGATCAATGATCAAGACATCAAGCTCGCCCCAGTCCACATCCGCAAGCATCTGCTGCACCGCACCCATCAACATCGGACCGCGCCAGACAACAGCCTGCTTCTCGTCCACCATCAAACCAAGCGACATCATCTTAAGGCCATGCGCCTGCGGCGGCATGATGCGTCCGTCTGGCGACTGACCTGGCCGCCCCGTCACACCCAGCATTCTCGGCTGGCTCGGCCCGTAAAAATCCGCATCCAATATCCCGACACGTTGCCCGGCACGCGCCAGCGCCACCGCGAGGTTCACACTTACAGTTGATTTACCCACGCCGCCCTTGCCCGAGCCAACAGCAATCACCCGCGCCACACCTTTTGGGCGAATGTCTTTGCGTTTGGGGTCTGGGTGGCCACCAATGCTCAGCTTGGGAGGCGCCTTCGCGGCCGCTTGGGCACCATGCGCCGTCAAGACAGCAGAGGCACTGCTCACACCGCTTAGCGCTTGTACCATATCCACAGCCGCCGCTCGGATCGGCTCCATCTTCGCCGCCGCCTCTGGGCTTGGTGCCTCGATGACAAATCGAACGGCCCCGCCCTCGACAGTCAGGGCGCGCACCATATCGGCGCTCACAAGGCTGCGCCCATCAGGCAGCTCCAGCCGCGCCAACTCCGCCAGTACCTGTTCTTTCGTTGCCATGCGCACGCTCCCTTATAGCTTTGCCGCATAGGTGCGCCTTATGCCGCAGAATTCAACCCCAAAGCCGCCAAAGCACAGCGTCAAAGGCCGATAAGCTTACCTTACGTTAACGTTAGCTTTGGGAAATCAGACATCTCCAAGACATGCAAATGCTGCATAGCGGCATTGTTAAACTAGGTCTTTTCGCAGCCGCAGCATAACCCTAGATAGCCTTCAAGACAGACACACACCGTCACGCACATGAAATGGTAAACACAATGAACTATGTCGTATCCACAACTTCAGGCGCCCTCAACGACGCCATCGCAGAACTCGTCGGCAAAGCCGTAAGCCTCGTCTCAAACGCAGCTGAAGCCTTCGCTCTCAAGCGCGAGTACCGCAAAACAGTAAGCGAGCTTTCAAGCCTCTCAGGTCGCGAACTCGCAGACCTCGGCCTGAACCGCTCAAGCATCCACGCCGCAGCTTTTGAGGCTGTCTACGGCTAAACGAACAACCGGATTGTGCCGGTTCTCCTCCCTTTTCCGGCACAAGAATGCGCGGCGGACCCCCTCCTCCCTAAAGGGTCCGCCGCCTTCATTTTAAGAGCCTATTTTAAAGCTTAAAACGGGATGTTGTCCGCATCCGCCGCGCTCACGATAAAGCGCGCCACAACCTTCTTCACACCCGCCTTGTCAAAGTTGATCTCGAGCTTGTCGCCCTCGACCCCAATGACATCGCCATAGCCAAACTTGGTGTGAAACACGCGATCCCCCTGCATAAACGAAGACACCGCCGTCGCCTCGACAATATAGGCAGCGCCACCCTGCGCTTTCGGGGTCGGTCTCTGGCTCGCGCGCGCCTGCATCCGCTTCCAGCCAGGAGAGTTATAAACATCTGCCTCCGCCGCACTCTCCGCAAGGTTTGAGCGCACCGAGGGCTGAGCGGCTCCAAATCCGCCACCATAAAGCCCGGGAGGCGTCATAACATCCACATGCGCCTCAGGCAGCTCGTCAATAAAGCGGCTCGGCATCTGGCTCTGCCATTGCCCATACACCCGTCGGTTGCCCGCGAATGAAATGGTGCAAATCTCCTCCGCGCGGGTGATCCCCACATAGGCAAGCCGCCGTTCTTCCTCGAGGCCTTTCTGCCCGCTTTCGTCCATAGAGCGCTGCGACGGAAACAGCCCGTCTTCCCATCCGGGCAAAAACACCACAGGAAATTCCAGCCCCTTGGCCGCATGCAGCGTCATTATGCTGATTTTCTCGTCCGCATCGGTCTTGTCATTGTCCATGATCAAGCCGACATGCTCCAAAAATCCTTGCAGATTTTCAAATTGCTCCAGCGCTTTGACAAGCTCCTTGAGGTTTTCCAGCCGCCCTGGCGCTTCGGGCGTCTTGTCGTTCTGCCACATTTCGGTATAGCCGCTCTCGTCCAGAATGATCTCGGCCAGCTCCACATGGCTCACCTCAGGACTGGCCTCCAGCCGTTGCCAGCGCTGCAGATTGTCCAGAAAGCGCTGAAGCTCGCCCGCGCCCTTGCCACCAATACCCTTGGCGTCCAGAAGCAGCTGCGCACCGCCCGTCAGCGGCAGAAAATTGGCCCGCGCCTCCATTTGGATTTTCTGCTGCGCTTTGTCGCCCAGCCCGCGCTTGGGCGTGTTCACCACCCGCTCAAAAGCAAGGTCGTCCTCGGGGCTCACCACGAGGCGGAAGTAAGCCATCGCATCGCGAATTTCCAAACGCTCGTAAAACCGTGGTCCGCCGATCACCCGATACGGCATCCCGATGGTCAGAAAACGGTCCTCAAAAGCGCGCATCTGGTGCGAGGCGCGCACAAGAATCGCCATATCGTCGAGCGATTTTGGCCCAATTCCGCGTGTGCCACGCTGCAAAGCCTCAGCCTCCTCGCCAATCCAGCGCGCCTCTTCCTCGCCGTCCCAATGGCCGATCAGACGAACTTTCTCGCCCTCCTCGACTTCGGTCCAAAGTTCCTTGCCAAGCCGGTTCTCATTGCCAGCAATCACACCTGCCGCCGCCGCCAAAATATGCGGTGTCGAGCGATAGTTCTGCTCCAGACGCACCACGGCTGCGCCGGGAAAGTCTTTCTCAAAGCGCAAGATATTGCCCACTTCCGCACCCCGCCAGCCATAGATCGACTGGTCATCATCGCCCACGCAGCAGATGTTTTTGTGCCCACCCGCAAGCAAACGCAGCCAAAGATACTGCGCTACGTTGGTGTCCTGATACTCGTCCACCAGCACATATTTAAACCAGCGCTGATAGAGCGCGAGCACATCGTCATGCTTTTGAAAAATACTCACCACATGCAAAAGCAAATCGCCAAAATCCGCTGCATTCAACTCTCGCAGGCGGGTCTGATACTGCGCATAAAGCTGCGGCCCCATCCCGTCATATGCACTGCCTTCCGCCGCGGGCAGGTTTTCAGGAAGCCATGCACGGTTTTTCCAGCCGTCAATGATACCCACCAGCATCCGCGCGGGCCACCGCTTGTCATCAATCCCTGCCGCCTGCACAAGTTGCTTAAGAAGGCGCAGCTGGTCATCGGTGTCCAGAATGGTGAAATTGCTCTTGAGGCCCACAAGCTCGGCATGACGGCGCAGAATTTTCACACAAATCGAGTGAAACGTCCCAAGCCAAGGCATCCCCTCCACAGATTGCCCAAGCAAGCGTGCAACCCGCTCTTTCATTTCTCGCGCAGCCTTATTGGTAAAGGTCACAGCCAATATCTCGTTGGGTTGCGCACGCCCCGTATTGAGCAGATGCACAATCCGCGCGGTCAGAGCCTTGGTCTTGCCCGTGCCCGCTCCCGCCAACATCAGAACAGGCCCGTCCAACTGCTCCACAGCCGCACGCTGCGCAGGGTTGAGGTCGTTCAAATACGGCGCGCCCCGTGCCATCAGGGCTTTTTCAGAGAGAGATACCACAGGTTTGCCCCTTCTTTGTTGGCTCGGTTCAGGCCCCACCCCTACCAAATCTGCCCCCCAAGTCAAAGAGATGTTCGCCTTGTGTTCTGCAACCGCCCTAAAATTCTGTTTTTTCTTTCCCTAAATATCCTTGGGGGCCCGAGGGACTGGTTCCCCGGCTTTATGTCGGGTCTGGGGGCTACTCACTCAGACGCGCCAGCGCGCAGTCGGTGCAATCCCTCTGGACAAGATGCACCCCCATGCGCTCAATACGGCCATGGACCTACACTCAAAATACCCCGGCCTTGAAGATCTTCGCAAACGCGCTCAAAAGCGTATCCCCCATTTTGTTTTTGAATACCTCGACAGCGGTACAGGCCGTGAAGTCACCACCGCGCGCAACCGCACAGCGCTCGATGCCATTAAATTTACGCCCTCCGTGCTTCACGGCCCCCAGACGCCCGATCTGGCCCGTCGCTTTCTCGGCGCCGACTATACTGTGCCTTTTGGTGTTGCTCCCGTGGGCATGTCCGGCCTTATCTGGCCCGATGCCGAGCGCCTCCTCGCCGCCGAGGCGGCACGCGCAGGTCTGCCCTATTGCCTCTCGACCGTGGCGGCCCAAACGCCAGAGCATGTTGCCCCGGTCCTTGACGACAAAGCATGGTTCCAGCTTTACCCGCCCAAAGACGAAGCGGTGCTGAAAGACATTATCACCCGCGTCAAAACCGCAGGCTTTCGTACCTTGGTGCTCACTCTTGATGTTCCTGTCGCCTCGCGCCGCGAGCGTCAGACCCGCTCAGGCCTGACCCAGCCGCCCAAATTCGGCCCCCGCCTTTTGTGGCAGACCGCCCAGCGCCCCGCATGGGCCCTCGGCATGCTCCAAAACGGCGCGCCGCGAATGCGTACGCTCGACGCCTACATTAAAGATGATCGCAACCTGCCGCCCACCGCTCATATCGGCTACCTCTTGCGCACATCTCCTGACATCAGCTACCTCAAGCGCGTGCGTGCCCTCTGGGATGGTCCGCTGATCGTCAAAGGCATCATGGACCCCGCCTCCGTGCAGACACTGCAAACCGAAGGCGTCGATGCGCTCTGGGTGTCAAACCACGCAGGGCGCCAGTTTGACGGTGCGCTTGCAAGCATCGAAGTCCTGCCCCATATCCGCGCCGCCACAAGCCTGCCCATCGTCTTTGACAGCGGCATTGGCGGTGGTCTTGATATCCTGCGCGCGCTGGCGCACGGGGCAGATTTTGTCATGCTCGGCCGCGCATGGCACTATGCCCTCGCGGCCCTCGGTGCCCGGGGCCCGCAGCATCTCACAGAAATGCTCACGCAAGATCTCATCGCCAATTTGGGGCAGATCGGCGTGGACAATCTGGGCGATCTGCCCGCCCGCCTCTCTCCTACTGCTTGAGAGAGAGGCCCGTGAAGCTGTTCAAGAAACTGCTCACAAGGCGGCGCACATCGGGAACAGTCGCGCTCAAAGATCCGCTTTCGCTATAGATGTCATAAAGGGAGAGCGCCGCCGCGCGCGCCTCCTCACCAAGCTCTTCTGGCCGTGCAAACCCCATTCGCCAAGCAGGAAAAGCCCGCGCAGGAACTTGCCGCTCAATCATGCGAATGATGCGGCCATGACGGGCATCTGCCTCAATACGGTCAAAACACTCCGCAACAACCTGCGCTGGCCCTTCCAGAACCTGAAAAAAAGCACCCTCGTGATAGATCAAAAGACCCGTAATGCCATCGGCCCCGTTATTGCGCACAGAGCTCTTCAAGATCTGTTTCAAATCATCTGCAGCCAAATGCCCCGTCGCGGAGCTTAGATAAATCAACTGTGTGATTGCGTTTTCTTGCAAAGCGCTCTCCTCACCCTGACATCTTCAAGGTGTCAAACGAGGCCAAAAAATCGCGTACCCGCGTCCGCACAGACGCCACATCGCCACGTTCGTCACTGTCTGGCGGAATCATGTCATATATAGAGAAGACTGCGTGGCGCATATCTTTGGGCATTGACTGGGCGTCCTGATACGCCATCCGCCATTGCCCAAAAGAGCGCTCCTCCACTTGCCCAGTCTCAATCATCACAAGATCGTCGTGACGCCCGTCTCGCATGATGCGGTTAAAGCAGCGCATCACAGCGTCCATCTCGCCCTCAATGATTTGAAAGAAACGCCCCTCATGAAACACCATCAACCCTGACAGCCCGTCACGTTCGTTGTTGCGTCGTGACACCTTCAATATCTCAAGCAGTTCCTCCTCTCGGAAAAACGCAGATGCATTGCTGACATATACAAGCCGATTCAGCATGAAACTCTCCCTAGCCCTGCGCCAGAGAATAGAACCAGCATCAATAATAATGCGTTAAAACACACATTTTTAGCGAAAAAATGGCCCAAACTGCGCCAGCAACCACACCGTCGCAACCGCAAGCATGCGAGTCGCATACAAACACTGCAGTTTCGCTAAACGGCTCTAAACAAGTTACAAAAGACAGTTGAAAAATTGGTAAAATAAGTTTACCAAAATGGAAATGCCGCATTGCGGCGTTACAATTAAGAGCGTCGCGCCGCGCACAAGCCTGAGGGGAAACTCAACAATGCCTGATTTCAAGAAAATCCTGATTGCCAACCGTGGCGAAATCGCAATCCGCATCATGCGCGCGGCCAATGAAATGGGCAAAAAGACGGTCGCCGTCTATGCTGAGGAAGACAAGCTCGGCCTGCACCGCTTCAAGGCCGACGAGGCCTACCGCATAGGCGAAGGCATGGGCCCCGTTGCTGCTTACCTCAGCATTGAAGAAATCATTCGCGTCGCCAAACTCTCAGGCGCCGACGCCATTCACCCAGGCTATGGCCTGCTCTCTGAAAACCCCGATTTCGTTGACGCCTGCGACGCAGCAGGCATCACATTCATCGGCCCCAAAGCCGCCACCATGCGCGCTCTGGGCGACAAAGCCAGCGCCCGCCGCGTCGCCGTTGAGGCAGGCGTCCCCGTCATCCCGGCTACAGAAGTTCTGGGCGATGATATGGCCGCCATCATTGCAGAGGCCAAAGAGGTCGGCTTCCCCTTGATGCTCAAAGCAAGCTGGGGCGGCGGCGGTCGTGGCATGCGCCCCATTCTCAATGAAAAAGAGCTCCCAGAAAAAGTCATGGAAGGCCGCCGCGAGGCCGAAGCCGCCTTTGGCAACGGCGAGGGTTACCTTGAGAAAATGATCATCCGCGCCCGCCACGTCGAGGTGCAAATCTTGGGCGACACTCACGGTGACATTTATCACCTCTGGGAGCGCGACTGCTCGGTGCAACGCCGCAACCAGAAAGTCGTCGAGCGCGCCCCAGCGCCCTACCTCTCCGAGGAGCAGCGCGCCGAAATTTGTGAGCTGGGCCGCAAAATCTGCGCGCATGTAAACTATGAATGCGCCGGCACGGTCGAATTCCTCATGGATATGGACAGCGGCAAGTTCTACTTCATCGAAGTAAACCCGCGCGTGCAGGTCGAGCATACGGTGACCGAAGAGGTGACAGGCATCGACATCGTCCAGGCCCAAATCAAAATAGCCGAGGGCAAAACGCTCGCAGAGGCCACAGGAAAGCCCTCACAAGACGACGTGCGACTTAACGGCCACGCGCTTCAGACGCGGATCACAACAGAAGACCCGCAAAACAACTTCATCCCCGACTATGGCCGCATCACCGCCTTTCGCGAAGCCACGGGCATGGGCATCCGCCTTGACGGCGGCACAGCCTACACAGGCGGCGTCATCACGCGCTACTACGACAGCCTGCTCGTCAAGGTCACAGCCCACGCCCAGACGCCCGAAGCGGCGATTGCCCGCATGGACCGCGCCCTGCGCGAGTTCCGTATCCGCGGCGTGAGCACCAACATCGCCTTTGTCGAAAACCTGCTCAAGCACCCGACGTTCCTCAGCAATGAATACACCACCAAGTTTATTGACGAGACGCCTGATCTTTTCTCCTTCAAAAAGCGCCGTGACCGCGGCACCAAAGTGCTAACATACATCGCCGACATCACAGTCAACGGCCACCCAGAGACAACGGGCCGCCCAAAGCCCCCTGCCGATCTGAAAGACCCGCGTCCGCCCGCCCTGCTCACAACAGAGCCTGCACAAGGCACGCGCAATCTGCTCGAAGCCGAAGGCCCCAAGGCCGTTGCCGACTGGATGCTCGCGCAAAAGCAACTGCTCCTGACCGACACAACAATGCGAGACGGCCATCAGTCGCTCCTTGCGACACGGATGCGCTCTATCGACATGATCAAAGTCGCGCCCGCCTATGCGGCCAACCTGCCCGAGCTCTTCTCTGTCGAGTGCTGGGGCGGCGCAACCTTTGATGTCGCCTACCGCTTCTTGCAGGAATGCCCATGGCAGCGCCTGCGCGATCTGCGCCGCGCGATGCCCAACGTGATGTCCCAAATGCTGCTGCGCGCCTCAAACGGCGTCGGATACACGAACTACCCTGACAATGTGGTGAAGAGCTTTGTCGCACAGGCCGCCAAATCAGGGGTTGATGTCTTCCGCGTCTTTGACAGCCTCAACTGGGTTGAAAACATGCGCGTGGCTATGGACGCTGTACAAGACAGCGGCAAGCTCTGCGAAGCCACGATCTGCTACACAGGCGATATTCTCGATCCCGCCCGCGCCAAATATGACCTGAAGTATTACGTCAACATGGCCAAAGAGCTCGAAGCCGCAGGTGCACATATTCTCGGCCTGAAAGACATGGCAGGCTTGCTCAAGCCCGCCTCCGCCGAAATTCTTGTAAAAACGCTCAAAGAAGAGGTCGGCATCCCGATCCACTTCCACACCCATGACACCTCGGGCATTGCTGGCGCAACCATCCTCGCCGCCGCCCGCGCAGGCGTCGACGCTGTCGATGCCGCGATGGATGCCTTCTCTGGCGGTACATCTCAGCCCTGCCTTGGCTCTATTGTGGAAGCCCTGCGCCACACCGACCGCGACACGCAACTCAGCCCCACCGCCGTGCGCGACATCTCGGACTACTGGGAGCAAGTCCGCGCCCAATATGTGGCCTTTGAATCAGGCCTCGCCGCCCCAGCCTCAGAAGTCTACCTACACGAAATGCCCGGCGGCCAGTTTACCAACCTCAAGGCTCAGGCCCGCTCGCTCGGTCTTGAAGAGCGCTGGCACGAAGTCGCCAAGACCTATGCAGATGTGAACCAGATGTTTGGCGATATCGTCAAAGTCACACCAAGCTCCAAAGTTGTGGGCGACATGGCGCTGATGATGGTCTCCCAAGGCCTGACACGCAATGATGTGGAAAACCCTGACAAAGACGTCGCCTTCCCTGATAGCGTCATCGACATGATGCGCGGCAATCTCGGCCAGCCTCCTGGCGGCTTCCCCGCGCAGATCGTCAAGAAAGTCCTCAAAGACGAGACTCCAGACATCACCCGCCCGGGCGCCCACCTGCCCCCTGTTGATATCGAGGCCACCCGCGCCGACGTCATCGCTGAGCTCGAAGGCCTGCCAATTGATGACGAAGATCTCAACGGCTACCTCATGTATCCCAAGGTCTTCATGGACTACATGGGCCGTCACCGCGCCTATGGCCCCGTACGCACCCTGCCCACCAAAACATTCTTCTACGGCATGGAACCCTCCGAGGAGATCACCGCCGAGATCGACCCTGGCAAAACGCTCGAAATCCGCCTCTCAGCAGTCGGCGAAACCACAGATGATGGCGAGGTCAAAGTCTTCTTCGAGCTCAACGGCCAGCCGCGCACCATCCGCGTGCCCAACCGCCTCGTAAAGTCCCAAACCGCCCAGCGCCCCAAAGCCGAGCAAGGCAATCCAGACCACATCGGTGCGCCGATGCCAGGGGTTGTCGCCTCCGTCGCGGTCAGCGTCGGCCAAGCGGTCAAGGAAGGCGATATGCTCCTCACCATCGAGGCCATGAAAATGGAAACAGGCATCCACGCCGAACGCGACGCCACAGTGAAGGCCGTTCACGTCCACGCCGGCGGCCAGATCGACGCCAAAGACCTGATGATCGAGCTGGAATAACGCAAGACCAAAGCACGCGCCCACAAACGGCGCGCATTCTAATGGCCCGCCCGTGCAAACAGGCGGGCCATGCCTTATGCGCACGTTTTCCGGCTCTACACTCCACCACACTCTCGCCCAAGCAACGGCCCCAACAGGTGCCTCAGATCTGGGCCCGACACATATCAAGAAAAGCGGTGATCAGTTCAGTTTGCTGTAGCCTGCGCCCCATTGCGAGGACGACCTCGAACTGGCCAATCTCTTGAGCAAGGGGGCGCGTAACAACAATATCGCCCTCAATCGTCAGGTTGCGGCTCGGCGGGAAGCCAACAAGCGTAAAGCCCAACCCCTTTCCAACGTAAGCTTGCACCATTTCTCGTGATTGCGAGGTCAGCGGCACCTCGGGGTCAAGTCCGGCAGCCCGCAACAAGTCAAGATAGCTGGGGCCGGGACCAGCGCGGGACACGGCTATATAAGGAATGTTGGACAGATCCTGAAGCTGAATACTTTCTGCCATTGCCAAAGGGTGCGTTGCGGGTAGCAACACCAAGGGCGGCAGCACCTTCAGGGTTTCGACGTCAAATCGCTCAGCATCAAATCCCTGATTGAAAACAACAAGTGCATCCACCTCTCCCGCATCAAGCGCAGCAACAAGGCTTGGGAAATCTTTTTCAATGACTTCGATACGGACCCGAGGAAAGCGGTCCCTGAATGTCAGAACAGAAGGTAACACAATCTGCTGGGCCATAGCAAAGTGTGTCCCGACACGGATGGTGCCGATTTCCCCCTTGGCCAATTCGAGAGCATGCCGGTCCAGTGCACCTGCTCGCTTCAACAGGTCCTCAGCATCAACGAGGAACTCCTTGCCGGCGCGTGTCAAACGCATACCCCGTGCGGGAAAGCGGTCAAACAGGGTTAGGCCTGTTACGGCTTCGAGTTTGTCGAGCGCCGCGGAGATCGCCGCGGGGGAGATGTTCAGATTCCGTGCCGCAGGTGCGATGCCGCCACAGCGCGCGGTCTCAGAAAGAAAGGTGAGTTGGCGAAGCGAAAACCGTATCATCAATAAAATTGTCCTTTACTGTAAAATTATTCAGTTTTTCTGTTCTTGTGCAATCCCGTAGTCTGACCACGAGCAAATTGGGAGCGAACCGATGGAAATCAGACCTTTGACTGGCGGCTTGGGAGCCGAGATTCTTGGTGCCGATGTAAGAGATCGGGAGCAGTACGAAGAAATCCATGCAGCCTTTGCCAAGCATTCTGTCATTGTGCTGCGCGACCAAGAGATTTCCCCTGAAGACCATTTGGACTTTGCGCGCCGCTTTGGTCCCATCAATATCAACCGCTTTTTTAAGCCCGTCGACGGTCACCCCGAAATCGCGACGGTCCTGAAGGAAAAGGATCAGAAAGAAGCAGTGGGCGAAGGCTGGCACACCGACCATTCCTACGATCAGGTTCCGGCGATGGGGTCGATCCTGCACGCGATTGAAATGCCGCCCTACGGAGGAGATACCCTGTTCGTGTCAATGGGTGCGGCCTATGAGGCGTTGTCGGAACCCATGCGCCGGTTTCTGGATGGGTTGACGGCCATACATTCGTCTCGTCATGTCTTCGGCGTGAGTACCTCGGACAGCGAAGCGGCCAAGAGCGGGCGGCTGAGCAATGCCGATGCGGCAACGCAAGATGCGCACCACCCTGTCGTTATTCGCCATCCGCTCAGCGGGCGCCGTGGAATTTTCGTGAATCCGGTTTTCACGACGCATATCGAAGGTCTAAAGCCAGACGAATCTGCTGCCATCCTCAATATGCTCTATGAGCACTGTAAACAGCCCGAGTTCCAATGCCGCGTCAGATGGCAGGAAGGGGATGTTACCATGTGGGACAACCGGGCCACCTGGCACAAAGCGATCAACGATTACCAGGGGTTTCGCCGCCTCATGCACAGGGTCACCGTGGATGGCGTCGCGCTGTCAAATTTGTAAGCCTACATGAACATGAAGGCTCTACATTGACAGGAGTGCCCCGAGCAGACATTGGGCAAGCAGCAGCACCCGACACTCGGTGCTCAAACCTGCCATTCGCCCCTCCCGCAAACGCTTTCCCTAACATCTCCCAGCACCACCGTGCGCGCTCTTCATATTCGGCCCCTTTTTCCCAAATTCTCAAAACCCGTTTTGCCGGTGCACGGGTTGTGCACGGGGTGTGCACGCTTTTCACCCCCCCCGAATCGCAGGATTTTCAAATCTTAACGCCCGTTTTGCGAGCGCGCCTGACGCGCGTTTTTTCTTGCCTGCGAGCCCGCAGCGCGCCAAGCTTTCCACCTAGAAAGTGAGGCTCACATGCTCAGCATTACCCCCCTTTACGCCGCCCCCATCGGGCTTTTGTTTCTCCTCCTCAGCGTCAATGTGATCCGCCAACGCCTGGCGCTCAAAGTTTCCGTTGGAGATGGCGGCGAGAAAGCCCTGATCAAAGCGATGCGTGCCCAGTCCAACTGCGCCGAATACGCGCCGCTCACGCTTTTACTCATTGCCATGGCCGAGCTTCAGGGCGGGCCCAACTGGCTGATCCATCTGCTCGGCAGTCTTTTGCTCCTTGGGCGGCTCGCACATGCCTATGGCTTCGGACGGACGCCACAAATTATTTCTCTACGCAAATCAGGCGTGTACCTTACATTTACAGGGCTTTTGCTTGCGTCTGTGAGCTGTCTCGCATTGGCTTTCTAAGCGCGTCAGAAAAAAAGATGTGTTTCTGCACTTTTCCTCTTGCGGCTCAGCGCGGCATTTATTAGATCACCCCTACCCAAGGAAGCGGGCGTAGCTCAGGGGTAGAGCATAACCTTGCCAAGGTTAGGGTCGGGCGTTCGAATCGCCTCGCCCGCTCCAATTTCTCTCTCACGAGAGAAACGACAAGGCCACCTTCGGGTGGCCTTTCGTCGTTCTGGGCACCTGTTTTGCATCGCCATGCGAATGCCCCAATCGCCCGCAAAGCCGCCCCTCTCAAATCAGAGAAACAGCCGCTCACGCGCCGCCCGAAAATATTTTTTGAAATATTAGAACGCTTTGAAGGTCAACGTGGTCAAAGACCGCTCAATCCCAACCACATCCAACAACCGCTCATTCACAAACTTCCCCACGTCCTCTCCCTTCGGGACATAGACTTTCAAAAGGAGATCCCATTCGCCACTTGTTGAATAGAGCTCCGAATGCAACTCTTTCAAGAGAAGCGCTTCGGCGACCTTGTAGGTCGTGCCGGGTTTGCATCTGAGTTGAACAAACACACAATCTGACATGGCGCTTTCCTTTTCGCATTGCAGCCTGACACTGCCACGCGTCTGCAACAGGCGCAACGTCTCTTCTCAAGCCATTTGATCTCAGGGCTTTTCCCTCGCGTATCCTCGCCTTATAAGCACCCCAGAACAAAGGAAAACCCGATGCGCCAAGCTACCGTCTCTCGCCACACAAGCGAAACCAAAATTACTGTCGAGCTAACGCTTGATGGTACAGGCCGCTATGACAACCAGACAGGCGTTGGGTTCTTTGATCACATGCTAGATCAGCTTGCCCGCCACGCGATGATGGATATGAATGTACTTTGCGAAGGCGATCTGCACATTGATGATCACCACAGTGTAGAAGATGTAGGCATCGCCTTGGGCCAAGCGCTTGCAATAGCCGTCGGCAACAAAGCTGGAATAAACCGCTACGGCTCCTGCCTTTTACCGATGGATGACGCGCTTGTGCGCGCAGCCCTCGATATTTCAGGCCGTCCTTTCCTGGTTTGGAATGTTGATATGCCAACTGCTAAAATCGGCACATTCGATACAGAGCTTGTGCGAGAATTCTTCCAAGCCTTTAGCACGCATGCAGGTCTCACCCTGCATGTCGATGCTCTGCACGGCTTCAACTCTCATCACATCGCTGAAGCTGCGTTCAAAGCCGTTGCGCGCGCCTTACGTGTTGCTCTCGAGGCTGACTTGCGCGCTGCGGGGTCCATCCCTTCGACAAAAGGCACACTCTGAGCCATGCTAACAGCCATCGTTGACTATGACAGCGGAAATTTACACTCCGCTCACAAGGCTTTTGAGCGCATGGCTCACGAGATGGGGGCTGGCGATGTGATCGTAACGTCCGACCCTGAAACAGTTCTTAAGGCTGACCGGGTGGTCCTACCGGGCGACGGCGCTTTCCCCGCCTGCCACAAAGCTCTTTTTGATCACAAAGGCATCTTCGAAGCGTTGCAAGAGGTGGTTATTCATCGCGCCCGCCCCTTCATGGGCATTTGCATAGGCATGCAAATGCTGGCGACGCGCGGGCTTGAGTATGAAGAGACAATGGGCTTTGACTGGATCAAAGGCGAAGTGCGCAAAATAATCCCATCGGACCCCACATTGCGCGTCCCTCACATGGGCTGGAATGCGCTAGATATCGAGCACGATCATCCGCTCTTTTCCGGCGTAACTGGAGGAAAGCACTGCTATTTCGTGCATTCTTACCACTTCGTCGTCGACGACGCTGCCGAACGACTTGCCAGCACAGAGCATGGCGGAAAAATCACGGCTGTCGTCGGTCGGGACAATCTTGTTGGAGTGCAGTTTCACCCCGAAAAAAGTCAGGAAACAGGCCTCAGAATGATTGGCAATTTCCTGACATGGCAGCCGTGATCTCGATCAGATTCAGTTGATTTTGGTCCATTTCTGACTGGCACAAAGCAATCCGCCAGCGACACAGCCTTTCAGCGTCAGTTTTTTTCCACCAACCTGCATTTTGCCAAAATAAATTTTGTCATTTGACGGACGCCAGACCTTGCCCTCATAAGCACCTTCTCCCTTTGGGCTCATTGCACGGACAATTTGTTTGCCTTTATTTGGTGAGTTGTACTCACCACTGTCATTGAACGTTTGGACAATGGTACCGCATACATTCGCACCGCAAGGGCTAATCTCTACATGTGCATAGGCGCCGTCGTCTACTTCGGTTTTCCAAAGCCCAAGCGCAGGATCAGCCATTGCTGCGCCCGTATAAAACAGACTTGCCAGCGACAAAATAAGTATTCTTTTCATGATAAGACCTCCCAATCTTCAACTATCTTGAGCGTGCAGAGCGATTCCACGCAAGCATGACTTGAGGTCACATTGCATTTCGTGCGCTCGCGTGCATAAAGCTCCCAACATCTTTTTCACAGGACTTTAGCATGATCCTCTACCCGGCAATTGACCTTAAAGACGGCCGCGCCGTGCGCCTTGTTCATGGCGAAATGGACCAAGAAACTGTATTCAACGAGAACCCGGCTGCGCAAGCCTTGGAGTTCGTTGCAGCGGGCTGCGAATGGCTCCACCTTGTTGATCTCAATGGTGCTTTTGCAGGTGAGCCTGTCAACGCAGCACCTGTCGAAGAAATCCTCAAACAAACAAATGTCCCCGCCCAACTTGGTGGTGGAATCCGTGATATGGCTACAATCGAACGCTGGATCAGCCGCGGTCTTGCTCGGGTGATCCTTGGCACTGTGGCAGTTGAAAACCCACAACTCGTACGTGACGCTGCTCGCGAGTTCCCCGGCAAAGTTGCCGTTGGCATAGATGCCCGCAAAGGTATGGTGGCAACAAAAGGCTGGGCAGAAGAGACCAATGTCAATGCTACAGACCTCGCCAAATCTTTTGAAGACGCAGGCGTTGCAGCGATCATTTATACGGACATCAATCGGGACGGCGCGATGAAAGGGCCCAACGTGGAAGAAACAGCGGCGCTCGGAAATGCCGTTAGTATCCCCATCATTGCGTCTGGAGGCGTTTCATCGCTTGCAGACCTTCAGGCACTCAAGACATGCGGCGCCCCTCTCAACGGCGCGATATCGGGCCGCGCACTCTATGATGGAGCTATCGATTTAAAAGAAGCGCTCGCGCTTATGAAGGGCTGAAGCATGCTGAAAACCCGTATCATTCCTTGCCTTGATGTCGCTGACGGACGCGTCGTCAAAGGGGTGAACTTTGTCGGCCTGCGCGATGCGGGCGACCCAGTTGATGCTGCCAAAGCCTATGACGCCGCTGGCGCTGATGAGCTTTGTTTCCTCGATATTCATGCAACCCACGAGAACCGTGGAACCATGTTTGACATGGTCACCCGCACAGCTGAGCAATGCTATATCCCCCTCACTGTCGGCGGCGGTGTGCGCACGGTTCAGGACGTGCGCGACTTGCTTCTTGCAGGTGCTGATAAGGTCAGCTTCAACTCTGCTGCCGTCGCTAACCCAGATGTGGTCGGCGAGGCATCAGCACATTTTGGCTCGCAATGTATCGTTGTGGCAATTGACGCAAAAACGGTAAGCTCAGGCAAATGGGAGATTTTCACCCATGGGGGTCGTAAATCCACAGGCATTGACGCCGTCGAGTTTGCCAAACTGGTGACAAAAAACGGCGCTGGCGAAATTCTCTTGACCTCAATGGACCGCGACGGAACCAAAGCAGGCTATAATCTTCCCCTCACCCGTGCGATCTCCGATGCTGTTAGCGTACCAGTGATCGCATCTGGTGGCGTTGGTAATTTAGAGCATCTGGTTGAAGGCGTGAAAGAAGGTCACGCAAGCGCCGTCTTAGCCGCGTCGATCTTTCACTTCGGCACATATTCCATAAAAGAGGCCAAAGAGTACATGCAGGCCGCGGGCATTCCCATGAGGATCGAAGAATGACACTAGACGAGCTTGAAGCCATCATCGCCACTCGTGCAAAAGCCTCTCCGGAGGACAGCTGGACAGCCAAGCTCCTAGCCCAAGGGCGCGACAAAGTTGCAGAGAAGCTGGGAGAGGAAGCAATCGAGACGGTGATTGAGGCCGTTAAAGGCAACAAAGCAGGCCTCACATCCGAGGCAGCCGATCTCCTTTTCCACCTCCTCGTTGTGCTCTATGCCAATGAAGTAAGTATCTCTGATGTCATGGCCGAACTTGAGCGCCGTCAGTCCCGCTCCGGCATCGCTGAAAAAGCCTCACGCCAGAATTAGAACGTTATCTCTGAGCAAAAACGAGGGATCCTGTGGCAACGCCCAGCTGCTTAACGCGACGAAACACGTTCAGAGCTTGGAACTGATCACACCGGTGTTGAACCCACCACGCCGCAACTCACCGAAGAGACGCTGATATTCAATCTTGGGACAGCGGCCCATGACGACGTCCACGCCACGTTCACGAGCGTGCGCGGCCGCCTCTTCATTGATGACGCCGATCTGCATCCAGATTGTTTGGAGTTTGGGCAAGCGCTCCAAAGCCTCTTCCACAATTGGCAAAACATCTTCGGAACGACGAAAAATATCCAAAAAATCAGTGTCTAGAGGAAGCTCTGCGAGGCTGCCAACATAAGGAGCACCCAAAAAGTCTTTCCCGACATAGGCAGGGTTCACAGGGAAAATTTCATACCCTCGCAACTTCAGATAGCGCCCCACAAAAAAGCTGGGGCGTGTTTCTTTACTGGACAGTCCAACAATCGCGACCTTCTTTGCGCGCGACATCACATCCTTCAGAAAACGGTCGGTATAGATCTCGCTCATTTATATCTCCCTCATATCCTATTGATCAAAAAAAAGCGCCCAAGTCGAGCTTGAGCGCAGTTACGGAACGAGGGACAGTGTTTCCAAAGCAGGTGTTCCATCCTGCTTCTGGATTAGATGTAGGAACGATTTCCAACTTATAAAGAGGATGTAAAAAACCTGTGAACAAAGCGTTAATTCAGGCTGATTTTTGCCGAGTGGCGGCATAAAGCGACACGGCAGCAGCATTTGAAACATTCAAAGACCCAAAGTCCCCCGCAAAATCGATCTTCGCCAAAACGTCACATTGTTCTTTTGTCTTTTCGCGAAGCCCTGGCCCCTCTGCGCCCAAAACCAAGGCAACGGGACGGTCTTGATAGCCTTCCAGCTCGGCGTCAAGCGTGGTCTCTGCATCTCCATCAAGACCAATTAGAAAATACCCGTAGCCTTTAAGCTCGTCCATCGCACGCGAGAGATTCGTGACACGCAGGTAAGGCTGACGTTCCAACGCACCACTTGCTGTCTTGGCCAAAGCGCCTGTTTCTGGCGCAGCATGGCGCTTTGTTCCGATCACGGCGCGCGCGCCAAATACTTCAGCCGAGCGCAGAATAGCCCCCACATTGTGCGGGTCTGACACCCGATCAAGCAACAAAACGCGTGCAGGCCGCTCATCGCCCCCGCTGACGCAGGCATCCGCCACAGAGCCCCAGTCGAGAGCCTTCACTTCAAGCGCAGCCCCTTGATGCACAGACTGAGGGTCCAAAGGCGCAGAAAATTTACGCGGATCAGAAACCTCCGGCTCCATCCCACTTTGAGCAATCACGTCGGCAAGCTTAGTTTGCGCATTAAGCGTAACGATAAGGCGCAGTTTCTCACGCTTAGGGTTGGCAAGAGCATCGCGAACAGCGTGTAAACCAAAGAGCCACACCGTCTCGGCGGCCTCCAACTTTTTGCCACGTTCTTTTTCCACAACCCACTTTGGCTTTTTCATCGCAAGACCCTGTTTTCAAGCTGAGAGACATTTTCTCTCCTCTGCGCCGCTTATCATGCCAATTTGCTGTTGACGACCCTTAGCGAGGCAAGTAATCCCCTCCCTCAGTGGGCGACAGGCCGCAAGGTGTGGCAGGGGACTGTAACTCCCTCGCGGAGACGCACGCCTGGTTCGATTCCAGGGTCGCCCACCACTTACAAAATCATTTATTTTCCTTACTTTAATGGCCCATCAGGCCATACTTGTAAGTCTTGCCGACACATAAACAGAAAATAAATGCGTCAGCTTCAGTCTCAGTGGTATTCGGCGGATGACGTTTATCTTCAAAAACGCTCGGATCAAAATGCGCGGATCGCATACGTCCAAGGCACTTAGGCAGTCTGGTCTTGCTCATATAATACAAACTGGCGTGTGCCTGATCGCCAACCTGTGGCGTTCATTGATCGTTCAGACCAGTTTTTACCCAGAGTGACCACTTCAACGCATACTGAAAATCCAATTTCAAAAGAGATAAATTGGATCCTGCTTTCCATAGTCGTTTTCAAAATAGGAGCTGGCGTCCAATTCTCTGTCCTCATCCTAATGAAAGTCCCTGCTTGGAAACAGCTTCTTGGCTTGATCACGTGGATGGTACGCGCGACTTGCTGAAGTAGTGTGATGAGCTCGGGGTGTATCGTCTGCATGCGGCAAGGTCTGACCAACGGCCTCTCCCATTGGGTGACCAAGCTCGGACAACCGATGCGACATATCCTGAATATCTTGAGCAATTAGATGCACGACAATGCCTTCACGTTGCAGATATCCAGCTATTTGCAACAACCGCCCCCCCATCACGGCCTTTCGGAATTTCTCATAGACTTTAGGCCAAACAACGATGTTGCTCACACCTGTTTCATCCTCAAGTGTTAAAAAAATAACACCCGAAGCCGTGCCAGGCCGCTGGCGGGTAATAACCAGACCACACACGGCGATACGGCCCAACGGAATGCGCGCCAGTTCAGCATGTGGTGTTACATTATTGAGAGTAGGCCGTATCAATTCAACAGGATGTGCCCGCAGTGACATCCGCATAGAGACATAATCTTCAACGACTTCTTCACCCAAGTTCATCATTGGTAACACCACCTTTGGCTCGGGAATCACTTCGCCATCGATTGGATCATTGAACAGCGGCAAAGGCCTATCAGCCCTGATCGCTTTAACCTGCCAAAGAGCATCACGTCTGGTCAGGCCAACACCCGTAAAGGCGTCGGCCTCGGCCAACCGCTCTAAGGTGCTTGGGGATACCCCTGCACGATGCCATAGGCTTGGAATATCATGGTATCCATTCCCACGGGCGGAAACGATCCACTCTGCATCGTCCCTCTTCATGCCTTTGATTTGCCGAAACCCCAATCGAAGGGCCAAAGTACCGTCTGTTCGCTTTTCTAAGTGGTTGTTCCAGCCCGAGTTATTGACACAGACTGGTCGGGTTTCGATGTTGTGTTCGCGGGCATCCCTTACGATCTGAGCGGGAGCATAGAACCCCATTGGCTGTGAATTCAGAAGCGCACATGCAAAGGCCGCTGGGTGGTGACATTTTAACCATGCTGACACATAGGCTAACATTGCGAATGCCGCAGCGTGACTTTCAGGGAAGCCATATTCACCGAAACCCTCGATTTGAGAAAAGCAACAATCCGCAAAATCGGGATCGTATCCACGTTGCAACATTCCACGGATGAACCGATCACGAAATGTTCCAATGGTTCCCATTTTCCGGAAGGTAGCCAAGGATCGCCGTAGATGATCAGCCTCCTCTGGAGCAAAGCCTGCTGCGACCACAGCGATTTGCATAGCTTGTTCTTGAAACAACGGAACGCCGCATGTTTTACCCAGCACAGCTTCCAATGCCTTGGATGGAAAACTGACCGGTTCCTTGCCTTGTCGCCGGTTGATATAAGGGTGAACCATGCCACCTTGGATCGGGCCAGGACGTACAATAGCGACCTCAATCACTAAATCGTAGAATGTGCGTGGCCGCATGCGGGGTAGGAAATTCATTTGAGCTCGGCTTTCCACTTGGAACACCCCAACCGCATCAGCCTTGCACAGCATATCATAAGTCTTGGTGTCTTCTTGTGGAACGCTTGCAATGTCCAATTTCGAGCCCCCATGCAAGGCAATCAGATCAAAGCACTTGCGGATACAGGTCAACATTCCCAACGACAGGATATCAACCTTCAGGATGCCCAACGTATCAATATCATCCTTGTCCCATTCAATCACCGTGCGGTCATCCATTGCCGCATTTTCAATAGGGCAAAGCTCATCCAGCCGCCCTTGTGTGATGACAAAACCCCCTACATGTTGGGACAGGTGACGGGGGAATCCGATCATCTCACCAATCAAACGTAGCGTTTGAGACAAACGGCGATCACTGAGGTCAAGGCCAAGTTCGCGCACACGGGCTTCATCGACTTGAGCACCCGACATCCCCCAGATTTGACTGCTCAACCCGCTCAGCACGTTCTGTGACAGCCCCATGACCGCACCCACTTCCCTGATCGCGGCACGCGTGCGAAAGTGAATGACCGTGGCGCACAGCCCCGCCCTGTGCCTGCCATATGTCTCGTAGATATACTGGATCACTTCTTCACGGCGCTCATGCTCGAAGTCGATATCAATATCGGGTGGTTCACCACGGTGTTCAGACATAAACCTCTCGAACACCATGGTAATCGTCTCAGGCCCAACATCAGTGATCCCCAGCGCGTAGCACAGGATCGAATTGGCAGCAGACCCACGCCCCTGACACAAAATTCCTTGAGAGCGTGCAAAGGTCACAATGTCATGCACGGTCAGGAAATACGCAGCAAACCCGAGCGTCTTCACCAGTGACAGCTCTTTTTCAACCAAAGCACGCACACGCTCTGTTATGCCATTCGGGTAGCGCCGTTTCAGGCCGCTGGCTGTCAACCGGACCAGTCGGTCATGGGCCGTTTCCCCCTCTGTAACTTCCGTAGGGTATTCATAGGAAAGTTCAGACAGGCAAAAACTACACTTGTCTGCGATCTCTTGCGTCCGTCTAATCACTGCAGGGTGATTGCGAAACAATCGAGCCATATCATCGATGCCCTTGAGCCGACGCTCTGCATTGGGGAGGGCGCGTTTGCCAATATCATCAATACGACACCTTTCACGCAAGCACGTCAGGACATCAGCCAATTGCCGGCGAGATCCGTGGTGTAAAAGCACATCACCTACAGCCACCATCGGCGCAGAGGTTGTATGTGACAAAGACATACATTGATCAAAATAGGCTTGATCGCTGCCATCATATCTTGGCGCACACCCCAGATATACGTTTGAGGGGAATGCTCTGACTATCTCTGCGATGTGCCCAGCAGTCTGTTTGCGGCCCCCCTGAGGAAGGCCAATCAAGATCATGCCCTTGGCTCCGTCCAACACATCATGATGGAATAGATGGCATTCACCTTTTTCGGCACGCATCTTACCGAGTGTTAAAAGGCGAGACAGTGCCTCATAGCCCTGACGATCTTTGGGTAATGCGACCCAATGCACCAAGCTATCCTGCAACACCAATCTTGCCCCTACGATCAGTTTGGGAAATTGGCTCCTAACATCGGGACCGTTTAGCAATGTCCCCCCTGTATCTTGCCGACTGCTGTGATCCATCTGTTTGCTTGATCGTATGATGACGCCCTCTGATGCAGTGCGCTTCAATTCTTTCAGGGCCGCATACGCCCGTACAACACCCGCCAATGAATTATGGTCCGTGATCGCAATGGCAGACAATCCGAGCTCAGCGGCCCGTGTCACGAGCTCTTCGGGGTGAGATGCACCTTTGAGGAAAGTGAAATTACTCGTGGTGCAAAGTTCGGCGTAGCTCATGCGAACATCCCATGCACAAACCAACTTGGGTTTTGAGGCGTATAAAACATCCATAACCGATGACCTTCACGGGTCTCTACTTTCCAATAGTCCCGCACACCGTGTCGCCAGTTTTCATCATCAAACCACCATTCTGGAGCAATGCGCTCTGGTCCCGTTGTGCGCCCAATCTGAAAGGACATACCCCGCCATTTGAATCTCTTGGGCGGAACAGTTGTCGCTGCGGCCACATACTCAGGCTGAAACAATCGAATAGGTCGTGGGTTCCAAGTCACCCATGCACCCGTAGGCTCTGACCAAGCTGCGGGTGCAATCATGAAGCTGCGTTCAGGAATATGGCTGTCAGCGGGCAAAAACCTCTGGATGTTCTCTAGTCCGATACGATTTCCCAGCCGCGTGATCAAATCGTGCAAACCGTCATCATGTCGTGATTTGCCTTGAGTGGCTTGTGTGGTTTGCTCGACGGGTAAAGCTTCCACCTGAACGGCGACCAAACGTAATTGGTCAATGCCAAAGCCAGAATCTATCTCTCCAACCCCCCTTTCGAATAATGGAAGTATTCGAGTTGGATCACGAAGAGGTCGTGCAAGACGCAATTCAACGGTTTGATCACCCCCGTCAATGCGCCGACAAGACAAAGACAGCACCCGCACACCTGACATGTTGTCTGTCAGTTTTTTACACAACGGGTAAAGCAGGCGTTCTACACCCGCCATCACATCCTTCGCTAAGCCAATGGGCTCAGGCAACGTGAGCCGTGTCGAATAGGTTGGCGCATTGGCTTCTGGGGAAATGCTCTCAGCTTGACGGCCTAGCGCTTGATCCAATCGCATCAAAACCGATGCCCCAAACCGTTGACCAACCGTAGCGCGAGGCAGGGCCGCAAGCTGCCCGACCGTCTTGATGCCTAAACGCTGTAAGGTGGTGTCCTCCTTAGTCGTGATTCGAAGGCAAGCGATGGGTAGCCTCTGGATCGCGCTCAGGGTGTCGCTAGTGTCAGCACAGCCCTGACCGAAATGTGCCAAAGCCCATGCCGCGCCCAATGTGTCACCTATGCCAACACAGACCGTCAGTTTAGATCGGGCCAGTCGCATTCGAATGTCGCTCAGTAACGCCACCTCCCCCCCCAGCAGGTGGGCCGAACCAGTGATATCAAGAATTAATCCATCGACGCCATCCTTCCCAACCCACGGACAATAGCGTTTGGCCCATCTGAGAAGGCGGTCTTGAAATAACTGATCCGCCTGAGCGTTGTGCAATTCTGTTTTTAGCTGCGGACAAAATGAACGGGCATCAGCCAAACCCATACCACGCCTCAACCCACGTTCTTGAGCCATCTCATTCAGGCAAATAAGACGATCCGCATTCTTGATCTGTGCGATAACAGCGAAGGGACCCTCAATATGCTTTGTACGCAGAATGCGCTCGCTGGGCAGGTTCGGAAACCACAGAGATACGATGCGCTTCATCATTCCAGCAGACCTTCCAATCTCCACATGTTCCCGATTTGTTCTTATTAAGCTCCCATTGCATTTGTGTCGAGTCATCTGGTGAATAGGCAGGTGAAATAGACCAACGGGTTTGCGTTGCATTACTCCCCATGCCCTCACGCACAATCATCAATCCCGTAGACGAACCCGCTTCTGCTGCGAGTTGCAATCTACGCCCAGCTATCAAAGTCAGCGGCTTAGTAAGTTCGGCGACGACCAGTGACACAGAACCCGATCTCAAAGCTTCTTCTGTTGCGGCTAATATATCATGGGCACCAGCACATTTCCCGATCAAGACACGATGTGGATCACAATAGGTTTGCAACCCGTGAGGATTGAGCACCTCAGGCACCCAGCCTTCGACAAACCAAATGGCCTTACCTGATGTGACACCACAGCAAATGGCAGCAAAGCTATACGAGCCTGCACCTGTTACCTCGTGGTACCGGCAGGCTTTGAGCGGAAACACATCTGAGAATCTGACACGCATCAGGCTTTATGTTCACTAAATGTTCCAAATCTCAAGCCGTGAGATATTTTTTTTACAATCCTGGGTCAAAAGTAGATGCCTTGAACAAAAACGAATTGAACCTTCTCAGCCACGCGACGATGTACCCTTAGTGAAGATCGAAACTGCCTGCCACACGACCCAAAGGGCAACGCAGTGTCGCTTGGGGCTCTGTGCTATTTTATTGTTTCTAATTCTTCGTAAGCCCCTTGGACGCAGCCGTTGATTGTCTCTATACTCGCAACAAATAACGAGTGCTGAGCGGAGCCTATGGCTGCAAAACCTAAGACAACCGACGATTTTAATGTTTTTGTGATCGGACAGGCTGGGCGCCTGCAATACGAGGCGCTTCTGTTTGCTGCCTCTGTGAGAGAATTCAGCCCTAATTTCAAAGGCCGCCTGATTGTGGCAGAGCCGCAACCCGGCCCCCTTTGGCCGCGTGATCCGCGTATGGACGACACTCTCGTTCTAGAAGCCCTCAATGATCTTGATGTCGAGATTATTCCCTTTGAAAGCAAGGCTTTCGGAAATGCTTATGCTTACGGCAACAAGATCGAAGCACTGACAGCCCTCCCCAAAGGCAAGCCCTTTGTTTTCTTTGACACAGATACGCTCATTACAGACGAACTCACATCTGTTCCCTTCAATTTTAATAAGCCCTCGGCTTCACTCAAGCGTGAAGGCACTTGGCCAACACTTGAGCTCTACGGGCCAGGATATGGCGAGATATGGAAGTCGCTCTATGACAAATTCGGGCTTGATTACAAAAGCTCTCTCGATCAATCTCAGCCTGATGAATATTGGAAACGGTATCTATACTTCAACGCAGGCTTCTTCTTTTATAAATGTCCGCATGAATTTGGTGAAAAATTTCTCGAATACGCTCTGGCCATACGCGACTGCCCCCCACGCGAGCTGGTCTGTCAAACAATGGACCCATGGCTTGATCAGGTGGCCCTGCCGCTGGTTATTCATGCGCTCGGCGGCGGCCGAGATACACTGCCTGACGGCTATCTAGACGGGGCTGTTAGCTGTCATTATAGGTTATTTCCTATGCTTTATGCGCGTGAAGCGGACAATGTTATCGCGGCGCTTGAGCAGGTATGCGCGCCCAACAAGCTCAAAAAAGCTCTGAAAGCTTATAATCCGATCAAGCGCATGGTCTATCAAGGTCGGGGAGAAAAAGTGCGCGCGCTTTTTGATCAGAACGACCTGCCCCGCAAGGAACAGGCCATCCGCAACCGCATCAAGCGCGAAGGCTTCTGGATGCGTTGAGACAGAACAATGTTCTGAGATCCTCGCTATAGAGGGCAGAGCATTCCGCGTTCGGAACAAGTTTTGAACTCCTGTCCCTCTTAGGGCACTCCCAGTTGTGAAGGTCCGTCACTTTGCCTAACATTTGCCCAAACACACACTTGGGAGGCCCAAATGGCTTACGGATTCGACACACTTCAAATTCACGCAGGCGCAGCACCAGACCCTGCCACGGGCGCGCGCCAAACGCCAATTTACCAGACAACAGCCTATGTCTTTCGGGATGCTGACCACGCAGCAGCGCTCTTCAACTTGCAAGAGGTAGGCTATATTTACTCTCGCCTGACAAACCCGACGGTTGCAGTTCTGGCGGAGCGCATTGCCACACTCGAAGGTGGCCAAGGCGCAGTTTGCTGTTCTTCTGGCCATGCAGCCCAGATCATGGCGCTCTTCCCCCTGATGGCACCCGGGCGCAATGTTGTCGCATCCTCGCGCCTGTATGGCGGAACAATCACGCAGTTCTCTCAAACGATAAAACGCTTCGGCTGGTCTGCTAAGTTTGTCGACTTTGATGATCTTGAAGCAGTCAAAGCCGCCATCGACGATGACACCCGCGCAGTTTTTTGTGAATCGATCGCCAACCCCGGCGGCTATATCACCGATCTGGATGCGATTTCAGCGATCTCAGACGCTGCAGGCATTCCGCTTATCGTCGATAACACATCAGCGACACCCTATCTCTGCAACCCGATCGAGCACGGCGCCACGCTTGTTGTGCACTCCACCACAAAATACCTCACAGGCAACGGTACCGTGACAGGGGGCTGCGTTGTAGACTCTGGCAAGTTTGACTGGTCGGCGTCTGACAAATTCCCTTCTCTATCCGAGCCAGAGCCTGCCTATCACGGCCTTAAGTTTCATGAAACATTCGGCGCGCTCGCCTACACGTTTCATGGCATCGCCATTGGTCTGCGCGATCTGGGCATGACGATGAACCCACAGGCAGCGCATTACACTCTCATGGGCATCGAAACACTGAGCCTGCGCATGGAGCGGCATGTGCAGAACGCTGAACAAATTGCGGGCTGGCTGGAAGGCCACGAGGCTGTTGATTACGTCACCTATGCGGGCCTAAAGTCTTCACCTTATAACGCGCGGGTGGCCAATATCTGTCCGAAAGGTGCTGGTGGCTTGTTCACAATTGCGCTCAAAGGTGGCTATGAATCCTGCCTCAAATTCGTGGATAGTCTCGAAATCTTCAGCCATGTTGCAAACCTTGGAGACACGCGCAGCCTTGTGATCCATTCTGCCTCCACAACACACCGCCAGCTTACCCCAGAGCAGCAGGAAGCGGCAGGCGCGGGCCCAAGCGTTGTACGGATTTCAATCGGAATTGAGGACGCAAAGGACCTGATCGCTGACCTCGACCAAGCTCTCGCAAAAGCCAGCGCATAAGCGCACGTTTTTAATGATTGTTAGCAGATGCCGCTTTGAGAAACTCATAGTGGCATCTGATCTGTTTTATTCAGAAGGGTATTGATATAATAAAAGCTTAATAGTGTTGTGACCGGCTTCAAGGCGGCTGTATGAAACCAAATTTTGCGTTAAAATTATCGTTTGAAGGCATTGGCCTTTTGCATCGGTCTACGGCGGGCTGGGACCGCGTTGGCGAAGTACCTCTAGATGTGCCTGATTTGCCAGAAGCCCTGAATTTGCTCAAGAAAACAGCGGCTCAGATCACGCCAGAGCCTCTCACAGTAAAACTACTGCTCCCCTCTGAGCAGATTAAATACCTCCAGTTAACGAAACCTGATGGCCCGACCTCGGAGTATGAGACTGCTGTACTTGCAGCTCTCGACGGCGCGACACCCTACACGCTTGAAGAGCTTGCGTATTGCTGGGCCGAATCTGGCACCGACCTCGTTGTTGCCGCTGTCGCGCGCGAAACCTTGCTGGAAGCAGAAGCTTTTGCCTCCGACAACGGATTTGAACCTATCTATTTCACAGCGCAGCCAAGCGCTGGCAGCTATGTCGGTGAGCCATTTTTTGGCCGCTGTAAGAGTATTGATGCCGATATCGAGCGCGACTTGGAAGCCGTTGTGGTCAGCGGTGTCGCGCGCATTCCTGAAGCAGCAACAGCACCTCCCGAAGACGCCCTTCCTGCAACGTCAGCGCCCAAGCCAGAAGTCCAGCCGCCACAAGCTTCAACTCCCTCGTTTTCAACGCGACGAGAGGCTGAGGGCAAGGAGGCAGTTGCGCCCTCTCTCTCAGGCGTCACACGGCATGAACCAAGCGCCGTTGCACCAAGCATCCCGCTTCTCCCAGAAGACGAAGCGAACGCCGCGCCCCCTCCTCCACAGCCCCTCCCCGACCTCACTGCAGCGGCGCGCGAGGAAATGGCATTTGTCAGCCAACGCAACCCTGATGGCTCTCCAGAACTGAACGCACCCGTCACGCAACCAGCAAGCACAACGCCTGTCGCACCTGCACCTCGCCCTCTGCCTACGCCACCGCCAAACCTTGTTCCTCCAACAGAAAACGAACGCCAACGTTTGACTGTGTTTGGAGCGCGAAAAAAGGAAAAAGTGCCTCAGAAGCAGAAGGTTATGGGGAAGCCGAGGTTCCTCGGTCTGATCTTAACCGCCGTATTACTCGTGTTTTTACTGGGTGTTGCGGCGTGGGCTTCAATCTTTGTTGGTGAGGGTCTGTCACGGTTCCTCGGCAAAGACCCTGAACGCATTGTTCTGGCTCCGTCTGATCTGGATGAAACCGAGATTGAAGGCGACGAGGCGATGGTGCTTGAGCCGCAGCTTGAGCTTGCAGCGCTCGACACGGGTGAGGAAACCCACGCTACCGATCTATCGCGTGTAATGCCTTTGCCGATCCCTGAGATCAGCTTGCAGGAAGCGCAAGAAAAATACGCAGTTACAGGCATTTGGGTCTTGGCACCTGCTGCGCCCACGGTTCCGCCACTGCAGGATTCTGATGATCTTTATATTGCGTCGATCGATCCTGTGATCTCGGCCCAAGATGCGATTGCTTTGCCAGCGCTCACCCTTGAGCAAGCTGACGGCACACTTGGTCGTCAAACCAATCCTGCAGCTCAAGGTCTCAGCTTTGCGCTGGATGCGCGCGGGCTGGTCAGGGCCACAAAAGAGGGTGCTATATCGCCAGACGGGCATCTCGTTTTTGCAGGCAAACCCCCTTATTTTCCTACCGATTTACCTGATAGGAAAGAGGCTCTGGAGGGGGCGGTAGAGGTGCCTGATTTGCGGGCGGCGATGCGGCCGAAAGCACGGCCTGAGGGGCTCGCGGAAGCCAATGAACGGGCCAATCTGGGCGGTTTTAGCCGAACAGAGCTGGCCTCGATTCGCCCCAAAATGCGCCCGCCTTCAGCACGCGAAATAGCCGCCGCAGAGCCACAACCCACGCCAACACCAAACGCCAGCGCCGCCCTTGAACAGGCGATTGAAGAGGCGGTTGCGCAGGCCGTTCCCCCAACGCCTGGAGCCGTGGTGATCAAGCTTCCTGAAGCCAATGCCCGCGACCTCGACCCGAACGCCACTCCGCAGGCAGTGGCGCGTTCTGTGAAGCCCAAGGACCGCCCCAATAACTTTGATCGCATCGTAAAACGTGCTGAAAAAAATCAGCAACAAGAAGAGGTTACGCAAGTTGCAGCGGTTGCTCCACGCACTGTTGCGCCAAGTATCCCCTCGCGTGCCTCCGTTGCAAAACAAGCCACTGTGCGAAATGCGATTAACCTAAAGCGGGTCAATCTGATCGGCGTCTATGGTAAGCCAGCCAGCCGCCGCGCGCTCGTCCGCCTGTCCAACGGGCGCTACAAAAAAGTGGCCGTCGGCGACCGCATTGATGGTGGGCGTGTTTCTGCGATTGGCGAGACAGAATTGATTTATCAAAAGAACGGTCGCGGTGTGACTTTGAAAATGCCAAAAGGCTGACTTGAAAATTCAGTAAACGGTACGTTTTCATCTCTTCATACATTTTGCAGGAACCAAAATCAGGGGGGTGAAAAGCGTGCACAACCCGTGCACAAAGCGTGCACCGCCTGAAACGTGTTTTTGTTCAGACAAAATTAGACAATACGGCGCGCGCAGGCTTTACTGTTTGGGCGTACATTCAAGACTATCAATGCCCTCTGAGAGCGAAACAACATGACCGACCTCGCTGTCTATGGCGGCCTTTTTCTTTCGGCCTTTGTCGCAGCCTCACTGCTGCCAGCACAGTCCGAACTCGTGCTGGCGGGGCTGCTGGCCTCCCAAGAATGGTCTGCCTTTTGGCTCCTCTTTGTGGTGAGCTTTGGCAATATTCTTGGCGCACTGTTCAACTATGCTCTCGGGCGCGGGGCGAATGCGCTCCAACACAAGCGCTGGTTTCCGTTTTCAGGCGATACGCTGGCGCGTGCCGAAGGCTGGTATCGGCGCTACGGGCGCTATTCGCTTCTGCTCAGCTGGGCGCCTCTTGTGGGCGATCCACTGACTTTGGCAGCGGGCGTGTTGCGCGAAAACATCTGGATCTTTCTCGCGCTCGTCACCTTGGCAAAAACAGGGCGCTATCTGGTGGTTGCAGGATTGGTCTGGGGCTGGCTCTAGGCGAAATAATGCATATTTCTTCGCATATCTTTGGCTACAGCTGGCGAAATTATCGCATCTTTGAGATTTAAATCGTAATTTGAGAGCATGAAAGACCAGATTGATTCTAAACTCATCACGGCTTTGCAGCAGAACGCGCAAGCCACGGCCCAAGAGCTGGCTGATATGCTTGGCCTCTCGCCAAGTCAGGCCGCGCGGCGACGTCAGCGGCTGGAAGCCAGCGGTGTCATTCTTGGATATCGCGCGCAGCTTGATGCGGGGGCGCTTGGCCTTGGTGTGCAGGCCTTTGTACAGGTCCAGCTTCTCAACCATGACCCTACCCTTTCCAAGAGCTTCAACAAATTGATCGGTTCACAACCAGAGATCATTTCAGCCTGGGCTATGACGGGCGATGCAGATTTGTTGCTGAGGATTTATTCCAAGGATCTGGCCTCGCTAAACACGCTGATCCATGACATCCTTCTGGCGCATGGGGCAGTTAGCCGTGTGCATAGCCAAATTGTGATGAACCAGATTAAACAAGACGCACCGTTGCCAGCCTAATGCACTCTTTATTGTTCCTTCCTACGATTTATTTGTTGGCCGCTGTCATTGCTGTGCCCCTCGCGTCCCGCTTGGGGCTTGGGTCTGTTTTGGGATATCTCAGCGCTGGTATGATCATCGGGATCATGCCTGGCCTTGGCGAAGAAACCCGCGCGCTTCAGCATTTTGCCGAATTTGGCGTCGTAATGATGCTTTTCATCGTCGGGCTTGAGCTGACCCCTGGGGCACTTTGGGCGATGCGCCAAAGGCTTGTCGGCCTTGGCGGTGTTCAGGTTGTGCTGACCTGTATGGTCTTTTTTGTGGCTTCGTCATTGTTCGGGCTGGCGTGGCAGACGAGCCTTGCGATTGGTCTCGTCTTGTCCTTGAGCTCAACCGCAATTGTGCTTCAGACCCTTACAGAAAAAGGCCTTGTGCAGACATCCGGCGGCCGCTCTGTCTTTGCGGTCTTGTTGACGCAGGATATTGCTGTGATCCCGTTTCTGGCGCTGATACCGCTCTTGAGCATTTCTGCGCCTGTCGTCTTTGGGCCAGATGGCTCGATCGTGCTGCAGACAGAGGACGGTGCGCATCATGCGACGTTGTTTGAAAGCCTGCCCTCTTGGGGCGTGGCGCTGGCGACACTGGCAACCATTGCGGTTGTGATCGCTGCGGGGGTCTTTCTGACCAAGCCGATCTTTCGATATATTCACGCCACGCGACTGCGAGAGATGTTTACGGCGCTTGCCCTGCTCATTGTTATTGGCAACGCCTATGTGATGACGCTCTTGGGGCTGTCGCCCGCTTTGGGCGCTTTTCTGGCTGGGGTTGTTTTGGCAAGCAGTGAGTTCCGTCACGAGCTTGAGAGCGATATCGAGCCGTTTAAGGGCCTCTTGCTGGGACTGTTTTTCATCACCGTGGGGGCCTCGATCAACTTTACCGCTTTGATGGCGGAGCCAGCCCTTATGATTGGCCTCGCCTGCGGGCTGATCCTGCTCAAGGGCGTTGTGCTTTTTGTACTCGGCTTCGGCTTTGGACTTCGGCGGCGCGAACTGTGGCTCTTTACACTGGCCTTGGCACAGGCGGGAGAGTTTGGCTTTGTCTTGATCTCGTTTGCGGGGCAACAGGGTGTTTTTACCGATGCTTTGGGCAACAGGCTTTTGCTGATTATCACCCTGTCGATGCTGATGACGCCGATGCTCTTTTTGGCCTACGACTATTTGCACAAGCGCTTTGAGGGCGCCAAACAGACCAGCGAGCCTGATGAGATTGACCATGCTGGGCCTGTGATAATTGCGGGTGTGGGGCGCTTTGGGCAGATTGTGAACCGGCTTGTGGAGAGCAGCGGATTCAAGACTGTGGTTCTGGATAACAATCTCAAGCGCATCCAGCTGATGCGCAGCTTTGGCTACCGCGCGTTTCTGGGCGATCCCACGCGGCCTGAGCTTTTGCGCGCGGCGGGCTTGCGCGATGCGCGGGTGCTTGTTGTGTCGCTGGACGACACCGAAGCGGGACTGCGGCTTGTGCGGCACGCGCGCAAGGAACGGCCCGACATCCATATCATTGCACGAGCCCGTGACCGCGGCCATGTGTTTGCGCTCTATGAGGCGGGCGCCAATGACATTGTGCGCGAGCTGTTTGACAGCTCCTTGCGGGCGGGACGCTATGTGCTCGAGAACGTCGGGATGACCGAATATGAAGCCGCCGAGGCGGAACAAGCGTTTTACGCCCATGACCGAATGGCCCTGAAAGAACTGGCGCAGCTTTGGAAGCCTGATCAGGATATGGCCAGCAACGAAGCTTACCGCAAGCGCGTGCGCGAGCTTGAGAAAGAGCTCGAGTTAAGTTTGCAGGCTTTGGCAGAGAAGAAAGACAGCGCCTAGGCGATAGACAGGGCAGCAAGGTCCGCGAGCTTGGGACGCGGCAAGTCTTGGAAGACCTTTAGCGTGAGCCTGCGCGCGGCATCGCCTGACCAGTCTTCTCCCAGCAAGATTTCAGGCGCTTCGGGCTGGCGCAGGACAATGCGCCGCCAATAGTGCAGCACCAGAAAGCGCAGCGCGGCGCGGGCCTCCTCTGTCAGGCTCTCTGAGGCGAGCGCGGGGGAAAGGCCTTCAAGGGCTGCGACATACCCAGAGAATTCAGCCAGCGCCGCCTCAGACACAAGAGCAGTGCGCATCCATTCGGGCACATCCACCGCCGCCAAGCAGAGCGGTGCGCCTGTGGCAGGCGCAGGCGAGACGAGGATATTGGCCCCAATCAGTGCGGATTTGGCGCGCCCTGATGCCGCAGCATCTTCCAGAAGCTCGATTTGCCAATCCGCCCCCTGCCCGCTTTGGACATCGCGATAGATCCGAGCGTAGGCTTTGCGCGTGAGCGCCTCGCCTGTCTCGGAAAGGTGATAGGACGAACGGCGACCCGTTTTGACAGCCTCAAGCCAGCCATCCTTGCGCAAACGGTGCAGCGCGACACGCAGAGCCTCGGGCTTCACGCCAAAGGGCGCGGTGAGCGCGGCCAAGAGCTGACTGTCGATCTGGTCTTCTTTGGCGGGGGCGATATCGCCAAAGATTGTGACAATGAGCGACCAAGTCTTTAGCGGGCCCTGCGCTTGCAGAGCCGTAAAGGTGGTTTCAAAGAGATGTGATGCGCCCATATTCATGGGCGCACCTTAGCGAGAGTGGATCGCGCGTTAAAGAGCGTTCATTGTGAGAAGCTCATAGGTTGCGCAAAGCTCGTCATCCTGATTGGTGAGCGACACATGCCAGCGCACCTCGCCGTATTCTTCGTTGCGCGTCGTTTTGCGCTTCACGGTCAGCGCCACTTTAATCGCGTCACCCGCCACAACAGGCTTCATAAACCGCAGGCTATCTAGGCCCGTGTTGGCCAGAACGGGCCCTTCGTTTGGCTCCACAAACAGTCCTGCCGCGAAGCTGAGCAAAAGGTATCCATGCGCCACCCGGCCCGGGAAAAACGGGTTTCGCGCGGCGGCTGCCTCATCCATATGAGCGTAAAACGTATCACCTGTGAAATGAGCAAACGTCTCAATATCCTCAAGGGTGATGGTACGGCTTGCTGTGTGGAGGGTCTCACCCAGCAAAAGCTCTGAGAAGCGGCGCGTAAACGGGTGTGCGGGGCCAGTGATCTGATCCGCGCCTGGCACCCACTTTTGGCCAATGGCGGTGAGCATATCGGGGCTACCCTGAATGGCGGTGCGTTGCATGTAGTGCATGACACCTCGGATGCCGCCCATCTCTTCGCCGCCGCCTGCGCGGCCTGGGCCGCCGTGAACCATATGAGGGAGCGGCGAACCGTGGCCTGTGCTCTCCTTCATAGAGTGGCGGTTGTTGATATAGATGCGCCCATTCCACGGTGCGGCCTCCGCGACAAAGGCGGTCGCGATGGCAGGGTCAGCTGTGATCAACGAGGTGACTAGGCTGCCCTCGCCCTTGGCAACGAGCGCCGCAGCATGGGCAAGATCGCGGTAGCCCATCACGGTGCTCACAGGGCCAAAGGCCTCTGTCGCGTGGACCTCTGTTGCGGTGTCGGGGCTTTCACAGTGCAAGAGCACGGGCGAAACAAACGCGCCTGTTGTGGGCACGCGGGCTTCGTCCCGCCAGACGATCTTGCTTTCGGTGGCGAGCGTATCGACCATGGCGAGCACATCACGCTTCTGGCTCGCACTCACGAGCGCGCCCATGCGGGTGCTTTCCTCGCGCGGATCGCCGATTGTGAGGGCGTCCAGCTTGGCGCTGATCGCTTTTATGACGGCCTGAACTTGCGCATCAGGAACCATGATACGGCGGATCGCCGTACATTTCTGGCCTGCCTTGGCTGTCATTTCGCGCATGACTTCCTTGATGAAGAGGTCGAACTCCTCAGAGCCTTCTGCGGCATCAGGGCCAAGGACAGAGGCGTTGAGGCTGTCTTGCTCGGCGATGAAGCGTGTCGAGTTTTGCGCAATGCTCGGGTGACTGCGCAGCATGAGCGCGGTCTGGGCAGAGCCTGTGAAGCTGACCACATCTTGGGGGCCGAGGCCGTCAAAGAGATCCCCCACGCCGCCAGAAATCAGCTGGAGAGCGCCTTCGGGGAGAAGCCCGCTATCAAGCATGATTTTGACAGCGAGTTCAGTGACATAGGCGGTGGAACTCGCGGGCTTCACAATGGCGGGGACGCCTGCGAGCAGGGTTGGCGCAAGTTTTTCGAGCATCCCCCAGACAGGGAAGTTGAAGGCGTTGATATGGACACCGACGCCGCGCAGAGGCGTGCAGATGTGCTGGCCCATGAAACTTCTATGGCGCGAGAGTTGCTCCAGTTCACCATCAACATAGACATGCGCTTCGGGAAGCTCGCGGCGGCCCTTGGAGGCGAAGACAAACATCGTTCCGATGCCACCGTCGATGTCGATCATGTGATCTTTTTGCGTGGCACCTGTGTGAAAGCTCAGATCATAGAGCGCTTGCTTGTGCTCGCCGAGCGCCATCGCCAGCGCCTTAACCATCTTGGCGCGCTCGTGGAAGTTCATCGCGCGCAAGGCAGGACCGCCAACCTCGCGGGCGTGGATCAGCATGGCCTTTGTATCAAGCGTACCGTTGCCAATCCGTGCAAAGGGCGCACCTGTGATGGCGCAGTCTACGCTGCGGGCGGCTGCGTCTGGGGCAACCCACTGCCCCATGGCATAGCTTGCAATCTCTTTCATGGCGCTCTCCTTTTTGGCTTTGGATAATTTATTGACCAACCGTTCGGTTTATGCAAGCTTTGTCTTGTAAGCTTGAGGGAGAGAGCAATGTCTGAGACAATTTTAGTGACACGCCACGACACATGGCACGAGATCATGCTCAACCGTCCTGACAAGCTGAACTCATTTAACGAAGAGATGCATCTTGCGTTGCGCGCAGCCCTTGAAGCGGCGCGAGACGAGGGTGCGCGGGCGGTTTTGCTCACAGGTGCTGGACGTGGCTTTTGCGCGGGGCAGGATTTGGGCGACCGTGACCCTTCCAAAATGGAGGGGCCACCCGACTTGGGCGAGACGGTACGCAGGTTTTATGGCCCGCTTGTGAACCTCATTCGCGCCCTGCCCTTTCCTGTGGTTTGCGCCGTCAACGGCGTTGCGGCGGGGGCTGGTGCAAACCTTGCCTTGGCCTGTGACATGGTGCTCGCCTCGGACAAGGCGAAGTTCATTCAATCCTTTAGCAAGGTTGGGCTTATTCCCGATACGGGTGGCAGCTTTCACTTGCCGCGCCTTCTGGGTGAGGCGCGCGCCAAGGGGCTGGCCTTTACCGCAGAGCCGATGAGTGCGCAGCAGGCCGAGGATTGGGGCCTCATTTGGAAATGTATTGAGGATGGGCAACTGACCTATGAGGCGCATGCACTTGTGGAAAAGCTTGCAAACGGACCAACACTGGGCCTTGCCCTGACGAAAGCGGCCATTCAGGCCTCGGCTGTAAACACGCTGTCAGAGCAACTTGAGCTTGAGGCGGGATACATGAAGACCTGCGGCGAATCTGCGGATTATGCTGAGGGCGTGAGCGCGTTTCTGAATAAGCGCGCGCCTCAATTTAAGGGGGAATGAGCATGACACCGAAAGAGCGCGCAGAGCGATCCGCCGCCGCGATGTGGGCGGGCGACAAGGCCTCCGAGTGGGTCGGAATGGAGCTTGTCAGTGTCGATGAAGGCGAGGCTGTCTTGGAGATGACTGTGCAAGCGCATCACACCAACGGCCACGGGACATGTCACGGAGGCATCTCCTTTTTGCTCGCCGACAGCGCCTTTGCCTTTGCGTGTAATTCGCGCAACCAGAACACTGTCGGGCAGCACACTTTTATGAGCTATCTCGCCCCCGGATTTGAGGGTGACCGCCTGCGCGCCACGGCGCGCGAAGTCAGCCTCACAGGGCGCAGCGGGATTTATGATGTGGTTGTAAGCAACCAGAACGGCAAAACACTCTGCGAGTTTCGCGGCATTTCGCGTGCCATCGCGGGCACACATTTTGACGAAGGCGGGGAGGCCTAAGACATGAAAGATCTGACACCAAATAAGAGCGACTTGGACCCCATCGAGATTGCCTCACGCGACGAGATTATGGCGCTGCAACTGACGCGGATGAAGACCACGCTGAAGCACGCTTACGACAATGTGCCAATGTATAAAGACCGCTTTGATGCGGCTGGGGTGCACCCTGACGATCTGACGTGCCTGAGCGATCTAGCGAAATTCCCCTTCACATATAAAGACGATCTGCGTGCCAACTATCCCTTTGGCCTTTCTGCCGTACCACGCGAAGAGCTGGTGCGCATTCATGCCTCCTCCGGTACAACCGGCAAGCCCACGGTCGTGGTCTATACCCAAAACGATATTGATGTCTGGGCAGAAGTCGTCGCCCGCTCTCTGCGCGCCTCTGGCCTCAAGCGTGGCGATACAGTGCACAACGCTTATGGCTACGGCCTTTTCACCGGTGGGCTCGGCGCGCATTACGGGATCGAGCGGCTTGGCGCGACAGTGGTTCCCATGGGGGGCGGGCAAACCGAAAAGCAGGTGGGCCTCATCACAGATTTCAAGCCACAAGGGATCATGGTGACTCCATCCTATATGCTCAACATCCTCGAGGGCTTCCACAAAGCGGGGATTGATCCGCGCACAAGCAGCCTTGATGTCGGCGTTTTTGGGGCCGAGCCTTGGACAAATGCGATGCGGCTTGAAGTCGAAGAGGCATTCGACATGCATGCCGTGGATATTTACGGTCTTTCGGAGATTATCGGACCAGGCGTGGCAAACGAATGCGTCGAGAGCAAAGACGGCCTCCACATTTGGGAGGATCACTTTTACCCTGAGGTGATCAACCCGGTCACAGGCGAGGTGGTCCCTGAAGGAGAAGAAGGGGAGCTTGTCTTTACCACACTCACCAAAACAGGCATGCCAATGATCCGGTACCGCACACGCGACCTAACCCGCCTCATGGCGGGCACGGCGCGCTCAATGCGGCGGATGCAGAAAATCACAGGGCGCTCTGACGACATGATTATTCTGCGCGGTGTGAATGTCTTCCCCACCCAGATCGAAGAACAGGTCATGGCGACAGGTGGTCTTGCGCCTTACTTCCAGATCGAGCTCTACAAATCAGGTCGGATGGATGCGATGCGGGTGTTTGTAGAGGCGGCAGCTGATGCGGCAGACAATCTCTCCCGCACAGCGGCGCAGCGGATGTTGACCAAACATATCAAGGATATGGTAGGTGTTAGCACCGAGGTCATCGTAGGCGATCCTGGCTCCGTGGCACGCTCGCAAGGTAAGGCCGTGCGCGTGATCGACAATCGCGACAAGGGCTGAGGACATGGCAAGAACACAAGCCAAGGACCACGGTGCCAAGCGCGAAGCCATCTTGGAAGCAGCGGCACGGGTCTTTGCCAGCGAGGGATTTGACCGCGCAAGCATGGCAGCGCTTGCGCAGGATGCGGGCATCTCGAAGGCCAACATCTACCACTACTATGACAGCAAGGATGCGCTCTTGTTTGACTTGCTCGACAGTCATCTCAAAGAGCTGCGCGACAGGCTCGCCGAGGTGAACCTCGACGGGCTGACCCCCGCAGAAAAGCTCCATGCGCTCTGCGCCGAAGTGCTTTTGGCCTATCAGGGCGCAGACAATGCGCACCGTGTTCAAAGCGCAGGGATGGATCACCTGCCCCCAGAGCAACGCCAAATTCTTGTTGGATATCAGCGCGATATGGTCAAGCAACTCTCAGGCGTGATTGCTGAAAATGCGCCTGACGTGTTTGAGCGCGATCCAGCCAAGCTGCGCAGCGTCACGATGTCGGTGTTTGGCATGCTCAACTGGCATTATATGTGGAATGCCAGCGCTGATGAACACGCGCGTCGCGCTTATGGCGCAGAAGTGGCCAAGCTTGCACTGGGCGGCCTCAAAGCTCTCTGAGGCTCTTTTTCTTTCTTCAAATATTCTCACGGGGTGAATGCCAGAGGCAAAGGAGGCGCGAGCGCCCCCTTCTTTTACGTTTTGGCGCAGCCAAAGTGCGATCCCTATTCGTGTAGGTCTATTGGTCGTAATCCACTTTGACGACCGCGCTCACTGGGAAGCTCTGGCAGGACAGGATGTAGCCTTTTTCGACCTCATAATCTTCAAGCGCATGATTGGCGCGCATATCGACTTCGCCTTCTATGACGCGGCAGCGGCATGTCGAGCAGACCCCTGCTTTACAGGCGTAGGGTGCATCCAGATTGCCTGCACGCGCGAGATCAAGAATGCTGCTGTCAGGATCGGCGTCCATTGTCTGGGTCGCACCATCAAGGGTCACCGAAAGTTTGATCTGTGCAGCAGCCCCTGCGACGCGCGAGGCGGCAGGTTTGGCCAAGCGGCCTTGTTGGGCGGAGGCGAAGAGCTCAAATTTAATCTGCTCGTCTTCTAGCCCATGCTCCTTCAGCGCCTTGGCGATGCCGAGCATCATAGGTTCGGGACCACAGATAAAGGCAGTGTCGACGCTCTTGATATCAATCCAGCTTTCGAAAAGCTTGGCGCATTTCTCTTCCGTAACGAGTCCCGAGAAGAGCTCAATATCCTGTGCGTCTTGCTCAAGGATATGGATCACATTGAAGCGGCCCATGTAGATGTTCTTGAGATCTTCCAGTTCCTCGCGGAACATGATCGTGCTGATGCCCTTATTGGCATAGACCAGCGTAAACTCGGCCTTTGGCTCGGCCTCAAGTGTGGTTTTGATCAGCGACAAAACCGGCGTGATCCCTGAACCACCTGCAAAGGCGAGGTAAGATTTCTCTGTGCTGGCATCCAGCGGTGTAAAGAAGCGGCCCATCGGCGGCATAGCCTCGATGCGCGCGCCAATGGCGAGCTCTTCGTTGGCCCAAGTCGAGAAGGCCCCGCCATCGACACGCTTGATGCCAACTTGCAGGATGCCCTCGCCCTTGCCTGCGCAAATCGAGTAGCTGCGGCGAATTTCCTCGCCGTCAAAATCGCGGCGAAAGGTGAGATATTGGCCTTGGGTAAAGTCAAATTCACTGGCTGCGCCATTGACGGGCTTCAGCGTCACAACAACAGCGTCGCGGATAGTTTTGCGTAGGCCTGTGACTTCGAGTTCATGAAAACGGGGCATGTGTCACCTCAAATACATTTGAAATAGTCGAAAGGCTCAAGGCAGCTTTTACAGCGCCATTGGGCCTTGCAAGGGGTGGAGCCAAACTGGGAAAGGCGTTCCAGATCATGGCTTTGGCAGCGTGGGCACTGTGCAGGGCCACCTGCGGGCTGGGGCGGTGCGATGCCGTACTCCTCAAGCTTTTTGCGACCCTTTTCAGTCAACCAATCCGTTGTCCATGGCGGGCTAAGCTGGCGCTTGAGCGCAAGCTTCTCGATACCGTGGCCGCGCAGAGCGGTTTCGATATCAAGGTTAATGATGGTCGTCGCAGGGCAGCCTGAATAAGTGGGCGTGACGGTGACTTCGAGTGTGTCCCCCGCCCACTCCACATGGCGGATGATGCCCAAATCCATCAGAGAGATCACAGGGATCTCTGGATCAGGCACATCATCGAGCCATGTATAGACCTGATCAACGCTCGGCTGCATCACCAGCTTGCTCCTGGATAGGCGCGCTGAAGCCACTGCATTTGAGTGAGGATATGGCCGAGATGCTCGGTGTGCATCTTGCCTGTCCGTCCACCTTTGTGGCCAAAGCGGCTATCGGGCAGCGTGAGTGTGGCCTCTGCCATGGTGTCAGCCACGGCTGCGTCATATGAAGCGCGCAAGCTGGCCAAGTCGGGGGCAATGCCTTCTTGCGTGGCGGCCTCATCGACGGCATCGGGCGTGAACAGCTCACCCACGTAGGGATAAAGATACTCAAGCGCGTCTTGCATGCGCTTATGGCTTTCAGGTGTACCATCGCCAAGGCCAATCACCGTGTCGCGCGAGCGCTCGACGTGGTAGCTCACTTCTTTCACAGCCTTGTCGGCGATGTCGGAGACACGCTTTTCACTTGAGCCTTGAAGGGCTTGCAGCATGAGCAAGTGCCATTGGTCAAAGAGATACTGTCGCATCAAGGTACGACCAAAGTCGCCATTGGGCAGCTCACAGAGGAGCGCGTTGCGAAAATCCCAAGCGTCGCGCAGAAAGGCAAGATCATCGGCTGTTTTGCCAGTGCCCTCTTCTTCGGCGGCGAGGCCGAGCCAGAGCTGGGTCTGGCCGATGAGGTCCAAAGCCGTGTTGGCCAACGCGATGTCTTCTTCCAGAACAGGCGCGTGACCACACCATTCTGAGACGCGATGGCCAAGGATAAGCGTGCTGTCGCCCATGCGCAGCGCGAAGTCATACAGAGTGCTCATGTTACATGGCCCCCACGTCTTCGGGGATGTCAAAGAACGTCGGGTGGCGGTAGACCTTGCTTTCGCTTGGCTCGTAAAGCGGGCCTTTGTCAGAGGGGCTTGAGGCCGAGATATGCGCGGCCTCCACAACCCAGATTGACTGGCCTTCGTTGCGGCGCGTGTAAACATCGCGGGCATTTTTGATCGCCATTTCGGCATCAGGCGCATGAAGCGAGCCAACATGACGGTGTGACAGGCCATGCTGGCCGCGGACGAAGATTTCCCAGAGGGGCCATTCTTTAGACATATGTATGCTCCTTATTCCGCAGCTGTTTTGAGGGCCGCACGTTTGGCGGCGTGGGCCATGAGGCCGTCACGCACCCATGCGCCCTCGTCCCAAGCTTTGTTGCGCTTTTCCATGCGGTCGACGTTGCAAGGGCCATTGCCGCGCAAGACATCAAAGAACTCCTCCCAGTCCGGCTGCGAAAAGTCATAGCCGCCCTTCTCTTCGTTCCATTTGAGGTTTTCGTCAGGCACAGTAAGACCAAGGTATTCGGCCTGCGGCACGGTCTGGTCGACAAATTTCTGGCGCAGCTCGTCGTTGCTGTCCATTTTGATTTTCCAAGACATGGATTGCGCCGAGTGCACTGAGTCTGCATCAGACGGGCCGAACATCATGAGAGATGGATACCAGAGGCGATTGAGCGCATCTTGGGCCATGGCCTTTTGAGCTGCCGTGCCTTGCGCCATCTTCATCATGATGTCGTAGCCTTGGCGCTGGTGAAAGCTCTCTTCCTTGCAAATACGGATCATTGCACGGCTATAAGGGCCATAAGATGTGCGCTGGAGCGGCACCTGATTCATAATGGCCGCACCATCGACAAGCCAGCCAACCGCGCCCATATCGGCCCAGTTGAGTGTGGGATAGTTGAAAATCGAAGAGTATTTCATGCGCCCGTCGAGAAGCTGTTCTGTCAGCTCGTCACGGCTCACGCCCAGCGTTTCGGCAGCGGCGTAGAGATAGAGGCCGTGGCCTGCCTCGTCCTGCACCTTGGCGAGGAGGATCGCCTTGCGCTCAAGTGTGGGCGCGCGGGTGATCCAGTTGCCTTCGGGGAGCTGACCGACGATTTCGGAGTGGGCATGCTGGCCGATCTGGCGGATCAGCGTTTTGCGGTAGCCCGCTGGCATCCAGTCTTTTGGTTCGATCTTGATATCTTGGTCGATGCGGTCCTGAAAGGCCGCCTCTTCGGGGGACATTTCATCGCGGGTTTTAACGCCCTCGCCCGTTGATTTTACCATCTGTGCATACATGATATTTCTCCTCAGACCCGTTCAATGATAATCGCTGCGCCTTGGCCGACGCCAACGCACATGGTGCAAAGTGCATACCGCCCACCGCGGCGCTTGAGCTCATATGCCGCCGTCATGACAAGGCGCGCACCTGACATACCAAGCGGGTGACCCAGCGCGATGGCGCCACCGTTTGGATTGACGTGCTCCGCATCATCCGCAACGCCAAGCGCGCGCACTGTAGCAAGGCCTTGGCTGGCAAACGCTTCGTTAAGTTCGATCACGTCCATGTCTTCAATGCTCAGACCCGCGCGGGCGAGTACTTTTTGGCTCGCAGGGACAGGGCCGATGCCCATGATACGCGGCGCAACGCCTGCCACCGACATGCCGACAACGCGGGCGAGCGGCGCAAGGCCTTGAGCTGTGGCACTGGCTTCTGACGCCATGAGCAGCGCAGCGGCGCCATCATTGACGCCAGAGGCATTGCCGGCTGTGACGGTCTTACCCTCACCGTTGATGGCGCGCAGTTTAGCAAGGCTCTCTGGCGTTGTGCCAGCCCGGGGGTGTTCGTCCGTGGTAAACACTATCGGATCGCCCTTGCGCTGCGGAATTTCGACAGGCGTGATCTCATCAGAGAACTTACCCGCGGCTTGCGCGGCCTCAAAGCGGGCTTGGGAGCGCGCCGCAAATGCGTCTTGGTCAGCACGGCTGATGCCGTAGTCCTCAGCCACATTGTCAGCGGTTTCGGGCATAGAGTCTGTACCGTAGGCGGCTTTCATCTTGGGGTTCACAAAGCGCCAGCCGATAGTTGTATCATAGACCGTATTGGCGCGTGAGAAGGCTGTTTCAGCCTTGGGCATCACGAAGGGGGCGCGGCTCATACTCTCAACACCGCCTGCGATCGCCATGTCATAATCGCCTGCCTTGATGGCACGGGCAGCCATACCGACAGCATCCATGCCAGACGCACAAAGGCGGTTGAGCGTTGTGCCCGGAACTTCGATCGGCAGGCCCGCCAGAAGCGCGGCCATGCGCGCGACATTGCGGTTGTCCTCACCAGCTTGGTTGGCTGAGCCATAAATCACATCGTCAATCGCGGCCCAATCCATATTTGGATTGCGGGCCTTCAAAGCGGCGATGGGCAAAGCGGCAAGATCATCGGCGCGCACAGATGACAGCGCCCCGCCGTAGCGGCCGATGGGTGTTCGGGTTGCATCACAAATAAAGGCCTGAGCCAAGGCAGCGTCTCCTGAGTGGTGGTCCTGTTGCTTGTTTATTGTGCACGGCGGCACGATTCGACGCAAGCAATATGTTACACTCAACGTGCATCTTTTTAAAATTTAGTAACGCATTGACGGATTTTTGAAATTTGCACAAAAAATTGCCGCATTGCTGATATAGCTCGTCAGATAACGAGGAAGCCTAAGTTAATTTGAGCGTATGAGTCCTAAAGAACACCCTTACCGTCCAGAGATCGACGGTCTGCGCATGATCGCGGTTGTCGCTGTCGTGCTCTATCACTTCGGGATGCCCGGCCTTAGCGGCGGGTTTGCTGGAGTTGATGTTTTTTTTGTCATCTCAGGGTATCTCATTGGCGGCATACTGTGGCGCGAGACGCGCGCGACAGGGCGCATCTCCTTTGCACGGTTTTATATCCGACGTGTGAAGCGGCTCGCGCCTGCCTTCTTTGCAATGGCGCTGGCTGCGAGTGTGACCGCATGGTTCGTTTTGCTACCCTTCGAATTTCGTGAGTTTGGCAAATCATTGATCGCTGCGACGGTCTATTTGAGCAATGTGCTGTTTTTCCGAGGGGCCGGATACTTTGATACGGCGGCAGAGAGCAAAGTATTGCTCCATACATGGTCCTTATCCGTAGAAGAACAGTTCTACATCTTTTTGCCGCTCGCACTTCTTTTGCTGGCACGTTGGCCACGGGTCTTTATCGGCACGCTTTGGCTATGTTTTACCGTCTCGCTGGCGGCCTCGGTTTGGTTCACACCAAGTCACCAGACCGCGACGTTCTATCTCTTCCCGTTTCGCGCATGGGAGCTTTTGGCGGGTGTTTTATTGGCGATCTGGAGCTATGGGCGCGCCCCGTTTAGAGCGGGTGCATGGATAAGCTGGCTCGGGCTTGGGCTGGTCATAGCGAGCCTTATTTTCATTGATGCCGCACGCGGATTTCCGGGCTGGCAGGTTATTTTCCCTGTGCTTGGCACGGTGCTTTTGCTGCTCAACGGGCAAGCGGGGAATATGGTAAACGGGGTATTGTCGATGCGTGGCCCCGTCTTTTTGGGTAAGATATCATATTCGCTTTATCTCTGGCATTGGCCTGTGTTTGTACTCTCATATTACTGGCGCGGGAGTTATGCGGGCTGGTGGGAAGCCTTGGTCTGGATCTGTGTCAGCGTGGTTTTGGCGTGGTGGTCTTGGCGCTATGTCGAGACGCCGTTTCGCCGTATGGAACCGCGCGGTTGGGCTGTGCTCGGCGCGCTGGCCCTGCCTTCGGCCACCGCTTTGGGCTTTGGCGCACTGGCCTATGTAAAAGACGGGCTTCCGACGCGGTTTGACCTCAAGACGCAGTCACATATTCAGGCAAGCGGTGACTTTTTACAGGACTTCTCGCGCTGCTATGTGCCGCATGAAGGGGCGTTTGGAGGGGTGGAGCTTTGCCCCATCGGCCCTGAAGGCGCGCCGCAGGTTTTGATCTGGGGGGACAGCCATGTGCGCGCCTTCAAGGAAGGGCTGGAGCAAGCCGCATGGGAAGCGGCAACCCCTGCGCTGATTATCTGGCACGCGGGTTGCGCGCCGCTCTTTGGCGTGAGCAAGACCGAGAGCTATGCCACCCCCGCGCAGGATGCGGCCTGCACAAGCGACAAGGCTGTAATTGCGCGTGACATAGCCACGCTTGAAGCGGTCCGCGACGTCCTACTTGTTGGGCGCTGGAGCTATTATGCGAGCGGGCGTGGCGTGGGGTTAGACGCCGAGAACACCATTACACTTGAAGGCTATGGCAAAAGCGACAATGCGGCTGCGCTGCGAGCGGGGATGGCGGCGAGTTTGCCGATGCTTCAGGCGCAGTTTGGACGTGTGCATGTGCTGGAGCAGATGCCAGAGCTGCCACACTATGACAGCCGCGAAGCCGCGCGACTTCTGGCACACGGGCGCGCCAGTGAAGACGACATTGCGGCGCGTTCTACCGTGCCCCGTGCCAAGGCTGAGGCGCGCTATGCGCAAGCGCGCGAAGCTATGGATGCTGCCCCCGTCATCAAAATGTGGGATGCCGTTTGCACAAGTGAAACCTGCAGCGCGCTTCAAGGCACGGCGAGCTGGTATTTTGACAACAACCACATCACCAATACGGCGGCAAAGGCGATGGCGGCGCGGTTTTCCCCCTTGTTTGAAGGGCGTTTGAGCAATGAGTGAGCTTCTGCGGGCCTCTTGGGATGTGGTGGTGATCGGCACGGGCATGGGCGGCGGCACCTTGGGCCGCGCGCTTGCAGAAGCGGGCCGGAAAGTCTTGTTTATTGAGAAAGGGCCAGCGGGCCACCGCCGCGAAGAGACGCCTCTGTCTCATGATATATTTGTCCCCGAAGCGCGGCTGGCGCGGGGGCTTTGGCCTGCGCCGATGCGCGCGCGCGTGGACGGTATTGAGCAAAGCTTTTACGGGCCGATTGGCGCAGGGGTTGGCGGCAGCTCGGTCTTTTATGCGGCGACCTTGGAGCGCCCTGCTCCGCAGGACTTGGACCACACGAACGCGCGGCCCCATCCAACAGGCGGCTGGCCTGTATCCTATGCAGAATTTGAGCCATATCTGGTGCGTGCGGAAGAAATGTATCACGTGCACGGCACGGCGGATCCGCTCAGCCCTGCCCCCTCACGCGCCCTGCCCAAGCCAGGAGCGATGAGCGAGGTGGACCGCGTGATTGCAGGGCGTTTGGCGGCAAACGGGCTACACCCTTATCATCTGCATACGGCTGTGAAAAATATCGAGGGCTGTAAAAACTGTCTTGGCTTCAAATGCCCGATGAGGTGCAAGATGGATGCGCGCTCGGCGGGGGTTGAGCCTGCGCTGGCCACGGGCAATGCAGCGCTTTTGCACTCTGCAGAAGTCACAAAACTCGTGGGCGACGGGCAGAGCATCAAGCATATCGAAATTCGCTTGGACGGGGAACCGCATCTGCTGCGCGCACCTGTGTTTGTGTTAGCGAGTGGTACTTTTGGTAGCCCACGGCTCTGCCTTGGCTCTGCCTCCGAGGCCTTCCCTGAGGGCGTGGCAAACGCAAGCGGGCGTGTCGGGCGGGGTCTGATGTTTCATCTCAACGAGATGTTCGCCGTATGGCCCAGAATAACGGGAAGTGGACCGTCCAAATCTGTCGGGTTTCGTGACTTGCTCTGGCATGAAGGTGAGCGCCTTGGGATGGTGCAAGCCATGGGAATTGATGCCTCATATGGCGAGATTTTACATTATCTGCGACTGAGGCTTGCGCGAAATGAGATCGGGAAAAAGCGGCTAGTGCAGGAGGCTGCGCGGCTGCCTGCGGCGCTTGCGGCGAGGGTTCTGGGAAACGCCAAAGTCTTTGTCGGGCTGATGGAAGACCTCGCCTATGAGCACAACCGCGTCTTGCCGCCAGTGGGCGATGAAATTGCGTTTGAGTATCGCTTGAGTGAGGAACTTCTGGCGCGCCGAAAGCTCTTTCGCCGCGCGATAAAGGGCGCCTTTAAAGGCCAGCAGAAAATGTTTCTAAACAATACACCAGAGCTCAATTACGGCCACCCCAGCGGCACAATGCGCTTTGGCGCTGATGCCAAGCACTCTGTTTTGAACGGCGCAGGGCGCGTCCATGAGCTGAGCAATCTTTATGTTGCCGATGCGAGCTTTATGCCAAGTTCTATGGGCGTAAACCCATCACTGGCAATTGCGGCGCAGGCTTTACGTACGGCCGAGGCGATCATCGAGAGGGGCAAGCATGACTGACGCAAATGAGCGGCTATTGAAGAGCGTGGCGATTGTCACGGGCGCAGGCTCGGGCCTTGGGCGAGCTTTGGCGCGAGGCTTGGCGGCGCGCGGGGTGCGCGTGGCCGCATTTGGGCGCAGACTTGAGCCACTTCAGGAGACAGCTGCGGGGCATGCGGGCATTCTGCCAATCGCTTGCGATGTGTCGGATCCGCTTGCGCTCACGAAGGCTTTTGCACAAGTGCGCGCCGAGCTTGGGCCTGTACTTTTGCTCATCAACAACGCGGCGGTCTATCCGCGGCGCGACGTATTTGAAGACAGCCAGGCAAGCTTTATGGCGACGGTGGCAACCAATCTGGGCGGCACGTTTGGCGCAACGCGTCTTGCGCTTGAGGATATGGCGGATGCGGGCTTTGGACGGATCGTCAATGTGACGAGTTTTGCTGATATTGCACCCCTGCCCGCCTCTGGCGCTTATTCGGTTTCCAAAGGGGCGCAGCGGATTTTGACGCGCGTGCTTCTGGCAGATCTGAGCGATCGGCTGCCCGATATTGTGATCAGTGACTGGCTGCCTGGGATGCTCGCAACCGAGATGGGCATTCCGGACGGGCTTGCTCCCGAAGTTGCGGCGCAGTGGGGCGTGAGGCTGGCGCTTTGGCATGAGCGCAGCTTGAATGGAACACTATTTGAAATGATGCGCGAATTGCCACCGGCGCGAAGCCTGAAGGCACGATTGAAAGACAAGCTGTTGATGCGGCCCGTGACCAAGCCGAGGCAGCTTTAGCGCAAGGAGAACGCGTTAAAAAGGAGCCGCGGCAAGATCGCGAAACAGTGCAGATAACGCGGTACAAGCCGTTTGGGGGCCTGAGCGGCGCGCCACGCCCATTCCATCGCGATGGCTTGCACCCATTTGGGTGCGCGGTGCTGCGCGCCTGAGAGAAAGTCGAGCCCCGCCCCGATCGAGGCAAAGCCAAGGCTTGGTACAAGTGTGCGGCCGCGTGCGGCGAAGGCTTCCTGCTTGGGCGCACCAAGGGCAAGAAAGACAAGGCCCGCCCCTGAGGCCTCCAGCTCTGTGAGCATATCGGCGGCGGCGTCACTCTCTGGGTCAAACCCCATTGGTGGAGCGATTTGGCAGGATATTTCAAGTTCTGGCACCTTATCCTGAAGAGCTTGGGCCGAGGCTGCGAGACTTTCATTGGTGGAGCCAAAGAGCGCAACTTTGATGTGCTTTTCGGCGGCGAGTTCGGCCAGTGGCAGCACCATCTCAGAGCCCGGCACGAGCGACACAGGACGGCGCGCAAGCCGCGACAGCCAAACAATTGGATTGCCATCGGCGACGACGATATCTTGCGCTGAATAGGCGCGAGCGAAATCCTCACAGGCGTCCAGCTTCACGAGATGATCCAGATTGATTGTGGCAATTGCGAAACCTTGCCCTTGCGCGAATCTCTCGCTGACAGCCGACAAAAGCGCCGCTTTGGTGGGCGTATTCACCACAATCTCATGCCCATTGGCCTTAAAAATCAAAATCGTACCCTCTACACACTACGGATATAGCCGATAAACGGCTTTTGCGGCCTGTCATAGCGAGAAAAATTGCCAAAAATTTGACATATGCCCCAGTCTTGACACTTTTGAAGGCCAAATTACGCAAATATTGGTGATCTGAAAGAGCCGACCGAAGCTATACTGGCTTTGAGTGCGGTTCCAAAGCTATGTGAGTTAAGTGATGAAAAGAGTGGCAATTGTTGGATGTGGCTTTGTGGCTGATCTCTACATGCGCTCTTTTGCGGCTCATCCCGAGATCGAGGTTGTGAGCTGTTATGATCGCGACGAGGCGCGGCTTGAGGCCTTTTCCAAATATTGGAATGTGACGGCTGCAGCCGATCTTGAAACCGTGTTTACCGAAATTGCCGACACGGGCCTTATTTTGAACCTCACAAATCCACGTTCGCATTATGACGTGAACAAAGGTGCGCTTGAGGCGGGTTGTCATGTGTTTTGCGAAAAACCGTTGGCGATGTCTTATGAAGATGCTCAAAGCTTGCATGCGATGGCGCGTGCACGCGGTTTGCAACTGGGCTCGGCACCTTCCTCTGTGCTTGGAGAGGCGGCGCAAACGCTGGCAAAGGCGGTGCGCAGCGGAGACTATGGCACGCCACGGCTTGTCTATGCAGAACTTGATGACGGGTTTATCCCGCAGGCCCCACTGGAAGACTGGAAAAGCGAAAGCGGCGCGCCTTGGCCCTATGTTGACGAATTCCAGATCGGCTGCACTTTGGAACATGCAGGCTATTACCTTAGCTGGTTGATTGCGATGTTTGGTGCGGTGACGCGCGTGAACGCTGTCTCAGCGGACATTTTGCCAGACAAACGCGATGTGGCAGACGCAGCACCTGACTTTTCTGTAGCGGTACTTGAATTTCAAGACGGACCGCTCGTGCGGCTGAGCTGCTCGATTGCAGCGCCGCATGATCACCGTATGCGCGTTGTAACGGACAGGGGCGTTTTGGCTGTCAAAAAGGCATGGGACAACGCAGCACCCGTGAAATTTTACAAGCGTATGCGCCTACGCCGGAGGCTATTAGAAAGCCCTCTGGCAAAGCGTATCCGCCTCACAGCCAAAGAAACGCACCCCAAGCTGCCCCGCAAGGGCGCAGCCGCAATGAACTTTGCGCTTGGACCCGCAGAAATGCTGGAAGCAATTGGCACGAACCAAGACAGCCGTATTGGCGGCGATTTTGCGTTGCATCTGACAGAGGTGACGCTGGCGATTCAGAATGCGGGGCTTGGCGGGGGTGCTTATCTGCCCAAGAGCACATGTGCAAAGATGGAGCCAATGCCATGGGCGCATTGAAGCTTTTGATAACAGGGGCGAACGGCTTTTTGGGGCGCGCCTGCGTCAGTGCGGCTTTGACGCGGGGGCATTCTGTACGCGCTCTGGTGCGCAGCGCGGCCGTATTTCCTGAGGGCGTTCAGGTTGTGCAGGGCGATTTGGCGGTAGGCTGCGACGCAGCTTGGCTCACAGGTATTGATGCGGTGATCCATACGGCAGCTTCAGTGAGCAACGCGCCCGACGCATTGGCGCGCGATACGCTGCAGGCAACTGAAAAGTTGATTGGGGCCGCCGTAGCCGCCGAACAGCCGCCCCTCATGGTATTGGCGAGCTCGATTGCGGTTTATGATGCGGATGTGAGCGGCGCGGTTGATGAAGGCTCTCCCATTGAGACGCTTATCAGAGAACGCGAGCCCTATGTGGGGGCAAAACTCGCGCAAGAAGAGGCGCTCCGTGCCTCATCTTTGCGGGGCTGGTGCCTACGAATTGGTGCGCTCTACGGGCAGGACGAACGGCGCTGGAACGCCCATATCGGCTTTAAAAAGGGAGCCATCTTGGTCAGCCTAGAGCGTGCAGGCGACGTGCCTCTTGTGGATGTCGCGGATGCTGGCACCGCGATGATCTGCGCCGCAGAAACGGCTCCCAACGATGCTTGCGAAGCGCTCAATATTGTTGAAAGCGCCCTGCCGAGCCGCGCGGCTTTCGTGGCTTCAGAACATAGCGGTCTGCATGTGCCTCTGCATTGGCGGCTTTTGTTGCCTTTTGCGTTCCTTACAGAAGCCATGATTGGCGCGCGTGCGCCAGGGCTTTTGAGGCCACGGATCTTGAGAGCCCGGATGCAACCGCTGAGTTACCCCAACGCGCGCGCTATCACACGGCTGGGCTGGACCCCCCAAAAGCAGTTTCTGGGGAGAGACCTATGAAAATAGCTTATCTCACGGGAGAATACCCGCGCGCGACCGATACATTTATCCAGCGTGAAGTGGCAGGCTTGCGCGCAGCGGGGCTGAGTGTGGAGACGGCAAGTATACGGCGAACAGGTGCGGAGCATCACGTCGGCCAAGAGCAACGTGAAGAAGCGGCGCGGAGCTTTCACGTACTGGAGGCCGCAAAAAACCCGATACGGCTTTTGAAATCGCATGGCGCGTTGATCGTGACACACCCAAGGCGCTGGCTGTCAGCTTTGGCTTTGGCATGGCGGACCGCGCCAAAGGGGCTGCGTGGGCGCGCCTATCAGATGATCTATTTCGCGGAGGCGGGTGTGCTTGCGCGCCATATGCAGGCCGCGAGGGTGCAGCACTTGCACAACCACATTGCCAAATCGTCTTGCACTGTTGCGATGCTGGCGTCTGAGCTTACAAATATCCCTTATTCGTTTACATTGCATGGCCCTGACATCTTCTTTGAGCCGCATCACTGGCGGCTGGACGAGAAGATCGCGAGGGCCAAATTTGTGAGCTGTATCAGTCACTTTTGCCGCTCTCAGGCGATGGCTTTTTCTGAACCTAAACATTGGGGCAAGCTTCACATTGTGCATTGCGGCGTCGAGCCTTTGCGCTATCACGGCACGCCCCAAGGCGAGGCCCTGCTATTTGTCGGGCGGCTTGCAGCGGTAAAGGGGTTGCCTGTTTTGCTGCGCGCCTTGGCACATGTACCAGAGGCAACTCTTACGATTGTTGGAGATGGACCGCAGCGGGGAGATATCGAAGCATTGATTGATGCACTCAACCTTCATGAGCGCGTTCAGCTCATGGGATACCGCAGTCAGGACGAGGTAGCAGAGCTGTTGAGCCAGAGCCGTGCGCTTGTGTTGCCGAGCTTTGCCGAGGGGCTGCCTGTTGTTTTGATGGAAGCAATGGCAGCAGGTTTGCCTGTCATCACGACCCAAATCGCTGGCGTTCCTGAACTTGTGAAAGACCGCGAAAACGGCTGGCTTGTGGCCGCAGGCGACGAGGACGGCTTGCGCGGCGCGATTGAAGCTCTGTTGGCGGCGCCCGAGCGCGCCCATGAGATGGGCAGAGCGGGGCGTGCGACCGTGATGGCAGAGTTTGACGCGGGTGTTGAGGCCCGCCGCTTGGCACGGCTTTTCAAAGCCTACAGTGCAGGAAAGAAAGCTGTTTTGCGCCCAGAACCGTTGGAGGAGCAACTATGAGCGCGCTCCTGCCTTCCCTACCCCGTATCGGTGCTGTTGTGATTGGACGCAACGAAGGCCAGCGGCTTGTGAATTGTCTAACCTCAATGGAAGGCGAGGTGGATTTGCTGATCTATGTTGATAGTGGGTCAACCGACGGCTCTTTGAGCGCCGCAGAACGGCTTGGGGCGGAAACTGTGCTTTTGAGCCGCGATGTTCCGTTTACAGCGGCGCGAGCACGCAATGCAGGCTTTGAGAAGATAATGGCGCGGCCAGATGCGCCCGAATTTGTGCAATTTGTGGACGGGGATTGCACTCTCGAAGCAGGCTATTTGACCCATGCCGCAGAGGCGCTTGCCGCAGATGCAAGCCTTGGGCTTGTAACAGGGTGGCGCGCAGAAATTCAGCCTGAAGCCAGCATTTACAACGAGATGTGCCACTTTGAGTGGCACAGACCAGCGGGCGAAATACTGGCCTGCGGCGGCGACATGATGGTGCGGGCAAGTGCTTTTGAGGACATCGGCGGCTTTAACCCCGAGGTGATCGCCGCTGAGGACGACGAGTTTTGCACTCGGCTAAGGAAGGCGGGACATCGGCTGATGCGCCTGCCGATACCGATGACGCATCATGACGCGAATATGACCGCATTTTCACAGTGGTGGAGCCGTGCCACCCGCACAGGCCACGGCTTTGAGCAGGTGAACGATCTCCACGCCGATTATTTTGTGCGCGAGCGGCGTCGGATGTGGGTTTTTGGCGGCGTTCTGCCTTTGCTCGCCATTTTCGGCGCGGTTCTGTTCTGGCCGCTCTTTGCGCTGATTGTGGCGCTCTATGCCGTCTCATATCTGCGCACAGTGCGCGGGCTTGTGAAGGGCGGCTTGGTGCGCAATCGAGCAGAAAAGCATGCTGTTTATCTGTTTTTATCCAAATTCCCCAACATCATCGGCGCAGCACGGTATCGCAAACGCAAACGGCTTGGCAGTGCGATGGAAATTATTGAGTATAAGTGAGACTGGTATGGTCAAAGTGACAAAAGTTGGCATCATCGGCGCAGGCTACATTGCGGATTGGCATGCAGACGCCATTGCCGCCACGGTGGGCGCGGAGCTGTGCTGTGTGGTCGATCCAAACGCCGCCGCTGCCAAGGCCTTTGCTGCCGCACGTGGGGTTGAGGCTTATGGCTCTGTCGCCGAGATGCTGGCCGCTGGGGCCTGCGACGCCGTTCATATTCTGACACCTCCTGACCATCACCGCTCTGTGGCAGAGGAGTGTATCGCGGGGGGGGTGCATGTTTTGGTGGAAAAGCCTGTGGCGCTCTCGGGCGAGGACGTGGCAGCAATCCGCACTGCAGCTGAGGCCAAGGGCGTTCAGTTTGCGGCCGGGCACAATTTTTTGGGTCTGCCGAGCTATACGCGCCTAAAAGCGCAGCTTGCAGCGGGTGAACTGGGGCGCATTTCCACAGCCGAGATCAATTGGTGTTTCCCGCTTGGCCCCCTACGGGCCGGGCCATATGGCATCTGGCTGATGCGTGACACGCACAATTTGCTGCTTGAGCTGGGTCCACATCTGTTTGCGTTTTGTCAAAACCTTTTCGGCACACCCGAAATTTTGCATCTGGAACTGTCGAACTATGTCGATTTGCCAGGCGGTGGGACGCGCCCCCAGAACTGGCGTATTCTGGCGCGTGCTGGTGGCGTTGATGTGACCTTCAACATCGCGCTGGTCGAGACCTATGATGACCGCTCCATCACCCTGCGCGGCTCTTCCGCCATGGCGCGGCTTGACTATGCCAACGATACGCTGGTTGTGACGGGCGTGAACACTTCTGATCTGGTGCTAAACCCGCTGCGCAACGCTTTGAGCCAGTCTTTCGCCCATCTGCGCGAGGGGTTTGTGAACGCAACCCGCCAGCTCACATCGCTTAATCAGCGCTCGCCTTATGGGCTGAGCTTTCGCGGTATGTGTGGCGAGGTTTACGGCGCGATCAATGCTGGCCGCGCACTGGATGCGCGCTTTAGTGGAGAAAGCGCGGAGGCCGTGATGGCCGCAATTGATGCTGTGCTCACGCGCCTGCCCGCTGAGACAGCCGTTGCCAAACCGACGGGAAAACCAAAGCCTACAGCGCTCGTAATCGGGGGAACGGGCTTTATTGGCCGCGCTCTAACCCGGCGGCTGGCGGAAGGCGGAACACATGTGCGCGTACTCTCACGTGGCAAGACGGGGCCGTTTGAGGACATTGCCGACAAGGTCGAAACTGTCGCCGTGAGCCTGTGCGATGAGGATGCCTTAACCGAGGCGATGAAGGGCATTGATGAGGTCTATAACCTTGCGAAATCGGACGACAAGACATGGGAGGCAGCGCTTGAAAACGATGTCGCAGTCACCGAGCGGATCGCACGCGCGGCGCAGGCGGCGGGTGTTGCTCGGCTTATTTATACGGGCACGATTGCCTCATATGATATGTCCGATCCTGACCGCAGGATCACAGAAGAGACAGGTTTTGGCGAGGATACGGAGGCGCGCAATATTTATGCCCGCTCCAAGGCGGAATGCGAGCGCCGATTGATGACGATGCATGCGAAGACAGGCCTGCCTGTCACGATTGCCCGCCCCGGTATTGTTGTGGGCGCAGGTGGGCCGCTCCAACACTGGGGGATTGGCCGCTGGCATGGCGCGGGGGCTGTCAAAATCTGGGGCAACGGGAAGAACACTTTGCCCTTTGTGCTGATTGAGGATGTTGCCGAGGGGCTCATTCTGATGGCGCGCACCCCTGCCGCTGTTGGCGAGAGTTTCAACCTGATTGGGGAGCCTATGCTGACGGCACGAGGCTATTTTGCAGCCATCCGCGACACACTGGGCGCGCGCATCCGCATCAGCAACGGGCCGATCTGGGCGTTTTATGGCGCGGATGCTATGAAGTTTTCCCTAAAACCAAGGTTTTGCGGCGCAAGGGACTGGCGCGACCATCTTATGCCGACTGGAAGAGCCGCGCGCATCTTTCGCCTTTTGACAACACCAAACCAAAGCGCGTTCTGGGTTGGCAGCCTGAGGCGGACAAGAGCGCCTTTGTAAAGAAAGCCATAACAGAAGCAGGGCTTTTCGGCTTTTGAAGAGAGATTAATGAGAATTCGGCTTATTTTTGACAGATTTGTTTGATGAAACGCATGTGAGCCTTATGTCTTAAGGTGACACCAAAGCGAAGGACATGACCCGCGTGAAGCTTGAGCGAGCCCGTTTTTGCCCGACCAGCCCCCTGACGCAGCCCTGCGAGGCGCGCCATGGGTGAACGTCGTTCATTTTCGCGCACGCCGCGCAAGGCCTTGAGCCGTGAAGCTCGTCAGCAGCTGATTTCGGATATGCTTGATGAAGAGTTCGGGACGAGCACTGTCGAGGTAACTGAAATTGGGGAGCCTGCGCGTGCAGCGCCTGCTCCCGTGGCGCGCGACACGCTGGCAGACAGTTTTGATGCTCTGGACGCGCTTGACGCTCAGCCTCTCGCGCTTGAAGATGAGTTACGCTCACCTGAGCGCGACGAAACGGAGCACGACACTCAACGAGCTGCAAGACGAAGATGACGCCGCCTTTGACGCTTTGCTGGCGGAGTTTGAAGCCTCCGATGATCACGACGACGATGATCTGGACGAAACCGTTGCTTTGACACCGCCCTATGAGCTTGAAGCCTCTGAAGCGCTTGCACTTGAGGAAAGCTATCGAGCGCCGTCTGAGCCTGCGCAGCAGGCTGCGCCTGTGAGTGAACCTGAGCCTGAGCCTGAGCTGCCACCTGCGCGCAGTGACGCCGAGAAAGCGCGCCAAGAACGGCTGCGGGCCGCCTATCAGGCCTCAGCCCCTGCCCTTCATATTGAGCCAGCTGACCGCTGGAACGCTTTGGATGTTATGCCTGTGGATGTTGAGCATCTGGAGCAAAACCTTGTGATCACCGCAAGCCGAAACGAGCCTGCGCATGGCGCGTTTGACGTTTTACGCACACGGCTTGTTCAGACACTTCTGGAGCACAATTGGAAGCGCGTCGCAGTCACCTCTCCGACCCGAAACTGCGGCAAGACATTTACCTCTGTGAACCTTGCAATCTCGCTCTCGCGCTATGAAGCCACACGGACCATCTTGATGGACTTTGATATGCGCAACCCTTCCGTTGCAGGTGTGATTGGCGATACACAACCTGGAAAGATGGGTGACTTTTTGCGCGGGACGATCTCAGCCGAGGAGCTTCTGGTCAGATTTGACCAAAACACGCTCAATATTGGCGCGGGGCTTGCTATTGGCACGAATAATGTGATCGAGCCATATGCTTCAGAGCTTGCACATGAGCCCTCAACGCGCGCCAGCCTTGATCGGATGATGGAAGAAATGTCGCCTGATATCGTTCTGTTTGACATGCCACCTGCTCTTGCGTTTGACGATGTGATCGCCTTTCGCCAGCATTTTGACGGCGTGCTGATGGTTGTCGGCGGTGGCGAGACAAGCCCTGAAGAGGTGCGTGAAGTGATGCGCCGCATGGGCGAAGAGACACCGCTTTTGGGCGTTGTTCTCAATCAGGCCGAGGGCGAAGACGGCAGTGATTATAGCTACGGTTACTAAAACCTGCCGCGCAACTTAACGATTTTGGGAAAACACGACGCCCTATCAGGGCGCCGTACGCCGTTGCAACAGGCCGATCAGCCCACCGATGCCGTCGCGCAGAACCCCATAGAGCAGCCCTGCCACTGCAAGTAGGCCGACAAGCAAAGCCGCGCGTGCGATCTTTTTCTTGCGCTTTCCACGCGGCGCCTCGATGCGCGGGATTGCCACAACAGCTTTCACATTGAGCTGGCGCTCAAGATGCTCGCGAGTGCGAATGACAGGGCGCCAAAGCTCAAGGGCAAAGGCCAGGCCAAGACCGAGCAGACCAGAGGCCAAGAAGCCCATGAGCACTTTTTTCTTGCGGCTGCCTGAAATCGGATTTTCGGGCACAAGCGCTGTCTCAAGCACTTCAATACGCTCAAATTGGTTCTGTGTTTCAAGGGCTTGGCTCATCTCGGCGCTGGTTGCACGCTGAGTGATAGCTGTGAACTGGCTCTTGAGCTGTTCTTGTTCGCGCTCCAGCAGATTGAACTGGCGCTCCACTTCTGGGGCACGCGCGAGCGCCTCTTCGATCTCGCCGATGCGCGAGCGGATCAAGTCTTGTTGTTCGTTGATCAGGCCACGTTGACGCTGAATCACGGACGCGCGCTGGCGGGTGCCACTGGCTTCCAGCTCGATCAGGCTTTGGTCGAGCGTGAGAAGCGTGCTGCGCAGCTCGATCAGCTCTTCGCGCTGCGCGGCGATGCCAGCGGGCAAATATAGTCCGTTTCGCTCTTTAAAATCAGCGATAAGGACTTCAAGAGCCGCAATATCCGTCTCGACTTGTTGCTGTTCAGCGCGGAAGAACGAGAGTTGTTCCGACGCTGCCAAAGATTGGCGGCGGTTGTTCATATCCAGCAGGCTTTGAAGGAATTCATTGGCCAGCAAAGCCGCCATCTCGGGGTCCGTGTCTGAGACGGTAATGAGCATACCTGTGGGTGTGCGCTGCGTGCCCCACCCTGCGTTGGGGTCCGTAATCTGCACAAGACGAGCAGAATTGCGCAGAGTATTGACCTTCTGGCTTTGGGACAGGGGCGTACCAGAATAGAGACCGAATTTCTTGATAATACTGGCAAGGTTATCCCGCGCCATGAGCTGCTGCTCGAGCAGACGCAAACGCTGCTCAATCGAGTTGCTCGCGCCAGCGCGTGTCCCTGCATCAACGATAGTGGGCGCTTCAATCTGAGCGACGGCGGTGGCTTCATAGATTTTCTTTTGGCCCAAGGCCCAATAGACTGAGCCAAGTGTGCCAACCAGTACAACAAAAGAAATGAGCCAAAAGCGCCTATGCACCATGCTCACAAAATCACCAAGCGACTGGATCTGGCCCATAGCCTTACTCCGATACCACGCGCCACTCCCTGCCCCCGCAGGAATATTGCTGAAAAACCTGCGCAGCCATCCACCCCAGAGTGAGCAAGCGCGCGTGTAGTGAACATAGGTTATTTGCCCGATTTTTGCCAGTTTTTTCGCAAGATTTCTTGAAACTCAACGTTTCCGATCATGCAACAAATGAAATGTGAATAACTCTTTAAATAAGGGCTTTGCAGCCTTTTACACCAAGATCATGATGTGAATAACGTGGCTTTCAAAATTGTCGGACAGCAGTAGAAATTGTGTTCCTGTCTCAAAGGCGCCAGCGGGCACCATCAGCTGAGCAAAATAACCGCCCTCCCGATGAGGCACGATCATCAGGTCGTGAAATCCCAACATTTTCTGGGTCAGCGGGTATAGCGCTTTATAGGTGGCTTCCTTTGCGGAGAATATATCTATCGGCGCAGCGCTTTCGGCAGTGGCCAGCCACGCGCGTTCTTCTGCGTTTGTCACCATATCAAGGACTCCTGCAGGCAAAGGAGCGCGCTCTTCGATATCTACGCCAAGGGCGCGGAAGGCCTCCCCGTGAGCACAAACTGCGATGCAAAGATCGTTGCAATGGCTGATTGAGCCGACGATGCCTTGCGGCCAGATCGGAGCACGACTTTTTGCGGCGAGCAGCGGCGCCGGCCCCTGCCCGAGCTTGGCAAAAGCCGCACGCGCAGCGCGCCGCCCTGCGGCAAACTCTCGCTGACGTTTGGGTACGGCGCGGGCTACATGCGCGACCTCTTCTGGATAAAGCCCCGTGGCGGCAGCGCGCGGGTCTTCGACAGCGAACATAACCCCCTCTGGCAAAAGCCTTGCGAGCGTCGCTTCAACCCCAGACAAACTCAAGACGCGCGAGCCATTTCGCGGCGTGCGCGCATTTGTCGACGGCGCGACATTGTTTCATCAACCGAAACTTCGGGCATGGGCGCGGTCTTTGGCTTTGGAGCTTGAGCCGTTTTGCCACTCACGCTTGCGCCAAGCTCACGGACTCGGGCGGCAAGCGCACCAAGCGTCGGGAACCGAAAAACATCCGTGATCGACAGACGCGGCACAGTGCAAAGCTCACGAATTTCTCGGTGCGCTTGAACCGCAAGCAATGAGTGACCGCCAAGGTCAAAAAAACTGTCATGGGACGCAATGCGCGCAACGCCGAGCACCTTTGTCCAAATGTCAGCGATTTCGGCTTCAATGGCGTCGTCCGACACCGACTGCTCTGGCGTTTCTGTCACGATAGACTTGGCCTGCGCTGACGGCGCAGGCAGCGCGTTGCGATCCACCTTTTTATTTGGTGTGAGCGGGAATTCGTCCATGTGAACAAAATGTTGCGGGATCATAAACTCGGGCAAGTCACGCCCAAGGGCTGCGCGTAAGGCGCTTTCATCAGGTGCTTTACCGGCGAGTAGATAGGCAACAAGACGCATATCTCCGGGGGTATCCTCGCGCGCCATGACCACGGCTTGTCGGATACCAGCTTGCTCATGCAGCCGCGCCTCTATTTCGCCAAGCTCGATACGGTAACCGCGCAGTTTAACTTGATTGTCGGCGCGTCCAATATAGCCAAGCTTCCCGTCGGCCTGCCAGCGCACCAGATCACCTGTGCGGTACATACGCCCTGCATGAAAGGGGTTAGGCAGAAAGCGTTCGGCGGTCAGATCTTCGCGCTTGAAGTACCCACGTGTGACCCCTGCGCCACCAATGTACAGCTCGCCTGCAATCCCAACGGGGCAAGGCTGCATTTCCTCATCAAGAACATAAACTTGGGTGTTCGCAATGGGCCTACCGATATTAACGGTATCCTCCCCGCCAAGGGCCGTTTCGGTTGTGGACCAGATAGTTGTTTCTGTCGGGCCATACATGTTTTCGATGTTGGCGGAGGTGAGACTTTGCAGCTCGGCCACAAGATTTCCAGGGAGCGCCTCACCACCGATCATCAAATGCTTGATACGGCTCAAGGCCATACGACTTTCTTCATTGAGCGTGAGCATCCGCGCAAGAGAGGGGGTGCACTGAAGATGCGTCGCATCGTGGCGTACGATCTGAGCGGCGAGCGAATAATCGCCCTCGGCCACGCTCCGCGCCTCGTTGGTGCGCCGATGCACTTCGGCAAGAGGCTTGAGGCCTTCAAGCACAACCTCTGGATCAATACCGTAGTCGATCAAGCAGCCGATCTCGTCTACGCCAATGCGCTTGAGTTGTTCGACACGGTCAAGGCAGTCTTCCACAGTGCCGAAGAGGCCGCTCTCCTCAAAGTAACGCTCAAAGGCAAACTCAAGGATCGCGTCAAGTTCTTCAGGCGCGAGGATTTCCAGATCAAGCTGGAACGGATTGTCGACACCTTTGGGCTTTTTGAACGCGGGAAAGGCCCAAGCGTATTGCTTGATGAGACCTGCCGCTGCGTTGAGATAATCTTTCATAGGTTGACGCGATATTTCGCGAGCATGTTCGCGTGTATCTGAAACAAAGGTATGCAGCATCAACGTCACGTTGAAATTATCTGGATTATACCCAGCCTTTTCAAGCGCTTCACGGTATATCTTGATCTTGCCGCCCACCTCGTCGATCGACTGGCCAAGCAGGTGCGTGAGCACATTCGCGCCGATCTCGCCTGCTTCGCGCCATGTCTCGGGGTTGCCCGCTGTGGTGACCCAAATCGGCAGTTCAGCAGACACAGGACGCGGCTGAGTGACAACAGCGACGTCCTTGCCCGACCCATTGGGGAAGCTCACAGGCTCGCCTCGCCAGAGTTTGCGCAGATGTTCGATGCTCTCATACATCGCGGGCTTATTGGCGGGAGGGGCATTTTCGGGGCGCAGCACAAAATCATCGGGCTGCCATCCTGCGGCAATAGCCAGACCTGCGCGGCCCTCAGTGAGATTGTCAATCACTGCCCATTCCTCAGCGATGCGCAAAGGGTGATGCAGGGGCGCAACGCAAGATCCTGATCTAACGGCGATATTCTTGGTCACGGCGGCCACGGCAGCGCCTGTGACAGAAGGGTTTGGATAGGGTCCGCCAAAGGCGTGAAAGTGACGCTCGGGTGTCCAAATGGCGCTAAAGCCGTGGGTATCGGCGAATTTTGCGCCCTCCAGCAGCAGATGATATTTTTTCTTCCCAGGACCATCATCATTGCCCCAATAGAAGAGGCCGAAATCCATACCCTTTTCAGTCATCGAGATGCGCCCGTTTGAGACAAGGCTTTTGCTTTCATCCCCCATAAGCACAAGCTTGAAGCCACGTGCGAGCGTATAAAATAGCTCAAGCACCGATATATCAAAAGACAGCGAAGTCACGGCCAGCCAAACGCCCGCCTCCTCAGAGGCGACACGCGCATCCATGCCTGTAAAGAAATTAGCGACATTGCGATGCTCGACCATGACGCCCTTGGGGCGCCCTGTGGAGCCGGAGGTATAAATCAAATAGGCAAGATCCTCTGGGCCTGCACCGTCTGATAAATTTGCGCTGGCGGCTGAGGCGATACGCGGATCACGATCAAGCACCAGCTCCTTGGCATGGCCTTTGGGCAAACCGTCAGACAGAGCGGCCTCAGTCACAATCACAGGCGCTTCGCTATCAGAAATATAGAGAGCGATGCGATCCGCGGGGTATGCGGGGTCAATCGGGACATATGCACCGCCGGCCTTGAGAATGGCCAGAGCGCCGATCAGAAGCTGGGGGCCACGGTGCACACAAAGCCCGACGAGTGTGCCTGCGCTGACACCCATCTCGCGCAGGACATTGGCGGCTTGGTTGGCGCGGGCGTTGAGCGTGGCATAACTGAGCGCTTCGTCTTCAAACACGAGCGCTGTCGCCTCTGGAGTGCGCGCCACTTGCTCCTCAAAAAGACGATGGATCGGCGTATCGGGGAACACAAGATTGGTGTCGTTCCATGTGCTCAAGCAGTCTGCTCGCTCAAGCTCAGGAACAAGCGGCCAATGGGCGGGATTACCGCCGAGATCTGTGGCGTTTGCAATCTGCTCGATCCGCCTGACCCAAAGATCCATCTGCGCACTTGAGAGCCGATCTTCATCAAAGTATATTGAATTTTTACAAATGGTTAAAGTGCTTAATTGAAGTGGCGCATCACGTTCACTCACTGCAAACTCTGGCTGCCTGATGGGCTGAAGATCAGGGTCACGCAATGGCAGATCGAGAGCGAAGCCTCCGTTGTCTTTTGCCTTTTTCAGGGCCTCATCAAACAGTGCATCAAAGCGCAAGGGTACCCAGTCACTCACATGCTCTGGCGCATCATTTTTACGATCAGGCACATAGGCGATATCCGCCTCGCCATTCTCGCTCAGCCCGTGACAAAGCCCCGCAAAGCGGCGCAGCGCCTCTTCGGGCTGAAGGCCGTCTGGTAGAGAGAGTGGACGCTTTTCATAGCGCGGCGCAATCTCTGAGGGCGGAAGGCCAAGGGTTACAGGATGTGCGTTACTCAGAGCTTGGCGCCAGAAAGCATCGCCGCGCGCAGCACTCTCTTGTGCCAAAGAGAGGCGGTCTTTTTCGGCCTGCGCAAGCCCACTAACATGATCACCCTTGGTGAAAACATCGGAAGGTTTGATCGGATGACCGTCAAGCGACCTTAGGTCTTTTAGGACAATGGGCGCGGAGCTTGTTGCCACGACGACCGAGCGCTCAGACACCTCGATGATGCTGCCCGCAGGCAGGATCGAAGCGGGCAAACCAGAGGCGAGCGCTGTTTTGACTGCGATGACGCGCCCCGCATGCTTCAACCGCGGCGTCACAAGCGGATTCCAGTATGACCCGTGATCAAGCCCCTGAACCAGTGCAATAAGCGCGTCTGCCTCAGCTTCAAAGTCAAGCATACCAAAGGCCTCTGGGCGCGTGTACTTGCCAAAATAGCTGCGCAAGGCCGTGTCTTGCGGCTGTCGTGGCAGCTCTGGTGCGGCGAGGCGCTGCATGAGCGTATCAAAGCTTGAAAACGCCGCTTCATAGGCCTTTGTGTTAAGTGTCAACGCTGTGTCATGCGGTGTGATTTCAAACTCAACCTGTAGAACGATGTCACCCGTGTCCGCCCCAGCGGCAATACAGTGCCAAGTGATCCCGTGGCGTGTTTCCCCGTTGAGGCGAGCCCAGACTGGCGCGTTGAGGCCTGCATAACGAGGCAATGGTCCGTCATGAAAATTCACCGCGCCACGCGCTGGCAGAGCGAGCACATCTTCTGGCAGCATCTCAAGATTGGCGATCGACAAGAGCCACTCCGCCTGAACGCCTGTCAACCGTGCGGCAAGACCAGTGCCAGGCGCAACAACAGCAATATCGTGCGCCTCAGCCCAAACTGCGAGGTCGGCATTATGGGTGACAACATGGGTGAAAACATGCCCTGCTGCGAGCCACTTCTCAGCGCAGCTCTGCGTCAGGCTTTCGTTTCCAATCAGGATTGCTGACAGGCTCATAGGGTGTCTCCTTCTGTCACAGGACCAATGCCAAGCTTGGGCACGTTCTGATGGGCTTTTCGCGCAAAAAGGGAGCGGACCGCATGACTGCATAAGTGTCGTAAGAACTTCGGCGAAACCGTTTGCGGTTTGCGTTCGATCAAGCAACGCAAGCTGTGAAACACGCCTCCCTTCAGATGCAGGAGCGTGGCAAAGGCGGCATAAACCAACCCATGATTTTTGACAAAATAGTGCCAGCGACTGTCAAACCAATAGTCGGGCACGCGGCCCCAGTCTTTCATGCCCGTGGAGGCCGAGCCGATATGAGTGACTTCACTTTCGCGCACATAGACCGTCGGCCAACCAGCAAGCGAGGCGCGGCGGCAAAGATCGGTTTCTTCAAAGTAGAGGAAGAAAGTTTCATCAAAAAGTCCAATTTCCGCAAGCGTTTGTGCGCGCATCATTATGCTCGCACCGGCAAGCCAATCCACCATTACAGTCTCGGTTGGGACGGGCAATGGCACGATTGCATCACGCAAAATACGGCTAACGGGACCAAATCGCATCGCCCCCTCAAGCTCGCCCAATGCTGAGGGAAAACGGAAGGCCGTTTGATGGGCATCACCTGCGGGACCATGGATGTAACTGCCTGCAAAGCCAACATTGGCATGGGTGACAAGATAGTCTCGCAAAGCCCGAATGCTCCCAGCATCAGGAAAGGCATCAGAATTGAGAATATAATAAAAATCAGGATCTTGGCCTGTGGAAAGTCCCGCGCGCATGCCGAAGTTATTGCCGGCCCCAAAGCCCCCATTGTGCCCAGACTGCACCACCCGAACAGGCCATTGGCGCGCGATGACTTCCGCTTGAATGGCTTCGAAGGAGCCATCACCACTGTTGTTGTCTACGATAACCAATTCGCCGTTCAGCCCCTCAAGCTCGCGGAGCGCTGACTCAGCCGCTTCAAGAGTCATGTCGGGCGTACGGTAATTGAGGATCACCGCGAGGATCGAGGGAGCCTTCATCTAGCTGGCCTCCTTTATTTTATTTGGCAAAGCGGCAACACGGGCGGCGCGAGCAGCTGGATTTTCAGCATCCTCAATACAGCGACGCAACCGAGCCGCGAGAACACGCACATTTGGCTCAAGCACCATCGAGTCATGATCACCGGGCACTTCGAAGACCTCAACCAAGGGTGCATGGGCACTCCAGTCGTTGTCGTTGGTGACATAGGTGCGCTCGGAATTTACTATCGCGCCGCCAGACACCGCCCACTTGCCAACAAGCGGTGGACGGAAGAGTGCAAGCGGGCCTTGCCATAGACTAAGTTGATAGGATGAAACAGCTTCAAGGAAGGCCGCTTCGATCTCGGAATTATGAAATGAAACTGATTTATTATCAGATACTTGTTCAATATTTTTAAAGCGACGTTTGAACTCCCAAGCCACGCGGCGCACGAGCCATTTGGCAGGGTAAAGCACGCCCCCCGCCTTGAGCTCAGCAAGCTGGATCATCATGCGATCAGCAAGCTCTAGCGGGCGGCGCTGCGGCAGTGGAGTATCGAGCATCACAAGCATCATGACCTCTTCGCCCGCGGCTTCAAGCTGTTGAGCAATCTCAAGTGCGATGATGCCACCGCCCGAGAAGCCGCCAAGCATATAAGGCCCTCGCGCCTGCACGGCCTTGATCTCTTTGAGATAGTCTTGAGCGGCCTCAGGAATTGAGCGGTGCGGCTCCTGATCACCGTAAAGGCCGCGGGCTTGCATGCCATAAAACGGACGGTCTGTGCCCAGTAGGTGCGCAAGGTGGCGCAGGTTGAGCACGTTGCCAAACATCCCCGCGACGAGGAAGAACGGCCGGCGCAATCCGCCCTCACCTTGATGCATCGGCACAAGATGGGTGAAGCGGCGCTCGGGTGTTTTGACTTTCCCAGCCTCTTCAGGCGCACCCTCGTCAGAGGGGCTTACACCTTCGGCAGCAATCATGGCGGCACACTTGCGAATTGTGGGGGCCTCGAACAGAACCGAGATCGGAAACTCAACATCAAAAGCTTTTTTGACCTGCGCAAAGAGGCGCACAGCGATGAGCGAGTGACCGCCAAGCTCAAAAAAGTCATCTTCAGCGCCGATCTGACTGACGCCAAGCAATCCACTCCAAACCTCGGCGAGCTTGAGCTCGATGGCACCTTCGGGCGCACTGTACGCGCTGTCCAGATCAGGGCGTTCGAAAGTCTGGGCCTCGCGTGTGGGCTGTAGGGTGCTGGCCTCTGCTTGGGCAAGCAGTCCCGCGAGATCGAGCGATGAAACAACAACTTGCGGCGCAGATGTCCCAAGTGCGCGGCGGAACGCATCAGCCCCCTCAGCAGGCGTAATGCCAAGACGGATATTGTCGCGCAGCCGCTCTTCGGCAGACGACAACGGGCGCGTTTCGACACGGTCGGGAAAATCAAGATCGCGAGCCGCGGCAGAGGCAAGAGCAAAGCCATCAGCTTCCTCTAAGCGACGGATCGAGAAGCCGCGCACTTCGGCACAAACTTCGCCCGAGGTATCGCAAAGCACAATGTCAAAGCTGGCAGCCCCTGTTTCGGCACGATTTTCACCCGCATTCTGCACCCACGAGATGAGCTCTTCAGGCAAAGCACGATACACGCGCAACGCGCCATAAGAGACGGGAACCCAAAGATGACTTGGCGTGTAGCCATCAATGAGCGACATCGCCCAGCCTGTCGCGAGGTCCATGAGACCTGGATGGAGCACACAGCCGTCATGGGTGGCGGCTGTTGGAAGTTTGAGGCGCGCAAGCCCTTCGCCCTGCCCCAGAGTTGTTTCCTTAATTGTGCGCCAGCGCGGCCCAAAGTTAAGGTGTTCTTCTTGCGGCGACCGCAGGGTGCGGCCCTCTTCCGCAAGGGTATGTACGGTGCAACGCGCTGAAATCGCTTCGATATCAAGTGCTGGCGGTTGTCGCATATCCATCAAGACGATCTCGCCTGTGGCGTTGGTTTCAAAGCCTTTGCGCCCCTCAACGTCGCGGGATGATTGGACCTTGAAGTCATAACCTGTTTCCGTGCGCGCCAGCGTTACGCGCAGGTCTCGGCTGGCGGTATCGGCCACATCAAGCGCACGCAGAAAGTAAAGATCGCGCAGCTCAAATGCGGTGCCTTCGCCCTGTGCTGCGAGGGCTTCAGCGGCGAGTTCAAGATACCCTGTTCCTGGAAATAGAGCATGGTTTTGTTTCGTGCGATGTTCGTTGAGCGCCCAGTGTTTTGTGCTCAAATCTGCCTTGAAAAGGCGATTGCCACGCGCGTCAAACGTGGCGCGCGCGAGGATTGCGGCGTCTACTGACGTCTCTGTCCTGTCAGGTGCATCGCCCGTCAGCCCGAGCGCTTCAGCCGCCATGCCGACCTCGGCCCAGATCCCCCAGTTGAGCGCGAGCACTCGGGTTTTTCCGCCGTCGTGTGCTTTGGCGTAAGCATTGAGGAATTCGTTGGCAGCAACATAATCGACTTGACCAACAGGGGCTGTGACCGTCGAGCTTGAGGCGAAGAGCACAAGAAAATCGAGTGCGCCATCAGGAAAGAGCTGGTGGAGAACTTCGGTCCCGTGCAGCTTGGGCGTGAAGACATCTTCGATTTCAGCGGGTGTTTTGGCCAAAAGCGGCGCGTCTTTGATCGTCCCAGCAGCATGTATGACGCCGTGGACTGCGCCAAAACGCATCTGCACTTTTTCAAGCGCGCCGCGCATATCCTCGACATTTGAGACATCGCCTGCGGCGACCATGACCTGCCCACCGAGGCTTTCGAGGCGTTCCACAGCGGCAATACGGCGCGAAACTGCATCATGGCTTCCATGGCGCAGCTTGTACCCGTCCCATGCCTCTCGGGGAGGTAGAGCCGTACGCGCGACAAGCACGATTTTGGCCTTATGACGGCGCACCAGATCTTCGGCAAGGGTGAGCCCGATGCCACCGAAGCCACCAGTGATGAGGTAGGTTCCACCATCTCGGATCGGCAAATCTGTATGCTTTTCAAGCGTTTCGGAGCGGAAGACCTGCGCATATCTGCGTTCACCGCGCCATGCGGCGACTGTATTGGTCGGGTTGGCCAAAAGCTCTTCGAGAAGTAGTGGCACGAGTGCGTCGAACTTGCCGTGCGCAGGCAGCTCAACATCCACCATCGTGGCGGTGACACCTGCCATCTCGCGCGGGATGACTTTGACAGGGCCTCGCAGGGTGGCTTTTTCGGGATAAGCGAGCCGCTCCCCCTTCACGCTTGCCGCGCCCGTTGTGAAAGCGACTATGGCCACGGGTGGCCAATCTGCAGCGGCCATAGCCTGGGCTAAAAAGAGAAGCGAGTAAAAGCCCTGCTCTTGATTGCGGTGAAAGAAGCTTGAGCCAGCGCGGTGGCTTTCATTGGCTGTGACAAGCCAGAAATGCGCAATACGTGTCGGGGCGATCTCGCGGGTGGCAAGGTCTTCAACCAAAAGGTCATAGCCTTCGCGGCCCCGCTCGGGCGAGAGGATGTAGCCCCCCTCTCCATCACGGCCAAAGGCGTCGCCCGTGCGAACGCATGTCACTTCATGGCCAGCCTTGGTGAGCTTTTCGGCTAGGGCGCGGCCAAGGCCAGCTTCGTCCATAAACACAAGCCAGCTTTCTGGAGTTTTGCCAAGGTCACGCGCGATATCAATATTACAATCGGCGGCCATGGGCTTCCATGCAGGGACAAAGCCCCAGTCTGAAACATCGCCAAGGCGCGCAAGATGGATTGGCGCAGCTTTGGCCTCGGCTTTGCGCGCCTCTATAAAATAGGGTTTACGCTGGAACTGGTAACTCGGCAGCGGCAGGCGCAAGCGGCGCGCTTCGCCCCAGATTTGGGACCAGTCAAAACTGCCGCCCATGGCCCAGATGCGCCCGAGTTGCGCAAGGAACCATTTGTCATCCGCGATGTCGTCTTCGGGATGACGCAGCGCCGAGATCACCTGATCGCGACGAATATTCGGGTTTTGCTGGGTCAGCGAGGAAAGCGCGCGGCCTGGCCCCATTTCGATATAGATGCGCTCTTCGCGTGCGCTCAGTGTGTCGATACAGGCGGCAAAAAGCACCGTGCCGCGCAGGTGTGCGACCCAATAGTCAGGGTCCATGGCTTGCTCATCTGTCAGCAAAGCGCCTGAACGGTTGGAGACAATCGGAATCTGGGGAGGCGCAAGCTTGATGGAGCGCAGATAGTCGCCAAAACCCTGTAGGATGGGCTCAAGCATCCGCGAATGCGCAGCGATGTCGATGGCAACGCGCTGGCAATCGATATCATCGGCGAGAAGGCGCTGTTGCAGATCGGCCAGCGCGGCATCAGGGCCAGAGGCAACCGAGAGGCTCGGTGCGTTGACTGATGCCAAATCAAGCATGTCGCCAAGGTAGGGCTTGAGCGCGTCGGCAGGCAGCGAAACCGAGAGCATCCCTCCGGCGGGGACAGTGTCAAACAGCCGCCCGCGCAGGTGCACGAGACCGATACAGTCTTCAAAGCTCATGACACCCGCAAGGCAAGCGGCGGTGTTTTCGCCCATCGAGTGGCCCACGAGCAAGTCAGGCGCAACGCCCCAGCTCTGCCAGAGTTTGGCGAGCGCATATTCGACGATCATGATGAGCGGGAGCTGCACCGAGGGCTTTTTAAGCGTCTCTTCTGCGGCGGCACGGTCTTCGGCCGCTGGCAACCAGAGTGCGCGCAGATCGTAATCAAGCCGTGGTGTGAGGATATCAAGCCCACGGTCCATCCATTCCGCAAAGACAGGCTCGGTTTCGTAAAGATCATGCGCCATGCTGGTGTATTGTGCCCCGCCGCCTGGGAACATGAAGACCGTTTCAGGCTTGTTCATGGCCTGGTGGGTAAAGGCGCGGCGCGGATCATTCTCGCGCCAGAGGTCGGCGGCTTCCTCATGGCTTTCGGCCACAATAACGCGGCGGCGCTCAAAGGCGCGGCGGCCTTCCTTGAGGGTAAACGCTATGTCTGCAAGGTCTTGTTCGGGGTGTGCGCTCACATGTTCCGCCATGGCGGCGGCATTGTCTTCGAGCGCCGCCTTGGAGCGGGCAGAGACGCACAGAATTTGGAAGGGCCACTCGCTCGCCTCACCCGCCACACGCGCGGGCGCTTCTTCCAGAACCACATGGGCATTGGTCCCGCCTACACCGAGCGAGTTGACCCCTGCACGGCGCGGACCTTTATGACTTTGCCATGTGAGCAGGCTGTCATTGACGACAAAGGGCGAGTTCTCAAAATCTATCGTCGGGTTGGGTTTCTCAAAGCCGAGCGAGGGCGGCATCTGGCCCTCCTTTATGGCGAGAGTCGCTTTGATCAGGCTGGCAACACCTGCGGCTGTGTCGAGGTGACCGATGTTTGTCTTGACCGAGCCGATGCGGCAAAAGCCCTCTTCATCAGTGGTTTTGCGGAACGCTTCTGTGAGGGCGGCCACTTCGATGGGGTCGCCCAGATAGGTCCCTGTGCCGTGGCACTCAATGTAATCAATCGTATCGGCAGGGGTGCCTGCAATGGCTTGTGCTTCCTTGATTGCGGCGGCTTGGCCATCAACTGAGGGGGCCAGATAGCCCGCTTTCGCTGCGCCATCATTGTTCACAGCGCTCCCTTTGATGACGGCCCAGATGTGGTCATTGTCGCGCAGGGCATCTGCCATGCGCTTGAGCACAACCACCCCCGCGCCAGAGCCAAAAACCGTGCCTTGGGCGCGGTGATCAAAGGCGTGGCAATGGCCATCAGGCGAAAGGATTTCTCCCTCCTTATAGACATAGCCGTGGCCATGGGGCAGCTCGATTGTCACACCGCCTGCGAGTGCCATATCGCATTCGCCCGTCAGAAGCGCTTGGGCGGCATAATGCGTGGCGACAAGGGACGTGGAACAGGCAGTCTGAAGCGTGAGGCTCGGCCCCTTAAGGTCAAAGACATGGCTGGCGCGGGTGCTCAGAAAGTCCTTGTCGTTGCCCGTATGGCGCAGAAGGAACATGCCCACATCATCCACCAGATCGGGGTTGGAGCAGATGTTGAAGTAGAAATAACTGCCCATGCCGCAGCCCGCGAAGACCCCGATAGGGCCTGCGACTGTTTCAGGCGGATGACCGGCGCTTTCAAACGCTTCCCAAGCCACTTCGAGGAACTGGCGGTGCTGTGGATCAAGGATTGCGCTTTCTTTTGGGGAAAACCCGAAAAAATCCCCATCAAAATACTCAAATTTGTCCAAGATCGCGGCGTGAGGCACATAATCAGGCCGTGCGCGCAACGCTTCAGGGACACCTGCTTTGGCGAGATCTTCGTCGGAAAGTTTGCGGATCGATCGCACGCCATCACGCAGATTGGCCCAATATTGCTCGATCGTGGAGGATCCCGGCAAATGGGCTGCCATACCAACGATGGCAATATCATTTTCGCCTGTGACGGGCGTTTTACTCGTATCGGACATTAAACTTCATCCCCAAGGCCTTGGCGCGCCTTTGATGTGTCACATAAAAATACGGTCAAATTTAGGCGAGCGCCGCACTCAGGCGCCAGTTTAGCCGTTTTTTTCTAAGAAAAACATATTGTTTCTATTTAGGAACCAATTGCTATCAAAGCATCGATGGCGTCGCGGTTGACCATGTAACAGAGCGCCACCAACAAGAGCCCCAAGACCGCGAGAACGCCGTCATGGAGCGCATCCCATGCACCTGTCTGCTTGGAGAGCCAGACCACCACAGGATAGGCTAAAACCATTGCAGCCCCCTGCCCTATGATTGCGCCGGATAGGCCATCCAACTGAAGGCCAATGGAGAGGCAAAGCACCATGAGAACAGCCTTTGACCCTGCGAGCACAAAGAAGCGTTTGCTGTCGCCTGCGGCAAGGGCGGCCTGATCATAGGTCAATGCAATCAGCGCAGGCAGCTGCATGAGTGCGACCATCACAGTGATCGCACCCGCTTGCCCATAGCGCGGATCATAGAGCAGATCGACAAGCCAGACTCCTGTAAGGCCGATCACTGCGACAAGGACAAACAGCGCTAGCGAAACCATGAAACGCATTTTGCGCAGGTAAGCAAAATTTGCAGCACTGTCCTTCGGCGGCCACTCTCGATAGATCGGGATAAGCATCCGATTGACCAGAACCATCCCCAAAAGCAGCGGGAAAGAAGCGAGAAAATATCCGATGTTATAGATGCCAAACTGATCAAGCGGGAGATATTTGCCAAGTATCAGCTTGCTGGATTGGTTGATGACAAAGCCTGCAACGGTGGCAAGGAATATCCATTTACCAAAGTTGATCAGCTCGCTGGCAGCCGGTTTTTCCCAACGGAAGCGGTTGCGCTCCCCTGGGAGAAACGCGCCATAAATCAAAAGCTCCGCGATTGCGCCAATGATGCCTGAAAGGATCAGCGCCCAGACAGAGTGCAGTGCATAGGCAAGAACAATTGCTGTAAGCACGCCAATCAGCTGGCTGATCATATCGATGACGGTGATCCGCCCCATCCTCAAGTGCCTGTTGGCCTCATGATACCGGGTCGGGTTGAACCCCGCGATGACAAGGGTTAGCGCTGCGACAGGCAGCATATAAAGCAGGTCAGGCACCCCATAAAACAGCGAGATTGGCCAAGCCAGCGCACAGGCGGTAAGCCACAGCAAAACGCCACGGGCGACTTGAATGGTCCAAGCTGTGTCTAGAAAATCGCGTTCATCGCCGCGCTTTGACTGAAGGATCGCAGGCGCAACGCCAACATCCGAGAACATATTGAGCCCCATGAGGAAAACCGTGATCAACGCCATGAGACCAAAGGCTTCGGGGAAGAGAAGCCGTGTGAGAACAAGGTTGGACAAGAGCCGCATGGCCTGTGACCAGCCAAAGCCAAAGACCGTCAGCCCAGCTCCGCGCAAAATCCGCGCGACCAGAGCTTCGCCTGTGAGAAGGCGCGCCAGAAGGCTCATCGGCCGCGACTCCAGTCTTTCGGATCAGGTCCAAAACGGGTCAACAGCGCGACAGCGCCATAGACGGCAAAGCCAACAGGATCACGCAGCGCCAAGCTGCCGATTTTGGCAAGGCCGAGGCGCGGCTTGTCATCATTACGGGCCAAATCAGGAAAGAGGGCGGCGATTTCGGCAACCCCTGCATTCTGACGTTTGCGCACGCGCACAAGATTGCTAAAGCCCTCCACAAGTGGCCAGACATAGGCGCTGCGCAGCTTGAGCCGCTCTGAGGGTGCAAAGCTGAGCCGCACGAAGGTATCATCCGAAATAATATCAGGGAATTGCCCCCAGCGTCTGCGGCCTGCTGCGCTGACACCAAAGAGCCCACACCCCGGAACACCCATTGTCATAAAGGGCACGCGGGCATAGAGGCGCGCATAAGAGCGCGTCGCAAAGCTCTCAGGTGGCGCAATGAGACAGTCACCACTGGCGTAAACAGGCTTGTCAGTTTGCAAAACCCGCGCAAGCTGGTCCAATAGTGGCTTGCCAATGCGCACGTCAGCGTCGAGATAGGCGCGTGCGCGGTGGTGTGCGACTGCATCGCCTGCGTTGAGCGCAGACATCTTACCGCCATGAGGCAAATCCAGAACCTGAAAATCCCAGCCCATCCCCTTGAACGCGGGCGCATAGCTGCGCGCTATGTCGGCTGTGCTGTCCGAGCAGCCATTGGCCACAACGATCACCTCGATCGGCATCGGAACTGGAATAGAGCCAGAGCCGTATCCAGGCTTCGGTGAGGAGCCGAGTAGCGCCTCAAGGCAAGCGCCGATCTCATCGGCTTCATTGCTCGCGGGCAATATCACAGAAAGCCCTGCCATCACAAAACGCCTCTAAAGATGAAGGCATTTGAAGGGTTGCGGCCAAGGCGCACCACGGTGCAAACTCGTGTGAGTATTTTAGGCGCAATCGCGCTGAACCCTGTTCTGATTCTGCTGACGAGAAAGCGGCGCATTTTGCAAAACATCTCACAAGTTCCTGAAAAAATTGGCATCCTCATACCCCAGTTTCCGGGTCAAACCCATATTTTCTTTTGGCGTGAGATCCTTGAACTACAAAATATGGGCGTGAATGTGACGCTTTTCAGTACCTTGCCGCCGCCGAGAGGGCTGATCTCGCACCGCTGGTCTGAGGAGGCGATGGCGCGCACCGAGTATCTTGTCGACAAAGATCCTATAAATGCCGCGCTTGCGCTTTTGCGTTTTCCGTGGGGCACCTTACGGCACGACCTTGGACAAGAGCCGCGCGAATTTTTGAAAGATATTTTGCTCAGCCTCCCTGCTGCGCGCCGCCTTGCGCGCGCTTGCAAGCACGCAGGCATCACCCATGTGCACGCGCACTCCGCGCGCCGCGCCGCCACCATCTGCGCTTTGGCCAAAGTGATCTGGGGGCTGGAGTATTCGCTCACACTTCATGGCCCAATGTCGGACTATGGCCCAGGGCAGGGATTCAAGTGGCGCCATGCGCGCTTTGGGACAGTCATCACCCAGAAACTGCGGCGCGAGCTAGAAGCCACAATTGGACACGACCTGCCCGAGCAGGTTTATTTGCAGCCTATGGGCGTTGACACCAACGAAATGTCGCGTGCTGAGCCCTATTCGCCCCCTGCCGTGGGCGGACCCCTGAAACTTTTCTCCTGTGGGCGGCTCAATATTGTCAAGGGTCATCAAGACCTTATGGACGCCGTGAAGCTTCTGCGGGATCGTGGAATAGACGCCAAGCTTGAGATTGCAGGACAGGACGACGCAGGTGGCAGCGGGTATTTTGGCGAGCTTTGCCGCAAGCGCGACGCGCTCGGGCTACAAGAGCACGTAACCCTACTTGGCGCGATTGATGCGGCGGCAGTGCAGCAAAAACTTCTGGAAACGCATATATTTGTCCTCGCCAGCTGGCACGAGCCTTTGGGTGTGGCCTATATGGAAGCTATGAGCTGTGCTGTGCCCACCATCGGCACAGACGCTGGGGGCGTGCCCGAGCTGATCACCCACAATCACGACGGCATCCTTGTGCCGCCCAAAGCACCAGAGGCGCTCGCCGAAGCCATTGAGGCCCTCGCTGCGGACCCCCAAAAACTCATGGCACTCTCGGATGCGGGACGCGCGACAATTGTGAAAAGCTTCTCGTCAAAGCGCGGTGCAGACACACTGCTTGAGGGAATGAGGAATTAAATTCACTGTATCGCAAGTGTGAATTTTCTCGTCGGCTCTCCCGCAAAATAAAGCGTTTCAATGTCACGCAGATAGCTCACATCCGGCCCACGCTGCGCGTAGACAAGCCCGCCTTTGGCAAAAATCTGATACTCTTCCGAACGCCCCGGAAGCTCAACAATGTCACGGCCCGCACCACCATTGAAGTGGTCCGCACCGCCCCCCGAAACCATAAAGTCATCTCCCGGCCCCCCAACGAGCGCGTCTTCTTCGGGTGTGCCGATCAACCTATCAGGCCCCTGCCCCCCATATAGCATGACCCCGTTGAGAAAGCTGCCCGCGGCGCGCTGCGGCAACTCTGGCTGGATCGCGTTGGCTGCCATAAGAGCGTCCCAACGCGGATTGTCGTCCTGCAAATGGCGCAGAGCACCCCAGCTGCCGTATTTCGTTGCTGGCGCGACATCCACAAACGCGTTGAAAAGCTGTCCGCCCACATTGCGCCAGCGGCGCAGAAGCTCGTCATAGAGCTTGCCGACTTCGTCATCGTAATTGAACGAGGTAAAAAATGCGACGAGCTCTTCATCATTGAGCGCCTCGCCATGTGGCGTCACATGTGTGCCCCCTTCATACATCACCAACTGCATCCCCAGTTTGCTCGCAAGCTCGGCATGATACGGCCAGAAGACCTCGGTCAGCTCCTTGAACGACCCGTTCCAGAGAAGCTCTGCCACCTCAGGATATGCCAGATCAAATTTTATAGGTTCAATCTCGGCCTCAAGCGCTTTGCGCTGCAAGCCCTTCTTGCGGCCGACTTCCTCAGCCTTGGCGATGGATTTTGCCACAATCTGACGCACTTGCGGCAGACCCTCTTCTTCTAATCCAAGATCAAAGCCGAAATAGCCAGAGACGGCATAGGCATCAAAGCTCTCTTTCGGCGCGGCCAACCCCTCGGCCACAGCCAAGGGTGCTTCCAGAAATGGCTCTTCAAGACCTGCCCAGCCCGTGTGAACACCCATAACACGCACCAAGCGCTCGGAGGCCGAGTTGCCATACACTTCAGACCAAATACCCATAACTTCCGCTGAGCGCAGCCCTGCGTATTGCATCCAAGCATCGCCCTCCACATTCCAGCGCTGGCGCGCCTTATCAACGGCCCATTTGGTTTGAGGAAAAATATGGTTCCAAAGCTCGTTGGAGAATTCGACATAAGCCTTCAAACGCGGATCAAGCGTAGCGCGCGTGAGCTCTGCAAATTGCCGCATGTAGGCGTCATTGGCCGCGTGGGGCATACAAATCCAAGGGTCCGCACCCACAATATTGGATAGGCGGATGATAACTTCTGCAGGGACACCCCGCCAAGCATAAGAAAAATGCGCCTCTCTTGGACGCTCGTCCCAGCTCTCCACAGGAGAGCCGTTGGTTAGCATCCAGTCCATAAACCTGAGTGATCGCGCATTCTCGATGCGCGCGATCCACGCAGGGTTAAAGATCACGCCTGCATCGTAAAGCGGGATATGGTCTTCCCGCACGATCTCGATATCGCGGATATAATTGCCTGTGCCGTTCGGATCAGTGCTCTCTATGCCCACGGCAACAAGCCCCTCACCGGGGCTATAGGACAACCATATTTCGTTTTCACTTTCGCTTGTGCGCGCTGTTTGGCCACGGCCTGATACGGTCAGCTTGCCCTCCCCTTTCCAACGAATGCGATAGCGCGCCGCCATATCTGTTGCCTCTTCGGGCTGATCTGTCAGAACAAAACTCTCAAGCTTGCTCGCCTCGGCGGGAATACGTGTCGGATACCCATGCGCATCCAAAAGGCCACGCTGGGCCAGATCATCCATCTGGATCGCACCCCATTGATCGCCGACATGTCCAACCCACGGGCGCGCTGTCTTCATAATATTCAGAAACGGGTGTTGAGTTGACCAGTCTGAGACACCGTCAAGGCCGAGCGCAAGCGACGGGTTTTCAAGCTGACCTGCGGGCGCATCAAAAGCTGCGGGTTGCATTTTGGGCGCTTGCACGATGGCTGGCGTGATCGCTGCCGCCTCGCGCCCCTCAGCGAGCTCAAAGAGGCGCGCAGAGACCATAGCCAGATTGTCCCGCAAAAGCGGGTGAATGCTCTCAGGTAGCGCCATAGAGCTGGGAGCCGCCTCACCATACAGGGCTGGATAAACGGCCATCGCCGCTAAATAATAGAGCGTCGGCGCACCGTGAGGCGCGTCATCAAGGTAGAGGTCTTCTACGGGAACCCCATTCAGCGGCTCTTCTGACAAGACTTGGCTCAAGAGATGCGCCACAGGCACAAGCCTGACATCCGCATCAGGGCGCGCTGCGCGGGTCTGTTCCGCCAGTTTTACATACCAGTCGTGATAGTCGCCCATATTAAAGGCGTGATACTTCTTCAAATCACGCGCCCGTGGCGGAAACCGTCCGGCAACCCCCGCCATCTCGGCCCAGCCTTCATAAATCAGCAAAGGCCGCGCCCCGACCTTTTCATCCATAAGTTTCAGCAATGTAGACAGAGGAGAAGCGCCATCGGGATTGTCGCCATCATAGGGCACATCCGGCCACTGATATTGAATAAAGTTCGCAGGATTGACCATAACGGCCGTCAACTCCGCCTCAGCAAAGCGGGTTCTGTCACGGTTCCACGCGGGTTTGACCCCCTTGAACGACCAGTTCGAGATCGGCTCTCCTTCGCGAACGAAGTCACGCAAAAAGCCCCATTGCCCGTCTGCGGCAAAGTCATGCCCAGAAGCCTTGGCCATTTGCGCCAACCAGTAGGGCACAGTCGTCTCGTCTCCGCCCTCGAGGTGATTGATCAAGGAATTGCCAAAAATATAGAGCTTTGCGTCTCTCGCCTCTAGCGTGGCAGGCAAAGCCAATAGCGACACCAGCACAACAGCCCAAACTCGTAAAATCATTGAAGTCTCCTCCCTGAAGACGTGTAGTGTTGCGCTCTTAGATAATTCTTGCAAGTCTGCCTTAAAGACAGAAACGGGCAACAGTTTGTCACGCGCGGATAATTTGAGATTAAAATGAGTTCCATTCACCCAGATGACATCAATGTGTCCGCCTCAACCGCAGATTGGAGCCGTGAAACAGTTCAGTCATTCTGGGATCCGGGCCGCAAGCTTTTGCGCGCCATTCGCCGCTATCAATCCCTCAAGGCAAAAGGCAGTGTGCTCGCCAGCCTTTTGGCAAAATACTGGGTCCTTAATCATGGCTTTTGGTCGCTGATCACGCAAAGCGAAATTCACCTTACAACTCAAATCGGCGGCGGCCTGCGCCTCACCCACCCCACAGGGATCATCATTCATCCCGAAGCGAAGGTCGGCCCAAATTGTATGATCTTTCATCAAGTCACACTCGCTGGCGCCGTGACGCTTGGCGGTCATGTCGATGTCGGCGCAGGGGCGAAACTCATTGGTCCCCTCACTGTGGGTGATCATGTGGTGATCGGCGCCAATGCTGTGGTGACAAAAGATATCCCGTCAAACGTCACCGTCGCAGGCATCCCCGCCAAAATTATCTAAAATCTAAATCGGATTCCTCTTTCTCAAAATATCTTGGGGGTCTGGGGGCAAAGCCCCCAGCGGGTCGGATTTGCAAAGCAAATTCGAACCCTCAATACCTCAAGAAAAATTGAAGCGACGCAGGTCTTCCCCTGCAAGGACAGCGCGATACAGCGCCTCGGCGTGCACGCCTTTTTGCGCCCAAGTAAAAGCGCCTTCCGCGTAAGCCTGCCCCCGCAACGCACAGGCCTCCATGTAAGCAGGCTCTGCGACACACCGCTCCAAAGCTGCGGTGAAGCCTTCCACCATTTCCTCCAGCGGAGCGATCGGAACAGCGTCCCCGCGCCCCGCTGCGGCCAGGGCCCCAGGCGCGCCGTAGTCCGCCACAAGGCAATGCATCCCGCAGGCCATGGCCTCGATTACGACCCCCGCGCCAAGCTCGCGGATCGACGGAAAGATAAACCCATCACACTTGCGCATGAGCTCCGCCACCTCGACCTGTGTTTTGCGCCCTTCCAGTGTCACACAGTCGTGCAGCCCGAATTCTGCGATCACAGCGCGCATACGCTCTTCCTCGGGGCCGCTTCCCAGAATGTGCAGATGGTGCCCCCGCAAAGCGGCTGAAGCCGCAAAAGCACGGATCGGCAGTTCGGGCAGCTTGTATGGCACAAGGCGGCCCGCATAGAGAAAATGCATTTTTCTCTCCGTCCCGCGTTGGCCTGCTGGTTTGGTGCCGTCGGCGTGAAAGATAGCAGGGTCAAAGCCGATTTCAGGGACCATAACAATCTGCGCGTCTTCAACACGCGTGAGATCAGCCCGAGTATGCTCAAAGGCTGTCAGAACCGCTGCCGCCCGATCATAGGTCGAGCGCGCAAAAGGAAGAAACTTGTAGAGGTTGCGCAGCCCGCGCAGCTTTTCCTTTTCACGTGCCTGCTCGGCTTGAAAGGCCTTGGGCCAGTCCAAATTGCCGTTGAGCGGACCAATCAAAAAGGGAAGCTTGAGCTTGTGCGCAATATAGCTCGGCAAGGTCGGAGACATCGGCGTGATACGGTGCACGAGATCAAAGTCGCCAGCTTTAAGAGCGGGCTTAAAATGCTTCCAAACCTCCCGCTCAAAGGCGAGATAGGGCAGGTAGTTCATTATCATAGAGGTCGACCAAGCCACCTCCTCACCACCACGGAGCCAGCGCGCCAGTTTGAACATCGGAGCCGCTATATACTCAGTGTCGAGATAGACCACATCAAGCCCATCTGCGGCCTTTTCAATATTCTCGCGGTTGCGCACATGGGTCGCGATGGTCACATCACAGTGCTGGGCAATCTCGCGGGCATATTTATAACCGACAATGGGCAATGACGGCCACTCGGGGTTGCATTCATCCGCTAGGATCAGAACTTTTAAACGCTGGTTCATCGTTACATCACAGTCTTAATTTTCATTTTGGCGCTGCGCACCTGCGGCATATGGGTCTCGATATAGCCCAAGAGCGCCCCACCCATCATCCATGTCAAAGGCGTAATTGTCGCGTTGGGCAAAAGGTCAAAAAGATTGAAGCCAAGGATCAGTGCCAGTGCGCCAAGATATGGCGAGGTATGGGTTTCTTTGGTGAGGACAAAACTACGCGCAAACAAGACAAATAAAGGCCAGCTGAAAAGTAAGAACTCCGCCAAATAACCAACCCATCCAAACACCCCGATGGTGATAATCCAGCGCCCGTCCGTCACCGTGAGCAAAATCCCTGTGATCGGATCGAGAATATGATTGCGCCCCCAGCTGCCCCAGCCAAAAACAGGCTTCAGATACGCGCGGTCAAGAAGCACGCGCTCATTGTCAAAACGGAACTTGAGCGAGCCTGCACGATCTTCATCAAGTGCCGTTACCTTCTCCAAAATTTGCTTTTCAGGAATCCACTCGAGACCTTTCATGATTGGATAGGTCACTGCCAGAAGCGCGAGAAACGCAGCAAGGCGGAACTGCCAGAGCCGGCTCATGAAGAGCACCATCGGCAAGAGCACGGCGGCATAGGCAATAGAGGCCACTGATTTACAGGCGATCATAATAAAGCCGAAGTAAACGCTGATCCCGCCATACCAGACCTTGGCGTTGCCTTTGGAATGACGAAAGAGCGCCACGGCACAGCCGAGCATCATCATCGCAAAGAGCGCGACCCAAAGCCCATGATAAAGAAAGACGATGGGGCGAAAGCCACCAAAGCGGATCAGCTGATCAAAACTGTGTTGATAGTAACCCCAGACCCAAAGATTGAGCTGCGGGCTGAGGCGAATTTCGATCAGCATCAGAAGAGAATATACAAGTCCCAGCGCAACAAAGGCGAAAAGAATGTCGCGCTGATCCTTCTCGCTGCGCAAGAAACTATAGGCCATGACAAACGGCATCAGGATCATGCATTGCTGCACCATCAGCGCGATGGCCTCAACAATGCGCAGACCTGGAAGCCCAACCTGACCAAAGAAGATCGGCTCATCATTGGTGAGCACTGTCGCCAGCGGAGTGATGACAAAGAGCACCATCAAGCCCTTGGCAATATTTGAGCGCGGCAAGTAGATTAGGTCTTTGCCATACATAAAAAAGCAAAAGCCAAAGGCCGCCAAAGCCGCGATGGAATCTTTGGTCAGAGGCGGCACTGCAGGAAAGTCAAACAACGCAGGCGGCGGGGGCAAAAACAGATAGGCCGACAGCAGCGACCAAAGCACAGCACGCCCCACTGGCAACTTGCGAAACAAGACCAGTGAGACAAGCGGCCAGCTTGCCAGCGCAAGTAAAGCGAGTGCGTTTGGCATCTTCTTTTATAGTTTCCTGCTGCGCCCCAACCCAGACATCCAAAGTTTTAGCAATGAAAAGGACGTTTGTCGCTTATTTCTTCTCATTTGCCCCATTATCGCCGACAATCCATCTCATTCTCGCCCACTGGTTCGCATAGCTGATCAAAGCGTGAAAAAGACGGGACTTTGCCTGATGAAAATTGCCTATCTCTGCGACATCAGTCCTGAGCATACCCAGCCTTATTCGGGCGGGAACGCGCGAATCTATCGCGCGTTACAGGATCATGTCGGTGAGGTGGATATTCTGCCGCAGAGTTGGGGCGCGGCCGAGCCTGTACGTCGTGCGATCTATGCGCTGCCTGACGGGATCAATCTGCGCCTGCGCTGGCGGCTTCATTTGCTGCTGTCACAGATCATTTCGCGCTCTGTGACACAGGCTTTGGCAGCCACGAAATATGATGTTGTTTTTGGAGCCTATTCCTTTCAGTCGATGGCGCGTCTCAAAACACCCTACCCTATGCTCAAGGCCTTCACGGCAGATGCCAGCTTTACCGTTTACAAACAGTCCGAGATCGGCGCGAGTTTTGGCTCTTCTTGGCTGTCGCGCAGATTGCTGGATCCACTTACCTTCAGAGCCGAGCGCGCAATCTACCAAAACCTAGACCTCGCGCTTTGGCCCTCAGATTGGCTTAAGGGCGAAGCGGATGCGCTTTATAATCTGAGCGAAAGTCAAAGCGTTGTTGTTCCTTGGGGCGCCAATATTGACACACCCAAAGCCGAAGCAACGCCTTTGGCCCTATCAAAAGATGCACAAGTCAATCTGCTCGTAGTCGGGCGCGACTGGCTTGCTAAGGGCGGTCCAGTTGCATTTGAGACGATGAACATCCTGCGCGAAGCGGGTGTCGATGCGCGGCTGACAGTGGTCGGAACACAGCCCCCTGATGTCCATATCAACCCCTATGTGAAAGTGCACCGTGCACTCAACAAAGCAGTGCCACGCGAGCGGGCGCTCTTTGAAGCAGCGTTCCGAAGCGCCCATTTTTTAGTGCAGCCAAGCTTTGAAAGCTGGGGCTTCGCCTTTTGTGAGGCTGCGGCCTATTCGCTACCCTCGCTTTGTCTCTCTGTTGGCGGTGTGCCCGTTCAAGACGGGATCACGGGCCATGACCTTCCACAAGGCTCGAGCGCAACAGAATTTGCAAAGATTATTCAGGGCTATCTTAAAAATCCCGCGAGCTACGCCGCCTTGCGCCTCAGCTCGCGTGCGGAGTTTGAAGCAAGTCTCAACTGGGACGCTTGGGGGCGCAGAGTACACGATCTGTTTGAGGAACGCTTGGCGTCAGGCATGTTGTCTGAAATGCCTTCACGCACTTGATCAGTATCCAGTGCCTCGGATCACAACCCGCAACGTTCCGAGGATCACTTTAACATCGATCTGAAGCGAGAGTGCCTTATAGTAGGCTGTGTCATACTCAGCACGCTGCGGAAAACTTGTCTCGTTGCGCTCTGAAATCTGCCAGAAACCAGTGATGCCTGGGCGCATCTCGTAATAGGCACGGCCCGGATAGATATCTTCCTGACCGACCATCATCGGGCGTGGACCAACAATCGACATATGGCCCAACAGAACATTCAACAGCTGAGGCAGCTCATCAAGCGAAGTCTTACGCAGCACTTTCCCAAAAAGCGTAATCCGAGGATCGGACTTTAGCTTCTGATTTTCATCCCATTCTGCGCGCGCTTCAGGGTTTCGGGCGAGATAGGCTTCCAGAATTTGATCCGCATCCGCCACCATTGTGCGCAGTTTGAACATGCGAAACAGGCGGCCATTCTGGCCAATGCGTTTTTGCGTGTAGATCGGGGCACGGCCATCCAGAGCAATCAGCCCCATCAGCGGCAGCAAGATCAGCAGTGTAGGAACAATCGCGATCAGCACCATCGCAACATCAAGAGCTCGCTTGCCATGCGCACGGTAGACACCTGAAAGATGAGCCACAGGGTTGGCTTCGAGCAGCCTGCGCAACTCGGCAAGATCCAGTCGGCTAGAGACACGTTCGTTCATCGCTACACCCTTGAGCCCAACGCCAACATGGCAGAGCCCTAACTCATTAAATTTACTGCCGGTCTCTCAGACATTTTGTCAGGTGCGCAGAAGCACTTTGGCTTCTGATGGGCGACCCACCGCAATGTCTTTTGGTCTTTTAAGACGCCAGCTTGGCAGCTTGGCCAGCGTCAAAAACCGTAACGTTGCGCGCTGTCCCCAAGCGCTATCTAGAGGGGCGAAGTCTTTTTTTCGGCTCCATCTAGAGCTCTTCTCTACGCCTCTGCTGGCGTCTGAGTCAATTCCTGATAAATTTTATGAAACTCGTAGTTAACGCCTTGAGCTTCCTTCTTTGACGGCCCGAAACTGACCAATGACACCAGCGAAATACCACGGCGAACAGCTAGGGATATGGACTGTGACTGCCCCCAGCTGTCGCGCCAACTCGTAAAACAACAGCGCAGCAACAGCCCGACTAAAACTCCAAACAGGAAACAGTTGCAGGGGAATTTCATTATAGAGGCGTCAGAACAGACAATTAGCCTATTTTTTCGCCATATTTGACGTTTTATTCATCAACTTCCCCATGCTTCAATTGTGTAAAGCGTCCGCTTTGACACCCCAGCACAGCCTCGCAAACACGTGTCTCCCTTCACAAAGAAGCAAACAGAAACAGGTCTCCAAAAGGGCTCAACTGCCGCCTGTTTAACGAGCTGATTGTCTCCCTTTGGGAAACGATGATTTTCTGATCCACAGTTCATAGACCACCGAGCCATTCGGGGATGACGGAGGTTTGATTCGAGCCTTCAAAGCGATCAACCCTCCCAATGGTCCATCCCGCCCCCGTGCCCTAAGTCCAGTTTGGCCGACCGCTTCAGGCCAGCATCTCCACCAGAATTAGCGATTTCAAGATGTTACCACTGACACCACAGATCATAGCGCTCCATTTCCCTTTGACGTCCTTAGCCTGCTCGGTCATCCTGTCTCAGACAGGGCGGCAAACAGTGCGCCAATAGAAAAACGAAAGAGCCAATGGCCTCATCCAACCAAACCAAGTCCACGGGCAAAGCGCCTGCGCGCCCGTCTCCGCATGTCTCCGACGAGATCCGCAAAACCACTTGCTACATGTGTGCCTGCCGCTGCGGGATTAACGTGCATATGCAGGACGGCAAGGTAAAGTATATCGAGGGCAACAAAGATCACCCTGTAAACAAAGGTGTGCTCTGCGCCAAAGGCTCTGCTGGCATTATGCAGCATTATGCGCCCTCGCGTCTGCGTGCTCCGATGAAACGGGTTGGGCCACGTGGCTCTGGTCAGTTTGAAGAGATCAGTTGGGACGAAGCCTACACGCTTGCCGAAAGCTGGCTGCGCCCCCTGCGAGAAAACGCCCCCGAAAAGCTCGCCTTCTTCACAGGACGTGACCAGTCGCAAAGCTTCACATCGCTCTGGGCGCAGGCCTTCGGCACGCCCAACTATGCAGCACACGGCGGCTTCTGCTCGGTCAACATGGCCGCTGCTGGTATCTATACCATGGGCGGTGCCTTCTGGGAGTTTGGCCAGCCCGACTGGGACCGCACCAAGATGTTTATGATCTTCGGTGTCGCAGAGGACCACGATAGCAACCCCATCAAAATTGGCATCGGCAAGCTCAAGGCCCGTGGTGCGCGCATTGTCGGCGTCAACCCTGTGCGCTCTGGATACAACGCTGTGGCTGACGACTGGGTCGGGATCACCCCGGGCACAGACGGGCTCTTCATCATGGCGCTGATCCACGAGTTACTCAACGCCGGCCAGATCGACCTGAATTATCTCACCCGCTATACCAATGCAGGCTTTCTCGTAAACTGTGCCGAGGCTGGCCCTAACAAAGGCCTCTTCCTGCGCGACGATAATGGCAAAGCACAGGTGATCGACCGTGTTACAGGCAAGCTTTCAGACTATGATGCAAAGGGCGTTCAGCCTAAACTGACGGGCCATCACCGCCATGCAGGCGAAACATATCGCCCTGCGTTTGAGCTTCTGGCCGAGCAATATATGAGCAAGGATTATGCGCCTGACGCAGTGGCAGAACGCTGCGGCATCCCTGCGTCACGGATCAAAGCGCTGGCAGCAGACCTTGCACGCGTGGCCTTTGAAGAAGAGATCGTCATCGACCAGCCATGGACCGATTGGAAAGGCGAGAAACACGCCCAGATGATTGGCCGCCCCGTGAGCTTTCATGCCATGCGCGGAATTTCGGCGCATTCCAATGGCTTCCAGACCTGCCGCGCGCTGCACATCCTGCAGATCCTGCTCGGGTCTGTCGAGGTTCCAGGCGGCTTTCGTTTCAAGCCGCCCTACCCCAAGCCGCCCGAGGCGCACCCGAAGCCACACGCAGGCTACAAGGCAGGCCAGCCGCTTGACGGGCCGCACCTTGGCTATCCGATGGGCCCAGAGCACCTTCTGATAGACGAGGCAGGCAACCCCAAGCGTATCGACAAGGCCTTCAGCTGGGAGAACCCGTTCAGCGCCCATGGCCTGATGCACATGGTGATTTCCAACGCTCATGCAGGCATCCCTTACAAAATCGACACGCTGTTCATGTACATGGCCAACATGGCGTGGAACTCGTCAATGAACACCTCCTCGGTGATCGACATGCTGACAGACACCAATGAGAGCGGCGACTATGTGATCCCGCATATCATCTACTCGGACGCCTATAGCTCTGAAACAGTAGCCTATGCAGACCTGATCCTGCCTGACACAACCTATCTTGAGCGCCACGATTGTATCTCGCTGCTTGATCGCCCGATTTGTGAGGCTGACGCCGCCGCCGACGCCATCCGCTGGCCCGTGGTAGAGCCCGATCGTAACGTAAAGGGCTTCCAATCCGCCCTATGTGATCTCGGCGCGCGGCTCGGCCTGCCCGGCTTTGTGAATGAGGACGGCAGCCAGAAATATGCCGACTATGCGGACTATATTGTCAGCCACGAACGCCGCAAAGGCGTTGGCCCGCTTGCAGGCTTTCGCGGGGAAGACGGGACAAGCGAGGGGCGCGGCGCGCCCAACCCACAACAGCTTGAGAAATACATCGAGAATGGTGGCTTCTGGGCGAGCCACCTGCCCGAGGAAGCGCAGTTCTACAAACCTTGGAACCAAGCCTATCAGGATTGGGCCGTCAAAATCGGCCTCTTTGATGCGCCTGCGCCCTATGTCTTCAACCTCTACCTTGAACCCATGCGCAAGATGCAACTTGCCGCCGAAGGCCATGGCGAGCGCCAGCCGCCAGAGCATTTGCGCGCACGCATGATTGAAACCATGACACCTCTGCCGCATTGGTATGCCCCCTTTGAGCAAAGCCAAGTTGCCGAAGAAGACTACCCGCTTCACGCGCTCACCCAGCGCCCGATGCACATGTATCACTCATGGGGCAGTCAGAACGCATGGCTGCGTCAGATCACAGGTGTGAACAAACTCTTCATTCCAGGCCCGCTTTGGGACGAACATGGCTTTTCCGAGGGAGACTGGGCCTATGTCACATCGCCACACGGTCGCATCAAAGCGCCCGTCGCGAGGATGGATGGCGTCAATGGCAAAACCATCTGGACATGGAACGCAATCGGCAAAAAGCGTGGCGCTTGGGCGCTCTCTGAGGATGCACAGGAGGCAACACAGGGCTTCTTGATGAACCACCTTATAAACGAGCTTCTGCCGCCAAAGGGCGATGGGCTTCGCTGGGCCAACTCTGATCCTGTCACAGGCCAAGCCGCATGGTTCGACTTGCGTGTGCGGATCGAAAAAGCCCCCAAAGGCGGACCATCGGAGCCAGCGCTTGCTGCGCAGGAAAGCCCTGTTGGCACAGGTCCCAAAAACGTAAGCTACGGGGAAGACTTCTGATGCGTGTGCACGCAATCACAGGCGGCGGTGGACTAAAGCTCCATGTCACCGATCAGGGACCAGAGGATGCGCCAGCACTTCTTTTGATACACGGATGGGCGCAGCATTCTGTCGCTTGGACGGCGCAGGCTCCCTTGGCCGAGCGCTTCCGTGTTGTTGCTCTTGATCTGCGCGGCCATGGGAGCTCAGATGCGCCCCAAGAGATAGACGCCTACACCGACACGACGCTCTGGGGCGATGATATTCACGCTGTCATCACTGAACTTGACCTCCAAAAAACTGTACTGGTTGGCTGGTCTTACGGCGCGCGCGTGATCGCTTCCTATATTGCCACCCATGGCCAAGACGCGATTGCAGGCGTTGTCCCCGTTGGTGGGGTGATCGCCATCGGTGATGCGCGAGAACCGTGGATGATGGGCGCAAGCAGCCCGGCACTCAACAAAGACCTCTATACTTCAGATCAAGCTCGCCTGCTTGCAGCGACCGCGCAGTTTGTTGATCAATGCACCTATGCACCCCTTTCCCGCGAAACCTACGGCACACTTGTAGGCGCGAATATGCTGGTCAGCCCCCTGGTGCGCCGTGCACTCTTTGCCGGCACTCTGGACTGCCGCCCCGTCTGGCAAAGCTTCACCAAGCCTGCACTTGTTGTGCACGGTGCTTGCGACAGCATCGTTCTGCCCATCGTCGGGCAAACCGCCGCAGAGACACTGCCAAACAGCTCGCTTTCGCTCTGGGACAAGACGGGCCACGCGCCCTTTGCCGAAGACCCCGCTCGTTTCAATGCAGAACTGGCCGCCTTTGCCGCCAAAGCACATGAGGAGGCCGCATGACCTCTCTGCCCCAAAGTACCGAGAAAAAGCTCGGCCTTGTCATTGATCTTGATACCTGCGTGGGATGTCACGCCTGTGTCGTGTCCTGCAAGGAATGGAACACCTCAAACTACGGCGCGCCTTTGTCAGATATAGACGCCTACGGCGCGGAGCCACACGGCACCTTTCTCAACCGCGTTCACAGCTTTGAAGCGCAACCCGAGAGCGGCTGCTCTCAGACTGTGCATTTCCCCAAATCTTGCTTGCATTGCGAAGACGCACCCTGCGTTACCGTCTGCCCCACAGGCGCAAGCTACAAGCGCGAGGAAGACGGTATCGTGCTTGTAAATGAAGATGATTGCATGGGCTGCGGCCTCTGTGCGTGGTCTTGCCCATATGGTGCGCGCGAGCTTGATGAAATCTTTGGTGTGATGAAAAAATGCACCCTTTGCGTAGACCGGATTTACAACGAAAACATCCCTGAAGAAGACCGAGTCCCCTCCTGTGTGCGCACCTGCCCGTCGGGTGCCCGCCACTTTGGCGACTTGGGCGACCCAGAGAGCGATGTCTCAAAACTCGTCGCAGCGCGCGACGGCTTTGACCTTATGCCCGAGCTTGGAACAAAACCTGTGAACAAATACTTGCCACCGCGCCTCAAGGACAAGCCTTCTGAGGCGGCACTTGAGCCACAACACACTGACGCTAAAGGCCTTTTTGCATGGCTTGATAAAGCGCTGGAGAAACTCTGATGCATCCAGCTCCCTCTGTCATAGCTTTCACCACGCTCTCTGGCCTCGGCTTTGGTCTCTTGGCCTTTCTCGGCCTTGGCTTGCCGCCTGTCACTGGCTGGGTGTCTTTTGTGTTTTTCTTCCTTGCCTATGCTCTTGCCGTCGGCGGATTGCTCGCCTCTGTTGCGCATTTGGCCAATCCGAAGAACGCCATCAAAGCCTTCAGCCAGTGGCGCTCGAGTTGGCTCTCGCGTGAAGGGATCGCCGCTGTCGCCGCGCTTTCCGTTATGGCGGTCTTTGCGATCGCGCTGATCTTCTTTGACACCTATCTGCGCCTTGTCGGCGTGCTCGGCGCCCTCCTCTGTCTGACAACTGTTTTCACGACCTCGATGATTTATACCCAGCTCAAAACCGTGCCACGCTGGAACATGTGGACCACGCCACCAATCTTTATGCTCCACTGCCTTGGCGGCGGAGCTTTGCTTGCAGGCCAACCGCGCATGGCAGCAGTTTTGCTTGCCATCTTGGGCGCGCTGATGGTCTGGGCATGGATCAAGGGCGATGAAAAAGGCCGTGCAGGCTCGACACTGGAAACTGCAACAGGGTTGGGCCGCATTGGCAAGGTCCGCCTGCTCGAGCCGCCGCACTCGGGCGAGAACTATTTGCTCAAGGAAATGGCCTATCAGGTCGGGCGCAAGCACGCACTCAAGCTGCGCATAATTGCATTTGTGTTCGGCATTGCAACGCCTGTGTTGCTTATGCTCTTGCTGTCCGTCACGCACACAACTGCGCTGGTTGCGATCCTTGCGCATCTCGTAGGTATATTTGCAGGCCGCTGGCTCTTTTTTGCCGAGGCCGAACATGTGCAGGCGCTTTACTACGGCAGATAACCGACCGCGCGGTTGACTTTTGGCGCGGAGCGCGACACCTTCGCCCGAAACGGCCCTAAAGGAGCGCTCATATGTCTGTTGTCACCACCACAATGCACGGCGATATCGCCGTGCTCACCATCGACAACCCACCTGTGAACGCCGCATCCCAAGCGGTACGGCAAGGTCTGATGGACGCGCTCATCGCAACAGAAGAGAGCAAGCCTGCCGCCGTTGTACTTACCTGTGCGGGACGCACTTTTGTTGCGGGGGCGGATATTCGCGAGTTTGACAAACCCTTCCTTGAGCCAATGCTGCCCGACCTTCTCAATGCAATCGAGGCCGCAACCCGCCCTTGGATCGCGGCCATTCATGGCACCGCCCTTGGTGGCGGCTTCGAGCTGGCGCTTGCCTGCTCACACCGTATCGGAGCCCCATCTGCGAAGATCGGCCTGCCGGAAGTCAACCTTGGTCTGATCCCTGGCGCAGGCGGCACTGTGCGTCTGCCCCGACTGATCGATCCCATCGAAGCCGCGCGCCTCGCTGTCACAGGAAAACCCATCGGCGCAGAAGAGGCGACACAGCTGGGCCTGTTTGATTCCATCGCAGAAGGGGATTTGCTCGACGCCGCCATCGCCTTGGCCCAAGACGCCGCAAACAAACCCCTGCCTGCAGCGCTGCTCACCCGCCAAGCGCCAGATGTCGAGCGTTCCACATGGGACGACGCAATAGCCAAGCTCACCGCAAAAGCGCGTGGTCAGAACTCGCCGCATGAGGCCGCCGCCGCCGTGCGCGATGCCCTTGATCATAGCGGAACAGACGCTCTGAAGCTTGAGCGCGAGCGCTTCATGCGCCTCAAAGGCTCGCCGCAGTCCGCAGCCCTGCGCTATATCTTCTTTGCAGAGCGTACAGTTGGCAAATCTCCTCGCACCAAAGGCGTAGCGCCCCGTCCGCTCGCCCAGATCGGAGTGATCGGCGGTGGAACCATGGGCGCAGGCATCGCTGCTGCTGCGCTTCTGTCTGGCCTTAAGGTCCAGATGATCGAACGCGACCAAGACGCCGCCAATGCGGGTGCCGCTCGCGTCGAAGGCATCCTCGGCGGCTCATTGAAACGCGGGCTGATTTCTGAGGCAAAGCACACCGCCTTGCTGGCCAGCTTCAACGCCGACAGCAATTACAGCGCGCTGGCCGAGGCCGACCTCGTCATTGAAGCCGTTTTTGAAGACATGGACGTAAAGAAGCAGGTTTTCAAAGCGCTTGAAGCCGCTTGCAAGCCAGAGGCCGTACTTGCCACCAACACATCCTATCTCGACGTAAACGAGATCGCTGCCAGCGTAGCAGACCCCTCCCGCGTCATCGGACTGCACTTCTTCTCACCTGCACATATCATGAAACTCTTGGAGATTGTCGTGCCAAACAATGTGGCCGATGATGTGCTCGCAACGGCCATTCAGCTTGCAAAGGCACTGCGCAAACTGCCCGTTCTTGCAGGGGTTTGCGACGGTTTCATCGCCAATCGCATCATGTCGTCCTATCGCCGCGAAGCGGATTATCTGCTTGAGGATGGCGCCCTCCCCCATGAGGTCGACGCCGCTATGCGCAATTTTGGCATGCCGATGGGCATCTTTGAAATGCAAGACCTTGCAGGGCTTGATATTGGCTGGGCCGCGCGCAAGCGGCGCGCCGCCACGCGCCCTGCCAGCGAGCGCTATGTCGACATCCCTGACTACATTTGCGAGCAAGGCCACTTTGGCCGCAAGACTGGACGCGGCTGGTATCTTTACGGCGAAGACGGCAAGCCCACTCGCAATGCAGAGGTCGAGGCACTGATCCTGGCGGAGTCCGCCCGCAAAGGCATCACACGCCAGAGCTTCTCCGAAGACGCGCTTATGGGCCGTATCCTCGGCTGCATGCAAAGTGAAGGCACCGCCATATTGGCGGAAGGCATCGCCGCCTCACGCGAAGATATCGATGTGACCATGGTCAATGCCTTTGGCTTCCCACGCTGGATGGGCGGACCAATGTTTATGAAAGACGCCTAGGCGCTCAAGGTGTCCACCTCTGTTAGCACCTCAGCGAGCACTGCAAGGATCATATCGACGCCCTCTTCATCAATCGTGAGCGGCGGGCGAATTTTCAGGATATTGTCAAACGGCCCTTCACAGCCGAGCAATATCCTATGTTCGCGCATACGGTTTTTGACATAGTCAGCCGCGTCTGTTGCAGGCGTTCGAGTGACAATGTCGCTCACAAGATCTACGCCAATGAACAGCCCGTAACCACGCACATCGCCGATGACAGGGTGCACAGCCTGCAAATCGCGAAGCCCCGAGAGCAGGCGCGCACCCATCAGATTTGCATTTTCCAACAGCCCCTCATCATCAACAATATCAAGGACTTCAGCGCCAATACGGCATGACAGCGTGGAGCCCCCAAACGTTGAAAAATACTCAGGGCCTTGTGCAAAAGCCTCCGAAATGGCTCTTGTCGTCACCACTGCGCCAATGGGGTGCCCATTGCCGATGGGCTTGCCCAATACCACAATATCAGGCAGAGCACCTTGCTCTTCAAAGCCGAAATAATACGCGCCAAGCCGTCCCAGCCCCGTCTGCACCTCATCTGCAATACAAACACCGCCAGCGGCACGGATATGCTCATACACAGCAGGCAAATACCCTTTCGGCGGGATGATCTGCCCGCCCACGCTTGGAAAGGTCTCGGCAATAAATCCCGCCAGCTTACCCCCCTTGGCCTTGATGCGCTCAACCGCCTCGTTCACCTGCGCCGCATATCTCGCCCCGCGCTCAGGATCGTCACGGCGATAGCGCCCGCGGTAGTCGTCGGCCACATCAACAAGCTGAACCCAGTCAGGCTGTCCCACGCCCCCCTTGGCGTTAAACTTGTAGGCGGAGATATCAATCGCGCCAGTGGTATTGCCGTGATAGCCGTGATCGGGTGTGATCATATCGCGCCCGCCAGTCGCCGCCCGCGCAAGGCGCAGAGCCAATTCATTGGCCTCAGAGCCCGAGTTGACGAAATAACAAACATCGAGCCCTTCGGGCATCTTCTGTGTGATCTTCTCAGCAAAAGCCACCTGCGCAGGGTGCAAATAGCGTGTGTTTGAGTTCATTCGCTTGAGCTGGTCCGCCGCCACCGCCTGAATACGCGGATGCGCATGCCCCACGTGAGGCACATTGTTATAAGCGTCCAAATAGGGTCGGCCCCACTCATCAAACAAGTGATGCTTCCAGCCCCGCAGGAGCATAACCGGCTCGGCATAGCTAAGCTTCAAATTGCGCGCAAAATGCGCGTGGCGCTCAGCCTGCACACCCTTCTTGTCGCGTGTGACATAGCCTGTCTTTTCATCTGGCAGGTTCAAAAGCGCCGCCGGGTTGGGGCAGACCGAGCCCCAGAGATACATCTCGTCAGGGTCCGCAACACCGGGCCAATCGCCGCCCATCCCGTCTGTCGTAAGCGCGAGCTGAAAGTGCACATGCGGCGCCCAACCGCCCGATTGGGTCTTGTCCCCCAGATGCGCCAAAAGCGCGCCCTTTGGGACAATGTCCCCAACGGAGAGCCGCTCGCATATTTCGGGGTTGAGATGGCCATAAAGCGTATAAAACTTGTCGCCCACAGGCGTGGCGTGTTCAAGGATGACGACGCCACCATAGTCGAGGTGTGCCGGTCGGTATTCCACAACATGCACCCTGCCCGCGAGTGGCGCATAAATCTTTGTCTGCGCGGCAGCAAAGCCGTCCACGGCGATATGCACTGTGCGGCGGTTAGAGGCCTTCCAAGGCCCACGGCGAAAGAATGACGCCGTATAAATCAATCGCGGTTCGTTATAGTAGCCAAGCCAGATTCCGCCTTCGATGTCATACTCTGTGCCCACAACAGCCGCCTCCTCAAGCGGCAGATCAAACGGGTTGATCGGGCTTGCAGAGTTTTCGACCGACAACGAACCCATGGGCGCATCGCTCAGATCCTCGCCAAAGAGTGGCGCAAAATTGCCGCGTTCGCTTTCGATCCACGCCATGACGCGCGGGGCCGCCTCAACCACAGCCAGGCCACAGGCTGCCCGAAGCCGCGCGCGCAAAAGCCCCGCGTCTTCCACCTCGCGCTCCAAAAAGGCCCAAGCAGGCGCTTGAGAAATCACCACATATGGGTCATCAGGCGTTTCTTTCGCCATCAGCGTCGAGTTGACCACGCTCACGGCAAGCCGCATCCGCAAAAGCGGCCAAAGCAAATCAAGTTCATCGCCCGTCAATGGATAGGCCTCATGATAGCCCGCCACAGCCGCCGCAAGCGCCTGTTCGGGCGCATCTTGATCAAGCACCAAATAGGCACAAGCAATCGCAAGGTCGCAAATACGCGGGCTGGCGCACATATCGCCCAGATCAATCAGCCCAGTGACATGCGGCGCAGCTGTGAGAGAGCCACTCACCAAGATATTGTAATCATTGAGATCATTATGAATCGCCACCTGCGGAAGCGCTGTGAGCGCTGGCAACAGCGCATCATATTCAGCCAAAATCTCACCGAGCAAAGCGCGCCGCGCAGGCTGCGCTATGGCGCCAAGCGCGTCTCTGATCCAGCCAGCCTGCATCAGGTTCCACTTGAAATCACGCGCCAAGGCGGGATGTGTAAAATCCGCCAAGGCAAGGTCCATCGCACCAAGCTTCGCGCCCACCTCAGCGACAAGCGCAAGCGTCTTGGGGCGGGCTTCCGCATAGACGCGCCCCTCACATTTCTCCAAAAGCCAGACAAGGCGCATATCTCCCGCCTCGTCTGAAACTTCTATATAATTTTCCCCTGAAGGTGTGGTCACAATATTTGGGACAGGAACCTCAGGTGCGCTCGCAGATATATGGCCAAAAGCCCCACACTGAAGCGCGACAAACTCTGCCTCACAGCCCGGTCGCATGACCTTGAGCACATAAGCCTGCCCGTCTGTCTCAGCGAGGAAGTTGAGATCATACTCACCATCAAGCCGTGTCAGATCCGCCTCAATACCCCAATGGGTCTTCAGCGCCGCCTGCCAATATGTGCTCATGATGTCTCCCCCAACTTAGTGATGGCACGAGCAAACCACAGCCCTGCAGGCAGCGCCAGCCCTCGAGATCAAAGACGTCGGATCGCACTCAACATTTCTATTTGTCTTCTGCGCATTCTGCGGCAAAGCTGCCCACAGAAATGACCTTACCAGCCCCGAAAGACATCCCATGGATCGCGCCGAAATCGTTCACCAAAACTTTCTGACACGCCTCGCGACTGGTGACTTTCCAAGCGGTAAGCCCGCAACGAACGCCCTCTCAAGGGCTGAGGCCGTCGGCCTCTTTCGCACCCAATGCCTCAGCCGTGCACTCGACCGTACAAGCCGTGCCATGCAAAAGGCGGGCCAAGGTTTTTACACGATCGGCTCCTCAGGTCACGAGGGCATGGCTGCCGTCGCAGCAGCCCTACGCCCGAGTGATATGGCCTTTCTACATTACCGCGACGCGGCCTTTCAGCTTGGCCGCGCTGAGCAAGTGCCAGGCCAATCCGCGCTCTGGGATATGCTCCTGTCTTTTGCTTGTTCCTCGGAAGACCCGATCTCAGGCGGGCGTCACAAGGTTCTCGGCTCGCGCGCCCTTATGATACCGCCACAGACCTCGACCATTGCCAGCCACCTGCCCAAAGCGGTCGGCGCGGCCTATAGCGTGGGTCTGGCGCGCCGCCACCCCCCAGAGCATCAGCTTTTGCCCGAGGACGCGATTGTCGCCTGCTCATTTGGCGACGCGTCCGCCAATCATTCCACAGCGCAAGGCGCGTTCAATACAGCGGGCTGGGCCTCTTATCAGTCCAGTCCCCTTCCGCTGCTATTTATCTGTGAAGACAACGGCATAGGCATCTCCACACCAACACCCGACGGCTGGATCGCCGCCAGCTTTCAAAGCCGCCCCGGACTCAAATATTTCCACGGCGACGCGCTCGATATCTATGACACCTATTCCGCAGCCCAGCGCGCCGCCGACTACGTGCGCCGCCGACGCAAGCCTGCTTTCCTGCATCTGCGCACCGTACGCCTCTATGGTCACGCAGGGGCCGATATGCCCACCAGCTATATGTCCAAAAGTGCGGTTGAAGCTGAAGAAGCCAATGATCCGTTGCTTCACTCTGTGCGCCTTCTGACAGACGCAGGCGCACTTACCCCATCAGACGCGCTTGAAATATATACAGAAACTCTGGAACGCGTTGCGCGCGCTGCCGCAGAAGCCGTCCAGCGCCCGCGCCTTGCAACAGCCCGCGAGGTCATGGCCTCAATTGTCCCACCAAAACGTTCCGTAACTCCAAGTAACGGCCCCAGCGCCGAGACCCGCGCTGCAACTTTTGGCAGCGACATAAGCGCAATGGATAAACCGCAGCCCATGTCTCGCCTCATCAATTGGGCGTTGAATGACCTGATGCTCGCCCATGAAGAGATTGTGCTCTGCGGTGAAGATGTCGGGCGCAAAGGCGGCGTCTATGGCGTCACCCAGCGGCTGCAACAGCGCTTTGGCGAAGACCGTGTCATTGATACTTTACTCGATGAGCAATCCATTCTCGGCCTTGCCATCGGAATGGCCCAGAACGGTTTTATCCCTGTCCCCGAAATTCAGTTTCTTGCCTATTTGCATAACGCAGAAGACCAATTGCGCGGCGAAGCGGCCACGCTGCCGTTCTTCTCCAACGGCCAGTTCACGAACCCGATGGTGCTGCGTATCGCTGGGCTTGGCTATCAAAAGGGGTTTGGAGGGCACTTTCACAATGACAACTCGATCGCCGTATTGCGCGATATCCCGGGTGTTATCATAGCCTGCCCCTCCACAGGCGCGGACGCGGCCATGATGCTGCGGGAATGCGTACGCCTTGCGCGCGAAGAGCAGCGCGTGGTTGTGTTTCTTGAACCAATCGCGCTCTACCCTATGCGGGACTTACAAACCGATGGCGATAATGCATGGATGTGCAGCTACCCTTCTCCAGACGAGAGCATCGCCTTCGGGCAGATCGGCCAACACGGCGCAGGAACCGACCTTGCTATCGTGACCTACGGCAACGGTCATTACCTCTCGCGCAAGGCAGAGGCTGATTTGCGCGCCAAGGGCATTGATCTCAGGATCATTGACCTGCGTTGGCTCGCTCCTCTGCCCGAAGAGGCGCTGCTTGCGGCCACCAAAGGCTGCAAAAACGTCCTGATCGTTGACGAATGCCGCCGTACAGGGGGCCAAGCCGAGGCCCTCATGGCGCTCTTTGCAGAGGCGGGCCACAGTCGCCTCGCCCGTGTCACCGCACAAGACAGCTTCATTGCCACAGGCCCCGCCTATGGCGCAACCTTGCCCGATGAAGCCCAAATCATCGCCGCGGCAGAGGCTCTTCTTCTATGAAGCGGGCGGTGGTCATCTGCCCAGGACGCGGAACCTATAACAAGCCCGAGCTGGGAAGCCTGATGCGGCTCAACCCCGACAAGGCCGAACTGTTTGAGAGTTTTGACACGATCCGCCGCACCAACAGTCAAGAAACACTGGCAGCGCTTGACGGGGCGGCTAGCTATTCTATCGCCAAACATACCCGCGGTGACAACGCATCCGCACTAATCTACGCCGCCAGCTACGCCGACTTCCTCTCGCTAACAGACATTGATGTCGTCGCTGTGACAGGGAACTCAATGGGCTGGTACTCCACGCTCGCTTGCGCAGGCGCCTTGAGCGCGGATCAGGGCTTTCGCCTCGTGAACACGATGGGCCAGTTGATGCAGGATAGCCTCATCGGCGGACAGCTTGTCTACCCGATCACAGACGACACATGGCAGCCAGACACCACCCAGCGCGCAGCAGTGATCCAGCTCATGACAGAGATCGCGCAGAAAGCCGGCCATAAGCTCGCGCTCTCGATTGACTTGGGTGGAATGCTTGTCCTCGCTGGCAATGAAGCGGGCCTAGCTGACTTTATGAAGCAGGCTAAACCACAGGGGCAATTCCCACTCCGTCTGCACAACCACGCAGCCTTTCATACGGTGTTGCAAGAGCCCGTTGCGCGCGCGGCCCAAAACCGCTTTGACCCTGCGATGTTTGCACAGCCCAAAATCCCCATGATTGACGGGCGTGGCGCGATCTGGTGGCCCCACGCGACAGACACTAACGCGCTTTATAACTACACCCTAGGCGATCAAATCACCGCGCCCTATAATTTTGCAAAAGCGGTCACAATCGCCGCTCGCGAATTTGCGCCTGATCTCTTCATCGTCTTGGGCCCCGGAACAACCCTCGGCGGCGCCGTGGCTCAGTCGCTTATTGCCGCTGGATGGCAAGGCATGGGCTCAAAATCAGACTTCCAAACCCGTCAAAGCCAAGCCACCCTGCTCACAGCAATGGGACGCACTGACCAACGGCATCAGGTGACAACCTAAAACCGCGGCATCACATGAAATCCAGCCATAAATTAAAAGGTAATGGCGGAGACGAAGGGATTCGAACTTTTTATATTTATACATAAATATCAGATCTTTATGGGCATATAAATCACCAATCACTCTTCAGGCCCACAATGAAACCCACATCTGACTACAGCCTTCAACGCGAAGTTTAGCCGATCACGTCCTAAGTAGTCGCAACAAAACGGGGCCATTACAAGACTCATCCCACCCCAGGGACCGAAGCCCCCGCGGGGGGCCCCCCATACAATAACTATCGCATTTATCGCACCAGCAAAATTTTGGGCTTTGTCTCAATTGGTCTCAAGCGCTTTCCATGGTGCACGGCACCCTTATGAATCAAGAAACGATTTCCCACTGCACGCACTCAAGCTACATCTACAGATCATATCCTCAGGTCGTTGAAACAACTAACCGCCCTCAAGAGAGCCCTTCAATATCCGTTCGGTCAACTCACACCTGCCATCGCTATAAAAAAGTGTCAGACAAAGCTCAGCGACGTCGCCTATGCCGGCCTCCGTCATCAATGTAAGAGATGACCTAAGCTTCTGTTTGTCCACCCAACCTCCTATTATTGCTTCTACCGGTTTATCGCGGTGCAGCAGTAATGCTTTACAGCATTCAAGATATCTGGGACCGAGCAATGGATGCGCGATGTAATCCCTCGCCTCTATCATGCCATGTAATCCAAAGTGCTTTGCTGTTGGACTGCGGCCAAGATCCTTGAGTTGAGGAAAAACATACCAGATCCAATGGCTAGTTTTTTGTCCACTGTTCAACTCGGAAAGGGCTGCAGCATAGTACTGCTCCTGTGCAATAATAAACCTGCTCAGATCAGACATTTATCTAAACTACGCCCCCGCAACTCTGGTCACCCGCACTTTCTCAGAAAGCATTCTCTGCTTTTATATTTAGCTAACCCCTAAATGCTTACGAAGGTCAAATGCATTAGACACTACCAAGCCAGCGATCCAAGAGAGAGCCGACATAACCAACACCAAGCATATGGCCCTTTCCTTCCACAACCGTGACTGGGATGGACGTGTGTTCACCAAACGAACGCACCGCGTCGGGGTTGCTCTGCCAATCCTCCGAACCAACATGCATTTCGGCCTGATTGAGTGTTGGGAACTCTTGGTTCATTGCAGCTTGGCCAAGTTGATCAGCCCTTGGTGGAATAAACCCGACACCGGCTGAGGTAGCGAAAGCTCGACCAAGCACAGGCGAAAGTAACAACACCCGCCCAGGGAACGGAGGCATACAGAGCTGTGCATGCAAGAAAAGGTAGCAACCATACGACACGGCGACCAGTTTGGCGTCCGCATTCCAGAAGTCATCCTGCAAATCTGTACAAATTATGTCGAGCTGTTGCTGGAAGGTAAGTTTAAGAAACGCACCGCGTGTTTCTCGCCCTTCAACTGAGCATCCTCGATCCAGTAGGCCCTGCCCCAAGCCGGTTGAAATCTCGCCACCACGCCCGGGTAGATAATAAATACCATCGCTCATTCAAAAGCCCCAAACTTTATTCATCATAGCTGGAAATCAATTGACCATGGATACTGTAGACATGTGTTTTGGCACGAACACTCATGCGCAACCCGCCCGAACCCCTAACCTGCAGTGTCCCCGCACACCATGGATGGCCAAGATTGAGTGAAATTGGTGCCTCACTGTTAACACAATCGGGTCTATCAATCGGTCGCACAGCACTCTTGCCACACTCAAGACACACAGGTTTTCTGTCCAGGGCCAACACCTCCTCCAAGACCTCGAAGCCTAGCTGGCTAGCGAGATACTTGGCATAATCAGACTCTAGAAGCCTTAAAAGTGGCTGTCCTGTATAGGTTGTGCGAATGGACCGCGCATGCTCCATCGTTTCGGCATCAGGCAGGTCTTCGATCGCCACGATTTTGTTGCAGTCAAGGCAAAGGCCCAATCGGCGCTCAAAATCAAAAATTTGTCCTTTGTGGCTCCATCGAAAGAGGCCAGTCGTAGCCAATGAACTACCTCGAAAGTCGCAGTCAGTACAGGTGATGGAAAGAAAGGGAATGGACATCTCAGGCCTTTGCTAGTGGGCGTAAGTTTGCGGATTTGTTTGATTTTTTCGACCGATACTGAAACATTAAAAATGATGATTAATAAAACTTTAGCTTAAATTTGGTGTCACATCTTTTTCAAATAGTTCCAGAGTATACCCCTTACCTTTGCATGTGTCGCAGGTTGCGGCTTGCCATATTAAACCTATCCCTTCGCAGGGTTCACAAGGCTTTTCATTGATATAATTTGAGTGAGGCGAACCTTCTTCGGCATCGACAGGAACAGTCCCGGTTGCGGCACAATACGAACATTGCCACCCCTCTAAGTTGCCACTGCATAGGCAGCGCGAACATGTTTGAATTACCGGATCATATCCTGAGCCATCACAGATTTCGCATGTACACCGTTCAAGCTGGCCTTCAGTTGGGCATTTTACACAACGAATTCGACGCTTCTTAATTTCAATTATTTTTATGAAATACCCACGGCCAGAACACTTCTCACATGGGCATTCTGAAATCTCCTGAACTTTTCCTGCGCCCTCGCAGGTTTCGCAAACGATTTCTGAGTTCGGCCCGCCATGCCAACCCTTGCCGCAACACTTTTGACAGGTGATAATTTTTTTCTCTGGAATACCCCCACTTCCTTCGCATCCAACACAAGGAGTACGCCTGATCTCTTTTTTCAATTTGTTGAACCTCACCTCAAAAAGCTTACTCAAATTTCCTCACCAGCAGATGAAAGTGTTTTGAGATTACGCAACGGGTCATTTGATAGATTTATCAATAAAATTCAGTGTATTAGCGTTCTCCATCAACGTCCTGACCTTAGAGCGATCAAGACCCGAAGCGACTTCCGCGTCGATTTCCAACCTAAGAGAAACATCAGCGCCTTGTAGTGTGGTCAGCTGTTCTACAATGGCTTCTACGATCTGGTGCATGTCTCGAGCAGGTCGGTCAGCAGAAAGCATAACCGTACCCTGGAAACGTTTCGGAAGAGGCTCAGGTGTGGGATTATCAACATCAGTTCCTCCTCCTGCGCCCGCTGCCGGCTGCGTGCCGGGCTCCTCTCCGCCACCTACGCTTATTGCGCCGCTGCCCTGCCCAGTCGGTTCTGGATGACCAGTTGGCGCAGGACGATTTGCTTCCGCAACATCAGGCCTAATGATGATCGACTCGCTGTCTATAGTCACAAGCGGGTTCACAGATTTTTCAACCGACAGCCCCGCGTAGGCACTTGTCTGGGTATTGAACCGCTCGGCATAGGCAAAAGGCCCCGGAAGCATACCGGTGATCGCAGCCTGAACCGATTTAATCAATGTCTCCCGGTTCTTGACACGCGGCAAATAGGTATACCGGTTCAGGTACTCCCACAGGTCCTTTAAGCTAAGATGTGGTTTGTCCTGCCAGATGTACTTTTCAAGCTCGCGGTTGAGGCGCTCCGGTCCAATTTCTGGCAACAATGCTTCGTCGCTTACGAGCTTCTTGCTCGCACGGGCTAGAACGCCATCCTGCGCAGGAATTCGGGCAGATGTGAATTCAACATCTGACTGAGCAGTGGTTTGGTACGGATAGACTAAGTACGACCAAGTTTCCTTAAGTCGGGTCTGTACCGTTTCTCGCGCTTCTCTAGCCTTATCTTTAGCAAGCGCGATGTCGCTGCTTTTCAGGTCCAAACGGCTCGTATCAGCATCGCGTACAATTCCGTCCCAACCAAGTGAAGCGCGCATCGCATCCTTGAGATTATCCAGTTGCCGATTGTCTGCGGCGACAAACACCAGCGTGTTGCGGTAAGCACGCGGTGTGCTTCCACGTTGAAGCAGGATGTCTTTCACCTCGACCATTGCTTCCGAGCCGTCGCGACCATTGTGCGGGTGGTTGACGCCAAGTATCACAGCCCGAATTCCACCGGCTTCGTCAGGGACTTCACTTGAACCGTCTGGTGCCACTTGGACGGCATCAAAATGACCACGATCCCCAATGCCATTGATGTAGCTTGAAAGGGCCTTGTCAATTTCAACAAAAACGAGCGCTTCCTCGAGTTGCCCTGCACGATCCGCTGCGACACGGTTTAAGCTTGCAGACATCGAGTACCAGTAGCGCCCGAGATCGCCATGCATGAACTTTGCTTGGTTCGTAAGTCGGCGAAGAGCATCACCGAATATCGCTATCTTTTCGCCGGGCTGGACGACGCCGAGGTTAATTTGTTTGTCGTCTAGCCCCTTGTTTTCCTGGGAGCTTAACGGGGCTGTGCCCATGAACACCGTCCGTGCGACACGCCGGGATGCAGAGTATCTGTTCAGATTTGGAGCTGACTGATCGACTTTATATGGCGTAGAATTCAGGCCATCAATGTCTCCAGCAATAATCGACTGCCACGAAACATCTAAGTAGTGGAGCAATTCGGGCTCAACACGCGGCGAGCTGATCGCAACTGATCCAGGCATAATCATCACAGACGGATCGCCAGACATCCAGAGCTCATGGATGACCTGAGCCATCAATCGGAGGACACCGCGTGTACGTTGAAACTTCTCTAGCGATCCCCAAGCTGTATAGAGCTGATCGAACAAGTCGGGATGGATCGGGTATGCTTTTTCAAACTTGCGGCGGTAATCCTCGTCAGCACAGCCTTGTGGGAAGTCATTTGGGTTTTCCCGGTAAAGTTTTGCAAACTGTTTCAGGGTATTGTCCCGATGCATGTACTTATCACCGGGGATTTCTTTGAAGAGACGACGCCGAACGATCTCATAGCTCTCTTCTTGGGACGCAGGCCGCCAGGAACTCTCGACGCGACTGAATGTCTGTTTGAGCCGAGCAAGGGCTTCCTGGCCGCCTGCACCACCCACCTCAATTTGTGAGGCTGGCAAAGATGCAACCAACAATGTCTGGGGGGAAGCTTTCACAGCCTCAGTCAGTGACTGCACGAACGACAAATTGGAGTCGAAAGAACCCGAAGGAAGCCCTTCAATCTTGTAGATTTGACGAAGGTAAGCGACCCATTCATCGATCAGGATCAAGCATGGAGCGCACTTATTGAAGACTGCCTCTAGCAAATTAGACCCAGGTGCGATGCCTTTTGCATCATGGTCTGCAACCATTTGGAAGGCTTCTTCGCCACCTAATTGGAAGGCTAGCTCGCCCCAAGTAGTGTTGATTGGACGCCCGTATTCCTTCTCACGCTGCGCAACGTCAGACGGGCCGGTAGACGTCCCAACGAGAACAGCACGGCTAATTTTGCCAGGCACACTCAGTCCGTTATCAGACAGCAGCTGATCGAGGCCGGGCAGGTCCGCAATCGGTGTCCCGCCCACCATGTGATAGAGCGCCAGCATTGAGTGGGTCTTACCACCACCGAAGTTTGTCTGCAGCTCAACGACCGGATCGCCACCTTTTCCGGAAAGTCTCTTAGCTGCACCTTCTAGCAGACGGCTCAAGCCATCAGTAAGATAGGTTCTACTGAAGAATTCGCGCGGTTCGCGGTACTCAGGGGGAGCGCTGCCATTGTGAACCTTCGCTAAATCAGCGGCGAACTCAGCTTGTTGGAACTCACCAGTCGCTACGTCCTGATGTGGTTCAACAACTTCGCGCCATGGAAGCAATCCGGAGACTGTTTCTGTCGAGATTGTCGTTGTAGCTATTTTTCGGCGTTCCTCGTTTCGCGCCAATTCGCTGAACTTGGTACGCAGGATCGAGTCGCGCATCTTCGCTATTTCTTCGGCGCTTTCACCGGCGCTGACGGCTTCCAATAGTCGCCGCATGGAATCCAAAGCGCGCTCGGCATCATCGTAGGTAAACTTCGCGTCGTGAGCGAGTTTGTTACGTACATCAACGAGCTCATTCACGATAGATCGATGTGTCCGATCCAAAACGTCGCGAAATGCATCATTCCAAAGCCGCTCCATGATCTGCAACAGCTTTTGGGTATCGAGCGTGAACTTCCCGTTCCCTTCTGGCCTCCAATGCGGAAATCGAGAAATAACCTCTTGAGGCCATCCCTTGCCAAGCCCCACCTCGAGCCTCTTCATAGCAAAAGGCTGCAAACCCTTTTGCATGTGCTCCATACCTTCAAATACATATTGGCGCGTGCTTTTTGCCATCTCAAATCACCTTTAAATATCCATGCGTGTCTGGCTGTTTTTGTTGGTCACATTGATCGTGGCCGCCAGACGCGTCAAATCGGTCCAAACGGCAATTAGACCGTTGTACGAGGTCGCCTCTTTTGCATCCTGGCGTTTGTTGCCGCAGACGTCATAGAGGTAATAGGCAAGGTCCTTGACCGTTTCCGCCCGCTCACTGCCGATCTTTTTCAAAAGCTCCGCCGCCGCGTATTCGCCGTCGTTTTCGAGCGTTCGGATCAAATACTGGCAACACTCCCAGATTGTCAGATGGGTGTCTTCCTCGGGGTCCCAGTCGGGGTCCAGCTCGTCGCGTTTCAGAATTCGCACCTTCCCGGTAGAGCTTTCGATGATCCCGGCATGTTTGACGTTTTCGACCGAGATACCGCGCGCGCGGGCAAGGTTGTCCGCCGCGCCATACTCGCCTTTACCGGTCCCGTGTTGCTCGAACCATGTCGCGGCGAAGCGGGTGTCGGCGTCGAACTCGCCATGCAGGTCGTTCAGGTATTCGTCGAGCTCCGCATTGATCAGCTGCAGAGCAGTCTTGACCGTCATGGGGCTATCGTCGGCCTCCAGTACAGCTTTGTAGCGAGAGAAGACGCCCATGCCGGGACCAATGGCCGATTGCGGCATATCGGCGGGGGAAACGTTGGCGGCTTGCAAATCTTCGATTGCAGGCGGCAGTTCGCGCTTCAACGCTCTAATGAACTCCGCTCGTGTGACGGTTTCAGCGGCATCTTCCTTTTTTCGGCACACAAGGACTACAGAGTTCGCTAGTACATTCATGCCAACCTTGAGCCCGGTGTCTCTCTCGGTCCGCACTGGCCAGGTTCCTACGACACTAAAACCTGCTGAGATAACAGCCGACAAGAAAGTAGCCCAACCTGTAGAGCTGATCCCCTCTTTGGCGATTTCGCTTTGCTTAAAAGCGTAGTAAATTGTTGCAGGAAATTCGTAAGACGCCTGCTGCGCGCACTGCCTAATCGCTTTTGTCATGCCCTTAAGGAAGAACTGTTCTGCTTTTTCTTTTCCGCCATGTCTATAGGTATCCGCAACTAGCTCCTCCTGTTTTGGGGTAGCTAAATAGCTGAATATTTCAGGATAAATGGGTTTCAGCGCACCGCTGAGCCATATGTAAAAGAAATCTGATAGATCGGCGTAACCAATGTTATCATAATATGGTGGATCTGTCGAAATCACGGCGCCACTTGGATATTCTCTTGTCTGTGCGTCATGTTGCACTTGCTTTCCCAAAGCATTTGGGGCGAGCCGCAGAAGAGATTTAGAAATGCTGTTGAGTGATGTCCGGAAATCTCCAGCCATTCCAGAAAACAGTCCTGTTTCGGCGAAACTCCAGACCATCGGGATCGCCTGCCTTCCGAAAAGGTGAACTGCTTGATTAGCTGAATTTGACCAAACACAAAACGCGTTCGATATATCTGAAAGGCGCGACAGCCCAAAAGCCAAATATACGCAGACTGCGTTTGCATAATCTTCAATTGTGGACCCATTCCCCTCAATGGAACGGAATCCATCATTCGAAGATAGTTCGCGAATTATCTCTTCCCGTACTTCAGTTATCAACTGCGAATATGTTTGCAGAGCCACCAACTGGCGGTTCGTAAAAAGGTCGCCAAATTTGTCCAACCCATAGTTAGGAGTCTTAAAGTCTCTTGTGTTTTTGGGTAACGGCGTGCTTGGAACAAAACTTGGCTGCGCGGTTTTTGCGACTTTCTCATGAGCTTCATTTGCCTCGACAAATATCCTACCGCCCTTTCCTTGCGCGACAATTGCCAGCAACCTTACACCCATCTTTCCACGCTTACCGGCATCACGAATGTACTCGTAGGAGACTGGGGTGCCCGAAAATGGGCAAAGGAATGCCTGACGCTTTCCAGCAGTCGTTCCTGTTGCAGCTTGATCCAGATCAGCCTTCGAACCACCCTCTTTAACTTGGTAAAAAATGGAATTCGAAGTTCTATCAATGACTGGATTAATCCATACCTCCTTTCCCTTTTTGGAGCTTAAGACAAAGCTGGTAACCAAGGGGATCTCTGCGTCAGAGAAAGCGGGATCTGGGCTAGGTACTGTCCGCGCCCAAATCCAAGATACAACAGTTGCGTTCCCGCCCCCTTTGTTAGGCGGCAGCTCAACCTCTGGGTATAGGTCCCCGATCCGCTCAAAGGCTTTCGCTCTCATCCACTCGCCATAGAACCGAACATCCTCGGCCAAACCTTCTGCATTGCGATAAAAAGATTGGTCTTTAATGCCGGGATGGATAGGCGGAATATTTTTGTATCGTGGCGGGATCTCAATCATCGCCTTACCGATCATGACTGCGACCGGGTTTAGGTCGGATCCAAAGGCCGGAAGACCCAACCGCTGCGCCTCCAGCGGGATCGACCCGCCGCCCGAGAAAGGGTCATAAACCGGGGGCAACTCGTCACCACAACTAGCGCGGATCTCAACACGCGCGCGCTCCAGCACCTCTTCGTTTGTCGAATTCTCCCACTTTACTAGGTCCTCGATGATCTGGAACAGCCGCTTGCGCTCAGCCTCCACAAGCTCTTCGGTCGGGAACTTGTCCGGATGGCTTGACGGGTCGTCCACCAACTGCGCGAAAAGCACTGCCCTGCACGCAGCTAAGGGCCGCCGCGCCCAGTAAAGGTGTAAAGTTGACGGGTGTCCGTGCCTAATCGACTTTTCCCTGACAGAGGCAGCGTTAATCGCTTCCAGCGGAAGTGCAACTTCAATTAACTTCTTTTTCATCTAATTGCTCCAAGAAGAAAATCTTCAAATTTTGTTGACACATTACTAAAGCTCTGAGGGGGATTGAAGCCAAGTCGCTCATTCAGGTCTGAAAGTGTAAATGGTTCAAGAAAAATAGTTGGTGCTCCGATCCAAAGGGCGCTCACAGTTCCATTTTGCCCAATATAAGATGCCAGCTCGTCGTCTGTGATCGCGCCACTTTTCTTTATCCTTTTCGCTGCTTCGAGGTCGACTGGCTCGATCTTTATTATTTCGGCAAAGCCGATGATCTTTTTCACTGGTACGCCTACGTAGAAGAAAACCCTACTTGGCATGGAAACTGGCCGCCGTTTGCGGAAAAAGACTTCCACCTTCCCCGAAATCAGTGGTTTGTCCCAGCGTCCGTTGAACGAGTAGACCACTGATCGCGGCACATCATTTGTTGATTTCTTCATGTTGGTGTTTCTGCTTGCTCAAGCAGGCTCTTGATTGAAAATTGAATAGCCGTTTGTCCGAACTCCGGCTCACGTGTCATAAGCCGACCAGGCCGGTAGGTAGGTTTCTGCGCAAACCCGTTTGAGATCGACACAAACACAAGGAAGAAGTTCGCTTCTTTGTTCAAAGACGCCATGAGCTCATTGCGTGTGATCATGATCGTATCGGCAGTATCGACGCGGCCTTTGACCTCCAGGCATCTCAAATGGCCCGTCTGAGGGTCAAATGACTCAATATCGTAGCCAAGCCCGCGCTGGTTCTCAACGCTTATTGGCACGTTCCCGAGTTCGCGCTCCAAAGCCATGACGGCGTTGATGGCTTTCACTTCGATTTCTTTGCGTGCCAACGGGTCTACATATAAACTCGAACCCACATCTCGAAACTGATCCGGCATGCGCTCTCGCAAGAGGCCTATTGGAACGATAATCATGCCACCTCGAACCCTTGGTGGTTGAGCGGAAATGAAGCGTTCCTGTTCGATGATTTCTAGGCGGCGTTTTAACCGTTCTGCCAAGTCTTCGGCTCGACGCTGAGCATTCTGCCAATTCAAGCGCGTTTTCTTACCGGCCTTCTCTTCTTCCTTGAGCTCGAATGCCCGTGAGTCCCAGTGATTGATCTCCTTCTTAAGGCGCGCCTTCACCTCTTGCTCAACCTTATCAATCTCAGGAACGCGTCTTGCACGGACCTCAGATACATGTGCTCGAGCCAACTCCACCGTTGCGAACTGTGTGACTTTCTTTTCCAAATCGCTGCGCAGCCAATCAGCGCTAAGTTCCCCTTCGACAGCCTTGATTTCATCATCAGTCGCCGGTCGCAGATTCAAATGCGGTGCCATACCTGCATTGGTCACATCTCCTGCCTTGCCGATGGCCGCGAACTGTAGCTTCTGCGAGATAATGTTTGGTTTGCTGGAACTCTTGACCCGCCCATCTTGCACGCTGTGCTCCAGCAGAAACAGAGAAGTGACTTCGCTTGTCTCGTCAGTATCGTCAACAAGAACAGCGCCTTGCTTCATTAAGTGATTGTTTTGTTCCCGCACTAGGCTGATTACTGCGTCAAGTAGTGGATGCCCCGGATAGACAAACGCCGCCACCGGTTGATGATTGATCTTGTCTTTTTCAAAACAGACACGCTCATACTTCTTTTGAAGAGGCGCCCCAGTTCCGATTTGTCGGTCACGTTCTCGTACACTCAGGGGGACGTGTTTGATCTCCCACCGGCCCTCTTCGCGCCGTTTGATCTGGCCACCTAAACGTTGAAAAGCTTCAACAAAAAAGCTTTGGACGTGGTGGGGCTGAAGACGCTGCGCCTCAGCACGCTCCATTTCAATACGGAGCTCTTGAACGCGCGCCTCCGGCATCGTGTCATTCGTCAATTGGCGCTTTTGCAACAGCTGCAGCAGATGGCTTTGATCGACGGCACCATCGACAGCCTGAAAGATGCGAGCCTTTACATCTGCTTCTTCATTGTACTGGATCGCTTCAAACAACAAATCTCTTAGAGGGCGCTCATCAAAAAGCTCTCCAAGAACGTCATAAACACGCCCGCCTAACGCTTCCCGAGCTGCCTCTAATTTCTCAAGTAATCGGGCGTAGACCTCTCCTTCTCGAGTATCCTTCGCCACTAAGTTCCATAGATGGCAAACTTCCTGTTGGCCAATCCTGTGAATACGACCGAAGCGCTGTTCAATTTTGTTGGGGTTCCAGGGCAGATCATAATTGACCATCAAATGACCGCGCTGAAGGTTCACACCCTCACCGGCAGCGTCGTTTGCGATCAGCACCAGTAAATCGCTATCCTGCATAAACCGCTCGACAACCTTCCGGCGCTCTTCTCTCGATACACCACCGTGGATAACCGCCACGGCACCTGGGCGACCTAACCGCGCCACGACCTTCCGCCGCAAGTATTCAAGAGTGTCCTTTGGCTCAGTGAAGATGATCAGTTTGCGCCGGTGACCGTCAGCGTCGAGCATCAAATCATCGTCGAGAATACGATCAAGCTGCTGCCATTTCGTATCCTGCCCAGACTGGAGGACACGAACCCCCATGTTCTCCAATCCCTTGAGCGTCTCAACTTCGATCTCAAGCTGTTCGATGGTCTCAGCCGTTGTCGCGCCAGTTGAAATTAGGTCTTCAATTTCGTCGATTTCTTCTTGTTCATATTCGTCAAGGTTGCGGAGCATCTCGTTGCTGATTCCAGAGGTCGTGGGAGCTGCCCCTTTTTTTGCCAGACGGGCCTCGGACAACTCGTCTTCCAAGCGCTCACGACGACGTTTCAACGACTGATGGATAGCGGCAGGGCTGGAGGCGAGCCTGCGCTGCAAAATTTGAAGTGCAAAACCTATATTGTTCTTCTTTCGACCGTCTTCATCGGCGAACCGCAAGACCCGATTCATTTCGGTGCGAACGTACTCAGTGACAGCTGTGTATAGCTCGGCCTCTTCTGGTGAGAGCTCGTACTTCACGGTGTAGGCGCGACGCTCCGGGAAGAGAGGACGCCCATCAAAGCGAAGAAGCTCTTCTTTCGTGAGCCGCCGCATCATGTCTTCTACATCTGCCGTGTGCACACCATCACGGAACTGACCTTCAAAACGATCACCATCAAGAAGCGCCATGAAGAGTTGGAAGTCCTTCTCTTTACCGTTGTGTGGAGTGGCCGACATCAGAAGAAAATGTCGACAACACCGGCCAAGAAGCTGCCCTAATTCATAACGTTTCGTTCGCTTTACTTCGTTGCCAAAATAGGTAGCGGACATTCTGTGCGCTTCGTCAGAAATAATCAGGTCCCATTCAGTTGCCGCCTCGAGCTTTTCTTGCAGTTCTTCATTGCGCGCCAGCACATCCAAGCGAACAATTAGACGATTTTGATCATTGAATGGATTACCCGACCTAGAACTCTCAACCATGTCCCGGCTGAAGATATCAAACTCAAGGCCAAATTTCTCACCAAGTTCATCTTGCCATTGCTCTACAAGACTACCGGGAGCGATAATCAAACAGCGCTCAAGATCGCTTCTGGCAATAAGTTCCTTAATAAGTAAACCTGCCATAATTGTTTTGCCAGCACCTGGATCGTCAGCAAGCAGGAAGCGCAATGGTTGCCGCGTTAACATCTCCCCATAAACGGCTGAAATTTGATGCGGCAGAGGATCAACGAGGCTGGTGTGTATCGCAAGGTATGGATCGAAGAAGTGTGCAAGCTTGATCCGATACGCCTCCGTCACCAGTCTGAGAAGCGCGCCATCCGCATCAAAGGACCATTTCCGTCCATGTGTCTCAACTTTCAAGCGATGCTCATCGTCTCGATAAAGAGTGGTTTCTGCAACTGATCCGCTTCCCGAGCGATATACAAGGTTGACTGCTTGATCCCCGATCCACTCCACGGAAACCACTTCTACAGTTGCGCCAGCTACGACACCGCTAACTTGACTGCCGGGTTTGATATCCTCAAGTAGGCTCATTTAAATTCCTTAACTACCAATTTAAGATTACCTGAAAAAAATAAGTATGCCACCTCGTTCCAAATTTTGTACCAACGTAAGCTGCGGTTTATTGCTCGTTACTGCCAACTCTTTCTGTATCCGTCGCCTTGTCCCCACCTTCCTCCGGATGCATGTCCAGCGCCAACAAACTCCCTCAGGCTGTCAAAGAACTGAGCAAAGCTGGGCACTGCCTCGGAAACCGCCATTCGGCACAACAAATGTCGCTTCTTGCTATCAGAGAGAGAAGACGATTGAGCGATAGCCAGCGACTTGTGGTAACTGCTAATTATTGCTGCATACCAATCACGGAAGAAACTATCGGGGTCGGCTTCACGCTCAAGGCCGACGAAACAAGGGTCAAGACGATCCAACCAGCGCTCGGGCGTTTGTGCAAACAGGTCACACACGTGATCAGGGTCGTCAATCTCACGGCAGTGCGCCATACCCCCTTGGGCAGCAAACTCACTGAAGCTGCTCCACGCCTCACCAGCATGATGCCTTACCCAGCTGGGTACGTTTGCGAGTGGAAAGCACAACATGTCAGTTGCCCACCTTTGCCGAACCGTCAGATGACGTCCAGCGCCAAGAATTCTCTCTGCAGCGCCGGCCACCACATCTGCGCCTCCACGGTCGAGCGGGAGGCTGGCTCTTTCAGCATAATCGCGAGGTGGGTTCGGCATTGTTGTGGCTTGGGGCATGTTGAATATTCCTTTTGTATGGTGAGGTAAAACAAGGTTGGGCTCAACCACGCTCTGATGGGTACCACCGCGATGAAAAAGCTGCGCTTTCATCCGACCACCTACGGCGTCGCCGCCAGCCTAGTTTACGCATCGCTGCGCCCATCTCACCAATGTGTGGCAAACCACCCTTACGGCCGCGCAGTTGTGCTTGGAGCTCCATCAGGACCAGGCCTTGATGCTTTGCGCAATCAGGTATGGTCTCTAAGAGGCGCTGCAGGCGGGTTGGTAGTGGAGCCAGTGGTGGGTCTGGGCTTAGATTTAAGTCATTTACTCTGTTTGCCTCAACATAATCGTAGAGTCGCGCTGCCAGCACATTTGCAAATTTATCATCCCTCATCAGCACCTCCTGTTGTGATGCAGGGGCCCGGGCCCCTGTGGGCCGGTCCGGTTCCGGTTGACGGCCCCCGTAGGGGTGGAAAGACCGGAAACTGGAAACTCAATGTTTTCAATGTATTGCAAAAGGCAAAAACCCTGTTTCCAGCCTTCAATCGAAAGTAGACCGGAAACTGCAAGTGCCAGCCTCGTAAGTCTCTGTAAAATATGCGATTCCAGTTTCCAATTAGCGTAACCCGGAAAGTGGAAACTGCCTTGGAGCTGCGACACCCTACACATCGTGCACTCCTTTACGGTGCAGCATCCAGCCATTTTGGGGAGCACTGCGCGTAATCCAAATGTCATAGTTCCCAATCCGGCATGCAGCATCTTCATCCTTAGGCAAAAGTGTAATGTAATCGCTAGCGGCGGACTTGCTTATTCCATTCTGCTCCATAAAGCCGGCTTTAACATCAGACCACCGCACTTGGGTCATGTTGCTCTTGAACAAACCTGAGACTGCTGCTGCTACGCTTTTAGACGTCCACTTCTTGCGGCTGTCTGCGGCCCTCAGAAACAACGTATCCAAGTTGGCGGGCATTGGAACACCGACAGTATCACCATTTGATAGTATAACTTGTTCTATCCTATACCAATTAACTTTACTGTCATGGGCAGCAAAGTTCATTTTGCCTACGTCCATTCGGATATAGTCACCCCGGCACTCATCCGGAATCCCAAGTTTTTCTGCAGTTTTTTTTGCCATCCGCGCAATGGTCACAGCGGCTCGCGCCGCGTCTTTTATTGCTGATGCACCTCGTCCAGACTCGGCATCTCCCGCATGAGCCTCAGAGTCTCCATTGGTTTTACGAGTATGGTGAGCAACGTTGATTGCAATGCCCAGCTTTCCCGCTAGCGCTTTGTAAATCGACACAACCTGATCCATCGCGTTATTGTCATTCTCAGGCGCTGTGTGTGTTGAAATAAAGGGATCGGCAAACAACCCACCGATATTTTTTTCATTTATAAGCGCCTCAATCTGATCAAGAGCGGGGCTGCGATAAACTGAGTTTTCAACATGCAATGCAAGTCGAACAGGTTGCACGTAGCCACTTACAGTGAACAGCGTGCCATCCAATTCTGCAGGATCGATTTGAAACGCGACAACGATGGCTGCGATTCGACGCTTGAGCTCGTCTTCGTCATCTTCGTTATTGATGATCAGCGCATTACATTTATTTACTTTACCCAAACATAAAAGATCTCGCCCGGTCGCCACACTGATGGCTGAGATGATTTGGAGCATAGATTTTGCTACGCCTCCGGGACCGACAATCAAGCTTATATACCCAGACAGCAGTAGGCGCGGTATTTTCCACTCCCTCCGCGACATGGTCGCAACCTTGCCCAGAAGTTCGTTCCCGTAGGCGCGCACATTAAGGTTGCTCCCGCCCTCTGAGCGCACTCGATCAAAAGGCTGTACTTGTGGAAATCCAGAAATTGCAGGTTCATGGGCCTTTTGCCCTTCATTCAAGAATGCAGCGATGCGAACATTCTCGGATTGTACATCCCAGCCGCACTCCACCGCAGTCACAAAGATTTTTTCGTGCGAGGTACTTGTTGGGTTGAAACTTTCCCACTTATTTTGAGCATCGTCAGGATCAAATTTTCCGGACTGAGCACTCCACTCCAACCACGCCTGTTTGCCTTCATCGCCCCCATCCTCATCCAGAGTTTTGGCAGCATGCCCGAGATTAACCCACAGTTCGCGATCATCGCTAGGGATGGCGTTAAACGCTGAATTCATTTGCTTTAGTAAAAAGGGTGTTTTCTCTACGTGCAGTGCTGCAGCAAACGGATTTTTTACTATCGCGGTTGCTTGGCTCTCAGAAGAGCTGCTGTGGTGCGAACTAGTTTTTCCGTTGGTAAAAGCACTTGAGAGCAGCACATCTACCTTCAGCGGCGAATTCATAGAAACTTCCATGATCTCGCTCCTTTAATCGGGTTATAGTTAGGCTGCTCAGGCCGATACACGGATGAGTCAAACTCAATTGACCCAGAACCAATTTTTTTCTGCACAGCCTCCTTCAGGCGAGATTCAAACGCCATCCCAGCTTTTATCCGTTCATTCCGGTCAACCTCGCTATCAAGCCAAAGAATAACTCGCATACGAGGGATATTCGGTGTGCTGGAAGCGGTTTCATAAGCATAGCTCGATAGATGCTCAATTTCTTGGAGGACCAAATTTTGAACATGCCCACCATTCATGTAGTCAATATCCAGCGACAAGAACGAGCATGGCTCAGCATGACTAGCCAGCCTGTAGTGAGCTTCTTGGGGATACTTTTGAGGATTGTTATGAGGACCATAAGCCATCGGACCACAAATATAATTGAACCCCTTCTTCTCACCCCTGTGTGCTTCGATGTGCGCGATCAAGTCACCAAAGTCTTTGACTACTTTTTGTGAGGGGCGGTTATCAAAGGTGTCGCGCCCAGCCGAGAAACTAATTGACTTCAACATTATGCTCTCCCATCCAAGAAAACATTCCAGTGATGCCTCGCTTTCGATGTGGGGTCATATCGGCTTATGCAATTCAAGATGCACTTCCACTCAATTGCGCCAGTGTCCTCTAAGACCGCAAGCAAAAGTCCCTTGGAAAAACCTTTTTCAGGCCGCTCAAGCGCAAAGATCTTGAGGTTCTTTATGTATGACATGAGGCCTCCTTTCATTTGGAGGCGCGCCACAGACACGACGAACAACAGATAGTGAACTATTCTACCGCATGCCTTTAAGCGCGCGGTTTTTATATGTACTTTCCGGTCAGATACTCACGCACATCACCAACACGCCAGCGAGCTGACTTTGAGCCAATATGAATGGGTCGAGTAAGGCGATTAGCCGCAATATCGCGATAAATTGAAGACTTACTCCTGCAAGAAAGTACAATGATAACTTTAAGGTTTACTAGTGCTTCATCGGGCAAGGTGTCGAATGCAGATACGTCGTCAGGCAGGCAATGCACGCAAGTATTGGCGAATACCATATCCATGGCGTCCTCCGTTTTTTAATGGGTAAGTCGACATCAAAAAGCTGCAGCTTAACTGGTCAGCTTGATCACTTCCGTCGTTCGGTGGAGATGGGTATGCCTGACGCGTCCATCTCGTACGTCCTGCTTATTGGAACCATAGGGACCCACCAAGTGTCAAGACTTATGTTGTGCTTAAGGCGGGAGAAACCACTACATGCAGTAGAGACGCACGCTTACTCAACGAAACGCTAGACCTGTCCTGTCACATGCGCAGACCAGGCTTCCATTACTTCTCGCCGCTGCTCTAGCAAGTCAGTCCGATGGTACGCTGCTTCAACAGAATTTTGGATTGTATGGGCAAGAGCGCGCTCAGCAACATCGCGTGGCACCCTTGTTTCACTAGCCCAATCACGAAAAGATGACCGGAACCCGTGAGCCGTTGCTACGCGCCCAGGTGCATCACTGGCAGCCTTGTGTGTACGCAAGAATTTTGTCAAAGCCATGTCACTCAACATCCCACTCCTAGGCGATGGGAATATCAAATCGGCGTGCTTGGCCAACCAGCGCCGTTTTCCCAACAAATCTATCGCTCTAGCGGACAGAGGTACGCGGTGAACAGTTTTGGTCTTCATCCGGTCAGCGGGTACAGTCCAAATCGCTAATGAAAAGTCGACCTCATTCCACGTCATTCCACGCGTCTCACCAGATCGCGCAGCTGTAAGGATAGTAAACTCTAATAAATGCCGAGTAACATCTTGAGCCGAATGAACTGTCTCACTTACAAACTGGGGGATCATTCGCCACGGCATTGCAGGGTGATGAACTGAAGCCCGTGCGGCCGCGCTCTGTTTAGGAAGAAGCATGTCTACCATATCAACAGGGTTTCCTTGGACATACTGACGTCCCCAGCTCCATTTCATCACTGAATGACAGCGCTGTTTCACTCGACGTGCCGTTTCGGATTTAGTTGACCATATGGGTCGCAAGACATCTGCGAAGTCAGCCGGTTTGAGTTCATCTACGGAGCGCCTCCCGATCACAGGAAACGCGTAGGTCGCTAACGTATTAATCCATTGATCTACATGCTTCCCATTGGACCACCCAGATTTGTATTCTTCATGAACAGTGCGAGCTGCTTCCTCGAATGTCGGGACGTGCAAAAAGCTCGCGACTTGTTCTTTTTTTTTCTTCCTGCTTTCGATGATCGGGTCCAAACCAGAAGCGATCAGCTTTCTCGCTTCTAGGGCGCGCTCTCTGGCACCAGCTATACTCACATCAGGATAGACACCAAGACCCATATCCCGTCGTTTATTTGTTTCAGGCGAGACAAAGCGAAGCTGCCACTTTCCACGTCCGTTTGCCGACGCTGGAATCAACCGCAATCCTATTATAGTTCCATCAGCCACCGGCTTGTCGCCCGTTTTAATCTTACGAGCTTTTGTCTCTGTCAGCATTTTATAATCTCAGCCCCACATCAAGCCCCACATTATACGTGGGATTTGGTGAGACGAAGCGACACGAGGTGACACTTACTAAACCCCAAATCACCTAATAAAAATGGGCTAATGGAGCAGATCATAAAGGAAAAATCTAAGCCAGTCAAAGGCTTGGAGCCAAGTTAATGGCGGAGACGAAGGGATTCGAACCCTCGAGACCCTTCCGGGCCTACTCCCTTAGCAGGGGAGCGCCTTCGACCACTCGGCCACGTCTCCGCCGACGGGTATACAAGCGCAAGAGACGGATTTACAAGGTGTTTTCTAAGGTTTTTCAAATTTCTTCTGGCCCCAACAAATGGCTAAAAATACCCATAAAATAAAGGCTGAACGCACACTCATGTTCGCAGCACCCTACAACGCAAATCTTAGGTGCAGCCCTAGAGGCTCAAGCTTTTCCACCCGTTGCGGGAATCCCGTTGGAAACTTGCCAAGCCATTTTTTGCAGCCGAGGGCCTGCGTGTCTGAAAAACGCCGTGTAGCTTTCGCAAAAATAATTGTGCCCCGCCTCGCCCGACTTTGATGTGCCAAAACGGTGTTTGGGGCACCCACCATTGCACGCAAAGCGAAACTCGCACGCGCGGCACTGAGCAGTCAGGGAGGCCTCTTTGTCTTGGCCAAAGGCAGCCTGCCGATCACTCCACAGCATTTCGCGCAGGGGCGTCTCACCAATCTCTCCAAGCTTGTAGTCTGGGTACACGTAGTGATCACACGCATACAGGCTACCATCATGCTCAAGGGCAAGACTGTTGCCGCAGGTCTTGGCAAAAACACACAGTGCAGAGGGTTGCCCCATCCAGAGACCGAGCTGCACATCAAAGAACTGCACAGAGACGCGCCCCACATCGTCTTTGAACCATAGATCAAAGACATCGCACAAAAACTTACCATACGCGCGCGCAGCCACGCTCCACTCCGTCACTTTATTTTGCGGGGCCATGTCCTGCTGTGGCGCACCTGCAAGGCTTTCCCCAGCACTGCGCTCCGCAATTGGGATAAACTGGATATGGTCAAATCCTTTTCCCGTTAAAAAGCGATAAACATCACGGCCTTTGCCACCATTCGCACGGTGGACAGTTGTCAGTGCATTATGACGCACCTCATGGCGCTGAAGCACCTCTAGCCCGCGCATGACAGCGTCAAAGGTTGGGCGTCCGGCGCGATCAACGCGGTACCTGTCATGCACAGCTTTTGGCCCATCCACACTCAACCCAACAAGAAAGTCGTTCTCGGCCAGAAACACACCCCATGCCTCATCGAGCAAAATCCCGTTGGTTTGAAGCGCGTTGGAAACTGGCACACCCGCTGGCAGGTGTTTTCTCTGCAGGGTCACAATCTTGCGGAAATATTCAACGCCAAGCATCGTTGGCTCACCACCCTGCCAAGCAAAGTGAACTTCACCCATACCGCTTTCCAGCCCAGACGCGATCGTCTGGGAAATATAGCGTTCCAAAACGTCATCAGACATCCTGAATTTCTTTTCATCCGGATAAAGCTTTTCTTTTTCAAGGTAGTAGCAATACTTGCAATCAATATTGCAGCGCGGCCCAATCGGTTTGGTCATAATATTAAACGGCAACGGCTGCATAAAACTGTCCTACTTTGACCCTTTTATATGTGGCCGAAATCAACTCTGACTTAAAGCTTCTTTGATAGACCCGCGCCAGAAAGCCAGATATCACTTCCCAAAAGAAGGGCTAAAGCCCTCACAGTTGGTATCGAGTTGAGGAAAGCAGAGCATGTCGACACAAGACGCGCGCAAGAACGTCATTCTCATCACATTTGATGATGCAGTCGCCTTTTGGAAATACAAAACCGCCTTTGGCGAAGCCCTACAAACGCCCAATCTGGACCGCATTTGCGCAGAGTCCACAGCCTTTCAAGCGGCCTATTGTCAGGCTCCCGTTTGCAGCCCATCGCGCGCCAGCTTCATGTCAGGGCAATCGCCGCATCAATCAGGTGTCACGGGCCCCTACAAAAACTATTTTGAGAAAATCCCAGCAGAGGCGATGTGGCCTTACAAACTCAAGCAAGCCGGATACTTTTGCTCTTCAGGCGGCAAAGTCATGCAAGGCTATGACGCCCTGCCCGACGAAATCCACCAAACTCTCTTTTCCGACAATCCCAAGAAGTTTCGTGGCGATTGGCAGATCCCCGAGGCCATCAGCATCGAGTTTGGCGGGCTACGCGGCGGCAAAGCGGCCAAAGACGAAAAAGACGACCCGCGATTTTACGACCACCAAGCAGCCAATTCGGCACGTTCTTTCTTCAACAATTACAAAGAAGATGCCCCGTTTTACCGCGAGATCGGCTTCTACGGGCCGCATGGCCCTTGGATCACACCGCGTCGCTTCAAAGAGATGTATGACGAGAAAAACTTCAGAAAGCCAAAGGCTTGGCAAGAGGGCTTTGACGAGAGCGCCTTTATGGAGCTACACAATTCGCAAAATCTAAACGCCGACAAGTTCAAGCAATGGCGCAAAAGCGTGCGCAATTACTTCTCCGCACTCAGCCACACAGATTATCACTTGGGCCGCATCTGGGACGCGCTCAAGGCCTCACGCTTTGCCGACAACACCTTGGTCATCATCGCCTCTGATCACGGGCTCCACCTCGGCGAGCGCAACCGCTTTCGCAAGCACACCCTATGGGAGCAGGTCGCCAACGTGCCTCTGATCATTCACGATCCCGAGCAGCCCGTCGCCCAAGTGGTCAGTGACCCTGTGGCGCTGCTCGATATCGGCCCCACCGTGATGGATTATGCGGACCTGCCCCCACTCGACGGAAGCCTCGGCCGCTCCTTGCGCCCCCAAATGGACTGGGCACGCGCACCTGACCGCGCAGTGCCAACCTTCCTGCATCAGAGCGCCGCAGTGCGCAAAGGCAAGTACCGTTTCATCCGCTACAGTGACGGCTCCACACAGCTGTTTGATCTATCAAAAGACTGGTGGCAAACTCGTGACCTAGGCCCAGATCACCCCGCTTATGCCCAAATGCAGGCCGCCCATGCCGCCTGTTGTCTTGAGTATGGCTTTGATGTCACTGCGCCCCTGCCTGAAACAGGCGAGCCGCAGAACATGGATGACGACTAGGCCTTGCGCAACGCCGCAATCATTTTGATGGGGTCTGTCGCGATCAAAGCCAAAAGCTTCAAAGCTGGCCCGCCTGGCGTACGCGCACCGCGCTCCCACGCGCTGTAACCATAGTCGCCCATCCCCAAAAGCGCGGCCATCTCTTCTGCCGTCAAACCTGCGGCGCGGCGGATCGCTTCAGGCGTCGTCAAGTCCTGCGCCAATGCGGGTATGCCAGTGAGGGGTTTTGAATCCTGATGTGTCATTTGTCTGTCCTGCTCAAATTGGCCGTGTTCCGATGCGGCGTTTGTTTGGCCCTTCTCAAGGGGCCAGAAAGCGCATGGGCGGAACATCATTTGAAGATAAAAGACAAAACACCAAGCACACAGGAGCCTGTGGAAAAACCACGACTCCATTACAATTCATGAACTTACAGTGCTTGTTTCATGTGGAGAGCCTAGCAGGCTCATGCCCAGAATTCAACCAATGCCCAAAAGCCCCGTTGCGCAAATGCAGCAGAGCAAGCCCCGCGCGCGCCCTTGACCACAGTCAAAGCCGTGCGCGGAGCTTGGTTTTATTTATTGAACAAGAAGTGCAATACATCGCCGTCTTTGACGACATAAGCCATGCCCTCGGCGCGCATCTTTCCGGCTTCTTTCGCGCCTTGTTCTCCGCCATTGGCAACAAAATCAGCATAGGCAATCGTCTCAGCGCGGATGAAGCCTTTTTCAAAGTCGCCATGGATCACGCCCGCCGCCTGCGGCGCACCTGTACCCTCGCGGATCGTCCAAGCACGCGCTTCCTTTGGGCCGACTGTGAAGTAAGTCTCAAGGTGCAAAAGATTGTAGCCCGCACGGATCAAACGGTCGAGACCTGCCTCAGCAAGGCCCATTTCCTCCAGAAACATTTCGGCTTCATCGTCTTCCAGCTTGCTGATCTCTTCCTCGATCTGCGCAGAAATAACGACCGCGCCTGCGCCCTGCTCCGCTGCCATAGCCGCGACCGCATCAGAATGTGCATTCCCCGTGGCCGCGCTGCCCTCGTCGACATTGCACACATAAAGAATTTTCTTAGAGGTCAGCAATTGGAGGTTTTTCCAAGCTTTCGCGTCTTCCGCATCCACTTCGACAAGTCGCGCAGGCTTGCCCTCTTCCAGCATCGCCTGCGCCGCAGCGAGCAAACGGTCTTGCTGGGCGGCCTCTTTGTCATTGCCCTTGAGCTTGCGCACGAGCCCCTGACGGCGTTTCTCAACGCTCTCCAGGTCCGCGAGCATGAGCTCAGTCTCGATGACTTCCGCATCTTCCACAGGATTCACGCGCCCTTCGACGTGGGTTACATCTCCGTCTTCAAAGCAGCGCAGCACATGGGCAATCGCGTCAGTTTCCCGAATATTGGCCAAAAACTGGTTGCCAAGCCCCTCGCCCTTACTTGCGCCCTTCACAAGCCCGGCAATGTCCACAAAGGTCATTCTCGCTGGAATGATCGACTTTGACCCTGCAATCTCTGCAAGCGTATCAAGGCGCGCATCCGGCACATTGACCTCACCAACATTCGGCTCAATCGTGCAAAACGGAAAGTTCGCCGCTTGCGCCGCCGCCGTTTTTGTCAGCGCATTAAACAAAGTTGACTTGCCCACATTCGGCAAACCCACAATACCCATCTTAAAGCCCATGGCTTTTCTCCCGCATATGCTGTTGTGCGCCTCATAAGCCCTCGCCCGCCCCGCTGCAACACACTCGCTTCACACTGCACTTTTTTCTTATCCCAGTCTTCCCTGTGAGAAGAGCAAAACGGCAGAATTTGCATCAAGAGGGCCGCCCTCGCGCCCTCCAAGGGAGCAAAGCAGGTTTGGAAACCACTTCCTATTGATTTCCCCACTGCTTTTGGGGCACATCTGCCTCAACATAAAAAGGAATGCCCCATGAGCCGCATCGACGCCACATTCGCCGCCCTTCAAGCCGAAGATAAAAAAGCCTTCGTGGCCTACATCATGGCGGGTGATCCCGATGTTGCCACCTCCCTTGAGGTGATGAAAGGCATGCCCTCGGCAGGCGTAGATATTATCGAACTGGGCCTGCCCTTCACCGATCCGATGGCAGATGGACCAACCATCCAGCTGGCGGGGCAGCGCGCTCTTGAGGCGGGCATGACGCTCAACAAAACACTCGCTATGGCGACAGAGTTCCGCAAGACCAATGAGACAACACCGATCGTATTGATGGGCTACTACAATCCGATCTATTCTCATGGCGTCGAGGCCTTCCTCAAAGACGCCAAAGCCGCAGGGATCGACGGGCTGATCGTGGTGGACCTTCCGCCTGAGGAGGATGTTGAGCTTTGCATTCCCGCGCAAGCCGCAGGCCTAAACTTCATTCGTCTGGCCACACCAACAACAGATGACGCCCGCCTGCCCAAAGTGCTCCAAAACACATCTGGCTTTGTCTACTACGTCTCAATCACAGGAATTACAGGCTCCGCCGAGGCGCAGGCAGAAGATGTTGCCCCGGAAGTCGCACGGATCAAATCCAAAACTGATCTCCCGATCATTGTGGGCTTCGGCATCAAAACACCCGCGCAGTCAGAAGCCATCGCCAGTGTTGCAGATGGCGCAGTGGTTGGCTCCGCGATCGTTGATCGGATCGCAAAGGGTGACACACCCGCTGATGTCCTCACTTTTGTGAAGTCACTGGCCGATGGGGCCCATCGCGCTTAAGCGCGCGACACACGCTGCGACAGGAACGAGCCGATCACGCGCACCAGCTCTGCACGCCCCACAGGTTTTGCAATATGGGCATCGAGTCCTGCGTCCAGATAGTCGTTGACTTGATGCGACATCGCATTTGCCGTCAGCGCGACAATAGGGACACGTGGCTCTGCACGCTCAATCGCCTCTTCGCGAATACGCAAGGCTGCGGCAATGCCCCCCATCACAGGCATATTGATATCCATCAGAATGAAATCAGGCTTGGCGCGCCGCCACAGGTCAACAGCATTCACGCCGTCCTCGGCCTCCAAGACCGTCAATTTGTAGCGTTTAAGGTATTGCGTCACAACTTTGCGATTTACCGCGCTGTCATCCACCACAAGAATGGTCCAATTGCGCGCTTCTAAAAGCGCCTCCGCGCTCGCCAGATCGGCACAGTGAGTCCGCGCCTCAGGCGGCTCCGCTGACTTGAGGCGCACCTGAAACTCCGCAACCGTCCCCTTGCCTTCCTCCCCATCCAGCGTGATGGCCCCGCCCATCAAATGGCATATACGCCGTGTGATCGTCAGCCCAAGTCCGCTTCCGCCAAAGCGATGGGCAATCTTTGGATCGGCTTGTGCGAAAGGCTTAAAGAGGCCATCCCGCGCAAAAGCACTCAGTCCAAGACCCGTATCCTCAACCAAGACATCCAGACCATAAACGCCGCCCGCCTCTTGCCTGACCCTTGCTTTCAAAAGAATTGTGCCGTGTGCCGTGAACTTGACCGCATTAGACAAAAGATTGCCAAAAACCTGCCGGAGCCTGAATTCATCGCCAAAAAGCCACCGCTCACAACTTGCATCTGTGTCAAACAGGAGCGTCAGCCCCTTCGCAGAAGCACTCAAACCAAAATGCTGCTTCAGGCTTTTCAAGACGTTGGGCAAATAGAACGCCGCATTGCTCAATTCGAGCTGCCCCGCCTCTATTTTGCTGAGGTCCAGAATATCGTTCACAACAGTGCGCAGCACATAGCCCGCCTCTTTCATGACTTCGAGCAAATCGCGCTGCTCGTTTGTGAGCGCCGTGCTGTCGAGTGCACTCATCATCCCCAACACGCCGTGCAAGGGTGTGCGGATTTCATGGCTCATCGAAGCCAGAAAGCTTGACTTGGCATCATTCGCAGCCTCGGCCTGCGCCCGGGCCTGTGCGGCCTCTTCTGCCTCACGGGTCCGCTCGGTCACCGCCAGCTCAAGCGCCTGTGCCTGCTGCATAAGCCTTTGATTAGCTTCAAAAAGTTCGCGACTCTTCGCTTCTAGAAGCCGCTCAGCACTTTGCCGTGCCGCCCTCTCACGCTCATAGCGATTGCGCGTAACCGGGCCCGCCTGCGTCATATGATGCCTTTCAGCGCGCACCCTCAGGCCTTCTCCAAACCAATCAAGAATACGACATGCGCAGGGTGTCCATCAGAGCGATCATCGACAGAAATCACACCAGGTGTGCCGTAGTGGGTCAGGCAGGCCTCAATCAGGCCGTGGCAAAATGATTGAAGCGGACGCGCAGATTTATAGGTCATACTCATCTCCGTTTCTGAAGTCTGAAGCGTCTCAAACGACGGCAGTTCGGCGTCTGGGTAAAGCTTGCGCACTTCCACATGCACTTCGTTCTCTATTGAAGCCAACATATCAAAAGCCGACTTTTTGTCGGTAAAAAACTCCCCATAATTTTCCACAAAATAGCTGAACATCCAGTGCCCAAACATCTTCTGTAAATCTTCTGCAGGCGCATCCAGCCGCTCGCTAAAGGCTCCCACAATACTGAACAGTTCGCCGCAAGAGTAGCTTCCAATCGCGCTATAAGCACCGCCACTCTCAAGCGTCAGACTGTCAAGCACCTCATCCACAAGCTCTTCGCCAGCATTGGCTTCGGCCATACGCAATAGCTCAACAAAAATTACGCCCTTCATAGAGGTCTCCTTTTTTTCTCCAGCAGACCCTAGCCGCGCAAAGTTTAAGCGGCCCTAAACAAGGGTAAATTCGATTGCAGGAAACCCTTTGTATTGGTAACCATTTCATACCAATTTTAGCGAAAGAGAGACCCGTTATGCCCGTGATCACGAATATCAACGATCTCAAGCGCATCTACGAGCGCCGTACACCACGCATGTTTTACGACTATTGTGAAAGCGGCAGCTGGACGGAGCAAACCTTCCGCGAGAACACCTCTGACTTTGACAAGCTCTACCTGCGTCAGCGCGTTGCCATTGACATGGCAGGTCGCAGCACTGCGACACAGATGATCGGGCAAGACGTCTCCATGCCCGTCGCCCTCGCACCCGTGGGTCTGACAGGCATGCAAAACGCGGATGGAGAGATCAAAGCCGCACGCGCTGCCGAAAAATTTGGCGTGCCCTTCACGCTATCGACCATGTCGATCTGCTCAATCGAAGATGTGGCTGAAAATACAGAAAAACCTTTCTGGATGCAGGTTTACACGCTCAAAGACGATGACTTCATGCAGCGCCTCTTTGACCGTGCAAAAGCCGCCAATTGTTCTGCCGCCGTGATCACGGTCGATTTGCAGCTCCTCGGACAACGTCACAAAGACCTCAAAAACGGCCTCTCCGCTCCGCCCAAGTTGACAGTGAAATCTGTCGCAAACATGATGACTAAGGTTCAGTGGGGCCTTGGCATGCTTGGCACGAAACGACGCTTTTTTGGCAACATCGTGGGCCATGCCAAAGGCGTGGAAGACGCGAGTTCACTGACCACATGGACATCAGAAGCCTTTGACCAATCGCTTGACTGGGATCGTATCCGCGCATTCCGCAAAATGTGGGACGGTCCCCTGATTATCAAAGGCATCATTGATGCCCGCGACGCGATTGAAGCGCTCAATGTGGGGGCCGACGCGATCATCGTGTCCAACCACGGTGGCCGACAACTTGATGGAGCGCTCAGCTCGATCCGCGCGCTCCCCGCCATTATGGATGCTGTGGGCGATAAGATCGAAGTTCATCTGGACAGCGGCATTCGCTCGGGACAAGACGTTCTCAAAGCCATGGCGATGGGCGCGAAAGGAACCTACATCGGCCGCGCTTTTGTCTATGGCCTCGGCGCAATGGGCGAAGCAGGGGTCACAAAAGCGCTGGAAGTCATTCACAAGGAGCTAGATGTATCCATGGCGCTGTGCGGCAAGACAGACATCAAAGACGTCAACCGCGACATCCTCATGATTCCCAAAGGTTTTGAAGGCGACTGGCAGACATAAGGGCTGACTGTCACGCGCTTTGCACACAACCAGCCGGGGGCTTTGCCCCCAGACGAAGGCCAAACTGGGCCAAAAAGAAAGGGTATTTTCACACCCTTGATCTAAGCCTAAGCTGGCCAGAGTACTGTGAAAAGGCGGGTAAAACGTGCAGATCTTTTTCAAACAAAACCTCGCGATGCTGGCCGTGCCCAAGACAGGTACAACCGCACTCGAAGCGGCTCTGCGCGGCAAGGCGGATATTTTGTTTAAGGGCAGACGCAAGCACATGTCTGCAGCCGCCTTTGACAAACACTGCGCGCCGTTTCTGCGCAATGCATACAAGCTCACGCCAGAACGTATTGCTGTCATCCGTGACCCCCTTGATCATCTGCGCAGCTGGTACAAATACCGCACTCGCGAGGTCTTGCTATCGAGCCCCAAATCCTCCTCTGGCATGAGCTTTGATGCATATGTGCGGGATGCACTTTCCAATCCGCATTTACCTCATGTCAATGTTGGGACGCAGTTCAAATTTCTCTCTCTCAAGAACGGCACATTGCCCCTGCACCATCTCTTTGCCTATGAGCAAATGCCCGCGTTACTCGACTTTCTCGAAGAACGCTTCGGGCGCCCTATTGCCCTCAAGCAAGCCAATACCTCCCCCGCGATCACAACAGAAATCACCCCTGAAACAGAGGCCCGCTTCCGCGCTGCGCGTGCAGAAGATTATGCACTTTACGAACGCGTTCTAAAGGCGGGAGGGCACTTGGAACTGGAATACAGCTAAAAACGCTGAAAATCGGGGCAAAACCCCTTGCCAATATAGCCCAAACCAGCTATCGCCCAGCCTTCACGCGGGGATACAGCCTTGGAGGATCCCCGCCCTAACTTATGGAGTATTCAACATGGCTGGACAGATCCCAGATCTTCACGCCGAGGCACGCACGGGGACAGGCAAGGGCGCCGCTCGTCAGGCACGCCGCGACGGCATGGTTCCCGGAATCGTTTATGGCGGCGAAGGTGAGCCTTTGCCCATCAACATTCCCTTCAACAAGCTTTTGAAAAAGCTCAAAGAAGGCCGCTTCCTCTCGACCCTTTTCAACCTCAAGGTTGAAGGTCAGGAAGACGTGCGCGTGATCTGCCGTAACGTGCAGCGCGACGTTGTCAAAGACTTGCCAACGCACATCGACTTGCTGCGCCTGCGCCGCACGTCACAAATCGCTCTCTTCATCCACGTTGATTTCATCAACGAAGAAGAAGCACCCGGCATCAAAAAAGGCGGCGTTCTTACAGTCGTACGCCCAGAAGTCGAGCTTATGGTCACAGCGGGCGATATCCCTGAGAGCATCACAGTCGATCTTGCTGGCCTCGACATTGGCGACATCGTTCACATCTCTGATGTAACGCTGCCAGAAGGCGCAAAGCCAACTGTTGATCGTGACTTCGTCATCGCCAACATCTCTGCTCCATCAAGCCTGCGCTCAGCTGGCGACGATGAAGAAGAAGCAGACGCAGAAGCTGAAGGCGATTCAGCCGAATAAGCTGGCACTGCCAACCAATCAGAAAAGCCCGCCCTCATCGGCGGGCTTTTTTTGTTTCTGCCTCAGACCCGCCGCAGCGCCAGAAGCGTCCCGCGCGAGGCGACAGGGTCATAGGTGAGGCCAGAGCGAGAGAGCATATCAACGATCTCTTTGATCACCTTGCCACTCTCATATTGCTTTGGGTGCAGCTCGATCACCACTTGCTTGACTGAGCGAGGCCATTTCGCAGCAAAGAGATATTGCTCCGCGCCCTCAATATCCATGATCACAAAATTGGGTGCCACATCCGCAAGCAGCGTCTCAATCCTGAGCGCAGGCACATCCACGATCCCGGCACCTGTATCGGCGGCCCCCGCAATCCGCGAGGCCCAGAACTGCTTGGCGCAAGCAAAAGCGAGCGAATGGCCCTCATAGTCTTGCCCAACAACGGCTCCATGGCGCAGATCAATCTCAGCCACGCCATTCAGCGCATAATTGTCTCGGATCGCCATAATCATATCGGGGTTGGCCTCCACAGAGGTCACATTTTTAGCGCCGACAATCCGCGCAGCCAGCGCGCCGATATAGCCGAGCCCTGCTCCCAACTCGAGCACACGCTGCCCTGCCTTTACCCGCATCATAACCGCGCGGGCTTCGGAGCCTTCATACTCTCCCGAGGCGAGCTTGCCGCGGATCTTATCTGTCAGCTGTCCCTCAGGGCAAACCAACGCCACACCATTCAACTCAAAACGCTCCACACACCACACTCCCACTCACATAGGTTGAATCTTAGGGTCCAGATGCCTAAACCACAATAACAACCAGCGTGTGAAAGGCTCCCATGCAAATCTTCGTCGGCCTCGGCAATCCAGGCGCAAAATACGCCCAGAACCGTCACAACATCGGCTTTATGGCACTCGATGAAATCGCAAACGCTCATGGCTTCGGTCCGTGGAAGTCTCGGTTTCAGGGCCTCGTAAGCGAAGGGCGCTTTGGCTCAGACAAAGTCGTGCTGATCAAGCCGGAAACCTTTATGAACCTCTCAGGCCAGTCCGTCGGCGAGGCGATGCGTTTTTACAAACTCACACCCGATGACATCACCGTCTTTCATGACGAGCTTGATCTTGCCCCCGGCAAATGCCGTGCCAAGCTCGGCGGCGGCCACGCTGGTCACAATGGCCTGCGCTCGATCCATGCCCATATCGGCCCTGAATATCACCGTATTCGCCTCGGCATCGGCCACCCGGGCCATAAAGATGCAGTCGCGCGCTATGTTCTCAACGATTTCGCCAAGGCCGAAGCTGGCTGGCTTGATGATCTCTTGCGCGGCATTGCCGATGGCGCTCCAGCGCTCGCCCAAGGCGACACAGGGCGCTTTATGAACGCGGTGGCACTGCGCGTACAGCCGCCTCGTGAAAAGCCCGCCAAAGCGAAGCCCTCAGACACACCCCAAGCCTCAGATCAGGCGCCTGAGCCAGACGCTCGCAGCCCAATGCAGAAGCTAATGGACAAGTTCAAATAGCCCCCCTTGCGGCGCGTCCTGAAGCCCCTTACGCTTCTTTAAAACGGAGGCATCATGCGCACATTCGGTAAATGGCTCGGCCGCACACTTCTGGTGCTGATCTTGCTTGCAGGCGCGCTCTATGCTTGGAAACGCGAAGAAATTACGCGCGTGCTGGCGGTGAACTCGCTCTTCTCCGCCGATAAGATCGTGCACAACTTCTCCCATATGGACACAATGTTCCTCTCGGTGCCTGTGCCACGCGGGGACGCCCCAGTCTCTGCGCTCATCATTGGCCAGGCTATCACCCTGCCGGATACCTATGACGCATGGGTGACTGAGCGTGCCATAACAAGTGCCGTGGTGCTCAAAGACGGTCTTCTGCGCCACGAGGCTTACTACCTAAGCACTGGTCCCGACGATCGGCGTATCTCATGGTCGGTGGCCAAGTCTTTTATCTCTGCCCTCCTCGGCGTGCTCTTGGAAGAAGGCACAATCGGCTCAGTCAATGACCCCGTAACCCAATATGCCCCCGCCCTTCTCGGAACAGCCTATGACGGCGCGAGTATTGAAGATGTGCTTCAGATGGAAAGCGGTGTGCGCTTCAATGAGGACTACCTCGACTTCTGGTCTGACATCAACAAAATGGGACGCGTTCTGGCGCTTGGCCAGTCCATGGATGGCTTCGCTGCTGGCCTCACAGAGACAAACGCTGCAGCAGGCAAAAGCTGGCAATACGTCTCGATTGACACGCACATCCTTGGGATGGTGATCCGTGGCGCAACGGGCCGCCCCATCTCTGAGCTTCTCTCAGAGCGCATCATCGCCCCCCTCGGGCTCGAGCAAGCGCCCTACTATGTCACAGACGGCTATGGAACGGCCTTCGTGCTCGGTGGCCTCAATCTCACAACACGAGATTACGCTCGTTTTGGTCAAATGATCGCCCAAAACGGCCTTTGGAACGGTGTGCAAGTCATCCCCGCAGCTTGGATCGCCCAAAGCACCCGCCCCTCCGCCAAAACGGTGAAAGGCAATACACAATATGGCTATCAATGGTGGATGCCGTCCGACGCCCGCGATGGCGAGTTTTTTGCTCGCGGCATCTATGGGCAGTACATCTACATCAACCAACCCCTCGGCGTGGTGATTGCGATCAACTCAGCCGATAAGAAATTCCGCGAAGCTGGCGTAAGTTTCTCCAACACCGCCATGTTCCGCGCCATAGCAGAGGCAGCCCAATGACACCTGATGCATCGATAAATGTCCTCGGCGGCGCGCTTGCGCATTGTTCCTCTGATCCGCTCACAGGCTATTTCCGCGATGGCGCTTGCAACACTTGCGCCGCAGATACAGGCTCCCATACCGTCTGTGCCATCATGACAGACGAGTTCCTCGCCTTCTCTAAATACGTCGGCAATGATCTCTCCACACCGCGCCCCGAATTCGGGTTTGCGGGCCTTAAGGCAGGCGACAGTTGGTGCCTTTGCGCCGCCCGCTTCCTGCAAGCCCATGACGAAGGCTGCGCCCCCAAAGTTTCGCTGGCAGCCACGCACGCCCGCGCACTCGACATTGTGCCACTGAGGGTTCTTCAAGAGCACGCTGAGCCCCAAGGTTAAAGCTCAAGCCTTTAAGCTTGGCAGACGTTGTTTTCTATTATATCAGGTTCGGGAACAAGCAGATCTTCAATAAACAAGCTCAGCAGTTGCGCCCGCCCACTCACGCCAGCTTTGCGATAAATAGCGTTGCTTTGCGCCTTGATCGTACCTTCCGAACTGTCGCGCAAACGCGCCATTTCACCGATAGAAAACCCTTGAAGAGAAAAGAGGGCAACATCCTGCTCGGCCGGTGTCAGCCCCCAAGACACAAATTGCTGTTCCAGATGATCCCTGAACTCTCGGCGTACAGTGCGCAGACTCTCTTCCGCACGGCGTGATCGATTGAGCGAGCGCCGCAGCGCGATCCAGCCCAGAATAACACCCAGAACAAGCCCGATTGCGGCACCAATTTCCAAGAGCTCACGCGTCTGCCAACTAATAGGAGTAGCGCGCAGACCCAGAAGCGTAGCAAGAATATCAAACACGAAGAAAACAGCGCAGGCCCCTTGCAGGAGCATCAAGAGAGCAATCAATTTACCCTGTTTCATGCGTTGCCCCGCTCTTCTGGCGAGTTGATCTGATCAGTCATCCCCACCATCTCCGTCACCGTCACCGTCGCCGTCGTCACCGCCATGGCCACCATCGTCACCACCATCATCACCACCGTCGTCACCGTCGTCGCCGTGGTCACCACCATCGTCTCCATCACCGTCGTCACCGCCTTCATCGCCACCGACGTCGTTGCCATCTTCTCCCCCATCGCCTGAAGGCAACGTCAAGAGCCCACCATGTCCAGCTTTTGAAAAGTCTCGCAGTATCTCGCCAGTGCGCGGGTTGAAAATGATTTCCCGCTCGCCAGCAGATCCCGTCGCCTCGACGCGTATACGGCCCAAAAAGGTCCGCGACACCTCGACAGTGGAATACCCTAGATCTTTGAGCTGGCTTGCCACTTTGGCTGCAAAGGCATCACCTTTGCTGTCTGCATGTGCCGCAAATGGTGCGAACGACAGAGCAACTAGGACGGTTAATATGATGCTAATTCGACGATACATTCCCATGTCCTACAAAACTGCTGGCATCCGTTTTCCGAATGCCAGCATACAGTTTTCATCAACGCGACGCTAACGGATCACGCCTGACTTGGCAAAGCAACGCTAAGCGCAGCCTCAGTCGTCGCCGTCACTATCGCCATCACTGTCGCTGTCGCCACCGTGGCCATCACTGTCACTGTCTCCGCCGTGGCCGTCGCTGTCGCTATCTCCGCCGTGGCCATCATGGCTATCGCTGTCGTGACCATCACTTTCACCGTCACCACGCCCGTGATCATCGCTACTATCATGACTGTCGTTGCTGTCATGGCCATCGTTATCATCATGACTGTCGTTGCTGTCGTGGCCATCGTTATCATCGTGACTGTCGTTGCTATCATGGCTGTCGTTATCATCATGGCTGTCACTGCTATCGTGACCATCGTTGTCATCGGCATAAGAGGCGTCCTGCGAGATCACGGCACCTGTGTCGCTGTCATAGGTGATATCCACGACAATACCTTCCTTGACCGCTTGCACATTCACTTGATTGCCGCTCGTGCTGACATCAATGTTGGAATAGCCCTGCTCTTGAAAGGTATTGAGAGCCGCCTCTTCAAAAGTGCCGGCGTTGACATGTACACAGAAGCCAAGAACCAGTGCTGTCGTGGTCATAAGAATGCGTTTCATGGGGTCGTCCTTTTCTCAATTGCGTTCAACAAGTCTCGCTTGCTGAGTTGAGAAAAGTGCATCTCGCTCAAATCCTCTATAGGCCCCAGGTTTAAGTTGGCCAAACTACACATGCGGTTTAGCCACATAAACCCGAGTTATAGGCAACAAAAAAGGGCTCACCAATGATGAGCCCTTTTCATACCTGTCGGCAAAGCCTTAGTCCGCCTCGCGCCCTTCTGTGTCAGACATATCAAAGCCAAGGTGCTTGGCGACCGTATAGATGTCTTTGTCCCCGCGGCCACACATATTCATCACAAGGATATGCTCGGGTGGCAGCTTTGGCGCAATCTTCATCACATGCGCCAGCGCGTGGCTGGGCTCAAGTGCAGGAATAATCCCCTCCAAAGCACAAGACAGCTGGAAGGCTTCCAGTGCCTCTTTGTCGGTGATGCTCACATATTGCGCGCGCTTCGTATCATGCAGCCACGAATGCTCAGGGCCAATTCCTGGATAATCAAGCCCCGCAGAGATAGAGAACCCCTCAAGAATCTGCCCGTCATCATCCTGCAAAAGATAAGTCCGGTTGCCATGCAAAACGCCTGGTCGCCCGCCCGTCAAAGACGCACAGTGCTCCATCTTGGCGTTCACACCCTTGCCGCCGGCCTCAACACCAATGATGTTCACGCTTGGATCATCCAGAAACGGATAGAACAGCCCCATAGCATTTGAGCCGCCGCCAATCGCCGCAATCAAGGTATCGGGCAAACGCCCTTCGCCTTCCTGCTCGGCAAGCTGCCAGCGCACTTCTTTACCAATGATGCTCTGAAAATCGCGCACCATCGCTGGGTAAGGATGCGGCCCTGCGACCGTGCCAATGCAATAAAACGTATCGCGTACATTCGTAACCCAGTCGCGCAACGCATCGTTCATCGCGTCCTTCAGCGTGCCACGACCCGACGTTACAGGGATCACTTCCGCACCAAGAAGGCGCATACGGAACACGTTTGGCGCTTGACGCTCAACATCGTGCTTGCCCATGTAAACAACGCATTGCAGACCAAACTTCGCACAGACCGTCGCGGTAGCAACGCCGTGCTGTCCTGCACCTGTCTCAGCAATAATACGTTTCTTGCCCATGCGGCGCGCCAAAAGGATCTGCCCCAAAACGTTGTTGATCTTATGAGCGCCCGTGTGGTTGAGCTCGTCCCGTTTGAGATAAATCTTCGCGCCACCAAGGTGCTGGGTCAGCCGATCAGCATAGTAAAGCGGACTCGGACGGCCAACATAATTGGCCCAAAGATCGTCCATTTCAGCCCAAAAGCTCGGGTCCGTCTTGGCTTTCTCATACTCGGCCTCAAGACCAAGGATCAGCGGCATCAAAGTCTCGGAAACAAACCGTCCGCCAAAGTCGCCAAAGCGGCCGTTTTCGTCAGGCCCGTTCATGAAGGAGTTGAAAAGATCGTCGGCCATAAGATGCCCTCTCTGTCAGCGTTTGACTGTTGGTAAATGCCCCCGCGCCCAAGAGCAAGGCAAACGCACTCAAAAGCCGCCGCCCCTGCTTTTTCTTTCCAAAAATATCTCGGTGGAGGCTTCATACGCCCAATGGTTTATGAAACAGCGGGCTGCCCCCCGTTGGGTCGGATTTGCAGAGCAAATTCCAAATCAGCGTAGAGCCGCCACAAACTCCGCAATCCTGCGTGCATCTTTCACACCTGCGCCCGCCTCAACGCCCGAGGACACATCCACTTGCCGCGCACCCGTCATCTGGGCCGCTTGACGAACATTCTGCGGCGTCAGCCCGCCTGCGAGCATCCAAGGCTTGCGCCAATATTTGCGCCCCGAGAGCAACCGCCAGTCAAAGGAAAGCCCGTTTCCACCGGGCAAATCCGCGCCTTTGGGCGGCTTTGCATCAATCAAAAGCTGGTCCGCCACCTCTTCATAGAGCGCTATTTGCGCCATATCCTCCACATCGGCCACACCCACCGCCTTCATCACAGGCAAGCCATACCGCGCGCGCACCTCAGAAACACGCTCAGGGCACTCATGGCCATGAAGCTGCAACATATCCAGCGGCACAGCCCCCACGATCGCGTCCAGTTCGGCGTCATCCGCATCCACCACAAGCGCCACCTTGGCCAAACCAACAGGGGCTTCCAAAGCCAAAGCGCGCGCCGTTTCAATGTTCACATTGCGTGGCGATTTCTCAAAAAAGACAAACCCCGCATACTGTGCGCCCGCAGCGGCCACAGCCGCAACATCCTCTGGACGCGTCAGCCCGCAAATTTTCACCCTGATGTCCATTGGCCCTACCCGCTCTTTCTCGTCTGACATAAAAAAGGCGCGAAGCTCTCGCCCGCGCCCGCTTGTCTGCCTGTCTATCTGACTTCAGCTTGCTTTTTCAAGCAGTGCCAGAACCTCGTCGCCGTGCTCTTCGCTGCCAGTCTTGATACGTTTCAACTCGCCTTCAAGCTTCTTCACTTCCCCACGGTGGCGCGCGGCCTCAGCGCGGTGCTTGTGCTCCCGCAACCACTCCCAGACAAAGCCCATCAAAAGCCCAGCCAAGATACCGATAAAAATCACGACAAACAAAGGCAGCTCAATAGAAAAGCCATACCCCGTTGCCTGTGCAAGGGCTTCTGGCAAAAGGTTCAAGGTGACAACGTCTGCGTTGGCCAAGGCCACTGTTATCAAACACACGGCCAAAATTGCCAGAAACACATACCTGATCAAGCGCATCACTTACTTCCCGTTCAGTCTGTCCCGAAGCAGCTTGCCAGTCTTGAAGAACGGCACATGCTTTTCTTCAACCTCCACAGCTTCGCCCGTCCTCGGGTTGCGCCCTGTCCGTGCGTCGCGTTGCTTGACAGAAAAGGCCCCAAAGCCGCGTAGCTCAACACGGTCGCCCGCAGCCATAGCGTCAATGATCTCTTCGAAAATGGTATTAACAATTCTTTCAACATCACGCTGAAAGAGGTGCGGATTTTCTTCCGCAATCTTTTGAACAAGCTCCGAGCGGATCATGTGAATCTGTCTCCCCAGGCAGAAGTTTTATTTTTTTTCTTCACCGACTATAGAAGAAATTTTTCATTGAGGAACCTACTTCCTTGCCTCAATCACGGAAAAATGGAAGTAAAATCAGGGGTTTTGCAGCCATTTGGCACACTCTCTCCCTGCCGCAGCGCAGCAAGGCGACAAAGCTGGCGCTGACATTCACCACATCCACTTCCGATTCGCAGCTGCATTTCGACAAAAGAAAAGGCCCCGCAGCTTGCACCGCGAGGCCTCTTCAAATGTCTTATTGCTGGTCTCAGTCGTCTGACTTGAGCGCCGCGCCAAGGATATCACCAAGTGATGCGCCGCTGTCTGATGAGCCATACTGCTCCACAGCTTCTTTCTCTTCGGCAATTTCGCGCGCCTTGATCGAGAGGCCGAGACGACGTGTTTTGGCGTCTACGTTTGTAACGCGCACATCCACCTTGTCGCCAACAGAGAAACGCTCAGGGCGCTGCTCGGCACGGTCGCGGCTGAGGTCTGAGCGGCGGATGAAGTTTTTCATGCCCTCATATTCAACTTCGATGCCGCCATCCTCGATGGATGTGACTTCAACAGTAATGATGCTGCCACGCTTCGTGCCACCAACTGCTTCGGCAAACTTGTCGCCGCCGAGGCCTTTGATGGAAAGCGAAATGCGCTCTTTCTCAACGTCAACTTCCGAGACAACGGCCTGAACCATATCGCCTTTGCGGTAGTTCTGGATCGCGTCTTCGCCGCGCTCATCCCAAGAGATGTCTGAGAGGTGCACCATGCCGTCGATGTCGCCTTCGAGGCCGATGAAGAGGCCGAATTCAGTGATGTTCTTAACTTCACCTTCAACTTCTTTGCCCTCTGGGTGCGTCTCAGCAAAGACTTCCCATGGGTTGCGCTGTGTTTGCTTGAGGCCAAGCGAAACGCGGCGTTTTGCACCATCGATTTCGAGAACCATGACTTCGACTTCTTGTGATGTCGACACGATCTTGCCGGGGTGTACGTTCTTCTTTGTCCAAGACATTTCAGACACGTGCACAAGACCTTCAACACCGGCTTCCAGCTCAACAAATGCGCCGTAATCGGTGATGTTTGTCACGCGGCCCATGTGGACACTCTCGAGCGGATATTTGGCCGCGACGAGATCCCATGGATCGTCTTGCAACTGCTTCATGCCGAGGCTGATGCGGTGCGTCTCTTTGTTGATCTTGATGACCTGAACCTTCACAGTTTCCCCGATTGTGAGGATTTCTGATGGGTGGTTCACACGGCGCCATGCCATGTCTGTCACGTGGAGAAGGCCGTCTACGCCGCCGAGGTCAACAAACGCACCGTATTCGGTGATGTTCTTGACCACACCGTCAACAGAATCGCCTTCAGCAAGGTTGCCAATGACTTCTGCACGCTGTTCGGCACGTGATTCTTCAAGAATGGCACGACGTGAAACAACGATGTTGCCACGGCGGCGGTCCATTTTGAGGATCTGGAACGGCTGCTTGAGGCCCATAAGTGGGCCTGCGTCGCGCACGGGGCGCACGTCAACTTGTGAGCCAGGCAAGAAGGCCACGGCGCCGCCGAGGTCAACTGTGAAGCCGCCTTTGACGCGGCCAAAGATCGCGCCATCGACACGTTCTTCGTCAGCATATGCTTTTTCCAGACGGTCCCATGCTTCTTCACGGCGCGCCATCTCACGTGAGATAACCGCTTCGCCGCGGGCGTTTTCAGCCGAGCGCAGGAAGACTTCCACTTCATCGCCAACAGCGATTTCAGGAGCTTCACCTGGGTTTGCGAATTCTTTCAGATCAACGCGGCCTTCCATTTTGTAGCCGACGTCGATGATAGCTTGGCCCGCTTCGATCGCGATAACCTTGCCTTTGACAACAGAGCCCTCTTCGGGCGTGTCCATTTCGAAGCTTTCATTCAAAAGCGCTTCGAAGTCTTCCATAGATACTGTGCTAGCCATGTGGCGTTTCATTCCTTTTAAGTGTTTCTGGCCGTGCGGTTGTCTCCGCCGGTCTTCGGGTTTCTATTGGTCAGACAGCGCTGGCAGCTTTTAAAACAAAGAGGGCCGGACTTTTCCGACCCTGCTCATTTTGCCCTGCGGTAGCCCCGCCTTGTTCGACAGGCGCGCGTATATAACGCTCCTGCCTCAAAGGCAAGCCCCAGCCCTTTTTTTGCTCTGCAAACTGCAGGTTTCCTCTTTCTCAAAATATCCCGAGGGGACGCGGGGAAGCAGTGCTCCCCAGCCTCAGTTTGATTTGTCACACAAATCCAGCCTTAACAGTAGCGCTCAGGTCCGATCCACTGCGCTTCAGAATACCTGTCCCCATGCGCCCACCCAAGCGGCAAGATCGCCTCGATCCGCTCCAAATCCTCAGATGTCAGCCTGACGTCCCGCCCCTGCAAACAATCACTCAAATGCGAGACAGAACGCGTCCCGGGGATCGGGATCACATGGTCCCCCTGCGCCAGAAGCCATGCGTTGGCCAGCCCCGCAGCACTCACACCCATCTCGGCGGCCAAAGCGCAAAAGCCGGCTGCAGCACTCACGTTGGCCTCATAATTCGGGCGCATAAACCGCGGATTGCCGCGCAAGAAGTCAAGGCTCTGCACGGCCTCAAAACTCAGGGGTGTATCGGTCAACAAAGAGCGCCCAACAGGGCTAAATGCAACAAGCGCTGTGCCAAGTTCGGCACAGGCCTGCACAAGGCCCAATTCTGGGCTGCGCGTGCTCAAGGAATACTCCGATTGCACCGCACTGACATGCGCCACTTTTGCCGCTCGACGCAGGCTGCTCGGCGCGATTTCAGAGTAACCAAAGCCAAGCGCCTTGCCCGTCTTCACAATCGCCGCAAGGCTCTCTGTCACCTCTTCAATCGGCACGTTCGGATCACGGCGATGGACATAAAACAGACCCACGTGATCGACACCCATACGTTGAAGTGACTTATCAAGTTCTTCTTCCAAATGCTTGCGATCATTTCTAAAAATGCGATTTCCACTTTCGTCTCTGGCAATCGATGCCTTGGTCGCAATCACAAACTCCTGCTTGGCGTCAGGATGGGCCGCAAAGTAGCTTCCGATCACATCTTCAGAGCGGCCCATGCCGTAGATGTTGGAGGTATCAAGATGGGTCAACCCGACATCGCGGCAATGATCAAGGATCGCGTGGCTTTCCGCCTCGCTCGTTGCGCCGTAAAAGTCCGAAAAAGACATCGCCCCATACCCGATCGCGCTGATCTCTGGGCCATTTTTTCCAAGCCTGCGTGTTGTCATTTTCGTGCTGCCTCCACTGCTGCGATCGCCGCCGTCACGGCGGCCTCAATACTCATGCTTGAGGTGTCAATCAAAACAGCATCCACAGCCGCAACCATCGGCGCTTCAGCGCGGCCCGCGTCACGCGCATCGCGCTCTTTCACATCAGCCAGAACCTCTTGCAATGTCGCCTCCGCCCCGCGCCCCAAAAGCTCCGCGTGGCGTCGCGCTGCGCGCACCTCTGCACTGGCGGTCACAAACAGCTTGGCCTCTGCGTCAGGACAAATCACCGTCCCAATGTCGCGCCCGTCCAAGACGGCCCCCCCCGCACGCCGCGCAAACGCGCGCTGAAAGTCCACCAATGCCGCGCGCACTTCACCAATCACAGCGATACGGCTCGCAGCTTGCGCCACATCCGCCGTGCGCAGCGCATCATTCTCCAAGTCTTCCGCCACAAGACTGCGCGCCGCCTCAATAGGGTCTACCCCGTCGAGCACTTTGGCACCAACAGCCCGATACAAAAGCCCCGTATCTAGATGCGCAAATCCAAAATGCGCGGCCACAGCCTTTGATATCGTGCCCTTCCCCGCCGCAGCTGGCCCGTCTATGGCAATCGCAAAGCTCATGTCACACCCGCTCGATTATAGCGCCAAGCCCGCCCATCAGGCTCTCAAATATAGGGAAAGACGTCGCAATAGGCCCACCATCATCAACCTGCATAGGCTGCTCGCTCGCCATTCCGAGAATCAGGAACGACATCGCAATGCGATGATCCAGACGGCTCTCAACTGTCGCGCCGCCCGTCACATTGCCATGCCCACGGCCCTCAACAGCCCACCAGTCCTCGCCTTCGTCAACAGTGACACCCGCAGCGCGCAGCCCCTTGGCCATCGCGTCGATCCTGTCGCTTTCCTTCACACGCAGCTCTTTCACGCCGTGCATTTCGGTACGCCCTTCAGCAAAGGCCGCCACAACAGAGAGCACAGGATATTCGTCAATCATGCTCGCCGCACGCGCAGGCGGAACTTCGATCCCCTTGAGATTGGGGGAAAATTTAGCGCGCAAGTCAGCCACAGGCTCGCCGCCCTCTTCGCGCAGGTTTTCATAGGTCAGGTCTGCACCCATCTCGATCAGCGTGGTAAACAGCCCCGCCCGCGTCGGGTTCAGGCCAATGTTGGGCACAAGCACATCCGAACCTTCAGTGATAATCGCCGCACAGACAGGAAAGGCCGCAGAGCTCGGATCGCGCGGCACAGTAATATCTTGGGCTTTAAGTTCGGGCTGCCCCTGCAAGCGAATGATGCGGCCCTCGGCGGTCTCTTCCGTCTCGATTGTCGCGCCAAACCCAGCCAGCATTCGCTCGGTGTGGTCCCGCGTCGCTTCACGCTCAATAACTTGGCTCTCGCCCCGCGCATTCAGCGCCGCCAGCAAGACAGCAGATTTCACCTGAGCACTCGGCACAGGCACAGTGTATTGTACAGGCGCCGCATCTGCCGCGCCCACAATCGTCATCGGCAAGCGCCCGCCGCGCCGCCCGTAGGCCCGCGCTCCAAACAAAGCCAGCGGATCCGTCACCCGCGCCATCGGGCGCGAATTGAGCGAGGCATCGCCCGTAAAGGTTGCCGTCATGTCAGTGGTCGCCATCGCGCCCATAATCAGACGCACGCCCGTGCCGGAATTGCCGCAGTCAATCACATTGTCAGGCTCTGTAAACCCGCCAACGCCAACGCCGTAAACCCGCCAGTTGCCTTGGCCAAGGTCTTCAACTTCAGCACCAAACGCGCGCATCGCACGGCCTGTGTCGAGCACATCCTGCCCCTCCAAAAGCCCTGTAATACGGGTCTCCCCCACGGACATTGCCCCCAAAATAAGCGAGCGATGCGAGATCGATTTATCGCCGGGCACATGGGCCTCGCCCGTAAGGCCTTTACATTTGCGTGAGAGCATCGGAAGTGCGGCGCCGTGTGATGACATATCAGTCCCCGTGAAATTTCTCAGGGGTTTTAGCCGAGCCGCCGAAGGAGGTCTACGCCTAACCGCCTAAAACCACTGCCCCGGCTCCATCAGGCCCAAGTCCAGCAGCTGGCGCGAGTGCCATTCAAAGGGGACAGAGTTATGCCACTTGAAACTGTGAATATCAAAGGTCGAGCCCGGATTGCGCTTGAGCGCTTTGGCCGTTCGGAACGAGCAAATCGAAGCCGTGAGGTTGTTATGCCAAGGGCAGGCAAAGGTATTGTATTCTTCGTCATTAAAGGTGTGATCTTCGCGCAGTCGCAAGCCTGGCTGGGCGCGAAACAGCGCAATACGGTCAATCTTGCGGCGTGGCACTGGGATGTGCTCCTCATAGCGCCACCGCAACCCGCCAAAAAAGTCGAGCTGCCGCTCTTTTGGATGATTGTGATTGGCTGCATCAGGCCGCGCGAGCGCGTAATATCCTGAGCGGTCAATAAAGGCGCTATCAAGAGAAACTGCGCTTGGATAGCTGTCCAGATCGCCCGCATAGAGATCCACCACATAGGTGAGCATCGCATCACGGCGCTCTTCAGTATGAAACGCAAGCATTTCGCCCACAACCCGCGTCTCGCAAAACGGATAGAAAAGGTATTCAGCATTGAAGCAGTAATAAAGCCACTGCCCTTCTGCTTTATCAATTACGGCGTTCACAGCTTTGCTGAGCGCCTCTTCCCCGCGCACGTCGTAATTCACACGCACAATCGTATCGACCAGATCGACAGCAAGTGAAAACTCGCGCGGCATAAATCCAATCACGCGATGAAAACCAAGCTGCTGATGGTGGCGCAATGTGGTGTCGAGCTCGGCCTCATCCTCGGCAAAGACAAGCGCGATCGGCCCTTTGGCCAAGAATCCAGCGCCCTCTTTGATAAAGGTCTCAAGATTGGAAAAACTAATCTGCATACTCATAAGCCCGTTTTTGGAATAGAATCGGTTAATTCATCGTGCATTGCAAGTGGGCAGCATTTTCGCTACTCAGCGGCCAAATTCGCGCACGCAGGACACACGCCCATGACAAGCCCCAAAAAGCTCTTCATCAAGACCTATGGTTGCCAGATGAACGTCTATGACAGTGAGCGCATGGCCGAAGCCCTCAAAGGCTACGAACAGACAGACACGCCCGAAGATGCGGACATGATCCTGCTCAACACCTGCCACATCCGCGAAAAAGCCGCCGAAAAAGTCTATTCCGAGCTGGGCCGCTACAAGCCCCTCAAAGACGCTCGTCCCGATCTGAAGATCGGTGTCGCTGGCTGTGTTGCCCAAGCCGAAGGCGGAGAAATCATGCGCCGGCAGCCGATGGTAGACCTTGTCGTTGGCCCCCAGAGCTATCACCGCCTGCCAGAAATGGAGGCAAAAGTGCTCACGGGCGAAAAGGCCCTCGATACAGACTTCCCCATCGATGACAAATTCGAGCATCTTGCCGCTCGTCCCAAGGCCGCTCGCGGCCCAACGGCTTTTCTCACCGTTCAGGAAGGCTGTGACAAGTTCTGCGCTTTCTGCGTTGTGCCTTATACACGCGGTGCCGAGGTGTCTCGCCCTGTCGATCGTATTCTCACAGAGGCCCGCGACCTTGTTGAGCGCGGCGTGCGCGAGATCACACTTCTGGGCCAGAACGTTAACGCCTATCATGGCTTTGGCACGGACGGCTCAGAAGCAACCCTTGCCCAGCTCATCTGGAAGCTCGACAAAATTGACGGGCTTGAGCGCATCCGCTTCACCACAAGCCATCCAAACGACATGACGGACGAGCTGATCGAGGCGCATGGCACCTGTGACAAGCTGATGCCCTATCTGCACCTCCCCGTGCAGTCAGGCTCAGACAAAATTCTCAAGCGCATGAACCGCTCCCACACCCGCGACAGCTATCTCAAGCTGATCGAGCGCATCCGCGATGCGCGCCCCGATATTCTGATCTCGGGGGACTTCATCGTTGGCTTCCCTGAAGAAACTGATCAGGACCATGCCGATACGCTCGATATCATCCGCGAAGTGAACTTCGGCCAAGGCTTCTCGTTCAAATACTCCCCCCGCCCCGGAACGCCCGCCGCCGAGCGCCCCGAGGTCGAGGCTGCCGTAGCCGACGCCCGCCTCCAAGAGCTACAAGCGCTCATCGCGCATCAGCAAAAAGCCATTCAAGATACGATGCTCGGTCGCGAACTTGACGTGCTCTTTGAAAAGCCCGGCAAATTCGAAGGCCAAATGATGGGCAAGACAGGCTACCTGCACGCGGTGCACGTTAAAAACTGCGACCTGCCCCGTGGCGCAATCGCCCGCGTCAGAATCATCGAAAGCGTACGCAACTCTCTGGCTGGTGAACTTGTGAACAAGTGATTCTGCGCCTGCATCCCCTTTGGCCCCCTGAGGTGGGCCAAAAATTATGCAACAGAATGTAATTACACCCCAGAACTGCTCATTTACGCCGAAACACCACAAGATATTGTAATTTCTGAGCTTCACAAGCCAGACAATCTTGATAAACTGCCTTTTATAAAGAGTTGTTCAGTGCCCATGGCTGCCATACCAATCTCGGGCCTGATCGGGGGAAATAATTAAAAGGGACATCGGCTGTGGCTAATTTGATTTCCAAATCAGTAACAAGCCTTGCTGCCTTCGCTCTGGGCGCCGTGATGACAGTCACTGCGGCAGAAGCACAGCAAGGAACGCGCACCGTAACGGGCGAAAGATATGCACCAACAATTTGGGTTGATCCGGATGGATGCGAACACTGGGTGATGGACGACGGCTTTGAAGGCTATATGTCGCCACACACGACGCGTCAGGGTATCCCCGTGTGCCACCGTGGCAATGTCTGCGGCGTAATGAACTCCGACCAGTTCTTCGCGACAAACTCACACCGCATCAGCGCCTCTGGCGCGGCTCGCCTGCAAGAGTTTTTCCGCAGCGCGCAAGCCACATCGTTTATCATTGCCGGCCACACCGACAGCCGCGCCTCTGATGAGTATAACATGAAGCTCAGCTACAACCGCGCCAATGCGGTCGCCGCTGTGGCCAAATCGACAGGCGCACGTATCGCCGATGTCCGCGGATACGGCGAGCGCATGCCCGTCGCCTCCAACAGGACTGCAGGCGGCATGAAGCAAAACCGCCGCGTCGAAATCATCTGTGTGCGTTAAGGGGAGCTAGATTATGCTTAAATTGAAAATCGCAGCACTTCTATCAAGTGCACTCCTCGTATCAGGCTGTGGCGAAGCCGCCATCGCAGCGCTCTCGGGCGAAGGCGGTCAAGGCCGCGTCAACACAGACAAAACATTCGACTACGGCCAAGGCGCCGAAGAAGAACACCTTTCAAACCTCGTTGCTGGCATCTGGGTTGATCCAAACGGCTGTGATCACTGGATCATCGACGACGGCATCGAAGGCTATCTCTCCCAGCGCCTTGATCCCTACGGCAAGCCCGTATGCTCAGGCATCGCGCCGCCAAATACAGCGATTGGCCCTTACAAAGGCGACCAAACAATCAATGACCCGCTCTAAGGGCGCGCCTCTCAAGCCAAATGATGCTCAGGCCACGGTGCACACGCACCGTGGCCTGTTGCATTTGGGGGGCGGCTTTGCCAAGCACACCCAAACACCAGACAGCACAATCAGGAGACTGGCTTGAACGCGACAACACTTCCCCCCGCAGGCCCCGACATCAAATCAAAAGACCAAGACACGCTTGGCGAAGTCCTTCTCGACTTTCCTGACAACCGGCTCTTGGTCGAGCTCTGCGGCGAATTTGATCGCAACTTGGCAGACATCGAGCAGAAGAGCGGCGTCCAGATCCTGCGCCGCGGCAATCACCTCGCCGTCATTGGCGACGCCTTCAGCACAGAGGCCGCCGCCCGCGTGCTCACCACACTCTATGAACGCTTGGAAGAGGGGCGCTCCGTCGAGCCCGCCGATATCGACCGCGAGTTCCGCATGAGCACAAGTGCCGACGACGCCCGCAGCGCCGCCACGCCCGCCCCTGCTGGACAAATGGAGATGTTCCAGTCTGGCCGCGTCGAAATCCGCACCCGCAAAAAAACGGTAGAGCCGCGCACAGACGCCCAGAAAGCCTATGTCCAAAACCTGTTCAAAAGCGAGCTTGGCTTTGGCATCGGCCCCGCTGGCACAGGCAAAACATACCTCGCCGTCGCCGTTGGCGTGAACATGTTCATCGAGGGCCATGTTGATCGTATCATCCTGTCGCGCCCCGCCGTGGAAGCAGGCGAGAAGCTCGGCTATCTGCCAGGGGACATGAAAGACAAAGTCGATCCCTACATGCAGCCGCTCTATGACGCGCTGAATGACTTTCTCCCAGCCAAACAGCTTGCCAAACTGCTCGAAGAGAAGCGCATCGAAATCGCTCCCCTCGCCTTCATGCGTGGTCGCACCCTCTCCAATGCCTTCGTGGTGCTCGATGAGGCCCAGAACGCAACGGCGATGCAGATGAAAATGTTCCTCACCCGCCTCGGCGAAGGCTCCCGCATGGTCATCACGGGCGATCGCTCCCAAATCGATTTGCCCGCCCATATCACGTCGGGCTTGTCAGAAGCCGAGCGCCTCCTCAAACGCATCCCGAACATCAGCTTCAATTACTTCACAGCGGATGACGTGGTCCGCCACCCCCTCGTCGCTGCCATCATCAAGGCTTACGACGCCGACGCCCCGCTCGGCTAAGCCCAAGACACCCCCAAGCGCCCCCTTTTTTCTTTCCAGAAATATCCCAGGGGGTCTGGGGGACTGGTCCCCCAGCTAGGCTGCGGTCTGGGGCGGGCTGGTCCCCCGACGGGTCGGGTGCACGCAAAGCAAAAACACACAGCCTGCCGAAACTCTACGGCAGACCACACCGCGCAATACGTCTTTATCCCGCGCCCCCAAAAGGCTAATCAGCTCCATGCTCATTGACCCAATCATAGAAGACCCCCGCTGGACAGAAGCCCATCTCACGGCTTTGTCCGAGACCGCCGCTGCGAAGACACTGGCCCACCTTGGTCTTGCCCCCACCGCCTATGAAATCGCTCTACTCGGCTGTGATGATGCACGCATCGCCACGCTCAACACAGAGTTCCGCGCCAAGCCGACGCCCACCAATGTGCTCAGCTGGCCCGACCAAGACCTCGCCGCCGAAGACGATGGCGGCACCCCCGAGCGTCCTGAAGCCGATCCACACGCACAAGAAGAGCCGCTCTTTTTGGGCGATATTGCCATCAGCTATGACACATGCGCGCGTGAAGCCGCCGATCAGGGCAAGCCACTTGCCGATCACATCACTCATCTCATCGCCCACGCGACCCTTCATTTATTGGGCTACGATCACATCCGTGACCAAGATGCCACGTTGATGGAAGGGCTTGAGGTAGAAATACTTGGCAAAATGGGCATTGCTAACCCATATTGATCGCAGTATCGCGATGACTACCCTTCAGGAAAGACACAATGGGCGACAACCAAGACGGATCTTCTAGTGCAGCGCCAAGCGCGCAGCCTGCCCCCGAGGCCGATCCACACCCGAGACCCACAACAGGGTTCTTCTCACGTATTATCCGGGCCCTCAGTCCCGCAGACCCGAACGAGCCACCTGTGCCGTCACGGCCAAGTGCAAACCCGACACTTGCCCATGGTGTTCTCAATCTGCGCCGCATGGCTGTTGAAGATGTCATGGTGCCTGCCGCCGATATCGTTGCGGTGCCCTCCACTATTTCAAAAGACGAGCTTGTCACCATTTTCCGCGAAAGCGGCCTGACACGCCTGCCTGTCTATGAAGACACGCTCGACAGCCCCGTTGGCATGGCACACCTCAAGGATTTTGCGCTCCAGCACGGCTTCAACGGCTCTGCCGCCAAGGGCCGCTTTTCTCTGAAGGCGCTCTTGCGCCCGCTGATGTTCGTGCCGCCCTCGATGCCCATCGGGGTTTTGCTCGCCAAAATGCAAGCCGAACGCAAGCATATGGCGCTGGTGATCGATGAATACGGCGGCGTTGATGGCCTCGTAACGATTGAGGACCTGATCGAACAGGTCGTCGGTGAGATCGAAGATGAACATGACGCCGAAGAAGACGTCTATTTCACCCAAGACAAAAAGGGCGGCTACCTCGCCCTTGCCAAAACGCCACTGAATGAATTTGAAGAAGAAATCGGCCTGCCTCTGACTGAAGTTGATGAGGTCGATGGCGAAGAGGTCGAGACCCTAGGTGGCCTTGTCTTTATGCTCACAGGCCGCGTTCCCGTGCGCGGCGAAGTGGTCAAACATCCCGAAGGCTTCGAGTTTGAAGTCGTCGATGCCGACCCGCGCCGTATCAAACGCCTGCGCGTGCGCCTGCCCGATCACGTCGCCCGCGCAGCCGAGGCCGCAGCAAAAGCCGCCGCAGCATCAACAGCCCCGAGTGAAAAAAGCGGCAATGCGGCGGCCACTTAATCCGCTGCCCTGGCTCTCTGAGCTGCCTGTTTCGCGTCAAATGTTTCTGGCCGCGCTCGCTGGCCTGATCACAAGTCTCGGTCTTGCCCCCATTGGGCTCTGGCCCATCGCACTCTTGGCGCTCGCGTGCATCTACCTCATGATGCTCGCCGCCCAAAGCCGTCGCAGCGCCGCCTTCATAGGCTGGGCTGCTGGAACTGGCTATTTTTCCCTCGCCCTCGTCTGGATTGTAGAGCCATTCATGGTCGATCCGTGGCGCCATGCGTGGATGGCGCCGTTTGCGCTGTTCTTTATGTCTGCTGGCCTCGCGCTCTTTTGGGGCGCAGCCGCTGGCTTTGCCCATGGCCGTGGCCGCCTCGCCTTCATCGGCGCGCTCGCCTTGGCCGAGCTGGCCCGCGCACATCTTCTGACAGGCTTTCCTTGGGCGATGCTCGGTTATCTCTGGTCCGAAAGCCCGATGGCGCTCTATGCGGCCTATATTGGCCCCCACGGCCTCACGCTTCTGGCGCTCATCACAGCCGTTTCGCTGGCAACCCGCCCCGCGCGGCTGCCGCTGACGGGCTATCTTCCACTGCTCGCAGTCTTTGCAGCCCTTGCCGCCGCTCCACTCTTGCAAAAAGACACAAGCGCCCCCCCTGACGCGCCGTACGTGCGCCTGATCCAACCCAACGCGCCCCAGCATCAAAAGTGGGATCCCGCCTTTGTGCCCATCTTTTTTGAGCGCCAGCTCGAATTCACACGTTTGCCCTCTTACCTCGCCGAAAGAAAAGACAAACGCCCCGATCTGATCATCTGGCCCGAAACCGCCGTACCTTGGACTCTCGGGCGCGCCGAGACCGCGCTAGACATGATCTCGGACGCCGCAGGAGATGTGCCTGTGGTGCTCGGCATTCAGCGCTTTGACGGCCCCCGCCTCTATAACTCTCTCGTACTGCTAAGTCCCGCCGGCCAAGTCGCTACCGTCTACGACAAACATCATCTCGTCCCCTTTGGTGAGTATATCCCTTATGGCGACTGGCTTGCGCGCTTCGGCATCCGCGGCTTTGCCGCACAGGAGGGCGATGGCTACTCCGCAGGCGCAGACCCGAAGCCAATCGACATCGAGGGGGTTGGCCGCTTCACACCACTGATCTGCTATGAGGCGATCTTTCCTGCCTACTCCGCCGCCTTCAATAAGACTGCAACACATTTGCTTCAGATCACCAATGATGCTTGGTTTGGCGAGGTCTCTGGCCCCCAGCAGCACCTCTCTCAAACGCGTATGCGCGCCATCGAACAAGGTATCCCGCTCATTCGTGCTGCCAACACAGGCATTTCTGCCATGATCGACGCCCAAGGCCGCGTCCTGGCGTCAATCCCTCTGGGGACAGCAGGCTTCATCGATGTGCCTCTGCCCGAGCGCCTCCCCCCCACACTGTATAGCCGCACAGGTGACTGGAGCGCCTTGGCGCTTATCCTCGTCCTCCTCGCGACCTCTTGGCAACGGACCCGCACCAAGCGATCCCACCACACCAAATCACGTTGACAATCCACCTCGCACAAGCGACCTACGACCCATAACAACAAACGACCGCCCCAACGGCTTCCTGACGGGGTGGATCATAAACCACTGGAGCACTTTCATGGCACGTAATAACTATACCTTCACTTCAGAGTCCGTCTCCGAAGGTCACCCTGATAAAGTCTGCGACCGCATCTCTGATGCCATCCTCGACGCCTTCCTCACACAAGAGCCCGAAGCCCGCGTCGCCTGCGAAACTTTTGCCACAACAAACCGTGTCGTCATCGGCGGCGAAGTCGGCCTCGCCGATCAAGCCAAGCTCTCCGAGTATATGGGCAAGGTTGATGCGATCACGCGCGCCTGCATCAAAGACATCGGCTATGAGCAAGACAAGTTCCACTGGAACACCTGCGAAATCACCAATCTTCTGCATGAGCAATCCGCCCACATCGCCCAAGGCGTAGATGCCTCGGCCGACAAGGACGAAGGCGCTGGCGACCAAGGCATCATGTTCGGCTATGCCTGCTCGGAAACAGACGCGCTTATGCCCGCCCCAATCCAGTTTTCTCACGCGATATTGCGCCGCCTCGCCGAGGTCCGCAAAAACGGAACCGAGCCAACGCTCGGACCTGACGCCAAGAGCCAGATTTCCGTGACCTACCGCGACGGCAAACCCGTCGGTGTCAGCTCAATCGTGCTCTCCACCCAGCACCTCGACGAGAGCATGACATCTCAAGACGTGCGCGCCGTGGTCGAGCCCTATATTCTCGAAGTCCTCCCTGAAGGCTGGATCCTGCCTGAAACGGAATGGCACGTGAACCCGACAGGCAAGTTTGTCATCGGTGGTCCCGATGGTGACGCAGGCCTCACAGGCCGCAAAATCATCGTTGATACCTATGGCGGCGCAGCGCCCCACGGTGGCGGCGCGTTCTCTGGCAAAGACCCGACAAAAGTTGACCGCTCCGCAGCCTACGCCGCGCGCTATCTGGCCAAAAACGTAGTCGCCTCTGGCATGGCAAGCCGCTGTACGCTGCAGCTCAGCTATGCCATCGGCGTCAGCAAGCCCTTGTCGATCTACGTCGACACCCACGGTACAGGCCAAGTCGAAGACGCCGCCATTGAGCGCGCCATCGCCCAATGCATGGACCTGACGCCACGCGGCATCCGCCAGCACCTGTCGCTCAACAAGCCGATCTATGAGCGCACAGCAGCCTACGGCCACTTCGGCCGCGCCCCTGAAGCAGACGGTGGCTTCTCATGGGAACGCACCGATCTCGCCGCAGCCCTCAAAGCCGCGGTCTAAGTACAAAACCAGCCAGAAAGGCGCGGGAGGATATCCCCCCGCGCCTTTTTCTATAGCTGGCCCCATATTGCGTGCCCGCGCCTTTCGCGCTAAAGCGCGCCCATGAGCAATGACACACCCGAAAATCCCCCCGCAAACCATCCTTCTGGCGCCCCATGGCGCAATTTCTATGGCCGTTTCAAAGGCAAGGGCCTCCGCCCGTCCCAAGAAGGCTACCTTGAGGAAGACCTTGCGGCCCTCTCTCCTGGTGCGGTGAGCTGGGAAGAAAATCCCGAGCGCCACGCGCTCGATCTGCCCGCCGTCTTCGGCGACCGTGACATCTGGCTCGAAATTGGCTTTGGTGGCGGCGAGCACATGGTGCATCAAGCCGAACAAAATCCTGACGTCGGCTTTATCGGCTGCGAGCCCTATATCAACGGCGTCGCAATGTTGCTCGGCAAAATCCGCAAAGCCAAAACCGACAATATCCGCATCCATGCAGGCGACGCTCGCGATATGTTTGATGTGCTGCCGGACGCGAGCCTATCGCGCGCCTTCCTGCTCTACCCAGACCCTTGGCCCAAAAAACGCCACCATCGCCGCCGCTTCGTAACGCAAGAACACCTTGTTCCATTGGCTGCCAAGCTCAAGCAAGGGGCCATTTTCCGCGTCGCCACGGATATCGAAGACTACGTGCGCCAAACGCTGGAAGAAGTGCCGCGTGCAGGCTTTGAATGGCTTGCTGAAAGTGCAGAAGACTGGCGCACGCCTTGGCAGGATTGGATTTCAACGCGCTATGAGCAAAAGGCACATCGTGAGGGGCGTACGCCGCACTATCTCACCTTCCGCAAGCTCTAAGTCAAAAGCATATGCGTATAAGAAAATGCGCCCCGTCTAAACTCGAAACCACATGAACCGACACTGAACAAACCGACGGGGCGACTTACTAAAACGCCCATCGGTTCTCAGCCTGTGACGTGTCTTCATACTTACCGCCCATGCCTTAACAAACTGTAAACACTCTTCATATTTCTAAAAAAACTGAAGAGCGCGAGACACCTTTGGTGCGCAATGGCCATTGGCCACGCCCCTCGCCAAAGTAGAATTTACCTCACAAGTTCGAACCCTACAGGTTCTCTTGCTGCGGCATCCCCAAGACATGAAAGCCCCCATCAACACGGATGATCTCGCCTGTGGTGCAAGCCCCAGCATCAGAAGCCAGATACACAGCCGTGCCACCCACAGCCTCCAACGTTGCATTCGAGCCAAGCGGTGCGTTCTTATCGGTGTGCTTAAATGTAGCCCGCGCCCCACCAATCGCAGCGCCCGCAAGCGTCTTCATCGGGCCAGGTGAAATCGCATTCACACGAATGCCCTCGCGCCCCAGATCATTGGCAAGATAGCGCACTGTGGCTTCCAAGGCCGCCTTGGCGACACCCATGACGTTGTAGTTCGGGGTGACTCTCGTAGAGCCCATATAAGTCAGCGTCAAAAGCGTGCCGCCGTTCTCTTCCATCATCGGATGCGCGCGCCGCGCAACTTCGATGAAGGAATAAGCCGAGATATCCATCGAGTTCTTGAAGTTGTCACGGCTGGTATTGAGGATCCGCCCCGTCAGCTCGTTTTTGTCACTGTAAGCAATGGCATGAACCACAAAATCGAGTGTCCCCCAGCGCGCCTGAAGCTCGCCAAAAGCCGTATCCAGTGACGCATCATCCGTCACATCGACATCCACCATAAAGTCACTGCCCACAGAGGCCGCCAGTGGCTCAAGCCGCTTGCCAAAAGCCTCGCCCTGATAGGTAAACGCCAGCTCCGCGCCCGCCTCTGCCATCGCTTTGGCAATGCCCCAAGCGATAGAGCGCTCGTTCGCGACGCCCATAATCAGCCCGCGTTTTCCTGTCATAGCGCCCATATGCGTCATCCCTTAAATTTAGACAAAATCATCGATCCATTCGTGCCACCAAAGCCGAAGGAGTTGGTCATAACGCTATCAAGCCCCGCGTTGTCGACACGCGCCGTGGCAATTTCGCCCGCCTTGATCGCAGGATCAAGCGTTTCCACATTGATGCTCGGGATGATGAAATCATGCTCAAGTGACAGCAGACAATAAATTGCCTCCTGCGCGCCCGTCGCGCCCTGCGAGTGGCCCGTCATCGACTTGGTAGAGCTGATCACTGGCTGTTTGATCCCCTCAAAGACCGCGCGCACCGCTTCCACTTCACCCACATCGCCCACAGGCGTCGATGTGCCATGCGCATTGATATAGTCCACTTGGCGTCCTTCAGGCAGCGTAGACAGCGCAAGCTTCATCGCCCGCATCCCGCCTTCGCCCGACGGTGCAACCATGTCGGCCCCGTCAGATGTCGCGCCATATCCCGTTACTTCCGCATAAATCTTCGCACCGCGTGCCAAAGCATGGCTCAGCTCTTCGAGCACAAGGATACCGCCGCCGCCGCCAATAACAAAGCCGTCACGGTTGGCATCAAAAGCGCGGCTCGCGCGCTCAGGCGTGTCGTTATACTTGCTGCTCATCGCGCCCATAGCGTCAAAGAGGCACGACAGTGTCCAGTCAAGCTCTTCGCCACCGCCAGCAAACATGATGTCCTGCTTGCCCATCATGATCTGCTCTGCCGCATTTCCGATGCAGTGCAGACTTGTCGAGCAGGCCGAGGTGATCGAATAATTGATCCCCTTGATCTGATAGGCCGTCGAAAGGTTCGCCGAGACAGTCGAGCACATGGTCTTGGGCACAGCAAAAGGCCCGATCCGCTTGGTCGCACCCGAGTTCAAGACCGCTTGGTGCGCCGCGAGCATAGCGCTCGTCGAAGGCCCACCAGAGCCCGCCACAAGCCCCGTGCGCTCGTTGATCACATCACTCGGCTCAAGCCCTGCATCCGCAATCGCCTGTCCCATCGCAATATGCGCATAAGCCGCCCCTGGCCCCATAAAGCGCAGCGTGCGCTTATCAACATGATCCGCCACATTCAGCTTCACATTGCCAGCAATACGGCTCCTAAATCCATGCTCGGCCATATCCTCGTTAAAGGTAATCCCCGATGTGCCCGCCTTCAGCGACGCAAGCACCTCTTCGGCGTTATTCCCGATGGAGGACACAACCCCCAACCCTGTGACAACTACTCGACGCATGTGGCCTCCTATTGCTTTGCTTAAGCTTTACTAGGGCATTGGGAGGGGAAAGTGCAAGATCGGTTGAAGCCCTGCGCGTCCAAGGGCCGAGGCGCGGCACATCAACGACCGTGGCGACGCATACAAAGTCCCTCAAGCAGGCGGCTCCAATCGCGAAAGACCGCTGCCATGGCTTTGGGAGCAGACACGCTCAGCGCCACAGAGCCCAGAACAAAACAGCGCAACAAAAAAGAGGCCCGAAGGCCTCTTTCCAATCTCAGCTTTGGGCCGCCTCAGCTCTCGCTGAGCGCAACCTTCATGTCTTTCACTTGATAGATAACATCGCCATCCGCTTCCACAATCCCGTCCGCAACACCCATCGTGAGGCGGCGGGTCTGGATCGCTTTGGTGAAATTCACACGATACGTCAGCATCTTGCGATCAGGGCGCACCATCCCTGTCAGCTTCACTTCGCCCACACCAAGCGCATAGCCACGCCCAAGCCAGCCGCGCCAACCAAGGTTAAAGCCCGTCAGCTGCCATAGGCCATCGAGGCCCAAACAGCCGGGCATGATCGGGTTGCCAGGGAAGTGGCAGTCAAAGAACCAAAGATCAGGTTTGATATCAAACTCGGCAATCACATGGCCCTTGCCGTACTCCCCGCCATCTTCCGAAATCTCGGTGATCCGATCCATCATAAGCATTGGCGGTTCGGGAAGTTGCGCATTTCCCTCGCCAAAAAGCTCGCCGCGGGCGCATTTGAGCAAATCGTCTCGGTCAAAACTGCTGGGGTATTGGGCCATAGGAAGAGCCGCCTTTCTGTCTTGATATCATAGCGTTCAATCTCCTCTAGCACCCCGCTTAAGGGCCTTGCAAGAGCGCCGGACGTCGCGGTGGCCCCTCCAAGTTGCGAAGCATTCGCACTATGTCTTGAAAGCATCATGGTTTTTGCCCTATATTGACGCAAGGACGCGCCGCTCAAGGCGCACCATTGAGGACAAAACGCGCGCATGACATTGCCAAACGCCACCACGCCCAAAGAGCGCAGCACAAAGTGGCTCGCCGCCAAGGGCCTGCGCCCGACGCGCCAGCGCCTTGCCTTGGCCGAGCTTCTCATGGGCGATGGCAAGCACCGCCATGTCACAGCCGAAAGCCTCTTTGACGCCTCGAAAGACATCAGCGAAACAGTTTCGCTCGCCACGGTCTACAATACCCTGCGCGCGTTTTGTGACGCAGGCCTGATGCACGAAATCACCGTGGATGGCTCCAAGAGCTACTTTGATACCAACACATCAGAGCACCCCCATTTCTTCTGGGAAGACACAGGCGAGCTCACCGATGCCTCTACCGAGCGCATGGAGATCACAAATCTGCCCAGCGCCCCCCAAGACGCCGAGATCGCCAGCGTCGATGTGGTCATTCGTCTGCGCCGCACCTAAAGTAGCGCCCAACCCTTGGGCCAAGTCTGCGACGTAACGGCCCGCCTTGACCCTCCCCCAACGCTGCCGCACAACTCCCTCAACATCAGGGAGAGAACACTATGCGCGCCATCACCTATTCTGCTTTCGGCCCCGCCGCCGAAGCCCTCAGCCTCACAGAGGTTGAAACACCCACTGCCAAAGCTGGCGAAGTCCTCGTGCGCCTACATCTCTCTGGCGTAAACCCGTCAGATGTTAAGGCCCGCGCAGGTGGCCGGCCTGGCGTGCCAAAGCCACCCTTCCCCCAGATCATTCCCCACTCTGATGGCGCAGGCGTGATTGAGGCCGTCGGCGCAGGCGTGCCTCCGTCCCGTGTTGGCGAGCGGGTCTGGATCTGGAACGGCCAGTGGCAGCGCCCATTTGGCACCTGCGCCGAGTATATCGCCCTGCCCGCCGCTCAGGCCGTGCCGCTCGGCGATCATAGCTTTGAAACGGGCGCCAGTCTTGGCATCCCCGCGCTCACAGCCGCGCATTGCGTGTTCGGTGGCGGCTCCGTCGAAGGCAAGACACTGCTCGTGTCCGGCGGCGGTGGATCTGTTGGCTTCATGGCCGTGCAACTCGCCAAATGGGCAGGCGCGCGTGTCATCGCCACGGCCTCAGCGGGCCCATCTGCGGATCAAGCTCAAGCTGCAGGTGCAGATCTCGTTCTTGATCACCGCTCGCCCACACTGGCTGAAGACATCCTGCAAGCCACGTCAGGCAATCTGATTTACCGCGCCATTGAATGCGAGTTCGGCGCAAACATAGACACGCTCGCCACCGTCATGGCCCCTTGTGGAACCATCGCCGCCTACGGCTCCGCCGTAAACATGGCCCCGACGCTGCCGTTTGGCCCGCTTCTCTTCAAAGCGATCACTATCGACATCGCGCTGATCTATATCCTGCCCGCGCCCGAGCGCGCTGTTGCAATTGATCATATTCACCGTGCCTTGGCCGAGGGCGCGCTCACCGCAAGAGTCCACAAAACCTACGAACTCGAAGACACAGCCAAAGCCCACGAGGCAGTTGAGGCCGCCCATCGCTACGGCGCAATCTTGGTTAAGACCGCCTAAGTGCGGCGCACGGCGTGCGCTGCCTTTACTGAATAAAGGCTTAAGGAAAGCGGGATTCAGGCGGTGCACGGGTTGTGTACGGGTTGTGCACGCTTTTCACCCCCCCTGTTTTGGCCCCCTCAAAGCCGCGTTAACCCTGCGGGACGGTGGTGAAATTTGTGCTTTTTTGCCCTCTGCCCCTTGACCTTCGGACCGCTTCACCCCCATCTAAACCCAAGATAAACGCGAACTCCAAAGGGGACTTTCCATGGCTTTTGAACTTCCAGATCTACCGTACGCTCACGACGCGCTCGCCGCTCACGGCATGTCCGCCGAGACCCTCGAATACCACCACGATCTGCACCACAAAGCCTATGTCGACAACGGCAACAAGCTCATCGCAGGCACGGAATGGGACGGCAAAAGCCTTGAGGACATCATCATCGGAACCTACGATAAATCTTCTGTCGCTCAGAACGGTATCTTCAACAATATCAGCCAGTTGTGGAACCACAACGAGTTCTGGCAGATGATGAGCCCAACCAAATCAGCGATGCCAAGCGAGCTTGAGAAAGCCATTACCGAGAGCTTCGGTTCGGTTGACAAATTCAAAGAAGATTTCTCAGCGGCAGGCGCAGGCCAGTTCGGCTCAGGCTGGTGCTGGCTCGTGAAAAACGCTGACGGCTCACTTGCTGTCACCAAGACAGAAAACGGCGTGAACCCACTTTGCTTTGGCCAAACAGCTCTTCTCGGCTGCGATGTTTGGGAGCACAGCTACTACATCGATTTCCGCAACAAGCGCCCGGCCTACCTCACCAACTTCCTCGACAATCTGGTGAACTGGGAAAACGTGGCCAGCCGCCTTGGCTAAGCCCCTGTAAAACAATACCTTTCAAACGCCCCGCAAGCTGACCTTGTGGGGCGTTTTGCCTTAGAAAGCCTATATATGCCCTCTCGCCTCCCCGTCTTTTTCATCGTCATGACTGTTGTCATCGACGCCATGGGCATCGGCCTCATCGTGCCTGTGATGCCCGAATTGATCCAAGAGGTTCACGGCGGCAACATCGGCAATGCGGCCATATGGGGCGGCATTCTGGCAACCTCTTTCGCAGTCATGCAGTTTCTCTTCTCACCCGTCCTTGGGGCGCTCTCTGACAGCTTTGGGCGGCGCCCCGTCCTACTCGTTAGCCTTTTGGTCATGGCCGCTGATTATGTTGTGATGGCTTTGGCCGGTTCGATCTGGCTTTTGCTCGCAGGGCGCATCATCGGCGGCATCACAGCAGCCACGCATAGCACCGCCATGGCCTATATGGCGGATGTATCCGCGCCACATGAAAAAGCTGCGCGGTTTGGGCTGATCGGCGCGGGCTTTGGCATCGGCTTTGTGATTGGTCCTGTTTTGGGCGGCCTTTTGGCAGATTACGGCACGCGCGCTCCCTTCTGGGCCGCCGCAGCGCTAGCACTCGCAAATGCTGCACTCGGCTTTTTTGTGCTGCGTGAAACGATCACCGCCGCCAAAGCGCGCGCCTTTGAATGGCGCCGCGCCAATCCCTTCGGTGCATTGCGCTCGGTTGCCCGCCTTGACGGGCTCAAGCTGCTCCTTGTGGTGTTCTTCTTTTTTAACATCGCAACCCATGTTTACCCCGCCGTCTGGGCCTATTTCGGCGCCGAGCGTTTTTCATGGCCCGCCAGCACCATCGGGCTAAGCCTTGGGCTCTACGGTATCGGCTTTGCCTTCGCCCAAGGCGTTCTGGTCCGTCCCGCCATCCGCCAGCTCGGACCACGCCGCGCTGTGATGCTGGGCATGTGTTCAAGCATCGCCTCGTTCCTTTTGCTAACCTTTATCACCGATGGAACATTGCTCCTCTGGCTTATACCCTTCTTCTCCCTAGGCGCGATCGCAATGCCCGCGCTGCAAGGCACACTCTCACAAGCGGTGCCAGACAATGCCCAAGGCGAGTTGCAAGGCGTGCTTGGCTCGCTCTCCTCGCTCTCAATGATCCTGTCTCCCGTGATCATGACCCAGACGTTCGCCCATTTCTCCCGTCAAGATGCTGGCCTATACCTGCCCGGCGCCCCCTTCCTTCTGGCCGCGCTCATCATGGGATTTGCCCTGATCCTCTACATCACCGATAAATCAGCCCGCCAAATCCAAAACGCGACGTAAGGACGTCGTCATTCAGACTTGCAGGCCGTGCCTAGAGTTGTCAGGCTCCCCCCAAACTGGGAGAGTCACATGAGCACAATCAAAGCCGCCGTTTGTCACGAATTCGGCAAACCCCTAACAATAGAAAACGTAGAACTTCGCGCGCCTCAAGGTGGCGAAGTCGAAGTAACGCTCGATGCAGTGGCGATCTGTCACTCCGATATTTCCTACGCTGATGGCGCGTGGGGCGGCTCACTGCCCGCCGTATATGGCCATGAGGCAGCTGGGCGCATCACAGCCCTGGGAGAGGGCGTCAAAGGCTTCACCACAGGGGATAGCGTCATCGTGACTCTGATCCGCGCTTGCGGGACGTGTCCTTCCTGCGCGGGCGGCAAGCCGACAATCTGCCAAACGCCCTACGACGGCGACCATGGCCCACTCAAAACATCCGATGGCGGCAAGCTGCATCAGGCCATGGCCTGCGGTGCCTTTGCCGAAAAAGTCGTCGTCGATCAAAGCCAGATCGTTGTCATCCCTGAAGATATGCCCAAAGACGCCGCCTCGCTCATTTCTTGCGGGGTGATCACAGGCGTCGGCGCAGTGGTCAATGCCGCTCAGCTACGCGCAGGGCAGGACGTTGTTGTGATTGGTGCAGGCGGCGTGGGCCTAAACGCCATTCAGGGCGCGCGCATCGCAGGAGCACGGCGCATCGTTGCTGTAGATATGAGCCAAGACAAGCTCGACGTCGCCCGCCAATTCGGCGCAACAGATGGCGTTCTCGCCACAGAAGAAAACCCATGGCGTGCCGCCAAAGAGGCTATGGGCCGTGGCGCAGATGCTGTGCTTGTCACAGTGGGCGCAGCCCGCGCCTATGATGAAGCCCCGCGCTATCTCGCCTACGGCGGCAAAGTTATCATGGTCGGTATGCCTGCCACTGGTGCTGCTTCAAGCTATGAAGCTGGAAATTTTGCCGCTGTTGGCCAGTCCATGATTGGCTCAAAAATGGGTGATACCGTAATCCAACGCGATATTCCTTGGATGGTAGACCTCTACGGCCAGGGTCGCCTTAAGCTTGACGAGTTGATCTCGAACCGCTGGACATTGGAGCAGATCAACGAAGCCATCGCCGACACAAAGACAGGCGCAGCCAAGCGCAACGTCATCGTCTTTTAAGCGCAGAAAGGGCAAGCTCATGCCAGACCGTCTGATAGAGAATGAAGGCCGCGTTTTGCGCGTCAACGGCCAACGTTTTCATGCAGTCTGGCTTGCTGACAATGCCCCATCAAGCCAGCGCACCCCTGCGCTGGCCGCCCCTCTCAATAACATTCGTCTGCTCACCGCCAACTTAGTTGGCGACAGCGTCGCACTGACTTTTGCGCCGGACAGCACGCCCCTCTCTTTCTCGCTCAAATGGCTAAAGGACCATGCCTACGACACGCCCAAAGAGCGCTCTGAGGGCCACATGCCTGCAGGCAGTACGCCGTGGGGCAGCACCATCAAAGCTGCCATGCCCACAGCGCCCTTTCCTACCCTTAAAGCTTATGAAGCAACTCAGTTGAGCTGGCTCGACGCGATCCGCAGTTACGGCCTCGCAAAAGTCACTGAAACGGCGGGCCCAGTGCACGAGATAATTGAGATTTTTACGCCCGCTGAGTGTGCTGTGACGTCCAATGGGAATGACAGCAGAGCGCCTGAACTCAGCTTGGAAATCATTACATGCGCGAAAGATGAAGAGGAAAGCACAGTACATCTGTCTGACGGCTTCGCCTGCGCTATCAGGCTCAAAAACGAAGACCCTGAAGGCTTTGCCGCGCTCGCCCATCACTCCGCAAGCTTTGTCTTTGCAGACCAAACAGGGCGGCCCTTCACCGCTCGCGCTCCGCTGGTCTCACTTTTGCCAGAAGGCACAATTGCCGCCATCCATTTTGCGCCCCAATCCGCAGCACCACTCACAGACGTTCCGTTCGAGCAGATGGAAGTCTATTATCGCGCCTACCGCCACTTTTCAGAACTTGTGGATAGCCCCGAAATGCAGATCAGTGTCACGCTAAAAGAAGGCGAAGCGCTGGTCATCGAAAACACTCGAATTTTGCGGGGCACAACAGACAGCCACACGGCGCAACGCACTTTTGCTGATAGAAACAGTCTGCTTGCCAGCCTCACTGCCCTTGAAACGACCCCTTAGAATTCTCCCGCGCCAATTCAGGAGCCAACCCTATGCATCTCAAAGACCTCGATATCATCGTGACAGCCCCCCCCGCTCCTGGCTGGGGCGGACGCTACTGGATCCTCGTCAAAGTCACGACAGACACAGGCATTGTCGGCTGGGGCGAATGCTATGCTAGCTCCGTTGGCCCTGATGCAATGCGCGCAGTGATTGAAGATGTGTTTTCCCGCCACATGGAGGGGGAAAACCCAGAAAACATCGAGCTTATGTTCCGCCGTGTCTATTCCTCAGGCTTCACACAGCGCCCCGATTTAACCGTGATGGGCGCGTTCTCAGGCCTTGAAATCGCCTGCTGGGATATCCTAGGCAAAGCCCGAAATCGCCCAGTCTATGCGCTCCTTGGCGGCCGCATGAACGAGCGCATCCGTACCTATACATACCTCTACCCACTGCCACATCATGATATGGACACCTTCTGGACAGACCCGGACGCCGCAGCCGAAAGCGCTCTAGATTGTGTCGAACGTGGATACACCGCCGTAAAGTTTGATCCCGCAGGACCATACACGCTCCGCGGTGGCCATATGCCTGCGATGAGCGATATCTCAATGTCTGTCGCCTTTTGCAAAGCCATCCGCGAGGCTGTTGGTGACAAGGCCGACCTTTTGTTTGGCACGCATGGCCAGTTCAACACAGGCGGCGCGATACGCCTTGGTCAGGCGCTAGAGCCCTATTCGCCACTCTGGTACGAAGAGCCAACCCCGCCCGACAATATCGAAGACATGGCACGTGTCGCGCGCAATGTGCGCATTCCCGTCGCCACGGGCGAGCGCATGACAACGAAAGCCGAGTTTGGTGCTGTCTTGCGCGCTGGAGCCGCTGAAATTCTTCAGCCTGCCTTGGGCCGTGCAGGCGGCATCTGGGAGATGAAGAAAGTCGCGGCCATGGCCGAATGCTACAACGCCCAAATGGCCCCACATCTATACGCAGGGCCTGTAGAATGGGCCGCAAACCTGCATCTCGCCACCTCAATTCCAAATTTGCTCATTGCCGAAACCATCGAGACAGACTTTCACGATGCGCTTATCCGAAGCTCGATCCGCGTCGAAAACGGTTTTGTGCGCCTATCGGAGGCTCCAGGCCTTGGCATCGATGTGGATGAAGACTTGGCACGCGCGCACCCCTATCGCGGTGAAGGGCTACATCTGGAAATGCGCGAAGAGCCATGCGATTATCAAAATGGCAACAATTTTCAAGGTGGTGCTCCTGCGACATCGCACTAACTCGCCAAAACTTGCGGCCTATGATATGTCGGCCCAAACCGATGTGAGAGACCGATGTTACAAGCCAACCCGACGCCGCCGACCGAAATGGCCCAAAACGCCTCAGATGCGGCGACCTATCTTAAAACACTGGCCCATGAAGGCCGGCTCATGATCTTGTGCCACTTGGGCTCAGGTGAAAAATCAGTTGGCGAGCTTGAGCAACTCCTAGATCTGCGCCAAGCCGCCGTGAGCCAGATGCTCGCCCGTTTGCGCGATGACGGGCTGGTAACGACTCGCCGTGAAGGAAAAACTATCTTTTATGCGCTGGCCGACGACAAAACGGCCGAAGTCATCTCAATGCTTTACCGTCTCTTTTGCGCGCCAAGTGGAGCGACGTGTCGCTAGACTGGATATTGCGCGTATATATGGCGATCCCGGAAGGACTCGAACCCTCAACCTGCTGATTAGAAGTCAGCTGCTCTATCCAGTTGAGCTACAGGACCGCATGCGCACGTATTGCGCAAAGCGCGGACCAAAGGCAAGGCCTCAGGCGGCTTCCGCCGTGAGTCGGGCCAAGAATTTCTGCTCAGGGCTAAAAAATTCACGTAAAAGCGCCCCTTCATGCTGCTTTAGTACGGGCCGAGCAGTCTCTCCGTAGCCCGCACCACCCCCGCAGTTCAAAGTCAAAAGCTCCATCACTTCCCACCGCGCCTCTTCTTCAAGGCTGTTAAGTCCAATCTCTCCAGGGAAAAAGCTTTCACTCTCGCATCCGCTCGAGATCACGATTTCATGCTTATCAAACAAAAGATGATGGTAGATGATCTGTCCCACAGGCTCACGCACGATCGTTTGTCCATTGATCAGGAAATGCGCCGCACAGAGTACTTCTTTCTGCCCCGTGATGATCTCAACCATCGGATCACGTAACAAAACGCGGTGATTGGGCGACACAAGCACATCGCGCTTAGGCATGCCCTGCCCCAAACAGTTTGCGCGCAAGCGTACGGGCTGAAAGGCTTTATCGGCAGGATCATCAAGCGTGATGCACCGCTTTCCCACCCAGCGCAGAGGCTGCGCACCACTGTCACGTGTTAGCACAGTATCGCCTCTCCGTAGCGCCTCTACAGGCCGCGCGCCCTCAGGCGTCTCAATCAGCGTCCCAGCTGCAAAACAGGGCGGCTCATCAAGCCCGTTGATCGTTATGGTGATTGTCGTGTTGCCCCCGGTCGAGGAAACCGTGAAGACCTCCGTCAGCGTATCACCTGTATTGAGCGCCTGAAGCGTTCCATTGGCGTTGGTCGCCGTATAGGTCCAGACACCGTTTGTATCAATCGTGAGCGCACTGCCATATAGACCAGTGATGGTTTGCGCCGTCCATTGGCCAGCGTCCGAACCAAAAAGGTAGTCTACATCCCCAGTCGCCGTCAGCAGTCCACTGCCTGAAACACTCGTGTCCTCCGTGACACTGCCTGTGCCTGCCAACGGGATACCCACTTAAAATCCCTCCCCTAGCGACGTATTTGCATCGACAAAATAGGCTTTCACACGCTGCTTGCGATTGCTCGCATCCCCCCGCACGATCTTACGCACCTGCCCATCGGGCCCCAAACGCGCAAAGAAGAACGGGCCGTCAGGCGGCTGCCGCGCGATATGACGGGCAATCAGTGTTCCGTGATTGAAAGGCGCAAGAATATCAAGAAACCAGAGGTTTTTTCCACTCGTCCACTCAGATGCCTGCGGCGGCTTGCGCTCAAACACCATCCGCTCACTGACGTCGTCTGACAAGCGCGCCCAGATCAGCGCCGCGCAGATTTGCCCCGCATCATTCTTGAAAAAACGCACACAGTCATTGTTGATCGCGGGTATAAAGAGCTCTGCCAATGCACCGCCCTGATAGCTGCGGTGAAGCGGGCAAAACGACGCCAAAAAGCTCAGCCACCCAAGCGCGCTGATCTGCTTTTCCATAGTTTCATGTTGACCACTCGCCCAGCTGCCTTGCCGGAGAGATCGCTCGATTTGACTGCCCATATCACCAATTTTCTTGGTTTTTATGAGTAAATCTTAGCTATTGAACTGAATTTTCGCAACAAAAAGCGCCCAAAAAGGCTCAGTGCGTCCAAACTGTGCGGCGGTGTGTGGCAAAATTCTCGCCATAGCCACCCGCGCGAATATTGGCTTTTCGTGTCTTAGGCTCGGATACAACTGCTTCAATGCCGTTCTCTTGAGCATACTCAAGCGCTGCTTCCTTGCTGTCAAAGCGCAGCTTTACTTGCGATTGCGTATCGTTTGAGGACGTCCAGCCCATCAAAGGGTCAACTTCGCGAGGCGACGCAGGCGCAAACTCAAGCACCCAGCGCTTTGATTTCGCACTACCAGATTGCATCGCGTTACGGGCGGGTTTGTAGATACGTGCACGCATGAGGCCAGCTCCTTTGACTTGCGCTCGTTTATCAAGGATTTGCCGCCGTCCCGCAAGATACAAAAGCAAGCAACCTTATGCTTTGTCCGCCAAAGACACCTGAGAAAGCACCTCGCTTGGCCTTGCAATTTGCCCTCGATCCATCAAGTTAGAAGACTGCACCAATCGCGAGCGCCCAGAATGCCCCACGTCCATACAGATGCCTCCCCCGCCCTAACAAACGCCCCCTCAGGTGATGTGCGCAGCCGTGAAAAGCTCGAAGGTGGTAAGCGTTTCGTGATGCACACCCCGTTTACCGCAGCAGGCGATCAGCCCCGTGCTATCGCGGAGCTGAGTGAAGGGATCAAGGACGGCGAGCGCAACCAAGTTCTGCTTGGCGCAACCGGCACTGGCAAGACATTCACAATGGCCAAAGTCATTGAAGAAACTCAGCGCCCAGCGATTATCCTTGCCCCAAACAAGACCCTCGCAGCGCAGCTATATGGCGAGATGAAAGGCTTCTTCCCCGACAACGCAGTCGAATATTTCGTCAGTTTTTATGACTATTACCAGCCCGAAGCCTATGTCGCCCGCTCTGACACGTTCATCGAGAAAGAAAGTCAGATCAACGAACAGATCGACCGCATGCGCCACTCGGCCACGCGCGCTTTGCTTGAGCGCGACGATGTCATCATCGTGGCATCTGTCTCCTGCATTTACGGGATTGGCTCTGTCGAAACCTACGGCGCAATGACACAAGACCTAATCGTGGGCGAAAGCTATGACCAACGCTCTGTCATGGCCGACCTCGTGGCGCAGCAATACAAGCGCAACGATGCTGGTTTTCAGCGAGGCTCCTTCCGCGTGCGCGGCGACAGCCTCGAGATTTGGCCCGCTCACCTTGATGACCGCGCATGGAAACTCAGCTTCTTTGGCGAAGAGCTCGAGAGCATTCAAGAAATCGATCCACTCACAGGCGAAAAAGCCGGCAGCATGGACAAAGTCCGCGTTTACGCGAATTCACACTACGTGACGCCCAAGCCAACGCTCCTTCAAGCCATCCAGCAAATCAAAAAAGAGCTGCGCGTGCGGCTGGATCAATTCACGAACGAAGGCAAGCTCCTCGAAGCCCAGCGCCTTGAGCAGCGGACCAATTTTGACCTTGAGATGATGGAGGCCCAAGGCTTCTGCAACGGGATCGAAAACTACTCGCGCTATCTGACGGGTCGCCTGACAGGTGAGCCGCCCCCCACTCTTTTCGAGTTTATCCCAGACAATGCAATCGTCTTTGCCGACGAAAGCCACGTTTCTGTGCCCCAAATTGGCGGCATGTATAAGGGCGACTACCGCCGCAAGTTCACGCTTTCTGAGCATGGCTTCCGCCTGCCCTCTTGCATGGACAACCGCCCATTGAAGTTTGAGGAGTGGGACGCGATGCGCTCCCAATCCGTCTTTGTTTCGGCAACTCCGTCAAAATGGGAGCTTGAGCAGTCAGGCGGGGTCTTTGCCGAGCAAGTGATCCGCCCCACAGGGCTTTTGGACCCGATGATCGAGATACGCCCTGTTGAAACACAGGTGGACGACCTGCTCGATGAAGTAAAACGTGTGGCCGCCGCTGGCTACCGCGTGCTCTGCACCACCCTCACCAAGCGCATGGCTGAGGACTTGACCGAATACATGCATGAGCAAGGTGTGCGTGTGCGCTACATGCACTCTGAAATCGACACTCTCGAACGGATCGAAATCCTACGTGATCTGCGCCTTGGCGCGTTCGATGTACTGATCGGGATCAACCTTCTGCGTGAGGGCCTCGACATTCCCGAATGCGGCCTTGTTGCCATTCTGGACGCCGACAAAGAGGGTTTTTTGCGCTCCGAAACCTCGCTCATCCAGACAATCGGTCGCGCAGCGCGCAACGCCGAGGGCCGCGTGATCATGTATGCCGACAAAATCACCGGCTCGATGGAGCGCGCCATGGGCGAGACAGACCGTCGCCGCGAAAAACAGATTGCCTATAATATTGAACATGGGATCACACCCGAAACTGTGAAGAAGAACGTCGATGACATCCTGTCTGGCCTCTACCAAGGCGATGTCGACATGAACCGCGTCACCGCACAGATCGACCCTGCCCTGCAAGGTAGCAACCTCAAAGCAATCCTCGACGGCCTGCGCACCGACATGCGCAAAGCTGCGGAAAATCTGGAGTTCGAAGAAGCCGCAAGGCTGCGCGACGAGGTGAAACGGCTCGAAGCCGTCGATTTGGCCGTCCACGATGACCCCTTGGCGCGCCAATCCGCCATTGAGGCCGCTGGCGCCGAAGCCACCAAAGCACGCGGCCGCTCAACGGCTGGCAAGCCAGGGCAACGGGGTGGAAATGTGAAACGTAGGGGGCGGTAGATGCGCACTGCAATCATGCTAGGCGCAGCCGTAGGGCCCAATGGATTGGCCTCGCCCACACTTGAGCGGCGCGCCAAACATGCCGCAGCGCTGTATCTGGATGGTCAGGTGGATCGAATTTTATTGACTGGTGGAATAGGCCAAAACCCACCTAGCGAAGCACATGTTGCCGCGCAGATATGCTACTCATTTGGGATCAATCCTTCAAACGTGCTATTGGAGGAAAACGCGCAAACAACTTTAGAAAATTTTGTCTGCGCATTAGACCAGCACCCCAGTATTCAATGGGATCAGCTCATAATCGTCACAGATAAATATCACGCTTTACGCGCCAGCATGACAGCACGCGCTCTCCGTTTAAATTACAAAACAGACTGCCCTCCCCTTAAGGGCTCCAATCGCCGCAAGATTATCAAATCCTATCTACGCGAAATACCAGCGATCTTATTTTATGCGGTAAAACTACGAAGCATTATCGTACAACGGTGACATGAACAGACGTGCCACGACTACCACTGCCATAAATTCGCACAAAAACAGTGGCTCCCCCTTCAAGCAAAATACGCGCAGCAGAACTGTCAATTGATCCATTCATGATCATGCGTTCCATGATGCCACGATTTTCCATGTTGTTGAAAAAGCTGTCGCTTTCATCGCCCCTTTGGCGGATGCCAAAACGGTGGTAATTTGCACGGTCTTGACGCAATATTTGCCAAGGTTCGGTTAGGCGAACGCCTTTCGAGCTGTAGAGATCATCACGCCCAATATAGGCAACATAACTGCCCACCAAATCCTGAGCGATCGTCGGCGTGGCCATCACCACACACAATAAAATAGACACCAAAAAACGAGGCATAAAAAACTCCTTTCGTGTACCAAACAAAACAAGACTGATTATCTGCAGAGATAGCCCTCGACACAAGAGGCGTCCTAAGAAGAACTGTTGTATCGAGGGACGGAATTTTCTCGAAATAGCCCTACAAAAACAAGAAATGCTCGCGCACAGTCACGGGAGCCGCAAAATCAAATAAACGGAACAAACGGCACGCCACAGCCGGAAAGGGCCGTCATCGTTGATAAAATCAGAATAACTCTCATCAAAAACTCTCCTTATTGCCTTGGTTCGAGCCTAACTGGCATATCTTAAGCCCGTCAAAAACGTATCCTTGTGGTGAGCGGGTTAAGTTCAAGCTCTGAGTCGAATTTGCAACGATTGCACGGCTCAAAATGCAAAACCCTCCCCAAATGCGGGAAGGATCTCATTTGGGGTTTAAGAGAGTGCCAAGTCAGTCAAAATCGAACAAATCCTCTAGAATGTCAGCAAACCCGCCCCGCTTTTTTCGGCGTTTTGTCCCACCATCCTCTCGGGGGTTCTCCCGTCGAACTTCACGATATGGCTGACTTTGTTCACGAGCAGTCGTCCGAGTGTCTGGTCCACCCAACGGAGCAGAGGCACTTGAGCCAGCCGCAACATCGATAATCTTGTCAAGTTCTCCGCGATCAAGCCAAACACCGCGGCAGCGGGGACAGTAGTCAAGTTCGACTCCGCTCCGCTCTGTTATCACTAGGAGTTCACCATCTACAGGACACTTCATCCGAATACCTTTCTTACTGTTTTTATCAAGATAAGTCGCGATTGCTTCCCTTCAAGCGTGTTAACCAAACCTTCATTAATTTTAATCAAAATGAACGATGGATGACCTGTTATGTTGAATTTTTACCTTTTTCTCTTTCTGGCGCTGGCCAGCACTGTCGATGCTGGCGCTTGGTCGCGCAGCAAGGGAGAAGGTTTCACGATGACATCTCTACAAGTGACAGCCCCCAGCTTCACTGAGCCCGCAAGTTTCTACTACAGTAATTTTTCGGAATTTGGATTGACGGATAGCATCACTTTTGGAGCTGATCTTGGTCATTCCGTTTCAGGAGAGAGCAAACTTATCGCTTTTCTGCGCCACCCAATTTTAGCACTCAAAGACAAGCATCATTTTGCGGCGGAACTTGGAGTTGGGGAAATCGCAGGAGAGTTCATTCTTAGGCCAGGGCTTTTCTATGGGAGAGGGCTTGCCCACCACAATTCGTCAGGTTGGTTGGCTATTGACGTGTTGTTCGAACACCATGTTCGGCTCCAGAAGACAGACTTCAAGGCCGACTTCACATATGGCATCACTTCTTCAGGGGGCTTCAAAACCATTCTTCAGATGCAAAGCGGGCGACAGGCAGGTGACCCCAAATTCTTGAGGTTCGCGCCATCACTTGCCATCCCGATGGGCTCCGCAACCCACTTGGAGCTTGGCGGCTCTCTAAACTTGATTGGCGAGCCTGAGTACGGTTTGAAAATCGGGATATGGAAAGAATTTTAAACTTCGGAGCGCCCGACGGTAGCGCTCCGAAGACAAACGCCTAGAGCGGAGTGTCCATCCGCATGGAAATAACAATATCCCCTCGCACGGGTTGGCTCCAATTGACATGAATTGTGTCATTGTCAGCCCCCTGAGCCAAGTCAACATAGGGCATTTCATATCGCTTGACGTTGACTGCATTGCGAATGGGGCCTTCAGCGACAAGCGCTTCAACTTTGCGGGCCCAGCCCCCAAAAGGTAGCTGTGGGCTCCCAGATACGATCCACTTGTCGCTTTCAGTCTCTTGGCTGTGTGTGGATATCAACGGATTTACAGTGGCCACATCAACAGCATTGTACATATTGTCTCGCCAGGTGATGTTCCTCATCCTGCTAAAATTAGTGTCGGCAAAGCTCGTATCAATACGCTCCACACGTTCAATAGTCCCTCCGATAATTCGGAAAAAGTTACCTTGGACATTTAGGCCATTGATAAAATGCCCAGCCCCATGCGGCTTTAAGATAATATAGCTGAACCACGGCGCCACATGACTTGCTAGAAAAATATTGTTGGAAATATTGAGCTGACTAAACGAAAATTCTGAATTGAACTCTGGCTCATCGTCGTGCTCATTCGACCACTCAATAAAGCAATTATCGATATAGTTTCCATCAACTGTTGCGCGACAGTTTGTTCCAGTCAGCACGATTCCAGCGAGACGTAAGCCATTGGAAACCCCGTCCCCTTGGAAGAAGTGATTTCCTGTAATAATTGAGCCAGAGCCAGCAATAATGGCAAAGTGTTTAAAGCGAACCACACGATTGTTGCGCAGCTTTATATCATTGCCATTGGCGTTCATCGCAATCGAAACTCGGTCTTGTGCAGGTACATTATTTTCGTCTGACAGGAACTGACATCGATCGACGTGAAGACCCTGACAACCTTCCCCCGGGCTTGTAATCCCTCGGTCTTTCGGGCCTGTAAAAAAGCAGTTTTCTACAGAAAAAATCAGCCCAGTGGGGGCAAGTAGAATTCCACTCGCCTCTCCCTGAAGACGAAACTCGACATCTTTGATCGAAAACCGATCAAGATCCTCCATGCCACTGAAATCCAGAACATACTTGAAGCGGCGAAACGTGTAGTTTTGCGTACCCTCAGCATCGAAAGGTCGCTGCGAGAGTGTTAACTCTTGAGCCGCAACATTCTTTGATCGAACATATACCTCTCTGCCGACTCCATTGCCTTCGACCAATGATCCAACAGGTATGCTTGCGATATTTGTAACACCTGTGAGTTTGAAACTGTTTGAGTTTGAATATGTACCTTGCGCTGAAAACACCTCGGTATCCCATGCCGCGCCTGGGGAAACGTCAAATTGGCCATTGTGGATGTGGCGTCGGGTCGAATAACGATCACGCCCAATGACGCTGTGAACATCAATTGGTGTGTCAATCCTTATGCGCCGTCCATCCATATCGAGCGATTCGTGATCGGATGAATCAAACAAGGCTTGAAGTGCTTTTTTAAAGGCCTGCTCTTCGTTGCCAAAAGCATCGATGTAAGCTGGCAGATCGAAATTTTTTGTCAAAGCGAGAACATGCGCATCATCAAGTGTGACAGTTCCTTCAAATCGGACTCGGCTTTCAAACGTCATATTGTCACCCAAGAAATATGTGCCCTTAGAAACGATCACTGTCCGCCCTTCAGCGGCGGCATCAGCTGCTTCAAACGCAGCCAAGTCATCTGAAACGCCATCCCCCACGGCACCAAAATCTCGCACGTCAACACTCGCAAGCATGTTGCGCATAAAGACTGCTGTAATGTCTTCCACAATTACATCGTCAATCCGGACGACTCCGCCTGTCGTTCCGAGAATATCCAGACCAATATGCGCATAGGTTGCCTGTGCGCCCCACACCATATCGACGCCACCACGATTGCCTGGTCCTATAATAGCACTGACCTCGACCACCTCGCCATATGTATCCAACGCAATAGCGGGACCATACTCTAAAACCCCTGTCACATGAGCCCCACCAATCCCTCCAGCCCATGCTGCGATACGCACAGCCGGAAAGGGTCCACTGACCGCTTTTACTTTCACGCGAACCTGAAGGTAACACTCAGGAAGAAGGGGGGTTTCACCCATATATCGCAATGCCTGAACTGGCTCCGTCTTTACGAGCTCTAGACATCCACCAAAGTCTGAGTCTGCGGGGACAATAGCCGCATTCAAATTGTTCGCATATGTATCCGAACCAGGTGTTCCGTCCTGACTTGACCAGACACCAAGCCCTGCTGCGAATTTTGGCGGCATTAAAAGCACACCATCTGTAACTACTTTATTCATGCGTTCCCTTTCTTCGTCCAATATTTATGGTCGAACACCATGTTTGAGCGACCGCTCACATGGCGAAAGGAACTATCAACGACTGATTAACACACACTCACTCGAGCGTGCGTTGTGCAAAGTTATAGTTTGATGAGATCGAACTTCGGTACTTCAGGGTTAGTAGTGGTAATTAGTTTTTGGTCAAAGCGGCCTTTACGAGCGCACCCGCTGCACCAAAATCAATCTGGCCCGTGTATTTGGATTTGAGGATACCCATGACTTTCCCCATGTCCCGAATGCTCTCGGCACCAGTATCAGCAATCGCTTGAGCAATCACAGCCTCGGTCTTCTCTGCGCTGAGTTGGCGAGGCAAAAACTCTTCAATGATTACAATCTCAGAAAGCTCGCGTTCTGAAAGATCAAGCCGGTTTCCTTCTTCATATACCCTAGCGCTCTCTTGGCGTTGCTTGACCATCTTTACTAAGATCGCAAGGACCTCCTCATCGCTTACTCTAGCATCATTACCATCACTTCTGGCAGCAATATCACGGTCCTTAATTGCAGCACTGATAAGGCGTAGCGTTGACAGTCGGTTACTATTTTTGTCTTTCATCGCTTGCTTTAGAGCAGCATTGATCTCGTCGCGCATCTGTTATTGGCCCTTGGCTTTGGTTGCATTGCAGCTAAATGACATTAACGAAATGCGAGGAGACTGACAACCGCTGCATGAGCCCTTGACCCTCGGTCCCACCAGACGTAGGACTACGCAAATTTACCAGACGGAGTGACTCACATGGCGCAGGCAACCCCCTCGCATCCAACCGCATGTCTAGCGCTTGCTGATGGAACAATTTTTTACGGCCACGGCTTTGGGGCAACAGGCCGATGCGTAGCAGAACTATGCTTCAACACTGCAATGACGGGTTATCAAGAGATAATGACGGACCCTTCATACGCTGGGCAGATCGTCACGTTTACCTTTCCTCACATCGGAAACACGGGAGTAAACGCCGAGGACGATGAAACAGCAGAGCCTGTTGCGGAAGGAATGGTTGTAAAGTGGGATCCCACGTCGCCCAGCAGCTGGCGCTCCACCGAAACTCTGTCTAGCTGGCTTGCATCACGCAAGCGCATTGCAATCGGCGGCGTTGATACCCGGCGACTAACACGCGCGATCCGACAGCAGGGAGCACCGCACGTAGCGCTTGAGCACAACGAAAGCGGAAATTTTGACACAGATGCTCTCGTTAAGGCTGCTCGTGATTTTGCAGGTTTGGAAGGCATGGACCTTGCAAAGCAGGTTACATGCTCACAATCCTACCGGTGGGACGAAATGCGCTGGGCTTGGCCTGAAGGCTACCAAACCCAAACCGAACCAAAGCATAAAGTCGTCGCGATTGACTACGGTGCAAAGCGCAACATTTTGCGGTGCCTCGCTTCCACTGGCTGCGAAGTGGTAGTGCTTCCAGCCGATGCGACTGCTCAAGACATTCTGGCCCACAATCCTGATGGCGTTTTCCTTTCAAATGGCCCTGGCGATCCTGCAGCGACAGGCGTCTACGCTGTTCCCATGATCAAGGAAATTCTTGAAACAACAGACCTACCGGTGTTCGGAATTTGTCTTGGCCACCAGATGCTTGCACTAGCTTTGGGTGGGAAAACGATAAAGATGAATCACGGTCATCATGGCGCAAACCACCCTGTAAAGGACTTAGAAACAGGCAAGGTCGAAATCACCTCGATGAACCACGGCTTTGCAGTAGATGCCCAGTCTCTTCCCTCAGGCGTAAGACAAACTCATGTCTCATTGTTTGATGGTTCAAATTGTGGGATCGCTCTTGATGGAAGACCAGTCTACTCAGTTCAACACCATCCAGAAGCAAGCCCTGGTCCTCAAGACAGCTTTTATCTTTTTGAAAAATTCGCAGATTACATGTCAAAGTCTTAACAGAGGTAGCTCACGTTAACCCACTGTTAAGACTTGATTAACATCAAGTTAACCAAGTTTGAATACTCTATGAACGTTAGTTTTGCGTTTTCAGAGTAATCAGTATGTACATCTCTAGACATAACGGATGTGAAGCCCCGTCGAGCTTTGGGCGTTTTTTAGTTTCGGCTGGATACATTTCCTCTCGAGAGCTTTTAGAGGCCCGCACCGAAAGCATGCGTCTTAATTGCTCGGTTATCAGCTCTCTTGAATCCACGGGTAGACTAAACAAAAACACAATTTCCCAAGCGAGTGCTCGTTTCTTAAAGCTTGGAATAGTCGATATCGTAAAGACGCCCCCTGATCCAAGTATAGCAACTCTATTTGACCCCGCTTTGCTTTTGCGTTTCGGGGTGCTGCCATGGCAAAAAGAAGCAGATAAAACTGTACTGCTCTGCGCAAACCACGAGAACTACAGCTCATTTCTCTCTCACGTCGATGTTGATCCTAGCCAGTTTGAAATCGGCATCGCAAAGCATGACGCGATTTTTGACTGGTTGATCCACTATCACAATGGAACCTTAGTCTCTCGAGCCTCCACGCGCGTATCCGAAAGCGAAAGCTGTAGAACATGGGAAGTACACACGAGCCGGCGAAGGTTGGCGATGACACTGTTTGGAATATCGGCGCTCTTAATGTTGGTCGCGATATTCCCCCATGTCATCTTAGGGCTCTTTTCTATTTGGGCGATAGCAACCCTATTTATCTCAGCCATCATGCGCCTCTCAGCCTATGTCGCCGAAGTCTCTACTGAACCCGATGAAAAACCGCCTCCGTGCCCTCAAGATCAGCTGCCAACAATTTCGATACTAATCCCTTTATTTAAAGAGCGAGAAATAGTTTCAGATCTTCTGAAACGGCTGAGCGCACTGAGCTATCCCAAGGCACTACTTGATATAAATCTCATTGTAGAAGTAAACGATGCGCTCACTAAGTCTGCATTGGCAGACTACAATTTTCCACAATGGATGCGGGTCATTGAAGTTCCTGAAGGTGCGCCAAAGACGAAGCCACGAGCGATGAACTATGCTCTCGACTTCTGTAAGGGTGATATTGTCGGCATTTGGGATGCAGAAGATTCACCAGCGCCCGACCAGCTAGAAGTGGTGGCAAGTCGCTTTCACGTAGCGGGCACAGATCTTGTCTGCTTACAGGGCGTATTGGACTACTATAACAGTAAACAAAACTGGCTGGCTCGGTGCTTCACAATTGAATACGCAGCTTGGTTTCGCTTGATTTTACCCGGGATGTCAAACCTTGGCCTCGCAATACCGCTAGGTGGAACAACGCTATTTTTTAAGCGAGATGTTCTCGAAGCTTTAGGGGGCTGGGATGCTCACAATGTAACGGAAGATGCGGACCTAGGGTTCAGGCTTGCGCGGCACGGCTATCGCACAGATGTAATCCCAACGCGAACTGGGGAAGAGGCAAATTGTCGACTTTGGCCATGGGTTCGTCAACGTTCTCGTTGGCTCAAGGGGTACATGGTCACTTATCTTGTCCACATGAGAAAGCCATCAAAGCTGCTGAAACAGCTTGGTCCTTGGCGCTTTATTGGCTTTCAAGCACATTTCTTAACGGCATTGTCACAGTTCGTACTAGCCCCTGTATTGTGGAGTTTCTGGCTCGTTTTGTTTGGCCTTCCCCACCCTCTGGAAGCTTTCGTTTCTCACAATACTCTTGTTGTCTTAGGGCTCTCGTTTCTGGCTATAGAGCTAATTAACGTACTGATAAACGCAACAGCTGTTTCAAAATCAGAGCTTCGGCACCTGTTCTTTTGGGTCCCAACCATGCATTTTTACTACCCACTAGGTGCACTCGCCGCATACAAGGCCTTGTTCGAGTTGATTGTGAAGCCATTTTACTGGGACAAAACCCAGCATGGGCTTTCTGTCAAAAACGCACGCAGAGCAAAGTGTAACGAGTCACCCGCTAGTTTTGGCGGCATCAAGTTTGAGGCGCGTAACAAAAGCTTTTGATATGTGGGCCTTCAGAGCTTCTCGTGCCTTCTCTTCATCGCGTGCTTCAATGGCTTTGACAATCATGTCATGTTCTTCAAGAGCCTTGGTGCTGCGTCCCTCTGCAGCGAGGGATGTTGTTGCCATAAGCGCCATAGATTGATGCACCAGATTGAGCTGTTGGACTAAAAACCTATTGTGAGACGCTAAATGTATCTGCCTATGAAAACGACGATTGGCTTGTGCGAGCGCATTCGGGTCATCCAACAACAAACGGTCTTCTTCCATCATGTCGCGTAGTACTCGCATTTCTTCGTCCGTAGCGTGTCGGGCTGCCAGCTGAGCCGCCAAACCTTCAAGCTCCGCACGCACAGAATACAATTCGGCCATCTGGTTGTGGTCAAGAGAGGCAACAATCAGGCTACGCCCGTCACGTGTTAGCAAGGATTGCGTTTCTAGACGTTGCAATGCCTCACGGATTGGGGTGCGAGACACGCCAAAGCGTTCGGCCAGTTCGTTCTCGACCAACCTATCACCCGGACGGTACACCCCCCGATCAATCGCCTCCAAAATAAGACCGTATGCATCTTTTTGGTTCGGTTTTGGCTCTTTCATATCGCGTCCTTCTATCGTCAGTCTGGACTTACCTCGAAGTCACTAGGCTAACAACGCACCGCTTGCACATTAATTCAACCCTGCATAACACTACGTCGATGACACGCAAACTTTTCTCAAAAATCGATACTTGGGTCTTTGATCTTGATCAGACCCTGTACCCAGTCGAAATGGGGCTTTTCGATCAAATTGAGATTAAGATGACTAACTTCATCGTAAGAACACTCAAAGTATCGCAGACTGAAGCAAACGATTTGCGTGCAAAGTATTGGGGGAAATACGGAACGACACTCGCAGGATTAATGAAACATCACGCAGTGGAGCCAGAACCATATCTACGGGAGGTTCATGACATTTCGTTTGTTTCACTTGAGGCCGACCCTCTTTTAAGAGACCGCATTGCCAACCTTCCAGGACGCAAAATAGTGTATACCAACGGCAGCAAGCCATATGCTGAGAAAGTACTACAGGCCCGCGGACTAAATGCTTTGTTTGACGATATTTTTGGAATTGAACACGCAGACTATGCGCCAAAGCCAAATATAGAAGCGTATAGAATAGTTTTTCGAAAAGCCGGCTTAGTACCTGAAAAATCTGCAATGTTTGAAGATGATTGCAGAAATCTTAAAGTACCGCATTCGCTTGGTATGCGTACTGTTCACGTTGCCCCAACTTCCAGCCCTGCTCCTCACATTATGCATCACACCGACGACATCTCAGCGTTCCTAGCAAAACTGAGCTGAGATGTGCCCAACTGCGTCATTCTGCGCCTTTACCGCAGAAAAGCATCGCATAGATGTACTCCGACTATACCTTATGGAGTTCAGAATGACACAACCCTCACAAATCGACCACACTTGCACAACGACCGAGCGCCGCAATACACGCGTTATTCTCTCCATTACCTTTATGGCCTTGATCACGTGGGGCTTAGCGATAGCCAAGTGGGGCCTACCAGCGCTGTTCTTACCTGCGGTTTGTCTTGTCCCAATACTGATGTTCTTGCTTGTGCTGATTTCACGCGGCTAGCGCGCTTGGAAACCACCCCACCGCAAGCTATCGTAGGATAGGGTAGAAGGAACGCTGAGATGTCGGTAAGTCAAACGGATGTTTGCGTCGCAGGAGGTGGCATAGCTGGGATGATCGCAGCTATCAGCTTTGCCTCGCTTGGATATAAAACCGTTTGTGTGGATCCGACTGCTCCCGTTACAAATAAGCTATGCCAAGATGCCGATATGCGCTCAACCGCATTTTTGCAGCCTGCGCGAAAGCTTCTCCTCGAAATAGGCCTATGGGAACGTCTTCAGCCCTTTGCATCGCCATTGCAAATTATGCGAATTATTGATGCTGGGGGCGATAAGTCAGAACCACGCATAAGATCTGAGTTCGACGCAAGCGATATCTCTGACCTACCATTTGGTTGGAATTTTCCAAACTGGCTGCTGCGGCGGGAATGCCTTATAAAAATTAGTGAACTAGAGAACATAACCTTTTTGACGGGTGTCGCAGTCGAAGGTGTTCTCACGCGACATGATTGCGCCAAAATCGCACTATCCAATGGTGATAGCCTAGAAGCAAAGCTTCTTATTGCAGCTGATGGGCGCAATTCAGCTGTACGAAAGGCTGTCGGAATTGAGACAAAAACTGTTCGGTATGGTCAGCACGCGCTTGCATTCACCGTAACACATCCAATCCCACACAAGAATGTTTCCACCGAAATCCACAGGTCAGGTGGCCCTTTCACTATGGTGCCATTGCCAGATCACGAAGGATCACCGGCCTCTGCAATCGTATGGATGGAGCGAAGTCCTGAAGCTCTACGTCTTCAAAAAATTTCAGTTAAAGACTTCGAGCAAGCGATGAATGAGCGCTCTTGCTTATTGCTGGGGCCACTTTCACTGAACAGCCCAAGAACAGCTTGGCCAATTATCTCCCAATATGCCAAAGCAATGTCGGCTGAACGAACTGCTCTGATAGCGGAAGCGGCCCATGTCGTCCCTCCGATCGGAGCGCAAGGCCTCAACATGTCATTAAATGACGTCAAATCGCTCTATGAGTTAGCCAAAGCCTCTCCAAGTGAGATCGGCGACAGTACGATGCTCACAAAATACCACAGGTCACGCCATCCCGACGTTCGCATGCGTTTTTTGGGAATTGATGCCCTGAACCGAGCATCGATGCTGTCTTCCAGACCGCTGCGCGATATCAGGGCATTAGGCCTCAATCTAATTTACGGCTTTTCTCCACTGCGCAAATCCTTAATGAAAGTAGGCCTGGGCGCTAAAGACTAGAGAACCTTGTCTATGACCGTTTTCAAACGCGCTAATGTGCCTTCCACATCATATAGTTTGTCTAGGCCGAATAGGCCAAGACGGAAGGTCATAAAGCCTTCAGGTTCATCGCAAGCAAGAGGCACGCCAGCTGCAATTTGCATACCCTCCTCGGAAAACTTCTTACCATTCTGAATGTCCGGATCGTTGGTATAGCTTACAACAACCCCAGGAGCGCCAAATCCATCTGCTGCGACCGAATTAATGCCTTTCGCCTTTAACATCTCCCTAACACCCTGCCCCAGAGCCCACTGCGCCTCTTCCAACTTGTCGAAGCCAAAATCACGTGTTTCAACCATTGTGTCACGGAACATCACCAACGCATCCGTTGGCATCGTGGCATGATAGGCATGCCCTCCACTTTCATACGCCTTCATGATGTCACGCCATTTTTTCAAATCAATTGCAAAGCTATCCGAAGTTGTCTTTTCAAGCCGTTCCACAGCCCTTTGCGACATCATCACAAGGCCTGCCGACGGGGAGGCTGACCAACCTTTCTGGGGCGCCGAAATTAGAACATCCACACCAGTCTTTTTCATATCGACCCACGCACAGCCAGATGCGATGCAATCAAGAATCATAAGTGCTCCGACATCGTGCGCGGCTTTCGCCATAGCGTTAATATAGTCATCGGGCAGTATAAGCCCCGCCGACGTTTCAACATGCGGCGCGAACACAACATCTGGCTTTGTATCTTGAATGGCAGCGACAACGTCTTCGATCGGAGCAGGTGCAAAGGGCGTTTGCGCACCATTTCCAGTCTGACGGGCTTTATAGACACTTACCTCAGAAGCAAAGTTACCAGCGTCAAAGATTTGACTCCAGCGGAAGGAAAACCAACCATTCCGGACGACAAGTGCATGCGCCGAAGCTCCGAATTGACGCGCAACAGCCTCCATCGCAAATGTACCTCCGCCAGGGATCAGCGCAACGGAATCAGCAGCATAAACATCTTTAAGCATTGCCGAGATATCTGTCATGACCCCTCTAAAGCGAGCGCTCATATGATTTAGCGAGCGGTCGGTAAAAACCACTGAAAATTCATCGAGTCCTTCAGGGTCAACTGTTTTGAGCAATGCCATATTGGCCTCCAATTTTGAAGCTTCTCAGCCTTCCTAGCAACAAGACACCACTCCGACCAGCCTGTTCTGTGCCCTATAGCGGACCGTATCTATACTCTTCACTCAAAAGAACATTTGCTTCCACTTGGCCTGCGCCTGGAAGAGTCATAATACGGCGCCTTAACACTCGTTCAAAATCGGGAATATCACGTGCGACAACTTTGAGCCGATAATCGTAAAGCCCAAGAACATGCTCCACACTGACGACTTCAGGAATGGCTGAAACTGCTCGTTCAAAATCCTCGAGACTGACCCGCCCCTTAGCCGCAAGTTTCACCCCAAGAAACACCATAACGCCTAAGCCAAGTTTTTCACGATCAAGTCGCAACCGCCTCCCGACAATCGCACCGTTGTCCTTGAGGCGCTTGATACGTCGCCAAACAGCTGGCTGAGACAACCCCAACTCTTCCCCGAGAGACTTGCTGCTCTTGCTTGCGTCACGAACCAAAGCGCGCAGAATTTTTCGATCTATCTCGTCGACCTCAATCATACTGGCAAAGCCTCTTGAGACTTTATCCTAGCGACATGCATAAGCGCTTCGATATCTGCTATATGCGGGAGTGAAAGAATACGTGAGCGGTAGACTTCCTGATAGTGCGTCATGTCTCGCGCGATCACCAAAAGTCGAACATCGACTCTCCCCAAGAACGTCTGAATTTCTAAAACTTCAGGAACAGTGCGCGCCTTCGCCAGAAACTCATCAAATGCTGTTGTTTGGGTCTTATCAAGCGTAATGCGCAGGCTGACCTCCACCGCAAAACCAAGCGCCTGCCAATCAACGACGACCTCTTGGCCAAGAATTACACCGCTACTTTCCAGCTTTTCAAGCCGCCGCCAACAACTTGCTGTTGTTAAAGAACAGCGGTCAGCAAGTTCAGCGATCGACACATCGGGCGCTGCTTGAAATTGCCTTAGGATACGGCGATCCACATCATCAAGCATAAAAAATCCATAAATTTATAAATCAGAGCATAAATATACTAAAAATAGACAATTTTCAATCAAATCTGGCAGCCTGATCAATTCAAGTGTAGGTAAGCTAGAACTAACATTTTCGAAGCACAAAAGGAACACACCATGCGCGTTTACTACGACCGCGATTGCGACATTAACCTCATCAAAGATATGAAAGTAGCCATCCTTGGTTACGGTTCACAAGGTCACGCACATGCGCTGAACCTACGCGACAGCGGCGCCAAAAACCTTGTTGTTGCCCTGCGCGAAGGTTCTGCCTCAGCAAAAAAAGCTGAAGGTGAAGGCCTCAAAGTTATGGGGATTGCTGAAGCTGCCGCTTGGTGTGATGTGATCATGTTCACAATGCCTGATGAGCTTCAGGCCGAAACTTACAAGAAATACGTCCACGACAACATCAAGCCGGGTGCGGCGATTGCCTTTGCTCACGGCCTCAATGTCCACTTCGGCTTGATTGAGCCAAAAGAAGGCGTAGACGTGATCATGATGGCACCTAAAGGCCCAGGACACACTGTGCGTGGTGAATATACCAAAGGCGGCGGCGTGCCATGCCTTGTGGCCATTGACAACGACGCCTCAGGAAAAGCTCTCGAGATTGGTCTATCATATTGCTCCGCCATCGGTGGGGGCCGCTCGGGCATTATCGAAACTAACTTCCGTGAAGAGTGCGAAACAGACCTATTTGGTGAGCAGGCAGTTTTGTGCGGCGGTCTTGTAGAATTGATCCGTTGTGGTTTTGAAACACTCGTTGAAGCTGGCTATGCGCCTGAGATGGCCTACTTTGAATGCTTGCACGAAGTAAAGCTGATCGTAGACTTGATCTATGAAGGCGGCATCGCCAACATGGACTACTCAATCTCAAACACTGCTGAATATGGTCAGTATGTCACTGGTCCACGGATCTTGAAATACGACGAAACCAAAGCCCGCATGAAAGCTGTGCTAGAAGACATCCAGCAAGGTAAATTTGTTCGTGACTTCATGCTTGAAAATGCCGTTGGGCAGCCAACGATCAAAGCATCACGTCGTGCCAACGACGAGCACATGATCGAAGAAACCGGGGCGAAATTGCGTGGCATGATGCCTTGGATTTCTGCCGGGAAAATGGTCGACAAAGAAAAGAACTAAAGGGTGCAAATCCTACTATCGAAAAAGGCGCCCATTGCGGCGCCTTTTTTGCTCTAAACACTTAGACAGTTCGATGCGCATCAACCGAGAGCCGCTTGCTCTGCTCAAAAAGGAAAAGAATGTCAGACAGCCCAAACATTACGGCCATCAGCTGGCTTTCAATTTTGCTTCTAGGCTTTGTTTGGGGCGGAACATTTTTAGTAATCGAGCTGGCGTTGCAAACAATGACACCATTCTGGATTGCTGCGGCGCGCATCGGGTTTGCGACGCTCTTGACGCTTGTCATTTGGAGCATTTTGGGCCGGAAGCTTTGGCTGAGCTCACATCAAGCATGGGGCTCCCTCATAATTGTCGGGATAGCCTCCTCTGCACTCCCCTTCATGCTACTAAGTTGGGGGTTACAATATGTAACTTCGGGCTTCGCAGGTGTCTCGATGGCGGCCGTCGCACTCTTGGTTCTTCCATTATCCCATTTTTTGGTTGCCGGCGAGCGAATGACATTAAGGAAAACCCTTGGGCTGACAGTCGGTTTTTGCGGAGTGGTTATCTTGATCGGTGGAAACGCGTTTACATCTACTGGCTCAGAACTGGAAACACTTGGGCGTCTTGCCTGCTTAGGGGCTGCCGCGTGCTATGCAGTAAGCTCAATTGTAATGCGCCGTCTGCCGGCAGTGGATCCCATAGGTCTTGCCGCAGTCCCTCTTGTCTTTGGTTCGTTAATCGTCATACCCGTCGCCTACGCGAGCGAAGGCTTGCCTGAATTACCTGACAGCCGAACCCTTCTGATATTAGCCTTTCTGGGCTTAATTCCAACAGCTGGTGCAAATTTTTTGCGTGTTTGGGTAATCAGAACAGCGGGCCCCGTGTTCATGAGCCTAACAAACTATCAGGTTCCAATTTGGTCGGTTCTTTTGGGAGCCTTAGTCCTGTCAGAGGCCTTACCCAGCAGTCTAATTCTGTCACTCATGCTTATCTTACTTGGCGTTGGCTTGACACAATATGGCGCTCTTACTCGGCTCTTTAATCGCTCCTAGAGTACGGCCTCAATTGCCGATACGATCGCATCAACAGATTGATGAAGCAGCCCTTCATCTTCGCACTCTGCCATAACACGAACCAGCGGCTCCGTGCCCGATTTGCGTATCAAAAGACGCCCGCGGCCAGAAAGTACGCTTTCCACACGCAATATCTCCGTTTGAACTGCTTCATCATCAAGAGGTGTCTGACCTTTTTCAAACCGAACGTTTTTTAACAATTGCGGTACAGGCTCAAAAACATTCGCCAGCTCAGACGCGCGAAGACCAGACTGCACCAATGCCGCAAGAAATTGGAGTGCGGCCATCAAGCCATCACCTGTCGTGGCATAATCAGTCATCACGATATGACCTGATTGCTCGCCACCAAGATTAAACCCGCCGCTACGCATGCGTTCCACAACGTACCTATCGCCTACATTTGTCCGCTCTAGCCCAATGCCTTCACCACCGAGAAACTGCTCGAGGCCTAAATTTGACATTACGGTCGCGACCAAAGAATTGCCTTTCAGGCTCCCCTCGCGCGCCCATCGAGACGCAAAAAGTGCCATAATTTGATCGCCATCAGCCACTGCACCTGTTTCATCAATTAAGAGCACACGATCAGCATCTCCATCGAGGCAAATACCCAAATCAGCGCCATTAGAAACAACCGCTTCAGCTGCCACACGCGGCTGCGTTGAACCACAATTTTGGTTGATGTTGAAACCGTTTGGAGACGTGCCGACGGTAATAACTTCGGCGCCCAGCTCCCAAAGAACTTCTGGTGCAGCTTTATAAGCCGCGCCATGAGCGCAATCGATGACAACCTTTATGCCATCCAGCCGCATACCGTTGGGGAAAGTCGACTTAACTCTTTCAATATACCGGAAAAGCCCGTCATCAATTCGCTTGGCCCGTCCAATATTGCGTGATTGAGCAGGCTCTACGCCAGCTTGCACCAATGCTTCTATTTCGAGTTCAGCCTCATCAGAGAGCTTAAAACCATCTGGCCCAAAAAACTTTATTCCATTGTCGACAGCAGGGTTGTGGCTAGCAGAAATCATCACACCCAAGTCAGCCCGCATCGAAGTTGTCAGCAGGCCAACAGCAGGCGTCGGAATTGGACCAAGCAACAATACGTTCATACCTGTGCTCGTCAAACCCGCCGTTAGAGCGCTTTCGAACATGTAGCCAGAGAGACGCGTATCTTTACCAATCACCACCCGATGCGCGACAGAACTGTCTTTGCGAAAGTAACGACCGACCGCAGCGCCTATTTTCAGAGCCATCTCAGCCGTCATCGGGTAAGTGTTTGCCGTTCCGCGCACACCATCTGTTCCAAAAAGCTCTCGTGTCATCGTAAATTTCCTTTTATGACTGCCAACCAAAGTTGCAGTGCCTGCTTCGTCTCAAAAACATCATGTACACGGAGCAGCTGTACCCCTTGGGAGACACCCGCCAAAGCTAAAGCAACGGAACCAGGCATGCGTGCACTAGGTTCTTCACCGCCACCAATCGTGCGAATAAAGCCCTTGCGTGATACGCCCAACAATATGGCGCAACCGAGCCCATGAAAAATGCTCAAGTTAGACATCAAGGAAAGATTATGCTCGATCTTTTTTCCAAACCCAATTCCCGGGTCAATGACAATACGTTCACGTGCTATCCCAGCCGCGACCAAAGCATCCACTCTCGCTTCGAGAAAATCATACACATCGAAAATTACATTTTCATAAATAGGGTTGTTTTGCATCGTCTCAGGCTCACCTTGCGAATGCATCACAAAAACTGGCAGATCGTTTGATGCGCAAAAAGGACCGAGTGCGGAGTCAAACGTAAAGCCAGACACGTCATTCACCATGTTTGCACCGGCATCATAGGCCGCCTCAGCAACTGCTGCCTTGCGTGTGTCGATGGAGATCGGCACATCCAAAATACCTCTGAGTGCCTGGATCACAGGCGCAGTCCGCGCGATTTCAGCTTCTCTTGGAACCTCTACCGCACCAGGTCGAGTACTTTCGCCACCAACATCAATGATGTCAGCACCCGCTTCGACCATATCTTTCGCATGCAAAAGAGACATTGCAGCGCCATTGAAGCGCCCACCATCGCTGAAACTATCTGGCGTTACGTTCAAAATTCCCATGAGCCTCGGGGTTTCAAATGTTAGCCCACAAATTTCTTTCCGCGCTGCCGTAAGTCTCTTCAATACGTCATCTGGTAGCCTCGATGCTGGAACAAAAACGGACGGCTTGTTCCGTTCAAGCAATTCGACAGTCGTAAACCAACAGATACCACCAGCAAGAGGCAAAGCGCCTTGAGGCCGTTCAGAGCCTGTTTGAACCAATGGCCGATAATAGTATATGCTCATTTTCTATCTCTACACAAACCCACTAACTCGATCTAGGCTTACAGCTCGACTTCGGTCACTTTTCGCAAGTCAACTTTCATAGAAGAATTCACAGGGTTCACAATTTCACCAACGGCAATAAAACGCTCGGCTTCCATTTCTTGCGCAAACCACAGCGCAAGATCGAGAGCATCATTCACATCGCTTGAGGGCCCGTCTACCGCATCAAGGACAATCTTTGATGGAGCCCAAACACTCACTTGAGCGTTTTTCATAGCCCAATCAAGTTCTGTTCTTGTCTCCACAACGACACAACGTGTTTCATTGGCTGCTAAGACCCACGCATTCTGCTCGATCGCCAACAGTTCTATCCTACGCTGCGCCAAAGCTGCTTGGGCTTTTGGTGTAGCAACTTGAGGCGCACCAACACAAATGAGAGTGGGCGTAGGAGTTGCTTCAAGTTGATCAATCCACCCTTTCAAATGAGCAGATTCAATTGCCTCATTGGTCAGAAAAATAACTGTCGGTCTTACAATTGTCTCTTCTGAGCAAACAACATTCTGCTTGGACTTTGAGCGTACGATTTCAACACCGAGCGCTCCAGAACCACGATCGAGTTTCTCAATTCGTACAAAAGTGCGCTGTGCTTGAGGTTCCCATAGAATACGCTCGGCGACACGGTCCGCTAAGGTTTCAAGAAGATTTAGGCGTTCTTCTCTAAGCGCAATTGTGATCGCTTCAGTGACCTTGTCATAAGACAGTATCTTATCGACATCATCGTCAACATCATCACTTGTTGGCAAAACCTCAACCACGACATTAAAGCTAATTCGCTGCGTCGTTCCACGCTCGGCTTGGAACGCGCCGATTTCGACATCAACAATATGATCTCGTAGCGAAATACGGTCCAAAGGCGAATCGAGCAAAGTCGCCCGCGACCGCGCGTCAGGATGATCAAAAGCTTGTGCTATTTCGCTACTCACAGTGCTGGGCTCCCCAAATTAGGCTTGTCCCGCCTATACACTGCACAGACGTCAGGTAAACCCCAAGCGAACACACATAACCGCTTAGCATCGCGTCAGTTGCTGGAAATGCGTTTGGGCTGCTTGTAAAAATGATGATACCCAATCGTTGCGGTCCGAGGGAATTTACTAGCCCAACGTGGATTGACTGACTTCGTGTGATAGTGCGTAGCACCCTTCGTTAAGGGGCGCTCTGCCCCCTTTGCCATCACTTTGGCAATTTTTCCTACGCGCTCAAAAGCCTTTGGCTCTGAAATGATTTCTGCATTGCCATCACACGTGTAAGTGAACTGACAAGCATATTTTCGTCCTGTTCCTTGGTGAACCACCCCACAAATAGTATCAGGATATCGAGCGCTTTTCACACGGTTCATGATAACTTCGGCAACGGCAAACTGCCCTTTCACACTCTCACCACGCGCCTCAAAATACAGTGCTTCTGCAAGGCAACGCCATTCTTTGCCACCACTTGCCCGAGGCTGATTGGAGAGCCACTCGTGAGTATAATTAACTCCTCCGTAGGAGGCTTTGGCTTCGTTTGATCTTTCTAGAAGAGTTGCCAAACGATCTTGAGGAATAGCATTAAGTGATTTTTGCTCTCTATCAAACAAGCGCTTAATAGAAACATCAGCCGCAGCAGGGAGACCTAAAACGGCACCCAGAGCAATAGCACAGACAAGCCTCAGCATCCGCAGGCCTCCTAATAATATCATGGTCTCATGAAAGACCGGCCGATTTTTAAGCGGTTTGCAACAATGACGCAAGTTCACTGGCTCACGCGTGGCATCGTGATGTTGCGGATTTACGCCGATCACAAAAACCAACCAGTCATTTAGCGTTTGAGTGGGAAGTGCCTACCCTATCTTGTCCCGCAACGCGAGCTGCGCTGCAGCCAATCGAGCCACAGGCACGCGAAACGGTGAACAAGAAACATAATTGAAGCCCGCGTTTCTACAAAAAGCAATCGATTCAGGGTTTCCCCCGTGTTCCCCGCAAATAGAAAGAACAAGGTCAGGCTCGGCTTTACGTCCTCTTGTCGCTCCAATTTCGAGAAGCTCACCGACACCTTCAATATCCAACGTGTGGAACGGATCTTCTGGATAAACTCCCTGCTGAACGTAAGTAGACATAAATCGCCCGGCATCATCTCGCGACAATCCATAAGTCATTTGAGTAAGATCGTTTGTTCCAAAACTTAGAAAGGAAACATATGGGGCGATTTCTTCTGCTCTCAGAGCTGCTCGCGGCGTCTCAACCATCACACCCAAACGAAACTCGAAATCTTCGCCTGTTTCTGTACGCACGGCGGCAGCCACAGCATCAATGCGCGTTTTGACAAGTTCAACCTCGCGCATCGCAGACACCAGGGGAATCATGATTTCTGGCACAACTGGGTCACCATCTCGACTGGCGGCGATCGTTGCCTCAAAAATGGCTCGCGCTTGCATATCGTAAATTTCTGGAACGGTCACACCCAAACGGACCCCACGCATACCCAGCATAGGATTGTACTCGCCGAGTGCTTCAACACGGCGCGTCACATCAGACAAAGGTAGGTCCAAAGCTTCGGCAAGCTCTCTGCACCCAACTTTATCGTGGGGTAAAAATTCGTGGAGTGGAGGATCAAGCAATCGAATACATACAGGTTTTCCCTGCATGATACGAAACAGCTCGGTGAAATCATCGCGCTGCATTGGCAAAAGACGTTCGAGCGCAGCGCGACGGTCTTGTGGCTTATCCGCAAAGATCATTTCCCGCATTGGTGTCAAACGATCGGCTTCAAAAAACATATGTTCTGTTCGGCAGAGGCCAATACCTTCCGCACCAAAATTGCGAGCAGTTATAGCATCATTTGGTGTATCTGCGTTCGCCCGCACTCCAATATCACGTGCCGCGTCAGACCACTCCATTAACTCTAGAAAAGCATCATCATGAGTCGCCTCGAGCATAGCGGGTTCGCCAACCAATACATCTCCAGAGGTCCCATCAACCGTTATAGTGTCCCCTTCTTTAAACACGCGGCCATCCGAAGATGTCAGTGTCTTTTTTTGAAGGTTGAACACCAGGCTTGACGCTCCAACAACGCAAGGGAGCCCCATACCACGTCCAATAACTGCCGCGTGGCTTGTCATCCCGCCCCGCTCTGTCAGCACTGCGACTGCAACATGCATTCCCCGGATATCTTCAGGTGATGTTTCCCGACGCACCAAGACGCAAGGCTCGGCTCTTGCGGCGCTGGCCTGTGCTTCGGAAGACGTAAAGACAATACGGCCAGTTGCTGCTCCTGGACTTGCTGCAACTCCTGTTGCGATACGGTCCCGTTTTGCATGAGGGTCAATCTGTCTGTGTAGCAGCTCGTTCAAAGCGCGTGGTTCGACGCGCAACAATGCTTCTTCGCGAGGAATGATCCTGTCATTTGCCAAGTCTACTGCGATCCGAACGGCTGCACGCGCCGATCGAGAAATGCGTACGCCATCAAGCAGATGTACTTTACCATTCTCTACAGCAAACTCAGCCTGCATTTCTTCACGCAGTTTTTCACGCATCAATGCAGTATAAGCCTTAAGTGCGGAAAATGCCTCAGGAGCAAGTTCCTCCAAGGAGGGTCCGCGTTCATCCACTTCCAGGAACAGCGCTGCAGCCCCCTTTTGTAGAGCATCACGCCCTTGGCTTTGTGACAGGTAGCGCCCAGTTATCTGAGCTTGCCCTGTAGCGGAATCTACGAGCTGGATAACACCAGACCCGCTTTCACCAGCCCCAATGCCAAAAACCATCTGCTGAACGACAAGACCCAACCCTGCATCAGCAGGAGCACCTTTTGCTTGGCGCAATAATCGCGCTGTGGTCCCTTCCCATGCTCGCGCCATAGAACGCAAGACGGCGGCAAGTTGCACAGAAGGCTCCTGCGGAAACGGCTCCTCAGCCTCATCTTCGTAGGCCTTTAGAGCGGCAGACAAGCCTTCTTGGCCATCAGCCTCAATCCCCTCAAACAAGTCAGGGTCTAGCCTGGCAACATGTATCGCATAGGCCTGAACGAAGCGGAGATAGATTTGCGCAGCGGCCTCCGGCCCCAAAACATCACAAAACTCGACATATAGGGCGTCATTCATACCAATATTGAGGATTGCGCCAGGCCCACCCCAATCAGGATCTTCAGAAGACGGCCTCACACACAAAAGCGGGCTCTCACCAAAAGGTGCAAGCAATGTTGCCATTTCTGGTAATCGGCCTGCTGCAATTGCATGAACAGACTGGAACGACAAGGCAACAGTTCTCGGAACAGGCAAATCTAGCCTGACGAGACGCTGCAGACACTTTGCTCTTCCGCCGTGCGTTTTAGAAGCTATCGGCGCTGAAGCAGTGATCAGCGTAATATTTGCGTTATCTTTCTGCACTGCGGCACATTAACTCTAGTTCTGAAAGCAGCGCAAGCTTAGCCTTCAAGTTGGGCCAAATCTGCGACTTGTCCACATACACTTCTAATGCGGCTCAAGAGATTGAGCCTGTTACGCCTCAGCACTTCGTTGTCGACATTTATCTGTACCGCCTCAAAGAATGCATCAACCGGATGACGTAGCTCTGCCATAGCAGCCATTGCGCCCGCATGATCCCCAAGAGCGAGAGACGCCGCAATGGCCTCTGCCGCCTGATCCAAGGCAGTAAACAGAACCTTTTCTTCGTCAGTCTCGGCATACTTGAAATCAGCACCATAGCTATACTCAACGCCATCCTTGAGTTCAGCTTGCTTCAAAATGTTATTCGCGCGCTTAAACCCTTGAACAAGGTTCGCCCCTTCTTCGGTATTCAGGACACGCTCTAAAGCTGTCGCTCGCTCGGCAATCAACCGCAGATCATCATTTTGAGGGTTAGCCAAACAGGCATCGATAACGTCATGCCGTATACCTTCATCTTTCAGATGCACCTTAAGGCGATCGTGAAAGAAACTCATCAAATCACACAACGTATCAGGTAAGTCTTGCCCCAACTGCTTGAAGTCGGCACTGCCATCTCCTTTTCCCTCAATCACGCGATATGCCGCGTCAAAGGCACCATGTGTACCCATTTCCGCGAGAACTTGACGCAAAAGATCCGTGTCATCAGAATTTGAGCTGCCTAAAATACCAATTTTGTGGCGTACCAGCTGTAATGAAACGAAGCGCTCTAATCTAAGCGAAAGGTTATTTTCACGCACCAATCGGATCACCCCAAGTGCTGCGCGTCGAAGAGCGAACGGATCTTTTGAGCCAGTTGGCTTTTCAGAAACCGCCCAAAAGCCAGTCAAAGTATCGATCTTGTCCGCCAAAGCAACGATCACAGATAGAGGTGCACTCGGAACGTTGTCTGACGGCCCAAGAGGCGCATAGTGCTCTTCAGAAACGGCAGCAATTTCATCAGATAATCCTGCGGCCTTTGCATAATAGCGCCCCATAAGGCCCTGCAATTCGGGAAATTCATAAACCATTTCTGAACTCAGATCCGCTTTGGCCAGCTTTGCTGATTTCTCTGCATTATCTTCATCAGCGCCAACAAATGGGGCTAGATCACGCGCCAATGCGGAAATGCGCTCAATTCGTTCGGCTTGAGATCCAAGCTTGTTGTGAAACGTTACATTGGACAGCTGAGCAGTCCACGTTTCGATACCATCTTTGGCGACGCGCAGGTCGTTCTCCCAAAAAAACTTCGCATCACTCAATCTAGCGGCCAACACCTTTTGATTGCCAGCAAGGATCGTTGCCCCATTGTCGGAAGTTCGTTTATTGGCGACCGTCACAAAACGTTCGATACGATTTGTTTTTGGATTCCTCACCGAGAAAAACTTTTGGTGTTCTTTCATCGAAGTCTGCAGAACCTCGGGTGGCAAATCTAGAAAAGTCTCATCAATACTACCCATCAAGACGACAGGCCACTCGACGAGACCAGCCACCTCCATCAATAATCCGTTGTCTTCAACAAGCTCTAGACCATTGGCAAATGCCTGATTGGTTGCGTCCTGCAAAATGTCGTCTGCGCGTTCTTTCGCGTTCAGCACTACAAAAGCACGCTTTAACTGCGCCTCATAATCATCAAAAGATGTCACTGAAAATCTCTTGGGAGCCATGAAGCGATGGCCTTCGGTTGTCGCCCCTGACTTTATTCCATCGATTTCAAAATCAATTACGCGGCTTCCCGCTTCATCTTCAAAAAGACAGATGATCGAGTGAAGCGGACGCACCCAACGCAAGCTACCGTCTCCCCAGCGCATCGACTTTGGCCAGGGAAAGTTACGGATCGTCGCCTCAAGCGTTTCGGCGATAATAGCTTCAGCAGCTCTTCCCTCTTTCTCGATCGTTGCAAAGTAAATCGCACCTTTAGGTGTCTCTCGCTCCTCAAGATCGCCTCGTGAGATTCCCGCTCCTCGCAGAAATCCCTCAATCGCTTTCTCTGGTGCTCCAACTTTCGGCCCTTTTCGCTCTTCGCGCACCGTTGGACTCTCGGCAGAAACGCCCTCTACCGCGAGAGCCAAACGGCGTGGCGTGCTAAAAGCTTTTGCGCCGGAGTAAGTCAGGCCAGCTTCGAGCAAACCATTTGTAACAAGAGTTTTAAGATTCTCCGCAGCCCCTGCTTGCATACGAGCAGGTATTTCTTCGGAAAAAAGTTCTATTAGCAGATTAGGCATGGACTGCTCTTTCTTATATCACGGTTTCTCGGGGCAGCCTTCAGGCACGGGTTTGCCATCAAAAACTTCAGCGCCACATTCATTTATTTGATGCCAAACAAAACCTCTTCCATCCGGCAAAATGGCCACAACGCGGTCTATGCCATACTCGATGTTCTGTTCTCCGAGGAAAGCCACGGCTTCTTCATTTTCGAGGGCCACTCCGACGGCCTTTGCATCAAAGCAATTAAACCAACTCGGGGCGAGCAGCGGTTCTGCGTTTTCATAATACTCATAGGTCTCACTCAAAAGCGCTACACTTTGAGGTGTGGTGAAGCACGCACGATAGCGGATCGGAGAGCTTGTCGCTGTGATAGCCTCAAAAGCGTCGTAGAGGATTGGCTCAGGTGTACCGCTCACCAGTGACGTAAGCATGACATCCGTCTCACCTTCCGGTACAATGCTCTCATAGTAGGCATAGACCTGCAGATAGTAGATCGCTGCCCCTGAAAGTAGTGCCAGCATCACAATTCCAATCACCAAAATTCGAGAAGCCATCAGCGCCAGTCCCATATGTTCAAATTAATTTGCGTCAACGCCATTCTCTGCATAAACGCCCGAAAGGTACCTTCGACTTGAAAGCTTGGGTGGAAATCCAGCCGCATCACGCAACAAACCCTCCAGCTTCGGTCTGCACGAAAGCATCAGCACAAAGCTTTGCAAGGGCCCGAACACGGCCAATATAGGCTTGGCGTTCGGTTACGGAGATAACGCCGCGAGCATCTAATAGGTTGAACACATGGGAAGCCTTAATGCATTGATCATAAGCTGGATGCGCCATCACAATACGCTTCCCTGTCTTAGGATCATCCACCTCTTGATCCAAAATGCGTTGGCACTCGATCTCCGCCTCTTCAAAGTGACGCAACAAAAGATCCGTGTCAGCAACATCAAAGTTCCAACGGCTATACTCTTGTTCTGTCTGCAGAAAAACGTCACCATAGCTCAGCGCTATGGGAGCATCAGGTGAATTATATGGCATATCCATGACATGCTCTACACCCAAGACGTACATGGCCAGCCGCTCCAAACCATACGTCAATTCGCCTGAGACTGGATGACAGTCATGACCACCAACCTGTTGGAAATAGGTGAACTGAGAAACCTCCATCCCGTCGCACCAGACTTCCCAACCAAGCCCCCATGCGCCGAGCGTGGGGCTTTCCCAGTCATCCTCTACAAACCGGATATCATGCATTTCAACATCTATCCCGATTGCTTCAAGCGAGCCAAGATAAAGCGCCTGGAGGTTTGGTGGGCTTGGCTTAATGAGCACTTGGAACTGATAGTAATGCTGAAGCCGATTAGGGTTCTCCCCATAGCGACCATCCGTAGGGCGGCGAGAAGGCTGCACATAAGCGGCGGCCCATGGCTTTGAACCGAGAGACCTTAACGTCGTTGCGGGATGAAAAGTACCTGCACCAACCTCCATGTCATAGGGCTGCAAAATCGCACATCCTCGTTCAGCCCAATACGCCTGAAGTCGCAAGATGATTTCTTGGAAACTCCGCGGTTTGTCAGAAGTTTTAGCCATGGGTTCGCCTTTTCTCAGCGTTTTGCAAATTATTTGGCTCTACCTATGCCGCCCGCATGCTCAGGTCAATTAGCCGCCACGAACTCATCTGCTCACAAGCACCAAAAACAGAGAAAAACAGCCGTTAACGCGTTATTTGGGTGCACTGCGCTAAGAATTTGATAAAACATCGCAAGTCGCATTTGCGAGTTCAAAACAGGCGAGGAAATCTCATCACATGGTAAGGCTGTTAGTTTCAGTTTTTGTAGCGGTAAATTTTTGGATCAATGCAGTGATTGCACAAGACCAGGAGGCCGTTTGGGTTCAGATAGAAGCGCAGCCAAGCTTAAGCAAGGCGCAAGAGCGCGTACGCGACTTCAGCAGCACACTACCCGATGTAAACGGGTTTGCCCTAGGTGGCGGCTGGTACGCAATCGCACTTGGCCCGTACACACCGAATGATGCCAGAGAGGTTCTTCGGGTATATCGCAGCGAAGGGCAAATCCCGCGCGATAGCTACATCGCTTATACAGCAAGCTTTCGGCAGCAGTTTTGGCCTGTCGGAGCAAACTTCTTAGAAACAACTCCAGACGAAGCTGTTTCTCAAGTGATCGCAACAGAAACCAGCGATGCAGCACAGGACAACGAGCTAGCAGATGTGGCAGCTGAACCTGAAATCGACGAAATCACACCCGATGAGTCACTCGCCGAGGCCCGCGTCACTGAGGCAAAGCTGGGCCGTTTAGAAAGGGAGAAGCTTCAACTCGCACTGCAATGGTCGGGCCATTATGATGGTTCAATAGACGGGGCATTTGGGCGTGGCACTCGCAGCTCAATGGCCGCATGGCAAAGTGCGAACAACCACCAAACCACCGGTGTCTTGACCACGGCTCAACGCAATCAACTGTTCGCTCAATATAATGCAATCTTAAGCGAACTCGGTGTGAGTGTCGTAGAAGACAGTACCGCTGGTATCGCTATTAAGATACCAACGAAGGTAGTGAAACTTTCAAAATACAGCGCCCCTTTTGCGCATTATGACAGCATTGGCGATATCAATGGACGAGTGCTTCTAATTAGCCAGCAAGGCGACAAAGATACTCTCTACGGCCTCTACGACATATTACAGACACTTGAAATTGTTCCGGAAAATGGTCCGCGCGAGCGCAAGGACAACTCTTTCACCATCGTTGGTGAAGGCGCTACGTTCATCTCACATACTCAGGTTTGGCTCGAAAACGAAGAGATCAAAGGCTTTACCCTCATTTGGCCTGCGGGAGATGAAGAGCGTCGCAGCCGTCTGTTAGGCGAAATGCTGGATAGTTTCACACGACTTGATGGTGCGATGGATGCGTCAGAGGGAACAGACGACCAGAGTATCGACCTTGTTGCTGGCCTAGAGATTCGCAAGCCAAAGTTGTCACGCTCAGGTTTTTTTCTGGATCAAGAAGGTCATATTTTAACGACAAGCGAAGCGGTCACAGCCTGCTCACGCATAACAATTGAGAACGCATTTGAAGGCAAAGTGGTCGCCAACGATATTGCGACAGGTATAGCCATCCTTAAATCTACCGAGGCACTAAGTCCGACAGAAGTTGCACGTCTGGCCGCAAGCGATCCCAATCTTCAAACAGAAGTCGCAGTTTCTGGATTTAGCTATGAAGGTATGCTGGGCGCACCAACACTTACATTTGGCCTTTTTAGCGATGTGAAAGGCCTTAACGGAGAGCCCGGAATTAGACGCCTAGAGCTCAACGCTCTCTCAGGAGACGCTGGCGGGCCAGTGTTCGACGAAACCGGCGCAATCCTTGGCATGCTGCTGCCATCCGCAGTGGACGGTCGTAAGCTACCAGAGCTTGTAAGCTTTGCAGTGGATTTTACAACGATACAACGTGTGGTTCAGTCGGCAGGCTTAAAAATCAGCAACAGCATACGGACGGAAAAAATTGCCCCTGAAGATCTGACGGAAGAGGCTCAAGCACTAACCGTTTTGATAAGTTGTTGGGAGTAGCCGCAAAAGGCAGAAATCGACAAAGGCACATAGATCAACGGTACAGTTTCAGCCTCGCCAAAACGCTGGAATAAGAAGAGCGTAAACAACCAAGAGTTCCAAGCGACCAATCAACATAGCAAATGTCAAAATGACTTTTGCAGCATCGTTTAGACTCGAATAGTTCCCCGCTGGTCCGATGATGTCGCCAAGGCCAGGGCCAATATTTGCAACACTTGCAGCGGCTCCAGAAACCGAAGTGACAAAATCAAGTCCAGTGAAAGACAGGGCAACAGCTACTAATCCCAAAGTGAGAATGAAAAACACAAAGAAGCTCATAACAGAGTTGAGTACATCTTCGCCGATGGTGCGCCCGCTATATTTGGGCGTAAACACACCGTGTGGGGCCCTGATTTTCTTGATCTGAGAGGCGACTGAAGCAAATAGGATTTGGTATCTAAATATCTTTATCGAGCATGCCGTAGACCCAGCGCAGCCCCCAATCAAGCCTATGAAAAAGAAGACGGTAATGAGAAACGGACCCCAAGTCATATAATCTACACTGGCATAACCAGTGCCCGATATAATTGACGTAATATTGAAAAGCGCCTCTCGAAAGGCTTGCTCCCAATGGTGGGGGAATATTTTAGTAAGCAAAAAACTCGTCATAATGACAAGCACCACAACAGTATAAAGAAAGCCACGCACCTGCACATCCATCAGTGGCGCGTTGTAGTTCCCATTCAGCATCTGAACGTAGCGAACAAATGGCAACGCCGAAAGGATCATGAAGACTGAAGCAGCATATTCAATCGGTCCAGAAAAGACCCCGAAACTGGCATCATAGTTTGCCATGCCCCCAGTCGAAACTGTTGTAAACGCATGCACAATCGCATCGAAGGGACTCATACCTAGCAACAGATACGTCACAATACAGGCTACGGTAACCGAAACATAAATTGCCGATATTTGAGAGGCTATCTGCGTCGCCCGCGGTAGAATTTTACCAAAGGTATCAAAAGACTCTGCGCGAAAAATCTGCATCCCTCCAACACGTAGTTCTGGGAGAAATACCATCGCCACAACAATTATTCCGATGCCTCCCAACCACTGCAAAATACCACGCCATAACAAAATGCCGCGAGGCATATCGTCAAGGCCAGTCATCACAGTCGCGCCAGTCGTTGTTAGGCCCGACATTGCTTCAAACATAGCATTGATAAACGAGAGCTCTGACCCGCCAATGATAAAGGGTAGTGCGCCAAAAACTGGCAGCGCGACCCAAACTCCCGTTGTAAGCAAAAACGTTTGCTGAATGCTCAGACGATCTTTGACCCCATTTTGACAGGATATAGAGACCAACCCTCCCACCAAAATAGTAATCACAGCACTTTCAGCAAACGCAGGCCAATGGCCCCGCCCCTCGATGAGGTCGACGAACATTGGAGCAAGCATTGTCAGCCCCAATGCGGCGACAAGCATTCCAATCACATATCCCACTGGGCGCAGATCAAACATGACGCGAAGGCTTGGCGGTAAGTCATGCGCCTGTCAAGCACATGCAAGCACTGACACAGCCGAATAATATACCTCCATAAAAAGACGACGGCTCTCGTTACAAGAGCCGTCGCCACATTCTAGCCGAGCAAGACCGCTTAACAGTAAAACAAACTATTCAACACGTGCAGCTCAATATTTTCTCGGCGCAACTTCAGCTCTTCGAGCTCTTCATCGCTCAAAGCGTGAAGAGCTGCAATGCGCAAGCGATAGGGCTCAACGCGTTGAGCATCTAGTTTCTCCATCCAACGGACAAACCCGTCGCTAACACTGGAAAACTTTTGGAACAGGCCAAGCCCAGAAATCACATTGGTAGATGTTAGTGCCATTTGGAAACCTCATTATGGTTGTGTGGTTTCCTCCCTCACCGATCAAAATAGGTCAGCATCACTCACCTTACCACTGTTGATCTTGCATAGCCAAAGCACGCTAGACGCATAGCTCATCCAACATGGAATAAAGTAGAAAATAGCTTTGGATCAAGGCTTTCGCTCTCAAACAGCTCCCCCTCAGTCAAAACACTGACCGCATCATGGCTGTGAAGGCTTTCTTGGTGGCTCGCAATAACGCGGAAATCACCAACACGTTCATCTTGCTCTAGTCTTTGAGCAAAAAGACGTGCTGCGTCTTCCACAAAAATCGGATTCGCGGCATTAAGCTCTGCAAACGCTTGCTCATCTTCCCGCTTTACCATGACTTGTGTCTCAGTTGGTACAGCTGCGCGGCACATCTCGATAAGATCTTCAAACCAAAGGCAATCGCCCTGCGCTGCTTCTGCTGAGATACGTGCCACAGAGCGTTGGGAGTGCGGTGTTGCAAGCTGTCCACGCGTTTGGCGCGCATGCTCCGATAGCTCCAAGGAGCATGGGCACGTAGAGGAGTAAACATAGTCTAGGTGCATAATTTTGCGTCGCACACCTTCAACTTCGATAAGTTCAAGCGCAAAATCATAATACTGATAGCCTTCAAGCCCAGAGCGCAAACTCGCCACTTTCATTGGGAAGGAAAAGCGCATCTGAATGCGGGCATCAAAGCTTTCTAAATCGGTTTTATAATCATCAAGAGCCGCTTCAATGATATCAAATGAGAAGGTTGAGGCAGAGTGTTTGTAGAAACTGCGCATAATGCGCGACATGTTGATTCCCTTTTTTCCGGCCTCTAGACTCACCGTTCCAGTCACCGAAGTTTCCAATGTCAGATCGCCATTGTCTCGGGTGTGAAATTTAAGAGGCAAACGGAAATTAGAAATTCCGACGTGTTGGATGACTCTTGGTGCGCCTTTAATCAAGCTGGAGGGACCATTTTGAAGATCAGGAAGCGTCGCTTTATAAGCTTCGCTCACCTCAAACTCGTCGGGGTAGGCTCTTGCAAGTGCTGGATAATTCTGCACCTCACCTGAGGGTAGCAATCTAGAAATTACCGGATCGAGATCCGCAACTTCCTCTGGCGTTGCGCATTGAGCCCAAGCCCGCAAGCGTGCAAGAGCAGCTTTCGCTTCGGCACGATCTGGTGCGGCTATCATATGTCCTACCTGCTTGTTCATGGCCTAATCCCCCTTAGGGTTTGGTTACAACCTAACTTAAGGTCAATACGAGGGCATTGCCAAGTCAGACCAAAAACAGTTCGCAAGCGTCATAGACCTAAGTTGGAAAGTCTCGCCAAATATTTGCGAAACAATAGAGTTCATTCCCTTCGCCAGAACCGCTCGACATTAGCAGACGTCCAGAGCACCCAGAAGATCCGCAATAATATCATCCACTTCCTCGAGCCCAACAGAGAAGCGCACCAACCCATCTGATATACCAAGCAAGTCCTTCTGGCTTTGTGGAAGCCGCTGATGCGTTGTTGTCGCTGGATGGGTCGCGATAGACTTTGAGTCAGCAAAGTTATTAGAGATCGTCGCCACCTTGAGCGCATTCATCATAGCAAAACATGGTGTCCTACCACCAACAACGTCAAACGTTAAAACAGTGCCCCCAGATTCAGCCTGTGAAAGCGCAAGTGACGATTGTGGATGAGAGGAATGTGTCGGATACCTCACCGAGGCCAACTTAGGATGCCCGCTCAGCGCCTCAGCTACTTTGAATGCAGCCGAAGCTTGTGCTCTCACGCGCAACTCCAACGTTTCTAGTGACTTGAGATGTGACCAAGCCGTAAACGGATTCATCGCACCGCCAGTATGCTTCACATAGGTTTCAATTGGTCCGCGAATGAGCGCTTTGCTCCCACAGATGATCCCCCCCAGCATGCGACCTTGCCCATCAACATGTTTGGTCGTTGAAATAATGGCAATATCGGCCCCACACTCCTGAGCGTAAGAAAAAACTGGTGTTGCCATAGCATCATCTACGAGCACGAGAGCGCCCTTCGCGTGAGCAGTTTGACAAACATGGCGTAGGTCAATCACTTCAAGGGTCGGATTTGAAATGCTTTCCAAGAATACAAGGCGTGTTTCATCACGTATGGCCATGTCCCACGCAGCATTATCCGTGCCATCAACCAAAGTAATCTCGACTCCGAAGCGCGCAAGAATATCCTCAAGCACATACAGACAAGATCCAAAAAGCGCGCGTGAAGCGACGACATGATCGCCAGCCTTCAAGAGCGCCATCAAAGCTCCGTTGACGGCAGCCATGCCTGAAGCGCAAGCAAAACCATCTTCATAACCGAGATAACCCGAGATGCGATCTTCGAACATACGTACTGTTGGGTTTCCATATCGCGCATAGATGAACTCGTCGTCACCCGCTTTGACAAAGCGCGCCTCGGCCGCCTCAGCTGTTTCATAGACAAAGCCCTGCGTAAGAAAAAGCGCTTCGCTCACCTCGCCATATTGCGAGCGTCGCGTTCCACCATGGACAAGTGCTGTTCGGCTTTTGTGATTGTTCGTCATCGGATCATGCCCCATAAAAAAAGCCCCATCGGCCAAGCCGAAGGAGCCCCCTCTTCTCGACCTTTTAGCAGAATATTTTAAGTGGCCCGCAATCTGGTAACAAATCGCCACTGTTCGCATTATTTATGTCTTTGCGTTGCAACGGTCAAGTTTGACTATCCTCTTCAATGGCATATTCAGCAAACAGCTTGGTCTGGCTCATGAAGAAAACGAACATCGCAGCGGTGTCACCAAATGTTTTAAAATAAACCCATGTTGTTTCGGACATGAACCGCCAGATTAGCTCATTAGCAAGAGCTGTAGCGAAGAGAAACCACATCAAGCGGCGCGTTAAGATCATCCACCCTTTGTCTTGAAGAGGCATCATACCCTCCATAACGTATCGTAGGTAAGACTGGCCTCGCCATAGCCCGACACCAAGAATAGCCCCCATAAGACTAAAGAATATCGTAGGTTTAATCTTGAGAAACTTGGGGTCATTTAGCCAAACGGTGAGCCCACCAAATACAATAACGAGCACCAGCGTCATAATTTGCATCTTGGAAATATGACCGGTGAGCTTCCACCCGATACCTGTCGTGAGTATTATGAGTGGCACAAAACCTGCTGTCACAAAGATAAACCCAGAATACTCGCGTCCTGCGACCATAAAAGTATCGTCCTTGAACATGAGGTAGGCGATGAAAAAAGCAATCACAGGCCCTAGCTCAAGCCCTGTTTTCATCAGCGGGTTGATTTCTCTTTTCTCTGCCATAAGAACTCCTATCCTCCCATTTCAACTATCACAGCACCCAAAGCAATCAATGCCATAAGCGCAATCCGGCGAGGTCCGACGGTTTCTTTCAAAGCCAGCCAACCGATAAGTGCAGCAAATACTGTTGATGTTTCCCGTAAGATTGCGGCTTCTCCTACGTTATCCAAACGAGTGGCCATCATGACTGAGCCGAAACTCGCAATAGCGACGAAAGCCCCAATAAGTCCACGCTGCATGAGTGGACCCAGCTCAGGCGGATGCCGCATAGACCGGTAACGAAAGTAGGCTAACCAGGGAAAGAAGAGCCCATCGATGAAGAAAAACCATGCCAAAAAGGTAAAGGGGTTGGCAGTAGCTCGAATGCCGTAGGCATCCCATGTGGTATAGAGTGCAACAAAAAGCCCTGTGATCACGGCGAGCAGAAGGGCCAAATTGAGCGTGTCACGTTCGGCAGTAACGTGACGCAAGTTGTAAGCCGCGAGGCCGTATATCCCGGCTAGAAGAGTCGCCACCCCCGCCCATTGTGTCAAATTGAAGCGCTCACCAAAAAGGAAATAAGCGCCAATGACCGTGAAAAGTGGCCCTGTGCCCCGCACCACAGGATAGACGACTGTATATGCGCCTTTGGTGTAGGCCCAGCTCTGCATAAGCTTGTACGCCAGATGAATTACAAAAGCGGCCGCAAAAATGGACCACATATGCGGCTCGGGCCACGGCACGACAAAAAAAGCGAACGGAGCCGCAATAGCCGCGTAGCAGAAGTCAATCGCGCCACGGGTGAGCCATGGATCATGACGGCCCTTTTGCAGTGCGCCAAAAACTGCGTGTAGAAAAGCTGCCAGCAATGCAAGCACCAGCGCAAGGCTATGCCCCGCATCTGTGCCTTCAATTGAAATTAGCCAATTGCTCAAGTTTCTACTCGGCAGTCAGCCCCGTCAGGGCCGCTGCAAAGTCTTCTGGGTCAAATGGTGCCAAATCATCAAGCTGTTCGCCTACACCAATCGCATGAATTGGAAGGCCAAACTTGTCCGCGAGTGCAACCAAAACCCCGCCTTTGGCCGTTCCATCAAGTTTTGTCATCACAAGCCCTGTGACATCCGCAAGTTCTTGGAACGTTTTGACTTGTGAGAGAGCATTCTGGCCCGTGGTAGCATCGAGCACCAACAGCGTGTTGTGTGGCGCACTAGGGTCTTTCTTGCGGATGACACGAACGATTTTGGCCAACTCTTCCATCAGATCGGAACGGTTCTGCAAACGTCCTGCGGTATCGATCATAAGAAGATCGGCCCCGTCTGCTTCAGCCTTTGTCATCGCGTCAAAAGCAAGCGAAGCAGGGTCTGACCCTTCAGGCGCTGTCAAAACAGGCACACCCGCACGATCTCCCCAAACTTGAAGCTGTTCAACAGCCGCTGCGCGAAAAGTATCTCCAGCTGCGATAACTACGTTCTTTCCCGCCGCCTTGAATTGGCTCGCCAGCTTTCCAATTGTCGTCGTCTTTCCAGATCCGTTAACACCAACCACGAGAACGACCTGGGGCTTCTTTTCATAGAGCGGCATCGGCTTGGCCACTTCAGACATGATCCGTGAAATCTCTTCGGCAAGCACTTGCTTTATTTCATGTGTCGATAGCTTTGTCCCCAACCGGCCCTCAGCCATGTTGGCGGTCACACGCAGAGCTGTATCAACTCCCATATCTGATGCAATGAGCAACTCTTCAAGCTGCTCAAGCATCTCGTCATCAAGCACCCGCCGTATGACTGTTTTTGACGTCTCTTTTCGCCCCAAAAGACGACCAATCAACCCCGGCTTTTGCACATTGGATGCGGCTTTATCAACGGAAGTGATTGGCTCTGGCTCTGGCTCTGGCTCTGGCTCTGGCTCTGGCTCTGGCTCTGGCTCTGGCTCTGGCTCTGGCTCTGGCTCTGGCTCTGGCTCTGGAAAAATGGCGGTTTCAGGCATCAAGTCAACAGCAGAGGCCTCCACTGGCGTCTCTTCTTCCTCTACGCCACCGTCTTCAACAATCGCAGCAAGACCCTCTTCGAGCTTGGAAGATGTTTTAAAGAGCTTATTTTTGAGTTTGTTGAAAAAAGACATGGCCATTCCCGCTCGGTTCTACTCCCAGTTAATACGCCTGCGCCCGAGTGAAAAGCCATGAGTTGACATGAATGTCTAGCTCAGGCCATCTGCCACCATGCGGTATGTGTTTGCCTTTCTCTTTAGTTCACTGGCCTCGCTTCTTCAGGCAGAACCACCAGATCGCGCGTGCACGACAACAAAATGGGGCGCCCAAGAGTGCATTCGATGGGCGCACTTTGTCCATGATACCTGCCAGCTGATCGAAACTGTAAGCACGCGCCACAAACTAGACACTGACTTCTTCGCGCGCCTGATCTGGCAGGAGAGTCGCTTTGACCCGTTTGCAAAAAGCCATGCTAACGCGCTGGGCATTGCGCAATTCATCCGTTCTACCGCCGATTTGCGAGGTCTGACTGACCCTTTCAATCCCGCCGACGCACTTGAGCATTCGGCGCACTATTTGGCAGAAATGACAAATCGCTATGGTAACATCGGGCTTGCTGCCGTGGGTTACAATGGTGGGGAAAGACGCGCCGAAGGCTTAATCAACGGCACAGGAGATCTTGCGCAAGAAACCGTTGACTATGTCCGGATCATAACGGGTGCCGACCACCAGACCTGGGTAAGTGAGCCACCCCAAATGCTTAACTTAGATCTCGACCAACACAAAAAATTTAGTGTAGCCTGTCAAACTCTGGCACAGAAGCGTCGTCTATCCCCCCCCCCTCGGAGAGGACCAGCCCTAAAGCCTTGGGGCGTGCAAATCGCCTTTGGAACCAGCAAACAATCAGCGAAAAGCAAGTACACGGCAAGAACAAAGCAATGCCGCCTCCTCTTGAAAAACGAACAACCCGACTATCTATTTGAAAAGAGCAGAGCAAGCCGCCTAAAGGGGTATTACTTTGCACGTATTGGACGCGATACAAACAAGAGCGCTTGGGAGTTTTGCAACCAGCTTAAAGCCTCAGGGTGCCTTTGTGCAGTGTTCAGAAATACGCGCTAGAGCACCACAGTAAATGAAATTAAGAACAGCGCCTGAGCAATCCAATAGCTGCTCCAGATCACGTAAGGAGTTACCTTCCGAAGCTTGTGATCCTCAGGAAGGACAAACATTTCCTGCGCCAAGATGAAATCTGAAAAAACAAACAAAAGCGCCGCTGGCAAGACGAGTGCGATCGCACCGACTGGTGGCAGGACCGTTGCAAGAATCCCCATCGCCACGACAACAGGCACGTAGAACAGGGCCGCCCAGCGCAGTGGCCCCGCCTTCAAAAACAAGACGTAAAGCATGATCGCCCCTACTAGAAAAAGGGCGAGTACTAAGGTCCAGCCATCAGAAACACGTTGCAAATCAGCGCTCGGATGCAGCAAGAAAAGAGCTGCGTAAGAGAGATGGCCAAAGCTAAAGGCGCCGACTGCTGACACAAACTCCTCGGTGCCTTTCCGGGACAGAAAAAAATCGCCAATAGCGCACGCAAGTAAAGCCACGACGAGCAGCATCATACTCGACAACTGGAAAGCAATCAGCGCCAGAAGGGCGACAGATGTTGTCTTCGTGATCGTTTTTAGCCATGCTCGTCCGGGCCGCCCGCATATTGCCAAATAACAAAGTGCCAAAAACGCTGCCGCGATAAACAAAAGAGTTGAATCGTTGGGCCAGCCAAACATCATATCTCCTCAGGGAAATGCTTTATTGTCATCCTTATAGGGTTTGGTGCAGCCTGTCCAAGCCCACATATTGAAGCATCGACCATCGCTGTCGACAGTTCCTCTAAAAGAGGAGTGTCCCAAGTCTCCGCTTGCATCAATTTCACGGCTTTCTCGCAACCGACGCGACAAGGCGTGCATTGCCCACAGCTTTCATCCTCAAAGAAGCGTAGCATATTCAAAGCTGCTTCGCGGGCGCTATCTTGATCCGACAGGACAACAACCGCTGCGGAGCCGATAAAGGAGCCGTGCGGCTGTAGCGTGTCAAAATCAAGCGGTATATCATTCAAATGCGCTGGTAGAATGCCCGATGAAGGGCCGCCAGGCTGGTAGGCTTTCAGGCTATGGCCTTCAATCATTCCTCCAGCTGCGTCAATCACATCAAGGATTGTCGAGCCAGCCGGCAACAAATGGACCCCAGGGTTATTGACGCGGCCAGAAACGGAATATGATCTCAGACCCTGCCTTCCATTTTTCTCAACAGAACTCAGAATTTCAGGGCCATCTCTAACAATTTTCGCCACCCAGTAGAGTGTCTCGACATTGTGAACCAAAGTTGGCCGATTGAATATTCCAACTTGCGCAACAAAAGGTGGGCGATGTCGTGGCTCTCCACGTTTACCCTCAATACTTTCGATCATAGCGCTTTCTTCACCGCATATATAGGCCCCAGCCCCACGGCGAAGCTCAACATAGCCTTGGTCTATGAGCCCCGCATCTTCCAGCGCTCTGATTTCGCGCCGCAGAATCTCCAGCACTGCCGGATACTCATCGCGCATATAGATATAACAGGTTTCCGCCTCGACAGCCCATGCGGCAACCAGCATACCCTCAAGAAACAAATGCGGTGTACGCTCCAGATAATAGCGATCCTTGAAGGTTCCGGGCTCGCCCTCATCGCCGTTTACAGCAAGATATCTCGGGCCTTCGTTCATGCGTACGAAACCCCACTTTTTCCCTGAAGGGAAACCAGCTCCACCAAGACCGCGAAGGCCCGATGCTAGAACCGTTTCTTGAACGGCTTTCCAATCGCCATTTTCACGCAACCCTTGTAAAGCCACATATCCACCAGCTTTGCGATAGGTTGAAAGTGCTTCATATTCAGGGATGTGAGCATGTGTATCGCCAGAGGCGATAGCCTCAACAACCTTCTCTAGTGTCGCATGATCTATGTGATTGTGTCCGATCTCAAGCGCGGGCGCCGTATCACATCGCCCCATACACGGGGCCCGCAAAACACGGACCTTACTCGGATCAAGTCCACCCTCCAGCGCCGACTTCAAGGCTTGCGCTCCTGCGAGCTCACAAGACAGTGAATCACAAACGCGAATTGTCAGATCAGGTGGAGGAGTCTCGCCTTCCTTGACCACGTCAAAATGAGCATAAAAGGTCGCAACCTCGTAGATTTCTGCCATCGACATCCGCATTTCTTCAGCCAATGCACGAATATGCGCAGCAGAAAGATACCCACAGGCATCTTGGATTTTGTGCAAATGCTCGATCAGCAGATCGCGCCGCCGTGGTGCGTCTCCCAAAAGTTCTTTAACGACCTCCCAAGCCTGATCTTCTAGCTGGCGCCCCTTTGGCGTATGACGTCCTTTGCCTTTGCCTGATTTCCAGACACCTTTGCGTTCATCCAGCCCCATGAGAGCGCTCCTGTCTTGCGTTTCCGATAGCGTAATTGCGCCCAGCCAAAGAGGCGAGGCTAAAAACGACCTAAGGCGCTTCATTCGCGTTCACCCTGCCGTATCTGTATGCATTTCCGCCTTAGTCCCGCCATTTTCTTTAGGTAAACTGATGTGAAGAAGAGGCTATGTTATGGTTTATTTTGCCTGTGCGACGTTAGCACATGTTGCTCTATTGGGTCTGGCGTCTTTTGTTGGCGGCAGCCTTATATGGCTAGCCCTCCTTTACATCACCCTTTTCACAGCTGCTCTTGATAAGTTTTTACCATTTGTGTTGCCTCAAATGCCTGAAGGCACAGAGTTTCCAACGGGCGCAAATTTATCGGTTTTACTTGGTGGCTTACATTTTGCGTTGCTGACGCTAGGAGTAATAAGCCTTTCATGGTTTGAGCATAACGTCCTCGAAAAGCTTGCTCTCTTTACCAGTTTTGCGCTGTTTTTCGGACAAGTCTCCCACCCGAACGCCCATGAACTCATCCACCGGAGAGAACGCTACGCTCGACGCCTTGGTCGCTCCGTCTATGCATCGCTATTGATGGGACACCACGCCTCAGCCCATGTATTGGTTCATCATGTTCATATTGGCAGCGAAGCCGATCCCAACAGTGCCCCGCGAGGTTTGGGATTTTATCGTTTTTTCCTAAATGCTTGGGCGGAGAGTTATCACAAGGGGCGAGTGCAGGAAAGTGCACGCCTTTTGAGGGCCCAGCGAACGCTTTTCTCTCACCCTTACATTCATGACACGCTTATTGGCGTAGTCGCCTGCAGCTTTAGCTTTGCAATAGGTGGTTTTCTCGGTCTCTCTCTCTATATGGGGCTCGCTCTCTACGCACAGGTACAGATACTACTTGCCGACTATATCCAGCACTATGGATTGCGCCGTTTAAAGAATGAAGCCGGAAAGCTGGAGCCTGTGAGCGAAGTTCACTCGTGGAACTCACCTCACTGGTTTTCAGCGTCCCTGACACTCAATGCACCCCGCCATTCAGACCATCACATGCACCCACAACGCCCATATCCAGCATTGCGACTAACACCTCAAACGATGCCAACATTGCCTCACTCCCTGCCTGTCATGGCCATCATTGCGCTCTACCCGCCCCTTTACCGAAAGGTCATGGCACGGGCGCTTAGAGACTTGCCTCAACAGTACACCTCCGCCTAAGCTGGCTTCATGTTACGCTTGGCATGCTTTTTGTTATCAATTCCCCTCGCCCTTTCAGCTCAAGAACGGCTGACAGGAAATGATTTTGATGCCTTCACGCGCGGTCAAACTTTCTACTATGGATACGATTTGGAAGCTTATGGAGCTGAAGAGTATCTGGATGACCGCAGAGTCCGATGGTCGTTTTTAGATGGCGAGTGCAAAGATGGTTATTGGTATGATACGCCTGAGAACCTGATTTGTTTTGTCTATGAAGACCGTCCAGATGCGCCACAGTGTTGGGCTTTTTTCAAAGATAACAACAAACTGAGAGCAACTTTTGAGAACGGTGCACAAGCCGCTCCACTCTACCAAATAGAGAAGACTGAGACGCTAATGATTTGCACAGGCCCTAAAATAGGCGTCTAGCGTAAGCGCGGTGGCTTGGCAGGGTCACTTCCAGGAGTAGCAATTTGAACGCTCGCAGGTTCAGCAGGCTTTGGCACATCAAAGCGAAGCCCTGCTCGAGCAAACTGTGCGCGCAACGCCTCACTATCATTGAAAAACGCTACATCGAGACTGGTGTCTTCCAGACCCGAAAAAACGAGAGCTTCACTGGCTGCCTTTGCTAAGGGGGCTTGCGCAGGTTCTTTCGCGCCCAGAATTGCGAGCATCATACCCCCTTCATCCTTGGCAACAAGGTAGGCCACATTCGCCAATCCTGCAGCGCGGCTGAGCTTTGCGTCGAGCGCATGAAGCAGAACTTCTGGAATATCGGGGCTTTTGAGTGCAGCAAGCCCACCTTTACGTTTGGGTGCAGGCTCTGCCTCTTGCGGAGAAGCCTTCAGTGTATCGCGCATCCAGAGCATCGCTTCATGCGGTAACATGATAGAAGAGGGTGCAACTTCAAGGTTGAGCGCCAGGCCGGCACCTTCTGCGGCCAGCATCTGCACCATAATCCGACCAGATAGTGCGGCGTAGGGCGCAGGCCCACCGGAAAAAGCAGAAAGACGCTCAGCTGAGTCAAATCCCAAGACAAACCTTGTGCCATCAACTTCAATGATCTGGGGCTCGATCATTTCCGCTTTTGGTTCAGCATCAAGCAGAAGAAAGACTTCAATATCAGCCAAGATCGCGTAGAAGCTCATCCGTAGTTGTACATCTTCTGGATGTTGCATCATGGCCGCATGGGCTGTGTCCAGGACTGTTGCGTTGCTCATGCCAAAACCTCTTTTACAGCAGCACGCAGCTCGGGCAATAACTCTGCCTCAAACCACGGATTTTTCTTAAGCCACCCCGTATTGCGCCAAGACGGATGCGGCAAGGGAAAAACCTCCGGTGCCATATCTCGCCATGTCCGAACTGCTTCGGTGACTGAGCGCCGAGAACCAAGATGGTAAGACTGAGCAGACTTTCCCAAGACAATGCGTAGCTTCAGTGCAGGAAGCATCTCCATCACTTTATCATGCCATGTCTCACTGCAAATCGTTGGAGGGGGCAAGTCATTCGTTTGAGCATCATAGCCTGGGAAGCAAAATGCCATCGGAACAATGGCCACCTCATTCTTGTTATAAAACTGTTCCGGAGTCAGCCCCAACCAATTGCGCAGACGTTCACCAGAACGGTCGTCAAACGGAACGCCGCTCTCGTACACTCGCATCCCTGGAGCTTGGCCAGCGATCAATATACGCGCCGATGAGTTCAACCAGACTATAGGTCGTGGCTCATGTCCCGTGTGGGTTGCAGCAAACCTAAAGGCACAAAGCCTACAAGCAGAAATATCATCTAGAAGTGTCATTCTAGGAGTTAATCTGAAGTCAATCGCCACAACAACAGGCGCCCGTCGAAAAAGTTCAGCCGAAGCATAGAACACCCAAACTAGATAGAAAGCATGCGTCCAGAGGGCGGATTAGCACGTTTTGGCTGTTTTGATTAAACACGTCTTAATTTTGCCCAAAACAACTGTATACTCAGACGAAACAATAAAACGGCCAACTTCAAACAATACATATACTCTTAGTAAAATAAGCGTAGTGAGAACTGGCCAGAGCAGAAACGGAGCGGGCATGCTCGAGTTTAACAACGTCAGCAAGTCCTTTTGGACGGGCACACAGAGAAAAGTGATCCTTGAACAGGTCTCTTTCCGTGTGGAGCTTGGCAATTCACTCGGTATTCTAGCCCCCAATGGCACAGGGAAAACCACTCTTATCAATATGATGTCGGGCCTTGAGAAACCTGACGAAGGCTCAATCTTGAGAGAGTGTAAAATCAGCTTTCCACTCGGTTTTATGGGTGGAGTTGTTCCGCGCCATACTGCTGTCGAAAACAGTCGCTTTATTGCCCGCCTCTATGGCTTGGACCCCGATTATGTTGAGGCCTTCTGCCGCTGGCTCTGCAACCTTGGAGAATACTTCGAGCAGCCACTTGGAACTTATAGCCAAGGCATGCGCGCGCGTTTCTCCTTTGCGCTACTGCTGGCGCTTGATTTCGATATCTACCTAATTGATGAAGGCATGCCAAACTCCACAGATGTAGAGTTTAACCGGAAGGCAGGCGAAATTCTGCGTGATCGTCTGCGCACAACAACCGTGATCATCGTATCCCACCAAGCACAAGTACTCGAAAAGTTCGCCCGCACGGCGGCTGTTTTGATTGATGGCAAGTTACATATGTTTGACACCCTAGAAGAAGCGAAACAGCTCTATGACTACCAAACCCAAAGCTAGAAAGTTTCGCATCAAACGCACCACACCGTTGGGCGCTGAAGGAAGCGAGAACCATGCAGCGAACCGCTCTGTTCCAAGAGAGGCAGAGGATATGCCAAAGCCACAAGCTCGGGCAACTCAAGAGCCGCTCAAGACGCCTACGCAGAACATAGCTCGCCAAAGCGCCGTGGATTCTCCACAGCAAGTCAAAGCCGAAACTGACATTGACGCGATCCGCCGCGAGGGTCTCACAGGGCGTCAGCTTCGGATGGCGCGCCGAATGGCTCAGAAACATGGGCTGGCTCCAATTTCTGACTTTGATGCCGTACGTCAATTACGCCTGAAGGGTATTGACCCTTTCCAAAGCTCCAACATGCTTGAGCTCGTCGTACCAACAAAAGACGGTGAAGATGATGCCGAGATGGGCACGGTTTTGCCTGGAATGGGTAAAATTCAACTGCCACAGACTATCAAACCGGCCTCGTCGCAGGTCCCGCAAACCGAAGTTTATACTGCTGATCGTCGCGCAATGGAGATCACAGGAATTCAGCGTGACATCGCCAGCCGGCGTCGTAAGCGGCTCGCACTCTTGCTGGCTCGACTTTCAGCTTTTGTCTTCCTTCCGACTATTCTGGCAGGATGGTATTATTATGCGATCGCAACACCCATGTACTCAACCAAATCTGAATTTCTGATCCAGTCCGCAGATGGCGGCGGAGGTGGAGGTCCTTTAAGTGGTTTGATCCCTTCTCAACTGGCCAACAGTCAGGAAAGCATTGCCGTTCAATCTTATCTTACATCAAAAGATGCTATGATCCGGCTGGATGAAGCACTGGGCTACAAGCGCCATTTCGCGCAGCCAGAAATCGATGCTATTCAACGCCTTGATGCCGATACAACCAATGAAGCAGCCCATAAGATCTACAAAAAGAACATCAAAATCGGCTACGATCCCACCGAAGGCGTTGTCAGGATGGAAGTCATAGCGGCCGATCCAATTGTCGCCACCGATTTTTCAAAGGCTCTTATTTCTTATGCCGAAGAGCGTGTCGATGAGCTTTCACAAAATATTCGCAACGATGCGATGGAAGACGCACGGCGCAACCTCGAGCGCGCAAAAGTGGAGCGCCGCGAAGCGCAGGAAAACTTAATCCGCTTGCAGGAAGTGTACTCTGCAGACCCGACCGAACAGCTCGCCGCATTGCGCACACAGATTACCAGCTATGATCAGCAGCTACTCGAAAAGAAGCTCGCACTGCAGGCCTTGCTAGACAACCCACGCCCCAACCAAGCAAAGGTAGACGGGGCGCGCGGCGATGTTCGCCGGCTACAAGATGTTCTGACAGGGCTCAATGCCCGCATGATCGAAGCGGACAGCTCAGGGCTATCACTCGTACAACAATCAACCGAGATAGAGCTTGCGCGTGCTGACCTTGCGACAGCCGATGCATTCTTGCAATCCGCTCTTCAAGGCGAAAAGCAAGCCGCTCTGGAGGCAGGTCGTCAAGTACGCTATCTGACTGTTCCGGTCCGGCCCATTGCATCAGATGCTCCAAGCTATCCGAGGAAATTTGAGAACACCATTCTGGCATTCCTGATTTTTTCAGGGGTATACCTGATGGTGTCACTGACAAGTTCGATCCTACGAGAACAAGTTTCGAACTAAACATTTTTGCATCAGAGCCCTTGAGGGCCCTTCCATTTTCAAAGTTCAACGAGAGTCCTTATGTTGCCCCAAAACACCTCGACCCCAAACACTTGGTCCTTTCTGCGTGATCCCATGATCACCCCAACTGGGTTTCGCGAATACGACGCCCGATGGAAGTATCCTGAGGAAATCAATCTTCCCGGCATAACCGCACTCGGCATCGGCCTCGGGACACAGATGCATGCGCGCGGAATCGAGCCAGTTATAGCTGTCGGAAATGACTATCGCGATTATTCGCTTTCCATAAAAAACGCTCTGATGCTGGGACTCATGCAAGCGGGCATCCATGTGAAAGACATCGGCCCTGCCGTGTCGCCCATGGCCTATTTCAGTCAGTTTCATCTCAACGCCCCTGCCGTTGCTATGGTCACAGCAAGCCACAATCCAAACGGTTGGACAGGCGTAAAAATGGGATTTGAACGTCCCCTCACCCACGGCCCCGACGAGATGAACGAACTGCGCGCTATCGTACTTGAAGGCCGTGGCATGGCCCGCGCAGGTGGCACTTACGAGTTTGTCGAAGGCGTGCGTGAAGCCTACATCGACGATCTGGTCGGCGATTTCAAAATGTCTCGCAAACTGCGCGTAGTCTGTGCCACCGGCAATGGTACAGCGGCCGCCTTCGCCCCCGAAGTCTTTGAGCGCATCGGTGTTGAAGTCGTGCCCTCGCACAACGAGCTTGATTACACCTTCCCACATTACAACCCAAACCCCGAAGCCATGGAAATGCTCCATGACATGAGTGCCTCGGTCAAAGAGAGCGGCGCCGACTTCGCGCTCGGTTTTGATGGCGATGGCGACCGCTGCGGTGTGGTCGATGATGAATGCGAAGAGATTTTCGCTGACAAAGTCGGCGTGATCATGGCACGCGATTTGAGCAAAATTTATCCAAACAGCACCTTCGTCGCCGATGTTAAATCGACCGGCCTTTTTGCCTCAGATCCAGAGTTGCAAGCCAATGGCGTAACAGCCGACTACTGGAAAACAGGCCACAGCCATATGAAGCGCCGCGTCAAGGAGCTCGGCGCTTTGGCGGGCTTTGAAAAATCGGGACATTACTTCCTCGCGGAACCCGTTGGGCGCGGCTATGACTGCGGCCTGCGTGTTGCGGTTGAAATCTGTAAGCTTATGGATCGTAACCCCGACATGAAGATGTCGGATCTGCGTAAGGCCCTGCCTAAAACTTGGGCCACGCCGACCATGTCACCCTATTGCGCCGACCTGGAAAAATACGATGTGCTTGAGCGCCTTGTTGCCAAACTGCTCGCCAAAGCCGAGGCAGGCGAAAGCTTCGCAGGCCGCAGCATCAAAGAGGTGGTCACAGTCAACGGAGCGCGTGTCATTCTGGACAACGGCTCATGGGGTCTCGTCCGCGCCAGTTCCAACACGCCCAATCTTGTCGTCGTTTGTGAAAGCTCAGCGTCAGAAGCAGAAATGCGCGCCATCTTCTCCGATATTGACGCCGTCATCCGTACAGAGTCTGCCGTCGGTGACTACGACCAGATGATCTGACACCCCCAATCAGTCGGATGGCCCGCAGGGCCATTCGAAATCAGGCAGCAAGACCGCGCCCCTTAAGAAGGGCCTCAACACCCGGCATACGCCCGCGAAAGGCCTCATAAAGCTCGGCTGCGTCCCTTGAGCCGCCTGACGAGAGAATGTTGCGTTCCAGCGAAGCCGCCAGCTGCCCATCAAAGGCATCGCCCTTTTCTTCAAACGCCTCAAAGGCATCGGCGTCCATCACTTCAGACCACATGTAGGAATAGTACCCCGCAGAATAGCCATCGCCAGAAAATACATGGGCAAACTGCGGCGTCGCATGGCGCATGACAATCGCGGCGGGCATATCCATTTCGGCAAGGATCTCAGCCTGTTTTGCCATCGGATCGGCGGGGGCTACGCCTTCATGAAACGCCAGATCAACCATCGCCGAGGCGACGTATTCCACTGTCTGAAAACCCATATCAAAGGTCGCGGCCCCCAGCACCTTGTCAAGCAGTGCCTTTGGCATCGGCTCGCCTGTCTCATAATGCGTTGCAAACTCGGCCAGAACCTCAGGCACATCAAGCCAGTGTTCATAAAGCTGGCTCGGAAGCTCCACAAAGTCGCGCGCCACCGAGGTTCCCGAAATGCTCTCATAGGTCACATTTGAAAGCATCTGGTGCAACGCATGGCCAAACTCGTGAAACAAGGTGCGCGCATCGTCATAACTGAGCAACGCAGGAGTTCCTTTGGCAAAGTTGCACACGTTGATCACAATTGGCGTTTGCACTTCTGGGTACTTTGCCTGCGCACGCATTGCCGAGCACCATGCTCCTGAGCGCTTGGAGCCGCGCGCAAAATAATCGCCAATGAACACGGCCACATGCTTGCCCGCGCGCGTGACCTCCCAAGCGCGGCAGTCGGCGTGATAAAGCGGCACGTCAAGCCGCTTAAACTCCAGCCCGAAAAGTCGGGTGGCGCAGTCAAAACTCGCCTCAATCATGCGTTCGAGCTGGAAGTATGGCTTCACCTCAGCTTCATCAAGATCATGCTCCGACACACGGCGTTTAGCAGCGTAGTAGCGCCAATCCCAAGGCGCCAGATCGCCGTTGACACCTTCCGCGCGCATCATCTTAGTAAGCACCGCAGCGTCCGCCTCGGCTTGCGCTTTAGCGGGCTCCCAGACATCCATCAGCAGTTGGCGCACAGCAGCGGGAGTCTTCGCCATTTCGGTTTCCAGTTTGTAATCGGCAAAGCTAGCGTAACCCAGAAGGCCCGCACGCTCTTCCCGCAGAGCAAGTATTTCGGCGCAGATCGCACGGTTGTCTGTTGCCCCTCCATTGGCGCCGCGCGCCGCCCAGGCCTCAAAGGCTTTTTGGCGTAGGTCGCGGCGTGCAGAGAATTGCAGAAAAGGAACGATCAGCGACCGCGAGAGGGTCACCACCGGCCCGCCCGCACCCTTTTCCTCACCCGCTGCACGCGCCGTGTCGATCACAAACTGCGGCAGCCCTTCGAGGTCCGGCTCGCCAAGCTCCATGAACCAGCTACGCTCATCGGCAAGAAGGTTTTGTGTGAAGCTTGTGCCAAGCTCAGCGAGGCGCGATTTAATCTCGGCCATACGGGTATCTTCCACCCCAGTCAAAGCCGCTCCAGCGCGCACAAAACCCCGATGCGTCAGCATCAACACGCGCGTTTGCTCATCCGAGAGATTAAGCCCGTCGCGATTTGTCCAAACATCTTGCAAGCGCTGAAACAGGGCCTTGTTCGCCGTAATCCGCGAGAAATGCGCAGCAAGTTTGGGTGAGAAATCGCGCTGCAGCTCTTCGCGCGCAGAGTTGCTATCGGCTCCCGCCACCGTGAAGAACACCGAAAGCACTTTGTCCAATGCACCGCCCGCGCTTTCCAATGCGCCAATGACGTTTTCGAAGCTGGCGGGCGATACATTCTGCGCGATGGCCGCGATTTCAGCGTCATGCGCGGCGAGAGCTTCATCAAGGGCTGGCGCGAAGTCATCATCAGATATCGCGTTAAAGGGAGCAATCTGAAAAGGCGTGGACCAATCGGCCAGAAGCGGGTTTATCATCGGATTTCCTTTGCGTTTGTGTCAGGCTATCTCGCCATGACAGATAGGACAGTCTTTGCGCGCAGCGAGTTTGATTTTGCGGCTTTCGCCATAAAGCCCGTCATAAATCAGCATTTCGGCACGCAGGATATGGCCCGCGCCGGTAATAACCTTGACAGTCTCTAGCGCCATCATCGTTCCAATCACCCCGGGCAAGGGTGCGACCACGCCGGCCTCAGCACAAGATGGCGCGAGCCCGTCTACGGGCGCCTCGGGGAAAATACATTGGTAGCAGGGCCCGCCGCGCGCCGGATCAAAGACCGAAAGCTGCCCCTCCCATTGAGCCAAAGCACCTGAGACAAGCGGCTTCCCAAGGGCCACGGCAGTCGCGTTGCTCAAGTAGCGCGTAGTGAAATTGTCGGTTCCATCAAGGATCACATCATATTCTGCAAAAAGCGCCTCAGCGAGCTCGGCTGTGAGACGGCGCTGGTAGGGGCGTACCTCAATATACGGATTGAGCGCGCGCATGGCCTCAGCAGCGGAGTGGACCTTGGACGTGCCAATCGCCTCGTCGCGGTGGATCACCTGGCGCTGCAGGTTGCTGTGATCGACCATGTCGTCATCGATCACCCCGATTGTACCAACGCCCGCTGCCGCAAGATACATCAGTACTGGTGAGCCAAGACCGCCTGCGCCGATCACGAGCACCTTGGCGTTTTTGAGCTTTTTCTGTCCTGGTCCACCAAACTCGCGCAAAACAATATGGCGTGCATAGCGCTCAAGCTCGGCCTCGCGGAATGTGCCTTGTGATTTGGTTTCGGGTTCAAGTTTCACACGAGATTTGAGGCGCGAAAGGCCAAAGGCATAAGCCGCCACCAGTGCCACAATCCCTCCAACGATAGCCCATGGCGCAGGATTGCCGCCGTCCACAACAAACTGAAACCCAAGTGCCGCCCCATAGACCAGCACAATAAGCCCCCAGACCATGACCTTCGGCCAGCGCAATCGTCTACCTAGAGCCCAGATCATTGCCATGACACCAAGAACAGCCAGCGCCATCAGCTGCGCCCTGTCGAGCCAAAGCCGCCTGTGCCGCGGGCGGTGTCAGAAAGTGCGTCGGACAGCTCGAAACGCGCCTGCACCACAGGGGCAACCACCATCTGTGCGATGCGCTCGCCGTGTTTGACGGTGAAAGGCTCCGAGCCTGCGTTCATCATGATCACTCCGAGTGGTCCGCGATAATCGGCATCTATCGTGCCTGGACTGTTGAGCAAGGTGATACCGTGCTTCAACGCCAGCCCCGAGCGCGGGCGCAGCTGCACCTCATAACCTTGCGGAATCTCAAGCCTAAGCCCCGTGGGCACAAGCGTGCGCGCGCCCACCTCAAGGGTGATCTCACCACGGTCTGCAAAGTTCGCACGAAGGTCCGCCCCAGCGGCACCTGCACTCTCGTAAGCAGGCAGGCCCAAGCCGCAATCCGCCTCCTCATCCCAAATGAACTTTACAGTGATCACATCACGCCCTTTTTCTTTCTAAAAACATCACCGCTGGAGGCTCCTCAACCCAGAGCTGCAGCGATCCGCTCTGCAAGCTGGCGCGCCACCTCGCCCTTGCCCATGCGCGGCCAGTCTTCCACACCGTCATCCGTAATCAGATGCACCGCGTTTTCTGTGCCTCCCATGATGCCTGTTTCGGGACTGACATCATTGGCAACAATCCAGTCGCATCCCTTGCGTTTGCGTTTCGCTGTGGCGTTGGCGATCACATCATCAGTCTCTGCTGCAAAACCAACGACAAGCCCTGGGCGGTCCTTTTTCATTTGGCTCACTTCAGCCAGAATGTCAGGGTTTTCGGCGAATTCGAGAATCGGCAGCTTGCCGTCCTGTTTTTTGATCTTGGAGTTGCTCTCGCGCTTTACCCGCCAGTCGGCCACAGCGGCGGCAAAAACGCCAGCGTCAACAGGCAAAGCGTTTTGCACAGCCTGAAGCATCTCAGCAGCACTCTGAACCGCGACAACCTTAACACCCGAAGGCGGCGCCACATCGGCGGGGCCTGTAACAAAGACAACCTCTGCGCCAAGGCTTGCAAGAGCAGAGGCTATCGCCGTGCCTTGCGCCCCTGAAGAGCGATTGGCGATATAGCGCACCGGGTCGATCGGCTCATGCGTGGGGCCTGATGTAACGAGAACGCGCTTGCCTCTGAGCGGACCGTCAGAGAGCGCGAGCTCAACAGCCGCGACAATTTCCATGGGCTCGGACATGCGCCCCGGGCCATGCTCGCCACAGGCCATATCGCCATTGTTCGGACCGATAACCTGGACTTTATCGCCCAGCAGAGTGGCGAGGTTGCGCTGTGTTGCAGCATGCTCCCACATCCGCAAATTCATAGCGGGAGCAATCATCACAGGGGTGTCTGTTGCCATCAGAAGCGTTGTCGCAAGATCATTGGCATGGCCGCCTGCCATCTTAGCCATGAGATCTGCCGTGGCTGGGGCAACAAGTACAAGGTCGGCTACACGGCTCAGCTGGATATGGCCCATCTCGGCCTCATCTGTCAGATCAAAGAGATCAGTGTAGACTTTCTCGCCCGCCAAAGCTGAAACCGAGAGGGGCGTAACAAACTCCTGCGCTGCGCGTGTCAAAACGGGCGTTACGCATGCGCCACGTTCTTTCAAACGACGAATGAGATCGAGGCATTTATACGCCGCGATACCGCCGCCGATAATAAGCAATATTCTTTTGCCAGCCAGCATAGCGGCCCCCGCATCTTTTCCGTCATCACAAGAGTTAAGCCGAGCAGAGAGCAAACTCAATGGGCACAAGCAAACTCAATCTTTGGAGAAAGCGGCACACGGGTCATCACGTGAGGCTGCTGGGCTGTATCTGACTTCGTCAAACACGCCCTCTGGCATAAGTCCCGTTTCGCCCTGACCGATCGAATAAACCAACAGGTCTGCCCTTGCCTTAGTAAGGTAAACAGACATTCCCCAGTCTTTTCGAGCATGGCCATTTCCGGTTATCACCACAACGGGGCCATCTGTCTTTGTAAGCGCCTGAGCGGTTGCGCGTGCGAGCTCTGCATCCCGCAAGCGTTGGACATCGACCATGATGGGCAATATTTCGGCCGGCAAGGCATCACAATGCGCCGCCAGTTGATACGCTTCACGGGCCGCTTGTTCTTCATCGCCCAATGACGCACTCAAGCCGTAAATTTCTGACTGAACACCAAAATAGCTCGCGGCCCCCTGCAGCATAGCGGTATGCACCCTCTCTCGGCTCACATGAGCTCCAAAGACCAGCGCTTCTGGCGCAGCCAGTAAAATGGGTGCGTAATGTGTACCGACATCTGAGCCCCGCTCCCACCAGTTCAGAGCCTGAAGAGCATTCACGTCGCGACGTTTTTCAGGGCCAATCGCCTGCGCATCTTCGGCGGAGAGCATTTCAAACACCAAAGCTTTAGGCATGATCGCCGCTGTCAATTCCGCTTGGCGCACATGATGATCCATATTGTCATGAATTTCGCCAATGACATAGACATTCGCCTTGGGCAAAAAATCCGTTTGGTCTGCCAGAGCCACTGGACCAAAACATAGGATGAAAACGAAAAGGGCAATCTGTTTCATGAGACGACTTCGCCACGGCAACGACCGATTTGCAAGGACAAACGCGGTTATCAAACTGCAACAAAACTGTGATGGTAACACTCAAAAGCTAGCACTGTTCTCCCACTCAAAATCAGCGTATTTATAAGACATGACGTATGATTTATACATTGGTGACAAAGCCTTTTCGAGCTGGTCTTTGCGCGGCTGGCTCATGTTGGAACATTTTGGGCTGCCCTACCGTGCCCATGCCGTAGGACTCTACGACGGAACGATGGCTGCAGACCTTGCTGCGCTGTCCCCAGCGCGCACTGTGCCTGCTCTGCTCTGTGAAGACGGCGCAGTGCTCTTTGACAGTATGGCAATGGCCGAAGAGCTTGCGACACGTCATCCTGAAGCACAGCTCTGGCCTGCCGAGCCCAAGGCCCGCGCTCTCGCCAGATCGATCACAGCAGAAATGCATGCGGGGTTTTCGGCCTTGCGCAACGAGTGCCCCATGCAACTCTTTCATCAATGGGTTGGATTTGAACCAACGGCGGAGGTACGCAAAGACCTTGCACGCTTTGAAGTGCTCTTCAGTCATACCAGACAAATAAAACTTGAAGGGCCTTGGTTATTTGGTGCCTATTCGCTTGCTGATGCGTTTTATGCACCACTCATGGCGCGCATTGCTGGCTATGCGTTGCCTGTGTGTGCGGATGTTTCAACCTATGTTGCAACAACACTTGCAGATTCAGCCTTTCAGCAGTGGCGCTCAGAAGGCATTGCGAAAACATACGAGCCGTTCCCCTACCCCCAACCACTCAAAAAAACTGAGTGGCCCACGGCTCACGTCTAATCTGAGAAAATTTAAGAGCTTCATTAACCAATTCTAAACGCACCCTGCCTAACGGTTAACCACGTTAGGAAGAGTAAAATGGTTTCAAGAACATATACAGTGGCTTTCGAAGGGGTCGAAGCGCGCCCTGTCGAGGTTCAATGTGCCGTAACACCAGGCCTACCAGCGTTTTCAATTGTAGGATTGCCCGATAAAGCTGTTTCAGAGGCACGCGACCGCGTGCGCGCCGCGCTTTCTGCCCTTTCAATCGCCCTACCCTCCAAACGCCTCACAATAAATCTTTCACCCGCTGATCTACCCAAAGAGGGAAGTCACTTTGACCTGCCTATCGCATTAGCGCTTCTGGCGGCTCTTGGGATTTTGCCGGACGATGCCGTAGAAACAGTCACGTCTCTGGGCGAATTGTCACTTGATGGTGCACTTGTGCCCGTGATTGGTGCTTTGCCTGCTGCACTGGCGGCAGCTGAAGCAGGGCGCTGCCTGATTTGCCCAGAGGCCTCTGGTGCAGAAGCGGCATGGGTTGACGCAGCCAATGTTATCGCACCGTCTTCTTTGCTGCATGCAATCCAGCATCTGACAGGACAGATGCCCCTGCCCCCAGCTCAACCCGGAGAGGTACGTGCCGACAGCGGCGAACGTGATCTGCGGGATGTCAAAGGGCAGGAACGCGCAAAACGCGCACTCGAAATAGCTGCAGCTGGGCGCCATCACATGATCATGATTGGCACACCTGGTTCTGGAAAATCTATGCTTGCTGCACGCATGCCCTCTATTCTGCCACCGCTCAGCGCGGCCGAAGCTCTAGAAACATCAATGATACACTCTCTTTCAGGCCTTATAGAAGAAGGTGGCATCTCGCGCCTTCGCCCTTTTCGCGAACCGCATCACACAGCCTCAATGGCCGCCATTGTGGGCGGAGGACGCAGCGCCAAGCCAGGGGAAATAAGCCTCGCCCACAATGGTGTGTTGTTTATGGATGAGTTTCCCGAGTTCCCCCGCGCCGTTCTCGAGACCTTGCGTCAGCCCATCGAGACAGGTGAAGTTGTCGTGAGCCGCGCCAATGCACATGTTCGCTACCCCTGCCGGTTTTTACTGATCGCGGCGGCAAACCCTTGTAAATGTGGCTATCTCTTCGATCCTGCCCGCGCCTGTGCACGCGTGCCAATGTGCGGTGAGGATTATCTTGGACGCATTTCAGGCCCACTGATGGATCGTTTTGACATTCGCATTGATGTTCCCCCCGTTTCTTTGAGCGACCTTGATTTGCCAGCAGGTGGCACCAGTTCTGCTGAAGTGTCCCAAAATGTCGCCCTCGCCCGTGCTATCCAGGCTGAACGATTTGCAAATGTGACAACGATGCATCTCAACGCTGATGCGGAGGGAACGGTGTTAGAAGAAATCGCCGCACCCGACGAAGAGGGGCGCAGCTTTTTACTTAAGGCAGCCGATAAATTTGGTCTAACAGCGCGCGGGTATCATCGCATCTTGCGGGTTGCGCGTACAATTGCCGATCTAGCCGGCAGCAGCGCTGTGAGAAAACCCCATATCGCCGAAGCAGTTAGCTTTAGAGTGAATGGTACCGCAGGGGATTAAGCCAATTTGCCACTCAGCTCAACGCGTGCCCTGCCTAGTATAGCAGCTCACAACTGGTCCACGGCTTGCTGACTTGGTTCAATTGCAAAATTGAACCTCTCGGTAAGGTCCAACCATGGTATCATCGTTTCAGAACACCTGTTTTCCCTAGGCCCGTCGCGCTTCAATTGCTTCCCAGATCTTCTCAGCGATGTTCACTCCGTCAAATCTTTCAAGCTCCTGAATGCCTGTAGGCGAGGTCACGTTGATTTCGGTGAGATAGTCACCGATCACATCGATCCCAACGAAAACCTGTCCTTTCTCTTTGAGAAGCGGACCAATACGGGCACAAATCTCAAGATCACGCTTGGTCAAGCCTACCTTTTCAGGCCGCCCACCGACGTGCATATTGGAGCGTGTTTCGCCCGCAGCGGGCACGCGGTTGATTGCACCCACCGGCTCACCGTCCACCAAGATGACACGTTTGTCGCCATTGGAGACATCGGGCAAAAATTTCTGCATGATCAAAGGTTCACGACTATTGGCCGTGAAAAGCTCATACAATGAAGCAAGGTTACGATCTTCAGGAGTCAGACGGAAAACGCCGGCTCCCCCGTTGCCATAGAGCGGCTTGAGGATCACGTCTTGATGCTCAGCCTTAAAGGCTTTCAAATCTTCGAGGTCGCGTGCAATCATGGTAGGTGGTGTTAGATCGGGGAAGTCGAGCACCAGAAGCTTCTCAGGAAAGTTTCGCACCCAAAACGGATCATTCACCACAAGTGTTTTCGGATGAATCCGGTCCAAAATATGCGTTGTCGTGATATAAAACATATCAAAAGGTGGGTCTTGGCGCAGCCAAACCACATCAAATGTAGAGAGATCCACTTCGGTTTCTTCGCCCAGCGTAAAGTGGTCGCCCTCTTTGCGACGCACTGTCAAAGGCCAACCGCGCGCCAAAACGCGCCCTTCACGATAGCTTAGTCGCTCGGGGGTGTAGTAAAACAGGTCATGTCCGCGCGCTTGGGCCTCTTCGGCAATCCGAAAGCTGCTGTCAGCATTGATATTAATCGGCCCGATAGGGTCCATTTGGAAAGCGATTTTCATGATCCAGCCTTATTGCAATGGTTGCATCATAAATGGCCGAGATCGCAACTGGGTTCAATGGCTCAAGCACCAAAAGCATTTTTGACCACATGGCACGCGCCAGTGCCATTGACCAAAGCCACATCAATACGCATCGAGCTGAGAAGACCTTTTGGTAATCTGGCCGCATACTCCTCTGCAGCGGTAGCTATTCGAACCATCTGAGCTGGGCCAATACGCTCAACCGCTTGCGAAAAATCACGAGCCCGCTTCACTTCGACAAAAACAGTCTCGTCGTTTTTCGAAAAGATCAAATCAATCTCGCCTGCTTTGCCACGCCAGCGTTGCACCAAAAGCGTGTAGCCAGCCTGCTCATAATGACGCTGTGCAATGGACTCCGCGGCGAGACCTGCATGATATGCTGTCGCGCCTCGCTGGCGCGCACTTGTTGTTTTTTTGGGTAAAATTTTAGTTTCCATGGTTTATTTCACCATAGACAACCTAACAAATGACTAAGCTTTTTGAAGCTCAAGACCAATCTGATAGATTTCACGCCGCTTGATACCCGTGTCTTCTGCCAGCCGATCCGCGGCGTCCCGCAGGCTCATGTCCTGCATCAATGCCTTCAGCTCAGAAACCAGTACATCATGGCTCATCTCTTCCACCGTGCCCTTGCCAATCAACATGACAATTTCGCCTTTCAGAGTGCTTCCAGCCAGCCGTTCGGACAACTCCCCTAAAGTGCCTGCAATCACTTCCTCAAATTTTTTGGTCAACTCTCGGCAAATTCGGCCTTCTCTCTCACTGCCCAAGACGTCTGCAGCATCACTGATCATTGCAGCGATGCGCTTGGGGGATTCGTAGAACACCAAAGTTCCGGCAGCACTCTCATAAGACTTCAACGCCTTGCGCCGGGCTGCTTTGCTGTTTGGCAAAAAGCCCGCGAATGTAAATGTATCGGTCGGCAACCCACCTAGCGTAAGCGCCGTTATGACAGCCGAAGGACCAGGCAAAGACGTAACGCCATAGCCTTTGGCCTGAACCTCACGGACCAGATGGTACCCAGGATCTGCAATCATAGGCGTTCCGGCCTCTGAGGCGTAAGCGACAGATTGCCCAGCTGCCAAGGCATTCAGAATTTTTGGGCGGGCACGATCCCCGTTGTGATCATGATATGCAATCACAGGCCGATCCTTAAGAGCTATCCCATGGATTTCCATGAGTTTTTTAAGGGTTCGAGTATCTTCCGCAGCAAGCATATCCGCGCTCGCAAGAACATCCAATGTGCGCAAAGTTATATCCCGCGCGGTGCCCAAAGGAGTCGCGACGAGATAGAGCATAGGCTCCAGAACGATTTCTTTATGATTCACCTCTAGACCCTCACGCCTCGACGTTTATTATCACCCGAGAACCAATTAGCTTGGGCAGGCTATATTGTCGCCATACCAGACCCAAAGCTCAGGGAGAAAGAAGTTATACATGTTCGCTGTTTTAAGTAGTATTCGCAAGCCCTTCCCGAAACTCGTTGGCATTTTAAGTCTAGTCTGGCTCGCGGCTTGTGAGCCCATTGCGCTCACCACGGCGGGCGCTGGTAAAGGGAACGTTAAGCTTGGAGAGCCAGTGAAAGTAGCGCTTCTTCTCCCTCGCGGAAGCGCAATAGACGGAGATAACACAATCTCCGACTCCCTTGAAAACGCGGCACGCCTGGCCGTGGCTGACCTTCAAGGGGTCGAAATAGACTTGCGTGTCTATGCAACAGCGGGAGATGTGGCTCGTGCACAAACAGCCGCCCGACAAGCCGTAGCAGATGGCGCTCAAGTTATCTTGGGTCCGCTACGCGCAGAGGCCGCGAACGCAGCCGCCGTTGCGGTTGCTGCTGACGGTGTAAACGTGTTGACCTTTTCCAACAACACAACAATCTCTGGCGGGAACCTCTTCCTGCTCGGATCAACATTTCAAAACACGGCCAATCGCTTAGCCTATTACGCCAAACGCAGTGGAAAAGACCGTATCCTTGTTGTGCATGACGAAGAGATTGGCGGGCAGCTTGGCAAGGCCGCAATCACGCAGGCCATTGCGCGCTCTGGTGCTACATTCGCGGGAGCAGTTGGTTATGAACGGTCCCAGCAGGGTGTGACAAGCGCGGTACAGCGCATCAAAGCAGCAGCGCAAGCAAGCAGTGCCAATGCGATTTTCATGACATCGACATCTGACGCGGCGTTGCCGTTTTATGCTCAGATGCTGCCAGATGTCGGCATAAACAATACAAACACACAATTCATCGGTCTCTCCCGCTGGGATGTACCGGCTCAAACCCTTCAGCTTTCAGGCCTTCAAGGCGGATGGTTTGCAATGCCTGATCCAACAAAATCAACCCAATTTGCAGAGCGCTTCTCAAGCGCCTACAGTACGCCACCGCACCCCCTTGCAGGCTTGGCTTACGACGGCATTGCAGCAGTCGGCGCGCTGGCCAAATCAGGCAAGCGTGACGCGCTCTCCGCCGCTTCCCTGACCCAAGGGGCCGGCTTTCAAGGCGCCAACGGAATTTTCCGCTTCAATCCAGACGGAACAAACGAGCGCGGCCTAGCGATCGCACAGGTTCAAGACAAGAAAGTCGTGATTATTGACCAAGCTCCAAAATCATTCAGTGGCGCAGGGTTCTAAACTGTCTCTGAACATTTCCATTCCAGAACAACGTGATGATTTGGTCTGCCCAGCAGATCAAATCATTGACGCTGAAAAGCTTGTCGTACAGCTGGTTAGCGCGACAGAAAATTATACTGATGAAGCTGATTTGCGCCGGCAAACGGCAGCCATTTTGCTAGAACACCGCAAGGCAGGGATGACCGCGATCGAGGCTGCGTTTCGTTCAAATCCATTGGCCGCGCTCCCAACCCGACGTGCCTATTGCTGGCTCGCAGACTGCCTCGTCACCTGCACTTTTGCCGTGGCCTCACAAATTCTACATCCTAAAATAAGTTCAACAGACGATGAGGCACTCGCGCTCTTGGCAGTCGGCGGGTACGGACGCGGAGAGATGGCTCCGCAGTCAGACATTGACTTACTTTTTCTAATGCAAAAACATATCTCGCCACGCGCGAAAAGCGTGATTGAGGCCATGCTTTATATCCTGTGGGATTTACATTTAAAGGTCGGCCACTCAAGCCGAACTCTTTCTGACTGTCTTAAGCTTGGCGCCGAAGACTTCACAATCCGCACGGCGCTGCTCGAACAGCGTTTTCTTGTCGGTGACAAAGCTCCTGCGGCAACTCTCGCCAAGCGTCTCAAAAGCGAATTGTTCCAAGGCACCGAGACAGAGTTTGTCGCTGCAAAGCTAACCGAACGGGACGAGCGCCATGAACGTCAGGGCGAGCGTTATGTCGTAGAGCCCAATGTCAAAGAAGGCAAAGGCGGCTTGCGTGACTTGCAGTCACTTTACTGGATTGCGAAATACGTCCACCACGTCGAAAGCATCGAGGAACTAGTCCAGCTGGCAGTTTTTCGACCCGAAGAATATGACCGCTTTCAGAAGGCAGAAAACTTCCTCTGGGCTGTGCGGTGTCATCTTCACCTTGTGACAGGGCGCCCCAATGAACAGCTTACGTTTGACCTCCAAGTCGAAGTGGCAGACCGCATGGGCTATCAAGACAAGTCTGGCCGCCGAGCTGTCGAGCACTTCATGCAGGATTACTTTCGCAATGCAACGCGCGTTGGAGATCTGACACGTATCTTCCTAACCAAGCTAGAAGCGATGCACACCAAGCCTGAGCCTCTGCTGCAACGTATCTTTTCGCGCAAACCACGCGTGAAAGACGGCTATCAAGTTATTCATGGCCGCCTTGCGGTCTTGGACGAGGCCACATTTCTCTCTAACCCGCTCAATCTACTGCGCGTGTTCGAGGAAGGGTTGCGCACAGGGATGCTCATCCATCCCGACGCAATGCGGTTGGTAACCGCCAATTTACATCTAATCGATGACAGTCTTCGCGAAAACCGTGAGGCCCAACAAATTTTCTTGGACCTGCTCCTCAAACATGGCAACCCAGAGCGCGCCTTACGACGCATGAACGAGTTGGGTGTCCTCGCAGCTTTCCTTCCCGAGTTTGAGCCGATCGTCGCGATGATGCAATTCAACATGTATCATTCATACACAGTCGATGAGCACACCATTCAGGTGATCTCGAACTTCTCCCGCATCGAGCGACTAGAACTTGAAGAAGAGCTGCCGATCTCTACAGAGATCTTGCGCGACGGAGTCGACCGAAAGGTCCTAATGGTCGCAATGCTTCTGCATGACATCGGCAAGGGTCGCGATCAGGATCATTCTGTACTCGGCGCACAGATTGCGCGCAAAGTGGCTCCGCGTCTTGGCCTCAGCCGTAACGACTGTGACACAGTAGAGTGGCTGGTACGCTATCATTTGCTGATGTCTGATATGGCACAAAAACGCGACATTGCCGACCCACGCACCGTTCGCGACTTTGCCAAAGCCGTTCAGACAGTTAAGCGGCTGGACTTGCTAACGGTCCTGACCGTCTGCGATATTCGCGGTGTTGGCCCTGACACTTGGAACAACTGGAAGGCCGCACTGATAAGGGCTCTCTATCGCCAGACCCGTCATGCACTAGAAGAAGGCATGGAAGCACTCAACCGTGAAAACCGGGGGACAGAGGCTAAAAAAACGCTGCGTGCCGAACTTCACGGCTGGGACAAGAAAGACATTAAGCACGAAACAGCACGGCACTATCCACCTTACTGGCAGGGCCTTCACGTCACGGCACATGTAGTTTTTGCCAACCTGCTAAAGGGTCTAGGCAATGATGAAATTCGGATTGACTTGCACCCCGACGACGACCGTGACGCGACGCGCGTTTGCTTCGTTGTTGCCGATCACCCCGGAATTTTCAGCCGCATGTGTGGTGCACTGGCTCTTGTCGGCGCAAATATCGTAGATGCACGCACCTTTACCTCAAAAGATGGCTATGCCACTGCGGCCTTCTGGGTCCAGGATGCCGAGGGCAGCCCTTTTGAAGCCTCCCGCCTGCCCCGCTTGCGTAAAATGATCGAACGCACGCTCGCAGGTGAAGTCATCGCCGGCGAGGCCATTCAAACCCGCGACAAACTCAAGAAGCGAGAGCGTGCCTTCCGTGTGCCAACGTCGATCACGTTCGACAATGAAGGCTCCGAAATTTATACAATTATCGAGGTCGACACCCGCGATCGCCCCGGCCTGCTCTATGATCTCACCCGTACACTAGCCAACTCAAACGTTTACATCGCCTCTGCTGTTATCGCGACATATGGCGAACAGGTCGTAGATACCTTCTACGTTAAAGACATGTTTGGCTTGAAATTTTACACGGAAAGCAAACAAAAAACTCTCGAAAACAAGCTCCGCACGGCCATTTCCGAAGGAGCGGAACGCGCGCGCTCTTGAGTGGCAGTGACATCTTTTTTCCGTGCCACAAAGATCCTATAGGTCGTCACGCCAAGCCCGCAGCTGCACGATACACGTAGCAGAGCGCAAAACCTTTTCTTCCTAGGGCCGTCGCGATCGTTTACACCACTCTGAAATAGTAAAAGACCATTAAATGAAACAAATCCGCCTCGTCTCTGGTATTTTCACAGTTGGATTCTGGACACTCATGAGCCGGATCATGGGGTTCGCACGCGACATCCTGATTTCCTCATATCTTGGGCCAGGTGCGGTGATGGATGCTTTTGTAGTGGCTTTCCGCCTCCCCAATATGTTTCGCCGTTTCTTTGCCGAGGGCGCGTTTAATGCCGCTTTTGTGCCAATGTTTTCCAAAAAGCTTGAAGCCAATGATGCGCCAGAAGCCTTTGCCTCTGCTGCGTTGAGCTGGCTCAGCATGGCTGTGCTCGCGCTCACAGGCCTCGCGCTTGTCTTCATGCCAGCATTGGTCTGGGCCACGGCTGAAGGATTTTCTGGTGATGAGCGCTTTGACATGGCCACAGGCTTTGGACGCATCGTCTTCCCCTATATTTTCTTTATTTCGCTTGCCGCTCTTTTCTCTGGTGTGCTCAACGCGACGGGCCGCTTTGCCGCGGCAGCTGCCGCACCTGTTTTGCTCAACATTATGTTGACAGGCGTCATGCTCTTCGCAGCCTACGCAGGTGGTAATGTTGCCCTAGCCCTTGTATGGACAATCCCCTTCGCTGGACTGGCCCAGCTCGCACTTGTCTATATCGCAACCCGACGTGCGGGCCTGCGCATCGTACCAAATTTTCCGCGCCCCAGCCCAGAAATGGGCAAGCTATTACGCGTCGCTGTACCTGCCAGCTTGGCGATGGGCGTTGTACAAATTAACCTTGTCGTGGGGCAGCTTGTCGCCTCCGAGTATGAAAAGGCCATCAGTTGGCTCTATGCTGCAGACCGCCTCTATCAGCTCCCTCTTGGTGTCGTCGGTATCGCTGTTGGCATCGTTCTATTACCCGACCTCTCGCGGCGCCTAAAAGCCGGCGATGACACAGGCGCCCAAAACGCATATTCTCGCGCCTCTGAACTCTCTCTCGCGCTCACGCTGCCTGCTGCCGTTGCCTTGATGGTGATCCCATTGCCGCTCGTTTCAGTTCTATTTGAGCGCGGCAATTTCACTGGTGATGATGCCGCTGCGACTGCCCTTGCTGTGAGCATCTACGGCCTCGGACTACCTGCCTTCGTTTTGCAAAAAACGTTGCAGCCCCTGTTTTTTGCACGTGAAGACACCAAAAGCCCGTTTCACTATGCGCTGCTCGCAATGGTGGTCAACGCCGCACTCGCTTTTGGGCTAAAGCCCTATATTGGCTGGCTGGCCCCAGCCGTCGCCGCCACGCTGGCAGCTTGGATCATGGTTATACAGTTGGGTCTTGGCGCTCGTAAATTTGGCGAAGTCACTCGCCTCGACAGCCGCTTTAAGCAACGCATATGGCGGATCATTTTCACATCAGTTGCGATGGGTTTAGTGCTTTGGATAACCAATCTAGCGCTCTCACCGCTTTTTATTGCAGGCGGTTGGCGGTACCTCGCGCTCACACTGCTGGTTGTGATCAGCGTCCTCGCTTACTTCGGTCTCGGACAGCTTTTCGGAGCCTTCCGACTAGCCGAATTCAAGTCGGCCCTGCGCCGCGGATAAATGCTCTGAGCCGCACAAATCCACCAGGACTGACGATAAACGATAGGGCGAAGCCCACTACAAAGCCTGTAAGCTCTGCAATCCACACACCATCTGAACCAAAGAGCAGCCCCAGAACCAACCGGATCATCATCAAAAATCCGATGAGCTGGAACGCTCTGATCTGAGGTTGCCCCACGGAGCGCAACTGTACCCAAAGAATATAACTGAAGGCGCCAATCAATCCGTATGCGCCAGGATAGCCTCCAATTAGCAGCCCCGCGTCAGTCTTGGTGAGAGCCCAAACAAACGCACCACAAATCGAGGCAGCAAAGAACACAGCCAAGACTGCCCACCAGCGAAACCTGTCCCCAACATATTTCCCAAGCGCGAGCATGATCGCCGCAGCAAAGATCATATGAGTAAAGTTCGCATGCAAAAATGGATAGCTCACAAATCGGATCAGATGTTCAAGCGGCCACTCGCCGCGCTCCCACATAAGCTGCACAAGACTGCCAAAAACGCCGTAGTCCTCGATTGCAGAGACGCGCCACCCAATTCCCATGCGCCCACCAATCATTCCTGCTTCTGCAGCGGCAAAGACGCCTTCGATCCCCACCATCGCGGCAAAGAGAACCACGACAACAGGAGAGATGTCATTCACTGGACTTTCTACGCTCATACCGGCCTCTGCTTGACGTTGCTTGGCCTCCTGAGTAAGCCAGCGACAACAAGAGTTCCAGACGGAGAAATATCATGAGCGATGCGCTCCAGCCGAACACGGCGTTCAAGAAACGCGTCTTTTCAGGCATCCAGCCCTCCGGCGGTCTGACTCTTGGAAACTACCTTGGCGCCATCAAGCGCTTTGTGCAGATGCAGGATGAAAATTACGAGACCATCTACTGCATGGTTGATCTTCACGCCATCACCGTCTGGCAAGACCCGGCCGCTTTGCGCCGCCAAACCCGCGAGCTGGCCGCAGGCTTCATCGCTTCAGGCATCGATCCTGCAAAATCAATCCTCTTCAATCAGTCCCAAGTCGCAGAGCATGCGCAGCTGGGATGGATATTCAACTGTGTTGCTCGCATGGGCTGGATGCAGCGGATGACCCAGTGGAAAGATAAAGCTGGCAAGAATTCACAAAATGCCTCGCTCGGCCTCTTCGCCTATCCATCTCTCATGGCGGCTGATATTCTTACATATCACGCCACCCATGTTCCGGTGGGCGAAGACCAAAAGCAGCACCTTGAGCTGACGCGCGATATCGCCATCAAGTTCAATAATGACTATGGCGTAGACTTCTTCCCCGTTACAGAGCCGGTTATTGAGGGCGCGGGTACGCGCGTCATGAGCTTGCGGGACGGAAGCAAAAAAATGTCCAAATCTGATCCGTCCGATGCTTCGCGCATCAACATGACAGATGACGCAGACACGCTTGCAAAGAAAATTCGCAAAGCCAAGACCGACCCAGACGCGCTGCCCTCAGAAGCCGAAGGTCTCGAAGGCCGCGCCGAAGCGCGCAATCTCGTAAACATCTACGCTGGGCTTGCAGATATGAGCGTTGAAGCCGTGTTGCGCGATGTCGGAGGCAAAGCCTTTTCAGAGTTCAAGCCGCTGCTCGCTGAACTCGCGGTCGCTAAACTTGCTCCTATTTCAAGCGAAATGGCACGCCTCATGGAGAACGAGGCAGAGATCGACGCGCTCCTGCACACGGGCGCTGATGCGGCTCGTGCCATCGCCGCGCCTATCCTTGAAAAGACATACGACATCATCGGCATGGTGCGCTAAACAGCAAAACACTTGCATATCAATTGAGAGACGCTCTGCCCCGCTTAGGAACTGGCGTCTTCACGTCTGAGATGTAATTATTTTCGTTAATATTGCATGATTTTCAAAACGTTAAGGCCGCTGAGCTCAACTTTTGAGCACCTCGAAGTCAGGCTAGCACCACGTTGGGGACGTTAAGGGCCCAACCTGACCTCGAAGCATTTGCGTCAGTGACGCGATACTCAACTTCGTTACCCGAGCCATTTAAATCGACGTATTCGATATTCTGAACACAAGCTACCGCATCGTCTATTGAGCGCTTGCCGAAAACTAAACCCGTGCATCCTTGAGCACGTGTATACATGTTCACACAACCTGAGACATAAGTAAACATCGGCATTAAAACTTTTTCCAAAACGTGAACAATACTTCAAACTCCTTATTCGTCTTAGCCTATTGAAGAAAAAGCAAATCACACATTGCAATCTATAAGTGAGCAACCAGCAAAGCCCATCGTAGTGATCTGAATTGGGACGGCCAAAACTCTTTTTGATGCGCCTTAAGGCCTCATCTATTGAGCTAAGAGAAAACCCTGCGTATACATGAACTCATGTGAAGCAAACACACAGACGGGGCCAACGATAATATGTATCGAGCGGTGGGGCATCAAGCTGAGATTTTAAAAGCGATCCGGACGAAGATATGTCTCGCCAATCCTCGTGAAGCACTTTGGCTCAAGGAAACGGCGCTCGCTGAGGAGTATGGAGTTTCGCGGACTCCCATACGGCATATTTTACAACTTCTAGCCAATGCGCAGCTACTTCACACACAGACAGGCCTTGGTACACAAACAACAGTCTTGGAGCTGAACGAACTGCCCAAGCACTTTGAAATATATGGCGCGATCTGTGATATCGCGATCGGCGTTGCCAATGAAGAACGCGCGCCTCGAGAAACCATTTTGGCACTGATGTCCGTTCACAATACCCTTTTGATTGATGAAGATCGCTCACCTGAAGCATTCATCGATGTTTATGGCCGAATTATCGACGCAATGAGCCAAATGATCACCGACCCAATCCTGTGCTACGCCCACCAAGCCGCTTTCTGGCGCCTCATTCGCTGGCGCGTTCAAGAAGTCACCGCTGAGGTTGAGGGATCGTGGGGGCTTGCTGCCTCTAATATTCAATCCGCGATCGACGCCGCGACACAAGGGACAGAGCGCGATCTACTGGAGATCTCGGGACGCATGGGCCGCAGTCATATCGACCGCCTGATCAACTACTACAAGGTTAACTGACACAGCCTTCTCTTCGGGCCTCATGAAACAGAACCACACGCGCTCCTGCACACGAGCGCTGATGCGGCTCGTACCATCGCCGCGCCTATCCTTGAAAAGACATACGACATCATCGGCATGGTCCGTTGACCCACGCACCCGCGCACAGCGTCTGTGCGCGGCGGGCTCTTTCACCCTTTCTGGCATGGTCCTATTGTCTCTTCAAACAATAGGAGCCAGTCAATGACACACCCTGTAGCCCCTCAAGCCCGCATCGGGCATGTGCATCTCAAAGTAGCTGACCTTGACCGCGCTATCGCGTTTTACTCAGGTGTTCTCGGCTTTTCCGTAACCCAGCGCTACGGCGCAGGTGCTGCTTTTCTTGCGGCGGGAAATTATCACCACCACATCGGCCTCAACACCTGGGAAAGCGCTGGCGGCACACCCCCACCCAAAGGGCACACAGGGCTCTACCACACCGCGTTTTTGTATCCGAGCCGCGCAACGCTCGGTGATGCACTGAAACGGGTTCTCAACGCAGGTATCAAGCTCGATGGAGCATCCGATCACGGGGTCAGCGAAGCGTTATATCTCAGAGACCCCGATGAAAACGGCGTCGAGCTTTACTGGGACAAGCCCGAAGCCGACTGGCCGCGCGATGCAGATGGTGCGCTCAGCATGGTCAATGACCCGCTTGACCTTGCATCTCTTCTGGCTGCGGCAGGGTGATTTCGCGCTTTACCCTCCCGTGAGGCCAAACTAACCTTTCGCCGAACGGGAGGATGCGGCATGGCCACAGGCACAAATATCAAAACCTACTTCAACGGCGCTTGGCACGACGGCAACACACCAGTGATCAACGCAGCTGATCATGGGGCTTGGCTTGGATCAGGGGTCTTTGATGGCGCACGGTTTGTCAACGGATTGATGCCTGATCTTGACCTTCACTGCGCCCGTGTGAACCGCTCAGCAGAAGCACTTATGCTCAAGCCCACTGTCTCACCCGAGGATATGGTCGAGATCGTGAAAGAAGGTCTCAAGTCATATTCTGTTGGTGCCGCAGTTTATATACGTCCGATGTATTGGGGCATTGGCGGCGATGTGACAGCGATTGTACCGAGCCGTGATGAAACCGGCTTTGCCATCTGCCTAGAAGAAATTCCCTTCGCTGCGGACACCGCGAGCACAACGTTGACGCGCACGCGGTTTCGCCGCCCTGTTCTGGAAAGCGCCGTGGTTAATGCAAAAGCTGGCTGCCTTTATCCCAACAATGCCCGCATGCTCTCAGAGGCGCGCAGCAAGGGATTTGGCAATGCTCTCGTCGCCGATGCCATGGGCAATGTTGCAGAAACAGCGACCGCAAATGTATTTATGGTCAAAGATGGTGAGGTCTTCACTCCCATCGCCAACGGCACCTTCCTCGCAGGCATCACCCGTGCGCGCCATATGTCAAACCTTTCGGCGGATGGCATGAACGTACATGAAACAGTGCTTAGCTTTGAGGATTTCCACGAGGCCGATGAGGTCTTTCTTTCGGGCAATATGTCAAAGATTACGCCAGTTACGGCCTTTGATGACACCAGCTACCAAGTCGGCCCTGTCACGCATCGCGCGCGGGAGCTTTACTGGGATTGGGCCGCCTCTAACGCAGGATGAGCCATTGCACAGAGGCCGCTGTTGCGCCATTCTATGCAGTGATGTGGGCTGATGAGGGAGGCTGATGATGCGTAAGTTTCTTGTGGTGCTGGATGACAGCCGCGAATGCCTGAATGCGATGCGCTTTGCAGCGATGCGGGCAGCCAAATCAGGGGGCGGCGTGGAGATTCTCGCGGTGATTCCCCCTGAGGAGTTCAATCACTGGATTGGCGTTGGAGATATTATGCGCGAAGAGGCAAGGGAGCGTATTCATGCGCATTTCGAAGTCTTCGCAAAGTGGATGCGCGACCGTCAGGGCGTGGACCCTGAACTTGTGATCCGCGAGGGCGAACCGATCTCTGAAATACTCAAGCAAGTGCAGGCTGACGATGAAATCGGCGTGCTTGTTCTGGGCGCAAGCTCAGACAAAAAGGGCCCTGGCCCGCTTGTGACACAGCTCACCCGTAACGCGGGGACACTTGAAATCCCCATCACGATTGTGCCAGGCGAACTCTCTAAAGAACGCCTCGAAGCCATCACCTAATACGCTGAAAACAGGACATATTATGAGCGATCAAGACAAAAACGACGATAAAAAAGACGACGATAAAAAGGCCGGTGGCATCGCCCAAAAGCTGTTTGACGCGCGCCAGATTTTAATCTGTGAAGCGATTGACCAGAAGATGGCGAGCCGTGTCGTAAGCCAACTTCTGGCGCTCGCGGCAGACAACGACGACGACATCACGCTCTTTCTCAACAGCCAAGGCGGACACGTTGAAGCGGGCGATTCGATCCATGATGTGATCCGCTTTATCAAGCCGCGGGTGAAGATCGTGGGCACAGGCTGGGTGGCTTCAGCGGGGACGCATATTTTCCTCGCGGTCGACAAGGAAGACCGTGTTTGCCTGCCAAACACCCGTTTCCTTATTCACCAGCCGTCTGGCGGCGTTGGCGGCAAGGTCACAGACATTGCGATTCAAGCTGAACAAATCGAAATCATGCGCGCCCGTCTGGCGCGGATCATCTCCGAGCAAACAGGCCAAAAGCTTGAAAAGGTTATGAAAGATATCGAACGCGATCACTGGATGGACACCAAAGAGGCGATGGATTACGGCATCCTCTCCAAAGTGATCCACCACGCATCAGACCTCTAAGACGGTCAGAGTTTCACCTAAAAAGGCCTGCTTTTGCGGGCCTTTTTTATGTGAGCACACCCCCTACCCCCTTAGAAAATGAACATCTCCCTACCCAAGCGATTTCGGACATTAACCTTCTGATTTTGGGTTAAAAACAGGGGGGTGAAATGCGTGCACAACCCGTGCACAAAGCGTGCACCGCCCAAACAGGCCAAAGCTTACCAGAAATTAACCAAACGGACCGCCCGCAAGCGAGAGCATTTCTTAAGGCTTCACGCGATCACAGCACACTTTAGAATCATTCCAAAACTTGACTTTGGCGGCTGTGAGGCTCATATCTGAGCAAAGAGATAAGGAACCTGCGCCATGTTTATCCAGACTGAATCCACACCAAACCCCGCCACGCTCAAGTTCTTGCCCGGCCAGACCGTTTTGGCGACCGGAACAGCAGACTTCCCGAGCGCGGAAAGCGCAGGCAGCTCGCCGCTTGCCAGCCGCGTCTATGGCGTTGACGGGGTCACAGGCGTGTTTCTCGGTACAGATTTTGTGACCGTGACAAAGGATGATGCGGTGGCTTGGGACCATATCAAGCCTTCGGTTCTTGGCGCGATCATGGAGCACTTCCAGTCAGGTGAGCCAGCGCTTTCAGACAGCGGCGCGCCAGCGGCTGGCGGCCATGCCGAGCACACAGGTGAAGACAGTGAAATTGTCGGCCAGATCAAAGAGCTTCTGGACACACGCGTGCGCCCTGCCGTCGCTCAAGATGGCGGCGACATTACATTTTATGGCTTCGAAAAGGGCGTGGTGTATCTGCACATGCAAGGCGCTTGCGCAGGCTGCCCGTCTTCAACCATCACACTCAAGATGGGTATCGAGAACTTGCTGCGCCACTATATCCCCGAGGTGACAGAGGTGCGTCCAGTTGCCGTCTGAGACACTCACTTTGGCGTTTGACACATCGGCCGCGCATTGCGCGGCCGCTTTGCTCTTGGGCGAGCAGGTGCTTGGTACGGCCTATGAGCCGATGAAGCGCGGTCAGTCGGAGCGTTTATTTGTATTTCTGGAAGAGCTTCTCGCGGAGCACGGCCATACATGGCAAGACTTGAACAAAATCGGCGTTGGCGTTGGCCCCGGGAATTTCACGGGCATTCGCATTGCTGTCTCGGCGGCGCGCGGGCTGGCGATGTCACTTGATATTTCTGCTGTCGGCGTGAGCAATTTTGCGGCCGCGCGCCTTGGGGCTGATACGGGCGCAGCTGTGGCCCTGCCTGCCCCAAGAGATCAGGTCTATTTTTCCAGCAACGGCGATGAGGCCAAATTGATTGACTCCACTGGGGCAGGAGACGCACTAGGCCTGCCCGCGCCAGACGACCTCGTCGAACGGATTGCGCGGATTGCGGCGGCGACAGACGCGACGACGCCCCCTGCTCCGCTCTATATCCGCGCAGCCGACGCGGCCCCAGCGGCAGATCAGCCTCCACGGATCTTGGATGACGCCTGAAGCGCTGGCCGATATTCACGCTGCGTGTTTTCCTGCGCGGCCATGGACAGCGGAGGAGCTAAAAGCGCTCATCTCAGAGCCAGGGTCTTTGCTGGAAAGCCAGACGGACAAAGGCTTTGCGCTGGCGCGGATGACGCTGGATGAAGCCGAGCTATTGACCATTGCGGTTTGTCCCAACGCTCAGGGACGCGGCACAGGGCGCGCGCTTTTGGAGGCGCTTGTGGCTCGCTTGGCAGCGCAAAATGTTGCGCATCTTTTTCTGGAAGTGGCAGAAGACAACGCACCAGCACGCGCGCTTTATACCCGCGCAGGCTTTGCCGAAGTCGGACGGCGCAAGGGCTATTATGCACGCGCAGGCCAAGCGGCAGTTGATGCGCTGGTACTCTCGCTCAAACTGCCTGTTTGAAAGCTGCTGACCACAGGTCAACTCGCAAGAATCGGTTGACCCTGTGTCCTGAAACCGCCCTTATTGAGCCTGATCACCTGATCTGCTCAATTCACGCGGCGGCACAGGCCACTGCGATAAAACACTGGGAGAACCTTATGACCCTTATTCAAAAACTTCTCGGCGCGTCTGCTGCGCTTGCGCTGAGCGCGGGTGCCGTTTTGGCCGAGCCTGCCCTGATCTATGATCTTGGTGGCAAGTTTGACAAATCTTTCAACGAGGCCGCCTTTAACGGCGCTGAGCGTTGGGCCAAAGAAACCGGCGGCACATATCGCGAGATTGAGCTTCAGTCAGAAGCCCAGCGCGAGCAAGCTCTGCGCCGTTTTGCCGAAGCGGGCGCGAACCCTGTTGTGACCACAGGCTTTGCCATTGCCTCCTCAATCGAAGAGGTCGCCAAGGACTATCCAGACACGAAATTTGTCAATATTGACGGCTGGTTGCCAGAAATTCCTGCAAACGTGCAGCTGATTGCCTTTCAAGAGCACCAAGGCTCCTACCTTGTGGGTATGATGGCGGCGATGGCCACAAAAACGGGAACTGTCGGCTTTATCGGCGGCATGGATGTTCCGCTCATTCGCCACTTTGGCTGCGGCTTTGCCCAAGGTGCAAAGTCTGTGAACGCAGACATCAACATCGTTGCGAACATGACCGGGACAACGCCAACAGCATGGAACGACCCCGTAAAAGGCTCTGAGCTGGCCAAGGCACAGATCAGCCAAGGCGCAGATGTGATCTACGCAGCGGCGGGCGGCACAGGTGTTGGTGTTTTGCAAACAGCGGCCGACGAGGGCATCCTCTCGATTGGTGTCGACAGCAACCAGAACCACCTGCACTCAGGCAAGGTCTTGACCTCAATGCTCAAGCGCGTCGATGTCGCCGTATATAACGCGATGACAGCGGGCGAAGGCCTTGAAACAGGCGGTATGACCGTGCTTGGCCTTGCCGAAGACGGTGTTGGCGTTGCGATGGACGAGCATAACGCAGCCCTTGTGACAGCAGAGATGACAGCCGCTGTTGAAGAAGCGCGCGCGCAGATCATTGCGGGCGATCTGAATGTTGTGAGCTACTATGAAAACGACAGCTGCCCAGCGATCCAGTTCTGATTTGGGCAGAGTATAAGACCAGAGGCCGCGCAAAGACTTGCGCGGCCTTTTCGCTCCCGCGGCGGGGGCTTGGGGGATAAGATGACAGAACCTGCGATTGAGCTTAAAGGCATTTCCAAATCCTTTGGCCCTGTTGAGGCCAACAAGGATATTTCAATCCGCGTTATGCCTGGCACGATCCACGGGATCATCGGCGAGAACGGCGCGGGGAAATCCACGCTCATGTCGATCCTCTTTGGCTTTTACAAAGCCGACGCTGGCGAAATTTTCATTCATGGCAAGAAAACCCAGATTCCTGACAGCCAAGCGGCAATTGCAGCAGGGATCGGTATGGTGTTTCAACACTTCAAGCTGGTGGAAAACTTCACGGTCTTGGAAAATGTAATCCTCAGCGCGGAAGACGGCGGGCTATTGCGGCCCTCGCTCGCCAAGGCGCGCAAGACCTTGAAAGAGCTTGAGCAGGAATACGAACTGCACGTGGACCCCGATGCGCTCATTCAGGACATCGGCGTGGGCCGCCAGCAGCGCGTCGAAATCCTCAAGGCGCTCTACCGAAAGGCCGATATTCTCATTCTTGACGAGCCGACAGGCGTGCTGACCCCAGCGGAAGCCGACCAGCTCTTTCGCATTCTCAACCGCCTGCGCGAAGAGGGCAAAACCATCATTCTGATCACCCACAAGCTGCGCGAGATCATGGAGATCACTGATACAGTCAGCGTCATGCGGCGCGGCCAGATGACGGCAACGGTGAAAACCTCAGAGACCAGCCCAGAGCAATTGGCCGAACTCATGGTGGGGCGCAAAGTCTTGCTGCGCGTCGATAAAAAGCCAGCCGCACCCAAAGATACTGTGCTGGACGTCCAAGACCTGCGCGTCACCGACAGCAAGGGTGTTGAGCGGCTCAAGGGCATCTCGCTCAATGTACGCGCGGGCGAAATCCTCGGGATTGCGGGCGTCTCAGGCAACGGGCAGAGCGAGCTTTTACAAGTGCTCGGCGGAATGCAGAACGGCACGGGGCATGTGCGCGTCAACGGGGAAGAGATCGACCTCACGGGGCGCTTCTCAGACGGGCAGTCACGCCGTGCGCGCGGGATTGCCCATGTGCCTGAAGACCGCCAGCGCGAGGGGCTGATCATGGAGTTCACCGCATGGGAGAACGCCATATTCGGCTATCATCGTGACCCAGCCTACCAGCGCGGGCCCTTCATGGACAACGCCACGATCATTGAGGACGCCAAGGGCAAGATCGAACGCTTTGATGTGCGTCCGCCAAACCCGAAACTGACGGCTAAGAACTTCTCGGGTGGCAACCAGCAAAAGCTGGTTCTGGCGCGCGAAATGGAGCGCAACCCCGATCTGCTTCTCATCGGGCAGCCGACACGCGGAGTTGATATTGGCGCAATCGAATTTATTCACCAACAGATCATTGCGCTGCGCGACGCTGGCAAGGCGATTTTGCTGGTGAGTGTGGAGCTTGAAGAAATCCTCTCCCTTTCAGACCGGATCGCCGTCATGTTTGATGGGCAGATTATGGGCGAGCGCTTGCCAAGCGAGACAGACGAAAAAGAGCTGGGCATGCTGATGGCAGGTATGAACACAAGCGACAAAAACGGAGCAGCTGCCTGATGGAAAAGATGCCAAAATGGGCGGACGCTACGCTAGTTCCGCTGATCTCGCTTTTGCTCGCGGCCATCCTCTCGGCGCTTGTGATCCTTGCAATCGGGGAAGACCCTGTGGCGGCGCTCAAGCTGATGGTTGAGGGGGCGCTTATGCGCTCCTCTGGCTGGGGCTATACGCTTTATTACGCCACCAATTTTATCTTTACAGGGCTGGCTGTCTCTGTCGCGTTTCATGCGCGGCTCTTTAACATCGGCGGTGAAGGACAAGCTATGCTTGCAGGGCTGGGTGTCGCGCTCTGCTGCCTTTATATTCCGTGGCCGCACTGGAGCCTTGCGTTGCTTGGCTCCAGTCTTTTTGCAGGACTTTTTGGCGCCGCATGGGCGCTGATCCCTGCATATTTGCAGGCCAAGCGCGGCTCACATATCGTGATCACCACGATCATGTTCAACTACATCGCCTTTTCTGTGCTCGGCTATATGCTGGTTAATGTTCTGCGCCCTCCCCGCGCGATGGAGCCTGCTTCGGCCAAGTTCTCAGCAGCGACAAATCTGCCCACGTTTGAAGACATGTTTTCCACGGCGGCGGCACCGATGTTCAAGAGCGCGCCTGTCAATGTGAGCTTCTTCGTGGCCCTCGCGGCCTGTGTATTTGTCTATTTCCTAATCTGGCGCACGCGCCTTGGCTATGAAATCCGCCACTTCGGATTCTCTGAAACAGCCGCCAATTATGCTGGCACATCGGCGGTGCGCATCACTGTGATTGCCATGTTGATTTCAGGCGCGCTGGCGGGACTTATGGCTGTGAACACAACACAGGGCGAGGCTGAGCGGCTGATCCTCAACTCGACCGAAGGAGCTGGCTTTATCGGCATCGCCGTCGCGCTGATGGGGCGCAATCACCCAGCAGGGGTTTTGCTGGCGGCGCTGCTCTTCGGCTTTCTCTATCAGGGCGGGGCCGAGCTGGCGCTCTGGACCAATATTCCGCGTGAGCTGATCACTGTCATTCAAGCGCTCGTCATACTCTTTACTGGCGCGCTGGATCACATGGTGCGCGCACCGCTGGAGCGGGTGTTCCTCTCCATGCGTAAAAAGAAGGAGGCGCTCTGATGGAGCTTCTCACGATCATTCAAGTGCTCGATAGCACTATGCGCCTTGCCACGCCGCTTTTGCTGGCCTGTCTTGCGGGGCTTTACTCGGAGCGCGCAGGGATTTTTGACATTGGCCTTGAAGGCAAGATGCTCGCCGCGGCGCTGTTTTCGGCTGCTGTGGCTTTTGCTTCGGGCAATGTTTGGCTCGGGATGCTGGCAGGGATCGGCGCATCGATGGTGCTTTCGCTTATTCATGGCGTCGCCTCGATCACCTTTCGGGGCAACCAACTGATCTCTGGCGTCGCGATAAACTTTCTGGCCTCGGGTCTTACTGTTCTGATTGCGCAGGACTGGTTTGCCCAAGGCGGGCGCACGCCGTCGCTTGTCGGAGCGGCGCGGTTTGAGCCGATCACCCTTCCTGGCGCATTGACGCGCGTGCGTGATATTGCCGAGGCGGGGCCAGTGATGCAGATCTATTCCGAGCTGATTTCGGGCCATACAATCATTGTCTATCTGTCGCTTCTGCTTGTCCCTCTCACATGGTGGGTGCTGTTTCGCACGCGCTTTGGACTTCGCCTGCGCGCTGTGGGCGAGAACCCTGCCGCTGTAGATACGGCGGGTATTTCTGTTGTGAAACTGCGCTTTGCAGCTGTAATTATCTGCGGAATTCTCTGCGGAATTGCGGGGGCTTATCTGGCCACAGCTTTGCAGGCACAGTTTGTCAAAGAGATGACGGCGGGGCGCGGATTTATCGCGCTGGCGGCGCTTATTTTTGCCAAGTGGCGGCCATGGCATGCACTTTGGGCCTGTCTGCTGTTTGGGCTTTTGCAGGCTGTTGCTGTGCGCTTCCAGAGCTTTGATGTGGCAGGTGTGACCATCCCTGTGCAGTTTATGGAGGCGCTGCCCTATATTCTCACGGTGGTTATTCTGGCGGGGTTTGTTGGCAAAGCCATTCCGCCGCGCGCGGGCGGGGAGCCTTACGTCAAAGAGCGCTAAGCCAGAGAAAACGCTGCCTAAATAGCCCCATCCTCTGCCCCAATAGCGCCAGCTTGGGTAAATAGATGTTTCCAGCTGCAATATGCTGGTTCTTACACTTGCAAAGCTGGCAACTGTGGCGCTAGGAAAAGCAATGATGATATACCTGCCCATCGCCGAGGTTTCGGTCAATGCGTTTGTCCTTCTGGGGCTGGGCGGGATTGTGGGCGTTCTTTCGGGTATGTTCGGGGTCGGTGGCGGCTTTCTGATGACGCCACTTCTGTTCTTTATCGGAATTCCCCCTGCTGTTGCTGTGGCGACAGAAGCCAACCAAATCGTCGCCTCGTCCTTCTCGGGTGTGCTCGCGCACCTCAAGCGCAAAACCGTTGATCTGAAGATGGGCACAGTGCTGCTTGTCGGCGGACTTATGGGCGCGGCTGTCGGGGTTGTGATATTCAATTATCTCAAGGCCTTGGGGCAAGTCGATCTGCTCGTGCGGCTCTGTTATGTCGTCTTTCTAGGCGTTGTTGGTGCGTTGATGTTTGTCGAAAGCCTCAACGCCATACGCCGCGCCAAGGGCGCAACTGGCGCGCCAAAGCGCCGTCGCCAGCGCGGCTGGATTTCCAAGATGCCCATGAAGATGCGGTTTCACACCTCAGGGCTTTATATTTCGGTCATTCCGCCGATCATTGTTGGTATTCTCGTCGGTATCCTCGCCGCCATTATGGGCGTTGGTGGCGGCTTCATTATGGTCCCCGCCATGATCTATATTCTGGGCATGCCGACCAAAGTTGTCGTCGGAACTTCGCTCTTCCAGATCATTTTTGTGACCGCCTTCACCACACTTTTGCACGCCACGACCAACTTCACGGTGGATATGGTGCTTGCGGTTCTGCTGCTCGTCGGGGGCGTCATCGGCGCACAAATCGGGGCGCGTATTGGCGTCAAGATGAAGGCCGAACAACTGCGCATCTTGCTCGCAATTATGGTGCTCGTCGTCTGCGGCAAGCTCGCAACGGACCTTCTGTTTCAGCCAGCCGAGCTCTACTCTATCGGCGCGGCGGGGGGCCACTGATGCGTTTGGCTTTGGCTCTTGTCTGTCTGGTCATGGCAACCGTGGCGTCTGCTGAGAACGTCGTGCTCGGCCTGAGCCAGAGATCTGTCTCCATCACCACGAATTTTGACGGCTCAGAAATTCTGATATTTGGTGCGATCAAACGCGAGACAGCCTTGCCAGAAGGCGACCCCATACAAGTGGTTATTGCGGTTTCAGGGCCAAGCCAGCCGCTGACCGTGCGCCGCAAAGATAAACGCTTCGGGATCTGGATCAATACGGCCGAAGTCGAAGTGGACAGCGCACCTGCGTTTTACGCCATCGCCACATCTGCGCCCTTTGCCGAGGCACTGACCAATACCCAAGACCTACGCCACCGTGTCTCTATTCCACGTGCGATCCGCTCAGTCGGCGCGCCAAAGGATGTTGAAAACGCCGTCGACTTTACCAAAGCAGTGATCCGCATTCGCAAGGAAAACGGCCTTTACCAGCTGCGTGAAAACAGCATCGAGGTCACCGAGCAGACACTCTTCAAGACTTCTATTTCAATGCCTGCCAATCTGACGGAAGGCGACTATCAGACGCGTATTTTCCTCACGCGCAGCGGCGAAGTTGTCTCAGAATACAACACGGTGATCGAAGTGAAAAAGGTCGGACTTGAACGCTTTTTGTTCAATCTTTCGCGCCAACAACCGCTGATCTATGGCCTGCTTTCACTCGCCATCGCGATCTTTGCTGGCTGGGGCGCTTCGGCTATCTTCCGCGTGTTTCAGCGGAACTAGCCCCGCCCGATATAGGGCATTTTCGTTGCCATCAGCGTCATGAACTGCACATTCGCCTCAAGCGGCAATGTGGCCATGCTATAGACCGCCTCAGCCACATGTCGCACGTCCATCATGGGCGGCGGGTTGTCTGGCGTCTTGGCAGCAAGCTCTTCCAACAGCGCGGTGCGCGCATTGCCAATATCAATTTGCCCGCAGGCGATATCAAGGCTGCGCCCGTCAAGCGAGAGCGCTTTTGTCAAGCCGGTGATCGCGTGCTTGGTCACTGTATAGCTGACCGCGTTTTCGCGCGGCGCATGGGCCGAAACGGAGCCATTGTTGATGATCCGTCCACCTTGCGGGCTTTGGGCACGCATCTCGGCAAAGGCCGCACGGGCCGCATAAAACATGCCGTTGAGGTTCACATCAACCGCCGCACGCCAAGCCTCAAGCGGCAGCTCGTCAATCGGCGCAGCAGTGCCAAAGCTGCCAGCATTGTTAAAGAGCACATCCAGCCGCCCAGCCTTGCCCATGAACTGTTTGAAAGCAGCCTCAACAGCGCTGGCGTCTGTCACATCACAGGGAAGCACAACAGCGCCTACCTGCCCCGCCGCGATCTCTTCAAGCGGGGCAATGCTGCGCGCGAGAAGGCCAACACACCAGCCCTTGGCCAGAAAGTGCTCAGCTGTGGCGCGCCCGATGCCCGCGCTTGCGCCTGTGATCAGGATTGATTTCATAGCTCTTCCTCGGCTTCTAGTTCCAACTTTGGCGCAGGCACGACCAGATCAGCCGTGGTCAGCGGCGCTGTCGGCTTTGAGAGACGGTTGCGCACGACCCAGAGGAGCCGCTCTTCCGCGCGGGTGATCGCCACATAGGCGAGCCGCTTCCAGAGGGGTTGGCCCGCCTCAGAGCGCCCCATCCTCGCGGCGGCGTAGAGATCGGGCGCAAAGACTTGCACATCACGCCATTGGGAGCCTTGCGCCTTATGGATCGTCACAGCCGCGCCATGCAAAAAGGCCGCGCCCATGCGGGCGGCAAAGGGAATAAACGGCTCTTCCTCATCGGGCATCTCGATTTTGACGATCGAGGCAGCCGAGACTTGTGGATCTTCGGCGCCGACCACATGCAGGCGCGAGAAGCCGGGCTTGCGACCTGGCCCAAGGTAGATGACTTGCGCGCCTTTGATGAGGCCCCGCGCCTCCAGATCAAGCCGCTTTTTGCGGTGTTTGAGAGGCAGCTCCAATCCGTCACAAATGAGAGGTTCACCCTCAAGCAGTGCATCTTCGGGAGCGTCATACACGCGGCGGAAGGCGTTGATCAGGCGAATGCGCGTGGCATTGCGCCAGACCAGCACGGGGCTGCGCGCCATCAAATCAACTTCGACCCGCTGACTCCAGACCACCCTTTCATCGCGCGCGGCGGCCTCTTCGATCATCCGCTCAAACGCTTCAAAGCCAAGCTCGGGGTCGGCCAGCGCATGGGCCAAATCAAGGATCGGGTTATTGGCGTCCTGCCTGTGAATGCGGCTCAGATTGAGCACAGCGGGGGCCGGCAGCTTTTCAAACACCATCGTACCTGACTGGTTTACAGGGGCGAGCTGGGCCGGATCACCAAAGAGAATGAGGCTTGGGAAAATCTCTTTGAGGTCTTCAAATTGTTTGTCATCGAGCATTGAAGCTTCGTCGATCATCCCGACATCTAGCGGCTCGTCGCGCCGCTTCCAGCCTGTGATGAAATCAGAGCCGCGCAGACCCGCAGCTGCGAGGGCCGCAGGGATCGACTTATTGGCTTGATAGAACGCATAGGCACGCTCAAGCGCAACCTCTGTCAGACCTTCGATCTCGGGCTTTTCGCCATTGCCCGTGAGCCACTCTGCGATGCGCTCATAGTCGGGATCATAGACGGGGGAGTAGAGAATGCGGTGAATGGTCGTGGCGGGGACGCCGCGCATGCGCAGAACGCTTGCCGCCTTGTTGGTTGGCGCAAGGATTGCCAAAGTGCGGCGGTCTTTGCGCTTTTTGCCTTCATAATCGGCGGAAACCACATCCAGCCCCGCCTCCTCCATCGCCCGATAGAGCGCAGCGAGAAGCAGGGTTTTACCCGATCCTGCCTTGCCTGTGATCGCCAGCGTTTTGTTGGCCCCGCCTTGGGGCGGCTGAAGCAGGCCGTTTTCGATATCGATCCCTGCGGGGCGCAGCACTTCGGCAACGCGATCAAAGGCTTCGGCCTGATCTTCGGACAGCTGTGTGATCTTTGTGTTCATGCGCGCGACCCTAGAGCCTTTCGTGCGCGCTTTGAATGGGCAAAAGGCCTAGGCGGCGTCTGATTTTTTGGATGGCTTCGGGCCGAAGGCACGCAGATACCAATGCAGCATCACCGCTTCGCTGAGCTTGGCCTTTTTTACCAGCCGCGCCTTGGCGGCGGGCGTATAGGCCCAGAGGCCAAGGCTGGTTTTGGTACGCCCCTGCCCCACGCTGCCCAGAATCTCAGGGCTGGCGCCAATCTGGCGGTAGATCCGTTCCATCGGAGCATCAAACACGCCGAGGAAATGCTCAAGCCTCTGACCTTCCATCAGCGCAACACCTGCGAGCATGAGCCGTGCCGCTGTGGTTGGACTCGCACTCTCGCTCAGGCAAAAACGGGTGCACTCCCAGATAAACGGGCTTTGAACGGGAGTACCGCTGGAGAGATGCAGGAAATGTTCGTGGGTCATGCAACGGCCAGTGGTGGGCAGGAAGCGCATCGATCCGCCATGAAGCCCGTCGGGGCGCTGCCAGATCACATAGAGGGGGTTGAGCGCGTCATATTGATCGCGCTCCTCGCCTGCGTCATCGACCGAAACCTCCCAGCCAAGCCGCTCGGAAAACTGTTTGGCGCGGTCACGAAACATGCTCTGCGCCAAGCGGCTGTGGTCTGCCAAGCTGTCGCCGTAGAGAAATCTGATCATGGTTAACCCTCCGTAAATATATCGGAGGGTTTAGGACGGATGAGTTAACAGAAACCGAGGGCAGCGTACGCTGTTTAGACGATGATCAGACCGTGCTGAAGCGCGCGGGCAACCGCATGGGTGGTGTTGGCGGCGCCAAGCTTGAAGCGTGCAGACTCGATATATACCCGCAGGGTATGTTCGGAAATCGAGAGCGTATTGGCAACTTGCGCGCGCGAATAGCCCATGGCGAGAAAAGTCATGGCATCGACCTCACGGGGCGAGAGCGCGCGGGCAGCCTCTGGGGCGCGGTCAGGCTCAAACTCCAATGCCTTTTCATTGAAATAATGGCCCACAAGGATCAGCTCGCGCCGCGCGGCCTCAATACGGCACGCCCATGTTGCATCATCGCAATGATGGCTGACAGTAAAGAGCGCAAACTGCCCGCTTGGTCCACGGATCGGAACAGAAAAGCCTTGATTGCCCACACCATGCGCAAGGGCTTCGGCCTGAAACGCTTGTGCCGCTTTGCTCGACCAATCGAGCATCTTCCAATCCACGGGATGAAAGCGCTGATAGCAGCCCAAGACCACAGGGTCTGTTCTGATATAATCACGTTCGATATAGAGCGCGACCCATTCTGGACTATAAGTTCCGCAACCATATTGTGTGCCTGCGCCGCTGACCCAGTGATAAACAAGATGATCGACTTGGAAATAATCACGCAAACGTTCTGAAATCGCCTGCAACTCACAGAGTTCAGAAGCCTGTTCCAGCGCCTCCAACATCGCAACAAAACTCAACTCGTCCTGCGTTCGCGCCACGCGCGTCTCCCCCCTCAGGCGAGGACACCAGCTCGCACGCCGCCAACAGCACCGTGTCATCCAACTGCTCGGCGAGCCTTGGAAGGCCATTGGCCGTCGCAAAGCCCCGCAGATCCGTCAGAACGTCTAATATCCAGTTATTCTTCATTCTGATATTCGCCTTTGAAGGGTTAACGAAGGATTAATTGGCATTCTAAAAAGAGTATCACGGGAAAATAATTCAACCTATTCGCGAGTATTCCTTCCCCATAAATGGCGGGGTTCACTTTTCTAAGCGCTTGAAAAGAAAAGCCCCGCGCTTGGAGCTTCCAAGCGCAGGGCCAATTTCAATCGTTAACAGCTTACTTGCTAAGACGTTACTTTCCAGCCGCGACCACATCATCCAATGTGCGCAGGCCTGTCTTCGGTGATTGCACCAATACAGACATGTTGCCGGGCTTGTGTTCGTTGCGCATCATCTTGATGTGAGCCGCAGGAATATCGGCCCAAGAGAACACTTCGGACATGCAAGGATCAAGACGGCGCTCAATCATCAAGCGGTTGGCCGAAGCGGCTTGCTTGAGGTGGGCAAAGTGGCTGCCTTGGATGCGCTTCTGGTGCATCCAGAGGTAGCGGACATCGAACGTACAGTTGAAGCCAGATGTGCCTGCGCAAATCACGATCATGCCGCCCTTTTTGCAAACGAATGTGGAGACTGGGAATGTCGCCTCACCAGGATGTTCAAAAACGATGTCGACGTTGTTGCCCTTGCCCGTGATGTCCCAGATCGCCTTGCCGAACTTGCGGGTCTCTTTGAACCATTCGGCGTATTCTGGCGTGTTCACTGTGGGTAGCTGACCCCAGCAGTTGAAATCTTTGCGGTTGATCACGCCTTTGGCGCCAAGACCCATGACAAACTCGCGTTTGTCTTCGTCCGAGATCACACCGATAGCGTTGCCGCCTGCAGCATTGATCAGCTGGATTGCATAGGAGCCAAGGCCGCCCGACGCACCCCAGACCAGAACATTCTGACCAGGCTTAAGCTCGTGGGGGTGATGGCCAAAGAGCATGCGGTATGCTGTGGCAAGCGTAAGCGTATAGCAGGCGCTCTCTTCCCATGTGAGGTGCTTGGGGCGCGGCAGAAGCTGCTGTGCTTGCACATTGGTGAACTGGGCAAAAGAGCCGTCAGGTGTTTCATAGCCCCAGATGCGCTGGCTTGGGGAATACATCGGATCGCCGCCGTTGCACTCTTCGTCGTCGCCATCATCTTGGTTGCAGTGGATGACAACTTCGTCGCCGACTTTCCAGTTTTTCACGGCCGAGCCTACAGCCCAAACGATCCCTGAAGCGTCAGAGCCTGCGATGTGATAATCTTGTCCATGGCTGTCAAACGGGCTGATCGGAACACCGAGGCCTGCCCAGACGCCATTGTAGTTGACGCCAGCGGCCATGACCAAAACCAAAACTTCATGGCTGTCCAGAATGGGTGTATCGACCACCTCGACCTGAAAGCTCTTGTCAGGCTCGCCGTGACGCTCGCGGCGGATGGCCCAAGCATACATCTGCTTTGGCACGTAGCCGAGAGGCGGCATTTCGCCAACTTCATAAAGGTCTTTTTCGGGCGCTTCGTAAGGCGTTACGCCTGTTTCGGTGTCCAAGGCCATTTGTTTACTCCATTGCCTGAGGCGGGGCTCTGCTGCAGTGCAGAATCGCATTAACTCCCCAAGAGGTAGCGGCGCTTACGCAACTTTGCAACGCCATTTGGTCATTTTTTGTAATTTTATAACCGAGCGAGTGCAGAAAAATCTTCGCTAGCGCAGCAAATGTGCAATGGAGTTCGCGTAATATTGCAACAAAGGCCTGCCCTCGTCTGTCGCCGAATAGACGCCCTCTGTCTCGTTCACAAAACCACGCGCTACGAGATTGCGCAGGCCATACTCCACTGCGTAGTCCATATCCTCGCGCGGGGCGTGGATATGCGCTTCGGGCATGGCTTCAATCACAGCACAAAAGGCCTCGCTATACTCCGCAAAGCTCAGGGGGGCTTTGGCGCTCAGAAAAACGCTCGCCGCCAGCGGCACTGGCAAGACAGGCACAACCGCACCGATCCGCTGCATCAAATCACTGGCCAAATCTTCAATCAAGGGGGGCTTTGTGCCCGCAAAGGCGCGCAGCGAGAGAGGCGCACCAAAGCTCACCGCAGCATAACCAAAGCGGTGATACCGCCCTGTCGCCCACCGCCATGTGATGCGCCAGATATATTTCACCACAACAGAGATACGCGCGCCAAAGCGCCTATCACCGCGCTGGCCCGCCGCCACGAGGATCTTGTCTTCAAAGACGCGATCATAGTTGATCGCCACTGGGATAAAGACGACATCGCGCTCTTCGGCATCATAACCGTCTACAATATAGCGCAGAATGCCGAGCTTGGGCTTTGCCAACGCCCCGTCAAGGGACAGCCCACCCTCGGGGAAGACCGCTTGGGTCACGCCGCCCTCTGTGGCCAGCGCCACATAACGCGCAAGCACACGGCGATAGAGCTCGCCCCGCGAGCGGCGGCGGATGAAATATGCGCCCATTGCACGGATGAGGCGCGACAGCGGCCAGACCCGCGCCCACTCGCCCACCGCATAGGACAGCGCGCTCTGCTCAGCTGCAAGATAGGTAACGAGGACATAGTCCATATTGCTGCGATGGTTCATCACGAAGACAACAGTGGCGTTGCGGTCAATGCTCCCAAGCGTATCAGCAGCATGATGGCCAAGGCGCACGCGGTACAGCTTGCGGCTGAGAAATCGCGCAAAGCGGATCGCGAAGCCGTAGTAAAGCGTTGCGCTGAAAGAGGGCACAATCTCGCGGGCGTAGCGGCGCGCACGTTCAAAGGCCACGTTTTCAGGCACACCCTCAGCGCGTGCATGCTCTGAGATTGCAGCCCAAACTTCACCGTCATAAATCAGCCGCTGGATCATATCGTGCCGCCGTGCCAGCTTGAACGGCTCAATCGGACGCGTCAGACGCGTATTGAGCTGGGCCACGGCCTTTTCCATACGGCGGCGAAAGAACCAGCGCACCGAAGGAAAGAGAAAATGCGAGGCGAAGGTTACCGCTGCAAAGAGCAGAATAACCACCAAAAGCCAAAGCGGAAGGGCAACGGGCTGAAACATGAACCATGTTTTGCCAGAACCTCAGAGCTATGCAAGAAGATTGGCCGAGCGCCGCGCGAATGCCGCAACGCAGCGAATTGACGCGCCAGAAAATTCCAAGTATCAAGCTTGCAACGCACGATAATTACCCAAACCGATTCACGAGGCCCCTCATGTCCCAAGCGCAAACCCCGACCAGCAAAGACCGCCCTTGGCTCATCCGCACCTACGCGGGCCATTCAACAGCGGCGGCCTCAAACGCGCTCTACCGCTCCAATCTTGCGAAAGGTCAGACAGGCCTCTCGGTTGCCTTCGATCTGCCCACCCAAACAGGCTATGACAGCGATCACGTTCTATCGCGTGGTGAAGTGGGTAAAGTGGGCGTCCCCGTCTGCCACTTGGGCGATATGCGCGCATTGTTCAAAGATATTCCACTGGAGCAAATGAACACGTCGATGACGATCAACGCGACAGCGCCTTGGCTTTTGTCGCTCTATATCGCCGTCGCTGAAGAACAAGGCGCCGATGTGAGCGCGCTGCAAGGCACGGTTCAGAATGATCTGATCAAAGAATACCTCAGCCGCGGCACATATGTTTGTCCGCCTGCGCCGAGCCTCAAGATGATCGGCGATGTGGCAGAGTATTGCTACACCCATGTTCCCAAATGGAACCCGATGAATGTCTGCTCATATCACCTGCAAGAAGCGGGTGCGACGCCCGAGCAGGAGCTTGCCTTTGCTCTGGCCACAGCCATTGCAGTCCTTGATGAGCTTAAGCCTCGCGTCCCTGCCGAGGACTTTCCTGCGCTGTGCGGACGTATCTCGTTTTTCGTGAACGCAGGCATCCGCTTTGTCACCGAAATGTGCAAAATGCGCGCCTTTGTCGACCTCTGGGATGAAATCCTGCTGGAGCGCTACGGTGTCACAGACGCCAAGTTCCGCCGCTTCCGCTATGGCGTACAAGTAAACTCGCTTGGCCTTACAGAGCAGCAACCAGAGAACAACGTCTACCGTATCCTGATCGAAATGCTCGCCGTGACTTTGAGCAAAAAAGCCCGCGCCCGTGCTGTGCAGCTTCCTGCGTGGAATGAGGCCCTCGGCCTGCCCCGCCCTTGGGATCAGCAATGGTCGATGCGGATGCAGCAAATCATGGCCTTTGAAACCGATCTCTTGGAATATGACGATCTCTTTGATGGCAACCCTGCTGTCGACGCTAAAGTCGAAGCCCTCAAAGCCGGCACCCGCCAAGAACTCGCAGGGCTTGATGGCATGGGCGGTGCGATCAAGGCGATTGACTATATGAAAGCCCAACTGGTGACCTCAAACGCCGAGCGCTTGGGCCGCATTGAAGCTGGCGAAACCGTTGTTGTCGGTGTGAACAAATATACACAAACCGAGCCAAGCCCGCTGATGAGCGCCGATGGCGGCATTATGACGGTGGATCCTGCCACAGAGGCCGAACAAATCAACCGCCTCACAGAGTGGCGTGCCGCACGCGACGAGGCTGCTGTTCAATCTGCTCTCACTGCGCTGCGCGACGCCGCTGCAAAGGGCGAGAATATCATGCCCGCCTCAATCGTGGCTGCCAAGGCAGGCGCGACAACAGGCGAATGGGCCGCCCAGATGCGCGCAGTCCACGGCGAATACCGTGGGCCAACGGGCGTCTCGCCCTCTCCTTCAAACAAGACCGAAGGGCTGGATGATTTGCGTGCCGCCGTCGATCACGTCTCAGACAAGCTGGGCCGCCGCCTTGCCTTTCTCATTGGCAAGCCGGGTCTGGACGGCCACAGCAATGGCGCCGAACAGATCGCTTATCGCGCCCGCGACTGCGGCATGAGCATCACCTATGATGGCATTCGCCTAACGCCTGAAGAGCTCGTGCGCGCGGCTGAAGAACAGGGGTCCCATGTGGTTGGCCTCTCGATCCTCTCGGGCAGCCATATCCCCCTCGTCGAAGAGCTGATGGAGCGGATGAATGCCGCTGGCCTTGCACATATCCCTGTCATAGTCGGCGGGATTATCCCAGATGACGACGCCAAACGCCTGCTGGCAATGGGCGTGGCGCGCGTTTACACGCCCAAGGATTTCGAGCTCAACACCATCATGATGGATGTGGTCACGCTGGCTGATCCAAAGGCCGAAGCCGCCGAATAGCGCTTTACCTTTCGGGCACGGTTTTGCACTCTCCCGCGGAAAAGCGGGAGAGACACTATGACAGTTCATATCGGTGCAAAAGTTGGCGATATCGCCGAGACGGTCCTCATGCCGGGCGACCCTTTGCGCGCCAAATGGGCCGCCGAAACTTTTTTGGATGCCCCCCGCCTCGTCAACGAAGTGCGTGGCATGCTCGGCTATACGGGCACCTATAAAGGCAACCCTGTGACAATCCACGGCTCAGGTATGGGCATGCCAAGCCTCTCTATTTACGCCAACGAGCTTATTCGCGACTTTGGTGCCAAGACCCTCATTCGCATCGGCTCCTGTGGCGGCATGCAGCCTCATGTCAAAATTCGCGATGTCATCATCGCCATGAGCGCAACCTCTCTCAACACCCCGTCTATGGGCCTCTTCCGCGAAGTCAACTTTGCACCTACGGCTGATTGGGCACTCCTGCGCGCCGCTGTCACAGCCGCCGAGGCCATGGGCCAAACACCCCATGTAGGTGGCATATATTCCTCTGACGTATTTTATGACGAACGCCCAGATCTCACAGAGCAAATGACACGCCACGGTATCCTCGGCGTCGAAATGGAAGCCGCCGAACTCTACACGGTCGCAGCCCGTCTGGGCGCGCGTGCCCTTGCAGTTCTGACAGTCTCAGATCACTTGCAAACAGGCGAGGCCCTGCCCAGCAGCGAGCGTGAACAGAGCTTTGGCGACATGGTCCAAATCGCCCTAGACGCGGCCTTCCCCGCCTAAGGCTTACTCTTTCCAGAACTATCTTGGGGGTCTGGGGGCAAGGCCCCCAGAGGGTCGGATTTTCGAAGAAAATTCGATCCCTACCGTCCATGGCTCCCGTCATAGCCGTTCTTTGCTGGAGCCACCCAGCCTTCAAGCGCACCTGACGCAGGTTCAAACACCTCGACATGCAAAGGATAACACGCCGCCGCATCCGAGGTATGCTCGCTTGAGCAATCCCCACCAGGGCAAGCCGACAAAGCCCCTAACAGATCAACCTCCGCGAAAAACTCAAGATAGTCACCCACCCGCACTGGGCTGGCTTTCATAAAGTACTGCCCTGTATCGCGGGTGAAACCTGTGCACATAAACACGTTCAAAACATCATGCACACGTGGCTCCGCCTCGGCGTCACTCACGCCGAGATGGTCAGCCAAGGCGCGGGTGAGGTTTGAATGACAGCAGTGGTGATATTGCGTCCCGCTGAGCAAATTGCCTGTGTAGGGGTCACAGCGCGTGCCAATCACATCATGCACGGAGCCGCCAAACGCGTCGATCCCGTACCAAGACAGCGTATCCGCCACGATCGTTGCAAGGGGGCGCAAGTGCGGGAAGCTTGACCACATCCGCTCGCCTGTCGTGATATGGGTGCCGTGCAGGGCACGGGTCTTGCCCGAATAAAACCGCTCCGACAGGTCATTCTTGTTCCAGAGATTGAGATCGCCCACTTGCGGGCCTTCCACAGAGCTGATGCGAAAAAAGCTGCCCTGTGGCACTTCAAATGTGCAGGCCTCGCGCGGAGCGGCATACGTTTCGCTGATCTTTTTGGCCCCGTCTCGCGCTGCGCGATAGAGCTCCATCGGCGGTGTCGGCAGGGTGTCGTTGGGGTAACAAATCACTGGTTCAACAGCGCGGCGCGCGGCAGCATCTTTTGGCTCGGTCATTTGGGCATCTTTCGCTGATTTTCAATTCCAGCCTTGCAGCAAAAAGCGCAAGCTTCAAGTCGGCGCATACCCAAGCTGCGCTTCTTGAGCGAGATCGAGTTGCGCCCAGACAAAGGCATGATCCGCTGTCTCAAGGGGCGCATAGGCCGCAGGCTGAAACGCCCCTTCACTGGCCCGCCCACGCCGTGCGGCGACAGGGCGGAAAGTCTGATAGCGAGCAAGCCCGTAGTGCTCAGACACAAAACGCACAAACCCTTCTGGGTTGGCTGTCAGGTCTTCATGGCGCAGCATCAGACAATTGGCGAAGCGCGCTTCAAGACTCAGAAAGCCGGTGCTTTTTGCACGACGCAGCCCAAGGATTGTTTCAAACCGCGCCCCAGTGAGCGGATGGCGGTCATAGTGCAGCTCCTTGCCCCAACGGGCCCCGCCCTGCGCAACACCAAAGTTCTGCTCGTCCACGCGGGTCTGCCACTCGGCACGAATAAAATCGGAGAACTCAAGCTTGGCCAGCTCAGGTACAGCGTGCCACGGGCGTGCATGCATCGAACGCAGCCATGTTTCGGGCGCGCGGAACATCACGACGGCGAGGCAACTTGCGGGCGCCGCAACCATCTGTGGAAAGCCGTGCTTCCAGCCATAGCGAAAGCCCTGTGGGCCAATCCTGTCGCCTGTGCTGTCTTTAAGTGCAGGGATGTTTTGCACAAGAAGCTGGTGCGCCAGATTGGTCCCAGAATTGCGCTCGCCAAAGACAAAATGCTCGTTGATCGCGCCTTGGCCGCGCGATACCGCAATCGTCGGGAAATGATGCGTCGCCATGGTCCGCTCCTTTGGCCAAAGGCTAGGAGCGTGCGACGCAACTGTCCAGCGGCTTAGGCCGCCATTGGCGTGTCTTCATAAGGGTGTTGGGTTTCTGGTTTCTGATTGTCGCCAGACCAATATTCATATGCTTGATCAAGAGCGTCGAGGGCGGCACGTTTCTGGACTTCAGTCTGGTTCTGCATGAGTTTGCTCCGAATGTGTCAAACTCCTCCCTGTCCTTACTATAAAGGCTTTGTTGAAGGGGAGCAGTGCCAAATCAGAATGGCAGCCATGTCGATGCAGCATCGCAGCATAAAAAACGGGCAGCCCCACAGAGCTGCCCGCCTAATTTTAGTGCAAGCGAGCCTTAAACGACGCGGTTGACCTGCATGCGCTTAATCTCAGCAATCGCTTTGGCCGGGTTAAGACCCTTGGGGCAAGTCTTGGCGCAGTTCATGATTGTGTGGCAGCGGTAGAGTTTGAACGGATCTTCCAGATCGTCCAGACGCTCGCCTGTTGCCTCATCGCGGCTGTCGATGATCCAGCGATACGCATGGAGCAGCGCAGCTGGGCCAAGGTATTTGTCCGAGTTCCACCAGTAACTCGGGCAAGATGTCGAGCAGCAGGCGCACATAACGCACTCATAGAGGCCATCAAGCTTCTTGCGATCACCAATCGACTGCTTCCACTCTTTTTGCGGGCGGTTTGTCTTGGTTTCGAGCCAAGGCATGATGCTCGCGTGCTGAGCGTAGAAATGCGTCAGATCGGGGATAAGGTCTTTTACCACCGGCATATGCGGCAGCGGATAAACTTTGACGGCAGTCCCGTCTTTGACTTCGTCCATCCCGTAGATACAGGCCAGTGTGTTGATCCCGTCAATGTTCATCGCGCAGGAGCCACAAATCCCTTCGCGGCAAGAGCGGCGGAACGTCAGCGTTGGGTCGATCTCGTTTTTGATCTTGATGAGCGCATCGAGGATCATCGGACCGCAGTTGTCCATATCCACGAAATACGTGTCAACGCAGGGGTTTTTCCCATCGTCAGGGTTCCAGCGATAGATATCAAACTGGCGAAGGTTGGTCGCACCTTCTGGCTTGGGCCATGTTTTGCCCGTCGTAATGCGGCTATTCACGGGAAGTTTGAACTCTGCCATCCGTTTTCTCCTTTAGGAGGCCAAGAGGCCAGTTGAGGCCTTGGCAATACATGTGGTTGTAGCGCGGCGCTGGATAATATCCGTGACCAAGCCGATTGTGCTGGGCTCAACACCCGTGATCGAGGCGCGGCTGAGCTTGAAAAGCTCGTTGGCGCTTGCGTTGTCGATGATGCAGCTTGAGTAAGGCGTCACCAGCTTGGCGGGCACGGTCTCTGGCAAATGTGCCGTGAGAACCTTTTCCACCGTGGCTTTCGCCGTTACCCGCGCAGCATCGTCCACAGCCTGTTGAGCCGTGTCGCAGCCTGCGAGCAACGCAAAAGCGCCTGCCAGATATGCCGCCTTAAGCATCATCAGAACGTCCGCTCTTTCGGAGCGATCCGCTTGAGGCTAATTCCGCCTTCTTTCTCAGTCGTCAGGGGCGTTTTGCCGACCTCACGATAGCTCAACTTCACTTTGTTGCCCTCAAGGTGGGCAATGGTGTGAACGCGCCACTTTTCGTCATCGCGTGTGGCGAAGTCTTCGTGCGCGTGCGCGCCGCGGCTTTCCTTGCGGGCTTCTGCGCCAGCAATTGTGGCCAGAGCGTTTGGCATAAGGTTTGTGAGCTCAAGCGTTTCCATAAGATCAGAGTTCCAGACCAGCGAGCGGTCCGTGACTTTGAGATCATCCTGCTTGTCTGCAATCGCGGCCATCTTATCAACGCCCTCTTTGAGCGTCTTGGATGTACGGAACACAGCCGCGTCAGCCTGCATTGTCTTTTGCATCTCAAGGCGTAGCTCGGCAGTGCCGGTTGTGCCTTTGGCGTGGCGCAGACCGTCAAAGCGCGCAAACGCCGCATCAACAGAAGCTTTGTTCAGCTCGGGATTGGGCGCATCAGCATCCACAATCTGGCCCGCGCGGATCGCCGCAGCGCGGCCAAAGACCACAAGGTCAATCAACGAGTTCGAACCAAGACGGTTGGCCCCGTGCACAGAGGCACAGCCCGCCTCGCCCACAGCCATAAGGCCCGGCACGATTGCGTTTGCGTCTTTCTTCGTCGGGTTGATCACTTCGCCCCAATAGTTCGTTGGCACGCCACCCATGTTGTAGTGCACCGTCGGGATCACAGGGATCGGCTCTTTGGTGACATCAACACCTGCGAAAATTTTGGCTGATTCCGAGATGCCTGGAAGGCGCTCAGCCAGAGCATCGGCAGGGAGGTGTGAGAGGTTGAGGTGAATATGGTCGCCCTCAGCACCCACACCACGGCCCTCACGGATCTCCATGGTCATCGAGCGGGAAACATAGTCGCGCGGCGCGAGGTCTTTGTACTGTGGCGCATAACGCTCCATAAAGCGTTCGCCTTCGGAGTTTGTCAGATAGCCGCCCTCGCCGCGTGCGCCCTCGGTGATCAAGCAGCCTGAACCGTAGATGCCTGTGGGGTGAAACTGGACGAATTCCATATCCTGCAAGCCAAGGCCTGCACGAGCGACCATGCCGCCGCCATCGCCTGTGCATGTGTGCGCAGATGTGGCCGAGAAATAGGCGCGCCCGTAGCCACCTGTGGCCAGAACGACCATTTTGGCGTTGAAGACATGCATCGTACCGTCATCAAGCTTCCAGCAAACGACACCTTGGCACTGCCCGTCTTCGGACATGACCAGATCGATCGCGAAATATTCGATGTAGAATTCTGCGTTGTTCTTCAGCGATTGGCCGTAAAGCGTGTGCAAGATCGCGTGGCCTGTGCGGTCCGCTGCGGCGCAAGTGCGCTGCACAGCTGGGCCTTCGCCAAACTCTGTTGTGTGGCCACCGAAGGGACGTTGATAAATCTTGCCCTCTTCTGTGCGCGAAAACGGAACGCCATAGTGCTCAAGCTCATAAACCGCCTTGGGCGCTTCGCGAGCGAGATATTCCATCGCATCTGTGTCACCAAGCCAGTCAGAGCCTTTGACCGTGTCATACATATGCCACTGCCAGTGATCCGGTCCCATGTTGGAAAGCGAAGCGGCAATACCGCCTTGCGCCGCAACCGTGTGGGAGCGTGTTGGGAAAACCTTGGTCACACAAGCGGTGCGCAAGCCCTGCTCGGCCATACCGAGAGTTGCACGCAAACCAGCGCCACCCGCACCGACAACAACAACGTCATAATCGTGTGTTTCGTATTCGTATTCAGCCATGGTCAAAATGTCCTTACAGCGCGAGTTTGGCCAGCGCGTAGAGCGCAGTAGCCGTCATCAAATAGGTGAGAGCTGTCACAAAAATGATCAGCCCTTTGCGGGTCGTGCCCTGCGTGTAATCCTCGATCATGATTTGCGCACCCTTGCGCGCATGATTGAGGCCGATGAAAAGCGTGAGCCCTACGATGATCACAACAAAGGGGCTTTGGAATGTCGCCAGCACATCAGCGTGGCTGCTCCCCAAAGCGCGCCCAATAATAAAGATAAAGGCAGGTACAACGAGGGCGAGGCCAACGGCGCTCACCTGCATGGACCAGTGGTGCTCTGCGCCATGATGGGCCGAGCCTTTGCCTGCTGCGCGTTTACGAGCTGTCAAATACCGCATGTCTCGCTCCCCTTATACGATGATCAAAGTGATTACGGTGAGAACGGCCGATCCGATCAGACAAGCCCATCCGAGCTTTTCTGCAGTCGGGATATCAAGACCGTGACCCGCATCAAAATAGAGGTGCCGCAGACCTGCAAGGTAGTGATACCAGACGCCCAGAACCGAGAGGCTCATGACGATGTCGCCGAACCACGAGGTCAGCACCGCGTTGGCGATCTCATAATAGGCGGGGCCGACAGCCGCCGCCAAGAGCCACCAAACCACGAGCAGCGCTGAGATGATCAGTGCGTTGCCTGTGATCCGTGTCAGGATCGAAGTGATCGAAGTGAGCTGCGGGCGATAAATCGTCAAATGCGGCGAAAGCGGGCGCTCTACGGGTTTGCCATTGGCCATGTGAGTAGATCCTCTTCTCAGATGCGTGCTGACTCAATACCTCTGCACGCGTTACACCTTTGATAACGAATTTGGAGGCAGAGTCACGCAAAGAGACGCCGATCAGACCTGCTTTTTTGTCGCAAATGCCGAGAAAATTGCATTTGTGATCACACTTATTGAAAGTGTGATCACAAAACAAGCCCTCTCATAGTGGCATCAGGGCCCAGTAATCGAGGTCCAAAAGAACATGCGGAAGATATTTTCCATCCTCGCCTTTGAGGGTAAAGGCGTCGCCCCCGCTCACGGCGACAAGCCGCAAACGCACAGCCCCCACGCCGGGCGCAGATGTCTCGGCCTTGTCCAGCACTTCGGACCACGCCTTCACAGTCAGCCCACTAAAACAGGGGTTTGCGTGCGCACCACCATTAAGGCCAACAATCATCTGCGCGTTTGCGAGCCCGTTAAAGCTCAACGCGCGTGCCATCGAGATGATATGTCCGCCATAGATGAGCCTCTGGCCATCGGGGCGGAACGTGGCGTCAAAATGTACCTTGGCGGTGTTCTGCCAAAGCCGCGTGGCGAGCATATGCTCAGCTTCCTCTATCGTCACACCATCAACATGGTCGATCTTCTCACCAACGGCGTAGTCGCCCCAGCGGTGCGGCTCGCCTGCAAGGGCAAAGTCATAGCCCGTAAAGTCCAAGCCCTCGGGGATCATCAGATCTTCGGGCGCGATCACACCCGCAAGCTCAGGCACATGTGTCTCGGGAGCAGGTGCATCCAGATTGCCTTTGCGCACCATGACCCAGCGCACATAACTGAGCACAGGCTCTTCCATCTGGTTGAGACCTGTAGTCCGCACCCAGACAACCCCTGTCTTGCCATTGCTGTTTTGCTTGAGGCCAATGACTTCAGACACAGCGCGCAGCGTATCACCGGGATACACAGGCAAAAGCCAGCGCCCCTCGGCATAGCCAAGATTGGCCACCGCATTCAGCGAAATATCAGGAACAGTCTTGCCAAAGACCACATGGAACGCCGCCAAGTCATCGATCGGGGAGCCTTCCAAACCGCTCTGAGCCGCAAAGACATCGGACGAATAGAGCGCGTGGCGCGCAGGATAAAGCGCATGATACAAAGCGCGCTCCCCCTCGCCCACGGTACGCGGCACGGCATGCTCAATCACTTGGCCGAGGGTGTAGTCTTCAAAAAAGCGGCCTGCGTTGGTCTTTGACATACTACTGCGCTCCAAGCTTCATATCGGGTGTATAATCCACGGCCACATCTTTGGTCACAGCCTGTCCGCAACGCATAACACCTGCGGCCTGATCCCATGCATAGGTCGGTGAGCCATAAAGTTCCCAGCCTTTGCTGAGGGCTTCAGAGACTTTGTGGCAAAAGGCCGATGTGTCTTCTTCTGTGAGTAATCTGTAGAGTTTCATATTTTTATCCAAACGAGTTTCACCCAAACGGGTTGTAACCAAGCCAGAGGTGAATGGCAGCAACGAGGCTGAACGCAACAACGCTGATCACACCTGCCAGCACCTCTGATTTCATCGCTGGCGCGACATAGGGCGCGCGCGGGCCCTCGCCGCGGTTGATCACCAGCATCTGCACAACAGACCAAACAGCTAGCCCACCAAACAAAACGAATGACGGGGTATCGCCATTGACCAAGAGATGCGCAGTCGACCAAACAAGAACAGCCGTCAGCTGTGCATGGCGGATCCAGCGGGTAATGCGCGTGCCTCTGACCGATGCCGCATAAATATAGAAAGCGAGCAGCATCAAAAGATTGTTGATGCCGACAAGCGCAGGGCTACGGCCCCAAAGTACAGCGCTATCTGCCGTGCGATAGCCAATCACCATCAAGACAATCGCAACAACCAGTGCGGCAGAGACAAGCCCTTTGCCCTTGTCACCCAAACCTGCGCGGCGCGCTGGTGCAAGTCGTTTGAAAAGATGTGCACCCGCCCAAAGCGCGACGCCGAGAATAAGTATGAGCATGAAAGCCTCCTGTTAGCGCGCGCTGACGGCCTCAGCCAAAGCGAGGATTTTGCGCGCCGTCTCAACATGCAGGTTTTCCACGATTTTACCATCCACAACCGCAACACCCTGCCCCGAAGCTTCCGTTTCCTCAAAAGCAGCAATCTGGCGCTCAGCAAGGTCGATCTCTTCGGCACTTGGGGAGAAGGCCTCGTTACAGACCGCAACTTGTGCGGGGTGAATGAGCGTCTTGCCCTCAAAGCCCATGTCACGGCCTTGGGCACACTCTGCGGCAAGCCCCTCGTCATCTTTGAACTGGTTGTACACCCCGTCAATCGCGACAATTCCATGCGCCTTTGCAGCCAAAAGCATCATCGACAACGAGGTGATCATCGGCAGACGGTCTGCGCGAAAGCGGCAGTTGAGCTCTTTGGCAAGGTCATTTGTCCCCGCCACAAAGCCCTTCATCTGAGGGTGCGCTGCAATTTCTTCAGCCTTCATCACACCCATTGGCGTCTCGATCATCGCCCAGATGTCTTTATCCTTGCCAATAATCGCAGCCAGAGCCTCGACATCCGCCGCCGAGCTGACCTTGGGCAGAAGGAACGCATCGGCCTCAGCATCTTTCATCGCCTCCGCATCCTCGCGCCCCCAAGCGCTATCAAGGCCATTAAGACGGATGATCTTCGCCCGCGCGCCATAGCCGCCTTCTTTCAGAGCAGCCTTCAAGGTGTCGCGCGCTTCGACCTTCGCATCAGGCGTCACTGCATCCTCCAAATCAAAGATGATCGCGTCCACATCAAGGCTGCGGGCCTTATCAAGGGCGCGCTCTTTCGAGGCGGGAATGTAAAGTACCGAGCGGTAAGGGCGGGGCATATCCATAAGTCTCTCCAGCAATAATCTTGCGCAGATGTGGCATTTTTTGTGCGATTTCTTCAAGCCAAAACGTGCTGCAGCGCAGAATTTTATCAAAGAAGGCCCCCGTCGCACGAGCCGTTAACCAATTCTTTAGGGCTTTTTCGCCATGATTTGCAGGGGTTCAGAGCGGCAAAGCTCGCTTCGCCTTGTGTAACTTGTGAAAGAGGACGCGTTTCAGCCCGCATCGGCAAAAGCCGTTGGGAAAGGTTATGTTATGAGTAGATTAGGTTTTGTCTTTGCCACCACGGTGCTTTTGCCTCTCGCGGCTGCAGCCCAGCCCGCCGCCAATTGTGCCCCCCGCGAAACCGTGGTCGCACGCCTCGCGAGCGCTTATGGCGAAACACGCCAATCGATCGGCCTTGGCTCAAACAATTCTGTGGTCGAAGTCTTTGCTAGCGTTGAGAGCGGCACATGGACAATCACCGTCACCACAGCCGCGGGCCTGACCTGCCTTGTTGCCAGTGGTCAGTCTTTTGAAGCGCTGGCAGAAGCCCTACCCACAAAAGAAAATGACGCCTGAGGCCTAGGTCAGCCCGTCCCAGACAAGCTTGGCCCCTGTCACAGTGAGCAAAACATAGGTGAGCGCAAAGAAGACCCGCTCGCCAATCAGAAAATGCGCTTTCACGCCAAGCCACGCGCCCAAGAGTGCAAAAGGCGCAAGCATCAAATCAAGTTTGAGCGTCTCCAAGGTAAAAATACCCATGAACCCGTAAGGGATCACCTTCACAATATTGATCAGCCAAAAGACAAGCACCGTGCTGGCCTGATACTCGGTCTTGCTCGGATTGCGTGACAAGAGATAAACGGCTGCCGCAGGGCCTCCCGCATGGCTGATAAAGCTCGTGAACCCTGCCACAAGCCCCGCAACCACGCCGCCCCAAGCGGGGATGGGTCGCTTCGCTGCCTTGATCAGCCCTGCGCGCCCCGCCATCTGCCATGCGACAAACAAAAGCGCGATCCCACCAATAATGAGCCGTAGCGTATCGGCATTGGCCCATGCGTAAAACAGCGCCCCAAGCAGCACACCCGGCACACCCGCAAGCACCAAAAGCCTTGCGTCTGCCCAGCGCCAACGCCCCCAATAGGGCTTTAGAGTGGCAAAATCGATCAGCATAAGAAGCGGCAGCATGATTCCCAGCGCCATCGCGGGCTCCACCACAAGAGCGAGAATCGCCGCCGCCGCAAACGCCGCGCCAGAGCCAAAGCCCCCCTTCGAGATGCCCGCAAAGGTCACAGCTGCGCCCGCTATAGCGAAAAATGCAAAATCCAACAGATCAGCCTTAAAGTTACGATTTCTCAATCGGTTTAGCGCTATCTGCCGTCTCAAAACAAGCAGAGCCTGACAGATGCCGCAGCGCAGCACCCTTGCGCTGGAGCAAATAAAAGCCTAGGCCATGCGCCAAATTCAACCCACACTGGAGAACCTTCATGGCCAGACCCAAAATCGCCCTCATCGGCTCAGGCATGATCGGCGGCACGCTCGCCCACCTCGCCGCCCTTAAAGAGCTTGGTGATATCGTGTTGTTCGACATCGCCGATGGCGTGCCACAAGGCAAAGCCCTCGACATCGCCGAAAGCGGCCCAGTCGAGCGCATCGACGCCGCCATGTCAGGCACAACAGACTACGCCGATATCGCAGGCGCAGATGTTTGCATCGTGACAGCCGGTGTGGCCCGCAAGCCAGGCATGAGCCGTGATGACCTCCTTGGCATCAACCTCAAGGTCATGAAATCTGTTGGCGAAGGCATTGCCGCCCACGCGCCAAACGCCTTTGTGATCTGCATCACCAACCCGCTTGACGCAATGGTCTGGGCGCTTCAGAAATTCTCTGGCCTGCCAGCGCACAAAGTCTGCGGCATGGCTGGTGTGCTTGACTCAGCACGCTTCCGTCACTTCCTTTCAGAAGAATTCGAAGTTTCTATGCGCGACGTAACTGCCTTTGTTCTCGGCGGCCACGGCGACACAATGGTTCCACTCACACGCTACTCCACAGTTGGCGGCATCCCGCTCCCTGACCTCGTAGACATGGGCTGGACAACACAAGAGAAGCTCGACGCAATCGTACAGCGCACCCGTGATGGCGGCGCAGAGATCGTTGGTCTTTTGAAAACTGGCTCCGCTTATTACGCGCCAGCCGCCTCAGCCATCGAAATGGCCGAAGCTTACCTCAAAGACCAGAAGCGCCTCCTGCCATGCGCGGCACATGTTGATGGCGCCTACGGCCTCGACGGCTTCTATGTTGGCGTGCCAACAGTGATCGGCGCTGGCGGTGTTGAGCGTGTTGTTGAGATCAACATGAACAAAGACGAAAAAGCCATGTTCGACAAATCTGTCGATGCGGTCAAAGGCCTCGTCGCGGCTTGTAAAGAGATCGACGGTTCACTCGCATAAGCGAAAGACTGTCCAAAAGACACCAAGAGGCGCGCCTGTTCTGGGCGCGCCTTTTTTGTGCAGAGCTGCGCAAATCAGGCCCTCCCTGCGACGCATCAGGCCTCAAAGCCGTCATCTGCACCAAAATGATTCTCTTGCCACGTCGAGCGGCGAATTTGTGATCACACATATAAATCCTGTGATCACAAAATGCAGAAATATCCCTATTCCCCCCTCATCAGTGCAAATTACTCTTAGGTTTTGCGAAACCTTGTGCGAGTAAAACCCCCAACAGCAGCAACCAGACGGGAAAGCTCTATGAACATCCACGAGTATCAAGCGAAAGCTCTGCTTCGCTCCTACGGCGCGCCAGTTTCAGATGGCCGCGTTGTCCTCAAAGCCGAAAACGCCAAAACAGCCGCAGGCGAAATGGACGGACCCCTCTGGGTCGTCAAAGCCCAGATCCACGCGGGCGGCCGCGGCAAAGGCAAGTTCAAAGAAGCTGACGCTGGCGAAGCTGGCGGCGTACGTCTTGCGCGCTCTGTTGAAGAAGCCGCAGAAGAAGCCAAGCGCATGCTCGGACGCACTCTGGTCACACACCAGACCGGTCCAGCGGGCAAGCAAGTCAACCGCATCTATATCGAAGACGGCTCAGGCATCGAAACAGAGCTGTACCTTGCTCTGCTGGTGGATCGCCAAACAAGCCGTATCTCTTTTGTCTGCTCCACCGAGGGTGGCATGGACATTGAAGAGGTGGCAGCCGCCACACCAGAGAAAATCCTCTCCTTCTCAGTTGATCCTGCGACAGGCTACCAAGCCTTCCACGGCCGCCGCATCGCTTTCTCACTCGGCCTCAAGGGCGCGCAGATCAAACAATGCGTTTCATTGATGGGTATTCTTTACAAAGCGTTCCTTGAGAAAGACATGGAAATGCTTGAGATCAACCCGCTCATCGTCACAGACGGCGGCGATCTGAAAGTGCTCGACGCCAAAGTCAGCTTTGATGGCAACGCGGTCTACCGCCACGCCGACATCGCCGAACTGCGCGACACCACAGAAGAAGACCCCAAAGAGCTTGAGGCCTCAAAGTATGACCTCAACTACATCGCTCTGGACGGTGAAATCGGCTGCATGGTCAACGGTGCCGGCCTTGCCATGGCAACCATGGACATCATCAAGCTCTACGGCGCTGAGCCAGCCAACTTCCTTGACGTAGGTGGCGGCGCGACCAAAGAGAAAGTCACTGAGGCGTTCAAGATCATCACGTCTGACCCACAGGTCAAAGGCATTCTGGTCAACATCTTCGGCGGCATCATGCGCTGCGATGTGATCGCGGAGGGCGTTGTGGCTGCTGTCAAAGAAGTGGGCCTCAAAGTTCCGCTGGTTGTTCGCCTTGAGGGTACGAATGTTGACGAAGGCAAAGCCATTATCAACAACTCGGGCCTTGATGTAATCGCCGCTGACAACCTCAAAGACGGCGCGCAGAAAATTGTAAAAGCCGTCAAAGGCTAATCGTCGGGTGGGTGCACCCCACCTCCCCAACGACCCTATCTAAGGAGCCAAAACATGGCAGTCCTCGTAAACGAAAACACAAAAGTCATCTGTCAGGGCCTCACAGGCTCGCAAGGCACATTCCACACCGAACAGGCCATCGCCTATGGCACCAAAATGGTCGGCGGCGTGACACCGGGCAAAGGCGGCAGCACGCATCTTGAGCTGCCCGTCTTCAACTCGGTCCACGAAGCCATGCACGTCACAGAGGCCAACGCCTCGGTGATCTACGTGCCTCCCCCCTTCGCGGCGGACTCTATCCTTGAAGCGATCGACGCTGAAATGCCGCTGATCGTTTGCATCACCGAAGGCATCCCAGTGCTTGACATGATGCGCGTCCAACGCGCGCTTGAAGGCAGCAAAAGCCGCCTCATCGGGCCAAACTGCCCAGGTGTTATCACGCCAGGCGCTTGCAAAATCGGCATCATGCCGGGCCACATCCACATGCGCGGCTCCTGCGGCGTTGTCTCGCGTTCAGGCACGCTGACATATGAAGCGGTCAAGCAAACAACAGACCTCGGCCTCGGCCAGTCTTCTGCTGTTGGCATCGGCGGCGACCCCATCAAAGGCACAGAGCACATCGACGTTCTGAACATGTTCCTTGATGACGACGAAACCCACAGCATGATCATGATCGGCGAAATCGGCGGCTCAGCTGAAGAAGAAGCCGCTGAATTCCTTGCCGCCCAGAAGAAAAAGGGCCGCTGGAAGCCAACAGCTGGTTTTATCGCGGGCCGCACAGCCCCTCCCGGCCGTCGTATGGGCCACGCTGGCGCGATCGTCGCCGGCGGCAAGGGTGGCGCGGAAGACAAGATCGAGGCCATGCGCAAAGCCGGTATCGTTGTGGCTGAAAGCCCAGCAAGCCTTGGCGAAGCCGTGATCGAAGCGATCGGCAAATAAGCAAAGACAATAGCAGCGGCGTATTTTGCGCCGCTGCTTTTCGCAACGCCACGAGCCAGAAACGCGCAGACCAAACGCTCGAACGCATAGGTGCATCATGACCGACCAGTCTTCCAACGACCAGTTCCACGCCTCCTCCTTCATGCAAGGCCATAACGCCGAGTATCTGGAGCAGCTCTATGGCCAATATGCCGCCGATCCGAACTCGGTTGACGACGCGTGGCGCGCGTTCTTTGGCGCGCTCGGAGATGCCGAGATGGACGTTAAGGCGGAAGCCAAAGGCCCAAGCTGGGCCCGCGCCGACTGGCCGCCTGTACCTCATGACGACCTGACCCAAGCGCTCACGGGTGAATGGGAAGAAGTAGAAGTAAAAGCCGCCGCCACCAAAATTCAGGCAGGCGCTGCCAAAGCGGGCGTTGATGCCTCAAACGCGGCTGTCCGCCAAGCCGTGCTCGACAGCATCCGCGCGCTGATGATCATCCGCGCCTACCGTATCCGTGGCCACCTCATTGCCAATCTTGACCCGCTCGGACTGACTGAGCACACGCCCCACCCCGAGCTCGACCCAAAGTCTTATGGCTTTACCGATGCCGACATGGACCGCCCGATCTTCATTGATAAGGTTCTGGGGCTTGATTTTGCCAATATGCGCCAGATCCTTGATATCGTGCGCCGCACCTACTGTGGCACATTCGCGCTGCAATACATGCACATTTCCAACCCCGAAGAAGCGGGCTGGCTGAAAGAGCGCATCGAAGGCTACGACAAGGAAATCAAATTTACCCGCGAAGGCCGTAAGGCGATCCTCAACAAGATGGTTGAGGCCGAGGGCTTTGAAAAATTCCTTCATGTCAAATACATGGGCACCAAACGTTTCGGCCTTGATGGTGGCGAAAGCCTCATTCCTGCGATGGAACAGATTATCAAACGCGGCGGCGCACTCGGCATTCGCGAAATGGTCATCGGCATGCCTCACCGTGGCCGCCTCAACGTGCTCGCCAACGTGATGAGCAAGCCCTACCGCGCGATCTTCAACGAGTTTCAAGGCGGCAGCTTCAAGCCCGAAGACGTGGACGGCTCGGGCGATGTAAAATATCACCTCGGCGCAAGCTCGGACCGCGAGTTTGACGGCAACTCTGTCCACCTCAGCCTCACCGCTAACCCCTCACACCTTGAGGCGGTCAACCCCGTTGTGCTCGGCAAGGTCCGCGCCAAGCAAGACCAGCTCGGCGATACAGAGCGCAAGCAAGTCATGGCAATTCTGTTGCACGGCGATGCGGCCTTTGCAGGCCAAGGCGTTGTGGCTGAAGGCTTGGGCCTCTCAGGCCTCAAGGGCCACCGCACAGGCGGCACGATGCATATCGTGGTCAACAACCAGATCGGTTTCACCACCGCGCCGCATTTCTCGCGCTCCTCGCCCTACCCCACAGACATCGCTCTGATGGTCGAAGCACCGATCTTCCACGTCAATGGCGACGATCCCGAGGCCGTGGTCCACGCGGCCAAAGTGGCGACAGAGTTCCGCCAGAAGTTTGGCAAAGACGTGGTTATCGATATTTTCTGCTACCGCAGGTTTGGCCACAACGAGGGCGACGAGCCCATGTTCACAAACCCGCTCATGTACAAAAAGATCAAGAAACAAAAGACCACGCTTAGCCTCTATACCGCTGAGCTGGTCAAAGACGGCCTCATCCCAGAGGGCGAGATCGAAGATATGAAAGCCGCGTTCCAAGCCCATCTGGGCGAGGAGTTCGAGGCAGGTAAAGACTACAAACCCAACAAAGCCGACTGGCTGGATGGCAAGTGGTCTCACCTCAACCGCGACAAAGAAGAGTATCAGCGCGGCGAAACCGCCATCAAGCCAGAGACATTCGCCGAGATCGGCCGCGCGCTCAGCACAGCGCCCGCCACTTTGCCGCTTCACAAAACAGTGGGCCGCTTGCTGGAAAGCAAGGCGCAGATGTTTGAAACAGGCGAAGGCTTTGACTGGGCCACAGGCGAAGCGCTGGCCTTTGGCTCGCTGCTCTCCGAAGGCTACCCTGTCCGCCTCTCAGGACAAGACGCCACACGCGGCACCTTCTCCCAACGCCACTCAGGCATCATCAACCAAGACACGGAAGAGCGCTACTACCCGCTCAACAACATCCGTGCAGGTCAGGCCCAGTATGAAGTCATCGACTCCATGCTGTCAGAATATGCGGTTCTTGGGTTTGAGTACGGCTACTCTTTGGCTGAGCCAAACGCCCTCACGCTCTGGGAAGCCCAGTTCGGCGACTTCGCCAACGGCGCTCAGATCATGTTTGACCAGTTTATTTCATCTGGCGAAAGCAAATGGCTGCGCATGTCGGGTCTGACAGTGCTTCTGCCGCACGGCTACGAAGGCCAAGGCCCAGAGCACAGCTCGGCCCGCCTTGAGCGTTTCTTGCAGCAATGTGGCCAAGACAACTGGATCGTCGCCAACTGCACGACACCAGCCAACTACTTCCACATTCTGCGCCGCCAGCTGCACCGCACCTTCCGCAAGCCGCTGATCCTGATGACGCCAAAGTCGCTCCTGCGCCACAAGCTCGCAGTCTCAAAGGCTGAAGAGTTCACCACAGGCTCAAGCTTCCACCGCATCCTCTGGGACGACGCTCAATACGGCAACTCCGATACGGTTCTTGCAAGCGACGACAAAATCAAACGCGTCGTCATGTGCTCGGGCAAAGTCTATTATGACTTGCTGGAAGAGCGTGACGCGCGCGGCATTGATGATGTTTATCTGATGCGCGTTGAGCAGTTCTATCCCTTCCCCGCTCAATCCGTCGTTAAGGAGCTGTCGCGCTTCAAAAACGCCGAAGTGGTCTGGTGTCAGGAAGAGCCAAAGAACCAAGGCGCATGGACATTCATCGAGCCTAATATCGAATGGGTCCTCGGGCGTATCAAAGCCAAGCACGGCCGCCCGACTTATGCAGGCCGCGCCGCAAGCGCCTCGCCCGCAACAGGCCTTGCCTCAGCCCACAAAGCACAACAAGCCGCACTCATTGACGATGCGCTCACACTGAAAAAAGGGAAATAACCCATGACCGAAGTTCGCGTTCCTACACTGGGTGAATCCGTCACCGAAGCCACAGTCGCCACATGGTTCAAAAAGCCAGGTGATGCGGTCCAAGCCGACGAAATGCTCTGTGAGCTTGAAACAGACAAGGTGACTGTCGAAGTCCCAGCGCCCACAGCGGGCACGCTGGGCGAGATCATCGCCGCCGAAGGCGAGACAGTGGGCGTTGACGCCCTTCTCGCCACAATCAACGCAGGCGAAGCCGCAGCAGCAGCCCCAAAAGCCGCCGCAGCGCCCGCTGCAGCAGCCTCAGCCGCTGCCGTTGATGTCATGGTGCCGACACTTGGCGAAAGCGTCACAGAAGCGACAGTTTCAACATGGTTCAAGCAAGTCGGCGATACAGTTGCCCAAGACGAAATGCTCTGCGAACTTGAGACAGACAAAGTCAGCGTCGAAGTACCAAGTCCCGCCGCAGGCGTTCTGACAGAAATCATCGCCGCCGAAGGCGCAACTGTTGACGCAAGCGCAAAGCTCGGCGTGATCAGCTCGGGCGAAGGCGCAACAGCCGCCGCAGCGCCTGCTGCTGCCCCCGCTCCAGCGCAAGCCGCCGCCACAGCAGGCGCCAAAAATGCGCCCTCAGCCGAAAAAATGATGGCCGAAAAAGGCCTCGACGCCAATGCCGTTGCAGGCACAGGAAAAGACGGACGGATCATGAAAGAAGACGTTATGAAAGCCGCCGCCTCCGCAGGCTCTGCCGCTGCTGCGGCCCCAGCACCCGCAGCACAAGCGCCCCGTGCGCCCGTTTCGGCCGATGACGCGGCCCGCGAAGAACGTGTCAAGATGACCCGCCTGCGCCAGACCATCGCTCGCCGCCTCAAAGAGGCGCAAAATACAGCTGCCATGCTGACGACCTATAACGAAGTCGACATGACGGCCGTTATGGAGCTGCGCAACCAGTACAAAGGCGAGTTCGAGAAAAAGCACGGTGTGCGCCTCGGCTTTATGTCTTTCTTCACAAAGGCTTGTGTGCACGCCCTCAAGGAAGTGCCTGAAGTTAACGCCGAGATCGACGGAACAGACGTTGTGTATAAAAACTTCGTCCACATGGGCATCGCCGCAGGCACGCCCACAGGCCTCGTCGTCCCTGTCATCCGCGACGTCGACCAGATGAGCTTTGCCGGTATCGAAAAAGCCATCGGCGAAAAAGGCCGCCGCGCGCGCGACGGCAAGCTCTCCATGGCCGAAATGCAAGGCGGAACCTTCACCATCTCCAACGGTGGCGTCTATGGTTCGCTGATGTCCTCGCCGATCCTCAACCCGCCACAGTCTGGCATCCTCGGCATGCACAAAATCCAGGACCGCCCAATGGCGATCAATGGTCAGGTTGTGATCCGCCCGATGATGTATCTCGCGCTCAGCTACGATCACCGCATCGTAGACGGCAAAGGCGCCGTCACCTTCCTCGTGCGCGTCAAAGAAGCGCTGGAAGACCCGCAGCGCCTCTTGATGGATCTCTAATCACACTCGGGGTGCGCAGCCTCTGCGCGCCCCGCCTCCCCAAACATCGGAGCGCCCACCGCATGACCCCAGAGCTCACCGCCCTCGCGCTCGCCGCCCTGCTTCAAGCGGTGCAATTCGTGCTCTACGCCATCCCCGCAAATCTTGAGCTTGGGTCAGGCTACACCATGTCCGCTCGCGACCGTCCGCCAAGCCGCGACATGTCCCACAAGACGGCCCGCTTGGGCCGCGCCTTGAACAACCATTTCGAAGGCCTCATCCTCTTCACAATCTCCGTACTCGTGGTCACGCTCGGCCAAGCCGCCTCGCCCTTCACAGCCGCCTGCGCTTGGGTCTATCTCGGCGCCCGCGTGCTCTATATCCCCGCCTATGCCTATGACTTGCGCCCTTGGCGCAGCCTTGTCTGGGCTATCGGCTTTTTCGCCACCCTTCTCATGCTGCTCGCATCCCTCTTTTGACTTTTTTCTTGCCTCAAATATCTTTGGGTAAATTGGCCAAAGGCCAAGAGGGGCCAAGCCTCTCCCCCCATCACCAAAAGGAGCCTCCCCATGGCATCATATGACGTAATCATCATCGGCGCCGGCCCCGGCGGCTATGTCTCAGCCATCCGCTGCGCCCAGCTTGGCCTCAAAACAGCTGTGGTCGAAGGCCGCGACACATTGGGCGGCACCTGCCTCAACGTCGGCTGCATTCCGTCCAAGGCCCTCTTGCACGCCTCCCACATGCTGCACGAAGCCGAGCACAACTTCGCCGCCATGGGCCTCAAGGGCAAAAGCCCCTCCGTCGACTGGAAGCAGATGCTCGCCTATAAAGACGACACCATCGGCCAAAACACCGGCGGCATCGAGTTCCTCTTCAAGAAAAACAAAATCGACTGGCTCAAAGGCTGGGGCTCCATTCCCGAGGCAGGCAAAGTGAAGGTGGGCGATGAGCTCCACGACGCCAAACATATCGTTGTCGCCTCTGGCTCCGCCCCCGCAACGCTGCCAGGTGTCGAGATCGACGAGAAAACAATCGTCTCCTCCACAGGCGCGCTCACCCTTGCCAAAATCCCGAAGAAACTTGTCGTCATCGGCGCAGGCGTGATCGGGCTTGAGCTTGGCTCTGTCTATGCCCGCCTCGGCTCTGAAGTCACCGTGGTGGAATACATGGACGCGATCACTCCCGGCATGGACGCCGACGTGCAGCGCACATTCAAGCGAATCCTTGAGAAGCAGGGCCTGACCTTCGTCATGGGTGCTGCCGTCCAGTCTGCCAAGGCTGGCAAAGGCAAGGCTACCGTCACTTACAAAACCAAAAAGGACGACACAGAGGCCACCATCGAAGCCGATATCGTTCTCGTCGCCACAGGCCGCAAGCCCTACGTCGACGGCCTCGGACTTGACGCGCTCGGCGTCGAGATGACCCCCCGTGGCCAGATCAAAACCAACGCCCATTGGCAAACCAATGTGGCAGGCCTCTACGCCATCGGCGATGTGATCGAAGGGCCAATGCTCGCGCACAAAGCCGAAGACGAAGGCATGGCCGTCGCCGAGGTGATGGCAGGCAAGCACGGCCACGTAAACTACGGCGTGATCCCGGGCGTGGTCTATACCTCCCCCGAAGTGGCGACCGTCGGCAAAACAGAGGCCCAGCTCAAAGAAGAGGGTGTCAAAACCAAGGTTGGCAAGTTCATGTTCATGGGCAACGCCCGCGCCAAAGCGGTCCACCAAGGCGACGGTTTCGTCAAAATCATCACCGATGCCACAACAGACCGTGTGCTTGGCGCCGCCATCATCGGCCCCGCCGCTGGCGATATGATCCACGAGCTTTGCGTGGCCATGGAATTTGGCGCCTCCGCAGAGGACATCGCCCTCACCTGCCACGCGCACCCGACCTACTCGGAAGCCGTGCGCGAAGCTGCCCTCGCCTGTGGCGACGGCGCAATCCACGCTTGAGGAAACAGGGCGGATGAAACCAAGCCGTATTGCCTTTGCGGCAGCCCTTGTCTTGGGGCTTGGCCTATCTGGCCGCGCACTCTGGCAAACGGCCCATCCGCCCGATCCCGCAAGCGCCTACCTCGCGCTCTTTGAAAATCACTGCGTGAGCCGCCTCGCCAAAGCGCAAAGCGGCTCAGATCCGTTTGCAACCCTTGTGAAAAACGAAAAGCGCATCACCCGCCTCGATAGCGCAGGCCTGCAAGCCATTCAAAGCCGTGACATCTGCGAAGTCAAAGACGCCACACGCCTGATGACAGAGGCCCAACGCGACACTGCCGTCGCCAGTATCGTCGCTTTCATAGCCGCCAAACTTCCGGAGCTCTCCGAGCACACCGATCCACTCGACTGGGATCTCCACCGCGCTTTCACAGCGCAGACCGAGACAAACAACTGGGGCATCATTCTTATGCGCATCGAACCCGATAGCGCAGACGCGCTCCAATCCACGACAACAACGCTCGCCCTCCCGCGCGGCTAACCCTCAAAAGCCTCCCCCACAGCTTCTTCTCTTCAAAAATATCCCAGGGGGTCTGGGGGACTGGTCCCCCAGCGGATCGGATTGCGCGCAGCGCAATTCGAACCCCAAAACGCTTCACTCAAAAATCTTGAACAACTCTTTCTTCAGCTTGTCTTCGACGCCCTGCTTCACAGCATCTTCCACACTCTGCCCCTCGCCCACACTCACACCAAGCTCTTGCTCCACCTTTTTCTTGATCGCGTCATTGGCCTTTTGCTTCACTTCTTCCTTCTTCTCCTTGAAGTTCAGATCAATCGCAGCACTCAGATCAGGAATAATCTTCGGGTTGCTCCAAGGCCCATAAATCTTGACAGGAAAGGCCAAGTCCTTGCCGCTGCTGGCCTTCAGCGCTACGGGCGTAAACACGTAGTTGATCGTCTGGGCGCCAAGGCCCACAACGCCTTTGCCCGTCGCAGCGATCCGCGGCAGCGTCATATTCAGATTGTCATTGCTCAAGACACCTGCCTTGATGTCAAAACTCGCGCCGAGCTTGTCAAAAACTGTCGTGCCTTTGGTGCCATTGCCAGTGCCCATAAGCCCGTTGAGGTCCAAGCCCGAAATCGTCCCCCCCGCCATAGCGAGTCCGCCGTTGCCCGACAGCGAATTCATGATTGCGTCCAGATTTCTCCCCGATCCAAGAAATTTAACGAACCCGTCACCCTTCCCTGACAACCGCTCAACGCCCATCAGATCGACAAGAAGCGACTTCACATCAGCCTGCAAAATGTTCAAGTTGCCACCCACAGACAGCCCGCCACGGTTGTTCACCACAAATTCGCCAGAGATTTGCCCGCCATAGCCTGTCGCCTTAGGAAGCTTCAAAACAAGCCGCGAATTGTCCAAGCTCACGCCCAGACTGCTTGCCCCCAGCTTGATCATCCCCGCATCAAGCGATTGCACAGCAAGGCTCACTTCAGCATTCACAGCCGCCAGCCCGCTCGCATCAATCGTCGTCTTGCTCCAGCCAGCACTGCTCTCGCCGCCGCCGCTGCCCCCTTCGGCCGCGAGCGACGCAAAATCAAGCGCCCCCGCCGCCAGCTTCGCAGTGATCTGCGGCTTCGCGCCGCCAAGCCGAATGTCCGCATCCCCCGTCAACGTGTTCTGATCAAGCTTCAAGGTCATGCCGCGCAGGTTCACAATCTCTCCGCCCGAAAACGTGACTTGCCCTGTCATATCGATCGCTTGGCCCATGCCGCGTGGCAGCTCTGCCGCGCCGAGCCCAAGGCTCTGCATAAACGTCGAGGTGCTTGATGTACTCAAGCTCATCTGTCCTTCGGCCTCAAGCGCTTGGCTCATACGCCCCTCAAAGCGCGCGCTGCCGCCCGCAGCCTCAAAGCGCGCTGTCACAGGCGTAAGCTTGCCCGCGATCAAGTCACGCGCATTGCCCACAGTCCCCTCAAGGCTCAACGCCGCCCCACCGCGCAAACCGCTCAGCTTGAGTGTTGCAGGCCCTGCAAGCTTGGGCATAGAAAGCGCCACATCCAGCCCAGTGAGCTTTTCCCGCGTGCCAGCACGGCGGTCGTCAATCAAAACTGTCCCGCCTGTCACTGTCGCGCGCGCAAGGCTAAAGGGCGTCACACCCGTGCTGCCCTCGGTGGCGCCTGCCGCCTCTGTGCTCTCGCCAAAGGCCCAGCTCACCCGCCCGTCCTTGGCCGTGATCAGATTGATTTCGGGGGAGACAAGCTCAACACGGCGGATTTCAATCTCCCGCTTGAGCGCCGCTGCCGCGCCCACCCCGATACTCAGCGCTTCAGCCTTGAGCAAAGGTGCCGCGTCCCACTCTGGGCCAGCGATCTGCACAGGCCCCGTCTTCACGCCCAACACGGGCCAGACACTCAATCCAATATCACCCGAAATCAAAACCTCACGCCCAAGCGCCTTGGACATCTCTGCACTCGCCACCTTGGCAATCCGCTCTTTTGGCAAAAGCATGAGGCCCGCAGCAGCAAACCCAACAAACAAAAATACAGCAATAAAAATCCAGCGCAAAAATCGCATGTGAAGACGTCTCCTTTGACTTGCCCAAGGCTATGCTCTCACGCCACAGGCTTCAATCATCTTGCCCAATGCGCCCCCTTCCCCAAGCGCAATTCAGCCGCTATAGGAGCGTCATGTCACAAAATCCCCCCGATCTGCGTCCAGATCTCGCCCGCGCCCAGCTTTCTGAAACACGCCGTGAAGGCCAGCCCACAATCGGGATGGTTTCGCTTGGCTGCCCCAAAGCACTGGTCGACAGCGAGCGCATCCTGACGCGCCTCAGAGCCGAGGGCTACGGGATCTCGCCGGACTATTCAGGCGCCGATGCCGTGATCGTCAACACCTGCGGTTTTCTGGATTCAGCCAAAGCCGAGAGCCTTGACGCCATCGGCGAAGCGCTTGCCGAAAATGGCAAAGTGATCGTCACTGGCTGCCTTGGTGCAGAGCCTGACTATATCCGCGAACATCACCCGCGTATCCTCGCGGTGACAGGCCCGCACCAATATGAGCAGGTGCTGGATGCCGTGCACGCGGTCGTGCCGCCCAGCCCCGACCCCTTTATTGACCTCTTGCCAGCCTCTGGTGTGAGCCTCACACCTCGCCACTATAGTTATCTAAAGATATCAGAAGGTTGCAACCATAAGTGCAAGTTCTGCATTATCCCCGATATGCGGGGCCGTCTGGCCTCTCGGCCCCATAAAGCCGTTCTGCGCGAGGCGGAAAAGCTTGTTGAAAACGGCGTTCAAGAGCTTCTTGTGATCTCTCAAGACACTTCCGCCTACGGCACCGACTGGCCAAATGATGTCCGCCGTGGTCTCACCGAACAGCCGATCACAACGCTCGCGCGCGACCTCGGATCGCTCGGGGCATGGGTGCGCCTGCACTATGTGTACCCCTATCCTTCCGTGCGCGAAATTATCCCGCTGATGAGCGAAGGGCTGATCCTGCCCTACCTTGATATCCCTTTTCAGCACGCGCACCCCGAGACGCTCAAGCGGATGGCCCGCCCGGCCCACGCCGAGCGCACTCTTGACCGGATCAATGAGTGGCGCGACCTCTGCCCTGACATCACGCTACGCTCGACATTTATCGTCGGCTACCCCGGCGAATCTGAGGCAGAGTTCCAGACCCTGCTCGACTGGATGGATGAAGCCCAGCTCGACCGCGTTGGATGCTTCAAATACGAAAACGTCGCAGGCGCGCGCAGCAATGCCCTGCCCGATCACGTCGCCGAGGCGCTCAAGCAAGAGCGGTGGGAGCGCTTCATGGAGAAGGCTCAAGCCATCTCCGAGGCCAAGCTCGCCGCCAAAGTCGGCCAGCGCATGGATGTGATTATTGACGACATCGACGAAGACGGAATCGCCACCTGCCGCACGAAAGCTGATGCGCCCGAGATCGACGGGAACCTCTTTATCGACGAAGGCACAGAAGCCCTCAAAGTCGGCCAGATCGTATCTGTCGAGGTTGATGAGGCAGGCGAGTATGATTTGTGGGGACGGCTCTAAACGCCGATCACCCCGCCAGTCCGTAAAGCAGCGAGCGGTTGCCGCACTCCGCCGGCACTTGTCCTTCGGCCAGCGCCTCCATGCACGCCTGTGCAAACGGACAGCTACGGCAGCGGGTTATCATGTCAGCGTGGTCCTTCACGCCCAAAGCCCCCGAGGCCATGGCTGTGCTCATACAAACGCCCATATTGGCGGCAGCCAAGCGGGTGAGCTCAAAGTGAAGCGCAGGATTTCCAAGCGGAGCAGTATAAGCAGAAGTTGCAAGCGTCATAGAGATCGTCCTTCTCAGATCAGAGCTACACTCTGGCCCTCCAAATCCAAGATATCTTTGACATAGCGCAAACCGACCGTACGTTGCGTTTATCCGCCGATCAGCGCGCGCGGCCTTAACAAACAGCCCGTTTTAAGCCGAATTTCAAAACCCGTTCAGGCGGTGCACGGGTTGTGCATGGGTTGTGCACGCTTTTCACCCCCCTAGAATCAGCCCCTTTTCAAAGGTTAACCGCCGCGGAAAAAAGCGCTGAGATAGGCCGTGACAGCATCTTGCACATGACGGAAACGGTCGCCCCCAAGATGCTTGCCGCCATACCACCGTGTCACGACGATCACATGGCCCAAAAGCTCTTCGCGCTCCAACATCCGCACGATGACCATACCTGCTCCGCTTTCGCCATCGTCTGACTTGAGTGGCGTGCCATCGGGCAGGATCATCGCCCATGTGTTATGTGTCGCCTTGGCATATTTCTTGTTGCGTTTCAGCTCTTTAAGCAGTGCCTCGGCCGCTTCGCGCGTCTCAGCCACGCCACCTGAAACAGAATAGCGCGAGCCTCTGTCGCTGATGATATTGTCAAGCTGGTTCACAGGCTTGGCTAAAGCTGTGAGGCCGTACGGCGCACCGCTTCAATGCGCTGCGCATTGGGTGGGTGTGTGCCAAGAAAGCGATCCCCGGGATCGGGAATACGGCTGAAGAATGCCGCCCCTCGAACAGGATCATAGCCCGCCTTTTTGGTGATCACCGTGCCAAGAATATCCGCCTCGATCTCATAGTCCTTGGAGTACGTCCGCGCCCCTACTTGAGCGCCAATTTCCCCAGCGTTTTGGAGCACTTGAGCGTCAGCGCCCGTAAGCGCAGCCAGCCCCGCAAAGACCAAGGCTCCCGCCTGCGCATTGCGCTGTTGGCGAGCGATATGGCCCGCAATATGGTGCGCAGCTTCGTGCCCCATCACAAAGGCCAGCTCGTCTGCATTGCGCACATCAGCGATCAAAGCGATCGTGAAAGCAATGATTGGCTGACCTGATGTATCAAGCGTCTGATAGGCGTTCACAGGTTGCCCTGGCCGGTCATCAATCACGATTTTGAAGTCGCAGTTCATCCCCGGTGCGCGCGCTCGGCACTCACGCTCTGCCACAGGCTCAACTGTCTCCACAACGCCGACAAACTGGCGCGCCGCTTGGCGTCCACTGAGCTGTGACGGAGTAGGCGCTTGGGCCGTTGCAACAGGCGCTGGCGCGCTCGTTTCTGTCGGCACATCGCAGGCTGCTAAAGCCAACAAGGCAACGCCGAAAAAAGCCTTTTTAATGAATGACATCACACCGCCTGCCTTTAATTGCTGAAATAGAATATAGCGAGCACACCCCTCTCACGCCAGCCCCTTCACGCCGCTGTGACCCCCTGCCAAGCGAAGCCCTTGCAAGTGGCGCGCATCCGCCTATTCTGGGGGTATGTTTTCAATAGAACACGAGTTTGACAGCACGGTCATAACCCTTGTCGATGAGGGATCTACGCCCTTGGGCGAAGACATTGTGATCAATGCATTTGGCGAATGTGTCACGCTGGAACAATACAACCCGCGCACAGACAAAACCGAAAAGATCACCCTCTCCATGGCTCAGGTTCAAGACCTCGCCGCAGCCCTTGATCTGCCCGAAGGCGTCTATTCTCTGGTGCGCGAAAAAGACCTCTAACGGCTGGTTTAAGGTTTGTTAAACCTCAAAGTTTAACCTCCCGTCACGACACTTTTAGCCGCTTGCCAATTTGTTCCGCCCTCGTCCTAATGACCCAAGACATTGGCAGGAGGCAGGCAAATGGGCACAGACCGCAAAACAGGCTTTTATTGGGACGAAAAAACATTCTGGCATGGCGGCGGGAATTACGCGCTGACCCTGCCTGTTGGCGGGCTTGTACAACCCCTTGTTGCTGGTGGCCTTCCCGAAGCGCCCGAAACAAAACGCCGCTTCAAAAACTTGATGGACGTCACGGGCCTCTCGGCAGAACTTGCAATGCAGACCGCTTCCCCCTGCACCGAAGAAGAGTTGGCACGCGTGCATCCGCTCGGTTTTCTTCATAAATTCCAAGAGCTTTCCGCAGCAAATGGTGGCGAGCTCGGCTTACGCACCCCCTTCCTCAAGGGCGGTTATGAAATTGCTGCGCTGTCTGCGGGCCTGTCGCGTAGCGCACTTTGTGATGTGCTTTCGGGCAAGCTTAAAAACGCCTATGCCCTGTCCCGCCCGCCTGGGCATCACTGCCTGCCTGACTGGCCCAATGGCTTCTGCCTTCTGGCCAACCTCGCCATCGCCATTGAAGCCGCAAAAGCGCAAGGTCTTGCGACGCGTTTTGCCGTCATCGACTGGGATGTTCATCACGGCAACGGGACCGAGCATATCTTCTATGATCGCGACGATGTCCTGACCATTTCCATCCATGAAGAAAACAATTATCCCATTAATTCAGGTCACTTAGCCGACAAAGGCCGCGGGGCTGGCCTTGGTTACAATATGAATATCCCCCTGCCGCCTGGCGCTGGCCATGCGAGTTATCTTGAGACAATGGACAAGATCGTCCTGCCGGCTCTCGCGCGCTTCAAGCCCGATGTGATCATCATCGCCTGCGGTTATGATGCGGGCACATTTGACCCTTTGGGTCATCAACTTTGCACAGCAGAAACCTTCCGACAGATGACCCGCCGTGTCGTCAAAGCTGCCGAAGAGCTGTGCGATGGCAAGCTCATGATGGCCCATGAAGGCGGCTATTCGGAGGCCTATGTCCCCTTCTGTGGCCACGCAGTCATGGAAGAGATGTCTGGTAGCCAAATCACAGCCCCTGACCCGATGGCCGAGGTCGTCGCTGCACGCCAGCCGAGCGCACGCGCAGCGGCGTTTGTCTCAGAGTTAATTGATGAAATGGTAACAGAGCACCTCGGCTAAGCCGCTCTCACCACATCGTTTTTTCGGCGCGCGCGGCCCAATCAGCGTCATAGGTCGCGCCGCCTTCTTCACCGTCGGTCTGCTCTGCAAGGATCTCGCCAGCGGTGGGCAAACCTGCACTCTGGTCACCTGCGCTCCAAAGACCTGCACGCATCGGCGCGCGCGCACATTGCGTATAAATCTCACCGATTTTGATCACGATCACCGAGCGTGGAAGGCGGCCCCTGTCCTCAAACCGCGCGCAAAGCTCTGGCTCTATGCTCACCTTCGCCGCGCCATTCACTCGCACAACAGTATTGGACCCAGCCACCATAAAGAGGAGCGATATACGCCCATCCGCCACGATGTTGCGCAGCGTATCCATCCGATTGTTGCCTCGCCAATCAGGCATCAAAAGTGTGTGCTCATCCAGCTCCTGAACCACAGGGCCATCGTCCCCGCGTGGACTTCCGTCTGTCCCTTCAGGGCCGACAGTTGAGACAATGCAGAACCGCGACGCGAGTATCCACTTGCGATAAAGCGGCGTCATCTGCTGCGCCACCTTGCGGATTGAAGCCACTCCAGGCGCGCCGTAAAGCGCCTCTAATTCTTTGATATTTTTGACATACTCAGCCACTAAACCCTGCTTCCGCCATCAAGGAATCCGAACACGCCTCAACCTCTGCTTCAAGGCGTTCCATAAACTCGGCCTGCTCCAATCCCGCGGGGATCGGCTCCAAAAACGTGACGACAGCCAGACCTGGTTTGCGCATGATCGTGCCCTTTGGCCAGAACAATCCCGCATTGGTCGCAACAGGCATACAGACCTGTTCCATCTGGTCATAGAGCGCAAATGTACCAACTTTATAGGGTTTCTTTTCGCCTGGTTTGACGCGCGTGCCCTGACTGTAAATCACCAGCTGACCCGCCGCTGTCAGCCCTGACTTAACATCGTGGAGCATCTTCTTGATCGCCTTACCACGCTTGCCACGGTTCACAGGCACACACCCAATCCGATAGGCATAAAGCCCAATCACTGGCGTCCAGAGGAGTTCGCGCTTCATGATGAATTTTGCAGCAGGGCTCGCATTGAAAATCATGATGATATCAAGGAAGGACTGGTGCTTGGCGGCAATCAACATCTCACCCGACGGCGGTGTGCCGCGAATTTCGTGACGCAGGTTAAGCATCCAGCGCGCGGTCCAGAGCACCCAAATACAATAGAATTTGCACGCCGCCCGCGCACCTTTTGAGCTCACCAGCGCCCAAGGCAAAAAGACAATCCCGACCAGCAGCATCATCACAGCGTTCTGAACCACAAAGAACAGCGAAATAACCCAGCGTACAGCCAACATCAGCGCAGCTCCTTTAATGTGCGGCGCGCGGCCGCTTGAGTTGCAGCAAAGGCCACAAGCCCCGCCAGAAGCGGTATCACCAGTGGCCAGAGCCAGCTTGCCCCTCTAAACCCAAGGCCGCTCAAAATACTCTCGTCTCCGCCGCCCGTCGGCAAAATCAGCAGTGCAATCACGCCAAGCACCATGCCAAGTGCAGCACCAGTCAAAGAGCGCAACGTGAAGCGCCGCACAAAGGCACTTGCGATATAGCCGTCTTTCGCGCCAACAAGCCGCATCACAGTGATCACCTTCGCGTTTGCCGCCAGCGCCGCATTGGCCGCCAGTGTAATCATCGCGCCCATGACCGCAAAGATCAGTATGATAGAGAACCACCCCAGAAACGACAGACGCCCAGCCGCCGCCGCCAAAGGCGCGCGCCAGCGTGCATGATCATCCAGTACAGCGCCAGGCACTTCACCCAGAAGGCGTAGGCGGAGCGCCTCGGCGTCAAGGCCCTCTGAGCTCTCAATAATTTCAATCAGCTGTGGAATAGGCAAAGCCTCAAGCGGCATGTCAGGCCCAAACCATGGCTCCAAGAGCTTACGTTGCTCCGCATCGCTCAACAGTCGTGCACTGGCCACACCGGGCGTGGTTTGAAGAACCTCAATCGCGGCTTCAGTCGAAGCCTGCATCTGGCCTTGCGGAGCAGAAATGCGCACTGTGGCTGATTGCGCCAGCTCACTTGCCCAACGCTCTGAAAGGCGGCCCGCAGAAACAGAAAGCGCCAGTGCGAACACGGCAAGAAAAGCCATGACGGCCGCCGCAAACAGCGTTAGCCGTGCGGTAAACCCTGTCGGCGGCACGGCCCGCTCGGCCTGTGCATCACCAATAATAAAGTCAGTTATTTTATTGATATTGATGACGTTTCTCATCAGAGATCTGCCCCCGCCTGCTGAATCCGCCGCCCCGCAATCCGCAACACCCGCGACTGGACCTGTGTTTTTGCGGCACGGATAAGACTCATGTCATGCGTCGCAATAACAACTGTTTTTCCCATACGGTTCAGCTCGACAAGAAGCTGCAATAGGCGTTGTGACATTTCCCAGTCAATATTCCCCGTCGGCTCGTCAGCCAAGATCACATCGGGCGACATAATCACCGCTCTCGCCAACGCAGCTCTCTGCCGTTCACCGCCCGACAGCTCAGGAGGAAGCGCATCAGCGCGGTCGCGCAGACCCACCCAGTTCATCAGCTCCGCAAGGTTTTGCTGCTCGCCCGCCAAACTGTGCCCTGCAACGGTGAGCGGCAGAGCAATGTTGTCAGCGATAGAAAGGTGATCAAGAAACTGGCAATCCTGATGTACGACACCAATACGGCGGCGCATCTCCGCGATCCCGTCACGATCAAGGCTGCGAACGTCTTGATCAAACAGACGCAAATGCCCTGCAGTGGGCAAGAGCTCACCATAGCAAAGCTTAAGAAGCGTGGTTTTTCCTGCGCCAGACGGACCTGTCAGGAAGTAGAACGACCCCGTCGGTAAACTCAGGGTCATATCGCCCAAAAGCTCGCCGTCGCCGTAGCTATAGGCCACATCTGTTAACTCTATCACAGGTTCGCCCTTCCCTTGCGCGCGCACGCGGCAGACCATGCCCCAGAGCAGAGAAAGTTGCAATCGCGTTGCGCGTTTGCGTGTTTGGCCTTTTCGTGCAAAAGCTTACCCCCTATGGTGGGGTAATATGTTTGTCTTTCGTTTGGGGATAGTAAGGGGGCGGAATGAGGCTTGTATGCCCAAATTGCGGCGCACAATATGAAGTGCCCGACGAAGTGATCCCGCAGGACGGGCGCGATGTGCAATGCTCAAACTGTGGCGACACATGGTTCCAGAACCACCCTTCAAATGACGATGGATTGGCCGAAGAACTGGGCGAAGCCCGCGTGGCGCCTGAAGTATCAAACCCGCCAGAGCCCGAGCCCACACCAGCGCCTCCTAATGTGACAGAACCTGAGCGTAGTACACCGCCAGTACAGCCAGCGCCCCGGCGCGAGCTTGATCCCTCAGTCAGTGATGTTCTGCGCGAAGAAGCTGCCCGAGAGGCCGCAGCGCGCGCTCGCGAGGCAGGTACGCTCGAAGAACAGCCAGAGCTGGGCATCGGGGAACCAGATGATGAAATCTCTCGGCGCCAGCGCGAAGCGGGCGACCGGATGGCTCGAATGCGCGGTGAAGATCCAAGTGAAGCCAAAGCCGCAGCCGCCATGGCCGCAAACGGCTCGCGGCGGGGCGTTCTGCCTGATATCGACGAAATCAATTCAACCCTGCGCAAAGACAGTGAGCGTCGCAAAACCGCGACAGAAGTTGCAGCGTCTCGCGAAGCCACCGAGCAAAAAAGCGGCTTTGGGCTTGGGTTTCTTGTGGTGATCCTGCTCGCAGTCGTTCTGATTGCGCTCTATGTTTTTGCCCCTCAACTGGCCGAAGCCTTGCCCCCAGTTGCCCCAGCCCTTGAGGCATACGTCGAAGGCGTCAATGCCGCACGCCTGTGGCTAGATGGTCAGATGCGTAACATCATGGAAATGCTTGATGGCATGGCCTCCGAAAGCGCCGCACCTGAAGGGACGGCTCCGAGCGAGTAAACCTTGCTTAAAAGCGATCGAGCAGCCGCTCAAGATAGCTACGTTCTGTGTCCGAGCGGCCCGCCTCGCCGCTGCGGCGGCGGATTTCGTCTAGAAGCTCGCGGGCACGGCGGTAGACGTCTTCATCTCCGACCATACTTTCCTCAGCGCCTGAAAAGCCGCGGCGGTTGCGACCCAAGGGATCACTGCTTTGGCGGCCAGCGGTTTCGGCATTTTGTCCGTCTTGTCCCTCTTGGCCTTCATTGGCTTGCGCCATTGCCTCACCCAGATTATCCATCCCTTCACGCAAGCGCTCCATCGCTTCGGCCTGACGGTCAATAGCCTCGGCCAAATCATTCTGGCGCAACGCGTCTTCTGCCTGCTCCATGGCGCGCCCAGCCCCTTCAAGTGCGTCTCGTGCGGCTTCGCCCGCCTCGCCGCCCATCTGCGGCAGGCCTTGGGCTTGGCGGGAAAGCTCATCTCTCAGCGCTTGCTGGCGCTCGGCAAGTGATTGTTCCTGAGTTTGGCCTTCTTGAGCCCCGCCTTGGCCCTCACCCTCTTCTTCGCCTGAGCCATTTTGGCCTTGTTCAGCGCGGCCCTCGCCCTCGCCTTGGCCCTCGTGTTGCTCCCCTCGACCTTGGCCACCGTTGCGGCCTTCATTCTGGCCACTCTCACCGGCTCGGGCGTTGGGGTTGAATTGCTCCTGAAGGTCACGGAAGGCCTGATCCGAGAGGCCCTGCTGCTCGCGCAGTGTCTCTGCCAGCCCTTCCATCGCTTCTTGGCCTTCACCTTGCCCAGACTGGCTCTGGGTCACCCGCATATTCTCCATCATCTCTTGAAACTCGCGCAACGCCTGCTCAGCCTCAGCCATGCGGCCTTGCTCCATGAGCTCCTGAATACGGTCCATCATGTCCTGCAGGTCTTGCTGGGAGAGTTGCATGCTTTCGCCCTGCTCTCCCTGTTCGCCATCTTGCTGCTCTTGCTGCTGCTGTTGGGCGAGTTGTTGCATGTATTCGTTTGTCGCGTCGCGCAGCTCCTGCATCAGCTCTGCGATTTCTTCCTCTGAGGCCCCGTTGCGCAGCGCTTCAGCAAGCTTATCTTGTGCTTCACGCATCCGCTCAAGTGCATCCGAGAGATTGCCGTCTTCCAGATTGAGCGCCAAATCCCAAAGTGCCCCAGACAGCTCCGCAACCGTCTCATCATCCAATCCGCCATATGCGACTTTGGTCTCCATCCGCCGCAAAATCGTGCGCAAACGCAGATAATCGGTCTCACGCTTAAAAAGACTATCTGGCTCGTGGGAAATCGCTCGCAAAAGCTGGGCAATCCGCGGCGCATTTTCACGGTTCCAGAGCAGATCACGGCGCAGCTCAACCACGGCAGCCGCCAAAGGATTGAAGAACTTGCGTGCCGCGAGATTGATCTCGACGGGATCACTCGTGCCCATCTGGCCCGCCTCGTCCAAAGCCGCTAATGTGATTGTCACCGGCAAGTTGGCCCAAGGATGTTGTGAGAAATCCTCCATCAACGTCTCTTCAAAGTCATCGCGTGCCCCAGTCACTGGCAAAGGCAGCACAACTCTCAGCGTTTCATTGCTCTCAGGCTCAAGCGCAAGCCCATAGCGGCGGTCAACCAGCGCCATATCAAGCGCAATCACAGCTTCACCACGCTCAATACCGTAGTCGTCCATTGCCTCAAACGGCATTGAGAAGACACCCCCCGCAGCCGTCTCTGCAGGCCCAGTGAACTCCACAAACGGCGCAGCATCTGGGCGTGCAACAATATCCCACCAGCGATCGCCAGTGCCCGAAATCTCGAGTCTCCCATCCTGCAAAATCTCGAAGCTTTGCTCTGGTGCTGCGACTGAAGTGACTGCGCCAAGCTGCGCTGAAACGGTTTCGCTTACCGTGATCTCCCCCGCCGCTCCATAGAGGCGCAGGGTCACTTCGCTGCCTTTGGGCACCTCAAGCACGTCGGCCGTTGCATCATTGAGGTAGATTGACGGCAACCCTGTGTAGAGAGGCGGTTCTATCCAGCCTTCCCAACTTGGCCCCATCGCGGCATTGGCAGCACCTGCACTTGGGCCAGCAATCTCACCAACTGTTCCAAGCCGCCAAACAGACCCAAACAACAGCCCGATCGAAAGCGCCAAAAGCGCGACATAACGCAGGCCAAAAGGATCTGCTCCTGCAAGGCGGATCGTCGGCGGAATCGCGCGCGCCACTCGAATTTTTTCCATCATACGACGCTGATACTCGCGCCAAAGCGCCTCAGACGCTGCGTCTCCTGCGCCAATCGCCTGCCTGTCGCGCACCGCACGAATGGGCCGCCCGACAAGACTTGCGTCGATGCGCTCTAGTGCCTCTTCGCGACTGGGGCGGGCAAACCTACGCCACGCGTACCACGTGCCAAAACATGCACCAAAAGCCGACAAGACGAAAAAGCCCCAGACAAGCTCAAGCGGTAGAACCTCATGCAACCCTAAGAATATAAAGGCCAAAAAAGCTATAAGCGCGGACCAAAGAGGCCAGAACCCAATACAAAGCCGCTCAGCCCAAAGGCCAAGATAGGTTAGCAAGACCTGATCTTTCAGATCAATCCGCTCAGGCTTTTTAGTCTGCTCTGGCAAGCCGCGCCTCCGTCAGGTTTGCGGCTGTCTCACGCTTCAGCGTTGCAACCACGCAGGTATGCTATCGCGCGAAAGCATGTCTTCCAAGCTCGGACGCGCGCGAATGACAGCAAATTGATCACCCTTCACCAGAACTTCAGGAATGAGAGGACGTGAATTGTATTCGCTGGCCATTACCGCGCCATAAGCCCCCGCACTGCGGAAGGCGACGAGATCCCCCTCGCGCATCGCAGTCATACTGCGGCCCTTGGCAAAGGTATCACCACTTTCACAAACGGGACCAACAATGTCATAAACCTCTGGCTCCGCCCCTGCCGCAGGCTCCACCACAGGGACAATATCGTGATAGGCATCATACATAGCAGGGCGGATAAGGTCGTTCATCGCGGCGTCCAGAATAAGGAACTGTCGCCCCTCTCCCTGCTTCACATAGACAACATCGCTGACCAAAACACCCGCGTTGCCTGCAATTAGCCGCCCAGGTTCGATCTCGATTTCACAGCCCAGATCGCCCAGAACCTCGCGCACCATCGCGCCGTAATCTGTGGGCAAGGGTGGCGCAGTATTTGAGCGCTCGTAAGGAATACCAAGGCCCCCGCCCAGATCTAGGCGGCGGATTTCATGGCCATCGTCGCGCAGCAGAAGCGTCAGTTCCTTGACCTTTTCATAAGCCAGTCGAAACGGCTCAAGCTCGGTCAGTTGCGAGCCGATGTGCACATCAATTCCAACAATCTCAAGTCCCTTGAGGCTGGCGGCATGAGCATAAACAGCTCGCGCCTTTGCAATTGGAATACCGAATTTGTTTTCAGACTTGCCCGTGGCAATCTTGGCGTGTGTTTTGGCATCCACGTCAGGATTAACGCGGATCGTGATCGGCGCCTTCACACCCAACTCCAGCGCAACCGCATTAAGCCGCTCCATCTCGGGCTCACTCTCGACATTGAACTGTCGTATGCCCCCAGTGAGAGCCATACGCATCTCATCACGCGTTTTTCCAACACCTGAAAACACGATCTTGTTGCCAGGAACACCAGCAGCCTTCGCGCGTGCGTACTCCCCGCCCGACACAACATCCATTCCAGCACCCAAATCCGCCAAAACTTTGAGGACAGCCAGATTTGATGCGGCTTTCATTGCGTAGCACACAAGGTGCTCCATGCCCGCCAATGCCTCATCAAAGAGACGAAAGTGACGCTCCAAGGTAGCCGTCGAATAGCAATAAAACGGCGTCCCAACTTCTGCTGCAATCGCGCTCAGCGGCACATCCTCGGCATGAAGTTCGCCGTTATTGTAAAGAAAATGGTCCATTGTGCGCCCCTAAGCTATATTGCGCCTGCTCTAGCGCAAACGCAGCCGCGCGCCAAGCCTGTTCAAAGGCTAATGCCGATGCTGACTGGCCCTTTACTCACACCCACAGAGCCACCCGTGTGGACCCCACTCGGGGTCACTGTCACAGTTCCGCTTGCCGTGGGACGCATCGGCGTCCCGTCTGCGCCACAGCTTGGCAGCGCCAAAAGACTGATGCCAACAATAAGGAAACGGATCATATCGGTTCTCCTGGCCCTAGCGGAATTCCGCCAAGGAATGCCAATTATTCATAGATAACCCCAACAGTCGCATAGCCTGACACGTTTACACCACTTGGCGAGGCCGACTCGCTCGGAGCCGCCGAGGGCCGCAAAGGTTCACCGTCCGCACCACAACCCACCAAGATCATAAGGCTCAAACCCAAACTAAAGAACCGAACCACAGCATACCTCCATTTGAACTAAGACTGATCTTATTGCTTGCGCCCGCGCAAATAAAGATAGAGTGGCAAGCCGCAGCTCACTCCGATGCAAAACGTGGCAGGAATCGCGACAAGCCTCAACCAGTCACGCTTTTGCAGGGCCTCATAGATCACCCAGACCGTGAGACTCAGCGCAGCGATGATCAGATCCCAAGTCAGCCCTGTGGTCGACGCGTTCACATACCACGCTTGTGATAACCCCGTGAGGCCAACGCCTTCTGCCCACATGTAGGACAGGAAATAATACATCGGATGCACCGTCCCCCAAAGAGCGAGCACAAGCCAGAGGCGGCTCATGCGAGCGCGTCTTTCCAGCGCGCCACTTGTTTGTGCACTTCAGAGGGCGCTGTGCCGCCATAGCTTGTGCGCGAAGCGACAGAGGCCTCTACCGTCAGCACGCTAAAGACATCTTCGGTGATCGCTGCATTGACGCTCTGCATTTCTTCCAGCGAAAGATCTGGCAAGTCACAGCCCTTGGCCTCGGCCATAGCGACAAGGCTCCCCGTGACATGATGCGCATCGCGAAACGGCATGTTCAGCACCCGTACACACCAGTCTGCAAGGTCCGTCGCCGTTGAAAAACCGCTGCCCGCGGCTCCTGCAAGGCTCTCTCGGTTGGCCGACATATCACGCACCATGCCCTCCATAGCGGCCAGAGCCAGCATCAGGTTGTCGGCTGCATCAAAGACTTGCTCCTTGTCTTCTTGCATGTCCTTTGAATAGGCCAACGGCAGCCCCTTCATCACCATCATCAGCGCCACATTGGCCCCAAAGATACGGCCGATTTTAGCGCGGATAAGCTCCGCAGCGTCAGGGTTCTTCTTCTGCGGCATAATGCTTGAGCCCGTAGAGAAGCTGTCGCTGAGCTGCACAAAGCGAAACTGTGCGGAAGACCAGATCACAAGCTCTTCGGCAAAGCGGCTGAGGTGCATTGCGCAGATACTCGCGCAGCTCAAAAACTCCAGCGCAAAGTCACGATCGCTCACCGCATCGAGCGAATTCGATGCAGGCCGATCAAAGCCAAGCTCACGCGCTGTCATCTCACGATCAATCGGAAAGGATGTCCCTGCCAGAGCTGCCGCGCCCAACGGGCTCTCGTTCATACGGCGGCGTGCATCTTCAAAGCGCGAGGCATCGCGCCCCAGCATCTCGACATAAGCCATCATATGATGCCCCCATGTCACGGGCTGGGCCGTTTGCAAATGCGTAAACCCAGGCATAACCCAGTCGGCGCCCGCTTCAGCCTGTCCTAAAAAAGCAAGTTGGAGCGCCCGGATGCCTGCGATAGCAGCGTCCATCTGCCCGCGCACCCAAAGCTTGAAGTCGGTCGCCACTTGGTCGTTGCGCGAGCGCCCAGTGTGTAAACGCCCCGCAGGCTCACCAATCAGCGCCTTGAGACGGCTTTCAACATTCATATGAATGTCCTCAAGCTGAGTAGAAAACTCAAACGTTCCGGCCTCAATCTCTGACAAGACCGTGAGCAGCCCTTCCCTCATCGCCTCCGCATCGCTATCACTGACGATGCCCGTGGCCGCCAACATAGCAGCATGGGCCCGAGAGCCAGCAATGTCCTCGGCAGCCATCCGCTGGTCAAACCCGATCGAGGCATTGATCGCCTCCATAATCGCGTCTACGCCAGCCGAAAAGCGGCCGCCCCACATTTGGTTCGAGGTGTCGTTGCTCATGGGTATTATGCCTTCGAAAGGATGAAAATGTCTCGCTCCAAGCTGGTTTATACCGCCCTCGCCGCAATCGCAATCATCGCTGCGCTTTTCGCGTTTGCACCCACAAATGCTGTGACAGGCGGCATCAGTCAGGCCACCCGAACAGCGGTCCAATCGCTTCAAACAGGCGACATGAAAAAACTGGTGGTGCATCCAAGCCCCCAAGCCGTGGCCACCGCGCCCTACGCAACAGCGACGGGAGACACAGCGACACTCGCCGCGCATAAAGGCAAAGTCGTTCTGCTGAACTTCTGGGCGACTTGGTGCGCCCCTTGTCGCAAAGAAATGCCCATGCTCTCGGAGCTTCAGACCGAACTCGGCGGCAGTGATTTCGAAGTCATCACGATCGCAACGGGCAAGAATGACCCAGCGGCCATGGCGCGCTTCTTCGCCGAGATTGGTATCAGCAACTTGCCTCTGCACACAGACGCTAATTCTGCAGTGGCGCGCGAAATGGGCGTCCTCGGCCTCCCTGCCACAGTTCTCATCGCACGTGACGGGACCGAAGTCGCCCGCCTTCTTGGCGATGCCGACTGGGCGTCTGACAGTGCCAAAAATATCCTAAAGGCTCTCATAGCCGCCAAAGACTAGTCCCGCTGCCCCCTTTTAAGGAACGCAACAATGTCTCTCACGCGCCGCGCCGTTATCATTACATCTCTTGCTTTCGCTGCTTCCCCTGCACTTGCGCGCACAGGCTTTGAAACATGGCTCAAAAAATTCCGCCGTAAGGCCACGCGTCTCGGTTTTTCCGAACGCACGCTGGACGCAAGCCTAAAGGGCGCAGAGTTCCTTCCAAAAGTCGTCGCAAACGATTCCCGTCAAGCCGAAGTGGCTAAGCCCTTACAAGATTACCTCGCTTCCGCCGCCTCTGGTGCACGGCTTTCAGGCGGGCAGAAGGCGCTCAGAAAATACAACAACACGCTCTCCAAGATTGAACGCACCTACGGCGTTGAGAAAGAAGTGCTCACAGCGATCTGGGGCATGGAGAGCGCCTATGGCGGCTTTCGCGGCAACCTACCCGTCTTTTCTACGCTTTCAACTCTTGCCTTTGAGGGTCGCCGGCGAGAGCTATTCGAGGCTGAGCTGATCGCAGCGCTTCAGATCGTTGAAGCGGGCCATGCCACGCCCGCCGAAATGCGCGGTAGCTTCGCAGGGGCGATGGGCCATACCCAGTTCATGCCCTCGACCTACCAACGCCATGCCCAAGACTTCGACGGCACAGGTCATGCTAACATCTGGGGCGATGATCCGACGGATGCATTGGCCTCCACAGCCCAACTACTCAAAGCCGAGGGCTGGCGGAAAGGCCAGCCTTGGGCTGTAGAAGTCACGCTTCCACGCGAGTTTGATCTCGCCCTCACTGGTCGTATCTTTCCGCGCAAGACACGTGACTGGCAACGCCTTGGCGTCACAACAGCAAGCAGCGGAAAGCTCGCCGATCACGGCAATGGCGCGCTGATCCTGCCCGCCGGCCCAGAAGGCCCCGTCTTCATGGTCTACAACAACTTCCACGTGATCAAAAAATACAACTACGCCGACAGCTACGCCATCGGCGTGGGGCATCTGTCTGATCGCCTTGCAGGGCGCGGCAAGATCCGCTCGGGCTTTCCCCAAAACCCCTGGGGAATGAGCACCCGCGAACGGCAAGCGCTACAACAACGCCTCAATGATCGTGGCTTTGCAGCGGGGAATCCAGACGGTGTCATCGGCGAAAAAGGCCGCGCCGCCATCCGCGCCTACGAGCAGTCTCGTGGGTTTCCTGTGACAGGCCTTCCAAGCAAAGCGTTGCTTGCGTCTCTCGGCTAGGACAGCGCCCAAAAACGGCGCATCTCGCCAGCACAATCTTTCGCATGAGATATCGGCGCCATATGCCCCGCCCCCGCAATCACAGCTGATTGCGCCTCAGGAATGCGCCGCGCAAGCCCCGCGTTGATAGTCTTAATCACATTGGGCGAGGTATCACCACGAACCAAAAGAACAGGCATTTGGAGCGACTGCAAACGCCCTTCCACAAGCATGCCAGCCGTATCGCCATACAAAGCGGGCGCCGCATCAGGGATTACTTCAATGCGCGAGGCCATATCGTCTTGGGTGTCTTTAGGCATCATATCCCAAGGCAAACCACCGCCCCATTCGCCGAGAAATTCTCTGGTTGCAGTATAGCGTCCTTCCTCTGCCAAAAGCGTTCTGAAAGCCTCCACACCGCTGAAAAACTCAGGATCATCCTGCAATGCGACCGCAAAAAAGACAGGCTCAATCAACACAAGACTGCGAACAAGCGCAGGAGCCTCGAGAGCCAGCCGCAAGGCAACCGTCGCCCCAAAGGAATGCCCGATTAGATCAACAGGCCCATCGCCGAGAAAGCTCTTCGCCACCTCGGTGCAGGCGTCGTGATAGCTCCCGTGCCCATCCCAGAAAGCACTGCGCCCATGGCTCAGAAAGTCAGGCGCAGCAAAGGTGAACTCTGTCTCAAAAGCCTTTGCAAGCCCCCGCCATGCGCCGCCATGTGCCAACGAACAATGCAACATCAGACCTGCGCGCGCGCCATGGCCTAAGTCGCGCGCGAAGACAGGATACCCCGCGCGCGTTTCCAAGCTCACAGATCGCCTGCGAGGTAGGCGTCCATATCGGCGAGGCGGTCTTGACCCCAGAACTTCTCACCGTCGTCCAGCACATAAAACGGCGCGCCAAAGACGCCCTTTTCAACAGCCTCTTCCAAGTTGCGCGCATAAGTTTCTGCGCCAAGGAGCATGCCGCTTGTTGTCAAACCGCGCTCAAACCCTGCCGCTTCAAGGCAGTCTTGGACGACGCTTTCATCACCGATGTCTTTCTCTTCGGCCCAGCAGGCGCGCAGAATTGAATGGGTCAGTTTCCCAAGATCACCACCACCTGCTTCTTGCGCTGCAATGATCGCATAGCTTGAGGGGGCTGGGTTCGTCGGCCAGAACGCGGGCTTAGGGAAAGTCATCGGAAGACCCGCTTTTTTGACCTGACGGCGCAGCTCCTGATTGCGATAATCCATCCGTGCTGGATGTCTATCAGCTGGTGCTGTGCCGCCTGTACGAGAAAAAAGTGCCATAATATCAAGCGGTTTATATACAACAGTCAGACCATGCTTCGCAGCAATCTCTTCAGCACGCAGGCCAGAGAGATAGGCCCAAGGGCTCAGCGTGGTAAAATAGTAGTTCATAGTTGCCATCGTGTTGCCTTCCGTTTTTATGTGCGCTTGCAGCCTTGCGGCCAAGTGCAACCTTTGCCAGACATGAGTTAGATGTTAAGCGGTGTCAACGTCACGATTCTGTCATGAATTCCCAAAGCCCAGAGGCCGCGCCACATGTCACTCACCAAAGAACCAAAACTCATCACAGGCAATTCAAACATGCCTTTGTCCTCTGCCATTGCACGGCGCATGTCGCTGCATCGTGGCGTGAGCCAAGGGCTGGTCGAAGCACGCGTAGAGCGGTTCAACGACGGAGAAATTTTCGTCGAAGTCTATGACAACGTGCGCGGCGAAGACATGTTCATTATCCAGAGCACCTCAAATCCCGCCAACGACAATCTTATGGAATTGTTGATCATGGCCGACGCTCTGCGCCGCTCTTCAGCACAACGCATCACAGCCGTGATCCCCTATTTCGGCTATGCTCGCCAAGACCGTCGTTCTAAAGCGCGCACCCCGATTTCAGCCAAGCTCGTGGCAAACATGCTCGTTGGAACTGGCATTGAACGTGTCCTGACTATGGACCTGCACGCCGCTCAAATTCAGGGCTTCTTTGATATCCCCGTAGACAACCTCTACGCCTCACCGATTTTCGCCCTTGATATCAAGCATCAGTTCAAAGACAATCTGGACGACATAATGGTTGTCTCACCCGATGTTGGCGGCGTCGCACGCGCGCGTGAGCTGGCCAAGCGGATCAACGCCCCTCTCTCAATCGTCGACAAACGCCGCGAAAAAGCCGGCGAAGTGGCCGAGATGACGGTAATCGGTGATGTAACTGGCAAGAAATGTTTTATCGTCGACGATATGGTTGATACAGCTGGTACGCTCTGCAAAGCCGCCGAAGTCCTCATGGAAAACGGTGCCTCAGAAGTCCACGCTTATATCACACATGGTGTGCTCTCAGGCCCCGCCTGCGAGCGGATCACCAATTCTGTCATGAAATCACTGGTGATCACCGATACCATCGCCGCGACAGAAGCTGTCAAGAAGACCCCAAACATCCGCGTTGTGCCCACAGCGCCAATGTTTGCCCAAGCGATCCTCAATATCTGGAACGGAACCTCTGTGAGTTCTCTTTTTGATACCGATATGCTTGAGCCGATCTACGAAGGCATGTTCTAACTTAGCGCGCTGGCGGGCTCTGGCCCGCCTGCCCTGCTTGGCTCAGTAGAGCTCCCAGTCGTCGTCGTTTGAGACAGGCCCGATGGCCATCCATCCCGCCCGAATACGCGCAATCTTTGTGTCGCCCCATGTGCGAAACACAAGGTCAAATCCTGTATCGGTGATGTTTTCAGCTTCAATGTCGGCGCGCACGTTGGTGTCGCTGTCCACGTCCCAAAGCGTTAGAGAACAATGTACGTTAGGTGGAGCGCTAAAGGCTTCGCGAAATATCACAGGTTTTACAATCTCGCGATTGCCCTTACCCGTCCACATTTCGCCACCGTCCTGAAAATGCTCAAAAATTACGTCATTTCCCTGCGCAATTCCGATTGCGCCGCCCAGTTTCTTCATCGTCTGCCTGCCTGCTCCTGATACATCAAATCTGGCACTGAAAACCCACAGGCAAAAAAAATGCCCCAACCTTTACAGGCTGAGGCATATCACTTTTTGCGTGCACTGCACAATATCAGACCATGTTTTGCATAAGCTCTTCAAGGTCTGCGAGCAGAAGCTCAGCCATGTCGCGGTTTTCAGGAGCCGCTGAGGCCGCTGCTGCTTTCGCAGCCGCAACGATTGGTTCCAGATCAGCCGCCGAGGCGTCCGCCAAAGGAATAGCTTTCTCTGCGAGCACAGAAAGCCCCTCTGGGTTGATCTCGGCAAAGCCGCCTGTGACCGCGAAGGACACATCGCCTTCAGGGCCACTCACGGCCAGAACACCTGGACGCAGCGTGGTGATCACAGGCGCGTGGTTCGGCATTGCCGTCATTTGCCCGTCTGCACCGGGGATCTGGACCGAGGCAACCTGCATAGAAGCAAGATTGCGCTCAGGGCTTACCAGATCAAATTGCATTGTCTCGGCCATTGATGCCTCCTTTAAGCAGCGTCAGCTGCCATTTTCTCGGCTTTTGCGATCACGTCAGAGATGCCGCCAACCATGTAGAAGGCGCCTTCTGGAAGGTGATCGTATTCACCAGCCACAACAGCTTTAAACGATGCGATTGTCTCTTCGAGCTGAACCTGAACACCGTCAGAGCCTGTGAAGACTTTGGCAACGTCGAATGGCTGGCTGAGGAAACGCTCGATCTTACGGGCGCGAGCAACAGTCATTTTGTCTTCTTCGCTCAATTCGTCCATGCCGAGAATCGCGATGATGTCTTGCAGGGATTTGTAGCGCTGAAGGATCTGCTGAACAGCCATAGCCACACCATAGTGCTCTTCACCAATGATCTGTGGATCGAGCAGGCGTGATGTTGAACCAAGTGGGTCAACCGCTGGGTAGATGCCTTTTTCCGAGATCGCACGGTCAAGAACCGTTGTCGCGTCAAGGTGAGCAAAGGATGTCGCAGGTGCAGGGTCGGTCAAGTCATCCGCAGGAACGTATACGGCCTGAACCGATGTAATCGAACCATTTTTAGTGGATGAAATGCGCTCTTGCATCTGGCCCATGTCTGTCGCCAGTGTTGGCTGGTAGCCAACCGCTGAAGGAATACGACCCAAGAGAGCCGAAACTTCCGAGCCCGCTTGTGTGAAGCGGAAGATGTTGTCGACAAAGAACAGAACGTCTGAGCCAGAGTCGTCGCGGAACTGCTCGGCGAGCGAAAGGCCCGTCAGAGCAACACGCATACGCGCACCGGGAGGCTCGTTCATCTGGCCGTAAACCAGAGCAATTTTTGACTCTGTGAGGTTGTCAGGAACGATAACGCCAGATTCGATCATCTCGTGGTAAAGGTCGTTACCTTCACGTGTCCGCTCACCAACGCCCGCGAACACAGATACACCTGAGTGCACTTTCGCGATATTGTTGATCAGTTCCATGATCAAAACTGTTTTACCAACACCCGCACCACCGAAGAGGCCGATCTTGCCGCCCTTCGTGTAAGGCGCGAGAAGGTCGATAACCTTGATACCTGTTGTCAGAATTTCAGTCGCTGTTGACTGCTCTTCAAACGCAGGCGCATCGCCATGGATTGAGCGTGTTTCGGTCGCATCAACTGGGCCCTTTTCGTCAACAGGCTCGCCTGTCACGTTCAGGATCCGGCCCAATGTGCCCTTACCAACAGGAACAGAAATCGGCTCGCCGAGGTCTGTCACTGCTTGGCCGCGCACGAGGCCTTCTGTTGCGTCCATAGCAATTGTGCGAACTGTGTTCTCGCCGAGGTGCTGAGCAACCTCAAGAACAAGGCGCTTGCCGTTGTTGTCTGTTTCAAGCGCGTCGAGAATCTTGGGCAGTGTATCTTCAAACTGCACGTCCACAACGGCGCCGATCACCTGGGTGATTTTGCCTTTTGCATTAGCCATTTTTCGTCTCCGGTTTCTTAGAGCGCCTCAGCGCCCGAGATAATCTCGATAAGCTCGTTCGTAATCACAGCCTGACGTGAGCGGTTATACTCAATTGTCAGATCTTCGATCATGTCGCCAGCGTTACGGGTTGCGTTGTCCATAGCAGACATACGCGCACCTTGTTCACTTGCGCCGTTCTCCAGCAGCGCCGCAAAAATTTGCGTCGCTACACCGCGTGGCAAGAGGTCTGCCAGGATTTGGTCCTGATCAGGCTCATAGTCATAGTCGGCACTCGCGCCAGCCGCGTCACCCTCAGGGGCGTCATAGCTGGCAGGAATAACCTGCAGTGCGGTCGGGATCTGGCTGATCACCGATTGGAACTGGCTGTAGAAGATTGTCGCCACATCAAACTCTGCCGCGTCAAAACGGCTGAGAAGGTCTGTCGCAACATCCTTGGCATTGTCGTAGCCAATTTTCTTCACTTCGCTCAGATCCACATGGGCAACCATGTGAGCTTGGTAATCCCGCTTCATCTGCTCGCGGCCTTTTTTGCCCACGGTCAGGATTTTCACGGTTTTGCCTTCGGCCAGAAGCGTCTGAGCGTGTTGTTTTGCCAGCTTAACGATGTTGGTGTTGAAGCCGCCGCAAAGCCCACGCTCGGACGTCATAACGACGAGCATGTGCACTTTGTTGTCGCCCGAGCCACGCAGCAAGATTGGTGCGCCCTCAGATGACCCTACAGAGGCCGCAAGCCCACCCAGAACAGCGTTGAAGCGTTCTGTGTAAGGCCGTGAGGCTTCGGCAGCTTCCTGTGCCCGCCGCAGTTTTGCGGCGGCCACCATTTGCATGGCCTTCGTGATCTTGCGGGTCGATTTGACCGACGCGATCCGATTTTTAAGGTCCTTGAGATTTGGCATTGCCCTATCTCCCCCTTATGCGAAGTCAGCGGCGAATGTGTCTAGCGCTGCTTTCAAACGGTCTGCGGCTTCGCCTTTGATCTTGGGATCGTCTTTTGTGATCCACTCGATGATGTCAGCGTGCTTTGAGTGCAGATGCTTGAGTAGGCCTGCTTCGTAGCGAGCAACATCTTTCACAGCGATTTTGTCGAGGTAGCCGTTTGTGCCTGCAAAGATAACACATACGATCTCGGCGTTCGACAGCGGTGAGTACTGTGGCTGCTTCATAAGCTCTGTGAGGCGTGCACCACGGTTCAGAAGCTGTTGCGTCGCCGCATCAAGGTCTGAGCCGAACTGGGCGAAGGCCGCCATCTCACGGTATTGCGCGAGAGAAAGCTTAACAGGGCCAGCAACAGAAGACATCGCAGATGTTTGCGCTGATGATCCAACACGAGAAACTGACAGACCTGTGTTCACAGCAGGGCGGATGCCTTGGTAGAACAGTTCTGTTTCAAGGAAGATCTGACCGTCGGTGATCGAGATCACGTTGGTTGGAATAAACGCCGAAACGTCGCCACCTTGAGTTTCAATGATCGGCAGAGCTGTCAAAGAGCCTGAGCCGTGGTCGGCGTTGAGCTTTGAAGAGCGCTCAAGCAGACGTGAGTGAAGATAGAAAACGTCACCAGGATAAGCTTCGCGGCCTGGTGGGCGACGGAGAAGAAGTGACATCTGGCGATAAGACACAGCTTGCTTTGAAAGGTCATCATAGATGATCAAAGCGTGCTTGCCGTTGTCGCGGAAATATTCTGCCATTGCCGTTGCAGCATAAGGCGCAAGGAACTGCAAAGGTGCAGGGTCAGACGCTGTCGCAGCAACAACGATTGAATACTCAAGCGCGCCGCTTTCTTCGAGCCGTTTCACCAGCTGCGCAACAGTCGAGCGCTTCTGGCCAACCGCAACATAGACGCAGTACAGCTTCTTGCTGTCGTCGTCGCCGGCTGCTTCGTTGTAAGACTTCTGGTTGAGGATCGCATCAAGCGCCACAGCCGTTTTACCTGTCTGACGGTCACCAATGATGAGCTCGCGCTGGCCACGGCCAATCGGGATCATCGCGTCAACAGACTTGAGGCCTGTCGCCATTGGCTCGTGAACAGACTGACGTGGAATAATGCCAGGTGCCTTGCTGTCCGCAATCGCGCGCAGCTTAGTTTTGATCGGGCCTTTGCCGTCAATCGGGTTGCCGAGGCCGTCAACCACGCGACCGAGAAGCTCGGGGCCGGCTGGAACGTCCACGATCGCTTTCGTGCGCTTGACTGTGTCACCTTCTTTGATGTCACGGTCAGAACCGAAAATAACAACACCAACGTTATCGGTTTCGAGGTTGAGGGCCATGCCCATAATCCCACCAGGGAATTCAACCATCTCACCGGCTTGGATGTTGTCCAGACCATAAACACGGGCGATACCATCGCCAACGCTGAGAACTTGACCGACTTCAGCAACTTCGGCTTCTTTGCCAAAGTTCTTGATCTGGTCCTTCAGGATCGCAGAAATTTCTGCTGCTTGGATACCCATTTATCCGACCTCTTTCATTGCATTCTGGAGGGAGCTGAGCTTCGAGCGGATCGACGTATCGATCATTTTCGAGCCCACCTTGACGACAAGACCGCCGATGAGGGTTTCATCAACGGTCGCATTGATAGTTACAGTCTTCCCAAAGCGCTCTTTCAGCGTCTTAGCAAGCTTGTCTGCTTGGCCTTTCGTCAGAGCCTTGGCACTGACCACATCAGCCGAAACTTCACCCTTGTCTTGCGCAATCGCAGCGCGCAGAGCGCGTACGAGCTGAGGCAAGACAAACAAACGACGCTTAGCAGCCATCAGGCTGAGCGTATTTGTCATCATTGGGGAAAGCTTCATTTTTTTAGCGAGCGCAGCAACAGCAGCGCCCTGCTCGTCACGGCTATAAACCGGACTCATAATGAGATTGTTAAAATCGGCGCTGTCAGTCAGCGCCCCTTCCAAGCTGTTAAGGTCACCCTCAACGGCTGTGAGCTTTTTCGTTTCCTTGGCCAGGTCAAATACGGCCGTGGCATAGCGTGCAGCAATGCCGGAAGAGATCGAAGCTGGTTCGGACACGTCAACCCTTTCGATTTTTTGGCCCCGTGATCCGCAATGCGCTCGAATTTGCACATAGCTCACTTGGGGGCGTTTTTACCCTGAGATTTCCCAAAGCTGCTAAATCGAGGCGGGTGTAGCAGAGCATTCCATTTGCGGCAACCTGCTAGCGCATTTTTCAGTATACCATAAAATACAATTAATTCAGAACCTTAGCAAAACTGCGACCGTTTGCGCATGCAAATATCACCAATTCGGTCGGGTTTTTAATGATTCAGGCCACGAAAGTTAACGCTATCACAACAGAATCCCTCGAAACGACCTTCAAGCAGGCAGCCCTTCAGGCATCGGTTGAAGCACAAACGAGGGCTTGCGCACCCTTTGGCTCAGCCCGGGTCGTGTCGGCGCAGGAATCTGCTTTGTCACCTCAACCATAAGCACACCTCCCCCTGCAATCAGTGGCAACCCGTGTCCAAGTTTCTCCCAAAAGCCAGCCGTCTTGCGCCAGAAGCGTTTCTCACTCGGCGGCTGGTAAAGAGCAGTCTGGCTATGCTCGGTCTTAAAGCCCCAAAGCTTCAACTGCTGATCGAGCTGGCCCATCGTGAAGGGCCGGCCATAGCCAAAAGGCGTGCGGTCATTGCGGCTCCAAAGCCCAGCGCGGTTGGGGACGATAAAAAGCGCACGCCCTCCGGGGCCAAGCACCCGATAGCATTCTTCCAGAACATGTGTGGGCCACTCACTGGTCTCAAGCCCGTGCATCACAACCAGCCTGTCCACATGCCCCGTCTCGATCGGCCAATGGGTCTCCTCGCACAGAACACTCACATTGGGCTGCCCCGCAGGCCAAGGCATTACGCCCTGTGGTCCTGGCATAAGGCAACTCACTCGCCGCGCTTGCCCAAGATACGGCCGCAACAAGGGCGCAGCAAAACCAAAACCTACAACCGTTTGCCCCTTGGCCTCTGGCCAGAGCGTGAGCATCTGGTCTCGGATCACCTTTTGCGCCGCTCGGCCCAAGGTGCTGCGGTAGTAGAAATTTCTCAGATCTTTCACGTCAAGATGCATGGACGCCGCCGCCTGTATCCGTCACTCTGAGGTCAACATAACAATGATCCGTGGAAATGCTATGCCCCTTGAGCTGCTCACCATCCCCTGCCTGTCTGACAACTACGCCTTTCTTTTGGTAAATGCGGCAGGCGAAGCCGCCCTCGTTGATGCGCCCGAAGCCGCGCCGATCAATGCAGCGCTCGCAGCACGGGACCTTACATTAACAACCATTTTGCTCACCCATCATCACTGGGACCACGTTGAAGGGCTTGACGGTCTGAATACAGCGCTTGCTCCCCGCGTCATTGGTGCCAAAGCCGATGCCCACCGCCTGCCGCCTCTCACGGAAGAGGTCTCCGAAGGAGGGCGCATCACCGTTCTGGGCGAAGAGGTTGATATCCTCGATGTCTCAGGCCACACAATCGGCCACATCGCATTTTACTTTCCCGCCTCGGGCTTTGTCTTTACAGGCGATAGCCTAATGGCCTTTGGTTGCGGCCGCCTTTTTGAAGGCACGCCAGACCAGATGTATCATAGCCTCGCCAAGCTTGCGGCCCTACCCGACGACACTCTTGTCTGTTCAGGCCACGAATACACATCCTCAAACGCCCGCTTCGCAGCATCGGTCATGCCAGACGTTCCCGCCATCGCCAGCCGCAGCGCCGAAACAGACCGGCTTCGCCGTGCTGACCAGTTTACTGTGCCATCAACACTCGCGTTGGAAAAAGCGACCAATCCCTTCATGCTCGCGACTGACGCTAAGTCATTCGCTGCCTTGCGGGCCCAAAAAGACGTATTTTAGGCCGATCACCGCTTCGTGACACGAAATATAGTGCCTTTTTTCCAGAAAAGCCTTGAAGCCAGCGTCATATCGACCAAACTTTAACTTAAGAGCGCGAAGGTTCTCATCAAGGGCCCAGACACGTCGGTGAACCAACTCAAAAGGAGCACGAGAGCAGTGCCATCATTTTCGAACACACTCGAGCAAGCAATCCACGCAGCTTTGGCCACAGCCAACAGCAAACGTCATGAGTTCGCCACACTAGAGCATCTGCTCCTCGCCCTTCTCGATGAGCCGGACGCCTACCGCGTCCTTCAAGCCTGCTCAGTGAACACCGACGAGCTGCGTCAGAGTCTTGTCGAATTTGTCGAGGAAGATCTCGCCAACCTGATTACCGACATCGAAGGATCCGAGGCCGTTCCGACAGCCGCCTTCCAGCGTGTGATCCAGCGCGCGGCCATTCATGTCCAAAGCTCAGGCCGCAATGAAGTGACAGGCGCAAACGTCCTCGTCGCGATTTTTGCGGAACGCGAAAGCAATGCCGCCTACTTCCTGCAAGAACAAGACATGACACGCTATGACGCGGTCAACTTTATCGCCCACGGAGTTGCCAAAGACCCTGCGTTTGGAGAAGCTCGTCCACTCACTGGTGCAGAAGAAGAGGAGCGCCAAGACGCTTCGCCTGATGCCAAACCAGAAGACGAAAGCGCGCTCAGCAAATACTGCGTCGACCTCAACGCAAAGGCGCGCAAAGGCGAGATTGATCCGCTCATCGGCCGCGACAGCGAAGTCGAGCGCTGCATTCAGGTGCTTTGCCGCCGCCGCAAGAACAACCCGCTTCTTGTCGGCGATCCCGGCGTTGGCAAAACGGCGATCGCCGAAGGCCTCGCCAACCAGATCGTCAATGGCGAAACGCCCGAGATTTTGTCAAAGACCACAATCTACTCGCTCGACATGGGCGCGCTCCTCGCAGGCACTCGGTACCGAGGTGATTTTGAGGAGCGTCTGAAAGCCGTTGTAAAAGAGCTCGAGGACCATGACGACGCTGTGCTCTTCATCGACGAAATTCACACAGTCATCGGCGCAGGTGCAACTTCAGGCGGTGCAATGGACGCCTCCAACCTGCTCAAGCCCGCCCTCGCAGGCGGCAAGCTGCGCACCATGGGCTCCACAACTTATAAAGAGTTCCGCCAACATTTTGAGAAAGATCGCGCCCTCTCACGCCGCTTCCAAAAGATCGACGTAAACGAACCCTCCGTGGAAGACGCCATCAAAATTCTACGTGGCATCAAGCCCTATTTCGAGGAGCACCATGGCGTCAAATACACCAACGACGCGATCAAAACCTCTGTGGAACTTGCTGCACGCTACATCAACGACCGCAAGCTCCCTGACAGCGCAATTGACGTGATCGACGAAGCGGGCGCCGCCCAGCACCTCCTCAAATCAGCCAAACGTCGCAAGACAATCGGCACAAAAGAAGTTGAGGCCGTGGTCGCCAAAATTGCACGCATTCCGCCGAAGAACGTCTCCAAAGACGACGGCGCTGTGCTTAAAGACCTCGAGAAGTCTCTCAAACGCGTGGTCTTCGGCCAAGATGAGGCGATCGACGCGCTCTCCTCAGCGATCAAACTTTCCCGAGCAGGTTTGCGAGAGCCTGAGAAACCCATCGGCAACTATCTCTTCGCAGGGCCAACAGGTGTCGGCAAAACCGAAGTGGCCAAACAGCTCGCTGATGTCCTGGGCGTCGAGCTTCTGCGCTTTGATATGTCCGAGTATATGGAGAAACATGCGGTCTCCCGCCTTATCGGCGCCCCTCCCGGCTATGTTGGTTTTGACCAGGGCGGCTTGCTCACAGACGGTGTCGATCAGCACCCGCACTGTGTGCTGCTGCTTGACGAAATGGAAAAGGCCCACCCCGATGTCTACAACATCCTCTTGCAGGTGATGGACAACGGCGAGCTAACAGACCACAACGGCCGCACCGTGAGCTTCCGCAATGTTGTCTTGATCATGACATCAAACGCAGGCGCGTCGGAGCAAGCGAAGGAAGCTGTTGGCTTTGGCCGTGACCGCCGCACAGGAGAAGACACCGCCGCCATCGAGCGCACCTTTACACCTGAGTTCCGCAACCGTCTTGACGCCGTGATCAGCTTTGCACCGCTCAGCAAGACCGTCATCTCCAAAGTGGTTGAGAAGTTCGTGCTTCAGCTGGAAGCCCAGCTCATGGACCGCAATGTGACATTTGAACTGACCAATGCTGCTGCCGAATGGCTCGGCGATAAAGGCTATGATGACAAGATGGGTGCACGCCCCCTTGCCCGCGTCATTCAAGAGCACATCAAGAAGCCACTTGCTGAAGAACTACTCTTTGGCACTCTGGCCAAAGGCGGCGTGGTCAAAGTCGGCGTAAAAGACGGCAAGCTTGATTTGCGCATCGAAGGCCCCGACAAGCCCCGCCTCTCGGGAACAAAGCCACCTCTTTTGACGGCTGAATAGATCATGTGGCGGCGAGGCTCTCTTCTGGGCCTTGCCGCCCTTTTTGCTAGCCCAGCGTTGGCTGAGGCCCCCCTCTTTGCCCTCCCTTTAGACTGCAGCTTGGGTGAGACTTGCTACATCCAGAACTTTGTCGACACTCTCCCTGCCGAAGGTCGCGTGTCAGACTTCGCCTGTGGACCGCTCAGCTATGACGGCCACAAAGGTACAGACTTCGCCCTGCTCAACCGCGCACAAATGGCGACAGGCGTAACAGTGACAGCCGCAGCCGATGGCGTGGTACGCGGGACACGTGACGAGATGCCAGACACCGGCCTCAGCTCAGCGACCGAAGCGATGATTGCAGGTCGCGAGTGTGGCAACGGATTGGTAATTGATCATGGCGATGGTTGGGTGAGCCAGTATTGTCATATGAAGCTCGGCTCGATCACGGTCAGCAAAGGTCAGACGGTTAAAGTAGGCGATCCACTCGGTCAGGTCGGCTTATCGGGACGCAGCGAGTTTCCCCATTTGCACTTTACTGTGCGCCAAGGCGAGAGGGTGATTGACCCGTTTGATCCCGAGGACACAGCCACCTGCGGCGCCGCAGATCAGACCCTCTGGGCCGAGACGCCCGCCTATGTGGCAGGCGGGCTCATTGGCCTTGGCTTTGCGAGCACAGTTCCCGAATTTGACAACATCAAAGCTGGCACAGCCCATAAGGCCTCGCTCTCGCGCGATGCGGGTGCGCTTGTCCTTTGGGCCTATATGTTTGGAACTCGGAGTGGCGACAGCCTACGCCTTGTCATCAGCGGTCCTGAAGGGTTCTCATTTGAGCACGACACCACGCTCGAAAAGACCCAAGCCCTGAGCTTTCGCGCTGCTGGCAAGCGCCTGCGCACTGAAAGCTGGCCAATTGGCGCCTATCAGGGCCTCGCCACACTCACCCGCAAAGGCAAGATCATCGGCACAGAAGCGATCAGCCTCCAGATAGCGCCCTAAAGGCTGCCTTATACTGTCAGTGTGAAAAACATTCGTCGGAAAGGAAACAGAACAGTGCCGTCCTCTGCGCGCGGGTAGGCTTTCTCCATCACCTGCTCATACCGCTGCACAAGCATCGCTTGCTCTTCCGCATCAAGCACCTCCAGAATAGGGCGCGCATAGGTGCTCTCAGTAAAGCGGCGCACAGGATGGCCTGCCTCGTCCGCTCCAAGCCGCTGGTAATACTCCGTTTCCCAGATCGACACGTCCCCAAGTTTGGAAAGCATCGCATGGTACTGGCTCGGTAATAGCACAGAAGGCCCCGCCTCAAAGTCGACCCGTTGCGGGAAAAATTCTTCCGCCAAACTGCCCCAGACACGATGCGAGGGCGCATTGTTTTGATGGGGCATCTGAACGGCAAGTGTCCCGCCCTTGCCCAGCATCCCCGCAAGGCGCGGCATCAACTCTTCATGTCCCTTCAGCCAATGAAGGGCAGCGTTTGAGTAAATCAGCCCTGCGCCTTGCGCGCTCCAGCTGGCTATATCCGCTTCATCCAGTCGTCCGTAAGTCCCTGTCTCTTCGGCCTGTGCGAGCATCGCAGGCGACGCGTCTACGCCCACAACAGAATGGCCCAGAAAGCGCTCTTTCAATCGGGGGCCCATCGCTCCATTGCCGCAGCCGAGGTCAATCACATCTCCCCCGCCGACAGACCGAACAGCCAGAAGCAAATCTAGCGCAGGGCGCAAACGCAAATCCCGAAACCTTGAATAGGCCTCGGGATTCCAGTCTCGTTTTTGCGCTGATGCACTCATGCGGTGGGCTCAGGTTCCATGTCGCCATCGCTGGCTTTGGGCTTGGCCTTGGCGCGAGGCTTGGTCTTTGGGATCGCCGTGACAGAGCCTTTATCCGTCGGTTCATCCTCCTCGTCGTCGCCCTTATGTGGCGGCTCGCCGCGCATCACCCGCTCAATCTCCGCGCCAGTCAGCGTTTCATACTCAAGCAGGCCTTCCGCAAGACTTTCCCATCCGGCCTTATTGTCCATGATGATCTTATGTGCGTCTTCATAGCCTTGGTCGATGATGCGCTTAACCTCTTCCTCGATCAGCTCTTTGGTATGCGCTGAAATAGAGAACCCGCCCGCGCCGCCACCGCCGCGGAAAGCTTCGGCTGCTTCTTGGTAGTCGATATTGCCGACCTTGTCAGACATGCCCCAGCGCATCACCATCGCCCGCGCCAAAGCACTGGCTTGCATAATGTCGCCTGACGGGCCGTTGCTCACTGCATCCTCACCGTACTTAATGATCTCTGCAGCTTTGCCCGCCATGGTCATGGCGATTTTCTGGGTCAATTCATCCTTGAAGTAATTCAGCTGGTCCATTTCTGGCAAGCTCATCACCATTCCGAGCGCTTGGCCGCGTGGAATAATCGTCGCTTTGTAAACTGGGTCACATTTTGGCAGCGTCATACCGACAATGGCGTGGCCCGCTTCATGATAGGCAGTCATTTCCTTCTGCGCAGGCGTCATAACCATGGAGCGGCGCTCAGCACCCATCATAATTTTGTCTTTCGCCTGCTCAAAGTCAGCCATAGCGACAAAGCGGCGCCCGACACGGGCCGCCATGAGCGCAGCTTCGTTCACAAGATTGGCAAGGTCCGCACCCGAAAAGCCAGGCGTCCCACGCGCGATAATGCGCAGGTCGACATCTGGGCCAAGCGGGCTTTTGCGCGCATGGACACCAAGAATTTTCTCACGACCTTTAATGTCTGGGTTAGGCACAGTTACGTTGCGGTCAAAACGACCAGGACGCAGCAGCGCTGGATCAAGCACATCTTTGCGGTTTGTCGCAGCCAAGATGATAACACCTTCATTGGCTTCAAACCCGTCCATCTCAACAAGGAGCTGGTTGAGCGTCTGCTCGCGCTCATCGTTGCCGCCGCCATAGCCAGCACCACGGTGGCGGCCAACGGCGTCGATCTCATCAATAAACACAATACAGGGAGCGTTCTTTTTGGCTTGGTCAAACATGTCTCGAACGCGGCTCGCGCCGACGCCGACAAACATCTCAACAAAGTCAGAGCCTGAAATGGTAAAAAACGGAACGCCCGCTTCGCCTGCAATCGCGCGCGCCAAAAGCGTCTTACCCGTGCCGGGAGGGCCAACAAGCAAAGCACCTTTAGGGATTTTGCCGCCCAAACGCGAGAACTTCTGCGGGTTCCGCAAAAACTCGACAATCTCTTCAAGCTCTTCCTTGGCTTCGTCAATACCAGCCACATCGTCAAATGTCACACGGCCAGACTTTTCAGTCAGCATTTTGGCCTTGGATTTCCCAAAACCCATCGCGCCGCCTTTGCCACCGCCTTGCATACGGTTCATGAAGTAAATCCACACACCGATCAAAAGCAGGAAGGGCAGCAAGCTCAGAAGAAATGACTGGAAGCCAGAAGTCTGCTGCGGCTTGGCCGTCAGAGGAACGTTATTCTCGATCAAAAGGTCAGTCACAGCGGCGTCCTCGGGCTTGACCGTTGCGTAGACTTTATTGTCCGACCCAACAAAGCGCACGTTCTCCCCGTCAATCGTCGCCTCTTGCACAGCACCGTCCTGCACCGCCTGCACAAACTCCGAATAGGAGCGAGCAGAGCTCGGCTGCGCCGTGTTGGACCCGCTGAAGAGATTGAACAGCATAAGGATCATAACAAAGAGGATGACCCAAAAAGCGATGTTTCGTGTATTGCCCAAGAAAAGCTCTCCCAAATGAGGTGGCGCATGTGTTTCGTCGTGTTACAGACTAAAATAGAGATCAACGCAACATCTTCAACGGCAGAAGCCGATTAAGATCAGCAAAAGGTGCTGCAACGCCCCGTCATTTTCCTAAATAGGGCGGGGGAACCTTAAAATTTAGTTTAAATGCGTCGCCAAACGCCAAGGATGGGGCGGCGAAAAGCCGCGCGCCCTGCCAGAGGGAAGGTGTCGCCAAAAGCGCCTCGCGCGGCAAGCCTTGCGCCCGCCAGTCCTTAACGGCGGCAAGCCCTTCGGCTCCCAAAGCGCGGATTTCCAGATCTTTAGGCCCATGCCCTAAGAGCGTTAGCTCGTCCCAACTGTCACCAACTGACTTAAGCCCAGTCACAGCCGCCGCTTCGCGCGCCACGATCACACGGCCTTTATGCGCCACAAGCACGCAGCCATTTAATGTCGTTTGCTTGCCTGCAAGCGCGTGCGCCACAGCGCTGGCCAAAGCCCCTCGGCGTGGCGGATAAACGCTCCGCCCTTGCCACGCCGTCCAAGCGCTCATCAAGCGCTGCGTGATTTCCTCAGGCAGCGCCGCAAGAGCGGCTCCATCAATCACAATATTGCGCCCCTGTAGCTTCGCCACCTGTTCCGCCGCATTGGCAGTCATCGCCTCAAGCGCCGCATCGGCCTGCGCCAGCCGTGCCGCTGTCTCCGCGATCCGAGCCGTTGGCAGCCCAACGTCTGCCAACACCTGCCGCATCTTCACGCGGTCATAAGACGGATCAGCATTGGAAGCATCTTCGGCCCAGCTCTGCCCCGCAGCCCGTAGATAGTCTCGCAGTTCGGCTCGCGACATCGAAAGCAACGGACGCGCCCAACCAAGCCCTTCTGCCTGCCACTGTCCCTGCATCTGCGCGAGTCCTTTAAGGCCAGAACCGCGCGCAATACGCATCAAAAACGTCTCTGCCACATCGTCTTGCGTATGGCCAACAAGCACAGTGCCAAGACCCCGCCGTTTGGCCCAGTCTGTTAGGGCGCCATAGCGCCCTGCGCGAGCCTCGGCCTGAAGGTTGCCTGCCCCGCTCCAGCGCCAGTCCAAAATCTCATGTACAACATCAAGTTTCGAGCAGGCATCCGCCACAAGTGCACATTCAGCCGCCGCCTCAGGCCTCAAGCCATGATTGACAGTCGCGCAAAAAAGCGGGCCAACGCCCGCTTCTGCAGCCAAATGTAAAAGCGCTAGGGAGTCACTACCCCCAGACACCGCAAGCCCCAAGGGCCGCGTCGCGCCTTCAAGAGCCGTCTCAAACCGCGCAATAAGTGTCACGAACAGCCAAGTCTGCTGCGTTCGGCCTCGGCCTTGCTGGCAGGCTCCCCGCCCGGAAAGCGCACAGAGACTTCCGCAAGCGTCTTGCAGGCCTCAGCTGTCTGACCGAGACGCCCCAACCCGTTGCCAAGTCGATAAAGGGCTTCTGGCGCATCCTCGCCCGTCGGCTCGCGGCGAAACGCATCCAGATAAGCCCGCGAAGCGCCTGTCATGTCGCCTTGGCCTTCAAGAGCCGCGCCATAGGCCAAAGCCGCTTTGGTCGCCACGGGCGAGCCGGGGTATGTCTCATTAAATGACTTGAGGCGCGCTGCCGCATCAGCAAACTCTCCCGCCTCTAGCGCTTTTCGCGCCGCCGCAAAATCGGCTGCTTCTCCCACAGCCAATTCCGCGGTAGGCTCGCTGCTTGGTGAAGCTATCGGAGATGCTACAGCCACTTGGCCTTCGGGCAGATCCCCACCCAAAGTGCTGGTCTGGCCGAGCGTGCTCACGTCGCCGCCCTCAAGCTCCACAAGGCGGAACTCAAGATCAGCAACCCGCCGTGTCCCATCTTGCGCAACCGCCTCGACACGCAAGCTGAGCTCTTCTGTACGCGCGGTCAGGCGGCGCAGCTCGTTCTCAATAGCATCTACACGCTCGAGCACAGACCCACTCACAGTAGCCGTTCCCATTGTACCGGTTGTCGAAAGCTCGCGTGTCAGCTTTTGCATCTCCACACTAAGCACCGTCAGTTCCTGCCGAATATCCGCCAGCGTTTCGCTATCCTGAGCATGGGCCACGCCCACACTCAGAGAAATAGCACAGAGAACGAAGAAAAAACGGCGCATAGAGAAATCCTTCTTAGCTGCTCAAGCCGCTTGAAAGAATAGTCACAGCGCGGCGATTTTTGGCATAACACGCTTCCTGTGAACAGATTTCAAGCGGGCGCTCCTTGCCATAGCTGACTGTCTTAAGGCGGCTAGACGGCATGCCCTTGGCCAGAAGATACTCTTTGACAGCATTGGCTCGGCGTGCGCCCAGCGCGAGGTTGTACTCGCGTGTGCCCTGCTCATCAGCATGGCCTTCAATGACAACAGCATAATCAGCATTGGTCGTCAGCCATGAGGCCTGCCCGTCCAGAACGCGGCGCGCTTCGTCATTCAGGCTGGATTGGTCGACATCAAAAAGGACGCGGTCGCCGATCGTTTCTTGGAAATAAAGTGGTGACTGCGGGTCTTGTGCAGAACCCGGCGTCACAGACGAAAACGTGCCCGCCCCGCCAGCACCATTGTCAAAACGGTTGGGGTTGGTACAGGCCGAAAGGGCGAGAACCGCGGGGATAACAAGTGTAATCAGTTTGAGTTTCATGCTCTTAGCCTCGTGTTTAATACGGACTGTCTAACATAGACAGCACCGCCTGTGAATTCTCAAGATCAGCGTGAAGCGGCGCACCGCTCACACCTTTGTGTTACTGCTGCAATGGGCTCCATGAGGGATCAGACGCGCCGCCCTCGGTGCGCACCCGCTGCAAATTACGACCCGAGATATCGACAGAATAAAGGCTAGATTGCCCGTCAGTACCCTGTGTTTCTCTGGTAAACATTATGACACGCCCGTTCGGAGCCCATGTCGGCCCCTCTTCTAGGAATGAAGCGGTCAGAAGCTTCTCGCCCGTACCATCCGTGCGCATGATCCCAATGTGGAACCGGCCTTTAGATTGCTTGGTAAAAGCCACAAGGTCGCCCCGTGGTGACCAGACTGGCGTGCCGTATCGCCCTGGTCCTGCGCTGATCCGCCGTGGCTCTCCCCCATTGGCAGACATCACGTAAAGCTGTTGGCTGCCTGAACGGTCGCTCTCAAAAACGATCTGGCTGCCATCAGGCGAAAAGCTCGGCGCTGTTTCAATCGACGGCGCATTGGTCAAACGCTGCTCCGCCCCTGTGGCCACATCCATGAGGTAGATGTCAGTGTTGCCTCCGCTTTCAAGCGAGAACACAACCTTGCGTCCGTCTGGTGCAAAACGCGGCGCAAAGCTCATCGTTCCATCGCGGCTTTCAAGCACACGCCGGCCCACACTGGCCACATCAAGCACATATATCTTGGGGAAACCTGTCTCATAACTTGTGTAGAGAACGCGGTCGCCCGTTGGTGAGAAACGCGGTGCAAGTACAATCGCGCTGCTGTCAGTGAGAAACTGGTTGTTCGCGCCGTCATAATCCATAATCGCAAGGCGCTTCTTACGGTTGTCCTTCGGCCCAGTCTCGCTCACGTAAACAACACGGCTGTCAAAGTAGCCGCCTTCGCCCGTGATCCGCGTATAGACCTGATCGGCAACCTTATGCGCCATCCGCCGCCAACCTGCGCGCGTCCCTGCCAGTTGCAAACCTTTGCCAAGCTCTTGACCGGCAAAAACATCATAAACGCGGAACTTCACAATGATCTGTTCGCCCTGAACGGTGACAGCCCCAGTAATCAAAGCCTGCGCGTTGATTGCTTTCCAATCTGCAAATTGAACAGGTGCTGCAAAAGAGCTGATCTGGCTGATAAATGCAGCCTTATCAATCTCGCGAAATAGCCCTGTGCCCTTTAAGTCTTCGGCCACAACACGAGCAATATCAGCGGCAATCGGCCCTGCGCCTGCCGTTTCAGCCACAAATTCAGGAACAGCCACAGGCAAAGGCTCAATCACCGCATCGGTGATTTCGATCCGCAAAGGCTCAGCCTGTGCAAAAGATGCCGAACTCACCGCCGCCAAAAGCACAAAGCTCAATAGTCTCAAGATCATACCCTTACCTCATACTCTCGGGGTTAAACTTTATCTCGACCGTTTTCCATTGGTCGTATTTCTCGCTCGGCAGATCAAATCCATCACTGCCACAAATAATAATCGCCCGTCGCGCCGCATCATAAGCTTGCTTTGCAGCCGCGTCAGAGCCGTTTTCGCTGCGCAATAGCTTGATCGACGGGATCACAGGCTTTCCATCCCGTGCCATCTCAACGCTAACATAGATATTCACGGCAAGCGCTTCTGATGACAATGCACCCACATTGTAACAGCGGGATATTGCCAGCTTCAGCCCCTCCCGTTCGCCGCCCGTAAGCGGCGCCCCTGCCGGCGCAGCTGTCTCCTCGGCCGTGTCGGCCCCACCGCTCAAAGCCTCGGCCAACGCGTCATTGACCGCGTTGGAGGCCTCGGCAGCAGGTGCTGTCGCAGCCTCAGCCTGCCGCTGCGGGCGGCCTTTGGGGCGCATCGATTGCGCGGGCGCAAGCGTCACATCATCACGCGCTTCGGGGTTGATCTCAGTTGTCGCAGCCTCAGGCTGTGCCGCCTCTGTCTCTGGCTCCACCACCTCAGCGATGGCATCAGGTGCTGTCTCAGGCTGAACCTGCTCTGCAGGAGCAACATCCGTCTGCTCCGGCGCATTCACTGCTTCAGGTGCCACCCGCTCAATCGGGCGCAGCTTTGGGCGCGGGCTCGTCCCTGGGGTCAAGACCGCGACATCTTCTTGGGGCTGCACCAACTGCGGCGGCACATCTTCAACTTGTGTGGTCACGGCGGGTTCGCTTGTGTCCACTTCTGGGGCAACATCCGTCTCGGGACTGGCGACATCAGGGGCCACTTGTGTGTCTGGCGGAGTATCTGGTGCTGCTTGCGGCTGGGAGGTTTCATCTTCGCTTGGTGGCTCTGGCACTTCGATATCAGAGGCAGCTTCGGGCGCACGCACCGCAGCCAAAACCGCCTGATACTCTGCCTCGCTCACAACAGAAACATCACTGATCTCAAACGGCAACGGATCACTGTTCCACTTCCCACCAAAGAGAAGCAGTCCAATCAGCCCAAGATGGCCGATGAGGGATATGCTCTGGCCGCGGTTCAAAGCGCCCTACTGGTCGCTCGGGACGCTTGCGTCCACGCCATCAAGCGCTGGTCCGCCGCTCTCGGTCACAAGGCCAATGTTGCTAAAGCCCGCTCCATTCAGCGCGCCCATGACCTGAACCACTTCTGCATAAGAGACGGCCCCATCCGCACGCAAAAACACGCGGTCGCCCTCGCGCTCCGCCGCAATTGCGCGCATCCGCCCAACCAATTCGCTCCGCGGCACTTCCGTCTGCTGGATCATGACTTGCCCCTCAGCCGTAATCGTCACCGTGAGAGGCTCCTCCGCCTCCACAGGCAGACTGTTCGCTGCTGTCTTCGGCAGCTCCACGGGCACACCCACGGTTAGCATCGGTGCAGCCACCATAAAGATAATCAACAAAACCAGCATAATATCGACAAAAGGTGTCACGTTAATTTCAGACATCGGCCGTGAACGGCCGCGCGCACGGCGTCGGCGACTGCCGCCTCCAGTGTCTTTTTGTACTACGCCCGCGCCCATATCAGCTATCCAGTTGACGGCTAAGAATGGTTGAGAACTCATCAGCAAAGGCTTCATATCCAGCAACAAGCCCTTCACTGTCAGCACTCAGCTTATTGTAAAAGATAACAGCAGGGATCGCTGCCAAAAGACCAAGGCCAGTCGCCAAAAGCGCCTCAGCAATACCCGGCGCGACAACGGCGAGGTTGGTGTTTTGCTGCTCAGCAATCTCGATAAAGGCGTTCATAATCCCGATCACAGTGCCGAAGAGGCCGATAAATGGCGTCGTCGAGCCCACAGTGGCCAAAACTTGCAGCCCGCTTTGAAGCTTGTCTGCTTCTTTAGCGATCGCCACATCCATAGAGCGGTCAATCCGCGAATGCGCCCCTGCAATCATTGCGCCATCAGCCTTATGAGAGCGCCGCCACTCTGTCATGCCAGCGGCAAAAATCTTCTGGCTCTGCCCATCTGGCTCAGCGCCGATCTGCTCATAGAGCGCATCCAGCGGCTCACCCGACCAAAATGCACGGTCAAAAGAGGCCGCCTCTTCACGGGCTTTGCGGTAGTTGATAAATTTCTGGATGATAATCGACCACGACCAGAATGAGGCCAGTATCAAGATGATCATCACGAGTTTTACGGTAAAGGTTGCGCGCATGAACAGCGCCCACATCGAAAAGTCGATATGCTGCGCCGCAGCCAGTGCTTCAGTTTCCATAGTGCCTGCTCTCTCTTGGTGGCTTTTCGCCTTATTGAGAGCAAAATAGCCGATCTCAAGTCAGAAAGCTATCCCAAGCAAGACTTGGCCGAGGATCAGTGCACCATTTGGCGGATATTTGCTGGCAGACGGGTCGGGTGCCCGTCCAGCGTCATACAAACAACGGTCACGAGCGCATGAAACAATATGTCTTCTCCGCGCTTAACCCATTGCTCCATAACCATTCTGACCCCCGTGACAGCCTTAACCTGCGTCTCAACAACAAGCTGATCGTCCAGTCGCCCAGAGCCGAGGTAGTCAGCCTCCACACGCCGCACAGCAAAGACGATACCATCACGCTCTTTCATCACATTCTGGTCAAGTCCAACTTCGCGCACCCATTCAGAGCGCCCGCGCTCGATATAGCGCAGGTAATTGGCGTAATACACGATCCCCGCCATGTCAGTGTCTTCATAGTAAACGCGCACAGGTAGGGAATAGATCATATAGGCCACTTTCTGATGTCTCGCCCCACTTCAGCACAGCTCGCCGCGCTTATCCAGCCTGCGCCCCACTCACCCGCGCAAAAAGCCTGAGAGAAAAGCTAGCGTCATGGGCCACATGCGGAAGCTCAGGTGCATAGGCCGCGCGCAAAATATCGCCCACATCGGGGCGCAAAATATCCGCCCCATTGGGCAGCCGTGCCAAGGGCGAGCGCTCGGCAAAAGCCTGATCGCCCCAAAGCAAAAACGCCTGCGACGCCTGCACCAAAGCAAGGCTTTCTGCGGGCCAGTCGGCCAGAGGCCCATCCATGCATATAAACACAAAACAAGCCTGTATCGCGCCCTGATCATCAAAGCGGAACAGCCGATATTGGCTCGCCCCTTGCGACTTGAGTTTCGGCACAAGCTGGTCGAGTTCGGGCACGAGCCGATCAAGATCAGGCAGATCGCTCAGCTCGTCCCAGCTCTTGAACATAAAGAACATAAGATTAACCCCAAGCTCAAAGTCCGTTTCCGCCAGTGGGTGCTGAGTCAGAGCCGAAAGCGCTTCAACAGCGCCCTTAAAGATATTCAACGTCGCATCATCGACCCCAAAGACAATCGGCGCAATCGGCCGCCCCCAACGCGCAAAGCGAAAGGCACCCTTCGCATCCGTGAACATGGCTTCAATATCGGCAGGGGTCGTGCTCATAGTCTCAGGCTCGTCTTTATTCAAACAGGTCAGTGCGGGTCTTTGGCGGGGTCAGGCCCATGTGGGTCCAGCCCTTCTGCGCCAGCATCCGCCCGCGCGGTGTGCGCTGAATAAGCCCCTGTTGCAAGAGGTAGGGCTCAATCACCTCCTCAAGCGCATCGCGACTTTCCGACAAAGCCGCGGCAATGGTCTCAATGCCCACAGGTCCGCCAGCATAGTTTTCGGCAATCAGATTGAGATACCGGCGGTCCGCTCCGTCAAGCCCGAGTGCATCCACCCCGAGCCTTGAGAGCGCGCGGTCTGCCAACTCTTGGCTTACAACGCCATCCGCCTCGACAATTGCAAAGTCCACGACACGGCGCAGCAAGCGCCCCGCGATCCTCGGTGTACCACGCGAACGCTTTGCAATCTCGAGTGCACCTGCCGCATCCGCCTTCACCCCAAGCTTCTGCGCGTTGACACTGACAATCCGCTCAAGCTCCGCCACCGCATAAAACTCGAGCCGCGTCGGGATACCAAAACGGTCGCGCAGTGGCGTGGTCAGGAGGCCAAGCCGCGTCGTTGCGCCAACAAGCGTAAAGGGCTGAAGCTCGATCCGCACAGTGCGCGCTGCCGGACCCTCGCCAATCACAAGATCAAGTTCAAAGTCCTCAAGCGCGGGGTAAAGGATTTCCTCCACCACAGGATTGAGACGGTGAATTTCGTCAATAAAGAGCACATCATTGCGCTCAAGGTTCGTGAGGATTGCTGCCAGATCGCCCGCTTTGGCGAGTACGGGCCCGCTCGTCATACGAAAACCAACGCCAAGCTCGCGCGCAATGATCTGAGCCAGCGTTGTCTTACCAAGTCCAGGAGGGCCATGAAACAAAGTGTGGTCCATCGCATCTTTGCGCATCTTGGCGCTCTCGATAAAGACCTTGAGGTTGGCTCGCGCCTCGGCTTGTCCGACAAACTCGCTCAGATGCTGCGGGCGCAACGCGCGCTCCACATCTTCAGGGAGCGCTTCTGGGTTCAAGACAGGTTCTCTCGCGCTCATCCTTTACCCCTTCGGCGCCAAAAGCCGCAGCGCTTGACGGATCAGCGCTGCTGTGTCCTCGCCGCCGCCATTTTCCTGCGCCTGCGCAATCGCGCTCGCCGCTTCAGAGGGCGCATAACCAAGGTTACTCAAGGCCGACAACGCCTCCGACTGTGCGGCACCGCCCACCTGCGCAACAGGCGCGCTCACTGGGGCAATATCTTCAAGCACATCGTCATCCTGCCCCATATCAGGCGCAGGCCCAGCACCGAGCGCCATTATGGCAGGTGCTTTGTCCTTTAGCTCCATCACAACACGCTGCGCCGTCTTCGGGCCAATGCCCTTAGCTGCTTTCACAGCGCCCCAGTCACCCAGCGCAATAGCACGGCTCACCCCATCGGGGCCAAGCGCGCTCAGCATCGCCAGAGACGCCTTTGCCCCCACGCCCTGCACCGTCAAAAGCAGGCGATACCACTCTTTCTCCACAAGCGAGGTAAAGCCGAAAAGCTGCAAGTTGTCCTCACGCACGAGCAGATCCGTATAAAGCGCCACAGCCTCGCCTGCCCGCGGCAGGCTGCGCAGCGTGCGCTCCGAGCAATAGACCAAATAGCCGATCCCTTTAACGTCGATCAGCGCATGATCCTCAGCGATATAATCAATCCGCCCTGCGACTTTCCCAATCATCCGCTCAACTTCCTGTTCTGGCCAGCGTCATAGCGGCATATGTGTGATGATGCGCATGACAAATGGCAATGGCCAGAGCATCCGCCGCATCGGCTTTGCTCACATCAGCACTTGGGAGCTGCATCTTCACCATATGCTTGATCTGATCTTTGCTCGCATGACCCACACCCACAACCGTCTTTTTGACTTTGTTGGGCGCATATTCCGCCACGCCGAGCCCGAATTGCGCAGGAACCAAAAGCGCAATCCCACGCGCCTGACCAAGCTTCAACGTCGCCACCGCGTCCTTGTTGACAAACGTCTGTTCCACGGCGGCGGTCTCGGGCGCATATGCGCGCAAAACTTCGGTCAGCCCGTGATGCAAAGACAAAAGCCGCTCGGCCAGATCGTCACCTGCGGAATTCACAACGCCACAACCGATAAAGCTCAGCCGCGAGCCGTGCTTCTCAATCACACCCCAGCCCATATTCCTCAATCCGGGGTCGATTCCCAAAATACGCATGCCACTCGCCCCGCTCACTTGTCTCGCTGGCTTGCTGTCACAGCCAAATCTGTTGCTTTTTTGAAGCACTAGCACGAAAGGGGAACATCTGCCAAGTCTTAACATATCTGAGCGCTTTTGCCGCAATTTTGCCGCATTGCAGCAAATTCTGGACAAAAACCGCCATTCCAGGCGCCAAAAGCGACGTTTCCAGCAGTCAGCAAAGCTATAAAATTAAGGAGTTTCACCACATTTTGACCTATGCACAAAACGCATGGGACTTATGTCAAAATATCCCCTTGTGCGGGGACATAACCGCACCTAAATGCGGCCAATCAGAACGATGACCATAATTTTAGAGAAGGAACATAGATATGGCCGCCCTCGACTATACACGCGCGCAGCAAATTGCTGGCACACACGGCCGTATCGGCCAGATCTTCGCTCACATGACAGCGTCTTTTGTTGCATGGAATGACGCACGCTCAACACGCAACGCCCTCTCACAGCTCAGCGACCGCGAGCTGGAAGACATTGGCCTGTGCCGTGGTGACATCGACGCGCTTGCAGAGGCACAACGCTAAGCTCCTCTGCCGCCCCATCCAAAAGATCAAAGCCGCGCATCCCTAAGGGAGCGCGGCTTTCTCTTTGGAGGAGAGAATGAAACAGAAAACTAGTTAATAAATCCGCCGACAAAGCCTGAGACAGCATATGTCACCACGCCTGGCTCCATCAGCCATGCGCCAGCTTGTTCCACAACAGTGCCCTCGTGAAGCGGAGCGAGCCTGTCAGCATATTTGGCAGGCCCGAAGTTTGCCAAAGCCACTGCTTTGAACAAAACGCCGACACACAGAACCATAAACAGAATGAAAATCGGGGATGTGCCCTTGGCACGCTTTGGCTTGATCGTAATCAAACCGCTCTTGTCCACACGGAACCCGTAGCCGTTGCTCATAGAACGGTGCTTACGGACAATACGTGTCAAACGCTTATCAAAATTTTGCACTTTGGCAGACATGGCAGACTCCAGTGCCCCCACCGAAGTTCCTTTATAATTTGCCTCCGAATTGTGGCAAAAATTGGGCAATTTCCTCAAATAAGGCGAAAAAGAGCGTCTTCTTGTCAGGGTTTTTGCAGCAAAAGCGTGCTCCAGTCACCAATCACCTGTCGCTGGCTCAGATTGGTTCCATTCTGTGCATAAACCTCGATGACTTCCTCGGCCTGCTCGTTCAAGATCCCCGACAGAATCGCGTAGCCCCCTTGAGTGAGGTTCGCTGCAATCTCGGGGGCAAGGGCCACAAGCGGCCCCTTGAGGATGTTGGCAAAAATCAGATCATAAGGTGCTGCCTCTGCAAGCACAGGATGGCCAAAGCCCGCCGCCTCGACACATTCGAGACGCCCCTCAAGCCCGTTGGCCTTCGCATTGGCCAGCGCCACATCAACGGCCACCTCGTCAATATCGCTGGCAATGATGCGCACATCCCAAAGACGCGCAGCCCCCATTGCAAGCACAGCGGTACCACAGCCGATATCGGCCACAGATTTCGGCTGAAAGCCCGCGTCTGCCAAATGGTCGAGCGCCTGCAAGCAGCCCAGCGTCGTGCCATGATGTCCCGTACCAAAGGCCATCGCCGCCTCGATCAATAGGGGCTCCGCTCCGGCGGGGACTTTATCGCCGTCGTGGCTGCCATGCACAAAGAAGCGCCCCGCCACCACAGGCGCAAGATCACGCTTCACCTTGGCAACCCAGTCAGTCTCGGGAATTTCGGAAACAACAAAACGTGCGCCATGCATCGCCTCAAGCAGAGCCAGCCCTGCCGCATCAGGCGTCGCAATGAAATAGGCGGCAACTTCCCAAAGTCCGGAGCCGTCTTCCATCTCAAAAACGCCCACCCCTGTGGGTTCTGGCTCCATCCGCTCCAGCGCTTCGCCCAGCGCCTCGGCGGCAGGCTTGTTGTCAATCGTCGTAAAGGCGGAATAGCTTGTGCTCATGTCTCGGTCCTGTCTCAAGCGTTATTCTGCGGGCGCGGCCGCAGTGAATTTGGAAAAGATGGTTTCATTGCCCTCTTCGGGATGACGCGGGATCATCATCGCCAACCCAAAAGAGACCGCCGCCATCGCCGCCGCCAACATAAACACAGCCGTGGGCGAGACGAGCCAAAGATAGCCCAGCGAAGCAGGCAGGCCCACCGCTGCAATGTGGTTGATGGTAAAAGCGACAGCTGCCGTCGGAGCAATATCGCGCGGATCAGCGATTTTCTGAAAATAGGTCTTCAAGGCCAGCGCGAGTCCAAAGAAGATATGATCAATCACATAAAGTGTCGCCGCCAGCACAACGCCCCAGCCGAACATGTAAATCCCGCCATAAGCCAAAAACACAAGGCACAGCCCAGTATATTCAAACAAAAGCGTATTGCGCTCGCCAAAGCGATGCACCACATGGCCTAAGAGCGGCGCAACGAACATATTGATCACAAGGTTGATCAAATAGAGCGACACGACCTCATGGACAGCAAAGCCGAACTTCTCAACCATCATAAAGCCCGCAAAGACCATGAAGATCTGCCGACGCGCACCCGCCATGAACTGCAGTGCATAATAGAGCCAGTAACGTTTGCGCAGGATCATCTTCTTGACCTGAGGATGCGGCGCCTCAAACTGCGGATAAGCCAGCAAGCAAAACACCGCCAACCCTGCCGTGATCCCGCCTGAAATCATATAAACAATGTTGTAAGACAGCCCCAAAGGCTCCCAGAGCAGCATGATAAAGATATAACATATCAACGTCGCGCCAGAGCCGGTGGCCAGCAAATATCCAAGCACCTTGGGCGCGCGCTCCTTGCTCAGCCATTGGAGCTGAAGCGACTGGTTCACCGTTTCATAATAATGAAAGCCAATGGACGACAGCATTGTGACCGTCAAAATCCCAGCCATCGATGGAAACCAAGCAGTCACAGCCGTGGCGGCGCCCAGCATGACCAGAGAGACCAGCCCAAGCACCTGCTCGCGCACAAATATGATGATGGCAATAACACCCACAGCCAGAAACCCTGGAATTTCGCGCACGGTGTGCAGCCAGCCGTTGTCCGAGCCGTCAAACCCACCCACCTCAATCACGAAGTTGTTGAGCAAAGCGCTCCACGTCGCAAAAGCAATAGGCATGGCAAACGCCATGAGAAAAAGCAGCGCAATCGGACGCCGCCAAAGTGGCAGATCGGATGCGTCTTCGAGTTTTACAATACGGGCCATGGCTCCGCTTACGCCTTTTCCCGCGGCTTGCACAGAGTAAAAACGGCCCCAAAAACGCGGGCAAATGCAGGCGCTCAAGAGGCTCAAATCTGATCCATGTCAAAGCATGAATATGACATACATGTTAAACGCCCCCTGAAACCGGCTCAAAAAGGCGAGACGCTATGGACATTATTCCACTCATCGAACGCATCGGCGAAGCCCCCACAGCGGCTCTGTTCGGGCTGATCACAGGTCTGATCTTCGGGATCGCCGCCCAGCGCTCGCGGTTTTGCCTTCGGGCCGCCTCTGTCGAGTTTGCCCGTGGCCTAATGAAAGACAAGGTCGCCGTCTGGTTTCTTACCTTCTCGACCGCCCTTGTCTGGGTCCAAGGCGCACAGCTCCTTGGCCTGATGGAAACCCAAGAAGCCCGCATGATGGCCGTCCCAGGAAGCTGGTCAGGCGCAATCATCGGCGGACTGCTCTTTGGCGTCGGAATGGTGCTGGCGCGTGGATGTTCGGGACGCTTGCTCGTTCTTGCCGCCACGGGCAACTTGCGCTCCGTCGTCGCGGGGCTGGTTTTTGCAGTCGTTGCGCAAATGTCGCTCGCGGGCGTGCTCTCGCCCGCGCGGGACTGGCTCGCCGCGCTCTGGGTCACTGAAGGCGGACGCAATATGGACCTTTTGGCCGCCCTCAGCTTGCCACCCTCAGCTGGATTTTTCATTGGCCTCGCGTTTGCGGCTCTGGCGCTTTACCTTTCAGTCAAAGAACGTATCGGCGCAGCCCGCCTGATCTTTGCTTCAGGTGTTGGCTTCTCCGTGGCTGTCGGCTGGGTGCTGACCTACACGCTCGCGCAATCCGCCTTTGACCCAGTCCAAATCGAGAGCGCAACCTTCTCTGGCCCCTCCGCCCATACCCTGATGTTCTTTCTGGACCGCAATGCCGTGCTTGAGTTTGATGTTGGCCTCGTACCGGGTGTGGTCATCGGCTCGCTTCTGGCGGCTCTGGCAACACGCGAGTTCAAGTTTCAGGGCTTCAGCGACGAAAGCAACATGCGCCGCTCAATGACGGGTGCAGTCTTGATGGGCTTTGGCGCGATGCTCGCCGGCGGCTGCGCCATCGGAGCAGGCGTCACAGGCGGCTCGATCTTTGCAGGGACCGCATGGCTTGCGCTTTTCTGCATGTGGATCGGAGCGATGGTCACAGATGCGCTTGTAGACCAGCGCGGCCTCAAAGGCGCAAGCGCCGCCAGCTGAGCTTTTTTGGAAAGAAAAAGCCTTTAGTAAAAACTTTGCGGATCAATATCGACGCTGAGGCGAAGCTGGTTGGGGAGCTTGAGACCTTTGAGCCATGCACGCAGCGCGGCTTGTAAAGGCGCATCTTTTGGAGCCTTCACAAGCAGGCGCACACGGTGGCGACCACGCACACGCGCAACGGGCGCAGGCGCAGGCCCAAAGACCTGTGCACCGATTTTGGCCAGCGGCGCAGCATTGCGTGCAAGGTGCTCACCAAGGTCAAAAGCATCGCGCTCGTTCGGCGCACTGATGACAACCCCTGCAAGGCGCCCAAAAGGCGGCATCCCCGAGAGGCGGCGCTCATCGGCTTCCGCGCGCCAGAACTGGCGCTCTTCGCCCGACATGATTGCGCGTAAGACAGGGTGCTCTGGCTGATAGGTCTGAAGCATAGCCACCCCCGCCTTCTCGGCCCGCCCAGCGCGCCCGGAAACCTGACGCATCTGCTGAAAGGTGCGCTCAGCTGCACGCATGTCAGAGCCTTGCAGCGACAGATCCGCATCAATGATCCCCACAAGCGTGAGCAGCGGGAAGTTATGGCCTTTGGCCACGAGCTGCGTCCCGATGATGACATCAGCAGCCCCTTCAGCAATCGCCATGATCTGCGCCTTGAGGGCACGCGCCGATCCGAAGAGATCAGAGCTAAGGACCGCAACACGCGCCTCAGGGAAGCGCTCTGCCGCCTCCTCCGCGAGCCGCTCGACCCCGGGGCCGACGACCGCAAGTGTATCCTCAGCTTCACAAGACGGACAAACCTCGGGGATCGGCCGCGTCGCGCCGCATTGATGGCACATCAGCTGCTTTAGGAAGCGGTGTTCAACCATCCGAGCGTCGCAATCAGTGCAGGCAATCTGCTCGCCACATTTGCGGCAAAGCGTAACAGGCGCATAGCCACGGCGGTTGAGAAACAGGAGCGACTGCTCGCCCTTGAGCATCCGTGCTTTGACAGCGCTCTCAAGCTGAGGCGATATCCAGCGATTTGATGGCAGCTTCACTTGCCGCATATCAATCGTGCGCAACTCTGGCAGCACAGCGACCCCGTAGCGTGACGTCAGCTCGATCAGCTCGTATTTACCCGATTGTGCATTGCTCCAGCTTTCAAGGCTCGGCGTGGCTGAGGCCAACACCACTTGCGCGCCACACAAAGAGCCACGCAACACAGCCATATCGCGCGCATTGTAAAGCGCGCCTTCCTCTTGTTTGTAGGAGCTGTCGTGCTCTTCATCGACAACAATCAGCCCCAAGTCCTGAAACGGCAAAAATAACGCTGAGCGCGCCCCAATCACCAACTGCGCGCCGCCCTCGCCAACCATTTTCCAGACGCGGCGGCGCTCGGTCATTGTCACGCCAGAATGCCACTCTGCTGCCTTTGCACCAAAGCGCGCTTCAACGCGGCGCATAAAATCTGCCGAAAGCGCAATTTCTGGCAACAAAACCAAAGCCTGCCGCCCTTGCCGCAACGCCTCGGCCACAGCCTCAAGGTAAACTTCTGTCTTGCCAGAGCCCGTAATACCCCAAAGCAATGTCGCCCCAAAGACGCCTGCCTTCTGGCCCTGCACAAGCCGATCAGCCGCCACGCCCTGCGCCTCGGTCAATTCTTTGCCGGGACGGCTCGCGTCAAGGCGCGCAAACGGCAGATCACGCGGGGTATCTTCCTCATGCACAGCGCCTTGCTTGACCAAGCCTTTGACCACAGAAGATGTCACTCCTGCCTGCTCGGCCAGCTCGCCGAGCGTAAAGCCAAGCGCGCCAAACTCTTCCAACACCGCAAGCACTCGCCCCCGCGCATCCGTCATCCGATCAGGCGCCTTATGCCCCATGCGGTAGACTTTCTGCATCGACGGCGGATTGCTCAGCCCCGGCGCCCGGGTTGCAAGGCGCAACATCTGTGGCAGGCTCGTCAGCGTGTAAGCCCCACATTTCTCAAGAAACGCGCGCATTTCCTCGCGCATTGGCGCCACATCAAGCACCCGCGCGATGCTGCGCGCTTTCTTTAAGTCAAATCCGCCAGCCCCCGCGCCCCAGACCACACCAATCACTTTGCGCGGCCCCAGAGGAACCTCGACAAATGCGCCACGCATCACGCCGCCCTCGGGCGCTTTGTAGTCAAGCGCTCGGCCAAGGGGCTGCGTGGTGAGCACCGCCACCAGCGCGCCTTCGTCAAAATAATCAGACTGGCCCACAGGCCCTCCGCTTTGGGGTTTCAGACCCCCTTTCTATGGGCTAAGCTCGCAAGCGACAATTCCAATTAGGGCCCGTATCCATGAAGTTCTTTGTAGACACCGCCGAGATCAACGAAATCGCCGAGCTGAACGACCTCGGCATGGTGGATGGCGTCACAACCAACCCCTCCCTGATCATGAAATCAGGCCGTGACATCCTTGAAGTCACCAAAGAGATTGCAGAGCTGGTCGATGGCCCCGTGAGCGCCGAAGTGGTCGCACTTGAAGCCGACGCCATGATCGCCGAAGGCCGCAAGCTCGCCGCAATCGCCGACAATATCGCCGTAAAAGTGCCGCTCACATGGGCCGGCCTCAAGGCCTGCAATGTGCTCAGCAACGATGGCTTCATGGTCAATGTGACGCTTTGCTTCTCAGCCAACCAAGCGCTTCTCGCTGCCAAAGCGGGCGCAACCTTCATCAGCCCGTTTATCGGCCGCCTTGATGACATCAATCTGGATGGGCTTGAGCTTATCGCCGATATCCGCACAATCTATGACAACTACGGCTATGACACCCAAATTTTGGCCGCCTCAATCCGCACAGTCAATCACGCTTTTGAATGCGCGCGCATCGGCTCTGATGTAATGACCGCACCGCCCAAAGTCATCAAGGCGATGGCGAGCCACCCGCTCACAGACAAGGGCTTGGCCGACTTTATGGCCGATTGGGAAAAAACTGGTCAAAAAATTCTGTAAGCCGTGCTATAAGGCGACAAAATAAAAGAGGCACTCATGAGCAGCAAGGCCCGCATGGACGATGTCCTGCGAGAAAAAATCATTACAGAACCTGATGTTATCCTAGATGATCAGGACGTTATGCGCGCGCTCATCGCCGCAAACGAGCGCACGATGGGCGGCAACATTGTTGATCTGCGTGGCATCGCCATGGAGCGCCTTGAAGCGCGCCTTGATCGTTTGGAAGACACCCACCGTAGCGTAATTGCCGCAGCCTACGAAAACCTCGCAGGTACAAATCAAGTGCATCGCGCGATCCTTCGCATGCTTGATCCTGTCGAGTTTGAAGTGTTTCTCAAAGACCTCGGCGGCCCCGTCGCAGAAATCTTGCGGGTTGATTGCGTCAAGCTCGTGCTTGAATCGGTCCAGAACGATAAGGACCCCGCAGTAAAGCGCCTTGGCGACGTCCTCACAGTGGTTGAGCCCGGCTTTATCGAAGACTACCTGCGCACTGGGCGCAACGGCGGCGAACAGCGTCAAGTCACATTGCGCCAGCTCAACGAAGGCCCGCCCGTATATGGTGAAGCGGCAAGCTGGATCCGCTCGGAAGCCTGCCTGAAACTTGATTTTGGCGCAGGCCGCCTCCCTGGCATGTTGCTTATGGGCGGCGAAGATCCACACCAGTTTACCCCACAGCAAGGCACTGACTTGCTCTCGTTTTTTGCAGGTGTGTTTGAAAGAGCGATGCGCCGCTGGTTGTCATGAGCTCGGTCTCGCCCGCCCTGCGCGACGCGGTCCAAACTTGGTTAAACACCCGCCGTGCCCTGAAGGGTGCGTCAGACAACACTCTCATAGCCTATGCCAATGATGTGCACGGTTTTCTCGGCTTTGTGGCACAGCACAAAGGCGGTGAAACGGGCCTTATCGCGCTGACGTCTCTGACCATCACTGACATGCGCGCATGGATGGCTTCCTTGCGGCGCGAAGAGCTGACCTCGCGCTCCATCGCGCGCAAGCTCTCTTCGGTCAAAAGCTTCTTTCGCTGGCTCGGCGAACGCGAAGGTTTTGAAGCCACCGCCGTGCTCAATGCCCGCGCGCCCAAGTTTCAGGCCAAACTGCCCCGGCCCTTGCCTGTCGAGGCGACCCGCGACCTGATCAGCGCACTTCAACTACAGTCAAGCGAGCCTTGGGTTGGCGCGCGCGATGTGGCTGTCGTGACGCTGCTTTACGGCTGCGGCTTGCGGATATCAGAAGCGCTCAGCCTGACCATGGCGGATGCGCCCCTGCCTCAAGTCCTACGCATTACAGGCAAAGGTGGCAAAGAACGCGTTGTCCCCGTGATTGACGCGGCCCGCACAGCCGTTGACCAATATCTCAAGGCCTGCCCCTTCGCTTCAAACGAAGGCCCACTCTTTCGCGGTGTACGCGGTGGTGCGCTCAGCCCACGACTGATCCAGAAGGTCATGCAAGCAGCCCGCCTCCAGCTCGGCCTGCCCGCCTCAGCCACACCTCATGCCATGCGCCACAGCTTCGCAACACACCTTCTGGCGGCAGGCGGCGATCTGCGCGCAATCCAAGAGCTTCTGGGCCACGCGTCGCTCTCTACAACGCAAGCCTATACAGCAGTTGATGCCCGTCACTTGCTTGATGTATACGAAAAATCTCATCCCAAATCCGCGAGCAACAGCACATGACACTTCAAGCCAAAGCCCTCGCGGTTCATCTCCTCACAGCCACAGGCGCCGTCTTCGCCATGCTTGCCATGTTGGAAGCCATCGAGCGCGACTGGGCCATGATGTTTGTTTGGCTTATCGTCGCCTTTGCAGTTGATGGCATAGATGGTCCCCTCGCTCGTCACTACAACGTCAAGACTTACGCGCCACAGTTTGATGGCGTTTTGCTCGACCTGATCATCGACTACCTCACTTATGTCTTCATCCCCGCCTATGCGCTTTATGCGTCAGGGCTAATGGATGGCTGGTCGGGCTGGGCCGCAATCATCGTAATCACCTTCGGTTCCGCGATGTATTTTGCGGACACCCGCATGAAGACCGCCGACAATTCCTTCTCAGGCTTTCCCGGATGCTGGAATATGGTGATCCTCGTGCTCTTCGCGCTCTCGCCGCCTTGGCAGGCCTGCCTAGGCCTTGTCGCTGTGCTGACAGTGGCAATGTTCGTGCCGGTAAAATTCGTGCACCCCGTCCGGACAGACCGCTGGCGCGCCCTGACCCTGCCCATGGCACTGGCTTGGACCGTCTTCGCAGGCTTTGCAGCATGGGAAGGGTTCGACCCGATCCCAGTTGTTTTCTGGGGCCTCATGATCACCTCGATTTACCTCCTCATCGCAGGCGCGGCACAACAGCTGATGTATGGGGCAGACGGATAAAACCGACCTGGATCACACTGCGACGTCACAACGCTTAAGGCTCGAACGTCTAACAGTATCCATCAGGTCAGTTGTCAGCCGTTCGGGGTTGGCTTCTGAACACTTCGACCCATCTCAAAATCAACACTTGGTGGAAAATGCAGCTTTAACAGGCATGCTGTCCAAAAATTATGCAGTCACGGGAGTTTTCGACGACAGAACACACTAATCTCTGGCCGCTCGATCAGCAGGTGCGCTTAAAGTTTTTGAGCTTGGAGGATTGGGCATGGTGGAAGCGTCGTTCTTCGACGAAATGTGGGGCAACGATGAGCAGCTTAGGCCGCCGTATAAAAAGTTCCAAAGTTGGTTCAATGGCGAAGATCCGAAGCGCTTGCGCTCAAAACAGCGCGAAGCCGAAGAGCTTTTTCGGCTAACGGGAATAACTTTCAACGTCTATGGGCGTTCTGAGGCCGAAGAACGGTTAATCCCTTTTGACATTATCCCGCGGGTTATTTCTGAACGCGAATGGGCGCGTGTCACCAAAGGGATCGAACAACGCGTTCGAGCGATCAACGCCTTTTTGCATGATATTTACCACAAACAAGAGATCATAAAGGCGGGCCGCATTCCACGCGAAATGATCAGCCAGAACGTCGCGTTTGAGCCCCGAATGATCGGCGTAACACCACCTGGCGGCATCTATACCCATATTGTCGGGATCGATCTTGTTCGCACGGGGCCAGATGAGTTCTTTGTCCTTGAAGACAACGCCCGCACGCCAAGCGGTGTCAGCTATATGCTCGAGAACCGCGAGACGATGCTGCAGATGTTTCCTGAGCTATTTTCGCAAAACCGCGTGAAAAGCGTTCAAAGCTATCCGACAGATCTGCGGCATTCGCTGTCAGCCTGTGCGCCTGAACGCACAAATGCGCCCCCTGTGGTGGCCGTTCTCACTCCAGGGATCTACAACTCTGCATATTTTGAACATGCTTTCCTCGCGGATCAAATGGGCGCTGAGCTGGTTGAGGGGCATGACCTCCAAGTGCGTGACGGGCGCGTCGCAATGCGCACAACACGGGGCTACAAACCGATTGATGTCCTCTACAGGCGCGTGGATGACGAATTTCTCGATCCCTTGAACTTCAATCCTGACAGTCAGCTCGGCGTCCCAGGACTTATGGATGTTTACCGCTCGGGCGGCATCACGCTCGCCAATGCACCTGGGACAGGCATCGCAGATGACAAGGCGATCTACAGCTACATGCCTGAGATTGTCGAATTCTACACAGGCGAAAGACCCCTCTTGCGCAATGTACCCACATGGCGATGCGCCGAACCAGACCAGCTGGCCTACGTTCTGGACAACCTTGAAGATCTGGTGGTCAAAGAGGTGCATGGCTCGGGCGGCTACGGGATGCTCATAGGCCCAGCGGCCTCAAAAAAAGAGATCGCAGCTTTCAGACGCAAGCTGAAGGCCCGGCCAGGCAATTACATCGCCCAACCCACACTTAGCCTCTCAACAGTGCCAATCTTTGCAAAGCAAGGATTGAGCCCAAGACATGTGGATTTGCGGCCCTTTGTCTTGGTGAGCCCTGGGGAGATCAAAGTCACTGCTGGTGGTCTAACTCGCGTGGCGCTCAAGAAGGGCTCGCTGGTGGTTAACTCTAGCCAAGGCGGCGGAACCAAAGACACTTGGATCGTGGAGGACTGACGCGATGCTAGGCAAAACCGCCAATGGCCTCTATTGGATGTATCGCTCGCTAGAGCGCGCGGAGAATACCGCACGGCTGATTGAAACTGGCCAGCGCATTGCACTGACGCGCCTTGAACTCGGCGACCATGAATGGCGCTCTGTGCTGCAAACGGCGGGCAGTCTTGAGCAGTTCGAAGCCAGTCGTGACACCCTAACCAAGGACGCCGCAATCGACTGGCTCCTACGTGATAGAGCGAACCCTTCTTCTGTTTTGTCCTCTATCGAACGGGCGCAACAGAATGCACGCCTTGTTCGCACCGCTCTGACGCATGAAGTCTGGGAGTCAACAAATGCCGCCTATATGAGCGCCTGCTCCTTGCTCTCCCGCAAAGTTGGCGAGCGTGATTTGCCAAGCGTTTTGGGTGTTTTGCGCCAGCGCTCGGCCGTTGTCAGAGGCATGACTCACGGCACTATGCTGCGCAACGAGATCTACGATTTCGCGCGGCTCGGAACCTTCATCGAACGAGCCGACAACACAGCACGCATTTTGGATGTAAAATACTATGTGCTACTTCCATCCGCGAGCGCGGTGGGTACATCACTGGACAATGTCCAATGGGAAACAATCTTGCGGTCTGTTTCGGCGCGCGGAGGGTTCCGCATGGCCTATGGGTCCAGCGGAGGGACGCGCGAGATCGCTCAGTTCCTGATACTCGACAAGCGGATGCCACGATCCTTGGCCTTCTGTGTGAGCAAGCTGCGCGATAATCTCGGCTACCTCAACCGAGGCTATGGGCGGCTTGGCCCTGCGCAGCTCAAAGTCCAACATATTGAAGGCACATACCTGCGCCATGACATCGACGCAGTCTTTGAATTCGGCCTTCACGAACACATTCAGAAAATTCTGGCGCTTCTGGCAGAGTTGTCAGGGCAAATTGAAGCCGACTATCGGTTCTATGAGTAGACAATGCGATTAATCATTCGTCATCAGACACGCTACCAGTTCGAAACGCCCGTGAAATATGGGCTACAACAGCTGCGCAAGACGCCAAAATCTTCGCACCAACAATCCGTTGTGTCTTGGCGGACGCTGATAACTGGTGGGAAAAGCGAGTTGCACTACGAAGATCACCACAACAACACCGTCGAACTGCTAAGCTTCGAGCGTGAGGCATGCGAACTGATCGTTGTGAGTGAAGGTGAGGTCGAGATGAGCGACAGCCACGGAGTGGTCGGGCGTCACACAGGGAAAGCGCCGCTATGGTTGTTTTTAAACTCCACACCTAGCACCCAGCCACGCCAAGGCGTTCAAGGCATTCTACGCAAAACACCGAAATCCGAGCCACTGGACCAGTTGCATGCCTTGTCCAGCGTCATTCGGGAGACTGTCGCATACGAAGTCGGTGCCTCAGAGGCCGATTGGAGCGCAGAAGACGCGCTCGCTGCGGGAAAAGGCGTGTGTCAGGATCACACACATATCTTCCTGAGTTGTGCACGTGCGCTTGGTTATCCGGCTCGCTACGTCTCGGGTTATCTTATGCTGAATGATAGAATTGTGCAGGATGCTATGCACGCTTGGGCAGAGGCACATATCGACGGTCTGGGCTGGGTCGGTTTCGACGTGTCCAACGGCATTTCACCTGATACACGATATGTACGGGTGGCATCAGGCCTCGACTATGCCGATGCCGCCCCAGTCTCGGGAACCCGCATCGGCGGGAACACCGAAACTCTGTCAGTCGCAATTGATGTAGTACAGCAATAGGAATACCCAAATGACTTACTGTGTGGGAATGATGCTCAAACAGGGGCTAGTCTTCATGTCCGACACGCGGACAAACGCAGGGCTCGACAATATTTCGACATTTCGAAAAATGGCGATCTGGGAGGCACCGGGCGAGCGTTCAATTACGCTGATGTCGGCAGGCAATCTTGCCACCACGCAGGCCGTCGTGAGCTTGCTGGATGAGCGCAGCAAATCACAGGAAGAACGCGCGCCATCTCTCTTGGCCGTTCCATCAATGTTTCAAGCCGCCCGCATGGTGGCAGAAGTGCTGCGCGAAGTGATCGAACAACACGCCGATACAGGTCAGCGCGCCGACAGCACTTTCAACGCAACCTTGATCCTCGGGGGCCAGATCAAAGGCGGACCCCACCGGCTTTTTCTGATCTACCCCGAAGGCAATTTCATCGAAGCGGCCGAGGACACGCCCTTCTTCCAGATTGGTGAAACAAAGTATGGCCGTCCGATCCTTGTGCGCGCCTATGAACCAGACATGAGCTTTGAAGCAGCAATGAAGCTTTTGCTCGTCAGCTTTGATTCAACACTCAAAGCCAATCTGACCGTCGGTGCGCCCTTCGACTTTCATTGTTACGACGCAGACAGCCTGAAAACGGGACGGACTGGGCGCGTGGCAAGTGACGACGCCTACTTTCAAAAGGTGTCCGAAGGCTGGGGCGAAGCGCTACGAGACGCCTTAGATATGCTGCCAGAATTCACACTGGGCCCCACACCCTGAGAAAGCCCGCAGCAGCGCCGCGTTGCTTTCTGTTTTGGCTATTTTGCAAATTCCTTTGCCTGTTCACGCAGTGCAAATTTCTGAATTTTCCCTGTCGAGGTTCTAGGAATGGTTGTCACGACAAACTTAGCAGGCACTTTGTAAGCCGCGAGCTTGTCACGACACCAGCTGCGCAGCGCGTCTAGGTCGATCTCCTGACCTGATGCCAGCTCAACAAACGCACAAGGCGTTTCACCCCATTTTTCGTGTGGCATCGCAACCACGGCGGCAATCTCAACAGAAGGGTAGCTGTAGAGCACCTCTTCCACTTCGATAGACGAAATATTCTCTCCGCCAGAAATAATGATGTCCTTTGAACGGTCCTTGAGCTGGATATAGCCATCCGGATGCACAACTCCCAGATCACCAGAGTGGAACCAGCCACCCTCAAAAGCCTTTTTGGTCGCTGCGGCGTTGCGGAAATAGCCTTTCATCACAACATTGCCGCGAAACATCACTTCCCCCATACTTTCGCCGTCGCGCGGAACGGGGCACATCGTTTCAGGGTCAAGCACATCAAGTCCTTCCAGCGGCAAATAGCGGACCCCTTGGCGAGATTTGAGGCGCGCTTGCTCCTCACTTGGCAAGGCTGACCAGTTTTCGTGCCAGTCGTTCACAACCGCTGGCCCATAGGTTTCGGTTAGCCCGTAAAGGTGGGTCACATCAAAGCCTGCTGTTCTCATATCCGCCAACAGCTTTTCGGGCGGTGGCGCTGCGGCCGTAAAGAACTGCACAGTATGGTCGAGTGTGCGCTGTTGATCTGCGGGTGCGGAAATCATCAGGGACATAACGATAGGTGCGCCGCACAGGTGCGTTACTTTCTCGTCTGCCAAGGCGGTCCAGATCGGCTCGGCGCGCACCTGCCGCAAACAAACATGCGTCCCGACAATCGCCGAAAGAGTCCATGGGAAACACCAGCCGTTGCAGTGAAACATCGGCAAGGTCCAAAGATAGACTGCATGTTTTCGCATCGATGTGGTGAGCGCATTGCCCTGCGCCAATAGATACGCGCCCCGATGATGGGAAACCACGCCCTTTGGATCACCCGTTGTGCCAGAGGTATAATTGATTGAAATCGCGTCCCATTCATCTTCAGGCATAAGCCATTCAAAAGCGGGATCACCTTCTGCAAGATAGCTTTCATAATCGACGCCATCAAAGGCCAGGCGCGCGCCATCAAACTCTGGGTCATCAACCTGAATGATCAGTGGACTGACGTCTGCCAGCGCAAGCGCGTCTTGCATCAGGGGCAGAAACTCGGCGTCCACAATGACAACCTTTGACATGGCATGATCAAGCTGGAAGGCGATGATAGCTGCGTCCAGCCGCGTATTGATAGAATGAAGAACGCCGCCGCACATGGGCACACCATAGTGGCACTCAAGCATCGCGGGCGTATTGGGGAGCAACGCCGAAACAGTGTCCCCCCGCTTTATTCCACTCTGAGACAGTGCCGACGCCAGCTGGCGCGAGCGCGCATAAAACGTCGCGTAGCTACGGCGCAGCGCCCCATGGATGATTGCTGTGTGATCTGGAAAAACCATAGCTGCGCGCTCAAGAAATGTGAGCGGTGTCAGCGGCTGAAAGTTTGCTGGAGTACGGTCCAGATCTGTATTGTAGGGGTTGGCACTCATATCTCAGGCATCCTGCCAGCGGGGTTGACGCTTTTCGATGAAGGCCCCAATGCCCTCTTCTGCGTCACGGGCCATCATATTATCAACCATCACCTGAGAGGCGTAGTCGTAGGCCTGCGAGAGCGACATTTCGCGCTGCGCGTAAAAGGCGCGCTTGCCTGTCGCCAATGTCATGCTTGATTTTGAGGCTATCTTCCCCGCCATTTCCAAAACCGCAGCTTGGAGCATATCTTCTGATAGAACGCGGTTGACCAAACCGATTTCAGCGGCGCGAGCAGCAGATGTCATATCGCCCGTCAGCAACATTTCCATTGCATGTTTGTTGGACACATTTCTCGACAGCGCCACCATGGGTGTCGAGCAGAACAGACCAATATGAACCCCTGGCGTGCTAAACTGCGCGCTTTCGGCTGCCAGTGCGAGATCGCAACTTGCGACCAGCTGACAGCCCGCCGCTGTAGCGATCCCTGTGACTTCGGCAATCACTGGCTTTTGACAGTTCACAATACCCTGCATCACGCCTGCACACATAGACATAACCGACGCGAAATAGGCTCTGCCGCCGTCAGGCTTGCTGCGCCCCGCAGTCATCTCTTTCAAGTCGTGACCCGCGCAAAAGGCAGGTCCGTTCGCCGAAAGGATGATAACACGAACAGACGGATCATCACTCGCCTCATCGAAGGCTGCGCCAAGCGCCGCAAGCATTGCTTCGGACAGTGCATTGCGCCTTTTGACATCATTCAAGGTCAGGCGAAGGATGCCTTCTTTATTCAAGGTCTTCAGGAGGATATCGGTAGAGTGCATGGCGCGGCTCCCTGCTGTGCTTAGCGGATGTTGATCTCGACACTGTCTGCAAGTGTGCTGGCAATGAAACAATAGCGATGCGCACGGTCCTGCATCTCGCTCAGCTGCGCGTCAGAAACGGCAAAGCCCGTGTCAAAGCGCACCACAGGATGCAGATCGATCCGCGTCACCGACATCTGCCCTTTCGGGTTTTTACCAAGATGGGCCTCGGCGTAGTCGTGATATGAGGCGACTGGCCAATCCGCTTTGGCAGCGAGCGCCAGAAACGTCATCATGTGACAGCTCGACAAGGCAGATGCGAGCGCCTGTTCAGGATTTGTATTAGCCGGATCGCCACCCCAATCAGGAGCAGAGTCCACTGTAATGTCATAGTTGGCATTCATCTGCACAGTATGTGCATTTGAATATTTACCAGTGGCGAATACTGGCTCGGCACGCTGCCAATGCAGCTCAATCGACAGATCAGACATATTTCAAGTCTCTGATAAAGTTTGAGAAAAGAGCAGCGCGCACATTCTTCCAAGGGAGCGCGCTGCTAAAGATACGCAGGCCTCAGGCCGCTGCGATCTGCTTTTTGGGGTCATAGAACGGGCGTTCAACAACTGTCGCCGTTACAGGGCCGGACTGAGTGACAACCTCGACACTGGCTCCCAGCACGGCTGCATCCGCCACAACCATCGCCAAAGCGATATTTTTCTCAAGGCGAGGAGAATAGACCGCGGATGTGACTTTGCCGATCTCGTTTCCACCTTGATTGATGGTCCAGAACCTTGTGTTCGGGCCTTTCAGCGGGTCGCACTCGATCACCAGTCCCACTTGCTTGCGCTTGGGGCCCTCTTCGCTGATGCGGCGCAATGCAGCCTTACCGATAAAGTCGGCCTCCATGTCGAGGTTCACAAGACGATCAAAACCAAGCTCGTAGGGGTTTGTGCCAATGTCTGCATCTGCATGATAGGACAACATCCCGCCTTCGATCCGGCGGATCGAGGAGGTGTGCCCTGGTTTGAGGCCATGTGCCTGGCCTGCGGCCATGATCCGCTCCCAAAGCGCATCACCTTGGCTGCCGTCGCGCAGGTAGAGCTCATACCCCAGCTCACTTGACCAGCCCGTGCGTGACACGATGAGCGGAATCCCGTCCAAGTCGACTTCGCGCAGCCAGTAATACTTCAGATCCATGATGCTCTCGCCGAACAGCTCTTTCATGATCAAGCCCGAATTCGGCCCCTGAAGCTGAAGCGGTGAGACATCAGGCTCTCCAATCTGGACATCCATTCCCGAATGCACAGCAACCCCCTGCGCCCAAAGCAGAATGTCGCTATCCGCCAACGAAATCCAAAAATGGTTCTCAGCGAGACGCAACAAGATCGGGTCGTTCAAAATACCGCCATCTGCATTGGTGATCAGGATATATTTGCATTGGCCTACAGCCATCTTGGACAGATTGCGCGGCGTGAGCATTTGTACAAATTTGGCAGCGTCAGGCCCAGTGATCTCAACCTGACGCTCCACGGCGACATCACACAAGATGGCTTCGTTCACGAGGTTCCAGAAGTTTTGCTCGGGGTCGCCAAAATCACGCGGGATATACATATGGTTATAAACAGAAAAGGCCTTTGCGCCCCAGCGAACTGTTGCTTCAAAGTAGGGTGATTTACGGATTTGTGTGCCGAAGCCAAAGTCGTCTGCTTGTGTCATATTTTCGCCCTCATAGCAGGTGGCCTGACAGGCCAATCTAGTTTCAAACCTGACGGCGATTTAGTCTGAAGTTTTAGAAATATGTGGTCTGATAATGCCCCAAGATCAGGCCAATCAGACCTAATATCAGGCCTACAGAAGACCATTCAGTCTCTATATGCGTTCACTCGCTTTTTGCGGTCAATTTAGCCAAATTTGGCTGGCTTCGTTTGACCTGACGAGTCGCAATATACGTCATGTAGCGTTCGATCGCGAGATCAGCAGAGAGCATCTCCTCCATCAGTCGCTGAAACGCGGCCAGACTGGGCGTCACTGTTTTGAGAACGTAATCCATGCCACCACCAGTCGCGATGCAATCGGTAACTTCATCAAGTTTATGGATATGGTTCTCAAACCGGTCAAACTCGGCCTTGCGATGTGAACCAAGAGATACGGTCACCACAACCTCTGTAAAATCAATAATCCGCTCCAAAGCCAGCTCAGCATGATAGCCGCGAATATAGCCCGCCGCCTTTAGCCGATCCAGACGTGCCCAGCACGGTGTGGAAGAGAGGTTAACAAGCTCGGCCAGCCGTGTTTTGCTCAGCTGCCCATGCTGCTGAACTGCGCTGAGGATACGAATATCGGTGGCATCAAGCCCATTTTTTTTCATAGCAATCAATGGTTTCGCTAAAGCGAAAAACATCCTTTAAAGTGACCCAGCTTTGACCGAGTTGACTGATTTAGACCTTTGCAGCGGGATTTTGCATCTAGTTTTCCGACCAATTGTTTCATGATCCCGCCAATGTGGCTGTCAAAACAGCCTAGCCCTTCGAGGCCCATACCATTTAAAAAAGGCTCCTACACAGCCTTTGATTTTAGCGCCTTTGCCATAAGCTCCAAGAGCGTCGCTTGTTCAAGCTCTGAAAGGGTTGGCAAAATATTAGCTTGGAGTGTCAACACGATTGGCCGCAGTTCCTCCAGAAGCGCTTTCCCCTGTTCTGTAAGTTCAAGCTTGAAGGCACGACGATCGGCTTGGTCACGCCGCCGCACAACAAGCCCCTTCTGCTCCAAACGCTTGATCACTGCACCGATGGTCGCACGGTCATAAGCTATACGTTGTGCAACGGTCGCCTGATCCAAACCTTCATTCGTATCCAACGTGTTCAGCGCTGCAAATTGAACTGACGTAAGATCAAAACCGCCCGCTTTCATTCGGTCCTGAAACACAGACGTGGACTGTTGGTGCAGCTTCCTGATCAGGTGGCCTGGTAAGTTGGAAAGGTCCAAGGTGTGCCTCACTCTCTGGGTCTAAAAGTATGTATACTTATTATATTGACACAATACCATATCTTCCGATAAATAGTAAGCATACATACTAATTATGGCGCGGAATGAAATGCAATATCATCTAGACAGAGTCTCCACGGGCGATCCAGCAATCAGCCAGCCGTCTGGAGCAATCCATGGCGCCACAGATGCTGTCGATGTTCTAATCGTAGGATGTGGTCCCGCTGGCTTGACGCTCGCCGCACAACTCGCGCAATTTCCTGATATCTCGACCCGCATTTTTGAGAGCAAATCTGGCCCGCTAGAGATTGGTCAGGCAGATGGAATAGCGTGTCGATCGGTCGAGATGTTCGAGGCTTTTGGCTTCGCAGAAAAAGTCTTGAAAGAAGCTTATTGGGTGAACGAAGTCGCCTTCTGGCGGCCCAACGAAAACGGCACAGGATTGCGTCGCGCCGACCGCATTCAGGACGTCGAGGACGATCTGTCCGAAATGCCTCATGTCATTCTCAGTCAGGCACGGGTGCATGACTTCTACCTTGAAATCATGCGCAATTCGGCCAGCCGGCTTGAACCAGATTACAGTCGTGAGCTGATTGGCCTCACAACCGATCCCGGCGCAGATTACCCAACCACTGCAACATTTCGTGGCCCGAATGGCGAAACCGAAATCATCCGCGCGCGTTACGTTGTTGGCTGCGATGGCGCACGCAGCAAAGTGCGCAAGGCGATGGGCCATGACCTAAAGGGAGAAGCCGCGCGCCAGCTTTGGGGGGTGATGGACATCCTCGCGATCACTGATTTCCCAGACATTCGCCTGAAAGCAGCTATACAATCAGCAGATCAAGGCAGCATCCTGATCATTCCGCGCGAAGGCGGGTATTTGGTCCGCTTGTACATCGAGCTGGACACACTCCAAGGAGACGAAAGAGCGGCAGATCGCGGCGTCACCTCCGAGATGCTCATTGCAAAGGCTGGCGACATCCTAGCCCCCTATACATTGGACGTAAAAGAGGTCGCATGGTGGTCGGCCTATGAGATAGGTCAGCGCGTTTGTGACGCCTTTGACGATGTGCCAGACACCGAGCGTTCATTCCGCACCCCCCGTGTTTTCATTGCAGGTGACGCCTGCCACACCCACAGTCCAAAGGCAGGACAGGGTATGAACGTGTCTATGGCCGACACATTTAATCTTGGCTGGAAGCTTGCAGCGGTTCTGCGCAAACAGGCCGCCCCGTCCCTGCTTCACACATACTCCGAAGAACGCTGCGCAAAAGCCAAGGAGTTGATCGACTTCGATCGTGACATGGCCCGCCTTTTCAGCGTCAAACCAAAGAACGAAATTGAGGCCGAACAGTTCCAAAGCTACTTCAAGAAACACGGGCGCTACACCGCTGGTGTTGAAACGCGTTACGATCCGTCCCTGATCACAGCGAGCGATGAGTTTCAGCATTTGGCTGCTGGGATGAAAGTCGGGATGCGCTTCCATTCCGCGCCAGTGGTTCGCTTGGGTGATGGAAAGCCAATGGAGCTTGGCCACACTATAAAGGCGGACGGACGCTGGCGGCTGATCGCTTTTGCGGGCGCAGGCGACAATGGGCAATCTGGGGGTCGCATCGCGTCGCTCTGCCACTATCTAGAACAAGACCCGAGAAGTCCTGTCACAAAGTACACACCAAGTGGCAGCAATATCGACGCCGTTATTGATGTGCGCGCCGTATTCCAATCCTCCCACAGGGAAATTGCGCTAGAAGCGCTACCCCACTTATTACTTCCCGCCAAGGGACGTTATGGCCTGCTGGATTATGAAAAGGCGTTTTGCCCCAACCATAAATCTGGCCCTGATATTTTTGATCAGCGAGGCATCGACCGCCAAAGCGGAGCGATCGTCATTGTGCGCCCAGATCAATTCATCGCCAAAATCCAACCGCTAGAGGATCACTCAGGGCTTGAGCGCTATTTCGATGAGTTCATGATTTCAACGTAACAGCCAAGGAAGGTGCAATCAGGATCGCTCCCCCGCAGAGCGACCTCAAATCAACAGCCCCGCCGCCCCCTCATGCTTCAACAGCCAAACCTTGGTTTCAACCCCGACACCCCCAGAAAATCCGCCAAGCCCCTGCGCGCCAAGCACACGGTGGCACGGGATAACAAGCGGCAGTGGGTTGCCACCACAGGCCTGCCCGACAGCTTGTGCAGGCACGCCCAGCTGCTTTGCAATCTCGCCATAAGTCACAGTCTCACCAAAAGGGATTTGCCCCATCACGGCACAGACATCTTGCTGAAACTGCGAGCCGCGCACACTCACCGAAAGCTCAAAGGCACGTAGCTCCCCGGCAAAATACGCCGCAATCTGGCGCTCTGCCTCACGGAGCAGATCACTGCTGTCCTCAAAGCCTCCGCCCCACTCCAGCGCCACAAGCGCTCCACCCTCTTCAGAGAGCGTCACTGTGCCTGTCGGTGTGTCTAGCGAGCGTTTCATAGCCGCGTCAAAACCACACCCGCGACAATCAGACAGGCCGCAACAGCTTTGCCACGGTCCATCCTATCGCCAAACACCAGCCAGCCAATGAGCACAGCAAACAAAATTGAAGTCTCTCTGAGCGCCGTCACCAAAGCAATCGGCGCAACCGTCATGGCCCAAACGGCGATTGCGTAGGCGCCGTAAGAAGCACTTGCCGCCAACGCCCCAACGCCCCAGTCTTTGCCACTGGCCCGCAAGGCCACACGGCCTCGCAACGTAAGAATAAGCGGGGTGAAAAGGGCTGCATCCAGCGCAAAAAGCCAGCCGACATACATCACAGCATTGCCCGCCTCGCGCGCGCCCAGCCCGTCCACAAGCGAATATCCAGCTGTCATGCAGGCCGAGCCCAGCGCCAGCGGCACAAGCTTGCGGCTTTCGCCATGGGCAAACGCGCCCCGCGCCATCAGCGCAATCCCAAGACCCAGAAGGGCAATCGCGCCGTATTCACCTGGCTGGATCACATCAATCAGAAGCAAAGCCGAGACCAGCGTAACGATCATCGGTGCAGCACCCCGCGCAATCGGATAAACGCGGCTTAAGTCACCCTGTTCATAGGCAAAGGCGAGGAAAAGCTTGTAGCCCGCATGAAACAGCCCAGATGCGCCCAGCCACAGCCAGATATGCGCCTCGGGCCAAGGCTGGCTCAAAGCAATGCAAAAGCCAGCAATCCCCTGCACCAAAGTCAGGATAAACATCGAGGCAATCTTGGACGCACCCGTCTTGATGAGCGCGTTCCAAGTCGCATGTAAAAGTGCTGCGCCAAGGACAGCCAGAAAGACCGTCAGGCTCACGCGTAAGCCCCCTCAGCGCAGCGCCAAATCACCCCAGCGCCTCGCTGCAGCGCTGACATGTACCCGCATGTTTATGCGTGCCCACATCTGGCAGGATCTTCCAGCAGCGCTCGCACTTTGCGCCTTCAGCTTTTTCAAACTCAACACCAATCCCCTCGATCTCAGGCAAGCGGAACGCCTGATCAGAGATCGGATTGTCGGTGAGCGAGACAGCGGACGTGATACAAATATCCTCAAACGGAACCGACTTCAGCGCCGCCAGCATGTCTGCATCCTGCACATAAACAATCGGAGCCGCTTCCAAAGACGCACCAATCACCTTGTCAGCCCGCTGCACTTCCAGCGCAGCATTGACGACACGCCGCGCGCGACGCACGTGGCTCCACTTCTTCGCCAAAGCCTCGTCCATCCACGCCATCGGCGTCTCCGGCATATCTGTGAGATGCACAGAGCCTTCGCTGTCAGGGAAGCGTGACAGCCAGACATCTTCCATCGTGAACACAAGCACAGGCGCAAGCCATGTGGTCAAACGCTCAAACAGAAGGTCCATAACCGTACGTGCCGAGCGCGCGCGCAGGCTGTCACCATCGCAATAAAGCGTGTCCTTGCGAATATCGAAGTAAAACGCCGAAAGCTCGACAGTGCAGAAGTTGAACACCGCAGAGAAAACCCCTTGGAAATCAAACGCGCGGTAGCCCGCTTTCACTTGTCCGTCGAGCTCCGCCAGACGGTGCAAGACATAGCGCTCAAGCTCTGGCATATCCGCAGGCTGCACCCGCTCGTCTTCCTTGAAGTGCGACAATGCCCCCAACATATAGCGCATCGTATTGCGCAGGCGTCGGTAGCTGTCCGCCACCCCCTTAAGGATTTCAGGCCCGATCCGTTGATCGGCAGTATAATCTGTCTGAGCCACCCAAAGCCGCAGAATATCCGCGCCATATTGCTTGATGATCTCTTCAGGAACGATGGTATTGCCAAGTGACTTGGACATCTTCATGCCCTTCTCATCCAGCGTAAACCCGTGTGTCACAACGTTTCGGTAAGGCGCGCGTCCCAATGTGCCACAGGCTTGCAACAGGGAGGAATGGAACCAGCCACGGTGCTGGTCGGTCCCTTCCATATAAACGTCGGCAATCCCGTCCGCAGCGCCGTCTTCTCTATCACGCAAGACAAATGCGTGTGTTGAGCCAGAGTCAAACCAGACGTCAAGCACATCATAGACCTGCTCCCACTCGTCCGCGTTATAACCTGCGCCCAAGAAGCGCTCTTTCGCACCGTCCAGATACCAGCAGTCCGCGCCCTCGTCCTCAAAGGCCGCCGCGATCCGCGCATTGACCTCAGGGTCGCGCAAAAGGAAGCCCTCATCAGTGGGCAGCAAGCCCTTCTTGGTAAAGCACGTCAGCGGAACCCCCCAAGCGCGCTGGCGGGACAAGACCCAATCAGGCCGCGCTTCGATCATGCTGTAGAGACGGTTGCGCCCCGTCTGCGGCGTCCATTTGACGAGCTGGTCAATAGAGTTAAGCGCCCGCTCACGGATCGACTTGCCCATCGCGTCCTGCCCGTCGCCGACGGCGCGGTCAACAGACGCAAACCACTGTGGCGTGTTGCGGTAAATGATCGGCGCTTTAGAGCGCCAGCTGTGCGGATAGCTGTGCTTGATCTTTCCACGCGCGAGCAAACCGCCCACTTCAACAAGCTTGTCGATCACAGCCTTGTTCGCGTCGCCTTCGCCGCCCTTGCGGTTGAGGATATACTTCCCACCAAAAAACGGCAGATCAGCCCGAAAGCCGCCATCATCCAGAACGTTATAGGTGATGACCTCTTCGAGCATCCCCAAGTCGCGATAAAGCTCAAATTCTTCCATGCCGTGAGACGGCGCACAATGCACAAAGCCCGTGCCTTCCGTATCGGTCACAAACTCCGCTGCACGGAAATCACGCGGTTGGTCCCAATAGCCCTCGCCGCCTTCAGCGCCCGCGAGCGGATGCAAAAGGCTCAAGCCCGCAAGTTCCTCGGAGGTAACATCGCGCACACGGTTCCACATCCCCTCGTCCAGCCGCGCCTTAGCAAAGACGTCGCCCGCAAGGTTGTCGGCCAGCAAGAACCGTTCGCCCACATCGGCCCAGCACTCATCAGGCGTGCCCGTAACCTCGTAAAGCCCGTAAGAAATCCCTGCACCGTAGACCACAGCCTTGTTGCTTGGCATGGTCCAAGGCGTCGTTGTCCAGATCACAACTTTCGCACCCTCAAGATCGGCTCCGCCAACAACCTTGAACTTCACCCAAACAGTAAAGCTCTCCTTGTCGTGATACTCGACTTCGGCCTCCGCCAGCGCGGTCTGCTCCACAGGACTCCACATCACAGGCTTACTGCCCTGATAGAGCGTGCCGTTCATGAGGAACTTCATGAACTCTTCCGCAATCACCCGCTCGGCATGATAATCCATCGTCAAATAAGGATCGGCCCAATTCCCCGTGATGCCGAGGCGCTTGAACTCTTCACGCTGGATATCCACCCAGCCTTCTGCAAACTTGCGGCACTCCTGACGGAAATCAACGATATTCACATCGTCCTTGTTCTTGCCCTTCTTGCGATACTGCTCCTCGATCTTCCACTCGATGGGAAGCCCGTGACAGTCCCAGCCAGGCACATAGCGCGCATCATGCCCCATCATCTGATGGGACCGCACAATCATATCCTTGATGGTTTTGTTGAGCGCATGACCAATGTGCAAATGCCCGTTCGCATAAGGAGGGCCATCATGCAGGATAAACGGCTCACGCTCTGCGCCCTTTTCGCGCAGCCGGTCATAAACGCCGATCTCAGCCCAGCGGGCCAGCCACTCGGGCTCGCGCTTTGGGAGTCCCGCGCGCATCGGAAAGTCGGTTTCAGGTAGATTGAGCGTGTCTTTATAGTCAGGCGTGTCGGCGCACATATCAGGCGTCCTTCGGATCAGATTTTCAAGGGTGTGTGGCGTGTCGGCGTGGGCTCCCCAAGCGCCTTTTCCCGACGGCTCTTGCTCAGAGCGTCGGGCAAATAATTCGTATAATGATCAGGGCAATCTCTGTCATAAACCGCGTTATAAGCCGCTCTTTCGCCACCGTCCATAGCCTCCATCACCAGCGACAATCTGCCCCCTCGTGCCCAGTCCCCATTGGGCAGACCATAGCCTTACCCAACCCAAGGCCACACCATGTCACAGATCGCCCCGCGCTTTGCCATCACGTCAGACGACATCGACACTGTGATGCGCCGCTTTTACAGACTCATCCGCGCGGACGCAGCGCTCGGGCCGATCTTTGCCGCGCATGTGACCGACTGGCCCGAGCACGAAGCCAAAATCGCCCGTTTCTGGAAAAAAGCGATTCTCCATGAAGACAGCTATTCAGGCAATCCCATGATGACCCATATGGGCGTGGCCGAAATACGCGCACACCACTTTGAAATATGGCTCGCACTCTTTGACGAGGTCCTCGTCAAAACGCTCGCACCAGCCCCCGCCGCCTCTTTCTCGGCTCTTGCACACCGTATAGGTCGCGGGTTGCGTCTCGGCGTCGAAGACCGCGACAAGCCCAAAGGGTCCGTGCCCATCTTTTCCTGAGCCAATCTTCAGCTGGCCAACTCTTCCTCTTTCCCAAAATATCCCGCAGAGAGCGCAAGAGGGGCATGCCCCTCTCGCTCTACCACGCCTTGGCCCCACCAAAGCGCAAACCCTAGTCTACCTTAGGCCTCACTGGCTTGGCTTTCCGCTTCGGCTTGGTCTTTGGATCAGTGTTCACCACCACCTCTGGCTCGGGCTCAGGCTCTACAGGCGCGGACACAACAGGAGCGCCATCGTGCCAACCATCGGAAAGTTTACGGTTGAGCCAAGTCAGCCCAAGCAAAGCCAGCCCCAACCCCATAAACGAGAAGACCCGCGTCAGCCCTGAAAGCCCAGACATATCAACCAAAAACACCTTGGCAATGGTCAGCCCCACACCCGCCATCGCAAGCTTGCGCAGACTGACAGACCTCTGTTTATAAGCCAGAAGCAACAGCACAATCGATGTGACCAACATCGAGACCGTATAGGCATAAAGCTCCCCGTCCGTGACACCGCCGACCGAAAGGTCATCTCCCCGAAACAGCCGCCGCGTCTCATAAATCAGATAGGTCGCGCCATAAAGTCCCGCCAGCCCATAGCCCGCCTGTCGCACAATCAAACGTTCAGCCAGTTTCCAAGCCGCAAAGGCAAACATCATCGCCACAGGCACATACGCCACCATCAGAGTATCAAAAAGATACAGCCCACGCACAAGTTCGCGGCTGAAAAGCCCACCAAGGAGCGGGTTCGCAAAAGCGAATTGCGCCACAAGGCAGAGCGCTGCCATGCCACCAAAAAGCGCCATCAAAACATAGCGCATCCAGCGCAACAGCCCGGAGCGCGTCGCATCAAGCCGATAGAGCTGCGCCAAAGCTGCGCCGCCCCAGATGACAGCCCAGAGCCCAAGACCCCAGTGACTGAAAAGATCATCGTCAAACACCCGCATCAACGCCACAGCCACACCAGCCAAAGCGATCAGCCAAAGCGCGGAGTCCACCGCCACTTTGGCAGGCATCCGCGCCGCCTCATTGCCGCCAAACCGCCAAGCCGCCGCCAGAAGCGCCAGCACCCCCGCATAGGCCACAAAGACATCAAAAGCGCTGGCCACGTCCACGGCCCAGTAAATACCCGGATCGGCGATCAGGCGGTAAGTGATCACCGCAACACCAATCTGCACAAACCAGCCCAGAAGCGGCAGATCAAGCTTGCGGTCCGCCAGCACGATTAAAAGGATCATCAACGCCAGCGCCAGCGACAGCGCCGTCTTGGTCAAGATCAGAAACAGTGCGATGGCCATAAGCGTCAGCGCCGCGAGGGCAAACAGCCCCGTGCGGGCCTTCCAAAGCCCGTCACCATCACCCGCCCTTGCACAGCGCTCGGCTAGAAAGGTCATAAACGCCGCCAGCGCCACTGCCGTCAGCGCCCAGGGATAGTCGCCAATCACGCGGCTCACAGGCCACACAAACTCCAAAATAAGAAACACAGCCGGCCCAAACACAGCCGCGCCCAGCCCCCAGATCAGCGCCGCGTTGCCTTTGGCCTCGCCGCTCGCCCGCGTCATACGCCAAAACGCCACAAGCGAGACAAACGCACCAATCGCCACAAGACTATAAACAAGCCAGCCCATGCTCGGCGCGCTCACTTCGGGGTCGGTGCTCACGCCGCGCATAAGCTCCTGCACAAGCGCGCCACCGTCCATGCCGTGCAGCAAAAGCGCCAGCAAAAGCGCACCCGCAGGCAAGACAACAAGATCATAAAGCGCACGCGCGCCCTCCGCCCAGATCGCAACAGCCACAAAGAGCATGAGCAACATCCCAAAGCCCAACCAGACATCTGCGGTCGTGTTGCCACCCGTCACAATCGAAAGCCCCGCCAGCGTGGCCACAGCCACAACACCGCCCGCAAGCCGAGTCGGAAACCCCGCGAAGCGCGGGCTGGTGCTCAACATCTCGCTCAAAGCCGCGCCATCATGGTTCGGGACAAGGCTGCGCACAGGGATAGTCATGCTCGCCAACGTCACAATCATGATCGACGCCGCAAAGGCAAAATCGCCCGTATCGGCGGCATACAAAAGCCAGACCGCAGCAAGCCCAAGCACCAGCCCAAGCACAGAAATCCACGCCCAGCGCTTTACCGTATCAATGCCAAGCGCCATCAAAATCACGAGCACAAAATAATAGTAAAGCTCAGGTGGCGCCCCTGCCCCCGTGCTCAAAATAAAAGGCGCAGCCATCGCGCCAATAATCCCGATCGCCGCCAACACAGGCCCATAAAACCAGCCCAACACCATAGCGAACACAGATACAGCCACAAGGCCCACAAGCGCCATATTTGCGCCGATCAGCCCATACATCAGCCGCGCCGAGAGCACCCCCGCAAAAAGCGTAATCACCCCCGCGCCAGACAGAACAGACGGCACATGGCGCATCGCGTCCTCGCCCTCATCACCATGCCTACGGCGCACATATTCGCCCGCCGCCACCAGAGCACCACCAAAGCCGAAAGCAGCCATAACCCGCCAGAACGGGCTTAGCACACCATGCTCGATCCCGTATTGAACCATGAAAATACCCGCAAACCCAAGTGAGGCCGCCGCAATCGCCAAGACCCAATTGACCTTGAGCCAATCCGTGAGGGCCTCCAGTTTGCCCTCTGTAAAGACAAAGGCTTTTGGCTCTGTGGGTGCCGCAGACACAGGTCTGCGCACAACTGGGGGCACAAAGCTGCGCGCCGCCTTATCTTGAACGCTGGCTGCCGCCGCGGATTGCGCTCGCGCGGGTGTGGCACTTGCCGTCACGGGCTCAGATGTCGTGGTTTGGTGCGCATTGGGTTCAGACGCAAGCTCCGTCACAGGCGTTTTCGCAGGTCTCAGACCGTCTCGCTTCAAATCACGAAGCTCCTGCGCCAGCACGCCAAGGTCTTTCTGCAAATCCCTGATCTGGCGCTGCAAGCTGCCTTGCCGCACAAGCGCCACAGGAATTCCAAGTAAAACAAGACCCAAAAAGGCAATTGCCAATAAGATAAGAAGACCGTCCATGGCCCAAACCCCTTAAACAAACTGGGGGCAGGCTAGGCGCTACACCTTGACAAAACAAGCGTGAAGCAGCCGCCTGTCACGCGCCTTTGCTGCCGCCAAACAAGCCTTTGAGCGCACGGCCCACTGTGGCCGAAACAGAAGGCCGTGGCACAGCCGCAAAAGCCAAGGGGCGGCAGACCTCCATCGCAGCGACGCCCACACGCGCCGTCAACGCCCCGTTTATCACCCCTTCGCCAAAGCGGCGGCTGAGCTTGGCCACAACGCCGCCGCCTGCAAGTGAGCCAATCATATCATCGCCCACAGCTACAGCGCCCGTGGCCACGAGATGGCCGATCACCGCCTTGAGCAAGCGCCAGTTTCCCAGCGTGCCCGCCCGTCCGCCATAGATCTCGGCAATACGGCGGATCATCCGCAGGTTCGCCGTAAGCGCCGCCGCCACATCCGCCAAAGCAATCGGCACAAGCGCTGTCACAGTCGCCACTTGCCGCGCCGCTGCCTCGACTTCCTTCAAGGCCAAGCCATCCAAAGGCTGCAAAAGTTCACGCTCTGCCAGTGCCAAAAGCGCATCCGCATCCATCGGCTCGCCCTCCCGCTCAGCCAGCCGTGAGAGCGCCCACTGCAGTTCCTCGCGCCCCCGATAGAGCGCCTTGAGTTGCCCCAAAGTGCTGCGCGCCTGAGACAAATCTCCAGTCGCCAGCGCGCCCTGCGCAGCAAGCCGAATACGGTCAAGCCGCCGAAGCCTCCCAAAAGCCGCAAGCTCGCGCAGTGCAACTGTTAGCAAGACAAGCAAAAGCGCCGCAATCAGCGCAACCACACCATAGCCAAGCACAGGGGAACGCGCGATCATGCCAAGCGCAAAATCCCATGCAGCAACCGAGACAACCGCCGCAAGAAGCGCCCCCAGCAAAGACCAGAACCAGCGTGCAAGCCGTGATGGCTTACGCGCAGCAAACCGCATTGCAGCGCCCATCGCCGCTCCATTTGCCCCACCAGTTGGCGCAATCTCCTGTATCTCAGGCACAGGCGGCGCCGCCGCAGGTTTTGCCGCATGCTTTGCATCCAACTCGATCAAAACAGGCCCGCGACGGGGCGTCCCTTCGGTCATCCCATCGGCCTTTCCCATGCCATCAAAATATCAGGTATCCCCTCGTCATTGCCCGCGCCATGACTGCGCGACACCTCGCGAAACCCATGGCGCAGATAAAACTGCCGTGCGCCGCTGTTGTGCTCGGCCGCATATAGCTCAAGCCTCCCGATCTGGTCCTGCGCACGGCCCACAAGAGCAGCGCCGCCCCCCTGTCCGCGCCAGTCTGGGCTGGTATAGAGCGCATGAATACGCACCCCGTCGCGCACCAAAAAGGCCCGCGCCCGTCCCTCGCTGCGCCAGAGCTGCACCTTGCCTTGCAAGATGACTTTGGCCATCGCGCGCGCATCTTCGTCACGCCGCCGCGCCACAGGCCCCTGACCACGCGTTCCTGCCCAAAGGATTCCAAGAAGTCGTGGCAAATGCCAGATATGCGCCTGTGCGACACTCACAATCGATCTCCGATCAGAAACTCGGCAGCGCGATCAAGTCGGATGTGGGGTGGCCCGTCTCCGCGCGCCAGTTCCAAAACAGCAGGCGCAAAATTCATGATCTGGTAGTCTTCTTCAAGCCAGCGCTCGGCCCCTTCCCGTGCGGGCTGCAAGAGCTTACTCGGATCAGCGGGCAGAGCGCCCGCATAAAGCGCCGCATGCTTGCCACTCTCAAGCAGCTTGCCCCGCACCAACTTAAGCATCTCGCCATCATGGCGCATCTCGGCCTCTTCGGTCGCCCGCAACGCGGCAATCGACATCGCACGCACCTCGGCTCCCGCAAAGCTTGCACGGTCCGACGCTGCCCGCACCAACGCCTCAACAATTCCCGTCAATGCGGTATGCTGAACATGATGCAAATGGTCCGCTTTCGTGGCCGCAAACAGAATTTTCTCAACCCGCCGCCCCAGAAAAAGTCGCTTCAAAAAGGCGTTTTGCCCGGGCTTGAACGCGCTCAGAATATCGCTCATCGCGCGGCGCATATCCTCCAGCGCCTCTGGCCCCTTATGGATCGCCCCAAGCGCATCAATCAGAACAACCTGCCGGTCAATCTTAGCAAAATGCTCGCGGAAGAACGGCGTTACGACCTTGGATTTATACGCCTCATATCGCCGCTCCATCTCGCGCCAGAGGCTCTTGCGGCCCGCGCCCTCGACTTTGGCCAAAGGCGCAAATGTCAGCACAGGCGAGCCCTCAAGTGCGCCAGGCAACAAAAACCGCCCTGGAGTACAATCATAGTAGCCCGCATCCCGCGCTGCCGTCAGATAGGCTGTGAAGGACGCGGCCAAAGCCTGCGCTGCAGGCTCTTCAAATGTATCATCGCCCTGAGCGCTCTCGGCCTCTTTCAAAAAATCGATGGCCTCTGCGCGCCGAGCGAGCCGCGCAAAGACGTCGTCAGACCACTCAGCATAGGACTTTGACATCAAACCAAGGTCCAAAAGCCATTCGCCGGGATAATCCACGATATCCACATGCACGATCCGCGCGCCAGACAGCCCGCCAAGAAGCCCCCGTGGCTTCACCCGCAGCGACAGGCGCAACTCGCTCACGGTACGCGTTGACGTCGGCCAATAGGGGTTCGCCCCTGTCAAAGCAGACAAGTGCTCCTCAAATTGAAACCGCGCCACTGTATCATCAGGTTGGGGCTGCAAATACGCTGCTTCAATGCGTCCCTGCGCCTCTCCAGCCATGCCGCCCATGCGGCCCCGGTTCAGCAGGTTGGCCACAAGCGAGGTGATGAACACAGTCTTGCCCGCACGCGCCAATCCCGTAACCCCAACACGGATCACAGGCTCCATAAACGCCTCCGAAACCGTGCCCGTCAGATTGTCCACCTGCCGCGCGATGCTGTCTGCCAACTCACCGATCACTCTGCTGCCCTTCTTGGCCTCTGTTGCTGTGAAGATAGTGTCGATGCGCACCGCACGCCAGAGGGGAGCTTTGCGCGCCCCTTCCCCCCAACTGTAGGGAGGCTTGCCGCGCCGCCTCTGAGGCGCTAAAGCCCGATCATGCCCAGATATGCCCTCAAAATCGAATACAACGGCGCGCCCTTTTCAGGCTGGCAACGCCAAAAAGAAGAAACCACGGTGCAAGGCGAGGTCGAAGCCGCTTTGGCAAAACTGGAGCCGCGCGCTCATACCATCGCAGCAGCAGGGCGCACCGATGCGGGCGTTCACGCTCTCGGCCAAGTCGCCCACGCCGATATGGAGCAAAACTGGACACCCTTTCGTCTCTCCGAAGCGCTTAATTACCACCTGCGCGACCACCCGATAGCGATTGTCGCCTGTGTCGAGGTGAATGAGGCGTGGCATGCACGCTTTAGCGCCCTTGAGCGGCACTACCTTTTCCGGCTGCTCTCCCGCCGCGCCCCCGCCGTACACGACAAGGGCCTCGTCTGGCAGGTGAAGAACAAACTCGACATCAACGCCATGCGCGAAGGCGCCGCGCATCTCATCGGCAAACACGACTTCACCACCTTTCGCTCAACCATCTGCCAAGCTGAAAGCCCTGTCAAAACACTCGATGAAATCACAATCACGGAGCACCCCGTGGCAGCAGGAATAGAATACCACTTTCACCTGCGCGCGAGGTCGTTTCTGCACAATCAGGTCCGCTCTGTCGTGGGCACGCTCGAGCGCGTGGGTGCAGGCTCATGGACGCCGTCGGATGTGACAACGGCCCTCGCCGCGCGCAACCGCGCCGCCTGTGGCCCAGTCTGCCCGCCTCAGGGGCTGTATCTCAAGCACGTGCTCTACCCGGAAAACCCTTTTGCATGATCAAGTTTCGCATTTTCGCTACGCGAAAATACGACCGAAGCGAGGGGCCAGCCCCTCGCGCTCCCCGGGATACTTTTAGAAAGAAAAAGGAAGGGCCGCTCGCAACCCTCCCTCAAAAGAGAACCCTCTTTTCCTTTCACGGCCATCGGCGTCCCCGCCTGTTCCGCCGCTTCAGCTTGGGAAATAAAGGTTAAAAAGTTCTTATCTCCGGAAATATACACAAGCACTGACTGCCGCATATCGAAAACGCACGCGGCCTCAACCCCTCAAAACAGCACTCAAGCCTTGCGCGCCAGTCTCGCTTCCAGCACGTCAAACGGCACGCCTGGCTCATCTTTTGCACCGCGAATGACAAGCGAGGTTTTGACACTCGCAACATTCTCTGCCGCCGTCAGGTCTTCGGTCAGAAAGCTCTGAAACGTTGAAAGATCAGGCGCCACACATTTGAGGATAAAGTCCACCTCGCCATTCAGCATGTGGCACTCGCGCACCAAAGGCCAAGCGCGGCAACGCGCTTCAAAAGCAGAGAGATCTGCCTCAGCCTGACTGACTAGACCAACCATCGCAAAAACCTGCACTTCAAAGCCAAGTTCACGCGGGTTAACCTCAGCATGATAGCCGCGAATGAAGCCCGCCTCTTCTAGCGTGCGCACGCGCCGCAAACAAGGCGGAGCCGATATTCCAACCCGCTTGGCCAGCTCAACATTCGTCATCCGACCATCGGCCTGAAGCTCTGCCAGAATTTTGCGATCAATTTCATCGAGACGCGAATGCGGCATCGTCTACCCCCCTAGATTTACAGATTCTTATAGCAGCACACCCACTAGGCGCAACAATATTTCAACGCAGAGCAAGAAAACAAAAGGGCAGACCCTTCAAACTTCAAAAAACTGTTACAGCTTTCCCGCTCCGCAGCCTTTCCTTCCCCGTGTCGGGCAGTTATATCCAAGCGCAAGACTTGATCCCAGACACATCCGAGGGCTTCCACATGGCTGAAACGCGTCACACCAAAGTTCTGATCATCGGCTCAGGCCCCGCAGGTTACACAGCGGGCGTCTACGCCTCGCGCGCCATGCTGGAGCCAATCCTCGTGCAAGGCATCGAGCCAGGCGGCCAGCTCACAACCACAACAGAAGTGGAAAACTGGCCTGGCGACAGCGAAGTTCAAGGCCCCGATCTGATGATCCGCATGCAAGAGCACGCCAAGGCGATGGGAACCGAAATCATCGGCGACATCATCACAAATCTTGACGTCTCCGAGCGCCCCTTCAAAGCACAGGGCGACAGCGGCACGCTCTACACATGTGATGCCGTGATCCTCGCCACAGGGGCGCGTGCCAAATGGCTCGGCCTGCCCTCCGAAGAAAAATTCAAAGGCTTCGGCGTTTCGGCCTGCGCGACATGCGATGGCTTCTTCTATCGTGGGCAAGAGATCGTCGTTGTTGGCGGTGGTAACACGGCCGTCGAAGAGGCGCTTTTCCTGACAAACTTCGCCAGCAAGGTCACCCTCGTACATCGCCGCGACACGCTGCGCAGCGAGAAAATCCTTGAAGACCGCCTGATGAAAAACCCCAAGATCGAGACGCTTTGGTTTCACGAAATCGAAGAGGTCTATGGCACAGATATGCCGCTCGGCGTTGAGGGCGTAAAAGTCAAACACACCAAAACAGGCGAGATCACAGACCTGCCCTGCAAAGGCGTCTTTATCGCCATCGGTCACGCCCCTGCCAACGAGTTGGTCAAAGACACACTCGAAACCCATATGGGCGGCTACGTTGTTACCAAACCCGACAGCACAGAAACGTCCATCCCGGGTGTTTTCGCTGCGGGCGATCTGACAGATCACAAATACCGTCAGGCCGTCACTTCGGCAGGCATGGGCTGTATGGCCGCCCTTGAGGCCGAGCGTTTCCTCGCCGAGCAAGACAGCTAATCATCGAACACCCTGACATCGTCAGGTGCTTTTTCTTTCCAAAAAATATCCCGGGAGAGCGCGAGAGGGCAGCGCCCTCTCGCCCGGGCGATGCGGCGCAGCCGCAGCGCAAACCCTAAAAGAGTATCGACATAGCGCGCGGCGATGTCACAAACGGCCCCCCCAAAAAAAGCCCGTTTTGGCGGTGCACGCCTTGTGCACGGGTTGTGCACGCATATCACCCCCCTAGAATCAGGCGGTGAAAGTCATGTGTTAATCCGCGCGTAGAATTCGAAAATATTTTAAAGCGACTTACATTTTGGCAGGCACTTCGATCCCGAGAAGCTTCAGCCCGAGTTCGAGCTGGCCCTTGGCCGCAGCCAAAAGCCCAAGGTGTGACGCCGCCACACTTGCATCCACCCCATCTGCCAAAACACGGTTGGACTGGTAGAAAGAATTGGTCGCATTGGCGAGATTGTAGACATGCATCGCCATATTGCTCGGCTTGCGTGTATCGACAGCGCGAGCGAGCTTTGCAGGGAATTCATCAAGCGTCAAAACGAGACTGCGCGCCCCGTCGGTAACCTCGGTAAACGTCGCTGGCGTCAGCCCAGCTGCACTGGCATTTTCCATCAGCGAAGCGATCCGCACGCAGGTATATTGAATATACGGCCCTGTCTTGCCTTCAAACTGCAAAAACTGTTCCATATCAAAGATATAATTGCTTTCTCTGTCGTGCGAAAGCTCGCCAAACTTGATCGCCGCAATGGCGATCTGTTCCGCAGTTTTTTCAAGCTCAGCACCGTCAAGCTTGCCCATCTCCTCAAGCCGCGCGCGTGCTGCGGCGTGCATTTCTTCCATCAGGTCATGCAGCCGCATAACGCCGCCCTCACGGGTCTTGAAAGGCTTGCCATCGGTGCCATTGACTGTGCCAAAGGCTGTGTGCTCAAGCGTCGTGTCGCCCAGTAGCCCTGTTTTCTCCATACCCAAGAACACCTGCTGGAAGTGCATTTTCTGGCGCGCATCGACGACATAGAGAATGTAGTCAGGCTTATCCGTATCCAGACGGTCCACGATGGTCGCGAGGTCTGTTGCACCGTAGCCATAGCCACCATTGCTGTTGCGTAGCATCAAAGGGGGAAGTTTCTTATCTTCCTGTAAATGAACAACAATCGCACCTTCAGAAGGCTCTGCCGTGCCGCTGTCTTCTAGGCTTTTCACCAGCGGACCAAGCATGTCCTGATACCGGCTCTCACCGTAGAAATAGGTAAATTCACAGCCCAAACGGTTATAGTCACGGCGCAGGCTGGCAATGCTCACATCCACGATCCGCTGCCACAACCGCATGTAACGTGCATCCCCTGCTTGAAGTGCGGACGTCGCCACACGGGCCTTATCGCGAAACGCTTCATCCGCCTTTGATTTGGCGGAGGCCGCAGGGTACCACTCCTGCAAATCCAGCATAGTGATTGGCGCGTTCACCTCATCCTCAAAAAGGTCAGGCCGCACATCTTCGATTTGGGTGATCAGCTGTCCCAGCTGCAAACCCCAGTCTCCCAAATGTACGTCGCTCACAACGTCATGCCCAGCAAACTCAAGCAGGTTGATCAATCCATGACCCACAATAGCCGAGCGCAAATGCCCAACATGCATTTCCTTGGCGAGGTTCGGCCCACCATAATCAACCATGAACTTTTTGCGCTCATCCGTTCCCGCCAGCGCCCGCGGATCGTCAACAGACGCAGCCACAAGCTTCCGCAGAGCTTCGTCCGTTGCCTTAAAGTTCAGAAACCCAGGCTTCACAAAGTCGGCCTCAAATAGTCCTTCCAGATCAAGCGCTTCCATAACAGCCGCGCCAGCATCCATAGGGTTCATCTTTTGGCTTTTGGCAACGCCCATAAGCCCGTTGCATTGAAAGTCGGCAAGATCCGGGCGGTCCGAAACCCGTACAGCAGCAAACTTCGTGTCATAGCCCGCACGGGAAAAAGCGGCGTTCACGAACGCTTGCAGCGTCTCTATCAGGGTCTTTTGCATCTGGCGCGGGCCTTCCTGGCATGGGTTTCAAAGTCGGGCTGTGCATACCGAGCTTGCGCCCTGAGGAAAAGAGGCAAATCATGCTGGCAAGGCTTCCCCTTGACTTGATTTTACTGTTATCAAATTTCCATGAGCACCACAAAGCCCCAGCGCATTAATGTCGAGTTTGTCTCGGCCTACCCCAGCCGCCCTCTGCGCGGTGAGGATGCTTATGCCGCCATCATCGGCGATGTGCTGGCCCGTATGGCCGCCACCCTTGGCCACGAAGTCACCCGTGAATACTACGTCAACGACGCTGGCGCGCAGGCCGACGCACTCGCACGCGGGGTTTACGCACGCTGCCTTGCACCGACAGAGTTTGAAGCAGACGAGATCACAGCCCTTGCCGCCGCCGTGCGCAAAGGACTGTCAAAGGACCTGTTCGAAGCCGTTGAGGCCGACTGGCTCCCAGCCGTTCGTCGTGCGGCTGTCGAGGCTGCGATGGCCAGCATCCGCGAAGGCCTCACAGCTCTCGATGTCCAGTTCGACACATTCACCCATGAAAGCAGCCTTGAAACACGCGGTGAGTTGTTTCGCCTTTTCAGTGACTTCGCCCGCAAAGATGCCCTCATGGACAGTTCAGGCAACCTGATAAATGCAGCACCTGAAAAACCTGTTGAGCGCCTCATGCTCGATACCGTTTCGCGCGGTGATCTGCGCCCCCGTCCGCTCACTGACGGCGACGGGCGCTACACCTACTACGCCGCCGATCTGGCATATCATTCAGACAAGCTCGCGCGCGGCTATGACCTTCTGATTGATGTGTTCCGCAAGGACCACTCAAGCTATGCACCCGGCCTCATTGCGGGCGTCGATCTGATGAGTGCAGGAAAAGCCAAACTTTCGGTCTGCCTGATTGACCCTGTCCGCCCAGCTCTGGCTGAGGAGCCCTCTCCCCGCGCGCCTGCTGTACAGGGGCTGCCATCCCTCGAAGAGCTACTGGCCTATTATGGTGCTCGCCTTTTGCGCAGGCTCTTTCTCACTCATGCACCAGGAGAGCCATTAGAGCTCGCCTGCTGCACAGAAATCCGCACAGCCCTTCTGGATGCCGATAAACTCTGCGCATCAGCGCTCGCACTCCCAATAAGTGACGTAGACGCACAATCGCTAGAAACTCCGCTCACTGAAGCCGCCTTTAACGCTCGCAACCCCCATATGCTCATGAAAAGCGCGAATGAACTGGCCGCGCAATTCATCAAGGCAGGCAAAATCACACCCAAGGGCACAGCCGCTCTGTCACAGCTCTTGGCCACCCTCGGCCTCGCCCAGTAACCAAAGGCAAGATCATGCCAGAATTGCAAATTCGTCCAATCACCGATCAGGATCGTCCCGAATGGGACCGCATGTTCACAGCTTATCTGGCGTTCTACAAAACATCGCGGCCGCAGACGGTTTACGACAGCTCCTTCGCGCGCCTACAGTCAGGCGCAGACAACGAATTCAAAGGGTTTATCGCAGTCAAAGATGGGCAGGCGATCGGCTTTACTCACTACCTGTTTCACCGACACATGTGGTCAGTCGAAAACAGCTGCTATTTACAAGATCTCTATGTTGATCCCGAGATTCGCGGTACAGGTGCGGGCCGCGCATTGATTGAAGCGGTTCATGCAGAGGCAGCCAAAGCTGGCGCAACTGGCGTCTACTGGCTCACGCAAGAGTGCAACAAAACCGCGCGTCAACTTTACGATCGCATCGGAGAGCTGACGCCATTTGTAAAGTATACCAAGCCGATCAACTAAGCCTCAACCACCCACATCTTCTTGCGCAATCGACACCGTTTTAACGATGGCGTAAGCGTCAAGACCAACATCAAGTCCAAGCGCCTTGGCAGATCGCCGCGTGATGCGCGCTTGTATTTGTCCTGCGGCTGTCTCCAGCGCCACAATCGCGCCAGGCCCGTCACCTTCACGCAGTCCGATAACTTTGGCAGGTAGGATATTAAGTGCCGACAGCCCCTCAGGCTTGTGGCGCGAGAGGATCACATCACTCGCCGCAATACGGACCCGAAGCGAAGCCCCGACCGTTTGTGCAACTTTCGGCAAGAATAGCGGCAAACCGCCCGCAGAGAGCTCGCTCAACCCGTCAGCATGATGAGCGACAACGACAGCATTGATCACAGCGCCAACACCACGCACGCCCCCCGGAACAAGGCGCGGATCAGCCAAGACATCGGAGGGTGCGCGCAAGCCCGAAGCCTGCCCCGCCTCGAGCGTCACAACATGATTGGCCAGCCGACCAAGTTCGCTTACAGAGTGCGTGACATAGAGGATCGGCAAGCCACCCTCGTCTCTGAGCCGCTCAAAATAGGGCAGCAGGTCTCCCTTGCGCGCGCTGTCAAGCGCAGCCAATGGCTCGTCCGCGAGAAGGATCTGAGGCCCGCTCAAAAGCGCCCGCCCAAGCGCCACACGCTGTGCTTCACCGCCCGAAAGTTTCGCAGGCCTGCGCGCCAGAAGCCCGCCGATGCCAAGAAGTTTTACAATACGGTCAAATTCCGCTCCGCTCGGCGGCTCAGCCGCAAGCTTGCGGCCATAGTTCAGGTTGCCCTCAACACTCAGCTGAGGAAAAAGCCGCGCATCCTGAAACACATATCCAACCCCACGTTTGTGCACAGGCAGGTTAATGCACGCGTCATGGTCAAAAAGCACCCGCTCTCCCAAGGCAATGCGCCCTCTGTCAGGCCGAGCCAGCCCCGCAACAGCGTTGATCAGCGTGGTCTTGCCAGAGCCTGACGGTCCGAACAAAACAGTGATCCCCTCAGGTGCCAAAAAGTCAGCGCGCAGTCCAAAGCCGTTCAGCGACTTTATGATATCGACCTTCAAACTCATATGCCCGACACCTTCCGCGCCATGCGCCGCGCCAGCCATTCAGAAAGCAACAGCGCGCCCATGGCCACGACAACAGCAATGATCACAAGTTTCACAGCCGCACTTTCACCACCCGGAACCTGCAAGAAACTATAGACCGCCGAGGGCAGCGTTTGCGTCTCACCAGGAATGTTGGAGACAAACGTGATTGTCGCGCCGAACTCGCCCATCGCTTTGGCAAAGCCGAGCACGGCACCCGCCAGAACACCAGGCATCGCCATGGGCAAAGTTACGGTGAAAAACACTCTCAACGGCGAAGCTCCCAGCGTCGCCGCCGCAGCCTCAAGGCGTTGATCGACGGCCTCGATTGACAGGCGGACCGCACGCACAACCAGCGGGAACGCCATAATCGCCGCCGCAAGAACAGCCCCTGTCCAACGAAAGGCCAGCGGTAAGCCTATGGCTTCTAGCAGCTGACCACCAATCCCTTGCGACCCAAAAAAGATCAACAACAGATAGCCCGTGACAACAGGGGGCAAAACCAGCGGCAAATGCACAAGCCCGTTGAGCAGCCCATGCCCCCAGAACCGCCCCCGCGCCAGCGCATAAGCCACAGCAATCGCCAGCGGCAAGCTCAAGACAGTTGCCCAAAGCGCCACCTTAAGCGAGAGCACAACTGCCTGCCATTCTTCAGGGCCAAGCCAGCTCATTCCTGCGTCTCCACGCGCAAAAATCCTTGCGCTTCAAACGCAGCCCAAGCGGCTTCACTTTGCAAAAACGCGAAGGCTGAGGACCCGTTTTCAGTCAAAAGCGCCGCTGGGTAAACAATAGGGCCATAGCTATTTTTGGGAAAGCTCAGCAAAATCTGCACCTTGGGCTCTGCCCTGGCATCGCTCGCGTAAACGATCCCATAGCGCGCCTCGCCCCGCGCTACGAGCGCAAGAGCCGCGCGCACATTGTCTGTCTCAACCACCCGCCCATGCAAAGCCTGCCAAAGCCCCAAGCTCTCAAGCGCCGCACGGCCATAAATCCCAGCGGGCACTGCCTTGGTCAGGCCCATGGCGATGCGGCCTTCACCAAAGCTCGCCGCATGGTCAAAACTGAGTTGAGGTTCCGCCGCCTGCCCAATCAGAACAAGAGAATTGCCGAGCAACTCGACGCGTTCAATTGCCTCAACTCCTCCACGCTCTTGCAAATGATCCATCCAATTCACATTGGCCGAAACAAAAATATCTGCGGGTGCACCCTGCTCAATCTGGCGCGCCAAAGCAGCACTGCCCGCATACACCATACGAAGCCTCTGGCCCGTCGCCGCTTCCGCTAAAGGTTTTAGATTGTCGAGTGCAGTCTTAAGGCTCGCTGCGGCAAAAATGGTCACGGTCTCAGCCGCCGCCGCGCCGCTCAGCGCGACAGCCAGCACAGCCGCCAAACCCCATTTTCTCGCGCGTGCCATCGCCTCTTCCTTCGCACAAAAAAGCCCCGATGCTTTAACAAACATCGGGGCCATAATGTCAGAGCCTAACGTCTTAGCCCAGAACAGATTTTACCGCCTTGGCCGTCTTGCCAACCACTTCGTCAGCCTCCTCGCGTGTAAGGCAGAAGGGCGGTGCAAAACCTAGGATATCCCCCTGTGGCATTGCCCGCGCAATCACGCCCTCAGCCAGCAAAGCACCCGCAATCTGCGGCCCGATCTTCTCAGACGCCTCAAAATAAACCCGCCCATCGCGCGCCTTTACAAATTCAACAGCACAGAGCATCCCCTCGCCGCGAACTTCGCCCACATGCGCATGATCGCCCAGCGCATCAGCCATGGCCGCGTTCAGATAGGCGCCCGTTTCGCCTGCATTTTCCATGAGCTTCAGCTCGTCCAGAAGCTTGAGATTGGCAACGCCCGCCGCCGCCCCAATAGGGTGCGCAGAATAGGTCCAGCCATGGCCGATGGGTCCGTTTTCGTCTGTGCCCTGCTCCAACACAGCCCACATTTTCTTGCTCACAATCGAGCCCGAAAGCGGCGCGTAGGCCGAGGTGAGGCCTTTGGCGATAGTGATGAGATCAGGCTTCATCCCGTAGTGTTCAGAGCCAAACATCGTTCCGAGACGGCCAAAGCCTGTGACAACTTCATCCGCCACCAACAGAATATCATGGCGCTCAAGAACCTCCTGAATAGCCGCCCAGTAGCCTTCAGGCGGTGGCACAATGCCCCCCGTGCCGAGCACAGGCTCACCGATAAACGCCGCGATCGTGTCAGCACCTTCACGCGCAATCAGGGCTTCCAGTTCGGCGACGCAATGCGCAACAAACTCAGCTTCAGTTTGCTCCAGATTGTCACGGCGGAAATAATAGGGCGCTTCAGTGTGCACCACTTGCGCAAGTGGCAGATCAAACTTCTTGTGAAACAACTCAAGCCCCGTAAGCGAGCCCGTCACAAGCCCAGACCCGTGATATCCGCGCCAACGGCTGATGATCTTTTTCTTCTCGGGACGGCCTAGAATATTATTGTAATACCAGATCAGTTTGACGTTGGTTTCGTTGGCGTCAGAGCCGCCAAGACCAAAGTAGACTTTGCTCATGTGCTCAGGCGCACGATCAAGGATCATCTTGGCCAGCGTGATGCTCGCCTCGGTTCCATGGCCCACGTAGGAGTGATAATATGCCAGCTCCTTTGCTTGCGCTGCAATCGCTTCGGCGATTTCTTGACGCCCATAGCCGACATTGACGCAGTAAAGCCCCGCAAAGGCGTCGAGCAGACGGTTGCCGTCGCGGTCTTCGATATGGCAGCCCTTGGCTCCCGTGATGATCCGCTGAGGCGTCACGCCACGAGCAAACTCGGCCAAATGTGTTGACGGATGGAAAAAATTCTCGCGGTCCCACGCTTCGAGGTGGTCGTTCTTAAGCATGTGAAAATGCTCCTATGGTTGGCATCTCACCTTTATGCCGGAGCTCAGCGTGCAGATGGTTGGGTTAATGCGCAGCACCTGTGTGCCAAATGAATGCGCGCATTTCCAGAGCAAAAATCCCTAAGTACTGATTTTCGTGCCAACACCGTCCATAATCTGCGCCACATAAGTGGCAATCGCCGTGTCCTGAGCACCTGTCCCCGTTAGGTCGCAGATGGTGATATCCGCTTCGCTCCGTCGTCCCTCAGCCTTTCCAATAACAACGTCTCCAAGCTCTGTCGGCATCTTGCCTTCAGGCCAAACCCCTGCTGCCAAGGCCGCCTCAAGCTCGCCTGAAACCATGCATTGACTGCCATTGTCGGCCACATAGTGATCGGCCTTGGCAAGCGCGTTGGCGTCAATCTCGTTTTTGCCTGCCTGATCCGCACCCATCGCAGTGATATGGAGGCCCTTGTGCAACCACTCAGCCTTGATAACAGGCTCGCGCGCAGGCGTTGTCGTCACGACAAGCTGACTCTGCGCAACAAGATCCGCAGCATCCGTCGTCATTTCGCAATCAATGCCAAGCGTTTCACTCAGATCCGCAGCACAGCGCGCCGCCTTTTGCATATCGCGCCCAAAGACCAAGAGCCGCTCAAACGGGCGTACCAAATGTGCGGCCTGCATCTGGAGGCGCGCCTGCACACCCGTGCCTATCACACCTGCAACACGGACCTCTTTTGGCGCAAGGTGCTTGGCGGCAACAGCGCCCGCCGCGGCTGTGCGCAGATCGGTCAAATAGCCGTTGTCCAAAAACACGGCCTGCACCAGACCCGTTTTTGCTGACATAAAGATCATCAGCCCGTTGAGACTCGCCAAACCAAGCTTGGGGTTGTCAAAAAATCCAGGGCTCACCTTGATCGCAAAGCCATCAAAGCCTTCGATATAGGCGGTCTTCACATCGACCTCGCCGTTGGCCTTCTCAAGCTCCATCGACAAGATCGGCGGCATGGTCACCTTGCCTTTTGCCAGCGCCGCAAAACCACTTTCGATAACTTCGATCAGTTCGCCATTGAGCGAAACCAGACCACGCAGTTCCGCTTCGGTCACGATAGAAACGTCATGTGCCATATGGCCTCCCTTTGATCTCTCGTTCGCCGAGCTGTACGCTTTGCCCCGCGTAAATTCGTGCACTTTGCTTCATGTCAGCGTTACGCCCAGTTAGGATCGTCGCGACAGGCCCACGAGGCTTGGGCAGCTTGCCGGCCAACATCGCAGCAATCGCGACAACACATGCGCCTTCCGCAATGAGCCGATCCTCATAGAACAACACTTGCATCGCGTGGTAGATTTCGTCCTCAGTCACCAGAAGCACATCGTCGAGCAACTCTTTGCAGGCTGCAAAGCTCAACTGGTTTTCAAGCCCGATGCCTCCTCCAAGGCTATCAGCAAGACTCGGCACTTCTTCAACTTCCAGAGGAGCGCCTGCTCTGAGGCTCTCATACATCGCAGCCCCACGCTCCATACTAATGCCGTATATCTTGATGTCAGGCTTGAGCGCCTTGGCAGCCGTCGCCACGCCCGCAGCCAAGCCACCTCCAGACAAAGGCACATATATCGCTTCAAGCTCGGGAACGGTTTCAAGCATTTCAATCCCGATGGTGCCCTGCCCTGCAATCACGTAGCCGTCGTCAAATGGCGAAATTTCGACCAGCCCCTCTTCAGCCACCAACCGCAACGCTTCAACCTGCGCCTCATCTTGTGAGCGCCCAATGATACGGACCTCTGCACCCAAGGCACGAATGCCCTCGACCTTCGCATCAGGCACAAGCTCCGACATGCAAATGACCGCGCGTACCCCCGCCTTGGCAGCGGCATAAGCCACTCCGCGTCCATGGTTGCCTGTAGAACAGCACGTTACACCGCGCGTCCCTTTGGGTAGGTTCGCAACAGCATTCATCGCCCCGCGTAGCTTGAACGCCCCGATCGGCTGCATCATCTCGCATTTGTAATAAAACGGCTGACCAGCGGCCGCGCTCATATAGGGCGACAGGATCATCGGTGTAGCATCCGCCAGCCCCGCTATAACGCGCTGCGCAGCATTAATATCGCTCAATTCAACGCGCATAAGCCCCCCACTGTCCCATTCTATTCTCTGAAAGCACAGCAAACCGCCTGTGTCAGCCCCAAATCGAACCCGTCAACACTCTGTTGACGGCCTGCCAAACAGGGGCCGCATCAAGATTACAGTGAGATACATCGGGATCTGATAGCACCCCAAAAATATCAAAAATTCAGGGGACTGCGTGACGGGCAAAGCGACGAAAAACAAAGCGACATTGCGGTTTCCTGCCACAATCGAAAAGGGCACGACCTCTTCCTCTACCATGTTCTGGCCCAACAAAAGATAGGCAGAGGCCTGCAACCCAAAGTTCACCACGAGCACGAGTGCGAGCCACTTGCCGACTTCCAAAGGAATGGCCTTGATCGCAGGCCCCAAAGCACTCATCAAGCCGATCACAATAACCGCAAGCGCGATAGACATAACCCCGTCAAGAGCGGCGCGGCGCTCTCCTTCTAGCTCGGGCAAAGCGATATGACGTGTTAGAAAAGCCAGTCCTATGGCAGCCCAAATTGATAGGAGCAACTTGCCAGAGGCCAAAAGCGCTGCATTCAGATCACCCAACTCAGGACTGAACCAAAACACAGGAATAACCGTCAGCGGCAACAGCGCGGTCCCCAGAATAAGGAGGCGAAACGCAGGCTCAGGCGCGTGGCCAAGCAAGATCGAAATATTCGGGCTCCCCGTCACGGAGGGCGCCGCAAGCATCAATGTAAAGGCGATAGCGTAGGGTGAGCCCGCGAGGCCAAAAAGCCAAAACCCCGCAAGCGCGAGCAAAGGCAGAGCAAGTTGATAACTCAACACAACCGCAAGCGTACGGCGCACTCCTTTTAGCCCCAACAGCGCGTCACGATGGCCAACACGCAACCCTGTCAAAAACAAAAGCAACAACACAAGCTCAGCCAGCCATGGCTTTAAAGCCTGTGCAAGCTCGGGCAACACTAGCCCACCCAAAAGACCAAGCACCAACGCCCAGCGCCCGTGCTTGGCCACAAAGCCAAGTGCCACGAGCATCGCTAGCCCGAAGCACCCTGACGGATATTGTCAGGCAACCACGTCGCCAACTCGGGGAAGATAACAAGGATCACAACCATCAAAAGCATGAGGCCAACCATCGGAATGGCCGTTTTGGCGATATAGCTGATCTCATGGCGCGTCATGCCTTGCAAAACGAACAGATTAAATCCAATCGGCGGCGTAACCTGCGCCGTCTCGATCACCACCACGAGGAAGATCCCAAACCAGATCACATCAATCCCCGCTGCTCGGATCATCGGCTCGACAATCGCCATGGTCAAAACCACCGAGGACAGCCCGTCCATGAACATGCCAAGCACCAAATAGAACAGCGTCAAGACAGCAATCAGCGCAACCGGCGAAAGATTGTAGCTGTCAATCAACCCCGCAAGCGCACGCGGCAGGCCCGTGAAGCCCATAGACAGCGACAAGAACGCTGCGCCCATCAGGATGAAGGCAATCATCGCCGAGGTCTTGGTTGCCCCCATGAGCGCCTGCTTAAAGGTGTTCCAATCAAGCGAGCCCTGCACAGCCGACAAGACCAAAGCCCCAAAGACCCCCACAGCGGCGGCTTCCGTTGCTGTGGCATAGCCAGAATACATCGAGCCGATGACAATAAACACAAGCCCGAAAAGCGGCAGCAGAAAGCGGCTCTCCGCCATACGCTTTGAGAAAGACATCTTGGGTTCAGGCTCTGGGCGCTGGTCTGGGTAAAGATAGTGCCAAGCAATGATGTAGAGCATAAAAAGCCCTGCCAAAACCAGACCAGGAAAGACACCTGCCATAAACAGCTTGGTGATGCTTTCATTGATCGTCACGCCATAAACAATCAGCGTGAGAGACGGCGGGATCATCAGCCCCAAGGTGGCAGCGCCCGCAAGCGTCCCAATAATCATGAACTCAGGGTAGCCGCGCTCGCGCAACTCGGGGATCGACATCTTGCCAACCATATTGAGCGTTGCAGCCGAAGAGCCCGAGACAGCCGCAAAAATGGTGCAGCCTGCGATATTCGTATGCAGCAGTCCCCCTGGCAAATAGCGCATCCAAGGCGCAAGCCCTCGGAACATGTCCTCGGATAATCGTGTTCGATACAGGATTTCGCCCATCCAAATAAAGAGCGGCAGCGCCGTAAGCGTCCAGCTTGAAGCACCCGACCAGATCGTTGTGATCATCGCGTCGCCTGCGGGGCGCATTGTGAACAGCTCCATGCCAACCCAAGCGACACCCATAAGAGCAAGCCCGATCCAGACAGAGCCCCCCAAAAGCGCAAAGAGAACGAAGAGGAAAATAACTGTGGCGTAAAGTTCGCTCATTCTAGAACCTCTCCATGAATTTGTGTTTCGCGATAGCAAAGCAGGCGTGTGAGATAGTCCCAGATCGCAACCGCCAAAAGCACGGTTCCGATCGACATCGGCAACTGTGGCAGCCAGACAGGCGTGTAAACCCAGCCCTCAGCTGAGTTCGCCCAAAGCTCGCCCCACTTCAGCGGCGAGGTCGCAAACATCGAGAAGAACGTGATCAGCCACTCGGGCGTAAAGTCCTGCCCCTGTGTGCGGTCATTCAACATCTCAGACATAATGTTGGTCTTGATGGCATAGCGCGCAAAATATGTTGCCGTCACCGCAGCAATCCACATCGCAAGCGCATCAAGCCAGAATTTGGTAAACGCATTGAGGTTGAGAAAAATCGAAACCCTGATGTGCGCACCTTGCGTCAGCGTATAAGCAAGCGCAAAAAACGAGGTCGCGGCCATGGCGTAGCCTGCATATTCCGTTGATCCTGGGAAGGTAACATTGGACCATCGGGCAACCATCTGACCAATGATCAGCAAAAGGATGGCCACCATAAAGACAGCAGCCACAGCGCCCGCGAACGCGTAAATTTTATCTAGCACGCGCCACAAAGGCTGCAACATCCGCGCCGCAGACGGGCCTTTCCACAAGCAATAGAGCGCCAAAACTGTCGGAAAAACAAAGAGCCAGACCCATAAAGGCAGCCCCAGAAACGCTTGCCAATCTCTCATGACCCTCCCCCTTTTTTATTTATTTATAAGGTTTAGCAGCCTCACCGCACTGCGTACGATGAGGCCACCCAAGCTTAGCTTACGTTTTTAGTTTGCGTTATATGCATCGAGAATGGCTTGGGCATCAGCACCCGCTTCGGCCACCCAGTCACTTTGCATCTTCGCGCCAATTTTTTGAAGCTCCGCGAGGAACTCAGGCGCAGCATCTTCAACGACCATGCCATTGGCTTCGAGCTGTTCAAAATACCAGTCCGCCAGACTTGCAGATTTGGCATTACAGGCCACGCCGGTTTCGTCCGCCGCTTTTTGAACAGAGGCCTGCATATCTGCGCTCAGCCCATCCCAAACACCTTTGTTTACCATCACATAGTTACGTGGGTGCCAGGCGTTGACTTTGTAGTAGTGGGTCAGCGTTTCCCAGACTTTGCGGTCATAGCCTGTCGAACCTGACGAAATGAACGCCTCGGCAACACCAGTCGCCAAAGCTTGGCTCAGTTCTGCAGCTTCAACCTGAACAGGAATCATTCCGAGCTCTTCGGCAAATGTCGCTGTCGCTGTGTTATAAGAGCGGAATTTTACGCCCTGCGTATCGGCAGAAGACGCCACTGGCTTCTTGAAGTAAAAGCCCTGCCCCGGCCATGCACAGGTATAAAGCGTGACAAGGTTTTGCTCCGCAAGCTGCCCGTTTACTTTGTCTTTCGCGGCCGCCCAGAGCTTTTCGTTGTCCGCGTAGTTTGTGGCAATAAACGGCACGTTGTCCCAGCCCAAAAGCGGTGCTTCGTTCGCGTGAGCACTCATAAAGCGTTCGCCGATTGGCGCTTGCCCTGTCTGGACTGCGCGTTTGATTTCGCCGCCCTTAAACAGTGAGCCGCCTGGATGAACCGTAATGTCGATCTCGCCGCCCGTGTACTCTCGTACTTTATCAGCAAACACGACGCCCATTTCAGAGTGGAAGTTGCTCGCGGCATACGCCATTGGCATATCCCACTTTTCTGCCGAAGCAGCATTCGCCGCAATCGCCAAAGCAACACTCGCCGCAGCAGTGCTCAATTTATGTGTCAGTGTCTTCATTGTCTTTTCTCCCTTTGGTTTCTTCAGTTTCTTGGTTTGTTTAGCCCTTAGCAAAGCGCATAGGCTGAAAGGGGCGCATATCATTGTTAGAATGCTGCCCCGTAATCATGTCAGCCACAAGCCGACCCGTCTTTGGCCCACCTGTCAGGCCAATGTGGTGATGGCCAAACGCGGCAAAAACACCGCTCGTTCCAACCTCACCAATCAGCGGCAAGCTGTCGGTAGGGGCAGGTCGAAAGCCAAGCCACTCTTCTTCACCGTCGGCTTCAAGCCTTGGAAAAAACGCTTTCACTTTTTTGCGCAGCAGAGCGAGAGGCGCTTTGGAACGCTCCTCTGTCAGCCCGCCAAATTCAACGATGCCAGCGCAGCGTAGCCCCTGATTCATAGCTGTTGCAACAAATTTGCCCTCAGCCAACATCATCGGGTTGTTTGGGACTTCGCTCGGCCCTTTGTAAACAATGTGATATCCCCGCTCGGCCTCAAGCGGCACGCTGATACCAAGCTTGCCCATCAACGGCTTGGACCAGACACCCGAAGCGATCACAGCCTTGTCACATTCAAAGCGTCCCTCGGTTGTTTCTACAGCTGACACCGCGCCACCGCTCACATCAAAATCTTTCACTTCGGCCTGCACAAAGCGCCCGCCCAGCTGCTCCAGAAGCGCCACGAGATCTTTCACATATGAGCCGGGGTTGAGAATGAACCCATGATTTTTCATGACAGCAAGAAGTCCCGCCGCTTCGCTCAGGATTGGTTCCCGCTCATGGACTTCGTCCCCCTCCACAAGCTCAGGCACAAAGCCCGCCTCGGCGCGCAGCTTCCAGCTAAAGGCATCTGCGTCAAAGGCTGCACGGTCTTTATAAACAAAGGAATAGTCGGACTCGCACACCCATTTGGAGGCGTCTGTCCCATGCGTCAGGGCCTGATGTTGCTCAAGGCTGTCCCCGACAATAGTGGTCAAACCTTGGCTGATCCGACGCGTATCGCCAGCATTCGCATGGCTCATATAACGCACAAGCCAAGGCACAAGTTTTGGGAGGTAGCTCCAACGCATGAACAATGGAAAATTCGGATCGGCCAGATAAGCTGGCGCCTTGCGGAGCAAACCCGGCCCTGTAACAGGCACAACAGAGGAACTGGCCAAAATACAGCCGTTGCCATAAGACGCTCCCATTCCTGGCTCGCCCTTATCAATCAGCGTAACTTCCTTGCCTGCGCGCCGCAGCCATATCGCACTGGCAGCGCCAACGATCCCAGCTCCGACAATCACAATGTGCTCTGACTTCATTACGCGTTCCCCTATCGCTGGATTTAGCATGCGGAGTCCCCTGCATCATTTCAAATACAATTAAATAGCCTTCACATAACTTTTTATTATACTGTATTTGCATGCGCCTTAGATTCAGACAACTTCAAGCCTTCCATGCCATCGTCGAAAGCGGGACCGTAACAGGCGCCGCCGAAGCACTTGGGATTTCTCAGCCAGGAATTTCGAATCTCTTAGCTCAGCTCGAGCGCCAAACAGGCCTGCCACTTTTTGAGCGTGTACATGGCCGCCTTGTACAAACGCCCGAAGCGGCGATGCTCTTCCGCGAAATCGATACCGTCGTGCGCGGCCTCGACCACGTCACCCAAACAGTCGTTGATTTGCAAAACAAGCAAGCGGGTCAGCTCCAAGTCGCGTCGCAACACTCGATGTCATTTGGCTTTATTCCAGCGGTCATCGCAAAATTCGCCAAAGACCGACCTGATATGAACATCTCGTTTCAGTCCCAGTATTCGACCAAAATTCAGGAATGGGTCACATCTGGACTTTTTGAAATCGGGATATGCGAGCGCCCTCTGCTCTATGACACACTCACGGTCTATCCGCTTCATGTCCAAACTCGCCTCGCAATTCATCGCGACGATCCGCTCGCGCAGTATGATGTTTTGACACCCGAATTGCTCGGCGATACGCCCATTATAGCCATGGGGCCTGATCACATGACGCACCGCCGCCTACGCGAGGCTTTCGCCGATGCCGGCATTCCAATGCGCACACGCGTGCACTCACATCTTTTCAAGAATCTGCTGAGTTTTGTAAAAGAAGGTATGGGCGTGTCTTTGCTTGACCCCTTCGTGCTTGAGCACGACTTCGATCCCCGTTTTGTCTCACGCGCCTTTGAACCAGCCATCAACATGGATATGGCCGTCATCACTTCGGCGACGCGCCCGCTGTCCCAAACGGCAAAGGATTTCCTTGAGCTGCTTCTCAAGGAGCTTGAGCCCTACCAAACGCCCAGCTAAGCAAAGTTATCCAGCGCCCAGAACGGCCAGAACCCAAAATGAGGGCCAAATGACACAGCCAGAACAGCAGATAAAACCGCGCCTCGGAATCCTACTGCTCGACACAGCGTTTCCACGCATCTTGGGCGACATCGGCAATCCGGAAAGCTGGCCCTTTCACGTGCGCTACGAGGTGGTCAAAGGCGCAACCCCTGACGCGATTGTCAAAGGCGACCCAACCCAAATGCTCAACGCCTTCATTGAAGCAGGCCAAAAGCTCATTGCCAACGGCTGCACAGGAATCACAACAACCTGTGGGTTCCTGTCGCTCCTGCAAGACGATCTCAAGTCCGCGCTAGGCGTCCCTGTCGCAACATCCTCGCTCATGCAAATTCCAACCATCAACGCTCTTTTGCCCTCAGGCAAGTGTGCCGCAGTACTCACCATTTCAGCCGAAAGCCTGACAGCCGCCCACCTAAAAGCTGCGGGCGCACCCCTCGACACCCCGATCATCGGCACAGACGACGGTGCATTTAGCACTGCTATCCTTGGCAACAAGCCTGAGCTTGACGTTGACGCCTCAAAAGCCGAAATCACCGCCGCCGCAAAACAGCTTTGCGCCGCGCACCCTCACGTAGGCGCACTTGTGCTCGAATGTACCAACATGCCGCCCTATGCCGCCGCTGTTGCGGAAGCAACGGGGCTCCCCGTCTATTCAATTTACAGCTTAGTGAGCTGGTTTGAAGCTGGCCTCGCGCCCCGCAGTTTCTAGGCGGTTCCCAAAGGGCAACCAGCTGAAATTAAGAAAAAGATTGCCAATTGACCCCAAGAAACTAAGCTCGGATCGTTGCGGCCAAGAGATTCTCTGTCTATCGCGGGGCCGTACGGGGAGATCAATAAAAAGCGCATGACCGATAAATCAAACAAAAACACCACGGCTGCCACGCTAGAAGTAGAAGACTTGCACAAATCATTTGGAGACCTAGAGGTCCTCAAAGGTGTGTCCATGACCGCGCGTGAAGGCGATGTCGTCTCAATTGTTGGCTCCTCTGGGTCGGGCAAAAGCACATTTTTGCGCTGCATAAACCTTCTGGAACTTCCCACCGCGGGCACGATCCGCCTCTCGGGCGAAGACGTAAAATTCAAAGGCAGCGGAAAAGACCGCGTGCCATCGGACAAGAAACAAGTCGCGCGGCTGCGCTCTCAACTTGGCATGGTCTTTCAAAGCTTCAATCTTTGGCAGCATATGACCGTGTTGCAAAACGTCATGGAAGGTCAAGTGCAGGTACTTGGAGTGCCCAAAGCCGAGGCCCGCGAGCGCGCTGAAGGTATTCTTGAGCGCGTCGGGCTTTATGACAAACGCGAGCAATATCCAGCGTTTCTGTCTGGAGGCCAACAACAGCGCGCCGCCATCGCGCGCGCCGTGGCGATGGAGCCCAAAGTTATGCTCTTTGACGAGCCGACATCGGCGCTTGATCCTGAGCTTGTCGGCGAAGTGCTCAAAGTTATTCGTGGTCTTGCCGAAGAAGGCCGCACCATGATCCTCGTGACGCATGAAATGCGATTTGCGCGCGATGTATCGTCAGAGGTGGTTTATCTGCACGAAGGCCGCGTCGAAGAACGCGGCGCGCCAGAAACCATCTTCACGAACCCCAGCAGTGAACGTTTTGCCTCGTTCATTCAAACAACTCACTAACCAACAAAAAAACGGGAGACTAAAATGAAACTTAAATCAATCCTTGGCACAGTTGCCGCTCTGGCCCTCACGGCAACAGCAGCCACAGCCGAAATCAAAATCGGTTTCGCCGCCGAAGCCTACCCACCCTTCACAGCAAAGAACGCTGCAGGCGAATGGGAAGGTTTTGAAGTCGATCTCAAAAACGCTCTTTGTGCAGCGATGGAAGAAGAATGCGTCGTCGTTGACGTAGCATGGGACGGCATCATCCCGGCTCTTCTCGCAGGCAAAATCGACGCGATCGTTGCGTCAATGTCAATCACAGCCGAGCGTATGGAGACAATCAACTTCTCCGATAAATATTACAACACACCCGCCGTTCTGGTGGCGCCAAAGTCCATGGACATCGGCCCAGATAGCCTTGCGGGCAAAATCGTAGGCGTGCAAGTTTCGACAATTCACCAAAACTATGCCGAAAAGCACTTTGATGGCACAGAAATCAAAACCTACAGCACGTTTGATGAGCACAACCAAGACCTGACAGCAGGCCGTGTTGACGCCGTTGTTGGCGACTCAATTGCCTTCGCAGATTACCTTGCAAGCGCTCCAGACATGGAAGTGAAAGCAGAACTCAACGACGAAGAAGTCTTCGGACCTGGCGTCGGTGTTGGCATGCGCAAAGAAGACACAGGACTGGCCGCGAAGTTTAACGCAGCGATCAAACAGATCCGCGAAGATGGCACATATGACGCCATCGGCAAAAAGTTCTTCGACTTTGACATTTACGGCGGCTAAACGCCCTGTGTGCGCGGCGGTGTCTTCTGCCGCGCACTTTTTTATCTGATCGGACTTCATGGAAAACGCGCTCGAACTCTTGGCCCTTTCGCCCCCCGGATGGGGCGGCAACTTGCTGCGCGGGCTTTGGAGCACGTTCCAGATTGCGCTTGGCGCTTATGCTCTTGGGCTAGCCCTTGGCCTCTTCGGAGCCTTCGGAAAAATCTACGGTGGTCCCGTCTTGCGCGGCGCACTCACAGTCTACACGACTGTTATTCGGGCCGTGCCCGAACTCGTTCTGATCCTCCTTCTCTATTACCTCGGCACAGACCTGCTTAATATGGCGCTCACCTCAATGGGGTTTGAGCGCATGGATATTTCAGGCCTTTGGGCCGGCATCTATGTTATTGGTTTTGTTCAAGGCGCTTACTCTACAGAAGTTCTGCGCGGCGCATTTCTCGCTGTGCCCTTTGGGCAAATCGAAGCCGCGCGCGCGATCGGGATGTCAGCCTTCAAGTCACACTGGCGTATCATATTGCCAGCCATGATCCCTTTCGCCCTGCCGGGTCTTGCCAATCTCTGGCTCATCGCCACCAAAGAAACCGCTCTGCTTGCGGTCGTCGGCTTTTCTGAGCTTGCGCTTGAAACCAAGCAGGCCGCAGGCGCAACAAAGTCTTACTTCATGTTTTATATGGCCGCAGCCGTACTCTACCTCGCGCTCTCTCTCGCCTCCACGGGCGTCTTTGCTCTGATCGAGCGGCACTTCCGCCGCGGTCAGCCAAGTCAGAGTTAAGCATATGGATTGGTCATGGCTCCCCGAGTATCTCCCGCGCTTCGCAGAAGGCCTCTGGCTTACCCTGCAGCTCTTGTTCTGGTCGATCCTGATCGGCATGTCTCTGGCGATCCCAATTGGCCTTGTGCAGGTCACAGGCCCACGACCGCTCGCTTGGCTTGCGCGTGCCTTCACAACAGTGATCCGCGGCACGCCTCTGCTCATTCAGCTCTGGCTGATTTACTACGGCGTCGGCTCGCTCTTTCCCTCGATACCCGGTATCCGCGAGAGCTTCCTCTGGCCTGTGTTGCGCGATGCCTTCCCCTACGCGGTTCTGGCGTTTTCCTTGTCCGTAGCAGGCTATGAGGGCGAGATCATGCGCGGAGCCTTCCGTGGTGTCCCCAAAGGCGAACTTGAGGCCGCGCGAGCCATCGGCATGAGCCCCTTCCAAGTGCTCCGCCGCGTCTGGCTGCCTCGCGCCTTACAAAACACATTCCCGACCCTCACGGGCGAATTTATCCTCACGCTCAAAGCCACACCGCTTGCAGCGACCATCACAGTCTTTGAGGTCTATGGCATCGGGTCTATCGTGCGGCAGGAAACATACAAAATATATGAGCCATTGCTCTTTGTTGCAGCAATCTATCTCTGCCTCACAGGCATTCTTGTCCTCGGGTTCCGCTATCTGGAAAACCGCATACCAAAACAATCCCGCAGTTAAAGGCGCCTCATGTCACGCTCATATACCTTTTCACATGCGATCTCACGCCAACCGTCGCAAAGCATCATCAAAGGCCTGCGCGCTGTGGATACAGGCACACCCGATCTTGCGCTCTTTGCTCAGCATCATGCCGACTATGTCGCCGCCCTGCGCTCTACAGGTGCAGAGGTCACGCTGCTTGACGCATTGGAAGATTACCCCGACAGCGTCTTCGTTGAAGATGCCGCCCTCTGCCTTCCTGAAGGGGCCGTTGTCATGCGCCCCGGCGCGCCAACACGCCTCGGCGAGGCCGCGATCATGGCTCCCACATTGGCCCACTTCTATGAAGACATCCGCACAATCGAAGCCCCCGACTTTATCGAAGGCGGCGACATCCTGACCACAGAAAAAGAAATCCTCGTCGGAACGTCAGCCCGCACCACATCGGGCGGCATCGAAGCCCTCCGCCGCGCCACAGTCGACTGGGGCTACACCGTGCGCGAAGTCACCACCCCTGCGGGCGTACTGCACTTCAAGACTGACTGCTCGCTGCTCGATGAAGAGACCATCCTCTCCACAAAACGCCTCGCCGCCTCAGGCTGCTTTGAGGGCTACCGCGTCATCCATACCGCCGAGGGCGAAGAGGCCTGCGGCAACACCATCCGCTTCAACGAACTGGTGATCATGCCCTCAGGCTTCCCGCGCACAGCGGAGGTGCTTGATAAGGCGGGCTATACTGTGCGTGAAGTCGGCAATTCAGAGGCCGCCAAGCTCGATGGAGGCATGTCCTGCCTAAGCCTGCGCTTCTCGCCGCCAAAGCCCCCAGTTAAGGCCTAAGCCAGCCTTCATAAGCGAGCAAGACGACATCAAAGATAGGAGCACGCACTTCTATCTTGAAGTGATACGTCCCAGCGGCCCCCCATTCGCGGGCCGTGACGCGCGGCCATAGCGCGCGCGGCAAAGGCATGTCCATAAAACGAACCCCTCTGGTCTCTTGGCTGAGCGCTCCATGCGCAATGACAAGCTCAGAGGTGATCGTCACAACGCCCATACGCTCAACAACCAGATCACCCGACTGCCAGACCTCAGAACGCAACTCGCGGTCCTTAATCTGACGCCGCCAAATCGCTACGTGTTCCTCTTCTCGCGTGCCAAACCAAAGTGGCGCATCTTTGCAAGGTGGGGGAAAGCCAAAGAGTTGCATGATTGGAGAGGCTCGCAAACTGATCTCGCCCTCTTTGATGCCAACCTGACGATGGAGCGCCTGAACTTCAGGCGCAAGCGCCTCAAAGCGCGCGCCGAGAATGCGTTCAAATAGCCTCATATCAGAAGTCTCCTCACATCTCTGCCGACCAAACCTGCCCGCGTTGGACTAGGCTTTGATCTGATAAATGACAAGTCATCAAAGGAAAATGGCAGGGGCACACAGACTCGAACTGTGGGCCTACGGTTTTGGAGACCGTCGCTCTACCAACTGAGCTATACCCCTAAGGCCAAGCTATCGGATAAATCGCAGCGCGGCGGAAATCAAGGCGCTTTTTCACTCAAAGCGCTTTTTCAGCTGCAAGGCCGCAAAACTTGGCGATTTATGATTGGCATCCTCTTTTTCGGCAGCGCCCTCAACTGCATAAACAGGGTCGCTAAACATACCCTGCACGACAGCCTCTTCTGGTTGTCCGATAAATCCCAGCCCCAAATCCTCAAAAGCTCGCTCAAGCGCAGCCCACAACCGTGCTCTATGGCTCGGCTGCGCCTCTAATACTCTTGGGTAGTCTGCCAAGAGGCGGCCCTCTGCTCTCTGATCTATGACACCCCAACATGGAAAGCCCGCGAAAACAAAGACAATCTCCTCGGCCCCATCCGCCTTCATCAGCTGTGCCATCCTAACGGCGCGACGCTCCTGCAAGAACTGCTTGGCCGCAGATGCAAGTGCCGCCTCACTGACCGAACGCTCATGATCAAGCATCAGATCGATATATGCTGCGAAGAACTCAGCCAACCGAAGCCGCACGCCATAAAAGACAAAAACATTGAAGTCTTTGGTCCGCAGATGCTTGCGCCCCTTTCCGTTGACAAAAAGAACGGCCTTTTCGGCTTCTGGCGTGATTGGACGCAACGCGCCTTTGCCGTAGTGAATATTGCGATACTCGCTGCCAGCTGCGCCCCAAAACTCAACGTCATACCCGGGAAAGCTCAGCAATCCGTCGTCAAAAGCGCGACGCACAGCCCCGAGATTGCTATCGCCAAAAATCGCAAGCTTACTTTGCGAAGGCATTGAGCAATTCCTCTTCACACATCACATCACTTTCCGATCGCACTTTGTTCTTTTTGCGGCGCTTGCCCGGTGAAGACTGAACGACCTCTCCAAACACTCGACGCTGATCCTCGAAGAAATGCCTCATTACCGTTGCAACACCTTCAGGCACGACCGCCCGCATGTTTGGCGCAAAGAACATCCCGCGAAACACGGGGTGCGTAATGATCTCATAAGAGGGGAAGTAATCGATAGCCTCTGCAGCACCAGCCAACTCTCCCGCAACCGCGCGTAACAGCGATTTGGAATGAGACGTGGCCGCCAACACATGTGCCCCCGAGGCAGAGGCGACCAACGGTACGGGCGAAACAGTAAGTAAGATTTTTAAAGCGCTGTTCTTTTCCCGCATCAAAGCAATTGCGGCCTCCAGATCGTCACGCAATTGCGCAAAACTGGCATTGTGAAAGCAATGCACAGCTTCATCGAACTCAGCCCCTACAATGGTACCAGGGCAGAGCGCATATTCAAAATCTGTGCCACTATGACGCCATGCCTCTGTCAGCCCGAGCGTAAAGATGAAAACATCTGCTTCCGTGACAGCATTTCGGATGCTCGCCAGCGTCGCCTGACGCGCAGATTGCAACTCGTCACTGTGAGCGAAACCATTTGGCTCGATCACAGGCCGAAGCGGATCAAACCAACGACCCTCTGCCTCCCATAGCTCAGTGTCCCCCCCCTCAAACGCAAGCCGCAGCCATTGCAACAGCATCCTAGGCGTGTAGATATTCCCTGTGCGACAGCTAAAAACCCCGTAATTGAGAGCCTTCGCATCCTCCCCAACAACCCAAGGCGGCGCAGGTTCCGCGTCAAGCCAGCTGTATCCGCGCTCCACAAGTGCTTGGCCAATGTGCTGAGCAAAACAACTGCCCGCTGTCACAATTTTATGCTCGGGGCGCACATGGAACTTTGGCGTCCAAAGGTGCTCGAGCCCTAGCGGGCCCTTTTCTGCGACAGCCGTGCGCCAAAATGCAGAAGTGCCTAGCGCGTCATAGGGGTTACTCATTCTCTGGCACAATCCGTACTGTTTCCAGAAGCGTAACAAAGCACACCCGAAGCATCAACAATAAGAAAAAGGGCCGCCCTTATGAGGCGGCCCTTTCTAAGTCTGTATAAGCTCTAGAGCTTACTCAACGATCTTCGCAACAACGCCCGAACCAACGGTACGGCCGCCTTCGCGGATCGCAAAGCGCAGG